>BNJU01001960.1_pt1:0-115000 | contig 444788 bp, 714 predicted proteins | sample 8539281 | NCBI WGS metagenome assembly BNJU01 (sample SAMD00202456, study PRJDB9452) | human saliva metagenome | isolation source: human saliva | place: Japan
AAAACTGAACAAGACGAACCAATGTGCAGGCGACTGTTTTAGAAGACAGTCCGTCAAACATTAAGAAAAACAATAAATCTGTCAGTGACAGAAATGAGTGAGAACTCAAACTTTATATGAGAGTTTGATCCCTGGCTCAGGACGAACGCTGGCGGCGTGCCTAATACATGCAAGTAGGACGCACAGCCTATACCGTAGCTTGCTACACCATAGGCTGTGAGTTGCGAACAGGGTGAGTAACGCGTGGGTAACCTGCCTATTAGAGGGGGATAACTATTGGAAACGATAGCTAATACCGCATAATAGTATGTAACACATGTTAGATGCTTGAAAGATGCAATTGCATCGCTAGTAGATGGACCTGCGTTGTATTAGCTAGTAGGGTAGGGGTGAAAGCCTACCTGAGGCAACGATACATAGCCGACCTGAGAGGGTGATCAGCCCACTGGGACTGAGACAGCCCCGAGACTCCTACGGGAGGCAGCAGTAGGGAATCTTCGGCAATGGGGGAACCCTGACCGAGCAACGCCGCGTGAGTGAAGAAGGTTTTCGGATCGTAAAAGCTCTGTTGTTAAGGAAGAATGAGTGTGAGAATGGAAAGTTCATACTGTGACGGTACTTAACCAGAAAGGGACGGCTAACTACGTGCCAGCAGCCGCGGTAATACGTAGGTCCCGAGCGTTGTCCGGATTTATTGGGCGTAAAAAGCGAGCGCAGGCGGTTAGAAAAAGTCTGAAGTGAAAGGCAGTGGCTCAACCATTGTGAGCTTTGAAACTGTTTAACTTGAGTGCAGAAGGGAGAGTGGAATTCCATGTGTAGCGGTGAAATGCGTAGATATATGGAGGAACACCGGTGGCGAAAAGCAGCTCTCTGGTCTGTAACTGACGCTGAGGCTCGAAAGCGTGGGAGCGAACAGGATTGAGATACCCTGGTAGTCCACGCCGTAAACGATGAGTGCTAGGTGTTGGGTCCTTTCCGGGACTTAGTGCCGCAGCTAACGCATTAAAGCACTCCGCCTGGGGAGTACGACCGCAGGTTGAAACTCAAAGGAATTGACGGGGGCCCACACAAGCGGTGGAGCATGTGGTTTAATTCGAAGCAACGCGAAGAACCTTACCAGGTCTTGACATCCGATGCTATTTCTAGAGATGGGAAGTTTCTTCGGAACATCGGTGACAGGTGGTGCATGGTTGTCGTCAGCTCGTGTCGTGAGATGTTGGGTTAAGTCCCTGCAACAGCGCAACCCCTTATTGTTAGTTGCCATCATTGAGTTGGGCACTCTAGCGAGACTGCCGGTAATAAACCGGAGGAAGGTGGGGATGACGTCAAATCATCATGCCCCTGATGACCTGGGCTACACACGTGCTACAATGGCTGGTACAACGAGTCGCAAGCCGGTGACGGCAAGCTAATCTCTGAAAGCCAGTCTCAGTTCGGATTGTGAGGCTGCAACTCGCCTACATGAAGTCGGAATCGCTAGTAATCGCGGATCAGCACGCCGCAGTGAATACGTTCCAGGCCTTGTACACACCGCCCGTCACACCACGAGTTTGTAACACCCGAAGTCGGTGGAGGTAACCGTAAGGAGCCAGCCGCCTAGGTGGGATAGATGATTGGGGTGAAGTCGTAACAAGGTAGCCGTATCGGAAGGTGCGGCTGGATCACCCTCCTTTCTAAGGAAAAAAACGGAAGCCATTGGTCGTCATGTTTGGTTTTGAGGGAGGTCTTGTGGGAGCCTTAGCTCAGCTGGGAGAGCGCCTGCTTTGCACGCAGGAGGTCAGCGGTTCGATCCGCTAGGGCTCCATTGGGATAGAATCTACTGAACTTAATAAAGAGTGAAGTTGAATACGAGACTAGTTCTTAGGGAAAAAAAGATAAACTTCCTTTGTGCTCATGGAACACAACGTCAGTTTTCTATTTTTCTACAGAAGTTTTCATAAACGAACCGTCTCTTAATATCCTAAAATTAGCACATTGAAAATTGAATAACGATATCAAATAGTAACAGAAAATAAACCGAAAAACGCTGTGAATATTAATGAGTATATGACTGAGAGGTCAAAAGATAAGGTTAAGTTAGTAAGGGCGCACGGTGGATGCCTTGGCACTAGGAGCCGAAGAAGGACGTGACAAACGACGAAATGCCTTGGGGAGCTGTAAGTAGCGTAGATCCAGGGATGTCCAGATGGGAGAACCCAACAGGTAGATGCCTGTTACCCTGTATCTGTTAAGGATATGAGGAGGAAGACGCAGTGAACTGAAACATCTAAAAGTAGCTGCAGGAAGAAAGCAAAAAGCGATTGCCTGAGTAGCGGCGAGCGAAAGGGCAAGAGGGCAAACCGAGAAGTTTACTTCTCGGGGTTGTAGGACTGCGATGTGGACTTAAAGATTATAGAAGAAGACCTTGGGAAAGGGTTGCCAGAGAGTAAGAGCCTCGTATTCGAAATAGTCTTTATACCTAGCAGTATCCTGAGTACGGCGGGACACGAGAAATCCCGTCGGAATCTGGGAGGACCATCTCCCAACCCTAAATACTCCCTAGTGACCGATAGTGAACCAGTACCGTGAGGGAAAGGTGAAAAGCACCCCGGGAGGGTGAAAGAGAACCTGAAACCGTGTGCCTACAACAAGTTCGAGCCCGTTAATGGGTGAGAGCGTGCCCTTTGTAGAATGAACCGGCGAGTTATGTTATGATGCGAGGTTAAGTTGAAGAGACGGAGCCGTGAGAAAGCCGAGTCTGAAGGGCGCCATAGTATCATGATGTGGGCCGAAACCATGTGACCTACCCATGAGCAGGTTGAAGGTGAGGTAAAACTCACTGGAGGACCGAACCAGGGCACGTTGAAAAGTGCTTGGATGACTTGTGGGTAGCGGAGAAATTCCAAACGAACTTGGAGATAGCTGGTTCTCTCCGAAATAGCTTTAGGGCTAGCGTCGACAGAAAGATTCTTGGAGGTAGAGCACTGTTTGGGTGAGGGGTCCATCCCGGATTACCAATCTCAGATAAACTCCGAATGCCAATGAATTATGGTCGGCAGTCAGACTGCGAGTGCTAAGATCCGTAGTCGAAAGGGAAACAGCCCAGACCACCAGCTAAGGTCCCAAAATAATTGTTAAGTGGAAAAAGGATGTGGGGTTGCACAGACAACTAGGGATGTTAGCTTAGAAGCAGCTATTCATTCAAAGAGTGCGTAATAGCTCACTAGTCGAGTGACCCTGCGCCGAAAAATGTACCAGGGGCTAAAACAATTTACCGAAGCTGTGGATCCTTTAGGGGATGGTGGGAGAGCGTTCTATGTGTGGTGAAGGTGTACCGTGAGGAGCGCTGGAACGCATAGAAGTGAGAATGCCGGTATGAGTAGCGCAAGACGGGTGAGAATCCTGTCCACCGTAAGACTAAGGTTTTCCAGGGGAAGGCTCGTCCGCCCTGGGTTAGTCAGGACCTAAGGAGAGACCGAAGGTGTATCCGATGGCCAACAGGTAGAGATTCCTGTACTAGAGTATAGAGTGAAGGAGGGACGCAGTGAGCTAACTCAAGCGTGCGAATGGAAGAGCACGTCTAAGCAGTGAGGTGTGATGAGGTCAAATGCTTCTATCTGTAACATTGAGCTGTGATGGGGAGCGAGTTTAGTAGCGAAGTGAGTGACGTCACACTGCCAGAAAAAGCTTCTAGCGTTGATTTATACTCTACCCGTACCGCAAACCGACACAGGTAGTCGAGGCGAGTAGCCTCAGGTGATCGAGAGAACTCTCGTTAAGGAACTCGGCAAAATGACCCCGTAACTTCGGGGAAGGGGTGCTGACTTATGGTCAGCCGCAGTGAATAGGCCCAAGCAACTGTTTATCAAAAACACAGCTCTCTGCTAAATCGTAAAAGATGATGTATGAGGGGTGACACTGCCCGGTGCTGGAAGGTTAAGAGGGTGCTTGCGTAACGCGAAGGTATGAATTGAAGCCCCAGTAAACGGCGGCCGTAACTATAACGGTCCTAAGGTAGCGAAAATTCCTTGTCGGGTAAGTTCCGACCCGCACGAAAAGGCGTAATGATTTGGGCACTGTCTCAACGAGAGACTCGGTGAAATTTTAGTACCTGTGAAGATGCAGGTTACCCGCGACAGGACGGAAAAGACCCCATGGAGCTTTACTGCAGTTTGATATTGAGTGTCTGTGCCGCATGTACAGGATAGGTAGGAGCCAAAGAGATCGGGACGCCAGTTTCGATGGAGGCGATGTTGGGATACTACCCTTGTGTTATGGCCACTCTAACCCGGATGGGTGATCCCTATCGGAGACAGTGTCTGACGGGCAGTTTGACTGGGGCGGTCGCCTCCTAAAAAGGTAACGGAGGCGCCCAAAGGTTCCCTCAGATTGGTTGGAAATCAATCGCAGAGTGTAAAAGGTATAAGGGAGCTTGACTGCGAGGCAACAACTCGAGCAGGGACGAAAGTCGAGCTTAGTGATCCGGTGGTTCCGTATGGAAGGGCCATCGCTCAACGGATAAAAAGCTACCCTGGGGATAACAGGCTTATCTCCCCAAGAGTTCACATCGACGGGAGGTTTGGCACCTCGATGTCGGCTCGTCGCATCCTGGGGCTGTAGTCGGTCCCAAGGGTTGGGCTGTTCGCCCATTAAAGCGGCACGCGAGCTGGGTTCAGAACGTCGTGAGACAGTTCGGTCCCTATCCGTCGCGGGCGAAGGAAATTTGAGAGGATCTGCTCCTAGTACGAGAGGACCAGGTGGACTTACCGCTGGTGTACCAGTTGTTCTGCCAAAGAGCATCGCTGGGTAGCTATGTAGGGGAAGGATAAACGCTGAAAGCATCTAAGTGTGAAAACCCACCTCAAGATGAGATTTCCCATAACGTTATGTTAGTAGAGCCCTGAGAGAGATCAGGTAGATAGGGTTAGGAGTGGAAGTTGTGTGAGCAATGGAGCGGACTAATACTAATAGCTCGAGGACTTATCCGAGAAGAAGTAATGAGAACGTGAAGAAAAGCGTATGATTTTGGGGAATCAGCGCAGAAGTCATAGGGACTTCAAGCGGATTTATCTAAATCACTAGCTTTTAGTTCGAATCTGATGACTAAGTAATGAAGGCAGATCTAGTAAGGATTTAGCCGAGTACAATTTCATTGAGAAAGATAGCGTAGAAGTGAATCTTTTACAATTTGAGGCGTTATTCAATTTTTGAGTGTGTTAGATACTCAGCAGTTAAGTGACGATAGCCTAGAGAATACACCTGTTCCCATGCCGAACACAGAAGTTAAGCCCTAGAACGCCGGAAGTAGTTGGGGGTTGCCCCCTGTGAGATATGGTAGTCGCTTAGCAAGGATAGGAAGTAGAGATACTTCCTTTTTGGGAGTTTAGCTCAGCTGGGAGAGCATCTGCCTTACAAGCAGAGGGTCAGCGGTTCGATCCGTTAACTCCCATTTCTTTAAGCGGGTGTAGTTTAGTGGTAAAACTACAGCCTTCCAAGCTGTTGTCGCGAGTTCGATTCTCGTCACCCGCTTTGAACAGAGATGTTCAACCATACCAAGTTTTTGGACTTGGGCGCGTAGCTCAGGTGGTTAGAGCGCACGCCTGATAAGCGTGAGGTCGGTGGTTCGAGTCCACTCGTGCCCATTTTAAAGATATATGGTCCGTTGGTCAAGGGGTTAAGACACCGCCTTTTCACGGCGGTAACACGGGTTCGAATCCCGTACGGACTATAAATTTTATTGGAGGATTACCCAAGTCCGGCTGAAGGGAACGGTCTTGAAAACCGTCAGGCGTGTAAAAGCGTGCGTGGGTTCGAATCCCACATCCTCCTTAGTAGGAATAGCGCGGGATGGAGCAGCTAGGTAGCTCGTCGGGCTCATAACCCGAAGGTCGTAGGTTCAAATCCTGCTCCCGCAATAGGTTGGCTCAGTAGCTCAGTTGGTGAGACAATGGATTGAAGCTCCATGTGTCGGCGGTTCGATTCCGTCTCGCGCCATATTAGTTTAATATCAGGAAGGGTAGCGAAGAGGCTAAACGCGGCGGACTGTAAATCCGCTCCTTCGGGTTCGGGGGTTCGAATCCCTCCCCTTCCATACCTTTACGGGCATAGTTTAAAGGTAGAACTAAGGTCTCCAAAACCTTCAGTGTGGGTTCAATTCCTACTGCCCGTGTTTATTGTGATATGGCGGGTGTGGTGAAGTGGTTAACACACAGATTGTGGCTCTGGCATGCGTGGGTTCGATCCCCATCACTCGCCTATTTTATATTATTGGGGTATAGCAAGCGGTAAGGCAAGGGACTTTGACTCCCTCATGCGTTGGTTCGAATCCAGCTACCCCAGTTTAACTTTGCCGGCGTGGCGGAATTGGCAGACGCGCTGGACTCAAAAAATCCAGTGTCCTCCCGGACGTGCCGGTTCGACCCCGGCCGCCGGTATAGTAATAAAGACAAGGTTTTCGGACCTTGTCTTTTTCTAAGGATATCTGTTGTTGCTTTTTGGAATAAAAGCTTTTTCTTCTAGTTCTATACTTCGTAGGTATTATTTATTTCAGAGTTTTTCCTTTTTTAGTGATTACTAGGAATCTATTTGTGTTAATTCACCATACCTGTCAAAATAATAGTGCAACTTTTCCCTTGTTATTCCTTGAGGTTATCCGAACGTTAGACTATCTTTAACATATATTTACAAAAGAGTATAATTCCTTTCTTCAAAAAAAGCAGTTTTTGATATACTATATTTAATTAGAATACAAAAAAATTTTTAGAGAGAAGGAGATAAAAAGAGTGGACAAACAAACCATTTTTTTACTGCTATAGAATGACTCATGATTATGGTATCAATCCTTGTGTTTTTACAGAAAATTATGATACAACTCCCAATCTTCTTACCGAAGGAGGGTGTATGCTTCAGTTAAGAAGGAATATTAAAAAGAACTGGGCGGATAAAATAAATTCTAAGTCTGTAGATGCTTACATAATGGCTGTAGCAGGGCATTCAAATGATGGGAAAAAATGGAGAGATGATCAAGGGATGTTTATCACTCCAAAATATAATCATCTAATTTTTGTTGCTAAAATTAGTGAAATTTTAACAATGAAAGAATATTTACTTTCTCCAAAAATCTAATAATAGAAGAGATGCTTATACTTATCAATGGCTGATTGAAAAGAATGGATTAAACCAATCAAGTTTTATGAATGAAATAGTGATTCTTGCAGACCGTTTTTAATTATTTTTGGTAAGTCTCCACTTAAAATTCCTAAAAAAATTTTTAGACTTTTTTTCCGATGGGAGAACGAGCAAGAATAAATGGGAAACCATTCCCAAGATGGAATGCTAAAAATGGATTTTATAATTCGGAAGAGAGATTTACTGATGTGTTAGAATTAATGGAATTTGCTGAAACTATACTAGGTTCACAAAACAAAGTAATGGATTTGCCCTATCATCCATTCTTTATACGAGGAAAAAGAATTGTGAAAAATAATTTTTATCAAGAAAAGGGATTTGATTCATCCAATGGTTCCATCCCGAGTCCTATATTACCTGACGGGACGCTACTTTCATTGCCAATACCTGCCAAGTTTGATAGTATCTCTTTTGACGACTTAAACTATAACGGAGTATTATTTTTCAGATATCTTAAGACAACTAAAAGGGAAAGAAGATAAAACAAATCATTATAATTGTCATCTTGATCCAGATATAAGAGGAAATCTTAGGAATACTCCTGTTTCTAACTGGAGAGCAGCATTTGGTCAAATTAAAAGCTCACAGGGATTATTAAGAAATCAAAATGTTTCTATCGGCGATCTTTTTCTATTTTTCGGATGGTTTAGACAAACCGAAGGAGATATTTACAACGGAACATTGCAATTTAAAAAAAGATGCCCCGGATTTAAATATCATTTATGGTTATTTGCAAATTGGTAATATGATGAATGATAAAGAATCTCTGCAAAATATGTATCCATTTCATCCTCATTCTTGCGACCATATGAGTAATTTGCAATCAAATATGCTTTTATATCCCAAGTGAAAACTTATCATTTTTTACCTCAAGAAAAAAAGGATATGGAACTTTTTAATTTTCACGATGACAGAGTATTAACAATGAATGGTAAATCAAGAAGTGTATGGAAAGAGATACCAGCGCTTATGCCTGAAAAATATAAATGGGAATCATAAAAATTCTGCTAAAGATTGTGGTTTAAAAATATTCTGGTATATGGCAAGAAAAAAAGTTTTGTTAGAAAATGAATTATCAAATTCTTGGGCTAAAGAGTTATTTTTGTTATAATAAAAAAAAACACTTACCTAATTAAAGGAGAAAATAAAATGATTACATTAACTGTTGAAAAAGATTGGACTGGGAAATACACGTTTATAGTTTCGAATGGATTTGATAGTCAAAGTTTGACACCAGGAACATTTGTTTCAGATTTTCAAATCGACCAAGCTAAACAAAACATTCAGTATGCCGGAAGTATTGATGATGGTATTAGAGTAGTAAAAAAATGCTTTAGGAATTTTTCTAAAAGAAAAAAATATTAGAGTCATTTATACAAAAATTAGACCTAATTTATGTCTAGTTTGTTAATATTCCATATACCTCAAATAATCGTACAAGTGTCTTGAATACCTCTGGATGAATATAACCTGTTGGGACATATCGTCTATTCTCTGATGATGCTCTTAGAACGATAAGGTATGGAGTGTTACCAAAAAAAGTTACTAAAATTTGAAAAATGAGTCTATTTTTGCAAGATTCAAAAGGCTTAAAAACCCTATTAAATCAAGGTTGTAAGATTTAAATAATGGAGTTATGGAACTCAAAATCCAGTGTCCGCAAGGACGTGCCAGTTCGACCCCGGCCGCCGGTATCAACGTCCCAAACACCTGAAAAATACAGCTTCAAACAGTGCTTTGTATTGTTCTTCTGAATCTAATGAGAAGCCATTGATCGTTTTCATTGCATTAGCGCTATAAGCTCTTGATAGCACTTCAAGTTTCTTTTTGTAAGTATCAAATGATTTGTTTTTTTAGAAGCAATCTTGCTCTAGTGTTAAAACGGGTTTATCTATTTCTGACATGATTGTAGACTCCTATTCATTATTATTGATATTAAAGTTTAAGGTGATCAGCATTAGTTTTGGCTGAGTGATTTTAAATAATTTACGAGCTAGTGAAATTTTGAAAATACCGATGATATTTCCTTTTGCATCTTGCCTAAAAATTTTTTTCCGACAACTTCTACATTTTCTTTGTGACCGTCCTTGACTGCTTCACGGACAGCTTCTAACATCGAGTCTTTTTATCTCTTCAATATTTGAATACTCACTGTAAAAAGAGACAGAGTGATGTTTTTTTAAAGACAGCACAGTAAATCATTTTTCTATAAAAATTTTTAATAAATAATGGCAATCAAAAATGGTATGGCTAAGCAGATATCAATGACTGGATTTTTAAATAATCAAAATAGTTGATTGTCAAAGTAGCTAATGACTGCTAAGTAACCAAGCGCGGATAGGATTTTAAAATAATTGCTGGCGATTACGATATCTTCGGAACTATTTGCCACTAAAAATCCAACCAATATGTAGATGAAAGAAGCAATTAAAGCTGCAATATGGATATAGTCTAGCGGTATATTGAGAATATTATATGTTAAGAGTAGGAGAGCTGTGCCGGCAACGAACACAATTCCTACGAAATGAGATCAGTTCAGCTAACCACTTCAGCAAGACTAGAAAAAGACTAACAGTGTGTCTTTTTCTTTTTGACATTTTAATCCTTTCTATTCTTTGTTTTATTTTTTTAAGGATAGCCAGACACTAACTTTCCTCATACAAGTACTCTTGTAATATATATATATATATAACCAAAAATTTCACAAATAATACAATAAAATTCATATATTCTACAAGCGAAAATCTTATTATTTCTATGTTTTCTTTCGTTTTGAGATGCAGTTGCAACAGGTGAAAGAAGATATAGCTAATAGAGGTAACCGGAACAAAAAGAGCTTTTAGCTGCTTTTGTTTATGTAGTTATCATTACAAAGTGTGGTAGTTTGGAAAAACTCTGTTGCCTTTAATCCACTTAGAGTTTCCCAGGCATAATGGGAGTTGGTAGTCTCACTCCCCGCAAGAGTGCTCAACAATCCCTTAGACTGTTGAGGTGGTGGATAAAAGAAAACAAAGTTTTTCGTCAAAAGTGCTCTTCGCACTTGAAAAAGCGAATGGTGTTGAGATTTGCTTTGCAAGCAACGTTAGCGATTTTTGTGCAAAGCAAGGTCGTACTTTGTGATAACTATATTGGGAGGAAAAATATTTTTTTAAAAAGTATTGACTTTGACCTAAGTGGAGGGTTTATAATGAGATTTGTAAGGAGGAAATGATGTATCAAATCAAAAGAAGCTGCGCAGCTTTCAGGTGTTTCTGTCAAAACACTGCATCACTATGATAAGATAGGTTTGCTTGTGCCGCAAAAGTCTGAAAACGGATATCGCCTTTATAGTGAAGACAGATTTAGAGCGCCTGCAAATTATTTTATTTTACAAATATCTTGGATTTTCTTTAAAGAAAATAGCAGAGCTGCTAGGTCATGAAGGGCAGGAATTAGTGCCTCACTTGAACAAGCAACTGCAGTTTTTGCAGCAGGAAAGGAACATTTGGATACCTTGATTTCCACCTTACAAAAGACAATTCAAGCTCAAAAAGGAGAAAGAAAAATGACGACACAAGAAAAAAATTTGTTGGATTTACCTACGATGAGCATGCAAATTATTATCATCAAGCGGTTGAAACATACGGTCAAGAAGTAATGGACGAGTCTCGTGCACGACAAGTTGGCAAAAGAAACTGAGATGACGGAAGTATTTAACAAAGTTTTTAGCAATCTAGCTAACAATATGCAAAAAGGTCTAGCTGTGGAGGCACAAGAGAATTTATCAGAAGCCGAGCAGTTATTTCAAGCAATGAATACCTATGCCTTTGATTGTTCTCTGGAAGTTTTCGCTTTTATCGGAAAAAGGCTATGTGGCAAATCCTGAATTTAAGAAAAAAATATTGACCAATTTGGAGTTGGAACAGCGCAATATGCAGCAGATGTTATCCAAGCATACGTTCACAAATAAAATAAAAAAATAGGGCAAATGCTAGTGTTCTGCATGGTAGCATCTGCTCTATTTTTAGTATTCCACACTTCGGCGACCCATCCAGTACAGAGAGCGACTGTAATATTAAATCCACCAGTATGAGCATTGATATCCAGCACTTTGCCAGCAAAAATAAAGCCCAGAAACTAGTTTGCTTTCTAAAGTCTTGGGATTGATTTCCTTAAGATTGACACTGCCTTTGGTCACAAAAGATTTAGCTAGAGACATTTTGCCGATAATAGGAATTGGTAGAGCTTTGAGCTGTTGAATGAGCTTTTCTTTTTTTCTTTTTCCAGTCAATTGTTTGCCTTTTTTTCAGGGAATGGCTGCGCGAAAAAGTCTGCCAGATGTTCAGGAAGTAATTGTTTGAGACTATTTTTTTGAGCGATTTTTCTCGGTTATTTTCTAAAAAATGCTGCCAAATCTTCCGCAGAAAACTGTGGTAAGACATCTAAATAAATGGTTTCACCGCCTTTGAGGAAACTGGAGAGCCGCAATGCGGCAGGACCTGACAAGCCGAAGTGGGTAAAGAGCAAGTCGTGGGTAATGATGTATTTATTATAACGGAGGGTGACGTTGGCTAATGAAATCCCCTGTAAAAGCCTTGTGTGGAAAAATCTGTCAAAAGTGGGCTTTCTGCAGCTTCTAACTCTGTTATTGTATGGTTGAAATGGCGCGCAATCTCATAGCCAAAAGCCAGTAGAGCCAGTTGAAGGATAGGATTTTTCCACCTGTTGTGACAATCAATCGATCGCAGCTCCAAAATGCGCTCACTTGACTTGATGATAAAGTAATCCGCATTTTTTCTTTACAGAAACCACTTCCGTCTGGGTCATGATGGTGACGCCCTAGCTCCTTCATTTTTCCGTTCTAATGCTTCAATAATTGTAAAAGATTTGTCTGTTGTTGGGAAAACTCGCCCGTGATCCTCTACTTTGAGTGCAACACCATTGTCAGTGAAAAAAATTCATAATGTCATGATTGTCAAACTGGGAAAAAGACGCTGTAGAGAAAGCGCCCATTTCCTGGTATGCCAGCTAATAAATCCTCTAAAAGTGCCGTTATTCGTCACATTGCAGCGTCCGCCACCAGTTCCAGCGAGCTTCTTACCCAAGCGTTTATTTTTTTCTAAGAGCAGTGTCTTTTGTCCATGAAAGGAGCTGGAAATAGCAGCCATCATACCAGCTGGTCCTCCGCCTATCACGATTGTATCAAAAATGGTTCATTGTGCTTCTTTCTTTTAAATGAATATGTCAAATTTATTGTATCATAAATGTGATGAAATTCCTTGAAATCAGAGCGAATTTGACAGTTAAGCCTTGATATGATAAGATTTAGGTATATATCTAGAAAAAGTTTCAGAGGAAATTATGGCAATTGAAAAGACAGTCAGCGAGCTAGCCGAGATTTTAGGGATTAGCCGTCAGGCGATGAACAATCGGGTCAAAACTCTTGCGCCCGAAGATACCGACAAGAATGAAAAAGGGGTCACCGTTGTGACGCGCAGCGGTTTGATAAAGCTGGAAGAAATTTACAAAAAGACGATTTTTTGAAGATGAACCGGTCAGCGAAGATGTCAAGCAACGTGAACTCATGGAAATTTTGGTAGATGAGAAAAATGCAGAAATTGTGCGTTTGTATGACCAGTTAATAGCAAAAGATGCTCAATTAGCTAAAAAAGATGAGCAATTGCGCGTGAAAGATGTGCAAATTGCTGAAAAAGACAAGCAATTAGACCAGCAGCAGCAATTGACTGCTAAGGCCATGAGTGAGCGTGAAACTTTGCTATTAGAATTGGACGAAGCTAAAGAAAAAGTGCAAGCACAAGAGCAGAAAGGTTTTTTTGCAAGATTGTTTGGACGATAGAGAGAATCTCGGTTGAAGAAACTGAGATTTTTTTATAGAATGAAAGATGTGATGAAAGAAAAAGTCGCAAAAAATATCAATATTCTTGCTTCTTTTTGCGGGAAGCGAGATTTACCAGAATTAACACAGAAAGCTTTAGAAGATAAATATAGCCTAAAACAGGCTGATGTCAGGGTGCTGTTTGGTGGAAGTATTCTAGTGGGTGGAGATATTCTAGCGCAGGCTATATTCGCGAATATCGCAAAGATTTATGTGATTGTTGGTGGTGCAGGGCATACGACTGATACTTTGCGCCCAAGTAGTCGCTAAAAAGTATCCGAAAATAGAAACACAAACTTTGTCAGAGGCAGAAATTTTCAATGCTTACTTGAAAGAAAAGTATAATGTAACGGCTGATTATCTGGAATGTCACTCAACCAATTGTGGGAACAACATCACTTATTTATTGGATTTGTTGGAGCACGAAAAGATTAATTTTCAATCTATTATTCTTTGTCAAGATGCAACCATGCAAGCACGTATGAACGCAGGGCTTAGAAAGCACCTCTCTAAGGAAAAGAAAATTATCAATTTTGCTGCATATCATGCGGAAGTGGTAGTAAAAGAAGGACAGTTCGGTTTTAAACAGCAGATTCATGGCATGTGGGAAATGGAGCGTTATATCAGTTTGTTAATGGGAGAAATTCCCCGTTTAACAGACAATGCAGCTGGATACGGGCCAAAAGGAAAGAACTACATTGCGCATGTGGAGATTCCGACAGAGGTCAGAATAGCTTTTGAAGCATTAAAACAAGATTATGCTGACTTAATCCGTCTTATGCTTCAGTTGATGAAAAAAATAAATTAAAGGAGAATGATGAAACAACAGCGTTTGGGTTTTCAAAAACTCTATCAAAATCTTGATAAAAATTCTATTTTTTTATTTTTATTATTTTTATACTGACAGAATATGCTTGGTTGCCTTTTTAATTCGTGGGCGGCAGGTACTTTGCTTCGTCAGACAGGTTAAATTTCTGTCGTATAACAATGTAGTTGGAGTGTTGTCTAGTCATCCTCTAGTTACTCTGGCTTTTTATCCTCTTGTTTTTAGCCAATCTGTTGGTCGCTTATGTTCAAATCACACTTCTTTTTAGGAGCGCACAATCTATTGACTCAAGACAAGCGAACCCTCTTGAAGTTTACCAAGAAAACCATAGCAGACAGTTTACTCATCTTAAAGCAGGCACGTCCTAGTAAAATCTTGTTTGTCTTGCTCTACATCGCTCTGCTCTTTCCTTTTCTCCGAAAAATCCTCAAAATTTACTATCTAAACAAGATTTTAGTTCCAAATTTTATCTTAACTTATTTGAAAGAGACGTATTTTTGGGGTGCTGTCGTCCTGCCCCTACTTGTATGGCTGATGTTATTGATTGCGGTCAAGCTGATGTTCGCCTTGCCCAAAAATCTTTTTGAAAATTCTTCCGTAAGAGAAGCGGTGCGGTTCAGCTTAGAAAAGACCAAAAAACGAACTTTCTTTTATTCTTGGCAGTTGTTTTGGATTGTGACCAAGACTTTTCTCTTCTTTTTTGGAATGGCTCTTCCTCTCTTTCTTTTATAGCATGTTGCAGACGGTCATTCCAATCAAGTGGCAACGATTGCTGGTGTGATGAATTATGTGTTGCTGAAGAATGCTCACTATCTGATGTTGAGCTATTTCTTGATTAAATTTGTTTCTTTTCTGACTGAGCAAGGTTTGGCGGATTATCCGCGGAGGAAGTTCGATCGCGTTTTGCGCTGGCTTGTGATTTCCATTGCTTCTATATTCTTTGCTGTGGAAGGTTATATGTATCTCATTTTTCCATTGGAAACGGTTCCTGTTACGATTTCTCACCGAGGAGTGTCGCAGGAAAATGGTGTACAAAATACGATTCAGTCATTGGAAAAGACGGCTTTGCTGAAACTAGATTACATTGAAATGGATGTACAAGAAACAAAAAGATGGTCAATTTGTCATGATGCACGATGCTAATCTTTTCAATTTGGCGGGTGTCAATGCAAGTCCACAGGATTTGACCTTGGCAGAACTAACTGCTTTAGATGTTTCAGAAAATGGCTATCGGACCAAAATTTCCAGTTTTGATGCGTATCTCAAACGTGCCAACGAATTGGGACAGCGGTTGCTCATTGAAATCAAAACCAGCAAAAAAGATTCTTCGGATATGATGGAGCGCTTTTTGAAAAAAATATGGCCCTAACGATTAAAAAAAGTACGGTCATCAAATGCACTCATTGGACTATCGCGTGATTGAAAAAGTTGTGAAATACGATGCTAGCATTAAAAGCTTTTTTATCCTGCCTTATAATACAATCTTCCCACGAACCAAAGCCAGTGGTTATACTATGGAATACTCCACACTAGATGAAAAACTTTGTTTCTAAGTTGTGGCAAGCAGATAAATTGCTCTATGATTGGACGGTCAACGATGTAAACAGCATTGTAAAATCTTTCCGCTTGAATGTTGACGGTATCATAACGGACGATGTTCAACTGGTGCAAAGTTCCATTAAAGAGCTAAAAGACAATCCAAAAATATACAGACTTACTCCTCAATAAATCCTTTTGATTTCTTTAATTTTACATAAAAATAGCCCCTCTTAGCTGAATTAGGAGGGGGTGAGTTTTTTGAGATTTGTTTTAAAACGGCATTTTACCTGCAAAGGCACCTAATTTTTTCTTAGTTGCGGCATCAATTTCTACGAGGGCAGCGTTGATAGCTTGGGTTGTCATGTCAGATAAAGTTTCTAAGTCTTCTGGGTCAACAACAGCTTCTTGGAAGTCGATTTTTGACGACTTTTTGTCACCCTGTAAGAGTTGCGACCACGAGATCTTGAGCGGATTTGCCAACAAATTCTGTCGCCGCAAGCTCGACTTGCCTTTTTCCATTTGTTTTTGCAATTTTTGTGCTTGTTTCATCATTGATTGCATATTCATCATTGTTTTGGTTCTCCTTAATTTTCAAACATTAACATCTTATTTTACCATATCTGGCACATCTAAGCTAGAGTTTGCTAGGTCAATGGTCAAATGATAGTCGGTATTATCGCGGACGGTGTGCTCAAAGTCGGTTGTGTAGAGGACAAGGCGAAGTGTATCGCCTATTTTCATTTTGTAAATGGTTGGTTGCAATTCAAAAGAAAATTCTAACCATTGATCTGGTGTGACTTCTTCAACTGTTAGCAAATCGTTGCGGTTTTGCAGATTGAGAAATCCTTTTGTCACAACGCGATGCGGTGTCTCTTTGAAAAGGTAATTCCATTAAATGATCCAGCATATAAACGCGACCATTGTCCATGACTTTTTGGTGTGAGGACGCCAGGAATTGGGGGTGAGGCGTTTAGCTTGCCCAAGATCTAATAGCTGTGCAGAAATCAAGCCTTTATCGGTACTGGATTTTTAGGCGCAGATTGAGCTTAGCGGGACCGTTAGGAAAAGGTCTTTTTCTAAGGTGAAGTCAACGGTCACTTGATTGACTTTTCCATCAAAGAGTTCATTTTTGAAGGTTTGATAGGTCTTGCTGAAACGCTTGTAGTCTGTATCAGAGTAAGCATTTTTGAATATCTTGAGTAGTACTACCTAGATTGAAATGAGTGTAGTGCTCTTGATTGCCGAAATTCTTTAGTGACAACCAGCTTTGTGCTTGACTGTTGTCTTGCCAGATCACAGTTGGCAATTCAAAGTGGGAATTGTAGCCCAGCAGTTTCTTGCTGAGAAGTGCATTCATAGATTCACGAAAGTCAATGGATTGCCAATTGTTCATGTAAATGTGAGCGCCGTTGTGGAAAAATAAATGTTTTTTTGATGTCTTGTGGCAGGGGCGTGGAACATGTTGTACACATTGAGCGGCTTGACATTCCAGTCTTGGGAGCCATGAGTGAAGACGACTTCGGCTTTGACCTTGTGCGCGTGAATCAGATAGTTTCTGTCATGCCAAAATTGATTATAATCACCCGTTTCGCGCTCCAAATTTGCTTTTAATGTTTTGAGGCTCTTTTGATACTCGGCATCGTGACGAAGACGTTCGCCCGCTAGAAGATTGCGTGAGTAAGTTAATTCTGTCAAAGAGTCAAAATCTTCACCGGGATAGCCGCCGGGGCTTGTCACTAAAGCCATTTTCACGATAGTAATTGTACCAAGAAGAAATTCCAGCTTCGGCAATAATAACCTCCAGCCCTTCTACGCCAGTCGTAGCCAGTCCATTTGACAAGGTTCCAAGGTAAGAAATTCCTGTTGTAGCAACCTTTCCATTGGACCAAGTGGCTTTGATTTCTCGCTGTCTGGTATGGTCTGTGAACGCACGGCAACGACCGTTGAGCCAATCAATAACGTTTTTATAGGCTTCAATTTGATAATAATCTCCGCTGGTCATGAGGCCTTCAGAGTCCTTGGTTCCCACACCCGATACATATAGATTAGCAAAACCGCGTGAAAGCAAATAATCATTGAGCGTGTAAGTACCGATATGACCGAGTGTTTCTTCTGATTGCTCCACCAATACTGCTTGGCCTTGTGGTTCAACCAAGCAAACTTCAGAGTCATGGATGGTGATTTTTTCGATCTCTTTTTTAACCAAATTCACATTCATGTTATAAAGTGCTTTGTCGCTGGCTTTGTCGTTGGTTCCTTGGTGATAAGGGCTAGCAGTCATGACAGCAGGAATTTGTCCATCAAAATGAGGACGAATGATGCTGACCTTAATCAAATCAGGCAGCTCATCTTCGTCGGTATCCACGCGCGATTCCACATAGACCACTTCGCGGATAGCATTATGGCTAGTAAAGGTCGCAAGACTTTTACCATTGAAATAGTGGTAGGTATTGTCTTCAGGATCAAGCCGTCGCTCACTGGTTTATCAATCAAGAGATTGCCGTTTTTGGTGCGTGTGTTGAGCAATTGATAGAGATTTTTCGAGTAGATTTCCATAGGTAATGGGAAAGTTTATGTCCTTGCGGAATGTTTTTACATCATCAAAGTCAACAAAGGGCACAAATTCCAGTAATTGAAAAGCAATCGTATAAAAAATCTCTGCTGTCAATTCTTGCTTGGACGTAAAAAAGCTGAGTAAGTCTGTATTTTGAATTGGCAACCAAAGACTTTTAAAAGCATAGTCTGTATTTTTATAATTAAAAAGTTCTACGTACAAAAGTTTCTAAATTTTCTTTATCAGAATGCTCTGGGCGGAAAAGAAAAATCCAATGCTTTCCATTTCAGCTAGGATTTTTCGCTTGTTTCTGGTGTATAACTATACTGGTTGTAACGCATATTTTTACTCCCTTTTTACATTTTGTCAAAAATAATCTTTATATTATCCATTGTAACTGATAAAATAAGATTTGTCTAAAAATTTTTAATTAAAGAGGAGAACAAAAATGGATGTCACATGGATTGTGAAATATATTACAGAGTTCCTTGGAACGGCAATTCTCATTATTTTTTGGGGAACGGGGCTGTTGCCAACGTTGAATTAAAAAGGAACCAAAGGTCATCAAAAGCGGCTGGTTAGTCATTGCAGTTGGTTATGGTATGGGGGTTATGATTCCTGCTCTTATGTTTTGGAAATGTATCAGGAATCATATCAATCCTGCATTCACACTAGGACTTGCGATTAGCGGATACTTCCCTTGGGCACAAGTTGCGCCTTACATTATTGCACAATTATTGGGAGCGATATTTGGACAAGCGTTAGTAGTAGCAAGTCACCGCCCTTACTATTTGCAAACAACAAATCCTAATGCGATTTTGGGATCATTCTCAACTATTGTAAATACGGATGACGGAAGCAAGAAATCACATGCTGCTTCTATGATAAATGGTTTTGTCAATGAATTTATTGGTTCATTTATCTTGTTCTTTGCAGCAATGGCCATGACCAAAAACTATTTTGGTGCAGAAGTTGTTAAATATGCTGCTACTCGTGGAGTGGATGCTACTCAAATCCAAGGAAAAGTTGCAATTGGTTCTCACATCAATGCCGGACTTGCTGTTGCCCACTTAGCACTTGGTTTCCTTGTCATGGCATTGGTAACGTCACTTGGTGGTCCTACAGGTCCAGGTTTGAACCCTGCACGTGACTTAGGTCCACGTATTCTTCATTTCCTTCTTCCAAAATCAGTTCTTGGTGAGCACAAAGGAGATTCAAAATGGTGGTATGCTTGGGTGCCAGTCGTATCTCCAATCCTTGCCGGTATTGCTGCAGTAGCACTTTACAAGATGATTTATGGATAAGTTGTCAAAAAAGAAACGGTTCGTTACGAGCCGTTTTTTGATAACGAAGAGATAAGATTGAGCGAAAAAATAGATAAGTGACTAGACGCTTGCTAAGATAAAATACTATACTAAAGAGTAAGGATAACAACAGTAATGGGAGTGAGACAGCAAAATTGATTTTTTTCAAAGTAGCAATTTTTGTCTCATTCCTACCTTTTATTTGGGAGAGATGAAATGGAATTAGATAAACTAAGTGGGAGACGGGCTCTATTGTTCTGTATTTTGGCGATTCTTTTTGGCGTTATTATTATTGCAAACGGTGTTGATTTTACAAAATTTGCCCTAGATTTATTGGTCATTTACTTTTTATTTGTCGGAGTTATCAATCTTTTTTTCCGTTTCTTAGTGAAGCAAAAATCGTATCAGTCTTGGTTCTGCCCTCCTCCATGTTTTTGGTAGGGCTGGTTGTTAGCTTTCTTAACCGTGCCAGTCAATATTGTCATTATTATATTGGGCTGTTATCAGCTGTGTACAGCGGCAATCTATGGTATTACATATCTTCTTTATCGGCAGAATAAGTTAAAAGGTGGTTTTTCGTTATCTTTTTGATACCTTGCTCTATGGTGGGATTGGCTGACACCTGTCTTTTTCTCCCAGCACGGACGGTAGGATGCAATTTTTGATTGTTGGTATTTATCTGATATTACTAGGCTTTTTCTAACGTTCGAGACGGTCTTATGTTCAACACCGATGTGGAGAAAAACAACTTCGACGCCGTATTCGGATTAACCCTGCCTATCATTATCGCTGCCTTTTTCCCAGCAGAGCAACTGAATCGTTTTAATCGTTTTTTTGCAAGGTGAAAAAGGAAACCACAAAAGGTTTATAGTCGTGTCCGAGACGAGGAAAAGCCCGTTGACTTAGAGGTGTTGATCCATACGTCAGACCAGAATCTTTTTGGGATGATTGGGCATGTTGATATTTGCTATAAAGGAAAAGTTGTTTCCGATGGTAGTTATGATGTTTTTCAGAGCGTTTATTCGGCACGATTGAAGACGGTGTCTTGTTTAAAGTAGATAAAGATGCTTATATTGACTTGTGCAAAGAAGAAAGCAAAAAAAACCTTGTTTGGCTATGGTTTATCTCTGACTGATGAACAGAAGCGCGCTGTGGAGAAGCGGTTGGCTGAGATTGATGAGTTGCTGGAAGTCTGGAATCCACCAGCAGATTTGAAAGATGGTAAGCGCACGTACGCTTATAAGTTGAAGCATGAGTTGGGTGGTCGTTTATATAAGTTTAAAAACAAGTCGTTTTAAGACTTATTTTATCTTGTCTACCAATTGCTGTCTGCTAGCCGATAGCATTATTGGACAGGCTGGAACAGCCATTTTAGATATGCGTGGGATTATTGCGCTGGGAACTTATCAGTCTTACCTTCAATATGAATTTGAGTCGGCAAATGAGCTGGTAGTGGCACAAAAATATTTATCAGTAATAGCACAATTTTTCTATTTTTACATAAATATTTGTAAAATACACAAAAATTATTTAAAATAGAAAGGCTTGGAGGAATTTATGTGTTCAACAAATAAAATTGTAAATACGATACCAGTATTAAAAATCAATAATCGAAAAAAACAATCTCGCATTTTATTGTCAAACTTTAGGAATGAAAAATTTGCTAGAGGAAGGAGCTTTTTGTCAGCCTTGGAGATCAGGGACAAAAGTTGAAAAATTGCAGCTAGAGGAGTCGCCCAGTATGCGCACTCGCAAAAGTTGTTGGGACTAAGAAATTAGCGAAAATTGTCATCAAAGTAGCCAATCCACGAGAAATTGAAGCACTTTTAGCGCGTGGCAGCAAGGTAGATTATCTTTACCAAAGGTGATAATGGCTATGCTTTTGAAGCAACTTCACCAGAAGGAGATAGATTTTTGCTGCATAGCGAGAAAGACTGGACAGCCTTACAGAGAGTGATGATAGCACCAGCATTTTGCGCCATTAGAGGATTTTTGTTGGGCTCAGTCAATTTACTATAGAACAGATTCATATCAATGCTCCAGATAAGGAAAAAGCAGTCACTTTTTATCAGGAATGGCTAGGAAATCAGTCTATTCTAACATTCTCACAAGCAAGCGGACCAGATTTGCTGACGGAGTACTCAAACTTGGGATTTGGCAATAGTTAAATTTACAGTTGAGCAATTTGATGTGGAAGCATTGCGTGATTTATTTCAAGGAAGAGAAAATTTTTATACCTAAATCGGGCAAATTTTTCCTGACCAAAGATGAGAGCCAAATTGAAGTTTGGATTGAAGCGGTATGAGTTCAAGCAAGATACTCTCAAAAGTCGGAGAACAGATAGCACAACAAATCTATCCTGGAGCTAGCTTTAGCTTTGTATACTCGTGGAGAGTGGCAAGAATATTATCTTGGTGAGAGCAATCCTGAGCGAGGTGAGAAGACTCAAGCAGGATTGGTCTATGACTTAGCGAGTGTCAGCAAGGTTGTGGGTGTCGGAACGATTTTGGCTGTTCTATTCCATGAGGAAAAACTAGATTTAGATGCACCACTAACACAATATTATCCCGCTTTTCATGACAATTCTGTCACGGTAGGTCAGCTGGCTACTCACACATCAGGGCTAGATCCCTTTATCCCCAATCGAGATGCACTCAATGCGGTCGAATTGAAAGAGGCGCTAAATCATTTGAAAGTGCTTGATAACAAGCATTTTCGTTATACTGATGTAAATTTTTTGTTGCTAGGTTTTTATGGTAGAAGAAATTTTTCATTCTTCTTTGAGTGACATTTTTGAGCGGAAAAATTTTTTTCAGCCTTGGGGTATGAAAGAAACAGCGTTTGGACCTGTTGCGCAAGCAGTGCCAACGGTTCGCGGTGTGAAGGCAGGAGTTGTACATGACCCCCAAAGCGCATGTGTTGGGCAGACATGCTGGTAGTGCAGGCTTGTTTTCGACAGTTCAGGGATTTGGAGCTCTTTTTGGAGCATTATTTACAGGATGACTTTGCAGCAACTTTGACAAAAATTTCTCAAAGAGATTGGAAAAACACGCAGTCTTGCTTTGGGATTTAGACAAAGAGTGGTTGCAGCACACAGGCTATACTGGAACGTTTATTATGTTTAATCGTTTACAGCAGAAAACGGTCATCTTCCTTTTCCAACCAGAACGTATGAGAAAGACGAACGTGCACAATGGATTTTAGACCGCAATGAGCTCATGGATTTGATTAAACAAAATCTGTAAAATGAAGACAGTTAGGATAAGAGCTGGATTTCCTGCTCTTTTTCGCTGTTTTAAAAGTTGAAATAAATTAGTTTGGAATATAAAAAGGAATTGACTACTAACGATCGCTTTTTCTATGAATTATATTAAAATAATAGATGAAGTATTGTGATGTAGAGAGAGAATATGACAAAAAGTAGGTGTCGGTCGGGCACATAGTAAGATTATTTTTGATAGGGGAGCATGCCGTTGTCTATGGCTACCCTGCTTTAGCTCTACCTTTAACTAATATTGAAGTGACTTGTCGCATTTTGCCGTCAGATCATGCGTGGATTTTGTATGAAGAAGATACTCTTTCTATGGCGGTTTTTGCTTCTTTGGAATTTCTAGGGGTGCAAGAGGCTTATATTCGCTGTGAGATTGAGTCCATGGTGCCTGAAAAACGCGGAATGGGTTCTTCTGCGGCAGTGAGCATTGCTGCGATTCGAGCTGTTTTTGATTATTATGAACAGGAGTTGGATAGGGAAACTCTGGAGATTTTTAGCAAATCGGGCAGAGATGATTGCCCACATGAATCCGAGTGGTTTAGATGCTAAGACATGCTTAAGCGATCGTGCTATTAAATTCATCAAAAATGTTGGTTTTTCAGAATTTGAGACGAATCTTGGAGCTTATCTTTTGATTGCAGACACAGGGATTTATGGACATACACGAGAAGCGATTCAAAAGGTGGAAAGTATTGGAAGAAGGGCTTTGCCACATTTGCATCAGCTTGGTAAATTGACGAATGAAGTTGAAGTGGCGTTGAAAATTAGAGATTTAGAAGCAATTGGTATGGCTATGTCAGAAGCTCACCTCAGCTTAAAAAATCTAGGCGTGAGTTGCCCTGAAGCGGATAAACTTGTTGCAGTAGCGCAAGAAAATGGAGCACTTGGTGCGAAAATGAGTGGTGGTGGTCTAGGTGGTTGCATTATCGCTCTAGTGGCGAGCAAAGAAAAGGCTGTCAGTTTGGCTGATTTATTGAGGGAGAAAGGAGCGGTAAACACATGGATCGAAAAGTCTGTAAAGGTGTGGTCTTATGCCAATATTGCCATTATCAAATATTGGGGTAAGAAAGATACTGTCAAGATAATTCCTGCAACGAGCAGTATTTCTTTGACCTTGGAAAATATGTACACGAAACAACTCTGTCTAGCTTACCAGCGAGTGCCCAGTCAGATGAATTTTACATCAATGGTATTTTTGCAAGATCAAACTGAACACATGAGTGAAATTATAGATCGTTTCCGTCCTGCAGGATCTGGGTTTAGTGCAATTGATACAAAAAATAATATGCCGACAGCAGCAGGGTTATCTTCTAGTTCAAGCGGTTTATCTGCCCTCGTTAAGGCATGCAATGAATTTTTTGGACTACACTTGTCCACAAAACAACTGGCACAAAAAGCAAAATTAGCTTCTGGGTCTTCCTCACGGAGTTTTTATGGACCGATTGCAGCTTGGGACAAGGATAGTGGAGAGATTTATCCAGTAAAGACAGATTTGAAATTAGCGATGATAATGCTGGTTTTGTATGATCAGAAAAAGCCGATTTCAAGTCGTGAGGGAATGAAACGCTGTGCAGAAACCTCCACGACATTTAGTGATTGGGTGAGACAGTCCGAAGAAGATTATAAAGCCATGTTGACTTATTTGTCTAACAATGATTTCGCTAAGGTGGGAGAATTAACAGAAAAAAATGCGCTTGCCATGCATGCTACCACTCAGACAGCAACGCCAGCGTTTTCTTACTTGACCGAAAAAAGCTATGAAGCAATGGACTTCATCAAACAATTACGCAGTCAAGGAGAGCGTTGCTATTTCACCATGGACGCGGGGCCAAATGTAAAAGTGCTGTGTTTGGAAGAAGATTTGGAGCATTTGGTGCCGATATTTGCAGAAAAATACCGCCTCATTGTCTCTAAAACGAAGGAATTGCCAGATGACTAAAACAGTAAGAACATGCGGGAAATTGTATTTTGGCAGGGGAATACTCTGTATTGACAGCAGGACAAGGCGCGATTCTGAAAAATATTCCGATTTATATGACGGGAAAAATTCATTTTTCTGAACGTTATCAGTTGTTTTCAGATATGTTTGACCATACTGTGGATTTGACACCTGATGATGAGTACAGTCTCATTCAGGATACGGTTGCTGTTATGAATGAGTTTTTACAAAGTCGATCCATTTCACTACGTCCCTTTTTCTTAACCATTACTGGAAAAATGGAGCAAGATGGAAAAATTTGGTCTTGGCTCTAGTGGGAGTGTCGTAGTTTTAACTATACGAGCAATAACAGCCTTGTATGGTCTGGCGTTATCTGCTGAGAAACCTTTAAGCTGGCAGCCTATGTCCTTCTTAAACGTGGGGACAATGGCTCAATGGGAGATGTGGCTTGTATCGCTTATGAAGATTTGATTTATTACCAATCTTTTGACCGCAAAAGAATAGCAGAGCAGATCAATGAGTCGCCTTTAGAAAGTATATTAGCTCAGGATTGGGGAGTGTCATTCGGAGAATCCAACCACAACTTACATTTGATTTTTGTAGGCTGGACAAAAAGAACCCGCTATTTCTAGAGATCTTATCAATCAGGTCAAATCAGCAATTTCATCCAGTTTTCTAACACAAACACAAGAAGAAGTTCTTCTACTGGAGAAGGCGCTGCTTGCTGGTGAGAAAGAAATTATGAAAGAAAACCTAGAAAAGGTTAGCCACCTATTGGCGGAACTTACCCCCGCTATTTACAATGAAAAACTGAGAGCTTTAAAAAGAGCCAGTCAAGGATTGGACTGTGTGGCAAAGAGTAGCGGTGCTGGCGGTGGTGACTGCGGCATAGCACTGTCATTTAGCGAGACAGATAGTCAAATCTTAGTGGAACGTTGGCGGGGGGCAGGAATTGACCTTTTATATAAGGAAAGGTGGGGAATGGATGAGTAAAAATCGCAAAGACGAACACATAAGATATGCGCTTGAGTACGATTCGCCTTATAATAGTTTTGATGACATGGAGCTTATTCATTGCTCGCTTCCTAAGTATGATTTGGGCGAGATTGATTTGACGACGCAGTTTGCAGGCAGAGATTGGGAATTTCCGTTTTACATCAATGCTATGACAGGTGGAAGTGAGAAAGGGAAAGACATCAATCAGCGCTTGGCACAAGTTGCAGAAGCTTGCGGTATTCTTTTTGTCACAGGATCTTACAGCGCTGCCTTGAATAATCCAACAGATGATTCTTATGCTGTCAGCAAAGGCAAGCCCGACCTGCTCCTTGCAACGAATATTGGAGTGGATAAGCCGTATTCCTTAGGGCAGCAGGCAATCACAGACCTTCACCCTCTTTTTTTGCAAGTGCATGTCAATCTCATACAAGAATTGCTCATGCCAGAAGGAGAACGTTCTTTTAAAACTTGGCGAGCACACTTTTAAAAGACTATGCAGAGCAAAGTTCAGTTCCAGTAGTATTGAAAGAGGTTGGCTTTTGGTATGGATTTGGCAACGATCGAAATTGCTTATGACCTCGGTATTCGAACGGTTGATCTTTCTGGTCGTGGCGGAACGAGCTTCGCTTATATTGAAAACAGACGCGGCGGCAATCGAGACTATCTCAATGATTGGGGACAATCTACGCTTCAAGCCTTACTAAATGCTCAGCCGATGATGGATAAAATGGATATTTTGGTGAGTGGTGGCGTACGGCAGCCGCTTGATATGGTGAAGGCTTTTGTGTTAGGAGCTAAGGCTGTAGGACTTTCACGCACCATGTTAGAATTGATTGAAACGCATTCGGTGGATGAAGTCATCACGATTGTAAACGGTTGGAAAGAAGATTTGCGCTTGATTATGTGTGCACTTGGTTGCCAAAAATTTGAGAGAGCTAAGACAAGTGCCTTATCTTTTTGTATGGACGTTTGCGAGAAGCACAAGGTCAACTAAATAAAGAAATCCGATGAGTTTTTCACTTATCGGATTCTTTTTCTATGATTTTTGACGAATGTTTTCTAAAAATTTCTTGTGCTCTTTTTGAGACTAAAATGTTTCTCAGAAACGAGCTGAGAAATCAGAGGAGCGATTTCTGTATCCTTAGCTCCTGCTAAAAGAGCTAGAGATTTGGCTTGTAGCTTCATGTGACCGTGCTGAATGCCGGTGCTGACCAGCGCTTTTAGAGCCGCAAAATTTTGCGCTAAGCCGATAGACGCAATAATACTGGCTAACTCTTTTGCGGTTGGTTGTTTTAGCAAATCGAAGCTAACTTCCACCGTAGGATTGAGCCCAATGGAACCCCCTTTTGTAGCAATAGGGAGCGGGAGAGTAATCTCTCCGCAGAGCGTTTGAGTGGCTTCCTTGATTGACCAAGTAGTCAATCCTTGATAGGAACCATTTCTACTAGCATAGGTATGCGCGCCTGCTTCAATCGCCCGCCAGTCATTTCCTATCGCTAATACGACAGCATCAATTCCATTGAAAATGCCTTTGTTGTGGGTGCTGGCGCGATAAGGATCTTGCTTGGCAAATTGGCTTGCTAACACTATTTTCTTAGCAATATCAAGGGCTTCTGACTTATTTCGGTCGAGAAAACGGATATCAATTTCACAGGGTGGCAGTTACTAAGGCTTCCGTTGCATAATTTGATAAAATTGCCATCAAGCTTTTTACCACCAGATAACTCTTCTAATGGTGTTTTTAATGCTTCTAGCATGGTATTGAGGATATTGGCTCCCATAGCTTCTGGGTGTCAACTGTTAGGTAGATGATTAGAAATTCAGCTTCACCATTTAGGTATTCCGTATGCAAATGGCGTGCTCCACCTCCACGTTTGACAATTGATGGATGGGCTTGATTTGCCAATTCTAGTAACTTTTGCTTCTTTTCCTGAATGTTGTTTATGGCATTTTTTTAATATCTGGCACATGATAGAGGGCAACTTGTCCAATCATTTGGCGATTGTGAATGGTTGTTTTGAAGCCTCCAGAACGTTTAATCATTTTTGCTGCAAAAGCTGGCAGCCGCAACGACAGAAGGTTCTTCTGTTACAAAAGGAACCTGATAAACTTGTCCGTCTACCATGACATCGGGAACGAAAGCGTAAGGAAGGGCAAAGGTTCCGATGACATTTTCGCTCATCTGATTAGCCGTTGAAAGAGGAAGTGTGTGATTATATTCAAGGTTTGCTTGATTGTTTTCGTTTAGCAAGTGATAATCTTGCAGGAACTTTAATCGTTCTTGTAGCGATTTTTAGAAAAACCTGTCCAACTTAACTTCATGTTATTTTTTTCCACCTTGATGTATCTACGTTGGTGCTCAACAATTTCTGCTAAAAGCAAAGTCTTGGTTTTTCATAGTTTGTAAAGCTAGCAGATCCGTTTTTTTATCCAGATTTGCTTCTTCAAAAAAATAGTTTCTCATAATCTGGAATGCTTAACAGCGTGCGATTGTTGAGTATTTCCATATGATTGGTTTGCAGTTGCTGCTTAAAGCCTGCTACGAGCTGACCACTAAAGATTTCTGACACAGCCCCTGCTCCCATAGCTAAAAAGTGCAATCCGGTCACTTGCTTTTAAGAGACGTACTATTTTTCAAGCAGAGAAAGTAGACCTAAAAAGAGAGAGCCTGTGTAGATATTCCCAACCTTTTGGCTGTAAAGAATAGATTGCTTGAAATTGCCTGTAGTTGCTCTTGCTGCTCAATTGGCAAACTCTTATCCATAATCTTTTTCAGCCCTTTTAAGGCTAGTTTGGGATAAGGCAGATGGAAAGCAAACTGCTGCAAAAATCTTTTAAGGACACTTGGTTGCGTTTTTGATATTCTATCCAAGTCGTTTCTAAACTATCCAAATATTGCTGAGTAGAATATAGACCATTGACAAACGGCGTTGTAGAATAATTTGGTCGCCAAAAGTCCATAATATCTCGCGTCTGAGCAACATTATCTTCATTAAAAATGAGAATCCGTGGGTTATTTGTGATGAGCATAGCCACTGCTCCAGCCCCTTGTGTTGGTTCTCCCGGTGTTTCAATACCGTACTTGGCAATGTCACTTGCAATGACCAATACTTTTGAACTAGGACGCTTTTCGACATGCAGCTTCGCATAATCCAATGCGGCAGTAGCGCTATAGCAAAGCCTCTTTCATTTCAAAGCTGCGTGCGAATGGCTGAATTCTGAGCAGACCATGAACAAAAACAGCGGAAGCCTTGCTTTGGTCAATTCCAGATTCGCTGGCTACGATAACCATGTCAATCTCATTTTTATCTTCTTCTGTCAAAATGGCTGCAGCAGCGCTTGCTCCCATCGTTACAATATCTTCTGTAACAGGAGCGACACTGAATTCCTTTTACCAGAAGTCCCTTACTTAATTTTTCTGGCGCAATATTACGTGCCTCTGCTAAATCAGCTAACTTTAATACATAATTGGCTGTCGCAAAGCCAATTTTTATCAATTCCAATGTTCATCATTACCTCTATATATTCTATATATTTTTCGGTTTGATATCAAACTTATTCTATTCCATTTTATCATAATTCAAGTGGAAACTGAGAAAAAGCCATCTTAAGATAAGAAGGGCTTTAGACAGTTTAGTTGTTCTTGTTGAATTACGAAGAACGGTGTTTTTGCAGATAATGGTAGAGTCTGAGCACCACCGTGCCACTTGCCATTCCAATTGAAAATGACCAAGGCTAAAATCACTACCAAGGTAGCATTAACCATAGCATGACTATAATCTCCAGTGACAAAAAAAGGCGGTTGTACGATAGGAAAGGTAGCCCGGAACCAGAGGAGCCAAAATAGCCAAGATAAAAACGACCGCAGGCGTTTTGTAGAGAATGCTCAACACTTGACTAATGCAAGACCCGATAATGGCTGCAATGAATGTAGCAATGATGACATTTGTCGGACCTTTTAACACATAATATAAAAGCCAGATAAAACATTCCAAGAACTCCTCCTGGAATGAGCATGCTTTTTGAACATTTAAAACGATTAAGAACATTACAATTGCAAGAAAACTTGCTGCAGCTTGTAGTAAGACAGTCAATGGATTCACCTTTTATTTCATTAGGACGAGAGCTACAGAGTGCCAGCTCCGAGTGCTAGAGTAATTAACAGCGTTTCAAAAATTTTGCTCATACCAGAGTTGAGATGATTGGTCATCAAATCCCGTACAGCATTGGTTAGAGCAATACCGGGAACAAAAGGCATGACAGCACCAGCGATGATTAAGTCAGCACTGGAAGGAAAGCCAGAATAGCGCGCCCAGATCTGTGCCAGCAGACCAAAAATAAAAGCTCCGGCAAAAGCTGTGACAAAAGGAATGCGCACGTATTTATTGACCGAAAGAGAAAAGGCAAAGCCAAAGAAGGTCGCAAGAGCAGCGCCGAGCGCATCATAGAGATTGCCACCAAACATTATAGAGAAAAAAGGGGCACTAATAGTAGCAGCAAGTGTCAGTTGCCTGTTTGTGTAAGGTGTTTTTCTTTTTTAGTTGAGTTAATTTCTCAAAAGCATCTTCAAGACTGATGTCCCCACTAACCAGTTCACGCGATACTTGATTGACATCGCACACTTTTTCGATATTGTAATTTGAATGAGTGATACGTTTCATCCGCGAAATGTTGGTGTTTTCAATTGAAAAGAAAATGGCAACTGGCATTGCGAGAGCATTACAATTGATAATCCCTTGAGAATGGGCAATCCGAATCATCGTATCTTCTACCCGATAAATCTCAGAGCCACTCTGAAGCAAAAGTGTGCCTGCTAACATCAGGACATCAACAGTTAGATTAAATTTGTCTTCCCTTTCTACATCTCTTTTCTCCACCATCTGTACACCCTTTTCTTTTAACTAACAATACCTCTATTATAGCATAAAAAGAAGAAAACCAGTTGGAATTTCTGATATACTCCCCTTTATAGTGGACAGTGAAAAAAACAAAAATTTTACTAGAAACTACAGGGGAGTTTTCGTATGTCAAAAAGAGTCCGAAATCAGTAGAGGAGAAGTTAGAAGTTGTTCATCTTTACCTTGAACAAGGGAAGTCCATATCTATTTTGACAAAAGCATTTTGAGTAAATGGTGACACAATCAGAAATTGGATTCGTAAGTATCAAAAGGAAGGTGTAGAAGGTCTCAAGGAGAGTCATAGCTGGAAGAAATATAGTTCAGAGTTAAAAAGAAAAAGGCTGTAACAGATTATCTTGCAGGTAGAGGTAGTTTATCTAGGATTGTTGAAAAATACGATATTTCAAATCATTATGTTTTTAAGAAGTTGGATAAAAACGGTATACTAGTGGTAAAGAATTAAAAGCTACTAGTAAAGGAAATTCCCGTATGAAACCAGGACGTAAAACAACTTTTTGAAGAACGGATTGAAATTGTTAACTTCACAATTGCCCATGATAAAGATTATCAAGCTGCGATTGAGAAATATGGTATTTCATATCAACAGGTTTATGCATGGGTTAGGAAGTTTGAAAAACATGGTAGTCTAGGACTTGAAGACCGTCGCGGAAAAGGACTTGAAAGTAAACCGAATTTGACTATAGAGGAAGAGCTTCAGCTTAAAATCAAGCAGCTAGAGGAACGGAATCGTTATTTAGAAATGGAGACCGACCTCCTAAAAAAAGTTGAAAAGAGCTGGAAAAACCAAAAATCGATGAGTAAGACTAGGGAGACATCTCTTGAAATTTCAAGTCATTCATGATTGCAGTCAAGAACACGACAACGCTACTATCACTAAATTATGTGACTTACTAAAGGTTTCTCATTCTGGTTACTATAAGTGGCTTCATCATGAAGAAACAGAGTCTGAAAAGATTAATCAAGGTCTCTTAATGATTATCCAAGAGTTACATGCTAAATACCAAGTCATTCTAGGTTACCGTCGGATGACACTCTTTGTGAATCGTACACTTGGTACTAACTATAACAAGAAACGAATACGCCGTCTCATGCTTATCTTAGGCATTTCTTCTATTATCCGTCGTTCTCGTGGATACTGTACCAAGACTAGTTTTTGTCAATATTGAAGAGAATATCCTTAATCGCGATTTCACAGCAGACGCTCCAAATCAGAAATGGTGTACTGATGTGACTTTCTTACAATATGGTTTAGGGATGTAAAAAGCTTATTTGAGCGCTATTAAAGATCTTTACGATGGCTCTGTGATTGCTTATCATATCAGTAAGTATAATGATAATCCCTTGGTCATGGAAAATCTTAGAAAAGCTATGGAGGCAAATCCAGACGCAACTCCGCTAATTCATAGTGATCGCGGCTCACAGTATACATCACGAGAATACCGCATGGTTACTACTCGATATCAGATGACACGCTCTATGTCTAGAGTTGGTAAATGTATTGATAATACCCCTATTGAGAGCTTCTTTGGACACTTTAAAACGGAGTGTTATGATTTGAAGAAGTATAAGACTTTTGAGGAACTTGTTGCTGATATTGATGATTACATCTACTTTTATAATAACGAACGTTTTCAAGAGCGCAACAACGGCCTTGCCCCTCTTGAAATGAGGAACAAGGCCGTTGCTTAATTTTTTATTATTTCATTGTCCACTTGACAGGGAGCAGTTCATTTCCAACTGGTTTTTGAGAATAGAGTTGAATTAGCTGAGTGCGTCATCTACTGAGAGAACTTCGTGGAAGACACGTTGAGTCAATTCAGTTTTTTGTTCTTTAGTAAGGTATTTGGTATTGACACAGTAACCTGAGATACGAACGATAACATCTTCACCATTCATAATCTTATCATAGACATCCTTCAAGTCCATAACGTTCAAGTTGACGTGCTGTCCTCCATTTTCAAAGTAACCATCAAGAATCGTTACCAAGTTATCTACCTGTTCTTCACGAGTTTTACCAAGAGCACGAGGTGAAACTTGTGTCGTCAATGAAAATACCGTCTGCTGCATAACCAAAGTCAAGGCTAGCTAGTGAGTTGAGATTTTGCAACCAACCACCACGAGCTTTGTTAGAAGGGTTTGCACCTGGTGAGAAGAATTCCAATTTAGACAAGTTAACACTGCCGTCTTCATTGAGATAAACCCCTTTGTGAACTGGAGAGTTACCAGTTTGTTTAGAGTAAGCAACGTTTGAAGTGATCGTCAAGAGTGATACAGTTGCTTCAGCGTTCTTGTAAAGTCTGTGGCTACGAAGACGAGTTGTGTAGGCTTCAATCAACCATTCGGCTAATTCGTTTGAGCGGGGGTCGTCTTCACCCCAACGTGGGTAGTCACCAGTTGTTTCATAGTCGTAAATGTAGCCATTTTTCATTGCGGATTGGTTTAACAGTAGCATATTTGATAGCAGCTAATGTATCAACAGTATTGGCAAATCCACAGATACCAAATCCCATGTTAGCACGTTGATGTGTAGGCAAAAAGGCCATTTGAACAGCTTCGTAGTTGTACTTGTCTGTCATGTAGTGAATGATGTTCAAAGCATCTACATAAGTGTCTGTCAACCAATCAAGTGATTTTTCAAAAGTTTGCCTTAACAGATTCAAATTCAAGTACTTCGTCGCGGATAGGGTCAATATCAAATACTTTGTAGTCTTTGTGAACATCGTCGTAACCACCGTTCAAACCAGTCAAGAGAGCTTTAAGGACGTTTACACGAGCACCGAAGTATTGGATGTTGTGGCGTTGTTCTTCATTTTCTGGGTCAAGTGGTGACACACAGCAAGAGATACAGCTCATTTCGCCATAGCCGTCTTTTGCCATTGTCGTTACACCTTCGTATTGGATAGAAGAATGTTTGTGACTCATGTGCATGCAGTAATGACGGAAAGTGTATGGTAATTTATCCGTCCAAAGAACTGTCAAGTTTGGCTCTGGAGAGTTACCGATGTTGTCCAATGTGTTCAAGAAACGGTAATCCATTTTTGTAACACGGTGGCGACCGTCATTTCCCATACCAGCCATAGAAGTTGTGATGAAAGTTGGGTCACCTGAATACAATTCGTCATAAGCTTTTGTACGAGCAAATTTCACAGTACGAAGTTTCAAAAACGAAGTCATCAACAAATTCTTGAATTTCTGATTCGGTGAAAAGTACCACGGGCTAAGTCACGTTCTGCATAAATGTCAAGAACAATTGGAACACGTCCAAGTGAAGTAGCAGCACCGTTGACAACACGACAGACAGCCATGAAAGCAATGTTCACCCATTGAATAGCTTCTTTTTACGTTCATAGCAGGGTCTACGAACATCAAGACCGTAAAAAGGTCACCCTAGGCGAACGACTTCTTTCAATGATTGGTATTGAAGGTTGACTTCTTCGCGAAGACGAATAGTTTCTTCATCAATGTCTGTCAAAGCATTCCAATCTTCTACTTTTTTTCAGCCATCAAGTAATCTGCTCCATAAAGTGCAAGACGAGCATAAACACCGATGATACGTCCACGTGAATAAGCATCTGGCAAACCTGTTACAGTGTGTGCGTGACGTGCACGACGGATATTTGTTGTGTAGGCACGGAAAATACCGTCATTTACAGTTGTTACGTATTTTGTGAAGATTTCATGCATCTTAGGATCTGGTTCATAGCCATGTTCCTTCAAAGCAGTTTCCGCCATACGGATACCACCTTTTGGCATGAAGTTCAATTTGAACAATTCATCATTTTGGATACCATAAATCAATTCATTATCTTTGTCAATATATCCAGCTGGAATATCAGCGATTGAAGTAGCACGTGTATCCATTGGGAAACGTGTTTCTTCATAATGTGCTTTTGTATCTTCGATAATTTTTTTAATGTGAAGAGAGCGTTCAGTTGGACCAGCTAAGAAACTTTCATCTCCGTCATAAGGAGTGTAGTTTGCTTGTACAAAACGAGATACGCTAGCTTTTTCGCGCCAATCTTCCCCTTTGAAGCCTTCCCAGGCTTTTTCAAAAATATCCTGTGCTTCGACAACAGTTTTAACAACCATGTTTTTTTCCTCTTGTATCTTTCTAGTAACACAAATCTGTTACATTCATAAACCAAGTATACCACACAGTAACCGATTTCAACAAGGAGAAAACAAGCTTTTTAGCGCTTTCTTTTATAATACAGTTTGACAACTAGAGTTAACTGTGTTATAATTTTGAAAAGTCAAATGAAAACAGGAAAAGAATCTAATAAACTTAGATAGTTTACAAAGTTAAGGGATTTATCATGAACAAAAGTAAAAATATTACAGGCTTTGATTTTTCTGTGGTTAGCCTTGTATACTACTGCTGCCTTTTTATTTGAATTATTACTGGTGACAGTGGAAGGATTTGGGGGATTTCACTTTATCACGCAACAAAGTTTCAGATGATTGCTCACTGGATAGTGACTAGTTTGGGCTGGTTTGGTTTCGGTTTCGGTATTATTGCTCTGGCTAAAAAACAAACTGGCTTTGACCTTTTGAAAACGGAGAAAAAAACTGTATCTGTTTGGCAATGGTTGGCGATTGTCTTGAGTTTTATCCTTATTATACTTGTCCAATACTGGGATTGGAAGGGTTTCAAAATTTTGCTTGAATTTCAGCATTTAGGTTGGTTGAAGTTTCTATTTCAATATATCTACTATGCTGCTGAAAGTTTCCTGATTTCTCTGGTACTGGTTTTCGGACAAAAAGCTTTTTGAGACTTGGTTTAAAAATGATAAAATTCCTATGCGGTATTCTCTTAGGGTTTTGACATGGGGCTTGATGCATATCTTGTCAAAGGAGGTGTCTTGACAGGAATATTAACTTGTTTGGCTGGTTTTCTATTCGGCAGTGTTTATCTCCTAGTGAATAAAGATTACAAGAAGACTCTTGTCATTGTGACTTGCTTATTTATGCTTTAAAAGATTCTAGGAGACGATATGTTAATTTTTCCGCTTATCAATGACACATCGCGAAAAATCATCCATATCGATATGGATGCCTTTTTTGCTGCGGTGGAAATAAGAGACAATCCTAAGTTAAAGGGTAAACCTGTCATCATTGGGAGCGACCCCAGACAAACAGGTGGTCGAGGAGTCGTTTCTACCTGTAGCTATGAGGCACGAGCTTTTTGGTGTTCATTCAGCCATGAGCTCTAAAGAGGCATATGAGCGTTGTCCACAGGCGGTTTTCATTTCGGGAAATTATGAAAAAAATATCAGGCAGTAAGCCAGCAAATTCGAGAAATTTTCAAACGATATACAGATGTGGTTGAGCCAATCAGTATTGATGAAGCCCTATCTGGACGTGACCAAAAATAAGCTGGGTATGAAATCTGCTGTCAAGATAGCCAAGCTAATCCAGCACGAGATATGGACAGAGCTTCATTTGACCAGTTCAGCTGGTGTGTCCTACAATAAATTTTTGGCAAAAATGGCTAGTGACTATAAAAAGCCTCACGGCTTGACAGTTGTTTTGCCAGAAGAAGCAGAATCTTTTCTCTCTCAAATGGATGTGGCAAAAGTTTTTACGGTGTTGGAAAAAGACGGTGGAAAAAGCTGCATGATATGGGCGTTTACACAGGAGCAGATTTATTAGAAATTCCTGAGATGAGCTTGATTGACTTGTTTGGTCGATTGGGATTTGACCTTTACCGCAAGGCAAGAGGAATCAGTAATTCGCCGGTAAAAGTCAACCGTATTCGTAAGTCTATCGGCAAGGAAAGAACTTATGGGAAATTGCTCCATAACGAAGACGATATAAAAAGGAGCTGACCCTTTTATCACAAAAGGTAGCTCGTAGCTTAAAAAAAGCATGGAAAGTCTGGTGGGACGATTGTTCTGAAGATTCGCTATGCGGATTTTTCAACATTGACAAAAAGGCAGAGCTTAGCGACAAGAACGCAAGATGTGGAGCAGATTGAACGCATTGCACATGAGATTTATGAGAGCTTGGACGAGCAGACAAAGGGTGTGCGTCTTTTAGGAGTGACAGTGACAGGATTTGGGCTGTAAAAAAAGTTTGGAATGAGAATTCCAAACTTTTTTCTATCATTCTCAAAAACACTTTGAATATCCTCATCCGTTATTCCAATCATAGGGTTGATTTTCAAGAAATTTTCCTCAGTCAAGATATATTTTTCCACAGTTGTTTCCAAATTATTCACAGAAGTGTGTATAACTTTTTCATCAGTTAGGAGGTCTGAAAAGCGTTGGATTAGATAGGTATTGCGAGCTGTGCCAGTGTTTTTGACAGCAAAGTCAAAGGCAGACTTTTCCCCAAGAAGGATGAGCTTGCTTTTAGCACGAGTGATAGCAGTATAGATGAGATTACGTTGCAGCATGCGGTGGCTGCTGGACGTAATGGGTAAAATAACTACTGGAAATTCACTGCCTTGCGATTTGTGGATACTCATGGCGTAAGCCAGACAGATCTTATACCATTCGCTGCGTGGGTAAATGACTTCATTACCATCAAAGTTGATAGTCAACTCGTCCTGTTTTGAATCAGTATATTTGGCTGGCAGCAAATCAGTGATATGACCCAAATCGCCGTTAAAGACATTGCTTTCCGCATCATTGACCAGATGAATGACCTTGTCGCCTTGTCGATATTGACAATCAGTTGCTTCAAAAATGATTTGTTCTGTTTCGGCAGGGTTGATTAGATTTTGCATGATTTGATTGATGTGGTCAATCCCAGCCTGCCCGCGGTACATAGGCGCAAGCACCTGCACATCTTGAGCTGGAATGCCACTGCGGATAGCAGCTTCTACAATACGTTCAATCATCTGCGGAATATGTTCACTACGTGCTTCAAAATAAGAACGGTCAGCCTTTTTTTCTATAAAATCAGGTGGCAGAATGCCTTTTTGAATCTGACTAGCTAAGGTGACGATAGTGGAGTCTTTGCTTTGTCGATAAATTTTTTTCTAATTTGGTCTGCGGAAGAAGAGGGATTTTTCAGTAAATCTGCCAGCACTTGTCCGGGGCTGACAGAAGGCAGCTGATCAGCATCTCCGACAATGAGAAGTTTGGTGTTTGATGAAATATTGCTGAGGAGTTGATTGGCTAACCAAGTATCTACCATTGAAAATTCGTCGACAATAATAAAGTCTGTGTCCAAATAATCATCTAAATGGCTAGTGTCATCGTCTCCTGTCATGCCTAAATGCCGATGAATCGTCGCGCTTGGCAGTCCTGTTAATTCATTCATGCGTCTAGCAGCGCGCCCAGATTGGAGCGGCTAAAAGGATAGGTAAATCTTGAGATTTGTGTAAATCCAGACCATGTAGCAGAGCGTAGACAGCAATAATTCCATTGATAACGGTCGTTTTTTTCCAGTTCCAGGACCACCTGTTAAGATGAAAATTTTTGTGCTGAATAGCATCGCAAATGGCTTGTTTCTGGATAACATCATAAGAAATAGCAAATTCTTCCTCAATGTGAGTAATAGCGGCTTCGATTTTTTCCGGTTCATATTTATTTTGATTTTCCTTCTCCAGAATGCGTAAGAGATTGTTGCAGATTCCTTCTTCAGCAAAAAGAGACTGTTTTTCAAAAAAATCTTCGTATCGACATTTTGAACTTTATCTTCTTCAATCAAATGTGCCAGCTCATCCGCAACAGAACTTGGGTCTAACTCAATCTGACGGGAACTTTCGAGGAGTTCAATCGTATGTTCCAGAAGTTCTTTGGCTTCAAGATAAGTGTCACCCTTTTCCATAGACTTGGTTAGGAGTGTGTGAAGCAGCCCAGCACGAAAACGCTCTGGAGCAGTACTTTCAATTCCTAAAGCTTTGTGCCAGTTGGTCGGCAATTTTAAATCCTATTCCTTGAATATCTTCTACCAATTGGTAAGGATAGTGTTCGACAATTTCGAGAGTCTCTTCTTTGTAAAAATCGTGAATCTGAAAGGCAAGCTTTATTTGAAATGCCGTATTCAGATAGCTTTTGCAAGGACTCGCTCGGTACCGTAGTTCTGTCTTAGTTTCATAATAAAAAGCTTCGCTATTTTTGGCAGAAAAGCCCTGCAATATCCTTTAATTTTTTTCTGGCTCTGCTAAGACCTTATCAATCGTGTTATCGCCATAGAGATCCACGATTTTTTTGTGCCGATTTTTACACCAATCCCTTTAAAAATGGTCGCTTGAAAAATATTTGACTAAGCCTTTGCTGGTTGGCTTTTGCACGCTCATAGCGTGTTATTTTGAGTTGTTCACCATATTTAGGGTGTTGCATGAGATTTCCCCAAAAAGTGTAGTCTTCGCCCTCCATAATATCCGCCATGGTGCCCGTGACAATAATCTCAAAATCATCAAAATCTGCATCGGTGTCGTCAATATCTAACAGCAGAATCCGAAAGAAACTGCTGGGATTTTTCAAAAATAATGCGTTCAATGGTGCCTGAAAAAGTAAAATTCCATCATCTTCCTGTATCAATGTTAAAAAAGAATGGGAGTGGGGGCAGAACTAAAAATTGAAAAATTTTTAGTTCGTAGTCCCACCCCTGCAAGAGTGCTTAAACAGTTATCAAGCTGTTTAAGGTTGCAGATGAAGAAAACGAAGTTTTCGTCAAAGATGCTCTTCCGAGCTTGAAAAGCGAATGAAGAGTCAAGAATGGTGGCTTGCTTTGCAAGTCTGATTTTCAATCTTCAACAATTCACTAGATTGTTGAAGCTGCGTTACTCGTTTATTCCTAAATATGATAGAAGCTGGCACACTTTTTGCCCAGCTCCAACGAATCAAAAATAGACTTGTTTGGGATTAGAAAGTGCCGATTCTATTCAAAGGCCAGAAACGGAATTTTGCTTCGCCCTGCAATTGATTGGCTTTAAAGGTTCCCACCTGACGGCTGTCTTTTTGAGACAAGACGGTCATCTCCTAAAAGCAGGTATTCGTCTTTTGGAACTTCAATGGTAAAAGCTAGTGTTCCCATTTGCATCCTGCGTAAAGGCTTGAGCTTTATCTGCTAAAGACTGAAAGAAACTGTTATAGAAATAGGTTGCCTGCAATTTATCGTCTTTGAATTTTGCTAGATAGTTTTTTAAGGTAAGGCTCGTTGGTCTTTTTGCCGTTTACATATAATTGGTCGTTTTCGTAACGGATAGTATCTCCGGGAAGACCGATAACACGCTTGACAATTTGCTTGGTTTTCCCATCCTCGTCTTTTTTTCGCTTGCAACGACAATATCAAAGCGATTCACAGGGAGGTGTTTGACCACAAATAAATATTCTCCGTTAGCTAAAGTCGGATCCATTGAATGACCATCTACCTTAACAGGAACCCAGAAAAAGGCGCGTGATAAGAATAGAATAGCCATAAAGAGGATAAAAAAATCCCCATTCTTTCATAAATTTTTGAAAAAAAGTAGTTGATTTTGCTTGCATAACTTACCTTTCTAGAAGTTTTTTGCTTTTTCAGTATTTTTAAAATGTAGTTTTGCGCTCGCCTCCAAACTCTTCATACCGTAGGTTTTGAAGAAGCTGACTTGCAATTTTATCGGACTTTACTCCGGCTCCACTAGGTAATTCGTAGCCGAGCTCTTGACTTAAATTTTCAAGATTTTCTAAAAATAAGTCGCGTGCAATCATGGAGCTGACTGCTACGGCTAAGTATTTTCCTTCCGCTTTTTCCTCTAAAGTGAGAGGGTTTGAGAAATGATTGCGTTCCTGTTTGACGTATTTCTGATAATTTTTTTGTCACTTGTGAAGGCATCAATAACAATTTTTTTCAGGCTGCACTCCCGTTTGCAAGAGCAGATAAATGGCTTGATTGTGAAGAGCAACCTTGACAGAAACTGCGTTATAGCCAGCAGCAATGACTTGGTTGTATTTTTTTGGAGACAGTAACAGAGCTTGGTGTTGAATTTTTTCTTTCAATAGAGGAACGATTTGCCTGATCTTTTTGGTCTGTCAGAGTTTTAGAATCGCCAACTCCTAGCTTTCGTAAAAATCATGCTGTTCTGGTGTAACAAAAAGACGCTACAACAGCGAGCCCGCCAAAATAAGAGCCATTTCCGACTTCGTCTGTCCCAATCAGAGGACAATTCTGCCAATGAGATGTCGTTTTTTCTTTGGACGCTTGATAGCCCAAAAATTGTGCTGCCTGCTCGGCTTTTTCTCCTTGAAAGAGGACTTTTCCTGAAGTGTAGATGGAGGCAGTTGCCTTATCAAGCTTAAAAAGGTAACGAATATAAGGATTTTTACTAGAAACAAGCTGTGCCTGGTATTGGGCAACAAAATCTTGAATTTGTTTCTCACTGGGTTGTAAGGTAATACTTTCCATATTGTTATTGTACCATAAAAGTGATAAATTTCTTTAAAAACTGACAAAATGGCTTCCTTTTGGTATAATATTTTGAGGTGATTTTATGGCAAACTTAAATCGATACAAATTTATTTTTCGGAAAGAAAAGCGTAACCTAACAACAGAACACGATAATTTATTCATGGAAGAAGTTGAAAAGGTTGCAACAGAAAAAAATATCACGCAATTGAAAGAGAAGATGCCTGCGGCAGATGATGAAACATTAGCTATTTTGCTAGCAGTCAATAGTTTAGCGACGCAATTGTCATGTGAGATTGAGTTCGATGACAAGGAGCAAGAGCTGGAAGAACTTCGTAAAAAAGTGTTAGAAGCCAACAAGCAAAAAGGTTAGTGAGCAAGAGGGACCCTATGATTTCATTAGTAATTTTGCTGATTTTTGGCTTGGAGTTTTTACATTGGCTATTCGCGTGGGATTGTTTTGCAGGCTTATTATACTGTTTCGGCGGTTATTTCAGCAATTATTGCAGGGCAACTGTACCAATCTCTAGGTGAACAAATCAATCTTTTTAGTTCCCTACGCTAGTGCACAGGAAGGAACATTTACCTATTTCTTTCCCAGCAGCTAATTGTTCCAGTTGGACAAGGTTTTTTATGCCGGTCTGGCTTATCTAGTCATTTACACGATTGTTTATAGCATAGCCCGTTTTATTGGGATTTTTTTATTCACTTGGTGCCAAACAAGAAAGCCAATGAGCGTTGGTACAATGTTGCTAGTGGTGCTTTAGCTGTTTGCGTCACTTTATTTGGAATTCAAATGCTGCTGACCGTTTTAGCAACGATTCCCTTACCACTTGTTCAAAATCATCTCAATGCCAGTGGTTTAGCTCGATTTATCATCAGTCACACACCAATTACTTCAGGAATGTTGAGACAACTCTGGGTGACCAAAATCATCGGATAAATACAAAGACTCAGTTGGTGGTGCTAGCTGAGTTTCTTTTTCATCAGGAAAGATAAGAATATGAATAGAAAAATTTTTAGAAACGTTAGAATTTGGGAAAATCAAGGCGCTCTTTGAACCCTATCTTCTGACAGAACAAAGGGTGCTTGGAATTGCAACAGTTGTTCCCGTCCAATAAACAAGAAAGGCTGGAGACAGCATTTTTAGAAATGACGGACATGCAGCAGATTTTTGTGCAGCGTCCGCATTTCAGTCTGGCTACGACCCAAGACATTACGGACTTGACCAAGCGCTTGGAGCTGGAAGGCGACTTAAACATTGAAGAATTTCTCGCTCTGAAGCGGGTTCTGGCTGTCACGCAAGAATTGACTGATTTTTTTATGAGGATTTGGAAAATGTTGAGTTGCAAAAGATTGAATCGGCTTTTTTTGAAAAATTTGGTTTCTTTTCCGAGCTTGCAAGGAGCGTTGCAAAGCTATCAATGAGGGCGGATTTGTTGAAAGTTTTGCTAGTGATAATTTGGCTCGCATTCGCTGAAAAATTCAAGAAAATGAAGTTCAAGTGAGAGATATTTTGCAAGATATTCTCAAAACCAAGGGCGATATGTTAGCAGATCAAGTAGTAGCCAGTCGAAACGGTCGCAATGTTTTGCCGGTCAAAATACATTCCGCCATCGTATCTCAGGCGTGGTGCATGATATTTCTTCTAGTGGAAACACGGTGTATATCGAGCCGCGGGCGGTGGTCAATCTCAATGAAGAAATCACCAATGAACGGGCAGACGAGCGCTATGAAATTTTACGGATTTTGCAAGAATTATCAGAATGCATTCGCCCGCATGCTGCTGAAATTGCCAATAATGCTTGGATTATCGGACATCTGGACTTTGTTCGAGCTAAGGTGCGCTTTTATGCAAGAGAGGAGCGATAGTACCGAAGCTGTCTGACCGTCAGGATATTCGACTGCTCCATGTTGCTCATCCTCTGATAGAAAATGCAGTAGCTAATGACCTGTACTTTGCGGCAGATTTGACTGAGATTGTCATTACGGGTCCGAATACAGGCGGAAAGACTATTATGCTCAAAACCCTAGGTTTGGCTCAGCTTATGGCACAATCTGGCCTGCCTATTTTGGCAGATGAAGGGAGCCGAGTGGGGATTTTTGACCAAATCTTTGCGGACGTTGGAGACGAGCAGTCTATTGAGCAGAGCTTATCGACTTTCTCTAGCCACATGACCAATATTGTTGCCATTTTAGAGCAGTCAGACGAAAATTCTTTGGTGCTTTTGGACGAGCTGGGAGCTGGAACCGATCCGCAGGAAGGAGCAGCTCTTGCTATGGCAATTCTTGAGGACTTGCGGCTACGACAGGTCAAGACAATGGCGACGACCCACTGCCCAGAGCTCAAAGCCTATGGGATTGAGACTGAGGGAGTGCAAAATGCCAGCATGGAGTTTGATACAGATAGCCTAAGACCGACTTATCGTTTTATGCAGGGAGTACCGGGTCGCTCCAATGCTTTTGAGATCGCAAGGCGTTTAGGTCTGTCTGTTAGAGTGGTCAAGGATGCTCAAGAATTGACCGATACGGACAGCGATGTTAATCGCGTTATTGAGCGCTTGGAAGAGCAGACCTTGGAAAGCCGCAAGCGGTTGGATAATATCCGAGAGGTGGAGCAAGAAAATCTCAAATTTAACCGCGCTCTTAAAAAGCTCTACAATGAGTTCAATCGGGAAAAAGAAACTGAGCTAAATAAGGCAAGGCTGGAAGCGCAGGAAATCATTGATGTGGCGCTGACCGAGAGTGATACGATTCTCAAAAATCTACATGCTAAGTCCAGTCTCAAACCGCACGAAATTATCGAAGCCAAAAGCCAGCTGAAAAAATTGGCTCCTGAAACGGTGGATTTGTCACAGAATAAAGTGTTAAAACAAGCCAAAAAAGCACGGAAACCAAAAGTGGGAGACGATATTCTGGTGATTAGCTACGGTCAGAGAGGCACGCTTGTCAATCAGCTCAAAGACGGTCGCTGGGAAGCACAGGTGGGACTCATCAAGATGACCTTGGAGGAAGCAGAGTTTAACCTGCTCAAAGCTGAAAAAGAACAGCCTAAGCGCAAGCAGGTCAATGTGGTGAAACGAACAACCACAAGCGGACCAAGAGCTCGACTGGATTTGCGAGGAAAACGTTATGAAGAAGCCATGCAAGAGCTGGATACCTTTATCGACCAAGCCTTGATCAACAATATGGCACAGGTGGATATTATTCACGGGATCGGGACGGGCGTCATTCGCGAAGGCGTCACCAAATATCTCCGTCGCAATAAGCATGTCAAGAGTTTCGGCTATGCACCGCAAAATGCTGAGGGCAGCGGAGCAACGATTGTGGTGTTTAAGTAATGCAGAGTTGGTGAACAAAGCAAAACTGTTCAGGATAAAAAAGAAAGAATGAAGAGAGGAAACTTTTATGAGACAAAAAGGAATACAAGATTCTTGTACAACGATTCTGGTTGGGAAAAAAGCAAGTTATGACGGTTCAACTATCGTTGCACGTACAGAAGATTCACAAAATGGTGTGTTTACGCCCAAGAAATTTATTGTTGTTAGCCCAGAAGATCAGCCGCGGCATTACAAATCTGTGCTGTCAACCTTTGAGATAGATTTACCGGACAATCCAGTCCGCTATACAGCAGTACCGGACGCCATTCCTAAGGACGGGATTTGGGGCGAAGCAGGCATCAATGTTTACAATGTAGCCATGAGCGAGACAGAGACGATTACCACGAATAGTCGAGTGCTGGGAGCAGATCCTTTGGTGGCGACTGGTATCGGAGAGGAAGACATGCTGACCTTGGTGCTGCCTTATATCAAAACGGCGCGTGAAGGCGTGTTGCGCTTAGGGAAGATTCTTGAAGAATATGGCACCTATGAGTCAAACGGGATTGCCTTTTCTGACGTGGATGAAATCTGGTGGTTGGAGACAATTGGCGGACATCATTGGATAGCTCGCCGTGTGCCAGATGATGCCTATGTGACCAATCCAAACCAGCTGGGAATAGATTATTTTGAGTTTGACAATCCAGAATATTTCCTCTGTGATTCTGATTTGAAAGACTTTATTCGTCGCAATCATTTGAATCTCAACTATGACAGGGAATCTTTCAATCCGCGCTATGCTTTTGGTAGCCAGCGTGACAAAGACCGTCACTACAATACACCGCGTGCTTGGGATATTCAGCGTTTTCTCAATCCAGAAATCGAGCAAGACCCGCGCTCCTTTTTCCTTCCTTGGTGTCAAAAACCCTACCGAAAAATCACGATTGAAGATGTCAAGTATGTCCTTAGCAGCCATTACCAAGACTCTCCTTATGATCCTTATGGCTAGAAGGCACTCATCATAGTCAGCGGACCTTCCGCACGATTGGGATTAACTGTACGAGTCAAACATCTATCTTGCAGTTGAGACCCAATAAACCGCAGGAAACGACAGGAATTCAATGGTTGTCCCTATGGCTCTATGCCTTACAATACAGCCGTGCCTTTCTTTACTCAAGTTTCTACTACACCGACTTATTTTGCTAATACAGGTGGAAAAAGTCTCTACGGATTCGTTCTATTGGACCAATCGCTTAATCGCTGCTTTGGCTGACGCGCATTTTTCTAGTCATCTGGGGATTTGGATGATTATCAGGAAACGACCATGGCTTTGGGGGCATGAAATGTTAGGGCGCGTGGATTGTGCCTTGGAAAAGGGAGAAATAGTTGACTTTGAAGCAGAAAACCAAGCTCTAAGCGATAAGATTCAAGAAGCAACGGACCAACTTCTGAATAAAATCCTGCTAGATGCCAGCAATCTGATGACCAATCATTTTTTTCTTTGAGCGACTAACTCCATAGCACATTCTGCCCTACAAATGCTTCGTCTCAAGTAATTGCTAACGAATAGAAGTTCGTTTTTGGAAAATTATTGAATACTAATCTGCGGAGGAGCTTTTCGCTCCGTAGCAAATATTTTGCAAATTTCTCTTTTTAGTGTAGAATGTTGTCAAGAAATGAAATAGAGCGATGACATCGGTCATCGTCAGAGGAGAACAATATGGTAACAGCAATTACAGATGCAAATTTTGTAGAAAAAACAAAAGATGGACTTGTCCTCATTGACTTTTAGGCAGCATGGTGTGGTCCTTGCCGCATGCAGGCACCGATTTTGGAAAAAAATTAGCCGAAGAGGTGCATGAAGACGAATTGAAAATCTTCAAAATGGACGTGGACGCCAACCCAAATACACCAAGTGAATTTGGAATCATGTCAATCCCGACCCTCATCTTCAAAAAAAGATGGGCAAGTGGTGAAAAGCAAGTTGTCGGTGTTCATGCCAAAGAACAATTAAAAAGCTATTGTAGCCGAATTGAGCTAAAAGAGAACGAGGCTGGGACAAAAATCCAACCTCAAATATAAAAAGCGAACAAAACTAGTTTTTCTGGTAATCAGAATTCTGCTTTGTTCGCTTTTTCGCATTTAATTATAAATTTGAAGGGCTTAATAATTAAGATTTTTAAAAATTGAAGTCTTTTTGTCCCAAACTCCTTCTCTTTTCAAGATTAGAAGAGTACTTTTGACGAAAAATTCGTTTTCATCAGTCACTACCTTTTTGCTAATAGATCAATACACTAATCGGTGCTATAATGAGAATGAAGAAAGATTGTTTCAATCAGAAAGGGCGATTAAATAATGGGAACATTTGGAATAGTAGCTGTACTCGCCATTGTTGTACTCTTATTCATTTGTATCTATCTTCTTTTCAAAGTTATCTTCAAAAATAAAGTTAGAAGTTAAGTAGAGATAATTACAAACGAGACAATTTCACTTCGTCCGCGCGGCTGACAAGGCAAACGGCTTGTAGTTCAGACCGTCTGCCCGGCGGACGAGATAAACTTCTTTTGATTCATGCTGTCCGCCGGGCGGACGGAGTAAACCAAAAGGAAGAGAAACTTTCCGCCGAGCGGACGAAGCAAACGAAAAGTAGTTGAGGTCATCCGCCGCGCTGACGGAAAAAGGAGAAGTCATTGAAACAGTCGCTTTAAGTGACAAGTAAAAAAGGAAAGAAGGAATTTATGAAGCAAGAAAAGCTCATTGGATTTAAAATTAGTAACCTTCCTTTCCGTGCTCAATAACAGCCGCAAGCACTATGCGGATATCCTTGCCCGTCGCAAGGGCAAAGAGCCTAAAGCAGAATTGGGTTAATTAAAAAATGAGGTTGGGACTTTTCCAACCTCATTGTATTACGCTTTTTCCTTTTTCCCCAAACACTTTTTTTCTGCAACTGCAGTAAAGAGGGCATCCGTTGAGGAATTGAGCGCCGTTTCACAGGAATCTTGGATAACTCCAATGATGAATCCTACCCCAACGACTTGCATGGCAATATCATTTGAAATACCGAAGAGACTACAAGCAACAGGAATGAGCAAAAGAGAGCCACCTGCCACCCCGGAAGCGCCACAAGCAGAGATAGCGGCGACAATACTGAGGATTAATGCTGTCGCAAAGTCAATCGAAATGCTTAATGTATTGACTGCAGCAAGGGTGAGCACATTGATGGTAATAGCTGCTCCAGCCATGTTAATAGTGGCACCAAGAGGGATAGAAACGGAATAAGTATCTTTGTTGAGTCCTAGTTCTTCACAAAGTTTCATGTTGACAGGAATATTAGCAGCTGAACTACGTGTGAAGAAAGCTGTCACACCACTGACTTTTTAAACACCACAAAACAAGTGGGTAGGGATTTTTCTCATCAGAACAAAAGGCAATGAAAAGGGTTGACGACCAGAGCTACAAAAAGCATGATAGCGATTAAAACTGCTAATAAGCTGCCATAGTTAGCCAACACCGCTAACCCTTTGTCAGAAATCGTCTTAAAGACCAAACCAAGAATCCCAAAAGGAGCCAGATTGATAATCCATTCAACGACCTTAGAGGTTACACTTACATAGTTTGCAAAAAAGCTCTTTACTGCTTTTTGCTGGCTTCACGCATGGCAAGTCCAAATACCACAGCCCAAGATAATATTCCAATATAGTTTGCGGTGATGAGAGCATTGACTGGATTGTCCACTACTTTGAGCAACAAATTACTGAGGACTTGTCCAATTCCATCTGGTGGTGTAATCTTGGCCTTGACGCTGTGAGTGTGATGTGTAAAGGAAAAAGGTAGTTAGCTGCTACTGCGACTAAAGCTGCTGAGAATGTTCCCAAAAGATACAAGATAATGATAGTTTTCATGTTGGTTTCTTGCCCTTTTCGATGTTGTGATAGAGCATTGGTCACCAAAGCAAAAACCAACAGTGGAGCAATGCCTTTTAAGCCACCAACAAATATATCTCCTAATAACCCAATTGCTGATAGCTTAGGACAGGTCAAACCGAGGACAGCCCCTAATGCAATCCCGATAGCAATACGCTTAATCAAACTAGATTTTTTCCAAGCCAAAACTATTCTTTTTCATATCATATAATCCCTTCATGATCATAATGTCTCCCATTATAGTATAAATATTCTGAAAAATCAATCTGTTTTAGATAGAATACACTGGAGAGTTCGCATTCCCCTGATTCAATTAGGCTCAGATATGGTATAATAGAAATAAGTAGGAGTAGCTATGCTATTTGCGAACAAGAATGTATTCTCTCGTTATTTTGAAAAACTCAACTGGTCTCATTTGGTAGATGATGTCTTTAGCAAGCTCGTTTCACTTTTTGCTCTTGCTAGCTCTCTTTTACCTCGCTAAAAAGCTGGTACATGTACTCGTAAGAAAGATTATCTCCCCTCATTGAAACTCTCTAATCAAGACGAAGGGAGGCAAAAGACCCTCACTCGTTTGATGGAAAAATTTGCTGAATTACAACCTTTACTTTCTCTTGATTTATTGGATATTAGCGATTTTTAGGCTTGCCGGTGTCTAGTTTACTAGCAGGAGCTGGGATTGCTGGGGTGGCAATCGGGATGGGAGCGCAAGGCTTCTTGTCTGATTTAGTCAATGGTTTCTTTATTTTGTTGGAGCGGCAGTTGGATGTCGGAGACAGCGTTCGTCTGACTAATGGCTCGATTAAAATCGCAGGAACAGTTGTGAGTGTCGGAATTCGGACGACACAAGTGCGCGATGCGGATGGCACTTTGCATTACGTTCCTAATCGCAACATTACCGTCGTCAGCAATCTCTCACGTGGCAATATGCGAGCGCTCATTGATATTCCATTATACGCTCAGACGGATTTGGAGAAGGTCACTCGGATTATCCAGCAGGTCAATCAAGAATATGCGGGCGATCAAGTAGAAATTTTGCAGGAACCGACGATTTTAGGTCCGCAAGTTAGCGAAAATGGTCAATTTTATTTTCGTATTAGTATCATCGTCCAAAGTGGTAGCCAAAGCATCGTTTACCATCAATTTTACAGGCTGTATCATGACGCTTTATTAAAGGAAGGAATTGATTTGCCAACGATTTATGCACCAGCGTAAGCAGAAAGGAGATTATTATGGAAGAACAAGTACCGCATGAAATAACGACCCCTGACGGTCATGTCTATCGCTTGAAACAGCCCCTGTATAAGCAGCCTTTGTTTTGGACGACCATCATTAGCTGTGTCATGCTTGTATCCATGACCCTCGTGGTGGCTGGTTTAAGTATTTTTTTAACTTTGCCTTTCTAGGGCATGGTGCTCGAACTGCAGTTTATCAAGATAGCTATAAACATCACCGTCTGGGAGACAGCGTGCGTTTTGAAAATGGAATGAAAATCACTGTTCAATACATTCATGTGGACTCCAAAGAGCGGATGAAAGGGCAAGCAACAGGAGCAACGATTACCGCCAAGGTCATTATCGAAAATACCTCTAGCGAATCTCTACCTCTCAATGTCTATGACTTTGATTTACAAGACGAAATGGGAGAATCCTATGTCTTGGATGACGCTACTTTTGACACTGCCAACATAAAAGAGGAGCTTGCAGTGGGCGAAAAGGTGGAATGGAAGCTGATGTATGACGGTGAGGACGGCTCGCAGCAACCCTATACTCTCGCTTATGCCAATGTCAGGTGGGGAGAAACCAAAAGCGTGAAGTTTTAGAAATAGCGATTGATTGCTTATTTCAGCAGAAGAACAGTAAAAGGCTGTGGACAAACCTGTCCACAGCCTTTTGTCATGTATTCGTTTAAACAATTCCTTGGGCAATCATCGCATTAGCAATATTTTCAAAAGCAGCAATGTTTGCTCCGGCTAGATAATCGTTACCAAGATCGTAGTTTTCAGCGGTTGTTTTAGCAGTGTTGAAGATGTTGGTCATAATGTCTTTCAGACGAGTGTCTACTTCTTCACGCGTCCATGAGAGGCGGAGACTATTTTGACTCATTTCCAGAGCAGATACAGCCACCCCACCAGCGTTGGCAGCCTTAGCAGGGCCATAAAGGAGACCATTTTCTTTGTAAATGGCAATGGCGTCAAGATTACTTGGCATGTTAGCACCTTCTGATACACAGAATACGCCTTGCGCTACCAAGCGTTTCGCTGCTTCACCATCGATTTCATTTTGAGTGGCACATGGCAGGGCAATGTCGAATGCACCGTCGTAAGTCCAGACAGATCCTTCGTAGTAAGTGGCACTTGCTCTTTCGGCAGCGTATTCTGTCAGACGAGGCACGGCGTTTTACTTTCACATCTACCAGAAGATCAAAGTCAATTCCGTCTTTGTCAATGATATAACCATTTGAATCAGACACAGAAATGACTTTGGCACCGAGTTCAGTTGCTTTTTGCACAGCATACTGAGCTACATTTCCAGCACCAGATACGACAACAGTCTTTCCGTCAAAACTTTCACCGTTTGCCTTGAGCATTTCTTGTGTATAGTAAACAAGTCCATAACCAGTTGCTTCCGGACGAATCAAAGCACCACCAAAGCCAATAGGTTTACCAGTCAAGACCCCAGCATCGAATTGGCGTAGGCGCTTGTATTGACCATAGAGGTAGCCAATCTCACGTCCACCAACCCCAATGTCACCTGCAGGGACATCAAGAGAAGGGCCGATATTTTTTTGTAATTCTGTCATAAAACTTTGACAGAAACGCATGACCTCAGCGTCTGTTTTGCCTTTTGGATCAAAGTCAGCTCCACCTTTACCACCGCCGATCGGTAGACCGGTCAAGACATTTTTAAAGATTTGTTCAAAACCGAGGAATTTCAAAATTCCTTGGTTGACTGTTAGTGGAACCGAAGTCCGCCTTTATAGGGGACCAACTGCGGAATTGAATTGAACGCGGTAACCACGATTGACTTGCACCTTGCCATTACGATCAACCCAAGGGACGCGAAAAACTGATGATGCGTTCTGGCTCGGTGATACGTGCCAAGATATTTTCTTCAATGTATTCAGGATGTTTTTCAAAAACGGGTTCGAGCGTGTTTAAAAATTCTTCCACCACTTGTAGAAATTCTGCTTCGTGAGCATTGTGAGCTTTCACCAGTTCAAAAGTACTTTGGATATATTCTTTAGCAGTTGTCATAGACTTCTCCTTAAATAAGATACTAAGACCGTGAAAAAAACAAAAGAAAAATAGGAAATATGACGAAGAAGCGATGCTTCAAGGAATATTTATCTTTTCTGAAGTTTTTAGGTCGAGTTCAATTACGCTGAACATGCTAGACTTTCGTCCGAGTTCGGTTGCAATAAGATACTAAGACCGTGAAAAACAAAAAGCATTCACATGACTATGTTTCTTAATATCCATGTCCGTAATTCACTATGCTCAAACGGTCATGGAAAAAAATAGGTAGCTGAATAGAGATTGCTTTATATGATTAGTTAGATTTATCTCTTCTAGCTTTCAACAATCCTAGCTCCATCACAGAACGAGACTTTCGTCCAAATCAGTGTAGATTATCGTTTATTACGTGTGTCATTATAGCAGAAAAAATTTTTATACTGTAAAGAAAAAGTTGAATTTTCCGAAAATTCCGACAGAGTTTGATGCCGGAATTTTGCGTATCAAAAATTTATTTGTTTATCCCGAACATTTTTTTCTTCTATTCTGTTCAAAGAGTCATATTTCTGCTTTTTAATGGTACAATAGAAAAAAACTAAAGGAGTATTTCATGGTATCAACTCAAACACAAATTGCTGGTTTTTCTTTTGACAATTGCCTGATGAATGCGGCTGGAGTAGCTTGTAGTGACAATAGAGGAGCTAGAAAAAGTCAAACAATCTGCTGCAGGAACCTTTGTCACTAAGACAGCCACTTTGCAAGCGAGTAGGAAATCCTGAACCTCGCTACCAAGATGTGCCGCTCGGCTCAATCAATTCAATGGGGTTACCAAATCATGGACTAGATTACTATCTGGATTACTTGTTAGATTTGCAAAAGATAGAACCCGATCAAACATTCTTTTTATCTCTTGTGGGGCTGTCACCAGAAGAAACTCACATTCTTTTGAAAAAGGTACAAGACAGTGATTTTAAAGGATTGACCGAGCTTAATCTGTCTTGTCCCAATGTTCCTGGCAAGCCACAAATTGCCTATGATTTTGAAATGACGGAAAAAAATTTTTGAGTGAAGTATTTGCCTATTTCACTAAACCGTTGGGGATTAAATTACCACCTTATTTTGATATTGCGCATTTTGATCAGGCAGCAGCGATTTTCAATAAATTTCCACTTTGTTTTGTCAACTGTGTTAATTCAATTGGCAACGGGCTGTATATTGACGATGAAACAGTCGTCATTCGTCCGAAAAATGGGTTTGGTGGAATTGGTGGGGAGTACATCAAACCAACCGCGTTGGCCAATGTTCATGCTTTTTACCAACGTTTGAAACCGGAAATCCAAATCATCGGTACCGGTGGTGTGCTGACCGGTCGAGATGCTTTTGAGCACATTCTTTGCGGAGCCAGTATGGTGCAAGTCGGAACGATGCTCCATAAAGAAGGCGTAGGAGCTTTTAATCGTATTACAAATGAGCTGAAAGCGATTATGGCGAAAAAGGCTATGAAAAGCATAGAAGATTTTCGTGGGAAATTGCATTATATAGAGTAAAAAAGCGTTTTCTACGTCTTTTTTCACATCATTCTCAAGAAAGTTCTAATCAAATCCTTATAATATTTTTAGAGATTTATGAGAAAATAAGAACAAAAGAAATGAGGTGTTTTTATGGCTGAAATTTATCTAGCAGGAGGCTGTTTTTGGGGGTTAGAAGAATATTTTTCTCGTATCAAAGGTGTGACTGCTACAACTGTCGGTTATGCCAATGGGCAGGTTGAGACGACAAACTATCAGCTGGTTAAGCAGACAGACCATGCGGAAACGGTTCATGTGACTTATGATGAAAAATCTGGTTAGCTTGCGAGAAATTCTGCTCTACTATTTCCGTGTGATTGATCCGCTGTCTATCGATAAGCAAGGAAACGATGTTGGTCGTCAATACCGCACAGGGATTTATTATACAAATGACACGGATATGTCAGTCATCAATGAAGTCATGAAAGAGCAAGAGCGGCAATGTGGTCAGGAGATTGCAGTAGAAGTAGAAGCACTGCGTCATTATGTATTGGCAGAGGACTATCATCAAGACTACCTCAAGAAAAATCCCAGTGGCTATTGTCATATCAATGTTAATGACGCTTACCAACCTTTAGTAGATCCGAAACAATATGTGAAACCGAGTGAGCCAACTTTAAAAGGAAACATTGTCTGAAGAAGCTTTATCAGGTCACCCAACATGCTGCAACTGAACGACCATTCCAAAATGAGTATTTTGCAACTTTTGAAGAAGGCATTTATGTAGATGTGACAACAGTAGAACCACTGTTCTTTGCCGGTGATAAATTTGATTCGGGTTGTGGTTGGCCGAGTTTTACAAGACCAATTACTAAAGATGTGATTAAGTATTATCAAGATAAAAGTCACGGTATGGAGCGAATCGAGGGTACGTTCTCGCTCTGGAAATGCGCATTTGGGGCATGTCTTCACAGATGGTCCCTCAAGACCAAGGCGGACTGCGCTACTGTATCAATTCAACAGCACTACGCTTTATCAAAAAGAAGAAATGGAAGCAGCAGGATATGGCTACTTGCTTTCATATATGAAGTAAGATCAGTAGAGTAAACAGGGACTGAGCTAGACGGCTCTGCTTATTTCTGCAACTACTCATCAAATGTGGATAGAGCGACTAGCAGTTTCAAAAAAATAATTACAGACTAAATAAATGTTGTAGTGATTGATTGCTCAAAAGTATTGCAGATAGGATTTGCGGAGTAAATTTCAATGTTTTTCCTATTTTTTAAAAGCTTGCTATTTTGGTGTGGATTTTGCTACAATAACTAAAAAAATTCAATGAAAACAAAATAATCTCCATAATAAGGTTGAGAGTTTCTACCGTCTTACACGTAAATAAGCGTGGCTTTGTCCTTAGTTATGTTGTCAAATACAAATAGAGCATAAGGTGAATGTGAAATGAGTATCCATACGGCTTTTGTTTTTTCGATTGCTACTAACGATGCACAGTAATTGAACATCATCTTATAGCTCTTGTTTTAAAGGAGAAGCGATGAAAGCATTTAAACAAGTGAATTTGGTGACATGTGACGCAGATTTTCATGTCTATCGAAATGGGCTGCTGGTGGTAAACGAGGACAAGATTGTTTATTGTGGGAGTGAGGATGCTACTTGGGAAGTGAGGGCAGATGAGACAGTAGATTGTGAGGGAGCTTGGCTTATGCCTGGGTCTAGTCAATTGCCATACTCACTCTGCTATGACCACACTTCGTGGCATTCGAGATGACAGCAATCTCCACGAATGGCTAAAAGATTATATCTGGCCGGCAGAAAGCGAGTTTACACCAAAGGTGACAACAAAAGCTGTCAAGTTAGCACTTATAGAAATGCTTCAGACTGGGACGACGACTTTTAATGATATGTACAATCCCAACGGTGTTGAAATTGGGCAAAATTTATGAGGTCATAGCACGTTCTAAAATGCGTTGTTATTTTTTTCACCGACTTTGTTTAGCTCAGATGTGGAGACGGCAGAAGAAACTTTAGCACGCACTCAGGGTCATTATTGAGAAAAATTTTATCCTACAATGATGACCGCTTTAAAGTAATGGTAGCACCACATGCGCCATATAGTTGCAGTAAGATTTGCTAAAAGGAAGCTAGAGCTGGCGCGTGAATTACAGCTGAAATTGCATATCCACGTGGCAGAAACACAAGCAGAAAATGGCATAATTTTTAGAGCGTTATGGAAGACGCCCACTTGCTTTCTTGAAAGAATTAGGCTATCTGGAACATGAGGGGATTTTTGCCCACGGTGTGGAATTAAATGAGCGAGAAATTGCAGAACTAACAGCCTCTAAGATTCATATCGCTCACAATCCCATCAGCAATCTCAAATTAGCATCTGGCATTGCTCCCATAACAGACTTGATTCAAGCTGGCGTGACAGTCGGACTTGCAACGGACTCGGTCGCTTCTAATAATAATTTGGATATGTTTGAAGAAAGTCATACCGCTGCTCTTTTACAAAAAATGCGCACAGGTGACGCCACTCAATTTACCATTGAGCAGGCTTTGAAAACAATGACAATTGAAGGTGCCAAAGCACTCGGCATGGATGATCAAATCGGCAGCCTAGAAGTTGGCAAGCAAGCGGATTTTTAATCATTCAGCCAAAAGGTAAAAGTACACTTGTATCCAGAAGAAAAGATGCTTTCCCATCTCATCTATGCTGTCAAGGGAAATGATGTTAAAGATGTCTATATAGCAGGTGAGCAAGTTGTAAAAGACAGACAAGTCCTGACGATGGATGTAGTTATGTAAAAAATGAAAGTTCTAAAGGAATCTTTGAAGAACCTCTTTGACACAATAGAGGTTCTTTCTTTATAAATATTTCAGACAAATTAGTAAGTCCATCTTGTATTGTATAGTAAAAATTAGAGGTTCGTGACAATTGTTCTAACCTCTAATTTTTTGTAATAAAATATAACAAACTATGAGCCATAATGAAGCTAAATGGATAAAAAAACTCCCTTTTTGCAGACAAAGCGCAATGCCAGCTGTTGCACCAGTGAAGTCATTGTAAGGCTCAATAATGAGTTCAGGCAAGTCTTTGAAGAGTAGTTTTTGGTTGTTGTGAGATTTCTTGATGAAAGCTGCAATGACTTTTGTCATCAGGCAAGATGGGACTGTGCAGATAAATTTTTCTTTTGCATCAACCATCATGCTAAGGTTTAGCAGGATTGTGCCAAATACTTAAATGCCAAATGCAGGAGATTGAGAATAGCTTGGTCTCCTAAGTTATATGATGATGAGGATAGTTTGAATCGTGATCTCTTCTTTATCTGTGACAAGTGATTTTAAATAAGTCAATTCAGCAGTTTCAAAGAGAATCTGTGCTTTTTTTATCAGCCATGTTTCACTGGCATAAGTCTGTAAACAGCCTCTGCGCCCGCAACCACAGACTTCTCCGTCAGGACAAACGACAGTATGACCGATTTCACCGATGACAATATTGCTTTTGCCATAGATTTCACCATTATACATATAAGAGCAGTGCATACCTCTGGCGAAGTGAAAATAGATGAAATTCTCATCTAGCTGATAAGCGGGAAACAGACGTTTCGCTAGTGCCATGCAATTGACATTATTTTGAAAAAGTAAACTGGGAAAGAGACTTTCCGTCTTATGTCAGCTAAGTCAAAAATTTTTCCAAGTTGGATTGTTAGTGGTAATACAATCATTTTCTAAATAGCGTCCCGGGATAGCTACTCCCACGGCTTGAATTGTATAGGAATTGTTCCGAAAAATGAATTGTTCAAGTAAATGACAAAATAAATCAGCGCCTTCTGCTAGAATTTTTTCCGAGGTGATGGTTGCTTTATCTTTATCAATCACATTCCCTGTATTATCACTCAACACAAAAGAAAAGTATTTTTCAGACAGTTCACAGCCGATGAAATAAAGAGTGCTGTTTTTATACCCAAGAGGATTTTCTTTCGCCCGACTTTTGTGTGTTCTTCATCTTCCCCTAGCTCATACAGCAGTTTTTCTTGGATCAAACTTCCTGTAATCGCACTAACTGTAGCAGGAGTAATGCCCGTCTCTTTTGAAATATCAATGCGAGAAATTGGCCCTTAGCGTAAATTTTATCTAAAATAATTGTTCGTAATTCAGCTTGTTTTTCGTTTGATTCATTATCTACCATCCTTCCCTGCATCTATTATATATTGATTATAAAAAAATTATCAAATATAAGTGAAAGCGCTTGACTTTTTGGAATAATCGTTTTAAAATATAATTAAAAAGCGAGATAAAGTTGATTTTGTCTGCTATTTAATAATATATTATAATCAAAGGAGATTGTAAAGATGAATAAATTTTTACAAAGCAAAACTAATGCCTATTGCTATTAAGTTGGGGAACAATAAAGGCTTAGTAGCAATTCAGGGACGGCATTACGCTTGCAGTACCATTACTGTTGATTGGTTCTTTGTTTATGGTCATTGCTAGTTTTCCTGTTCCAGGATGGGAAGCTTATTTGACAAAAATTGGGGTTTCTGCCTATCTATGGAAAGGCGTGGATAGTAGTTTTGGTCTGATTGGTTTGGTAGCAAGTTTTGAATTGCCTACTATATGAGCCGTCAATACAAAGTGGATGGGATTCCTTCTGGGATTATCTCGCTTGCTACCTTTATCACAGTGACACCATTTCTTGCTACTAAAACAGGAAACGGTGTTCCCACAGCATTTTTAGCTTCACAAGGCCTTTTTGTAGCAATCATTCTTGGTTTGGTAAATGGTTATATCTATCAATGGTTCATCAATCATAATGTCCAAATTAAAATGCCTGATGGTGTTCCACCGGCAGTTTCAAAAAGTTTCAGCGCCATTATTCCAGGTGCAGTGATTATCACAGGCTGGTTGTTGGTTTATGCCCTTTTAGCCAGTTTAAAACTACCAAATTTGCATGCGGTAGCTCAAACTGTTTTAGGAAAACCGCTAGGTCTACTAGGTAATAATTTATTTGGTTTGATGATTCTAGTTGCTTTAAATAGTTCATTCTGGTTTGTTGGACTTCATGGAGGCAATGTTGTCAATGTGGTTATGAAACCATTGTGGCTTTCGAATCTCGATGCCAATAAAGTTGCTTATCAAGCAGGGGAAAAACTACCACATATCTTTACCAGTGTCTTTATGGATAACTTTGTCTTTATTGGTGGCGGAGGTGCTACCATTGGACTTGTATTGGCACTTGGTTGTTTAGCGAAAAAGAAAAAAATCAAGCAAACAAATCAAAGCACTGGCACCCTATTACGGTAGTTTCCAGGCTTGTTCAATATCAATGAGCCAACGATGTTTGGTGTTCCAATTGTCTTAAATATCTTGCTTCTGTTCCCATTCATTTTGGCACCGATTGCGAATCTCATCGTTGCATGGTCATCCATGGCAAGTGGTCTTGTACCGTTAACATATACTGACCCAGGTTGGACAACTCCTCCGATTATTAGTGGCTTGCTGGCAACGGGAAGTTTTAAAGCGTCTATTTTACAAGCTGTTCTTATTGTGATTGATATTTTAATCTATATTCCATTTGTAATTACTATTGAAAAAAACGCTTTTAAAAGCAGAAGAAAATCAGTAGGAGATGAGAATATGAAACGATTAATTAGTGCAAATCCTTCGGAAATTTTGAATATGACAGCCCAAGAGCTCAAGCAAAGCATTCAAGCGAGTGAAGGGCGAGTTGTTTTATCCGAAAATGTTGTCATTCGTGAAACCTTTGTCGGAGATATTACCAATGCTGAGATTGCAAGAGCTTTTTGGTGCAGATATGATTTTTGCTGAATTGCTTAGATGTTTTCCAACCAGAAATATTTGGCTTAGATTGTAAAAAAGAGCAAATTGTTCACGAATTGCATCGCTTGGTGGGAGCTCCGATTGGAGTGAATTTAGAACCTGTTGATTTGGAAGCTGATATGTTGGAAGAAGTACAAGTGATTGCTGCCGGTCGGCAAGCTAGTCAGGCTTCTTTTGAACAAATTGAAAAATTAGGCTTTGATTTTGTCTGCTTAACAGGTAATCCAGGAACAGGAGTTAGCAATAAAGAAATTATTGATGCAGTAAAATTAGCTAAGCAGCATTTTTCAGGTTTGATTATAGCTGGAAAAATGCACGGTGCAGGGGTATCCGAGCCGGTTGCAGACATTCAGATAGCTGAACGATTATTAGAAGCTGGTGCAGATGTGATTTTGGTGCCAGCGGTTGGTACAGTTCCTGCTTTTAGCGATGAAGAAATGAGAGCTGTCGTAGATCTAGTACATAGTAAAAGAGGTTTAGTCTTAAGCGCTATTGGCACTAGCCAAGAGACGTCAGATATTGAAACAATTAAACAAATCGCACTTCGTAATAAAATTTGTGGTGTTGATATTCAACATATTGGGGATGCAGGCTATGGTGGTTTTGGCAGTAGTGGATAATATTTATGCACTGAGCAATACTATTCGTGGCATTCGACATACTGTGTCACGTTTAGCAAGATCCGTTAATCGGTAGAAAAGATCGTTGACTTTAATGAATAGAAAGGAACAATTATGACTAAAGTTACCATTATGTTGGCATGTGCTGCGGGTATGAGTACCAGCTTGCTTGTTACAAAAATGCAAGCTGCAGCCGATGAAAAAGGATTAGATGCAGAAATTTTTGCAGTTCCAGCACCAGAAGTAGATGATATCCTTTCTGAGAAGAAAGTAGATGTTTTGTTATTAGGGTCCACAGGTACGCTATCTTTTAGATCAATTCACAGAAAAGTTAGCTCAAAAGAATATCCCAGTTGGAGTTATCCCAATGGTGGATTATGGCATGATGAACGGTTCAAAGGTGCTAGCGTTAGCTGAGGAACTGATCGGAGGCTAGAAGGACTAATATGGAAAATACACAGTTAGAAAGTGTTATGTCACTGATTATGCATAGTGGCGAAGCCAAAAGTAATGCTTTTGAAGCGATTCAAAAAGCTAAAAGGCTGTTTTGAAGAAGCACATAAAAAGTTAAAAGCAGCAGATGAGGCATTAGTTTTAGCTACACAAGTCACAGACAGTAATGCTGACACAAGAAGCTCAAGGTGAAAAAAATTGAACTCAGTCTTTTGATGGTGCATGCTCAAGATCACTTGATGACGAGCTTAACGTTTATTGATTGTAGCAAAAGAAGTTGTTGCAGTGTATGAACGACTAAATTAAATGGTTAAATAATCTAATAACATTCTCTTTAAGAACTTTGATAGGTTGAACGACTTGTCAAAAGTTTTTTTAAATAATTAACAGACGATTATTTTATTTATCACCTGATAATTATTTAAAAAAGTTTTAGAAACCGCTTGCAAATCTCAAAATTTGTGCTATGCTTAATTCATGGATTGTTACTGGTCATGCAGGCAAAACCTAGACAAATACGAGATATGAAGTAGGGGAACTGCTTTCTATTTGGTATGTGTTTAGGTTTTTGTTACCGTTGTTCTATATTTATATGCAACAACACAGTTGACCTAAAAAATAAAGGAGGCCCATTATGGCAAAAGATTATACTGACTTGGCTCAGGATATTGTTGCTCACGTTGGTGGTAAGGAAAATATCATCAAGTTAGTGCACTGTGTGACGCGTTTGCGTTTTTCTCTGAAAGATGAGAGCAAGGCAGATACGGAATACTTGAAAAATAGAGACGGTATTGTAACGGTTGTAAAAGCTGGTGGACAATACCAAGTGGTGATTGGGAACCACGTGCCAGATGTGTATGCGGCGGTCATTAAGGAAGCAGGTATTTCTGGTGAGGGTAGTATTGATGTGGATAAAGGAGATGTTCCGCAAGGCAATCTCTTTGACCGATTTATCGCTTTGATCTCAGGACTTTTCCAACCAATGCTGGGAGCTCTTTCTGCAGCTGGTATGATCAAAGGTGTAGTTGCCATTATTGCAGCTTGTGGCGTTAAGACGACTGACGGCGCTTATGTCATCTTAAATGCCGCTGGTGATGGATTCTTCCAATTCTTACCATTGATTCTGGCTTTGACTGCTGCTAAGTGGTTTAAAATGGAAAAATTCACAGCGCTTGCGATTGGCTTTGCCTTGGTCTATCCAAATATCGCAGCTAGCTTTACAGATGCCTAAACCACTCTATACGCTATTTGCAGGAACTTTTATTGAGTCAAAAATCTACGCAACTTTCTTAGGTTTGCCGATTATCTTCCCTGCTTCTAGTTATCTATCAACTGTATTGCCAATCATTCTAGCAATTTGGGTCGGCTCAAAAATTGAAAAATTCTTTAAACAAATCATTCCAGATGTTGTCAAAGTCTTTATTGTTCCATTCTTTGTAATTTTAATTACTGTACCGTTATCATTTCTTGTCATTGGACCAGTCATGGCATGGGCTTCTGATATAGTCGGTGCTATTTTCACAGGTATTTATAGCTTCAGCCCAATTATTTATGGAATTATTCTGGGTGCTTTGTGGCAAGTGCTGGTTATGTTCGGTCTCCACTGGGGATTGGTGCCGCTTGCAATTTTGGAATTACAAAAAGGACTAGGTGTCATTCTTGTAGCTTCCATTGCTATTTGCTTTTGCGCAAGCAGAGCATTACTCAATATCTTCTTGCGTACAAAAGAAGAAAAAGTCAAACAATTGGCTATTCCAGCCTTTATCTCAGCTTTGTTTGGGGTAACAGAACCAGCCATTTACGGGGTTACCTTGCCAATGCGAACACCATTTATTATGACTTGTATTGCCGATGCGGTTCAAGGGGCTTATCTCGCTTTCTTTAATGCCAAAATGCAAGTAATGGGTGGAATGGGGCTCTTTGCGATTCCGTCTTTCATTGATCCAAAAGATTCACTATTACTCATTCACTTCCTTGTAGCAATTGCAATCAGTTTTGTTCTTGGATTTGTATTGACCCTAATTTACAAAGATTCCAACTCTTTATGGTGGAGCACAAGAAGTCGCTGCTGAAGAAATCAATCAGCCAGTTGAGAGATTGCTCCTGAACAAGTTATCACAGCTCCACTTAGTGGGAAAGTGGTCGCACTTGAAGACACACCTGATGCTGTTTTTGCAAGTGGCGCAATGGGTCAAGGTGTAGCAATTGAACATAGCGTTGGTGAAGTTGTCGCTCCTGCTGACGGTGTGATTCGTCTGCTTTTCCCAACCAACCATGCGATTGGTTTAGCGACTGATGATGGCGCTGAAATCTTGATTCACGTGGGTATGGACACCGTTGCCCTTGAGGGAGAAGGCTTTACAGCACATGTTACCCAAGGCTCAAAGGTCAAGGCTGGTCAATTATTGCTCAGCTTTGATATAGATGCTATCAAAAAGCAGGTTATCCTGTTACAACTCCAATCATTATAACCAATACAGCTGATTATAAGACAGTTGAAGCATTAGCTGGCGGCGATGTGAAACTAGGCGATGATTTGCTGAAAGTAAGTAAATAATCTAAGAAAAGGACAAGCAAAATTTGTAGAGTTCCAAAACAGTTGGTCGAAAAAATCAACTAGAGCTACAAGCATGCTTCGTCCTTTTTATTATTATCATTTCCTGCGTCATGTTTACTTCTTTGTGCTACAATGTAGATAGAGGAGAATGGAACATGAAAAAGATCAGAACGGAAAATACAGTCAGCAACTAATTGGCAGTTTATTTTAGGCTTGCTTTGCGTAGTATTTTTAGTAGCAAGTGGGATTTTATTAGCTGAAAAAATAAACGATAGTGTTAAGGCAAAGCCGATAAAAACAAGTGTTGTACAAAAGAAAAAAACGTCCTCTTTCCCAAACGGTGTACAGACGGCTCGTATCATGGCAAATGGAGTTGCTGTATCATGACCTTCTATATATGAGTGCCTTACAGTCAGACGGGACGTATGATTTCACAGAGAATTATCAATATGTCAAACCTTGGTTGAAAAAGGCGGACTTGGTATTAGGAGACTTTGAGGGGACGATTCGACCAAATTATCCTTTGGCAGGCTACCCGCTGTTCAATGCGCCAGAGTCGGTGGTATCCGCTATCAAAGACGCTGGTTATCAAGTGGTGGATTTGGCACACAATCACATTTTGGATTCCCAATTGGAAGGTGTTTTTTCAACAGCAAAAGCATTTGAGCAGCAAGGGAATTACACCGATTGGGGGTTTATACACATAAAAAAACAGGGATAAGACCCCGCTTGTGATTAAAAAAAGTGAATGGGATTAAAAGTGCACTTCTAGCTTATTCTTATGGATTTAATGGCTTGAAGAAAACCTCTCTCAGGCAGACTACAATCATCATTTGTCAGATTTAAATGAAGAAAAAGATGAAAAGAAATTGAGCGAGCCGAAAAAGAGGCAGACATTACCAGTGTCATGCCACAAATGGGCGTGGAATACCAGTTAGAGCCAACGGAAGAACAAGTCACTCTTTATCATAAAATGATTGAATGGGGAGCGGACATTATTTTTGGCGGGCATCCGCATGTCGTTGAGCCGTCAGAAGTCGTCAAACAAAATGGACAAAAGAAATTCATTATCTATTCTATGGGTAATTTCATCTCCAATCAGCGAATTGAGACGATGGACGGTGTGGAAAATAAAGAAATGGACAGAGCGCGGCGTGCTTATGGACGTAACGATTGAGAAATCACAAAAAGGGACGATTATCAAAAACGTACAGGCACATCCAAGCTGGGTTAGTCGCGTGGCGAAAGGAACGTATTCACAGAAGGCTATCCGCTCTACACTTATCAGACCTATATTTTTAGAAGATTTCATTGAAGGTGGAAAATATCGGGACAAATTAGACCAAGCTACCAAAGAACGAATTGATACGGCTTATCAGAAATGAATGATCATGTAAATTTGAAATGGGATAAATAGTTGAGATTAAAATAAAAAGCGCTTTAAATGAGTCTTGCTGTAGACAACGTTTAAGCGTTTTTTGAATATTTTAAAAGTGGTTCTAGCTCATCAACTTGGAAAACTGTTTACCCTAACCAGAGTGCAAGAGATTGCTGATAACGATGAGAATACCAATGAGACTGAAAAAGAGCAGTTCAGCTGTGTTGATATGAAGTAAAGTGGTGGTTTTCCAAATGGTAATACTGCTAACAGGTAAACACAGGATAGAGGTTGCAAGAGCTGGTATATAGCGCCCTAATCCAGATAGCTTGCAGGATATGAGGCACCAGATGAAGAGCGAAAGCGACGAATCCACCCAACCAGATGAGGTAAAGGAAGCGAGTATGGTAAAAAATAGCAAAGAAAGAGACAAAGAGCACCACGACAAATTCTTCTGCTACAGCTAGTGCGAACCCTTCTGTGGATAAGCTTTTGTGGGTATTTAAAATGAAGGCAGCTTTTTTCTCCAGTAGTTTTTCATTTTGCTCTATCCATGGCATGAAAGCCGATGATTTCTTCAAATTATGAAAAAAATGAATAGCAGCGGAAACAACCAGATAGTATCTTTCATTGAATGCCTCCTTGTTATTTTTTCCGATATTGACTAGGAGTTATTTGGTAATACTTTTTAAACTGACGATTGAAGTTAGAGAGATTGTTAAAGCCAGACTGTGTAGCAATTTCTAGGACGGGCAAGGTAGAGTGTTGCAAGAGTTCAGCCGCTTTTCGCAAGCGAAATTGAATCACGTATTCCATGCAAGATACCCCCAGATGTTTCTTAAAGAAATTCATGAAATGGGTATCACTGTAACCACAAATTTGAGCAAGCTGGTCAATCGTGAGTTCCTCTTGATAATGATTACCAATATAGTCAATGATGGTACGGATTTTTTCTTCCTTGCGATAGCCTTCTAAGGATTGCTCTTTTGAAATCACATAGCCATTTTCAAATAAGAGATGAAAAAGTTGATTGAGCTGGGCTTTGAGTTGAAATTCAAAATACTCTGTACGATAATAGCCTGTTTTCATGGCATCAAGTAAACACTGCCGAATGTCTGCATAGGCTGGCTGATTGGGCTTGATGACACGAATAAAATCCAGCTGACCATTGTAAAGCGGCTGCAAATATTCAATACTAGCTTGATCCATAGCAGAATAGCCCATTAGGTCAAATGAAAAAGTTAATCGCATCCATATAGTGGCGTTGATTTTCAATCGGGTGAATGGAGTGAAGAGCATTGGGACGAATGAGGATAATATCACCTGCTTCACTATTAAAGTAATCATAATCAATGTGAAACTGCGCAGTTCCCTCATGAACATAAACCAGCTCAACATCCGTATGCCAATGAAAAGAGATGTCCGGCTGACCGTTTTTGTAATAGTTCGTGTGAGAGAATAAGGAGTGCCTTGATTTTTGTAAACGATATCTTTGTGTAATGTTCCCAGATCCATAAGTGTTGCCTCTTTCGTAGAATAATACCAATTTATAAGAGAATTGTGTAGAAAAATACTCTTGTCTAAGATTATAATATAATTAAGTAAAAAATAAAAGAGATAAAAAGTCATGAGTAAATTTCCAGCAGATTTTCTTTGGGGCGGTGCAACAGCTGCTAATCAATACGAGAGGCGCTTACGATGTGGACGGTAAAGGTCTTTCGGTTCAAGATGTGACGCCAAAGGTGGCATACCAGCTAATGCAGGTGATCTCAATCCTTTGATTACAGATAGGCCAACAGCTGATAACCTAAAATTGGAAGGAATTGACTTTTATCATCGTTACAAAGAAGATATTGCCCTTTTTGCAGAAATGGGCTTCAAGGTTTATCGTACTTCTATTGCTTGGTCACGGATTTTCCCAAATGGCGATGAAACGGAGCCAAATGAAAGCAGAGTCTAAAGTTTTATGACAATCTTTTTGATGAATTGGCAAAATATGGCATTGAACCTTTAGTGACTTTGTCACATTATGAAACACCTTTGCATTTGGCACGTCAGTATAATGGTTGGGCAAATCGTGATTTGATTGGCTTTTATGAACGCTATGTTCGTACCGTCTTTACTCGCTACAAAGACAAGGTGAACTATTGGTTGACCTTTAATGAAGTCAACTCCGTTCTTCATGCACCGTTTATGAGCGGAGGGATTGTAACACCAGTAGAAGAATTGTCCAAGCAAGATCTTTATCAAGCAGTTCATCACGAACTAGTGGCATCAGCTCTTGCAACGAAGATTGGGCATGAAATCAATCCAGACTTTAAGATTGGTTTGTATGGTACTAGCCATGCCAGCCTATCCAATGACGCCAAAACCAGAGGATGTACTGGCTGCTCGTGCGTTTGAAAATCAGAATTATCTTTTTTCAGATATTCATGCGCGTGGTAAATATCCAGCATATACGAACCGATTCTTCAAAGAAAAATGACATTGAGATCAATTTGCCGGGTGATAAAAGAATTGATGGCAGAGCATACCGTGGACTTCATCTCCTTCTCTTATTATATGAGTGTGGTTCAAGCTCATGATCCAGAAAGTTATTCTTCTGGTCGTGGAAATGTTCTAGGTGGTCTGCAAAATCCTTATCTGGTAAGTTCTGAATGGGGTTGGCAAGTTGACCCAATTGGTCTGCGTCTGGTTCTCAATGCTTTCTATGACCGTTACCAGTTACCGCTCTTTATCGTAGAAAATGGTCTTGGTGCGAAAGATGTCTTGGTAGATGGTCCTGATGGTCCGACTGTTGAAGATGATTATCGCATTGATTATCTTAAACGGCATTTACAGCAGGTCGGCGAAGCAATTGAAGATGGTGTTGAACTCTGGGGCTACACCACTTGGGGCTGTATTGACCTTGTGTCTGCTTCAACAGCTCAGATGAGCAAGCGCTACGGCTTTGTCTATGTTGATCGAAACGATGATGGAACAGGGACTTTGACTCGCTATAGAAGAAATCATTTGATTGGTATAAAGAAGTTATTGCAACGAATGGAGGAAAAACTCTATGAAGATTGAGCATGCAGCCCTTTATGTTCGAGATTTAGAAGAGGCTAAACGCTTCTTTGAAACATATTTTGAAGCGAAAAGTAATCAGCTTTACCATAATCAAAAAACAGGTTTTTCAGTCTTACTTCCTCAGCTTTGACGAAGGGCGAGATTGGAAATCATGACTCGAAAAGGAAGGTTTAGCGGAGAACAACCAAGAACTTCTCTTTTTGGGTATCACCATCTGGCATTTAGTCTAGGAAGTAGAAAAAGGTAAATGAACTGACAGCGAGGCTTCAAGCAGACGGCTATCAGCTTTTCAAGCGGACCGCGTCTGACAGGTGATGGTTACTATGAAAGCTGCATTCTGGCTTTAGAAGGCAATCAGATTGAATTGACAGTATAATTTGATAAATTTGCTCCTATAAAAAGGCCGAATCTTTCGATTCAGTCTTTTTCAGATTACACAAATGAATTGAAGAATTGTAACAGAGGGCAAGGGAAAATGGTTGAAGTGTAGATTATTGTAGTTTTGTCTTCAAAAATTTCTCAATAGAGAAATCATTTTAATAATATTCTTTTTTCAGTGGTATTTATTGCTGAAATCAAAAGACAAACCTCAAAAAGAAGTTTGTTTTCGCGTTTTTGTCAGTGTTCGCTAAATAGTCATGTGCTTTGCAGTTTAACCCCAAAATTTCTTAGCGATTTCTTGGCCTTGTTTGATTTTGGCCCATTGCTGCGGAATAGCCAATTCATTGCCAGAATCACAAGAAGCAAAACCGCATTGATGTGACAGCAACAAACGTTCCTTAGGCAAAATGGTGCTGGCTTGTTCTAATAAACGAAGCACGTTCTTCATCATCAAGATCAGTTGTCTTACTAGAAAGGAGACCAAGGACAACTTCGGCATCTTTATCTTTAAAGAAGCAAGAGCCTTCAAGTCGCCAGATACATCACTGTCCCATTCTAAGAAAAAAAGCGGTCGTAGTGTTGATCACGTAGGAATTTTTCTGCAATGGCTTCATAAGTTCCACCTGAAGCAGATCGGCTTTCATAATTTCCGCGGCAGTTGTGTGTCCAAACTTTTAGTCCTAGCTGATGTCCGTAATCAGCTACTTCATTATTGATTGCAATGAATTCATCAGCTAAATCAGCTAGCGCAGCATTGCCATCGGCAAAAAATGAGGCAGGATTTGATTCGTCAAAAAAGTTCCCAAAGGCAGTCGTCAAACTGGATAATTTCACCGTCAGTTTCTTTATATTCCGCCAAGAATTCTTTGTAAGCCTTGATGAGACCGGCCTTTTAGGTCTTCATTTGTTTTATAAACTTGACCATTGCCAGCCAGCCCGTCAAAGATAGCCAGTTCTGTGTAAGCATGAGCAGGTCCCCAAATGGTTAATTTGGTTTTGCGTGTCACCAGCTTCTTCCTTGAGCAATTTGTAAATGCCTAAGAAATGATGATTCTTCCCTGAAAGAGGTTCCGTGATACGGATACCAATGTCTTTGCGGGTCTCATATTTTCCGCCGTCATGATCTTGGAAAGTGTAACCGTGGTCTGCAATATAGCGTTCAATACCTTTAAGACCCCAAACAAAGTCTAAATGCCACATTGATTTCGAATATTCGCCGTCTGTCAGAATATCAATATCGTTTGCCTTTTTCATCAGCAATCACTTTTTGATTTCTGCTGTCTCTGCCTCATGATAACCAGGAAAATTATCGTAAAATGGATAGCGAATATCATCACGATGTTCGATTTTTATTTTTAGTAGGCAAGTAGGTTGGCTGGGCGAAGAGAGCCAACAAGCTGAAATTTTGAGTTGTGTCATGTCAAAAGCCTCTTTCTAAATTTCTTGCTTTTTTATTGTACACAAGCTAAGCACTTTTTGAAAAATAGTTAATTTAGAGGAAGGGATATAGTTTAAAACTATATCTAGAAAAAGACCAGTCCTTACTTGAATACAATTGTTTCCTCTTCAACTCTCTTTTTGGTAAAATAAAAGAAAAACTTTGTTTGCTATTTTTTTAAATGTGCTATAATCTTTTTGAAATAGGATGTAAATGCAGTCAATCCTGTCCTGCATTATCCAAGTGGAATTATAGAAATGGCGAAAGGATAGTCAGAACATTATGAAATAAATGGACGACGAGATTTGAAATTGAAATGAATGATTGTTAGAGGTGATAACATGACAATTAAGATGATTGTGACCGATATGGACGGAACGCTCTTAGATGAAAAAGGGGAATTCGATCGAGGTCGGTTGAAAAAAATATTGGATGAGCTGGACAAGCAGGGAGATGTGGTTTGTGGTGGCAACTGGTAATGAAATTCACCGAATGCGCTTGTTATTTGGTGATTTGCTGGAGCGTGACCTTGATTGCCGCAAACGGTGCGAGGATTTTGATAAAAATGAGATACTGCTGGGTACATGTTGGTCTCAAGACTTAGTTGCACAAGTCTTGTCTTACTTTGAAGGAGAGAACGTGATGTCACCTCGTCGTCACAGCTGAAAATGGCGCTTTTGTCAAAATGGGGACGATTTTCCCTATGATTGAAAAAAAGTCATGACAGCAGAAATGGCGCAAGAATTTTTATCAAAAGATAAACTTTGTTGAAGCATTGCGTCCAGATGATTTTCCACAAGTTCTGAAAATGAGTATGGTGGTAAACGAGCAAGTAGCAGTTCAGGCTATTCGACAGCTCAATCAGAGTTTTGCAGACACATTAAATGCAGTCACAAGCGGTTATGGAGCGATTGATATTTTACAAAAAGGAATCCATAAAGCTTGGGGATTGAAACAACTGATGCAAAAATGGAAAATTCAAGAGCAGGACATCATGGCCTTTGGAGATAGTGAAAATGACATTGAAATGCTGCAATTAGCAGGGATTTCCTATGCTATGGAGAATGCTGATCCGAGAGTAAAAACAGTTGCCAATCACCTTGCACCAGCCAATACAGAGGCGGGCGTCCTGACAGTATTAGAGAACTATTTGAGGAAAGGAGAGAGTCAATGGCTGTCCAATTATTAGATGAATGGCTTTTGAATGAGCAAGAGCAGATCAGAAAAAAATACCAAGAGTTGAATCGTATATCCGTCAAAGACCCCGATGTACTTTTTCTGGGAGATTCTATCGTAGAGTATTTTCCATTACATGAGTTATTAAAAACGTCAAAAACACTAATAAACCGTGGAATTCGAGGTTATCGATCGGATTTGTTGCTAGAGCATTTAGAATCTCTTTTATTTGGGCAGGCAGTTGATAAGATTTTTCTTCTCATCGGCACTAATGATATTGGAAAAGGAAATTCCGCAGCAAGAAACGGTGAAAAATGTGGAAAGTATCATCCAAACGATTGCTAGAAATTATCCTCTTGCAGAAATCTGCCTTCTGTCTGTTTTACCAGTCAATGAAAGCCCTACTTACAAAAAGCGCGTTCATCTAAGAAGCAATCGAAAAATTCAAAGTCTCAACCATGTCTATCAAGAGTTGACTTCTGCTTATATGAATGTGACTTTTGTCAATGTCTGCGACAGTCTGTTAGACGAAGCAGGACAATTAGCAGAAGCATTTTACCACTGATGGACTGCATTTGACCGTTGCGGGATACCAAGTGTTGGCAGGGCGAATAGCCATGCAGTTATAATTTTTTGCGTCAACTATAGATTAGCAATTTTTGGCCTCGTTTCAATGAAACTAATATAAAAATCACTATTGTCATATAAAATTAATTTTATATAATTTAACTCATATGATATAATGAAAAATAAATTATAAAAATGTTAAGGGAGTAGTATGAGTACATTATTAGCCACAAGATTAAAAAGTAAACGATTGGAATTAGGACTATCCCAAAAAGAATTAGCAGAAGGGGTATGTGAACAAGGTCAAATTAGTAGAATGGAAAAAAGGGCAAGTATAGCCTGGTTCGGATCTTTTTATATTCATTATCATGAATGTTACAATGAACTATGATGATAGTGTACTTGGCGAGACATCTAAGTTGGTACAATTTAAAGAGTTGGTAGAATCTTTTTCTAGTAAAAGCGTGAGTATGATTCATTAAAATATTTATACAGTTTAGAAATTGATAAATGGCATAGATTGTCACTATCAGATCAAAATTATCTTGAATGGATAGGAGCAATTGTTTCATTTTCATTGTGATAATAAAAGAGGAGGCTATTATAAAATTAGAACAAATGCTTGTGCGATTAAATAAAGATGAGTTAATGTACCTTCGTATCTCTAATACCTTGCTTGATTTCTTTTTAGAAGAAAAATAATGATGAATTTGAAAAATGTTATCAAAGCAATAATATCTAAACTTCAAAAATATTGATTTTACTCATACAATAGAACTGAAAATTTATATTAAAATTAGATATAATTTTTGTCGATATCTTTGGAAAAGTTTTCAGATTGAGAAGGAATAGAAGAAACGCTTGATGTTATTGAAAAATGTAATGAATACAGTTGTAGTTATTTATTAGCAGATTTATACTGTATATTAGCGAATATTAGCGAGGATTTTTCTAGCTAAAGTATTGTAAAGCAATATTTTACATTTTCGCAAGTATTATATAAACTCAGCGGTAATGAAAAATGAGCTTTTAATACTTGAAAAAGTATCTTCGTGATAATTTTAAAAATATAAGTTAAAAATAAGATATAATATGAGAAACACGAATAAATTTATGTCCAGTTTATGATGGAGATAATTTTTATTTGTGTTTTATTTCTGAAAAATTACATTAAAACTATGGGAGCATGCCCAAATACATAAAATGATTATAGTTATAATTTTTATAAAATAATTATTTTTATAAAAATCTATTGTAATAGTTTATTCAAAGGGATATAATGTGTACTAGAAAGGAGTTTAACTCTATGAAAAACATGAAGAATGTTATCAAAAGTTTTGTTGTTTCTATCACTTGTTTGGATTGTTTTTGGTCAAGTACTCAAAAATATCCTAGTTTATTAGGTGTTGATCCGGGAGGAGTTTCTATTGTTAAACAGTAATAATTAAGATATACCATTACTAAGAGATAAAGGAGAAATAATAATTATGAAGAATCAAAAATTTTTAATAAAAGAAGTTCAACGCTTTTCAATCCGGAAATATTCATTTGGTGTTGCATCTGTACTGCTAGGATGCTTTCTGTTTAATGTTGCTAATGTTTCGGCAGATGAGACAACCTCAATGTCTACTGTTTCATCTACAACAGAGTCTGTTGTTTCCCATTCTGATAAAATGATAAATTCTAATGTTGAAAACAACTCTAAGAATAATCAAGCTGTGGATAGTGGTGTATCAAATAAAGGTATCTATAGTTGATAATGTTCAAGTTCACAATAAAGAAAAATCAGTTTCAGTTACGGTTCAAACTAAACCAGTCGAAGATACTAAGCCGATATCAGAAAATGGAGTAACGTCTACTGTTTCAACATCTAATGTTCAAGTGGAACATGAAAATAATTCATCAGTTTCGTCCACACCAGACATGAAAGTCAAGGAGACTAGTGAATCTAACAATAATATAATTTTCAAGTACTGCTTCTTCTACTCAAAAAGCGATAATAATGTCTCAAAAAAATAAGAATAACTTAGTTGATAAACACTCAAATGAGTTAAAAGAGGGCGCAACAAAAACTATGCTTGTCTCGAAAATAGCGCGTCATGCATTAGCAGTGAACAATGGAGTGGTTATCGGAGATGATTATCCAGCTGCTTGGAGAAATAATCCTAATCAAGCAGATACTTGGGGGTACGCAACAGGAAATTGTACCTCTTTTGTTGCAAAATAGATTGCACAATATCAATCACTTTGAAGTACCAAGAGCACTTGGCAATGGAGGTCAATGGGGAAATAGTGCTAGGAAACTAGGTTATAGAGTGGATAATGTACCTGCACGAGGGTCTGTAGCATATTACAATGATGGTTCCTATGGTCATGTAGCCTGGGTTGCTGATGTTTCTGGTAATAATGTTGTTATTGAAGAGTATAATTGGGCAAGAGCAAATGGTACTTTTGATTATTCTTATCATACTCGAACACAACCTATTAGTGCTTATACAGGTTATATCCATTTTAAAGATCTTGCTGGTGGTTCAACTCCTAGTGAACCTACAAAACCAAATACAGGAGGTACATTACCTTCTTCAGGAACCTATCATTTTACAGACCGAAGAGGAGTCAAAAGCAGAACCCTAAAATTTCTAGCCCAGACCTTGCTTATTATGATAATGGTTATAGTGTAACTTATGATAAGACTTTAATTGCTGATAATTATGAATGGATTTTCGTATGTATCTTACTCAGGGAACCGTCGTTATATTGCTATAAATAAAATTGCAACTCCAGTCACTCCAGTTGTAAAAGGACAATCAATATACAAAAATAAAAATGATCAAGCAGGAACTTTTGATGTTGTAATCACCAATGTATCAAGTAATAGTGGTTTAAAAGAAGCAAGTTCCAACTTGGTCTACTCCAGAATGGTCAAGATGATATTATTTGGTATAGAGCTACTAAACAAAATGATGGCACTTATAAAGTTTCTGTAAATATTCACGATCATAAAAATAATCGTGGAATACAATATTCATCTTTATTACGTTATAGACAATGGTAAAGCAAATAGGGTGTAGGGTGGCACCAAAACGACAATTGCAGAAGTACAAACTCCAGCAGTTACTCTTACAGGAACTATTAACATACAAAATAAGAATAATCAAACAGGGACATTTGATGTAGTTATTTCAAATGTTGCTAGTCCGAATGGTGTAAAAGAAGTAAAAGTACCTATTTGGGCAAGTCAAAATGGTCAAGATGATATTATTTGGTATAGAGCCACTAAACAAAACGATGGCACTTATAAAGTTTCAGTTCGTGCAAGTGATCATAAAAATTACCAAGGAGAGTACAATATCCATTTATATTATGTCCAAAACGATGGTAAATTAGTTGGTGTTACTGGTACAAAAACAGATGTCCACTTTGTTGTGAAACCTGCTATACCTGATAAAGGGGTTTTATACTTTTACAGGACGAGCTAGTATTAAAGCAGAACCCTAAAACATCTTCTCCCGAATTAGCTTATTATGATGCTGGAAATACAGTTAATTACGATAAGGTTTTTGTTGCGGATGGACATTATTGGATTAGTTATCTTTCCTTCTCAGGCAATCGTCGATATATCAGTATTGCCTAATTTTCTAAAAGGCAGAAAATAGAAATACACATATGTTACAAATAAATTACAAATATTTCTAAAATATGTTGATTTTTACAAAATAAAAGTTGTATAATGACTTTTGGAATTTAAAGATTCCTGAAAAAGAAAGGAAATACAATGAAAAATTATGTAAATTAGCAAGTGTAACCATGTTGTGCTCTATGCTCTTACTTGGTGCTTGTCATAAAAACAGGAAGTCAAAAGTGGGACGAATGGACATTCAGTAAAAACAACGAAAAACAACAAAAAGTAGTAGCTCTAAAAAGACAAAAAGCTTCTCAAAAATAACAAAACGTCTACTAATGATAATAAAACAACTGATAAAGAGCAAGACAATTCGAGTTTACAAATGCTCAATCATCAGAGATTAGTAATTCAAATAGCCAAAATAGTGCAAGTAGTCAGCAATCTTCGACTCCTTCAAATGTTCAATCTCAAGGAGGAGGTACTCAAGTGACCTCTGGAACTCTTGAACTGTACCAAGACACGCCAGTTTATGCTTCACCAGATAAATCAGGCGAAGTTGCCTACACTTATCCTAAAGGAAATGTTGATTGGGATCAGTATGTTTTTGAAAACGGTGAAAATTGGTATAGTTTTGTAGTTTCTAATGGAACAGAGTCTAAGCGTTACTACATAGCCTATTCAGATGTAAAACACTAAGGATATTGTTGACTTTTTCCTCCTCAGGTAATAGAAATATTACAAATAAATTACAAATATTTCTAAAACGTGTTGATTTTTACAAAAACAAAGCTGTATAATGATTTTTGGAATTTGAGGATTCCTGAAAAGAAAGGAAATACAATGAAAAAAATCATATAAATTAGCAAGTATAACTATGTTGTGCTCTTTGCTTTTACTGAGCGCTTGCCATAAAAATGAAACAAAAAGTGATTCGAATGACCGTTCGACAGTAAAGACTGCACAAAGTAGTTCTAAAAAAGCAAAATCATCTAAAGCTAAGAAAAAGATGACTGCTAACGCGAGTAGTAATAAAAAAGCAGGGGACAGTACTCAATCTGCTGCTAGTGAACAGATGTCACCTGCTCAATCGTCAACTACTCAACCCTCTTCAAGTACAACTAACGCCGATAGTAATACTTCTCCCTGCAGCAGAAGCAAAGTCTACAGTTGACGTAAACGCTCTTGCTAGTGGTGATTTTTCAACAATTTCAGGAACTTGGAGTAATGACTTGGGAAAAAGTATTACCATTAATTCTAATGGTCAAGCTGCTTTTGCAGGTGAGAAAAGAGAGTATGGTCTTACTTCGAAAAAAATAGTCGCGAACACATTTTTGGGGAACGATTTATCCTAAAGACGCTCAAGTAGGTGGTGCTGCTTTTTATTGTGGTTCCTGCTGGTGTAGCTGATCCTGTTACGGGACAGGTTTCTAATACAGACCGGATTTTTGATGGGCAAGATGAAAATGCCAATACACATCCTTTCTACAGAAATTAAGATGATAGAAATAAATTAGAAAGTAGGACAAGTGATGAAAAATGTTTGATCACAAAGAACAACGTTTTTTTCCATTCGTAAATATTCGTGCGGTGCGGCTTCTGTTTTGATTGGGTGTGTCCTCTTTATGGGTGGTCAAGCAGTATCGGCTGATGAACAAGTTACAACAGACACAAGTATTGAAACGTCTCAAGTAAATACTGCCGCAAAAATAATATTCAAAACACAACTGGATCAACTGCTGTGGCTCCTCAAACAGCAACAACTCAAAAAGAAACTGCTGTAACAACAACTGCGCCAACTAGTTCTTCAGCGGATAAAAGCTGTTTCTGTAGCTACAGAGACGACACCTTCTCAAACAACGACTGTTGATGCAGCGACACAGACAGAAGACGAAACAACAAATTCATCTGTTGATGCAACAACAGACACAGCTGATTCTTCAACAACTGCAAAAGTTGAAAAGAGTCCTGTCAAAAAGAAGCAAGGAAAGAAGAAATTGATGTTGCGAAATTGATGGATAAAAACGCAAACGGCACAACAAGCTCGTCTTGCAGAATCCAAAGTAACGCAAAGTGTACCTTCCTTACCAAGTCAGGGCTATTACACTTATACGAAACGTACAGAAGTGAAAAATGAACCGAAAGCAAGTGCAGCATTGCAATTTTATGTGAATGAGGGGGATCGCGTTTTTTACGACCAAGTTTTGATTGCAGATGGTTACCAATGGCTTAGCTATCGCTCTTATAGCGGTATCCGTCGTTATGCAGCTGTTACAAAGTTAGCTCAGCCAGAACCTCAAAGACCAGCTCAAAGTCAAGTGACAGGTACGATTCACATTGAAAACAAGACTTCCCAAGGTTTCGATGTCGTGGTGACGAATGTCAGCTCGACCAAGGGTGTGAAGACGGTGAAGTTGCCTATTTGGTCTAGTCAAGGCGGTCAAGATGATGTAATCTGGTACGATGCAGTTAAGCAAACAGATGGCACCTATAAGTTGAGTGTGGACATTCGTCGTCATAAGAATAACTACGGTGACTATAATGTGCACATGTATTACGTTCAGTCAGACGGCAGCTTGCAAGGTGTGACGGGTACCACGACTAAGGTGGAAGAACCCAAATACAGCGTAACAGGTACTATTAACATTCAAAATAAGACCTCGCAAGGCTTTTGATGTGGTGGTGACGAATGTCAGCTCGACCAAGGGTGTGAAGACGGTGAAGTTACCTGTTTGGTCCAGCCAAGGCGGTCAAGATGACATCATCTGGTACGACGCTGCTAAGCAAAATGACGGCAGCTACAAGTTGAGCGTGGATATTCGTCGCCATAAGAATAACTACGGTGACTATAATGTGCACATGTATTACGTTCAGTCAGACGGCAGCTTGCAAGGTGTGACGGGTACCACGACTAAGGTGGAAGAACCCAAAATACAGCGTAACAGGTACTATTAACATTCAAAATAAGACCTCGCAAGGCTTTGATGTGGTGATTACAAATGCGTCAGACAGCAATGGAATTTCTAGAGTGAAAGTTCCTATCTGGACAGATAAGGGCGGTCAAGATGATATTATCTGGTATGATGCCGCTAAGCAAAGTGATGGAAATTATAAAGTTTCTGTCAATATTGATAAGCATAAGGGGGAATATGGCGAATATAATATTCACCTTTACTACATTGAATCAAACGGTAAAGTAAGAGGTGTTGGAGGAACCAAGACAACCGTAGCTGAGTCAAGTTCTGCAAGAGAGTCTATTCCGTCTCAAGGAGTTTATACTTTTTAAAAAGGAAGTTGAAGTCAAAAATAGTCCCACAATGACGGCTAGGACTGAATTTACCTTTGCAAGAGGAGAAAGAATTCGCTATGATAAGGTATTGGACGCAGATCATCATCAATGGATTAGTTATGTTAGCTACAGTGGCACACGTCGTTATATCCCAATTGCAACCTTAACAAATGAAGAAGCTCCTAAGCCTGTTCAGGTGACTGGCACGATTCACATTGAGAATAAAACTTCGCAAGGCTTTGATGTGGTGGTGACGGATGTTAGCTCTATCAAGGGTGTGAAAAACGGTGAAGTTGCCTGTTTGGTCCAGCCAAGGCGGTCAAGATGATGTGATTTGGTACGATGCAGCCAAGCAAACAGACGGCAGCTACAAGTTGAGTGTGGATATTCGACGCCATAAAAATAATCGAGGCGAATACAACATTCACATGTATTACGTTCAGTCGGACGGTAGTTTGCAGGGTGTAACGGGTACTACGACTAAGGTGGAAGAACCCAAATACAGCGTGACTGGCACGATTCACATTGAGAATAAAACTTCGCAAGGCTTTGATGTGGTGGTGACGGATGTTAGCTCTATCAAGGGTGTTAAAACGGTGAAGTTGCCTGTTTGGTCTAGCCAAGGCGGTCAAGATGATGTGATTTGGTACGATGCAGCCAAGCAAACAGACGGTAGCTACAAGTTGAGTGTGGATATTCGACGCCATAAAAATAATCGAGGCGAATACAACATTCACATGTATTACGTTCAGTCGGACGGTAGTTTGCAGGGTGTAACGGGTACTACGACTAAGGTGGAAGAACCCAAATACAGCGTGACTGGCACGATTCACATTGAGAATAAAACTCGCAAAGGCTTTGATGTGGTGGTGACGGATGTTAGCTCTATCAAGGGTGTTAAAACGGTGAAGTTGCCTGTTTGGTCTAGCCAAGGCGGTCAAGATGATGTGATTTGGTACGATGCAGCCAAGCAAACAGACGGTAGCTACAAGTTGAGTGTGGATATTCGACGCCATAAAAATAATCGAGGCGAATACAACATTCACATGTATTACGTTCAGTCGGACGGTAGTTTGCAGGGTGTAACGGGTACTACGACTAAGGTGGAAGGCCCTCAAACAGGTGCAAAAGAAGTACAATATAATGGCTCTTACTACTTTATCCAAGGTAAATATAATGAAATTGTAGTGGCAAACAAAAAGCATCCGATGGCTGCTAACTACAATCCTGGTGAAAATCCAACTGCAAAAGCTGCTTTCCTCCAATTAAGAAATGATATGATTGCGAAAGGCTATAATGTTGGTTATGCTTACAGCGGATTTAGAAGTTATGATTATCAAAAAGTTCTGTATCAAAATTATGTGAACAAAGATGGTCAAGCTGCTGCGGATCGTTACTCTGCACGTCCGGGTTATAGTGAGCACCAAACAGGTCTTGTCTTTGATTTAACGGATAAAGCGGGCAATCTTTTTAGAGGATACTGTTGCAAGTAATTGGTTGAAGAACAATGCATATCGCTACGGTTTTGTAGTCCGTTACCAACCAGGGAAAGAAGCTTCGACAGGATACATGCCAGAAGCATGGCATATCCGTTATATCGGTAAGGAAGCTGATGAAGTTTACCATTCTGGTTTGAGTTTAGAGGAATATTATGGCTTTGAAGGTGGAGATTACGCTTCATCAGTAACCCTCGTCAAAACCAACAACTCCGTCTCCCCAAACGCCCTCTATCCCTGCTCAAGGTGTATATCGTTTTACAAAACGCTCCTCTATCAAAGCAGAAGCTAGAATGTCAGCCCCTGAATTGGCTTATTATGACGCCGGGCAATCGGTCACTTATGATAAGGTTTTAAATGCAGATGGTGCGACATGGATTTCTTACATTGCTTTTAGCGGAAAGAGACGGTATATTGCTATTGCTTGATTTAATAGCATAACATCTACGGTTAAAAACTGTAGGTGTTTTTCTTATTTTTAATATTCAAAAACATAGTTTATTTCTTCACAAATTTTGTCAAAGGTGAAGGAAATGCTGTTTTGTATCAGTTTTTTTGTGATATTTTCTGAGATTGTGAAAAATTGTGAACAAATTTTTTTGTAAACGAATTCAAAAAAAGTATTATGATATTACCGTAACTAAAAAAACAGATTTTTGAAATTGCAATTCCATTCTCTGAGATGGAGGATTATTATGTCTAATGTGAACACAGTGCCTGCTGCTGTTGCTATGCTTCGTGTATTGGAAGCATGGGGTGTGGAAAAATGTTTACGGTTATCCTGGTGGTTCTGTCAATTCAACTATGAATGCGCTGGATCTGGGAAAAAGGAAAACCTTCACTTTGTTCAAGTTCGTCACGAACAAGTTGGAGCTCTTGCAGCTGCAGCTCATGCTAAATTGACTGGAAAAATAGGCGTAACTCTTGGGTCTGCTGGTCCTGGTGCTGTCAATCTTTTAAATGGCTTTGTATGATGCGCGTGAAGATCATGCTCCAGTGTTGGCTTTAGTGGGTCAAGTACCAAGTATGAATATGAATTATGATTACTTTCAAGAGTTTTTATGAGTTACCCATGTTTAGTGATGTAGCAGTCTACAACCGAGTAGTTATGACACCAGAAAGTCTTCCCTATGTTGTCGATAAAGCGATTCGTGAGGCTTATAAACATAATGGTGTAGCTGTTGTTATCATGCCAAATAATTTTGGTTATGTAGAAATTCCAGATGTAGATTATGCTTCTCATACAGCAGAAAAAACTTACCGCTGCCCCAAGCAACGGATGCCGAAGTGGATCAATTTCTTGAACTAGTAAAAGCCGTTAAGCGTCCTATTTTTTTCATGTAGGTTCTGGTATCGGGAACAATGCTCTGTTATTGATAGAACTGTCTCAAAAATTGTAAATTCCGATTGCTGTAGCAGGGTCTGGCTAAGGGCAAAATTCCAGATGACTTTGAAGCCAACTTAGGAACATTGAATCGTGCCGCCTCTAAGGTTGGTGATGAAGCTTTTTGCGGCAGCTGATCTGGTGATTGCTCTTGGGACAAACTTCCCATTTGCCAACTTAGTTTATCGTTCTCATGATTTTAAGTTTGTTTCTATTGATATTGATGCTGCTAATTTTGGTCGTCATCACTACTTGGATTTAGGAATTTTATCAGATTCTGGAAGTTTTCTGAAAAAGCCTTGGAACGTAGTGAAGCGGTCGCTCCGCAACCATTTTATCAAGCAAGTGTGGCAGCTATGAAAGATTGGAAAGCTTATCTGGAACGTTTAATGCAAAAAAGCAGACGGACCACTAGAGTTTGAGCAAGTTTATCGCGAAATCAACCGCATTTCAGATGCCAATGCTGTCTATGGTATTGATGTTGGGGACAATATTATCAATAGCTTCCGCTTCTTAAACTTTACATCAGAGAAGAAATGGACAATTTCAGCTCTCTTTGCTACGATGGGGTATGGCTTACCAGCTTCTATCGCAGGTCAATTTGCTTTTCCAAATCGTCAAGTTTTCAATATTGCTGGAGATGGTGCGTTTTCAATGGTCATGCAAGATCTGACGACCCAAGTCAAATACCAGTTGCCAATTATCAATATTATCACTTCTAATAATTCACTCAACTTTATCAAGTCTGAACAGGAAGATTTGGTCATGAACTTTTCAGGCGTGAGATCTCTACGAAGTAGATTTTGCGAAAGTCGCAGAAGGAATGGGAGTAGAGGGAATAACAGTTAAAACTTTAGAGGAATTGCCAGCTGCATTTGACCGCGCACTTGAAGTTTCAAAATCTGGAAAGCCTGTTTTGATTGATGCTAAAATCACAGACAAACGTGGTATCCCTGTGGAAGAGTTGGAATTGGATATTGTTGATGGTGACTTTGTAGAAAAATTTCTACTGGTTATCAAGAAACACATGGTCAAATGAGTCCAGAAGAATTCTTTGCGGCTTATGATGGGCAAGAGCTGCGACCTATTACAGCTTATTTCAAAGAATATGGTGTCAAGCCATAACGTGATCCACAGCTTATCTTAATTTTTACCACTGTTTATAGTAGTTAGAGCGGGAAGGCATCCTCTCTAACTCTACTATAAATTGTAGAAAGCTGTTTCACTTTATTAAATTGGTATAAATTTTATACAAATTCTTATTATTCTGATCTGTTAGATAGACTGATTGAAGTTTTTGTTTCGAAAAAATGAAAGCGCTTGCTTCTCAAAAGTTCAATCTGACTTTTCTCTGCAGATATGCATTAGACAGGAGGAAACATTATGTCTTACCAAACTAGTAATGCTGAAGGTCCAATTGATTTCATCAACACATATGATTTAGAACCGATGGCTCAGAAGGTCATTCCCAAAGCTGCATTTGGCTATATTGCAAGTGGAGCCGAAGATACTTTTACTCTGCGGGAAAATATTCGTGCCTTTAACCATAAGCTAATCGTACCTCATACGCTTCGCAATGTGGAAAATCCAAGTACAGAGATTGAATTTGACGGAGATAAACTATCGTCTCCAATTATTCTAGCTCCGGTAGCGGCTCATAAGCTGGCGAATGTACAAGGAGAAGTGGCTTCCTGATGGTGCAGGCAAGACAATGGACTTCGTTTACAAATCAGCTAAGCAAAAATTATCCCCTCGTGATGTGGAATTTATCGCGTCTTACTCAGACCTTCCTGTCTATGTCAAGGGTCCACAATGCCGTGAAGATGTAGAGCGCTCGTTTGATGCCGGTGCTTCTGGTATTTGGGTGACCAACCACGGTGGACGGCAAATTGACGGCGGTCCGGCAGCATTTGATTCATTGCAAGAAGTGGCTGAAACAGTTGATAAACGTGTACCAATTGTTTTTGATTCAGGTGTCCGTCGTGGTCAGCATGTCTTTAAGGCACTCGCTTCTGGGGCAGATTTAGTGGCCATTGGACGACCCTGTGATTTATGGTCTAGCTCTTGGTGGTAGTGTTGGTGTCCGCCAAGTCTTTGAGCATATCAATGATGAATTAAAAACAGTGATGCAATTATCTGGTACCCAAACGATTGAAGAAGTAAAACACTTCAAACTTCGTCATAATCTTTATAATCCAACTTTCCCAATAGACCCACGGGATTTGAAATTGTACTAAAATGGATAAATTATCATCCAACTCTCTTTGGCGTTTTCAAAGGGAGTTTTGTTATGCTAAGCGATAGAGAAATGAAGTCAGATATCCGATTTTAATAAAAATGTTCAGTTCTAAATGACAAAAGTTAGCAAAAAGTCGTTAATGCACTTGGAAAAATAGAATAGTATCACTATTTGACAGTATTTTATAAGAAAAATTTCTATTTGTTTGTTATAATATAAAATGTAGAAAACGTTTTATATTATAAGGAGGAAAAAATGACAGAAAAATTGACTTTTTCAGATGGATTTTTATGGGGCGGAGCGACCGCTGCCAACCAATGTGAAGGGGCCTATGATGTTGATGGTAGAGGCCTTGCAAATGTCGATGTGGTGCCGATTGGTGCGGATCGTTTCTCGATTATTGCTGGTAAGAAAAAGATGTTTGACTTTGAGGAAGGCTATTTCTATCCGGCAAAAGAGTCCATTGATATGTATCATCATTTTAAAGAAGATATTGCGCTTTTTGGCGAAATGGGCTTTAAGACTTATCGACTCTCTATCGCATGGTCTCGGATTTTTCCAAAAGGGAGATGAGCTGGAGCCCAATGAAGCAGGCTTGAAATTTTACGAAGACCTCTTTAAGGAATGCCATAAGTATGGCATCGAGCCTCTGGTGACTATCACCCACTTTGACTGTCCTATGCACTTGATTGAGGAATACGGGGGCTGGCGCAGCCGCAAAATGCTGGAATTTTACGAGCGCCTCTGCCGCACTCTTTTTACCCGCTACAAAGGGGCTGGTCAAATACTGGCTGACTTTCAATGAAATCAACATGATTCTCCATGCGCCTTTTATGGGAGCAGGACTTTACTTTGAAGAAGGGGAAAATGAAGAGCAGGTCAAATACCAAGCAGCTCATCATGAATTGGTAGCCTCAGCTATTGCGACCAAGTTGGCTCATGAGATTGATCCCTGAAAACAAGGTTGGCTGCATGCTGGCAGCTGGTCAGTATTATCCAAATACAGCCAATCCGGCAGATTACTGGGCAGCTTTGCAGGAAGATCGGGAAAGCTATTTCTTCATCGATGTCCAGTCCAGAGGAGAATATCCAAACTATGCCAAGAAGAAATGGGAGCGTTTGGGTATTGAGGTTGAAATGACAAAAAGAAGACCTAGACTTGCTCAAGACCTATACGGTGGATTTTATTTTCCTTCTCTATTATTCTAGCCGTGTGGCTTCTGGTGATCCAAAGGTTAATGAAAAAAACTGCCGGAAATATCTTTGCCTCGCTTAAGAATCCTTACCTAGAATCTTCTGAGTGGGGCTGGCAGATTGATCCGCTGGGCTTGCGAATTACCCTTAACGTCATCTGGGATCGCTATCAAAAGCCGATGTTTATCGTGGAAAACGGGCTGGGAGCAGTTGATACGCCAGATGAAAATGGCTATGTCGAAGATGACTACCGTATTGACTATCTAGCAGCCCATATCAAGGCTATGCGCGATGCGATTAATGTAGACGGTGTAGAACTTCTAGGATACACCACTTGGGGCTGTATTGACCTCGTTTCCGCTGGAACCGGTGAGATGAAAAAACGCTATGGCTTCATCTATGTAGACCGGGATAACGATGGGAAAGGCACACTTAAACGTTCCAAGAAAAAATCGTTCAATTGGTATAAGAAAGTCATTGCGACTAATGGGGCAAGTGTGAAATAGAGCAATTGGGGCGTGAGACAAAATTTAAAATCATTTTAATCGGCTCTCTTATTTCAAGAATTCGGTGAGAGTGGGGCAGAAATCAGTAGCTTCGTAGAAACTTGATTTCGTCATCCCACTCTCTTTTTTGCTTTCCGTTGACTTCCGTCTTTTTCATTGTTACACTATAGATAAGAGATTTTACTGGAAATGGATGTAATATGGCTACTATTTTAATCATCGAAGATAACAACGATATTCATGACATTTTTAAAAGATTTATTTGAAACTGAGCACAGAGTTTTCTCAGCTTATTCTGGAACGGAAGGGTTGCTGCTTTTTTGCGCAGGAAGCAATTGATTTGGTATTGCTGGACATTATGCTGCCAGGGAAAAACGGTGATCAGGTCTTGGCAGAAATTCGCAAAAACAGTCAGATTCCAGTGGTCATGCTGACAGCTTTGGGTGAGAAATCGCTGGTTAGTCAGTATCTGTTGAACGGCGCTAATGATTATATTGTCAAACCGTTCGATCTAGACGAGGTTTTTGCGCGTGTGACGGTGCAACTGCGCAATCATCTTTCACAAAAGCAAGCGACGGAAATTCAAGGGATAAAAAATATCCGTCTTTCATCAGAAACATTTGAAGTAGTCAATGGCGAGAAACGGGTTCGTTTAGGCAAGAAAGAGTATCAGATACTTCAAACCTTGCTTCATCATCCGAAGAAAATTTACACAAAAGAAGAACTGTTTGAGTTGATTTGGGAAGAGGCATATTTTCCGGGAGATAACACGCTCAACACTCATCTCAGCAATCTTCGTAAGAAATTGGCACAAGTAGATGATTCGGAAGAATATATCGAAACAATTTGGGGATTAGGTGTACGGATCAAGGAGGGCTGATAATGCTTGATGTTACACTAATTACGTTCATCAGTCTGCTTGGAATTTTGCTGTTACGTTATCATTTGCGGTCAGAAATCTGTCGGCACAGATTCGAGAAAAACGAGAAAACAAGCAGTGAAATTCGTTTGGCACCTCAAAACCACAGCCAAACGATTGTTGAGTTGGCAAATGAAGTTGAAAAGCTCTTTCAAGAAGTAGAGCAGACACGTTTTATCGCTCGTCAGGAAAAGAAAACCTTGGATATGGCGATTAGCAATATTGCTCATGATATTCGCACACCCTTGACCATTGCTAGTGGCTATACCCAACAGCTTATAAAGGGAAAAGAAGAAAATGAACAGCTGTTGAAAATTGCGACCAATTTGTCCGTTGTTTCCAATCGTTTAGAAGCGCTCATGGAATACCGTCGTCTTATGGAAGGTGCTGTTCGACCACAATTTCGACAAATAGATATTTTCCAAGCTGATTGCAAAGCAAATGCTTCCTTTTTATGATGCCTTTCAAAAGCAAGGAATTGAATTGCAAGTAAATTTGCAGGAGGGTTAGTAATAGAGTCAGACCCAGAAATTTTGGAGCGGATTGTCCAAAATATGCTGAGTAATGTCCTCAAGCATGGAAAGGAAACTGCCCAGCTGTCTTTAATCCGAAAAGATGCGGCTATTCTTTTAAGTGTAAAAAATATTGTCCGTCAGCCCAATTCAGCATTTGGAAAAAAATTAACCAATCGCTTTTTATTCTGAAAAATCTCTCTAACATGGAAGAATCCTCTGGTTTAGGACTTTATATCACTCAACAACTGGTAGATATTCTTGGCGGTGATTTAACCATGAAAAGCTGAAGGAGAATGGTTTGGATTGCTTATCCGTTTGTGAATATTTTATACAGAAAAACAGCTAATCATTTGACTAGCTGTTTTCTTTTTGTTATAAATCTTTTCTTTTAAACACTTGCAAAACCACTAAATGCAAAAAAGAAGTGTGATGAGAAGAACGATGGTTATGGTTTTGAAGACCATATCCTGTTTAGAAACCATGTCAAAATAGAATTGCATGTTCAAGTATTTTAACCAGTCAATATCTGGGTAAAAGGTAGTTGGCAAACCCTAGCAGGGAAGCGCCGACAAAATAGGTGAAAAATAGCAGCTATAATAGAATTTGTAGCATACAGTACGAAAGAAATAAGACTAACCCAAGCAAGCGTACAAATAAATTGAACCCCTATCGTAATGAGAAAATTAGAAAGGAAATGTTTGGGTGCGGTTCCAATGCCATTGATGAGTGTAGCAGGAATAAATGAGGAATAAGTTAGAATCAATTGGAGTACGATGAGACTTGCCAGAACAAAGAACTTAGACAAATAGAATTCTGTCCGTGAGATACCACTAGTGATAGAATTTTTTTATAATTTCTGAGTGAGATCAATTCCAATCAATAAAAACAACAAGGATAATAGTAAAAATAATGGTATTACTAAAATTATCAGAAGTTTTTGGTGATAGCCTCAAAAACCAGTCCAGCCTCCGTTGTCGCTCCAGTTTTTCTAAAAGCTTTTTGTATCTGTATGGACCCCGACATTGCCTATGACACCATAGAACACACCTAATAAGAGTGGTGATAAAAAAGGATTTCTGTAATCCAAAAAAACCTTTTGAACGGAAAAAGACGATAAAAAGTCTGCTTGAATAATATGAAACATGATAAACCTCCTCTATTCTACTAGATCTGTAAAGTATTTTTTTCTAAATCTTGACGAGCATAGTAGATTTCATTGATAGTAATATTCGCCTTTCCTAGCTCTTGAATAATCTTGTTAATTTCGTGTGAGTGAGTGAAAATATGTAGCTCGTCTGTTGCGTTTACAACTTTGAGGCGGTAACCTCAGTTGATCGTGAAGAATTTTGCTTGCTTCAGCAAGATTATTTGTTTTCAAAATGATATAATCTTCATTTTGCTCTTCAAATTCTGCTTTCGTAATTTCTTTGATGAGATGACCATTTTCAATGATGCCGAATTTTGTAGCGACCAAGTATAGTTCACTTAAAAATATGACTGGAAATGATGAAGGTCATATTTAATTCTTCATTGAGACGTTGCACCAACTGGCGGAATTCTTTGATTCCGACAGGGTCAAGCCCGTTAATCGGTTCATCCAAAATTATCAAATCTGGTTTTGACAGAAGAGCAATAGCAATGCCCTAAGCGCTGTTTCATTCCAAGAGAAAAGTCTCGGAAATTTTTTTCTTGCCAGTATTAGTTAGTCCGACGTAAGAGAGAGTTTCTCGGATAACCTTGTCCGCATTTGGGATATGCCGTATCTTGCAGCAATAGTTTAAGTTTTCATAAGCCGTCAAGTGATTGTAAGCAGCGGGTGCTTCAATGACAGAACCAACTCGTTTGAGAGCGTGCGTCCATTCGGATTTATTAGAAGAGCCAAAGAGAGCGACCGTACCGCTATTGGGCTGAATCAACTGGGTAATCACTTTGATAAGCGTTGTCTTACCAGCTCCATTTTTCCCAATCAGTCCCGTAAATTTCTCCTTGCTTCACGGTGAGACTGACATCATTCAAAGCGAGTTGTTGTCCAAATCTCTTGCTGATGTGTTTCACATTTACAACAGTTTCCATAACGTGACCTCCATTTTTTTCTATCGTAGAGTTTCCCTCTTTCACTATTTAGTATACAAAATGCTTGTCAAATAAGTCTCAAGCAATTCTCAAATATTTCTAAAATTTAAAAATCTGAGAAAACCTCAGATTTCACAATTTTTGTAGGATAAATCTTTCAATCATAGCGGCCATTTCTTGAGGATGGTCTGTGTTAAGTGTATGATTTCCATCTGAAAGTGTCACAAAAATCTGCCTGTGGTAAAGCTGCAGCTAATTTTTTTAGAGGAAGGCAGGTTAGGCCAATCTTTGTTGCCACAGATGATGAGGCCGGGAAGTTGTATTGCACTTAGTTGACTTGATAAATCTAAATTTTTCAAGTCTTTTTAACAGGCCAACAAAAAGATTTTTATGAAGCCCTCTTTTTGAATAGGGAGTCTGTAGGCAAGAGAAGATAAGCAGCTGGAGTTTATAGAGTAGATTGGAGCTTAGTTTATATTGAGTTCCTGATAAAACGAGTGCTTGGAGCTGAGGAAGTTGTTGCCCCACCTTTAAGGCAAGAGTTCCACCGAGAGACAATCCAACTAGAACAAATGGTTCGTTGATGGCTTGAAGTTCCTGACAAAGGTGTTGTTCTAGCTGAGAGACTGTAATGATGTTGTTATTTGTGTAAAAGAGGTCTAAAGCCTCGGTGTCATATTGTGGCAGAAGTTCACGGACTTTATCCCAAGAGTGTTTATCCTGTCCAAGACCGTGTAAAAAAATGATTTTCATGAGTGATTCCTTTTTGTTTTCAACAAAAAGAGATGGGAACGATTGTAAGAGTAAACCTATTAAAATCTATCATAAATTGGATTACTTTGATATCATTATAGCATAAAGACGGTGCTTGTGTTGCGATAGAATTAGACGATGACCCTACTTTTAAAATGGATAAAAAGACCTTTTAAAAAAATAAAACTTATCGCAGTGTTTTTTTGTATCAAATTCTTACTTTGGGATAAAAAAAGGGTTAAATTGATGATGAGGAAAATCAAGAAACAGACAAGGTTTGCACTTTTTGGTGTTTCCAAATGGCGATAATAGCTTCGCTTGATAGTCTCATCAAATCCGTGGGCGTACATAGCTTCTATGTAAGAATCTCACAATTAAAAGCGATAAAAAAATAGCTTTGATATAAAAGATTGGCGACCAGAAATGTAAGGTTTTACCTCGCATGAGACTCGCTTCTCGGACGGCTTGGATTTCTTTTTGAATAACTGGAATAGCGTTTAAGACAACGAGCAGCCCTGTAGGTAAAATGACTCGAAGTCCTTTTTGATGCCAGTAGCGCAAGAGTTGATTGAGATTGACGCCGTATAAAAAGGTCATTCCCAGAGCCGCTAAAGCAAAAAGAACGTGTAAAAAGAACAATCGCTTGACTTTTTGTCACCGTGAAGCTGAATAGCCCAGAAATTTGCTAATGCCGGAAGTAATGGCAGAAGGAACACAGAGAATGCCCCACCATTTCCTAATATAAATAAGGTAGATAGTGTTCCTGCGACAATAGCGCAGTTGAGCCATGTTGAGCGGATAAAGGAAATTTCTAGCGTCAGTACAATGAGAAGGAGCAAGAGTGCTAGGGACATTTGTTTCTTCTTTTTTCATAGCGCTCTCCTTTCTGTCAGCCCGTGAGACGTCAGCTCTACCAAATAATCACTAATACCGTCCAAGGGTTCTAAGCGATGAGAAATGATAATAAAGCTCTGTTGTGCAGCTTTTTCCTTAATCCAATTAGCAAAAAAATCACAGGCTTTTTATCTAAGCCAGTAAAGGGCTCGTCCATGAGTATGACAGGAGTTTCCAAGGTCAAGATAGCCAGTAATTGAATGATTTTTTTCTGTCCGCCACTCAAGTGAAAAAGACTAGAATCCATTTTTGTCTTCTAAACCAAATAAATCCAAAGCTTCTTGTACTTTTTGCTTGGTTTTCACTGGAAAGAGAGGACAGGTTTAATTCTTCTGCGGGTGTCGTCCGAATGAATTGCTTTTTCAGCATCTTGGACAACGGCAGTAATATGGCGATACAATTGCTTGTTCTTCTTAATTTTTCGTCCCCTGATAACTCATATTGCCTTTTGTATTTTTTTGTAATTGCAAAATGGCACGAAAAAGAGTCGATTTGCCGGCACCGTTAGCTCCGATGAGAGTCGTAACACCTTGCTGAAAAAGTAAAATCTTCAATCGTAAAAAGTATTTTTGGAGTCAAATTGACAAGAAACGTGCTGTAATTGTAAGAGAGGATTTTCGCTGGGTATTTTCGCGTGCCAGCTGATAGCTTTGGGAGTTCCTTTTTAAAAGAGCTACATCTCGTTCAAAAAAAGTTCCCCGTTTTTTTAATTCAACAAGGTGGTCAACGCAGTCCGCATAGAGACTGCGGTCGTGGTCGCACAGAATCACCGTTTTCCCCATTTTTGTCAAATCTGATAGTAAATGAATCAAGCGCTTGCGTGCTTCTTGATCGACAGAAGCAAAGGGCTCGTCCAATAGAATAATCTGCGAATCCATAGCCAACAGAACCGCCAGAGAGACTTGTTGCTTTTCTCCACCAGATAAGGTCAGAAAGTCTCGATGAAGCAGGTGCTCTACTTTGCAAGTGCAATCGCATGCTGGATTTTTTCATCAATCTGGTCAGCGGGTGTCTGGAGATTTTCCAACGTGAAAATCAATTCTTCATAAAGAGTTGTCATGGTGAATTGACGGCTTGGATTTTGGAACATCATACTGAGGTAGGTGACTCGTTCATGAATAGGTAAATGGGATAATAGTGTATCACCTAATTTTACCTCTCCAGAGAAGTCTAGTTCGTTGAAATTCGTTAAAATCCGAAAAAAAGTTGATTTGCCAGCACCAGTATCACCAATTAAGAGTGTCATTTTCCTGTTTCAAAGGCGAAGGTTAAATCTTTAAAGACATCTCTAAAAATAAATGTGCTCTAATGTTAGTTTCATCTTATTTACCAGCAGCTTGGTTAATCTTGTCGTAAAGATTCATAATAGTTTTGACTAGAACAGCACAGAAAAAGAATACAGAAAGGAAGCGGACAACAAGCAATGCTAAAAACAAACTCAGGTTTGAAAGCATAATAACCAATTTTAAAATATTCATAGGCAAAGCTCAAACAGGTCGTTCCTATGGCACTATAGATCAATGATAGCCAATCATAGCGTTTGTATCGTGTTGCTGCAAAACCAAGTTCACTCCCAAATCCTTGAATGAGTCCAGAAATCAAAGTACTCAGGCCAAATTGGCTCCCTGTACAGAACTTCAGCGAGGGCTGCAAATACTTCTCAATCGTAGCGCTGCCCGCTTTACGAATAAAGCATAGCTGATATAGGAGCCGCCATACACCAGAGCCCAAATAAAACTTCATTAGCAAATGGCTTTAAGCCTGCCGGTGCTAAAATAGCTGTTAAAATGTTATAAAAGGAAACCGGAACCGACAAAGATTCCTCCGAATAAAACAGCTAAAAGAGCTAAGAGGATAACATCTCGTAAACTCCATTTTTTTGAAAACATAAAAAAACTCCTTCTAACAGAGCAGATGAGGAGTTTTAGCGTGACAAAAATGAAATCTAATCAAAAGAATGGTTAGATTTTCTAGTTTTCATTATACATTTCCTGCGCCAGTATTAACTGTATCAGGTTCAATGGGTATAATCTCAGCCTCAGCACCCCAAATGTTCTTTGTTTTTTTATTATGTTGTTATTCTAACATCTATTCTCAAAAATAGCAAGAAAAAGGATTTTCAAAAATTTTTAATGTATGCGGCTGCCATAGCCTTAAACTATATCAAATCATAAAATATTAGATGTCGCCTCTCTGTTCAGGGCCTGGACCTGTCTGATCTGGAGCGTTATTTTTGCCCCTGTCCCGCGGTTACCAAGGGGAAAAAGGGGATGTTCGAGCCCCTGCCGATGAAAAATGGTTCAACACCAACTACCATTACATCGTTCCAAAATTTGAAAAGGACATTGAGGTCAAACTGGCCGGTCACAAGATTTTTGACGAATACCAGGAAGCCAAGGAACTGGGCCTGGATACCCGTCCGATCCTGGTAGGTCTCTTTTACCCTCCTGCAGCTGTCTGACTTTGAAGAAGGGGTAGAGGCTGCCCAGTTTGTAGATGCTCTGGCAGTAGCCTACCAAGAAGTCTTTGTCAAATTGGCCGATCTTGGTGCCGGCCACATCCAGCTGGATGTGCCTGCTCTGATCAAGGGCCTGTCTGCCGAAGAGAAGGTCCTCTTCCTTGATCTCTACAGGAAAATCCTGGCGGACAAGAAGGGACTGAAGTCCTCATCCAAACCTACTTTTGGTGACGTTCGAGATATCTACTCCGATTTGATCGAACTGCCGGTTGATGCCATCGGTCTGGACTTCGTCGAAGGCAAGAAAACCCTGGAGCTGGTCAAGTCCGGCTTCTCGGCCGACAAGACCCTCTATGCCGGGATTGTCAACGGTAAGAATATCTGGTGCAATAATTACGAAAAGAGCCTGGCTGTCCTGGAGCAGGTTTCGGCTGAATAGCTTGTGCTGACCAGCTCTTGCGCCCTGCTGCATATACCTTTTCACCACATCTAATGAAGACTTTGAAGAAGCCATCCTCAAGCACTTTGCCTTTGCGGCTGAGAAGTTGAATGAGCTCCGGGACTTGGATGCTATCCGCAATGACGGTGGTGCAGAAGCACTTGCTGCTAACAAAGCTCTTTGCAGCAGAGCGTGTTGGGCAAAATGCAGAGCTGGCTGCTCGCATCGCTGGCTTGACGGATGCGGACTACACTCGCCTGCCGATCTTTGCAGAGCGTAAGGAAATTCAGCACAAGGCGCTCAATCTGCCACCATTGCCGACTACGACAATTGGTTCCTTCCCTCAAACCAAGGAAGTTCGGGCCAAGCGTCTGGCCTTCCGCAAGGGAGAACTGTCCCAGGAAGATTATGACAAGTTCCTGGCTGAGCAGATCGACGAATGGCCTCAAAGTGGCAGGAAGAAGTTGGTTTTGATGTTCTGGTTTACGGGGAATTCGAGCGCAATGACATGATAGAATACTTCGATCAAAACCCTGTCCGGCTACCTCTTCTCCAAGAACGGCTGGGTGCAATCCTACGGTATGCGTGGGGTGAAACCGCCGATTAGCTGGGGAGATGTAACCCACCTCAACCCGATTACTGTTAAATGGTCCAGCTATGCTCAAAGCCGGACTGATAAGCCGGTTAAGGGAATGCTGACAGGACCTGTAACCATCCTCAATTGGTCCTTCCCACGGGAAGATATTCCCATCAAGGACGAAGTTCTGGACCCAGAAGCTACCGGCGTTAAGATTATCCAAATCGATGAAGCTGCCCTGCGTGAAAAGCTGCCGCTCCGCCGCAGCGACTGGTATGAGGATTATCTGGATTGGGCTATTCCGGCCTTCCGTCTGGTCCACTCTACCGTTGCACCGGATACACAGATCCATACCCACATGTGCTACTCAGAGTTTACCGATATCATCCCGGCCATTGATAACATGGATGCGGATGTCATCTCCTTTGAGGCTAGCTGCTCCAATCTGGAAATCCTGGATGAGCTCAAGGCCAAGAACTTCCAGACAGAAGTGGGATCTGGAGTTTACGATATCCATTCTCCTCGTGTACCAAATGAAGGGGAAATCGACCACACCATCGAAGCCATCCTGGCCAAGGTGCCAAGCCGCAAGGTTTGGATTAATCCTGACTGCGGTCTGAAAACGCGTGGTATTACTGAAACTAAGGCCAGCCTAGTCCGCCTGGTAGAGGCAGCCAAGGCAACGAGTGAAAAACTTTAATCAAAAATAAGAGCTGACAGAAGGAGACCCTGACCCTGCCCTTGCTGTCTTATACTCTTCGAAAATCAAAATGATACTTTTGCAGTTTCAACAGTCCAGTGGACTGTTGAAAGTTGCGTGATAAAGGAATGCAGTTCCTGTCAAAAACTGTCTGGGAGACTGTTAGAGGTTGCAAAAAAGAAAGCGAAGCTTTTCTCTTTTTGATGTAAACTAGGTTTGCTTTATCTGCAACCTCAAACTCTTTCCCAAAGAGTTTGACCGACTCGCTTTCGCGTCTAATTTTTGATTTTTATTGAGTATTAGTAAAGGAATTGTAAAACATGTCTATCCAAAGCCCGTCTCTCTCTTTTGAAGTATTTCCTCCAAATCCAGCAGTAGGCAATGAAAAGATTATGGTGGCCCTGAAGGAAATGCAGGACCTAGCGCCTCATTTCATCAGTGTCACAGCGAGTAATAATAAGTTCAATATCGAAGAAACGACGGTGCGTCTGGCGGACTTTATCTGCAATGGCCTGCACATCCCGACTATTGCTCACCTGCCTGCGGTTTATCTGACTAAGGAAATGGTTGCAGAAACTCTGACAGCACTTGATAAGGTAGGTGTTCATAAAGTATTGGCACTCAGAGGGATATCCTCCCAGATGTGGAGCCCCAAAAGGACTTCGTCTATGCAACAGATTTGATTGAGTATATTAAGAAAGAAGCTCCTCACTTTGAGATTATGGGGGCCTGCTATCCGGAAGGTCATCCAGACTCGCCCAATCAAATCTCGGATATCCAAAATCTCAAAAAGAAGGTGGATGCCGGCTGTTCCAGTCTTTTAACACAACTTTTCTTTGATAATGAGAGTTTTTACGATTTTTCAAGATAAATGTATCTTAGCAGGGATTGAGGTTCCGATTCATGCGGGATTATGCCGATTTTAAACCGTAATCAGGTTCTACGTTTGCTCAAAACCTGTGAAAACATCTATTTACCACGAAATTTTTGCTCTATTCTAGATAAATATGAACACGATCCAGAGTCGCTCAGAGCAGCAGGATTAGCTTATGCGATTGACCAAATTGTTGACTTAGTCACCAAGATGTGGCGGGTGTTCATCTATATACAATGAATAATTCCAGTACTGCTCATCAAATTTATCAAGCAACGCATACATTTTTTTGATAAGTAAGCATGTCCTGACTTGTTTTTAGGAACAGGATGTTCTGACCTTTGTTGTTCTGCAGTTTGCAGTTGCAGCTAGAAACCTTAAAAGAGTGCTGAAAATGCGCTCTTTTTGGTTTTCTGATTGATAGGAAATATCAAGCGATGAAAGAATAGTATCAGTATTTATGACTATTCTACAAGAAAGTGGTTACAAAAAAGAGTATAATAGAAGTAACGAAAGAACGAGGTGAATGAAATGACAGAAAAACAGTTTCCGAATGGCTTTTTGTGGGGCGGTGCAACTGCTGCCAATCAAGTATGAAGGTGGCTGGGATTTATAGGTGGTCATGGTCCGGCTACGTCTGATACAGCCAAAGCTGTGCGCCCTGAGGAGCGTCAAAATATGGAAGGTTTTGCCACACCCATGACCAAAAAAAGTAGAAGCTGCTCTTAATGATAAGGAAGGACTCTACCCTAGGCGCTGGGGCTCTGACTTTTATCATCGTTATAAGGAAGACATTGCTCTTTTTGCAGAAATGGGCTTTAAAACTTTCCGCCTCTCTATCACTTGGAGTCGAATTTTCCCTAATGGAGACGATGTAGAGCCTAATGAAGAAGGGCTGGCTTTTTACGATGCGGTCTTTGACGAACTCTTGAAATATGGCATTGAGCCTTTAGTGACGTTGTCACACTATGAGACACCGATTCATTTGGCATTAGAGTACGGTGGCTGGAAGGATCGCCGAGTTATTGGTTTTTTGAGCGCTATGTGCGGACAGTTTTTGAACGTTATAAAAATAAGGTGAAACATTGGCTGACATTTAATGAAATCAACATTATGGGTATTTCTGGTTATGTTGGCGGTGGACTGCTTTTTGAAGATGGAAAACAAAATTTCCAAGACTTGTATCAAGCAGCACATCATTAATTTGTAGCTAGCAGTTTAGCAGTCAAAGCAACGCGAGAAATCCCCCCAGACTTCAAAGTCGGTATGATGTTTGCTCGTATGTAAGCTTATGCAGCAACTTGCAATCCTTTGGATGTTATGGAAGAAATTCAGCAGGACCATGAAAAATCTTTTTCTTCTCTGATATACAGGTGCGCGGAAAATATCCAAGTTATGCTCAACGCTTTTTTTCAAACAAAAATGGCATTGAGTTGAAAAATCGAAGATGGGACTTAGAATTGCTAGCGCAGTATCCGGTGGACTTTATGTCCTTCAGCTATTACATGTCTTCTGTAGCGCGTGCTAAAGGAACAGAAGAAGGTGAAAGAACTGCAGGCAATTTCTCTTTGGGTGAAAAATCCTTATCTAGAAGCCTCTGATTGGGGTTGGCAAATTGACTCGGTGGGTCTGCGCATTACCCTCAATAAGCTCTATGACCGCTATCAGGTTCCGCTTTTCATCGTAGAAAATGGATTAGGCGCTTTGGATAAAGTAGAAGCAGACAGCTCTATCCACGATAGCTACCGAATTGACTACCTCAAGGCTCACATTGAGCAAATGTATGAAGCGATTGAGGATGGAGTGGAGCTTATGGGTTACACACCTTGGGGCTGTATTGATTTGGTTTCTGCCTCTACTTCTGAGATGAGCAAGCGTTATGGATTTATCTATGTAGATGCAGACGATGAGGAAAATGGAGCTATGACCGCTCCCGTAAGGATTCTTTCTTCTGGTATCAGAAAGTGATTGAAACCAACGGGCAGCGGCCTTAGAAGAATAGAGAGGTCAACAGATGAGCAGAAAAATTATCTTTTTAGATGTAGACGGAACTTTGGTGGATTATGACAATCGCATTCCAGAATCCGCTATCCAGGCTATTCGTCAGGCGCGGGGAAATGGGCATTTAGTCTATGTTTGTACAGGGCGTAGTAAGGCGGAAATGCCAAAGGAAATCTGGGCTATCGGTCTAGACGGTATGATTGGCGGGAATGGTTCTTGTGTGGAGCATGAAGGTCAGGTTATCATGCATCAGCTGATTCCTTTAGAAGTGGAAAAGAGAGTTGTAGACTGGTTGCATGAGAGAGGATTGGAATTTTTATTTAGAAAGTAACAACGGTCTCTTTGCTAGTGAGTATTTTCGTGACGCAGCGCGTTCGGTCATGAAACTTTATGCCAAGAAAAAAGGAAAAACAGATGCGGAAGTTGAACATCAAGAGGTTGAGGATGTGATGCATGGCATGGTCTTTGGTGGCAAGCTTTACCGAGATGATCTAAATAAAATCAGCTTTATTCTCACTTCTTATCAGGATCACTTGGACTCTAAGGAAGCTTTTCCAGAGCTCAAGGCTGGTACATGGGGTGGTCGTGGAGAGGAATCTCTCTTTGGCGACTTAGGAGTTAAAGATATTACGAAAGCTCATGCGATTGATGTGCTGTTAGAACATTTAGGGGCGAAAAAAGAAGATACGATTGCTTTTGGAGATGCCAAAATTGACATTCCGATGTTGGAATATTGTCAAGTTGGGGTTTCTATGAAATGATGGTCCAGAAATATTAGCCATGGCGGATATGGTGACAGATGACGTGGCTGAGGACGGTCTCTACAATGCTTTTGAAAAATTAGGACTTCTTTAGAGGAACGGTTTATGACAAAAACACTTTATTTGATGCGACACGGGCAAACTTTATTCAATAAACGGCATCGGATTCAAGGTTGGTGTGATGCCCCTTTAACGGACTTAGGAGTGTATCAAGCTCAGGTGGCTGGGTACTATTTCAAAAATGCCGGGATTACGTTTGATGCAGCCTACAGTTCAACATCTGAACGAACCTGTGACACTTTAGAAATTGTCACAAATTGCAGCCTTCCTTATCAACGAGTGAAAGGTCTCAAGGAGTGGAACTTCGGGACCTTTGAAGGGGAAAGCGAGGATCTAATCCGCCCCTGCCCTATAAAGATTTTTGTGACCTATGGGGGTGAATCGCAGGAACAGGTGCAGGCGCGTATGGCAGCGACCATTCTTCAGCTCATGCAGAGACAGATGGTCAGTCCGTGCTCATGGTCTCTCATGGCGCAGCTATGGCCAATTTTGCCAGAGCTTGGCAGAAAAATTGGCGTCTGGAAAGTCTAGGGTCACATGACCAATGTGGTATTTTGAAGTTTACTTTTTGAACATGACCAATTTTACCTAGAAGAAGTGATTGGTCACGATTTTAGTGGCTGGGAGGAAAAATGAAAAGATTTATATCTAATGCGGCATGGTCAGACTTTTTTCAATCAAGAAGGGCTGGTGCAAGGAGCGTGTGATTCACCGCTGACTGATTTAGGTATAGAGCAAGCCGAGCAAGCGCGAGATTTTTTCGAGAAAAATGGCATTGAATTTGGCGGTATCTACTCTTCCACTCAAGAGAGGGCTTCTGATACCTTGGAAATTGTGACGGGTCGAACAGATTACACCCTGTCTCAAGGGGGTGAAAAGAGTGGAATTTTGGACTTTTGAAGCTCAGCCAGAAAGATTGCAGCCAAAGTTTCGAGCTGGTGCGGTGTCTTTTGAAGATTTATACGTGCCTTATGGGGGTGAAGATGTGATTCAAGTAGGAGAACGCATGCTGACCACTCTGACAGAAATCATGAAAAAAACGCCTACTGTTGAAAATCCAATATTGGTCGTCAGCCACGGTGGCGCTATGTGGGCTTTTTATCTAAAAGTAGGTTATTTGCCTGATCCTAATATTTATTTCAGTAACTGTGCCATTTGTCATTACCAATATGAAAACGACCAGTTTCTGCTTCGACAAGTTATTGACCCATTGGCTAAAAACGGTCTATGACTTGTAACGGCAACTTACTTGTTCTCGCTTGATTTTTTATAGAGAAAATAGTATAGAGTGGCTGTTTAATAGTTGAATAAAAGAAAGAAAATGATGACCAAAACCATCATTTTCTATCTTTTATATGTAATTTTCTCAAATTTCCTTTTTCTGCAGGTGATTGCATTAGTAAACTATCCTGGGCTCAAGTATTTTATGAAAAATCTCGAAGAATTTTTCGAGATTTGCAAGATTATAAAAACTATTCTTCTGTCATCCACACGCTTCTGGTGAAGATCATGGAGAGCAGGGCTAATCCAGCAAGTCCAATTCCCATGTACCAGTAGGGGAGATCCATTGTGGTGGAGCGTCCAGACAGGTTGACAATACCACGAAAGAGCACACCCAGTAGCAATGGTTGCAACCGCAGAATTCCAAAGATTGAGACTGAGCCGTGAAAGATTAGGAATCATTTTTGAAAAATCAGAAGCACCATCCCTCCGATTAGTGGCACTCCAAAGAGATAATGCATATAGACCGAAGTCTCACCAAAGCTGAAGTGCTCGTAAATACGGCTGAAAATGAAGAAAAAAATACTGTGATTAAAGGCATAGACAACGGCTGTCTTTTTGAGCCGTTTCTTGCTTGCTTTTAGTAACCGATGTAGACAATGTCACTCACCGCCCTTTCTGAAATCGTTCCGTTCGTCGTTGGTTTTATTGACGACTTTTTCCATTGAAGTAAAGGGTAGACGAACCACCACCGTCCAGATTGTAGGCTGTTTTCACACCGTAAGACTTCATAACTTCTGCGAGTTCGTAAAAGAGAAAGTCCCGCGCTTTCTGAAGTTCGACCGTCTGATACGACGATAATATAGTGGTTTTTTTCAATAATCCCAATAGCTGTACGTGGATTAGAAGACATGGATTGCCCCACTTCCGAATTGCTTGAAACAGCAATCTTACCATTTTCAACCAAAAGTCGGACCAAAAGGCAAGAAGGTTTACAACACCATTTTTAACCAAGTCTTCAGCAGAAACATCATTTTCGTAAACAAGTCCGAAACTCCCATCTTTATAAATTGCTAAATCACCATTGCTAGCATCTTCTCGTACGGTATTTCGATAGACGACACCGTTACGTATGACATAGCCAGTCGTGTTGGCTCCGTAGTAGTCTCCGTTGATAGCAAGAATGGCATTGTTATTGGCTGCTGTAACTGAAGTCTTAGCGGTTATGTTATTTCCATATGTATTTTTGTGCTAGAGCGGTTTTGAGATATTCAGATGAGCTGACCGTAATATCTGCAATGTACACTTTCGTATTGCTGACGGTTTTTGTAGTTAGGTTAATAGAAATGTTATTATCCTTATAGCTTTGTATCAGTCGTTGTTGCATTTGTTGTGGGTTTTAGCAGTTGTTGTGCTCGTTGAGTTAGAAGAAGTTTTGACCGTTGTAATAGCCTCTGACAGGACAAAGGTTTTTAACATTGAGTAGGTAAACAACCCTGTCAGCAAAATACCAAAGAGACTAGCATAAGCATAGGATTTTTTTAAAAATTTCATGATAAGGTGTGAGTCCTTTCTTTGAAAATAATTTTTGAACGAGCCAAGATAGGCAAAAGAGCAGCGCCCGACGAGGATTTTTAATAATTAGCAAATTGAGACCGAAGATGGCGTAAAGATAGTCTGATTAGAAGAGTATCGAGGATAAATAAGCCCAAAAGCTAGCCCGGAAATAACCAGTACCCGTTTTAACAACACTGTCTTTATTTTTAAAGACCAATCTTTTGTTTGTGGAGTAATTAAAAATCGAGCTAGTGACACGAGCCACTCCGTTTGCCAGTAAAATTTTGAGACTAGTTGGTACCGCAGCAAGTACCAAGAGGGCGAGAGCATAGACGATATAGTCAATCAAAAACTACTAATTGAAGAGAGAGCGAACTTAAACATATCTTTATAAATCATGAGCCCGTCTCGTACCGGTCTAAAGTGAGAAGCTTGATTATCATTGATATAAACTGTCTCAATTGGAACTTCAATGATAGGGTATTCTTTGGAAGCAGCTAGCAGCATATTCATTTCATATTCATAACGCTGCCCTTCAACCTTCAACATAAATGGGATCATGTTGGTTGTAAATCCGCGAAGTCCTGTTTGGGTATCTGTCACGGAAACACCAGTCTGTTGCTTAAACAGAAATCGTGTTAATTTATTTCCAAAAAGCCGAACGCAAAGGAACGTTGCCAGAAAAAGAACGCGCTCCCATAATCAAGTGATTGGGGTTTTCTTGAGCCTTTTTGCTCACTCGGAAAATATCCCACACTTTGTGTTGACCATCTGCATCAGCTGTGACCACTGTTCCATATTGACCTAAGGAATCAATATAAGAAAAAGCAGTTTTTAGCGCTTGCCCTTTGCCTTGATTTGTTGCATGGCATAGAATGGTAGCGTATTTCTGTGCTTCTCGAAAAAAATTGAATTATCGTTAGCTGGACTGCTGTCATTTACCACGATGATTTGCAGCGAACTCTTTTCCTTCACCTTTTGCAAAAGATGAAGGAGATTGAGGTCGGGTTTGTAAGCGGGAATTACTAAATAGTTCATGCGTTTACTCCTTTCTTAGAAAAGTGATAGAAAAGTTACACACTAGTATAGAGAGGCTAGCTTAAAAAGCTAACTGATATCAGCTTTTTTAAGGTTTTGAAGTAGAATGGGTAATGGAATATAGGAAAAACTATACTTTTTGTAAAAAACAAAAATCGAATTTGTCTTGCTATTTCCCAAAGTTTAGTATAATAGTTATTCGTGAGAAAACCCTCACTTACCCCTTTTGCAATGTCTGGGGGTCATTAGACCAAAAGGAGGAAAAAAATCAATGGCTAAATACGAAATTCTTTATATTATTCGTCCAAACATTGAAGAAGAAGCAAAAACGCTTTGGTAGCACGCTTTGACTCTATCTGACTGACAACGGTGCAACTGTTGTTGAATCAAAAGACTGGGAAAAACGTCGTCTTGCATACGAAATCCAAGATTTCCGTGAAGGACTTTACCACATCGTAAACGTTGAAGCTGAAGAAGCAGTCGCTTTGAATGAATTTGACCGTCTTTCAAAAATCAACGCTGACATTCTTCGTCACATGATCGTCAAACTTGACGCATAAGAAGGGTTACTATGATAAATAACGTTGTACTTGTGGGTCGGATGACCCGAGATGCCGAACTTCGCTATACTCCGCAAAATCAAGCGGTCGCAACTTTTACTCTTGCTGTTAATCGCAACTTTAAAAATCAAGGTGGCGAGAGAGAAGCAGATTTCATTAACGTTGTAATTTGGCGCCAGCAGGCAGAAAATCTTGCAAATTGGGCTAAAAAAGGAGCTCTTATCGGAATTACTGGTCGGATTCAGACACGTAACTACGAAAATCAGCAAGGTCAACGTGTCTATGTGACAGAAGTCGTGGCGGATAATTTCCAACTACTAGAAAGCCGTGCCAGTCGTGAAGGTCAATCTTCTGGTGGCTACACTTCTAATAACTTCGGAAATTCATCTTCCAATTTTGGGAACTCAACTTCTGCCAATCAAGTACCCAACTTTTCTCGTGATGAAAATCCATTTGGCAATACCAATCCAATGGATATCTCAGATGACGATCTACCATTTTAATGGACAAACAGAATAATGATATAAAGGAGAAAGAACATGGCTCAACAACGTCGTGGCGGATTTAAACGCCGTAAAAAGTTGATTACATCGCAGCAAACAAGATTGAATATGTTGATTACAAAGATACTGAGCTTCTTAGCCGTTTCGTTTCAGAACGTGGGAAAATCCTTCCTCGTCGTGTAACAGGAACTTCAGCTAAAAACCAACGTAAAGTAACAACAGCAATCAAGCGCGCTCGCGTAATGGCTTTAATGCCTTTCGTAAACGAAGACTAAAATATAAAAATGAGCATGAATTTCATAAAATCATGCTCATTTTTAAAACTCAATCAGCAACTAAATATGTTGCTTTTTCTTATGCTCAAAAATTGTTTGAAACGGTTGCCAAAAATGCTTATTAGATCTTATTAAAACATCCACCTGTTGGAAACAAGCAGATGTTCAAATAAAAATATGACTAAAGTTGTCTTGGTGCGGTTAAAAGCACTGCGGATATTAATTTCTTTTTGAGATAGAAACGAAGTGCCAAGTTGCTCCGCCAAACACTAGAATAAATAAGTTTGGCAGCTTTGGATTTAAAACTGCTGGCAACAGGAAGGTTGTTCCGTAAAGAACAACAGCCCACAAAAATCGTAGCAGCTGAAATGATAGAAGCGATTTGAAAAATGGTGGTTTCTGACTTTTGGTCCTGGTCGGCATAATAAAAACGGTAAATAAAAGTAATACATGCCATAAAATACGAGTGCCCCTCACTGCGCTACCAAGTACAATGGTTACAATACCATAATTGCTTGGATTTTTAGAGAACAAATTAACGCTACTGTTTAAAATAGCAAATAAACTAAAGACAAATAGGAAAGCATCCATAATCATGAGATATGGGTTGGTATTTTTCTTGGACGGTATGAGCTTCTTTTTGGTTTTGTTTCTGAGAAATTTGCTGCCCAAACAGTTGGTGCGCCATAAAGTCCGCGAGCGGTGATGCCTTTTGCTTGATTTTCAAGGATTGTTGGGATAATCTCCTCTAGCAAGGCTTTGATTTTCTTCGTCTGTTTTTCCGTCTTTTGATGAGTTGGTGAGTTGCGATACGGACAAATTCTTGATTCTTTTTGCTTAATTTGTCCAAAGAAACTTGTGTCATAAGATCTCCTTTTAATTAGAATAATTTTTTGTGAATGAGGTAGACTGTCAGGGAAACACTTATCGCAAAGGCGATGAAAATAATAATCCAAAAAAAGCGTGAGGTTCCCCATTGAGCGGCAGGTCATTATTTTTGAAGTTCATTCCGTAGGCTGAGAAAATCATAGTTGGAATAGACATGACAATCGTCACCAAAAGCCAGAGCCTTCATGATGTTATTTTTGATTATTTGAAATGATAGAAGCAAATGTATCGGTCATGCTGTGCAAAGATATTTCCATAAATATCTGCCATCTCAATCGCCTGCTGGGTCTCGATGAGTGTATCTTCCAACAAATCTTCATCTTCCAAATATTTCTTAATATTGCTGGTGGCACTGAGTCAACTTTTTAATCACGCGCTCATTGGTTTTTCAAAGGAAGCCTTTGAAATAGACAATCGTTTTTCAAGCTCCATGAGTTCAATCAATTCTTCATTGCGAGTGGACTTGTGTAGTTGACTTTCAATCTGCTCACTCTTGCGGTCAATAGAGCGCAGCGCTGTCAGATAAAGCTCAGCATTGCGATATAGAATTTGGAAAAATAAATCGAGAACGCATGAAAGTATAAAAATTACGTAGCTGTCGATTGATAAAAATATCCAATAAAGGGAGTTTTTCCAAACAGGTGGTAATAATCGCCTCTTCGGTAATGATAATCCCTAGAGGAATAGTCACATAATAAGTCTGATTATTTCGTTCTTCTGTAATTGGAACATCCACGATAATCAAAGTATACTCATCTTCAATAGTGACACGAGACATTTCTTCTGCATCGAGCGGCGCCCTCAAGTCCGTAATGTCAATATCAAAAAGCGTTGGCAATTTCAGTAGACTCGCTTTGAGAAGGGTTGACTAAATTGATCCAAGTCCCCTGACTCAAGTGTATCAATTTCTTTTAAATTCAGTTGTTGTCGATAGAAAGACTTGTTTCATATTTTTCCTCCTTCAGTTATTTGCACACCGTATTATTATACTACAAAATTCCGAGTTTTTGGGTAAAAGATTGCAGAAAAATTTTTGTTATAATAAAAAGAAGTTTAAAATAAAAGTGTGGTAAGGATGCAGGATAAAATTATCATTCATGGAGCGCGAGCTCATAATTTAAAAATATTGATGTCACAATTCCCATGAGACAAGCTGGTTGTCGTGACTGGTTTGTCTGGTTCAGGCAAATCTAGCTTAGCTTTTGACACTCTCTCATGCAGAGGGGCAACGTCGCTATGTAGAAAGTTTGTCTGCTTATGCTCGCCAATTTTTGGGCAATATGGAAAAACCAGACGTGGATTCAATTGACGGACTTAGTCCAGCCATTTCTATTGATCAAAAAACGACCAGCAAGAATCCGCGGTCAACGGTTGGAACAGCTACGGAAATCAATGATTACCTTCGTTTGCTTTATGCACGTGTGGGAACTCCTTACTGTATCAATGGGCATGGAGCTATTACCGCTTCTTCTGTGGAGCAGATTGTCAATCAGGTTTTGGAATTGCCAGAGCGTCAGCGGTTGCAAATCCTAGCGCCCATTGTTCGCAAGAAAAAGGGCAACACAAGACAATTTTTGAGAAAATTCAAAAAGACGGATACGTGCGTGTGCGCGTGGACGGAGATATTTATGATGTCACAGAAGTTCCAGAGCTTTCTAAAACGAAAAAAGCACGATATCGAAGTAGTGGTAGACCGGATTGTTATTAAGGACGGTGTACGCAGTCGGTTATTTGATTCGATTGAAGCAGCCTTAAGAATTGCAGACTGGTTATGTGGTGATTGACACGATGGATGACAAGGAATTACTCTTTTCCGAGCATTATGCTTGTCCAGTCTGCGGCTTTACGGTACCTGAGTTGGAACCTCGTCTCTTTTCTTTTAATGCACCATTTGGCTCTTGTCCTGATTGTGACGGTCTGGGTGTGAAGCTGGAAGTGGACTTGGATATGGTGGTTCCTGACAGTAGTAAGACCTTGCAGGAAGGCGCTTTGGCTCCTGGAATCCCTATTTCTTCAAATTACTATCCTCAAATGTTAGCTCAGGCGATGGAAGCCTTTGGCATCGATATGGATAAGCCTTTTGAGGAATTGAATGAGGAAGAAAAACAGCTGATTTTCTTTGGCTCAGATGGTCGGGAATTCCATTTTCACTATGAAAATGAATTTGGTGGCGTGCAGGGATATCGACATCCCTTTTTGAAGGAGTGGTAACCAATATAAATCGTCGCTACCATGAGACCAATAGTGATTTCACTCGTACCCAGATGCGAACCTATATGAATGAGCTGACCTGTGCAAGCTGTCAAGGTTATCGGCTGAATCCGCAAGCTTTGTCTGTTAAAGTAGGTGGTGAGAATGGTCTCAATATTGGTCAAGTGTCGGATTTGTCTATTGCAGATCACTTTAGAATTGATTTCTCATCTGACACTGACTGAAAACGAAGTGACTATCGCAACGCTGATTATCAAAGAAATCCGAGATCGCTTGACGTTTCTTAATAATGTCGGACTTAATTATCTAACTCTATCTCGTTCTGCAGGCACGCTGTCTGGTGGTGAGAGTCAGCGGATTCGCTTGGCGACTCAAATCGGCTCTAATCTCAGCGGTGTTCTTTATATCTTAGATGAGCCTTCTATCGGTCTTCATCAGCGCGATAATAATCGCTTGATTGCCAGTCTCAAAAATGCGTGATTTGGGCAATACTCTCATTGTGGTTGAACATGATGAAGATACTATGCGCGAAGCTGATTGGTTGATTGATGTTGGACCTGGAGCAGGTGTTTTTTGGTGGTGAAATTGTTGCAGCAGGCACTCCAGAGCAAGTTGCAAAAAGCAAGAAATCAATTACAGGTCAGTATTTATCGAGCAAACGTGAAATTCCAGTGCCATTGGAGCGCCGCGTAGGAAACGGCCGCTTTATTGAAGTAACAGGTGCGCGAGAGCACAATTTGCAAAACATCACGGCCCGCTTCCCGTTAGGAAAATTTATAGCCGTGACGGGGGTTTCTGGTTCTGGTAAATCCACCTTGGTTAATTCCATTTTGAAAAAAGCAATCGCTCAAAAACTCAATCGTAATTCAGACAAACCGGGTAAATTCAAAAATATTTCAGGAATTGAGCATATTGATCGTTTGATTGATATTGACCAGAGCCCGATTGGCCGAACACCAAGATCCAATCCAGCGACGTATACTGGCGTCTTTGATGATATTCGCGATCTCTTTGCTAAGACCAACGAAGCTAAGATTCGTGGGTATAAAAAAGGGCGTTTCTCTTTCAATGTGAAGGGGGGACGCTGCGAGGCCTGCTCTGGGGATGGGATTATCAAAATTGAGATGCACTTTTTACCAGATGTTTATGTCCCTTGTGAGGTTTGCCATGGAACACGGTACAATAGTGAAACCTTGGAAGTGCACTACAAGGAGAAAAACATTGCTCAAGTTTTGGATATGACGGTCAATGATGCAGTGGAATTTTTTAAGCATATTCCTAAAATTGAGCGGAAACTTCAGACCATCAAAGACGTAGGACTAGGATATGTAACGTTAGGACAACCTGCCACAACTCTGTCTGGTGGGGAGGCTCAGCGGATGAAACTAGCCAGCGAACTTCACAAGCGCTCAACAGGTAAGTCTTTCTATATTCTGGATGAACCAACTACAGGTCTGCACACGGAGGATATTGCGAAACTTCTCCAAGTGCTATCACGTTTTGTAGATGATGGCAACACGGTTCTCGTCATCGAGCATAATTTGGACGTTATTAAGACGGCTGATCACATTATTGACCTTGGGCCGGAAGGTGGTATTGGTGGAGGTACTATTATTGCTACTGGTACACCAGAAGAAGTAGCTGCAAACTCTGTTAGCTATACTGGCCAGTATCTAAAAGGAAAGTTAAAATAAGATTTAAAAGAGGCTGGGACAAAAAGTCCGATCTCAAATATAAAAAAAGCGAACAAAACTAGTTTTCTGGTAATCAGAATTCTGCTTTATTCGCTTTTTCGCATTTAATTATAGATTAGAAGGGCTTAATAATTAAGATTTTTAAAAATTGAAATCTTTTTGTCCCAAACTCTTTTTTTATAATAAATTACGAATTTTTTTCTTTTTATAAATGGGTTAAGAGAATAGTGTTTATCCAGATATTCTAGGAGTGCTTGAGCAGACTCAGAAATGCGTTCGTAACCTTGCAAAAAGTGAGGCAATTGCTTTGGCTTCCTTGGGATAACCTTCTTCAAATCGTCTGTTGGTATTAAAGACATCTATAAAATTAGATTTAGAAGTTGTTTCCAAACTGATTAGTTCAGTCCAAAAGCTTGACGGATCTGTTTTGGATGAAATCATAAGCAGCTAATTTTTCGCCTCGCTGATAGCGACCTAGCCCTAAATATAGATTACATGAAATTTCTCCCAACAGCCATTCACAGTCTCTGTTTTCTTTTGATGGCAGTCTTTGTGGCTGACAGATTGTTTTCATCAAAACCGACCCCCTTCCAGATAATCTTGCCTTCAGCGAAGGGAATGTTTACTAGTTCATGAACTTCAAAGACAGCAAATTCACAAAAACATCATCTTCAAATAGAACTTTATGTCCATCCACTGTATTTTGGTAGTGAAATGCAATTGGTTCTAGCTTGCTTAACCAGGTTAGGTCTTGGATATAGGTCTGTTTGTAGCCATCTTTTACAATAACAAAGAAGTCTAAATCTGAGTACTGTTCCAATCGTTCTCTTTCTGTTCCGCAAGAACCAAGTGCCAGCAAAGCTAGTGCTTCTTTCGAATCTTTTAGAGACTGACCAATCTCATCTAGTCTTTGTAACAGTAATTCAGTTTTTATTCATATCGTTACCTCATTCTTTCTTATTTAACAAAAATTATACATTAATTATGCATTTAGCGCTTTCAAATGTTAATTTTCATCTAATCCTAACTATATAGATTGTATTATTTTTCAGTATTTTTTGCTATAATAAATTGAAGCATTTTACGGAGGAATTTTATGTTATCCAGAGTAAATAAATTAGAAGCAGCACTTTGCAGCAAACGGATTGTGATGCTATCCTTGTGACCAATTTGAAAAATATTTACTATCTGACGAGTTTTAGCGGAACAGAAGCAACTGTTTTTTATCAGCAAGAATCGCCGAATTTTTCTGACCGACTCACGTTACACCTTGATTGCCAAAGGTGTAGTAAAAAGGTTTTGATATTGTCGAAAACACGTGATGCTTTTGTCAGAAATTGCGAAGATCATTGCAAATGATAAAATAGAAACTATTGGATTTGATGACGAAATTTCTTATCATTATTTCAAAACTCTTGAAGAGCTTTTTTCAGATTATAAGCTGACAGCAATGACTGCTTTCATTGAAAAATCTACGCATGATCAAAGATGAAGGAGAAATTGCCACGATTCGAAAAGCTTGTCAAATTTCTGACTAAGCCCTTTTCTAGATGTCTTGGATTTTATCAAGCCGGGGCAAACAACGGAGCTACAAGTCATGAACTTTTTAGATGCTCGCATGCGGCAGCTTGGCGCGTCAGGGGCTTCTTTTGACTTTATTATTGCATCAGGTTATCGCTCTGCTATGCCACATGGAGTAGCTAGTGAGAAGGTCATCCAAACAGGTGAAACCTTGACAATGGATTTTGGTTGTTATTATAATCACTATGTTAGCGATATGACGCGAACTATTCATGTTGGTCATGTGACGGATGAGGAGCGCGAGATTTACGATATTGTATTACGGAGCAACCAAGCTCTGATTGAAGTGGCGAAAGCTGGTGTGAGTCGTATTGAGTTTGATCGAGTACCGCGCAAAGTGATTAACGATGCAGGTTACGGACAATATTTCACACACGGGATTGGGCATGGGATTGGTCTTGATATTCATGAGATTCCTTACTTTGGCAAATCCTCTGAGCCGATTGAAGTGGGTATGGTCTTAACAGATGAGCCGGGTATTTATTTGGATGGGAAATACGGTGTGCGGATTGAAGATGACATTCTCATCACAGACACAGGCTGCGAACTCCTAACGCTCGCGCCAAAAAGAGTTAATTGTTATTTGAGAATTGTCAATGTTTATGATAAAATAAAGAGAAATCTATTTTAAAAGAGGTAATAATAATGATTGAAAGCAAGTAAGCTGAAAGCTGGTATGACGTTTGAAACAACGGATGGAAATTGATTCGTGTCCTTGAAGCAAGCCACCATAAACCAGGTAAAGGGAATACTGTTATGCGTATGAAAACTACGTGATGTACGCACAGGTTCAACTTTTGATACAACTTACCGTCCAGAAGAAAAATTTGAACAAGCGATTATTGAAACACGTCCAGCACAGTACTTATACCAAATGGATGACACGGCTTATTTTCATGGATACAGAGTCATTTGAACAATATGAAATCCCAGTAGCAAATGTAGAGCAAGAATTGAAATTTATCCTTGAAAATTCAGAGTGAAAATTCAATTCTACGGAAGTGAAGTTATCAGTGTTACGGTTCCAACGACCGTAGAATTAGTTGTAACAGATACGCAACCTTCTATCAAAGGAGCAACAGTAACAGGTTCTGGTAAACCAGCTACTCTTGAAACAGGGTCTCGTAGTAAACGTACCAGACTTTATCGAAGTCGGACAAAAATTGATTATCAATACGCAAGAAGGAACCTACGTTTCTCGTGCATAATTTATTCTAAGAACTAGAAGTTCTTAATTACTATTAAACGGGGACTTGGAGTCTAGCAATCATTGAACAGACTCTCAGAATATCTTTGTGTCTTAAGAAAGGACAAGTTATGGCAACTGAACAATTAGGCGAAATCGTTATCGCACCACGTGTCTTAGAAAAATTATTGCTATTGCAACCGCTAAAGTAGATGGTGTTTACTCTTTCGCAAATAAAAGTATGTCTGATAACCTTGCAAAACGTTCTTTAGGACGTGGTGTCTATCTTCATACCGCCAGTGACGGCGAAGTAACTGTTGACATTTATTTATATTTAGAATACGGTGTAGGTGTTCCAGCGGTAGCAGTGGCTATTCAGAAAGCAGTGAAAAGTGCTGTTTCTGATATGGCAGAGGTTGAATTATCTGCAGTGAACATTCATGTAGCGGGTATTGTGCCTGAAAAAACACCAAAACCAGATTTAAAAGATTTGTTCGATGAGGATTTCCTCAATGACTGATGTACAACTGGAAGCAAGAAGAGAACTACGTGAACGTGCATTTCAAGCGTTAATGAGTTTGGAATATGAAAAAGACATTGTAGAAGCGTGTCGTTTTGCATATCTCTATGATAAAGATATGACAAACGATTCTGATGTGGAACTTCCAGCCTTTTTATTGAACCTTGTCATGGGTGTTGAACAGTCTAAAAACGAGTTGGATGACAAAGCTTAGCCAGTACCTAAAAGAGGTTGGACTTTGGAACGTCTTACATTGATAGAAAAAAATATTCTTCGCTTGGGATTGTTTGAGATGACAGAGTTTGATACCCCTCAACTAGTCGCGATCAATGAAGCAATTGAGCTATCTAAGAAATTCTCAGATGAAAAATCGAGCAAGTTTATCAATGGTATTTTTAAGTCAATTTGTTATAGAATAATTTTTAAGAAGAAATGAATATAGAATTGAGAGGACGAATTTCGTTCTCTCTTTTTCAATTTTTCGCTGAACAGTTTCAGAAAACCTCTGAAGTGACAGGGATGCTGCTCACGAGACCCAGAAGAGATGCACTAAGATAAAAATAGATAGAAGAAAAACCAAAGGGTTCTCCTTCACGCTATCCTAAAAGGTAAGTAAAAAGGAAGGAGAGGAAATGGAGTTCAAGGAGTTATATGGCAAGGTGAGAGAATTGTGCTGAAGTGTCGGAGGGAATATTATGTCCACCTGTGGGAATTAAGCGATTGGGAACAAGAGGGCATGTTGGTGCTCTATCAGTTGGTGAGTCGCTATCCGCAGCTAGTAGAAGAAGATCATCAGCTCTATGTTTACTATAAGACTAAGTTCCGCAATCATATCCTGGACATCCTCCGTAAACAGGAAAGCCAAAAACGCAAACTCGACCGTCAAGCTTTATGAAGAAGTGAGCGAGATTGGTCACAAGCTCAGTCTAAAAAGAACTGTATCTGGATGAATTGGTGATTCTCCGAGACCAGCTAAAGAGTTACCAAGCTCAACTGAGTTCAGAGAAACAAGAGCAGTATGAGCGCTTACTAGCCGATGAACGGTTCAAAGGCCGCCAAGCCATGATTCGAGAATTAAGAGCCTACTTAAAAGACTATAGGATTAAACTAAGTCAGAACTTTTCTTTTTCAAAAGGTCACAAAAAACAAGAAAAATAAAAAAAGATGAAAAAGGTATTGACAAGAAGAGGAGGAGATGATATACTAAGATAGTTGTCGCTTGAGGGGCGACAAAGACCTTTGAAAACTGAACAAGACGAACCAATGTGCAGGCGACTGTTTAAGAAGACAGTCCGTCAAACATTAAGAAGAAACAATAAATCTGTCAGTGACAGAAATGAGTGAGAACTCAAACTTTATATGAGAGTTTGATCCTGGCTCAGGACGAACGCTGGCGGCGTGCCTAATACATGCAGTGGGACGCACAGCCTATACCGTAGCTTGCTACACCATAGGCTGTGAGTTGCGAACTGGGTGAGTAACGCTGGGTAACCTGCCTATTAGAGGGGATAACTATTGGAAAGCGATAGCTAATACCGCATAATAGTATGTAACATCATGTTAGATGCTTGAAAGATGCAATTGCATCGCTAGTAGATGGACCTGCGTTGTATTAGCTAGTAGGTAGGGTAAAGGCCTACCTAGGCAACGATACATAGCCGACCTGAGAGGGTGATCGGCCACACTGGGACTGAGACACGGCCCAGACTCCTACGGGAGGCAGCAGTAGGGAATCTTCGGCAATGGGGGGAACCCTGACCGAGCAACGCCGCGTGAGTGAAGAAGGTTTTCGGATCGTAAAGCTCTGTTGTTAAGGAAGAATGAGTGTGAGAATGGAAAGTTCATACTGTGACGGTAGCTTAACCAGAAAGGGACGGCTAACTACGTGCCAGCAGCCGCGGTAATACGTAGGTCCCGAGCGTTGTCCGGATTTATTGGGCGTAAAGCGAGCGCAGGCGGTTAGAAAAGTCTGAAGTGAAAGGCAGTGGCTCAACCATTGTAGGCTTTGGAAACTGTTTAACTTGAGTGCAGAAGGGGAGAGTGGAATTCCATGTGTAGCGGTGAAATGCGTAGATATATGGAGGAACACCGGTGGCGAAAAGCGGCTCTCTGGTCTGTAACTGACGCTGAGGCTCGAAAGCGTGGGGAGCGAACAGGATTAGATACCCTGGTAGTCCACGCCGTAAACGATGAGTGCTAGGGTGTTGGGTCCTTTCCGGGACTTAGTGCCGCAGCTAACGCATTAAGCACTCCGCCTGGGGAGTACGACCGCAAGGTTGAAACTCAAAGGAATTGACGGGGGCCCGCACAAGCGGTGGAGCATGTGGTTTAATTCGAAGCAACGCGAAGAACCTTACCAGGTCTTGACATCCCGATGCTATTTCTAGAGATAGGAAGTTTCTTCGGAACATCGGTGACAGGTGGTGCATGGTTGTCGTCAGCTCGTGTCGTGAGATGTTGGGTTAAGTCCCGCAACGAGCGCAACCCTTATTGTTAGTTGCCATCATTGAGTTGGGCACTCTAGCGAGACTGCCGGTAATAAACCGGAGGAAGGTGGGGATGACGTCAAATCATCATGCCCCCTATGACCTGGGCTACACGTGCTACAATGGCTGGTACAACGAGTCGCAAGCCGGTGACGGCAAGCTAATCTCTTAAAGCCAGTCTCAGTTCGGATTGTAGGCTGCAACTCGCCTACATGAAGTCGGAATCGCTAGTAATCGCGGATCAGCACGCCGCGGTGAATACGTTCCCGGGCCTTGTACACACCGCCCGTCACACCACGAGAGTTTGTAACACCCGAAGTCGGTGAGGTAACCGTAAGGAGCCAGCCGCCTAAGGTGGGATAGATGATTGGGGTGAAGTCGTAACAAGGTAGCCGTATCGGAAGGTGCGGCTGGATCACCTCCTTTCTAAGGAAAAAACGAAGCCATTGGTCGTCATGTTTAGTTTTGAGAGGTCTTGTGGGGCCTTAGCTCAGCTGGGAGAGCGCCTGCTTTGCACGCAGGAGGTCAGCGGTTCGATCCCGCTAGGCTCCATTAGGATAGAATCCTACTGAACTTAATAAAGAAGTGAAGTTGAATACGAGACTAAGTTCTTAGGAAAAAAGATAAACTTCCTTGTGCTCATGGAACACAACGTCAGTTTTCTATTTTTCTACAGAAGTTTTCGCAAGCGAACCGTCTCTTAATATCCTAAAATTAGACATTGAAAAATTGAATAACGATATCAAATAGTAACAAGAAAATAAACCGAAAACGCTGTGAATATTAATGAGTATATGACTGAGAGGTCAAAGATAAGGTTAAGTTAGTAAGGGCGCACGGTGGATGCCTTGGCACTAGGAGCCGAAGAAGGACGTGACAAACGACGAAATGCCTTGGGGAGCTGTAAGTAAGCGTGAGATCCAGGGATGTCCGAATGGGGGAACCCAACAGGTAGATGCCTGTTACCTGTATCTGTTAAGGATATGAGGAGGAAGACGCAGTGAACTGAAACATCTAAGTAGCTGCAGGAAGAGAAAGCAAAAAGCGATTGCCTGAGTAGCGGCGAGGCAGAAAGGGCAAGAGGGCAAACCGAGAAGTTTACTTCTCGGGGTTGTAGAGACTGCGATGTGGACTTAAAGATTATAGAAGAAGACCTTGGGAAGGGTTGCCGAGAGAGTAAGAGCCCTCGTATTTTAAAGTAGTCTTTATACCTAGCAGTATCCTGAGTACGGCGGGACACGAGAAATCCGTCGGAATCTGGGAGGACCATCTCCCAACCCTAAATACTCCCTAGTGACCGATAGTGAACCAGTACCGTGAGGGAAAGGTGAAAAGCACCCCGGGAGGAGTGAAAGAGAACCTGAAACCGTGTGCCTACAACAAGTTCGAGCCCGTTAATGGGTGAGAGCGTGCCTTTTGTAGAATGAACCGGCGAGTTACGTTATGATGCGAGGTTAAGTTGAAGAGACGGAGCCGTAGGGAAACCGAGTCTGAATAGGGCGCAATAGTATCATGATGTAGACCCGAAACCATGTGACCTACCCATGAGCAGGTTGAAGGTGAGGTAAAACTCACTGGAGGACCGAACCAGGGCACGTTGAAAAGTGCTTGGATGACTTGTGGGTAGCGGAGAAATTCCAAACGAACTTGGAGATAGCTGGTTCTCTCCGAAATAGCTTTAGGGCTAGCGTCGACAGAAAGATTCTTGGAGGTAGAGCACTGTTTGGGTGAGGGGTCCATCCCGGATTACCAATCTCAGATAAACTCGAATGCCAATGAATTATGGTCGGCAGTCAGACTGCGAGTGCTAAGATCCGTAGTCGAAAGGGAAACAGCCCAGACCACCAGCTAAGGTCCCAAAATAATTGTTAAGTGGAAAAGGATGTGGGGTTGCACAGACAACTAGGATGTTAGCTTAGAAGCAGCTATTCATTCAAAGAGTGCGTAATAGCTCACTAGTCGAGTGACCCTGCGCCGAAAATGTACCGGGGCTAAAACAATTTACCGAAGCTGTGGATACCTTTATAGGTATGGTAGGAGAGCGTTCTATGTGTGGAGAAGGTGTACCGTGAGGAGCGCTGGAACGCATAGAGTGAGAATGCCGGTATGAGTAGCGCAAGACAGGGTGAGAATCCTGTCCACCGTAAGACTAAGGTTTCCAGGGGAGGCTCGTCCGCCCTGGGTTAGTCAGGGACCTAAGGAGAGACCGAAGGGTGTATCCGATGGCCAACAGGTAGAGATTCCTGTACTAGAGTATAGAGTGAAGGAGGGACGCAGTAGGCTAACTCAAGCGTGCGAATGGAAGAGCACGTCTAAG
>BNJU01001960.1_pt1:117500-444788 | contig 444788 bp, 714 predicted proteins | sample 8539281 | NCBI WGS metagenome assembly BNJU01 (sample SAMD00202456, study PRJDB9452) | human saliva metagenome | isolation source: human saliva | place: Japan
TGTTCGGAATTGATGACAATCATGATTGAAACTTCACTTGATCCTTGGGAAATCATTTGGATATTAATGTGATTATCTGATAGTGCTTTTAGTTGCGGTAGCAGTCAAACCGATGTGACTTTTCATTTTTTCACCGACAATCATAATGATTGAGAGATCGTGTTCGATTTCTGCGTGGTCGACTTCTAACTTTTGTCTTAATTGACGAAGAATTTCTTCCTCTTTAATGGGGGTTAATTCACGATCCCGAAGAATAATAGATAAGTCATCGATACCGGTAGGCATGTGCTCCAGCGGATATTTAGATCTTCCAATATTTGCAGAACTTTTTCTACAAAAACCGATTTCACGGTTCATGAGGTATTTAGACATGTTAATACTGGTGAAATGGGCATCTGCAGCAATACCTACTAGGGAAGTCCCTGTTGCTGTGCTTTAAAACAATTTTTGTACCAGGATGAGTAGGGTTATTTGTATTTTTAATAACGAGTGGAATTTTCCCACGGTAAGCTGGAATGAGTGCTTCGTCATGTAATACAGTAAAACCTGCATAAGCTAATTCACGCATTTTCTCGATAAGTTAATTCTGGAATGGAGTGTGGCATGTGGATAATGCCAGGGTGTGCTGCAAAAATACCATCAACATCTGTAAAATTTTCATAAAGATCAGCTTTTTACACCTGCAGCAATAATAGAGCCAGTAATATCAGACCCACCACGTGAAAAGGTGCAAAATCTGGTCGTCTTTTGTTACTCCAAAGAATCCTGGTATAATCAATACTTCATCAGCTTCATTTAATTCTTCGATTTTATCATAACTGGAGGAGAAGTCGCGCATTTCCTGGTTCACTGGACACACAAGTCCTGCTTCTCTGGGATGAACATAACGTGCATTTATCCCATTTTGGGAGAAAATAGGCTGCAATAAGTTTTCGCATTATTATTTTTCACCTGCAGCAAGAAAAGTATCGTACAAGAACTTATTATTTTTCGATAGGAAAGGCTTGCGAGCTTTTGGAAACTTTTTGAAATTCTTTTCTAGAATATTTGGTTTGAGATGCAGTTCTAACGCCATATCTCGATAACGCTGAATAATCCATTGTTGGTGCTTTGTTACGTCATTACCAGCAACATAGTCTCTATAATATTTAATGAGGGCGTCTGTTACCTTTGTATCCTGAGTGCTTCGCTTTCCAGGCGCAGAGACAATCACGAATCGACGTTCAGGATCAGCTTTTATAATCTGTAATACTTTTTCTAATTGACCAGCAGAGGCAAGTGAACTTCCTCCAAATTTAACAACTTTCATAAATTCTCCTATAGACTGATTGTTTAAATTATAGCAAAAAATTCTGAAAATCTTTTCAAATTTACTTGTGCTTACTAAAAGCAAATATTTTTATGTTAGAATGCAACCATATTATTTGACATTCAAATAATTTAATTGACAAAGAAAAATAATTGTCGGAGGCAATTTAATGAAATTTGAAAATATTTTATATAGTGTCAATGACGGTGTTGCGACTTTAACATTGAATCGCCCGGAGGTTTCAATGGGTTTAATGTTCCCATGTGTGAGGAGATTTTAAAAGCCATTGAATTGGCTGCTGAGGATAAAGCTGTCCAAATTTTGCTCATCAACGCAAATGGGAAAAGTATTTTCTGTTGGTGGTGATTTGGCAGAAATGCAACGAGCAGTGGAGGCAGATGATATTCAGTCTTTGGTCAAAATTGCTGAATTGGTCAATGAAATTTCTTGCTCAATGAAACAATTATCTAAGCCGGTCATTATGAGTGTAGATGGGCCAGTCGCTGGTGCAGCAGCTAATATGGTAGTCGCCGCGGATTTCTGTATTGCAACGGATCGTTCTCGTTTTATTCAAGCTTTTTGTGGGGGTAGGTCTTGCTCCTGATGCGGGTGGTCTGTATTTACTTGCTAGAGCGATTGGTGTGACGAGAGCAACTCAATTAGCAATGACAGGTGAACCGTTAAACGCAGAAAAAGCTTTTAAATTATGGTCTTTTGTATAAAATTTGTGAAGTTGAAAAGTTAGAAACTCACAACGAATCAAGTGATTAAGAAGTTGAAACGTCATTCACTTAATTCTTATCGTGCTATTAAAGAATTGGTATGGAAGAGTTTGTTTACTGGTTGGGATGAGTATGCAAAACTCGAACTACAGTTGCAAAAGACATTGGCTTTCACAGAAGATTTCAAAGAAGGGTGCGAGCTTATGCTGAGAAGCGTCGACCAAAATTTTTCTGGGAAGTAAAAAGTAGTTGCAATTTAATTTGATATTTGATATACTTTTCTAGTCAAATGTTTTTGATGTTGAAAGTTTTTGTTAGAGGAGGATAGATTTTTGGATTACCATTTGGTCAATGATTATTTAACATCTATTTTTCAATAATGTATTGGTTATTGAAGAATCTAGTTTGAGAGGCAGTCGCTCAAAGATATCTCTATCAAAGAAAATGCACGATTGATGTTGTTGGAAAAATCCCAATGCGACCCCTAGTAGCGTAGCAAAAGGAATTGATGGTGACACTAGGGAACCGTAACAACTAGTTTAAATAATCTTGAAAGAAAAGGTTATATTGAACGAACACGTTCAGAAGTCGATCGTCGTGTGGTTCATCTAAATTTGACAAAAATGGTCGACTGATTTATCGTTTCATAGACGATTCCACAAGAGAATGGTTGAGAGAATCATAGACGGAATGGACAGCAATGAGATGGAAGTGATGGGGAAAAGGGCTAACTAATCTGTATCATTTTCTAGAGGATTTGAAATAATGAATTATGCTAAAAATTAGTCAAGTTGCTCATTATGCTCCGAGTCAGGTGGTTACAAATGATGATTTGGCAAAAATCATGGATACGAGCGATGAATGGATATCCAGTCGAACAGGAATAAAGCGTCGACATCTGTCACGAACAGGTCAACGAGTGATCTGGCTACTAAAGTGGCAAATCAATTGTTGAAAAAGGCGAACATCAATGCAAATGAGCTTGATTTTATCATTGTAGCAACTATTACCCCAGACTCTATGATGCCTTCAACGGCTGCACGAGTTCAAGCAAATATTGACGCTCATCATGCCTTTACGTTTGATTTGACAGCAGCTTGTGCGGCTTTATTTTTGCTCTGTTGATGGCTGAGAAGTTAATTTCCTCAGGTCGTTATCAGAAAGGTCTTGTTATAGGAAGTGAAACTTTATCAAAAGTCCTTGACTGGTCTGATCGATCAACTGCGGTTCTTTTCGGTGATGGTGCTGGAGGAGTGCTTCTTGAAAGTTCCTCGAAACAGCATTTTCTCGCTGAAAATCAATTTACGGATGGTTCGCGTGGGGAAAAGCTTGACTTGTGGTAAAGTTGGTTTATCTTCACCTTATTCTGAAAAAGGGAGAAGTAGCGCCTTACTTGACAATGGATGGTCGAAAAATTTTTGATTTTGCTATTCGAGATGTGGCAAAATCTATAAAAACTACGATTGAATCGAGTGATATTCAAGTAGAGGATATTGACTATTTACTATTACATCAGGCCAATATTCGTATTTTTAGATAAAATGGCGAAAAAGATTGGTGCAGCGAGGAAAAACTTCCTGCAAAATATGATGGAATATGGGAATACTAGTGCAGCGAGCATTCCAATTCTTTTATCTGAGTGTGTTGAAAAAGGACTCATTCACCTTGATGGCAGTCAAACAGTTTTTGCTGTCAGGATTCGGTGGAGGTTTGACATGGGGACACTTATTGTTACAATTTAGTTATTATGTGGTAAACACATGAATATAAATATTTATTTTTTAAAGGAGTCTATCATGGCAGTATTTGAAAAAGTACAAGAAATTATTGTGGAAGAACTTGGTAGAACCTTCAGAAGTTACTCTTGAGTCAACTTTTGATGATCTTGATGCAGATTCATTGGATTTGTTCCAAGTTATTTCAGAAATCGAAGATGCATTCGATATTCAAATTGAAACTGAAGAAGGATTGAACACAGTTGGTGACTTAGTTTGCCTACGTTGAAGAAAAACAAAATAAAAATGAAACAGGGGCTGAGAGAAGATTCTCGCCCTCTTTTTGAAAAAGGTATTGAGGTAGGCAGTACAGTTGACTGTATAACCGATTTTCTTTTTGAGAAAAAGAGCAGTAGACAGTCGATTTTGCTGGGTGGAACAATAAAATCTATGGTTGGATGGCATGTTTCACTCCCTCTTGTTTAGGTAATAGTTTGATTTTCAAAAGTATACAAAGGTATACTTGAAAATGATTGAGCTATTACTTAAGCAATATAAAGGAAGGTATTATGCAAACACGTGTTACAGAATTGTTAAATATTAAATATCCTATTTTTCCAGGGAGGAATGGCCTGGGTTGCTGATGGTGACTTAGCTGGTGCAGTTTCTAAAGCGGGAGGTCTTGGCATTATCGGTGGTGGTATGCACCGAAAAGAAGTTGTCAAAGCTAATATTGATAAAATTAAGTCATTGACAGACAAACCTTTTTGGCGTGAATATCATGCTGTTGTCTCCTTTTGTGGAAGATATAGTTGACTTGGTCATTGAAGAAGGTGTCAAGGTTGTGACAACTGGTGCAGGGAAATCAAAGTAAATATGCGACTCGTTTCACGAGGCAGGTATTACGGTCATTCCGGTGGTACCAAGTGTAGCATTGGCTAAGCGAATGGAAAAAATTGGTGCAGATGCAGTTATTGCTGAAGGGATGGAAGCAGGAGGTCATATCGGAAAATTAACGACTATGACACTGGTTCGTCAAGTTGTTGAAGCAATTGATATCCCTGTGATTGCAGCAGGTGGAATTGCAGATGGTCGCGGTGCAGCTGCAGGCTTTATGCTTGGTTCAGAGGCTGTTCAAGTGGGAACACGTTTCGTCGTTGCAAAAGAGTCAAATGCGCACCAAAATTATAAAAATATGATTTTGAAAGCTCGGGATATTGATACAACCATTTCTGCTCAACATTTTGGTCATGCAGTACGAGCTTTGAAAAATAAACTAACTAGAGAATTTGATCAAGCAGAAAAGGATGCTTTTAAGCAAGAAAATCCTGATTTAACTGTTTTTGAGAATTTAGGAGCGGGTGCTCTGGCAAATGCAGTTGTTCGCGGTGATGTTGAACATGGCTCTGTCATGTCAGGACAAAATTGCAGGGCTTGTCAGCAAAAGAAGAAACAGTTGAAGAAATTTTAAAAAGATATTTACTACGGTGCAGCAGAGTAATCCAAAAGAAGCTAGCCGTTGGGCAGGAGTAACTAGAAATGCCTAAAAACAGCCTTTCTATTTGCAGGTCAGGGTGCTCAGTATCTGGGAATGGCTCGTGACCTTTACGATCAGTTTGATGTAGTGAGGGCAACCTATGATGAAGCAAGTCAAGTATTGGGCTATGATCTACGATATCTGATAGATAATGAGGAAGAAAAGCTCAATCAGACACGCTATACTCAGCCAGCAATTTTAACCACTTCGGTTGCTATTTACCGATTATTGCAAGAAAAAGGAATGCAAGCTGATATGGTAGCAGGCCTTTCTCTTGGGGAATACTCTGCCATGGTAGCAGCAGATGCTTTGGATTTTAAAACAGCGGTTGCTTTGGTTGCAAAACGTGAGTGCTTTTTATGGAAGAAGCAGCTCCTGCTGGCTCTGGTAAAATGGTTGCTGTACTAAACGCAGATGTGGCAACTATTGAAGCAGCTTGTCAAGCAGCTTGTCAGCTGGGAATTGTATCACCAGCAAATTACAATACGCCTAGTCAGATTGTTATTGGTGGTGAAGTTGAAAGCAGTTGATAAGCAGTAGAATTGTTAAAAGAAGCTGGTGTTAAGCGTCTCATCCCTTTGAATGTCTCTGGTCCATTTCATACAGCTTTACTAAAACCTGCAAGTGATAAATTGTCAAAAGTTTTAGCAACAGTCGAATTTACTGATTTTTAAAACTCCCTTTGGTAGGAAATACAGAAGCTGCTGTCATGGAAAAGAACGGATAAAGAACTATTAACTCGTCAGGTAATGGAACCGGTTCGTTTTTATGATAGTATCTAACAATGAAAAATCAGGTGTAACTGATTTTATTGAAATTGGTCCAGGTAAGGTTCTGTCTGGTTTTATTAAAAATTGATAAATCAGCAAAGGTTGCTCACGTTGAAGATGTTAGAAGTTTATCTACTCTTCTAGAAAATAAGGAATAGGTATGGAACTGAAAGGTAAAAATATTTTTATAACTGGTTCAACACGTGGAATTGGTTTTGCAATGGCACATAAGTTTGCGAGTCTAGGTGCCAACATTGTTTTAAACGGTCGCCGTGAGATTGATGAGGTACTCGTCTCTGAATTTTCAGATTATGGGGTACAAGTGATTCCGATTTCTGGTGATGTGTCAGATAGCACGGATGCCAAGCGGATGGTAGAAGAAGCTATCGAAAAACTTGGAAGCGTGGATATTCTGGTCAATAATGCAGGGATTACAAAAGATAAACTCATGCTAAAACTGACAGAGGAAGATTTTGAACAGGTCTTGAAAGTGAATCTTGTTGGTGCTTTTAATATGACTCAAGCGGTTTTGAAGCCAATGTCAAAGCTCGTCAAGGTGCTGTTATCAATGTATCAAGTGTGGTTGGTTTGATTGGTAATGTCGGTCAAGCAAATTATGCAGCTTCTAAAGGCTGGACTGATTGGATTTACTAAGTCTGTAGCGCGTGAAGTAGCAGCCCGCAATGTACGAGTGAATGCTATTGCACCAGGTATGATTGAGTCAGATATGACTGATGTTTTGTCTGATAAAGTGAAAGAAGCTACGTTAGCACAAATTCCAATGAAACGTTTTGGAAATACCAGCGAAGTGGCAGAAGTGGCAGCTTTCTAGCTCGTCAAGAGTATTTAACTGGGCAAGTCATTGCCATTGATGGCGGGTTAACCATGAGGTAGAAGATGACTAAAACGTACGAGTTTTAAGCATGTGATATATTTTCTTAATAAAGGAGTTTGAAATGAAACTAAATCGAGTTGTTGTAACAGGATATGGAGTAACTTCACCTATTGGAAACACACCCGAAGAGTTTTGGGATAGTCTAAAAGAAGGGAAGATTGGATTGGTCCAATTACGAATTTTGATCCTAGTGTGATTGGTGTACATAATGCAGCAGAAATTAAAGATTTCCCGCTAGAAAAACATTTTGTTAAAAAAGACAAAAATCGTATGGATATGTATTCTATTTATGCCATTCATGCAGCTTTAGAAGCGTTAGAAAATGCTCATCTAGATGCCGAGACAGTTGACCATGATCGGTTTGGTGTCATTGTATCTAGTGGGATTGGTGGCTTAAAAGAATTGCAAGATCAAATTATCCGAATGCAGAAAGAGGGCAATCGTATCCAACCGCTCTTCATTCCTAAAGCACTTTCAAATATGGGAGCCGGAAATATCGCTATTCGTGTGGGAGCTAATGGGGTATGTAAATCTATTACAACTGCTTGTGCGTCTTCTAATGATGCTATTGGAGAAGCATTCCGTGAAATCAAATTTGGTTTTCAAGATGTTGTTTTTAGCAGGTGGTTCTGAATGCTCTATCAACGAAATTGGCATCGGAGGTTTTGCAGCTCTTACAGCTCTTTCTACAAATGAAGATCCAAAACGTTCGTCTATTCCATTTGATAAAGATCGGAATGGATTTGTAATGGGAGAAGGGGCAGGTGTTTTGGTAATTGAAAGTCTAGAACATGCTGAAAAACGTGGGGCAACGATTTTAGCAGAAATTGTGGGGTATGAAATACTTGTGACGCTTATCACATGACAACACCATCACCAGCTGGTACGAGGGGCTGCTAAAAAGCTATGAAAACTAGCCATTGAAGAAGCAGGATTACAACCTTCAGATATTGCCTATGTGAATGCTCATGGAACTTCTACACAAGCCAATGAAAAAGGTGAAAGTCAAGCGATTGTTACATGTTCTTGGGAAAAGAAGTACCAGTTTCTTCTACGAAAATCTTTCACAGGTCACCTTCTTGGTGCAGCTGGTGCAGTAAAGCTATTGCAACGATTGAGGCAATGCGTCATAACTTTGTACCGATGACTGCAGGAACGCAAGAACTTTCAGATGATATCGAGGCAGAATGTCATCTATGGTCAAGGAGCAGAACATGATATTCCATATGCGATTTCAAATACCTTTTGGCTTTGGTGAGCACAATGCTGTGTACTTGCATTCAAGCGCTGGGAGGCTTAAATGAATATCAATGAAATCAAAGATTTGATGGCTCAATTTGACCAATCAAGTCTGCGTGAATTTTCTTATAAAAATCAAAGTGATGAATTAACGTTCAGTAAAAAATGAAAGAACAGTTGAATCAATTGCTCCTTCTGCAGAGGATTCAACAGTGAACACCAATCTTGTTTCACAAGTCGAAGTTACTGAGTCAACTGTTCCTCCAATTGTGGAGGAAACGGTTAGTCCAGAAGATGCTAACAGCTGAAGGCGATGTAGTAGAAAGTCCATTGGTTGGAGTTGCTTATCTTGCTTCAGGTCCTGATAAACCTTCTTTTGTTTCCGTTGGCGACCAAGTGAAGAAAGGGCAAACCTTGATGATTATTGAGGCCATGAAAGTGATGAATGAAGTTCCGTCACCTAAGGACGGTATATGACGGAAATCCTTGTCCAAAAATGAAGAAATGGTCGAATTTGGGAAAGGTTTGGTGCGGATTAAATGATTGATATCAATGCGATAAAAAGAAGCTCTTCCACATCGTTACCCTATGCTGTTGGTTGATCGTGTTGGAAGTGAAAGAAGATGAGATTGTAGCACTAAAAATGTTACAATCAATGAGCCTTTTTCAACGGACATTTCCTGAATATCCTGTCATGCCGGGAGTTCTCATTATGGAGCTTTTGGCTCAAACAGCCGGTGTTTTGGAGTTATCAAAGAAGAAAATAAAGGGAAATTGATCTTTTATGCTGGAATGGACAAGGTGAAATTTAAAAACAAGTTGTTCCTGGTGATCAGCTCATCATGACAGCGAAGTTTGTGAAGCGTCGTGGCACCATTGCGGTTGTGGAAAGCGAAAGCAGAAGTTGATAGGAAGTTGGCAGCGAGTGGTACTTTGACTTTTGCCCTCGGACAGTAAGAAAAGGAGATTTCACCATGTTTCGTAAGATTTTAATTGCCAACCGTGGGGAAATTGCGGTCAGATTATTCGTGCAGCTAGAGAGTTAGGGATTGCGACAGTAGCAGTCTATTCTACTGCTGACAAAAAGCTCTCCATACTTTACTGGCGGATGAAGCGGTTTGTATGGGTCCGGCAAAGTCGACAGAATCCTACCCTTAATATGAATGCAGTATTGTCAGCAGCTGTTTTAACAGGCTCTAAAGCAATTCATCCGGGTTTTGGCTTTTGAGTGAAAAATTCTAAGTTTGCGACCATGTGCGAGGAAGTTGGCATTAAATTTATTGGTCCTTCGGGAGCGGTAATGGATTTAATGGGTGATAAAATCAATGCGCGTGCTCAGATGATTAAGGCGAATGTGCCTGTAATCCCAGGTTCTGATGGTGAAGTTCATACGTCAGACGAAGCACTTGCGATTGCAGAAAAAATTGGCTATCCAGTCATGCTCAAAGCTTCTGCTGGCGGTGGTGGCAAAGGTATTCGGAAAGTTGAAAAAGGCAGAAGATTTAGCAGCTGCCTTTGAATCGGCTTCTAGTGAAGCCAAAGCAGCTTTCGGAAATGGTGCTATGTACATGGAACGGGTCATTTACCCAGCTCGGCATATTGAAGTTCAAATTTTGGCTGACCAACATGGTCATATCGTTCACTTAGGTGAACGCGACTGTTCGCTTCAAAGAAATAATCAAAAAGTGTTGGAAGAAAGCCCGTCGGTTGCAATTGGTAAGACCCTTCGTTGTCAAATTGGTGAAGCTGCTGTACGAGCTGCTCAATCTGTTGGCTATGAAAATGCAGGGACGATTGAATTCTTATTTGACGAAGACAAAAGAGAATTTTATTTCATGGAAATGAATACACGTGTCCAAGTGGAGCATCCGATAACGGAATTTGTAACGGGAGTGGATATTGTCAAGGAGCAAATAAAAATTGCTGCGGGGCAGAGCAGCCTTTTAACCAAGAAGATATTCATATAACAGGTCACGCGATTGAATGCCGAATCAATGCAGAAAATCCTGCATTTAACTGGGCACCAAGTCCAGGAAAGATTTCCAATCTCTATCTACCGAGTGGGGGAGTGGGGTTGCGTGTGGATTCTGCAGTTTATCCTGGCTACACGATTCCGCCGTATTATGACAGCATGATTGCCAGATTATTGTTCATGGTGAAAATCGTTTTGATGCACTTATGAAAATGCAGCGTGCGCTCTATGAATTAGAAATCGACGGCGTTGTGACAAATAGCGGTTTTCAGTTAGATTTGATTTCTAGACCCACATGTCATTGCTGGCGATTATGATACAGCTTTTCTTATGGAGAAAATTTTTACCAGCTTATCAAAAGAAAAAAAGTAGAGGGTAAAAGGATATAAGTCATGGCTTTGTTTTTCAAAAGGATAAAGTATATTCGGATCAATCCAAACCGTTCAGTCGTGAGAAACCTCAAGTGAAACCAGAGTTTCCGGATGAACTATTTTCAAAATGTCAGGATGTAAGCTATATCATTTACCAAAAAGATTTGGGAAGTGAACGGATTTGCCCGCAATGTGGCTATACGTTTCGTATTTCAGCTTTTGAACGCCTCAATTTAACGGTAGATGCCAATAGTTTTGAGGAATTATTTACAGGAATTGAAACATCAGACCCCTTGAAGTTTTCCTAAATATCATGAAAAATTAGAACTGTCGTGAAAAAAACAGGTTTGGATGAAGCGATACTAACAGGAATTGCGACAATCGGTGGTCAAAAACTGCACTGGGATTATGGATTCCAACTTTATCATGGCTTCTATGGAACAGTCGTTGGAGAAAAAGGTTACCCGCCTTTTTGAATATGCTACAGAACATCAGCTACCAGTCACTTTGTTTACAGCTTCTGGTGGCGCTCGCATGCAAGAAGGCATTATGAGTTTGATGCAAATGGCTAAAAGTATCCGCAGCAGTGAAACGCCATTCTAATGCTGGCTTGTTTTTGATTTGACGATCTTAACAGACCCGACCACGGGTGGGGTGACAGCTTCTTTTGCCATGGAAGGAGACATCATTCTGGCTGAGACACAAGCGCTTGTTGGCTTTGCAGGGTCGCCGAGTAATTGAAACAACCGTTCGTGAAAAATTGCCAGATGACTCAAAAAGGCAGAATTTTTTGCTTGAACATGGTTTTGTTGATGCCATTGTCAAACGTTTGGATTGCGCTCCACCATTGCAATGCTCTTGGCTTTCCATGGAGGTGAACAATGACAAAAGTGCCCGAATTATTAAAGAAGCACGAGATCAGGCACGATTGACAGCTTTGGATTTTGCTAAGGAATTTGCGAGAATTTTATTGAATTACATGGCGATCGTTCTTTTTCGAGATGACGGAGCGGTTATCGAGTGGAATCGGAACTTTAGATGGTCAGCCCATCACCGTTGTTGGGATTCAAAAAGGGCGCAATCTACAGGATAATTTTGCAACGGAATTTTTGGACAACCTCATCGAAGGTTATCGAAAAAGCACTTCGCTTGATGAAGCAGGCAGAAATTTGGTCGTCCTGTCGTTACGTTTATCAACACAGCTGAGTGCTTATCCAGGAGTCGGTGCTGAAGAACGCGGTCAAGGAGAAGCTATTGCGCGTAATTTGCTTGAGATGAGCGATTTGAAAGTCCCAGTTGTGCTATTATTATCGGTGAAGGCGGATCTGGAGGAGCACTAGCTTTAGCTGTTGCGAGACAAGGTCTGGATGCTAGAAAATTCAATTTACGCGGTGCTTAGTCCCGAAGGTTTTGCTTCTATCTTGTGGAAAGACGGCAGTCGTGCTATGGAAGCTGCAGAACTCACTGAAAAATTGCTTCTCATGAGCTTCTTGATATGGGAGTAGTGGACAAGGTGATTCCAGAAGCAGGGCTTAGCAATCAGGATTTATTGTATGCTGTGAAACAAGAAATAGTCGCTGAATTAGTAAATTTGTCTCAACTACTACTTGAACAACTTTTAGAAGCACGTTACCAACGATTTCGAAAATACTAATAAAAATCAGAAGTGGATTAGCTTGTACCGTTTACTTCTGTTTTTTATTTTTAAAATACGCTTTTCTGTAATATTTTCTGCTATAATGAGAATGGACAAAAGGAGAAGAGATGTTTATTATTGATTTTATCTTTGCATATTGATGCACACATTATATATTGCTCATGCTGTGTAGGTGGCTGGACGTATTTGATTTTGTTTTTGGTGATTTTTATTGGAGACAGCTGCGGTAGTATTTCCATTCTTGCCGGGGAGACAGCTTACTTTTTGCTGCAGGGCGCTCTATCAGCTAATCCAGCAATGAATTTTAATGTTCTACTTTTATGCTTCTATTTTTGTGGGAGCTTTTTGTTGGCGATACCTGTAATTTCTTCATTGGCAGAACCTTGGGTTATCGTTTTGTACATTATAAATTTTTCAGTAAATTGATGTAAAGAAAAATATCAAAAGAAGCAGAAGTGTATTTTTGAAAAACATGGATCTACTTCCATTATTTTTAGGACGTTATATTCCTATTATTCGCACCTTTTGTGCCTTTTTGTAGGTATTAGTCAATTCCCTGTTCAGTCTTTTCTGAAACGAGCTTTTATTGCTGCTTTGTCTTGGTCTTTGATTGCGACAGGGCAGGCTATCTTTTGAGAATATTCCCTTTGTGAAAACTCATTTTTCAGCGATTATTTTGGGAGTGTCATTGTCACCTTACTCCCAACTGTGATAAGTGTGGTTCGAAGTGCAATGATTAAAAAGCGAAACAATCAAATGAAGAGATAAGAAAAGCTCTGAGATGATTTGAAAATCTCAGAGTTTTTATGTTACTCCTAGAGCAATCCTTTCCCACACCGCCCATATATGGACGAAGTACTTCTGGAATAGTGACGGAGCCGTCTTCATTTTGATAATTTTCAAGAATAGCTGCAACGGTGCGACCAACTGCAAGACCAGATCCATTCAAAGTATGTAGGGTTTGTCCGCCGTCTGCTTCGTCACGGTAACGAATTTGAGCGCGACGAGGCTTGGAAATCTTTCGAGTATTGGAACAGCTAGAAATTTCACGATAGGTATTTTGAGCTGGAATCCAGACTTCAAGTCATGGGTCTTCGCCACAGAAGCCCATATCCCCTGTAGAAAGTGCAACGACACGGTAAGGAAGATTCAATTTTTGCAGGATATTTTTCAGCATTAGCGGTCATTTTTCTAATTCTTCATAAGAATGTTCTGGTTTGGCAAATTTGACCATTTCTACTTTGTGGAATTGATGTAAACGAATTAAACTACGGGTGTCACGACCGGCAGAACCAGCTTCAGAACGGAAGACGGACTCATGGCTGTGAAGTAGATTGGCAAGTCTTTCCGTCTAAAAATTTCCCCTCGGTAGTAATTTGTCAAAGGAACTTCGCAGTTGGAATGAGAACGATAAATTAGTGTCGCTCACTTCAAAAAGTATCTTCTTTGAATTTTGGATATTGACCAGTACCCAAACATAGAATCGTGATTAACCATGTAAGGAGGAATGACTTCTGTAGCCCTCTTTTGATGCTCGTCTAACATGAAATTATAAATAGCGCGTTCTAGACGAGCTCCAAGTCCTTTTGTAAAAGAGGAAACGAGCGCCGGTTACTTTTGCTCAGCGTTCCCAGTCGAGAATATCAAGATTTTCACCAAGATCAGTGAGCTTTTACTTCAAAGTCAAACACACGTGGTGTCCCCAACGGCGAACTTCTACATTATCGTCTTCGTCAGCACCTACCGGCACACTATCGTGAGGAATATTTGGCAAAGTCGTTGTAAACTCGGTTAATGTAGCGTCAATTTCTGCTAACTCTGCGTCTAATGCTTTAATTTCAGCAGATAATTTTTGCATAGCAGCAATTTTATCATCAGCATTGTCTTTATTACGTTTCGCTTGAGCAATTTCTGCTGAAACCGTGTTACGCTCTGCTTTTCAAATTTTCAACTTTGACCAAGAGTTCACGGCGTTTGCTATCAAACTCTTTCATTTTTATCAAGTGTTGCAGCGTCAACGCCACGAGTAACTGGTTTTGCGATGATATCAAAATCTGTGCGAATGCGTTTAATATCTAACATTAGAACCTCCTGAAATAAAAATACACCTATGAAAGTGTTGGAGTGGCAGAGCCACGGTTCCATCCAACTTCACATAAGTGCACTTGATTGTTTATGAAATTAGTATCACGGTAGAATTTCAAGCTAGCTCTCTATCTGCTCACAGCTGCCGCAGACTTTCTGAAAGAGATGCTAGATTTTGCTTATCCGTTTTCCTATAATTATACAAGAATTCTTATGCAAATAGATTTTCTAAAAATTGACCAATTGTTTGAATCAGTGTCGGTGGTTTAACGACTTTTTCATTACCGATATGATTTCGAGCGTGTTTCAAAATAGTTCCAGCATCTTTTGAAGCGAAAAGGAATTTTTCGCTTTATTGGTAAAGACTTCAAAATGACGACTAATTCGTTTGCCAGACACGTGCTTTCCGATTTGATGGATAGTATCCCAAGGGATTTTGAATATAGTCTTCGACATTGGCATCTGCATAAAAATTCGAGTGCTTTATCTCCAACTAAGAATTTACCAACTTTCCCTTCAATTCCCAGATAAGAAGTTCCTGTTGTTTGAAAATCAATTTTTGTATTTTGTGACTGTGCCATGTTCAATCCTCATTTATCTATTATCCTCCCTATTATAGCACATTTATTGTCAATAAAAAGAGGCCGAAACCTTCTTTTTGTTATACGATTCGAAGAAGCGTGCCTAATACCAACGATGAAGAGACCGATGATAATTATGATTGGAGAAACTTTTCTCTTAAAGCAACCACATGCAGAATGGAATGAAGAAGTCCCATCAGACCAGGAATCAATGCATCCAGTTGTCCTTGGAGTGTTTGTGCTTGCATTTTATCAAGTCCAGACCACTATTTACTTGACCAAGAATATCGTGCAATTGTTGACCTGTTATGTTTCCCTTAGGAAATTCAATGTACGCACCTTTAGACAAAGTTTTAGAAGGGGTGAAACTGTAAATGCAATGTTTGCAACGTTGTACAAGAACGGCAAGGATGAACATACCAGGATAGATGCTCCTTTAGTGATGTCTTTCAAGATACCACCAGACATATCTTTAGTAATTTCTTTACCTGATTTGTAACCTAACTCTTGTGTATACCATAAGAATGACATACGAATGAGGTTCCAACCAACAAAGAAGATGATTGGTCCGAGGATATTACCAGCAGAGGCAAGTGAAGCACCAAGAGCACCTAAGATAGGACGTACAGTAAACCAGAACACTGGATCACCAATACCAGCAAGAGGTCCCATCATACCGATTTTAACCCCTTGAATCGCTTTGTCTTCGACAGGTGTACCGCTTGCTTTTTCTTCCTCAAGAGCAAGGGTTACACCGATAATTGGAGCAGCAACGTATGGATGTGTGTTAAAGAATTCCATATGGCGCTCAAGCGCAGCAGCACGATCTTCTTTAGTAGTGTAAAGTTTTTTCAATGCTGGGATAAGAGCATAGGCCCACCCCATATTTTGCATACGCTCGTAGTTCCAAGAACCTTGAAGGAATTGTGAACGCCACCAAACTTTTTTACGATCTGATTTTGATAATTGAAGTTTTTCAGTCATGATTGTTCCCCTTTCTAGTAGTCTTCTAGGATATCACCGATTGGGTCGTTAGAAGTTGCAGCTCCGCCACCGTTACCACCTTGTTTTGAAAGTTTAGGGTAGATGAAGGCAAGGGCAACACTCGATGACACCGAGGGACAATCAAAGTCAATTGAGAAATCGCAGCAAAGTGCAAAACCGATTGCGAAGAATGGCCATACTTCGCGAGTAGCCATCATATTGATAACCATAGCGTAACCAACGGCAGCAACCATGGCACCACCAACTTGCATACCACCATTTAACCAATCAGGCATTGCTTCAAGAATACTTGTACTGAAGAAGATGGAATAGCTAAAAAGAAGCGCAGCTGGGAATGCAATACGTAATCCTTGGAGAAGGAGGGCGATAAAAGTGAAAACGTTCAATTGCTGCAAGTTTCCTTCAGAAGCAGCTTTGTCACCAGCGTGAACAAGTGCAGTTGAGGATTGTACGAACAATCATTGTAAGGAAAAAGTCCAGCAATAGCTAGAGGTGCAGCAGTGGAGAAGGCAAAGTTGATACCTTTTTGAGTGAAGTCACCACTTTTAACCAAAATAATAGCAGCAGCAACAGAGGCAAGTGCAGCGTCTGGTGCTACAGCAGCTCCGATATTTGCCCAAGCAAGAGCAATCATTTGGAGACTACCACCAAGAATAATACCCGCTTCGAGGTGACCAGTTACAAGACCGATTAAAAGTACAAGCAACAAAGAGGTTGATGGATTTGGAATTGGTCGAGGATACCTTCAAGACCAGCAAAGAAGGCAACAACTACAGCCAAGATAGCAGAAATGATTGAAATATCTGACATGGTTTTTATTCCTTTTCTATTTAGTTTTAATAAAGTATTTAATCTGTTTTCAAAAATGGTAAAACAGATTAAAATTATTGGACGTTTGCTTTTCTTAATCAAGTCAAACAAATCTTTTTCGTGTCGTTTGGTACTTTACGTACATCAAATTCAACACCGAGGTCACGCATTTTTCAAATGTTGCAACATCATCTTTGTCCATAGACAAGACGTTATTGATCATTGTTTTACCTGTTGAGTGGGCCATAGAACCAACGTTAGGGTCTTGATTGCACGCCACCTTCGATGGCACGAAGGGCATCTTGAGGTGTTTCAAACAAGATAAGAGCATGTGTGTACCAAAACGAGGATCTTTTGCAACTTCAATCAATTTTTGATTGGTACAACGTTCGCTTTTACTCCGTTAGGAGCAGCTTGCTGATCAATTCTTTACGCAATTCGTCGTTTGCAACGTTATCTGAAGCAACGATGATACGATCTGCTTTTTGAGTCTGGAGTCCAAGCGGTTGCAACTTGACCGTGAAGAGACGTGTGTCAAGACGGGCAAGATTGATTTTCAATTTACCGTCTCCGATAACTGTTCCTTCTGGAATAGCAGCTTGGGCAACTGGAGCAGCTTTGGCGCTTTCTACTTCCTCAACTGGGTTTAGCTCTTCTGGAAGAGCCTTGATGCCATCTTTGGCTTCTTTAATAATATTCGCAGCGACTTTTCTACACCTGCAGCAGCGTCCATGAGTCGCTCTGTATGAAGCTTGAATCAACATCGGTGAAATTAAGTCCTGTGATGATGGCAAACTTACGCTCAGGATTTTCTCCCATCACGCGGCTAGCTTGGTTAAATGGAGATCCACTCCAAGGTCAGCCAAAACTAGAACCTCATCTTCTGCGTCAAATGCAGCAACAGCGTTGTTAAACTTAGCGTATGAGATCGTCAGGACCTTCATTTGGCATAAAGGTTACAACTTGAACCTTTTCTTGTTCACCAAAGATCATGGATCTGACTGATGAATACCCAGCAAATTCGCCGTGGCTCGCAATAATGATTCCGATACTCATTATTGTCATTCCTCCTTATAAAATGTTTGACTTAAGTTTAAGAAAAATTTAAGACTACTTAAGTATAAAACGTTTTCATGAAAAATGCAATAGTTTGAGCTAAAAATCAAAATCTTTCATATTTTTTGACAGATTGTAAACGGACAAAACTAGCAATTTAAACAATATATTAACTTTGAAAAGCGATTGGAAAAATAATGAAAGTTTTGAAAAAGATAATTCTATCTACATGAATTATTGAAGAAGAAAGAGGAGAATCAATAAAAATCTAGAAACATTTTTAAATTTTAAAAACAAAATTTATAATATTTAATTTATGGCATAAATAAACTGATAGAAAAATAATTGAAAATCAAAGCTGATGAGACCGCCCCATGATTGCTAGTGCACAATCAGTTGCAGAAAAATGAAATCTGGGAAGATTACGTGTAAATATTAAAGAGTCGGGCAGAAAACCTGTCCAACTCTAAGTCTCATTATAAAAATAGTTTCAATAATTGATGAGCGACTCCGTCTTGGTCATTGGTCAGCGGCAGTTGCTCATCTGCGTAAGGAAGAAGTGTTTGGCTAGCGTTTTTCATGGCATAGCCAGTACCTGCAAAAGCTAACATCTCTGTATCATTGTGTTCGTCACCAAAAGCAATCAAATCTTTTCGCTCTACGTTCAGAACCTCTAATAAATATTTCAAAGCAAAAGCTTTGTTGACGCCTTTTGGAGTGCATTCAAGGATATTGAGCGGACCGCCCCAAGTGTTGATAGATAATTGTTGTTGATAAAATTGATTCAACTCATCCGCCAAAGCATATTTATCATTGGCGTGCGTTTGCAAAAAGGATACAGTTAGGGATTTTTGGTAACCAATTCTGGATTAAATTGATTTTTCAGGTTGAAAAGATTCTACACCAAATAATTTCGGGTCGCAATCGTTTCATTGGGGGCTGTGATATAAAATTTCTTTCGATATTCTCCAGCAATGAAGTCAGCTTCAATCTCTTCCTTCCTTTTTGACAATGTCTAATAGATATTCCTTATCTAAAGTGATACATCTTTCCTGTTGCCATTTTTCTCAGGGATATGGGTCAAAGAGCCATTAAAGTTGATCATTGGAGTGTAGCTCAATTCTTTATAAAAATTCCCTGTGCCATTCGATAAGGGCGTCCAGTTGTGATGACAACATGATGTCCTTTTTAGAAATTTTTAATTGTTTCTTTTTGTAAATTCAGATGGTTTGCTGTCAGAATTGAGCAAGGTTCCGTCTAAATCTACTGCAATTACTTTTTTGTCATAGTCTACTCTTTCATTTGTGCTGTTTTCTATTATAGCAGATTTTTAAGATGAAAAGTGCAGAATTTGTGATATAATGTTTTTCTTATATAACGAAGGAGGAAATCAGTATGCGTAAAACAATCATCATTCATATTTTTCTTTGCGATTATTTCTGCTATCGTTTATGCCGAGCATTTTGACAAAAGGTCCAGATTTGATTTGGAATATGTTTCAGCTTTGGTTGCCTATGATGCGGCTTTTATAGCCATTCAATTTAAGAAAAATGGTTTTTCTTACCCTGTAGCACTCTTTGGCTGATGTTTTATCCCAATACGTTCTATGATTACAGACTTGACACATGCACTGGGTGAGTGATACCTTGTGGAATCAGGAAAGTCTGCATCTTTTTATGGCCTTTGTTCAGAGTATTTTTCTTCGGGGTTCTATGCGGAATAGAGAGCTGGAATTTGATTTCAGGCTATTTTGAAGCTCAAATGGCGTCTGGAATATTTGGCTATTGGAGCTGTCTCATTTTTATCGAGTCTCGCGATTTACATTGGTCGCTATGATCGGCTCAATTCTTGGGATCTAGTCAGTCATCCTACATTAGTCTTTGAGCGATTGACAGTCTGCTTTGCAAAAGGAGCGCCTACTATTCATTTTAGGGTTTACGCTTTATTCAAATCATGTCCTGGTCTTTTTGAGTAAAAATCAGTCTAAATAAAGATTTTCTGTATAAAACATTGAATTAATTTGTTTTATTTTAAAACTTCTATTGAAATCGTGAATATTTTGTGATATTATATCTATATCGTTCGTAAAATTTAAGGAGATTTTTAAAAATGGACAAGTTTTTAAACTAAAAGAGAACAGTACGACTGTTCGTACAGAAGTTCTGCTGGTTTAACCACTTTCTTTGCAATGAGTTATATTCTCTTTGTCAACCCTGAAATGCTTAGTCAAACAGGCATGCCAGCACAAGGTGTTTTCTTGGCGACTATCATTGGGACTGTTGCAGGGACGCTGATGATGGCTGTATATGCCAGCATTCCTTACGCTCAGAGCGCCTGGTATGGGACTGAATGCTTTCTTTACTTATACCGTTGTGTTTTGCACTGGGTGTACTTGGCAAGAAAGCACTTGCCATGGTTTTCCTTTTGTGGAATTATCAGCATTATTGTTACGCTAACCAAAGTTCGTACAATTATTATTCATGCAATTCCAGAAAGTTTAAAATATGCTATTTCTGGTGGGATTGGGATTTTTCTAGCTTACATTGGAGTTAAAAAAGCTGGACTTTTAAAATTCTCAATTGATCCGGGAACTTATAGCGTTACGGGAAAAAGGTGCTGATAAGGCACAAGCAGCTATTACAGCCAATGGAATGGCAACGCCGGGCTTGGTAGATTTTAACAACCCAGCTGTTCTTGTAGCTTTGTTTGGAATTTTCATCACCATTTTCTTTGTTCTCAAACGCATTCGCGGAGGATTTGTTCTCTCCATTGCAGCAACAACAATTCAGCCATTTTGGTAGGGGTCGTAGACCTTTCAAAGATCAATTTTGCTTCCAATAATATCGGTGCTGCTGTTCAGGATTGAGGAAAGATTTTTGGTGCGGCACTAGGTAAAGATGGCTTGTTGGCTTTGTTTGCAAAAACCAGCTCGCCTTCCAGAAAGTGCTTCTAGCTATTTTGCCTTTTTCATTAACGAGATATTTTTGATAATATTGGAACTTTGATTAGTACAGGGCGCAAAGCGGGCATCTTTAACATTGCAGATGAAGAAGCTGCTAAAGATTCGTCTGGCCTTCAAACTAAAATGGATAAGGCATTATTTTCAGACATGGTTGGTACAACGATTAGTGCGATTGCAGGAACTTCCAAATGTTACGACTTATGTAGAAAGTGCAGCTGGAATTGAAGCGGGCGGTCGTACATGGCTTGACAGCGCTTGTCGTTGCGGCTTTGTTTGCTGTGTCAAGTTTCTTTAGTCCACTTCTTGCCATTGACCAAACAGTAGCGGTAGCCCTATTCTTATCATTGTGGGAATTATGATGCTTTCCAGCATGAAAGATATCGAATGGGATGATTTGTCAGAAGCAGTACCAGCGTTCTTCACATCTATTTTTATGGGCTTTACTTATAGGTATTACTCATGGTATTGCAGCAGGAGTTCATCATGTATGCTTTTGTGAAAATCATCAAAGGTGAAGTCAGGAAGTCCACCCTATTATCTGGGTATTGGATGCATTTTGTTTTATCCTAAACTTTATCAGTCTAGCTGGCTTAATGATTGGGAAATAGCTAGTTCTTTGGAGCTAGCTTTTTCTTTTTCATTAAATTTTAGCAGAAACAGAAAAATTTTGATATAATAGTAAAATGTTTAGCCATAATGAAGATGAGTTGATGGCGTGGGGCGAGAAATTAGAGTGCTTTACTCCAAAAAACAAGATGTGTTGATTTTAACGGGTGACTTGGGTGCTGGAAACAACCTTCACCAAAGGTTTAGCGCGTGGACTGGGTATCAAACAAATGATCAAAAAGTCCGACTACACTATTGTACGAGAATATGACGGACGCCATGCCGCTTTATCATTTGGACGTTTATCGCATTGGGAAGATCCAGATTCTATTGATTTAGACGATTTTCTCTTTGGAGATGGAGTGACGGTTATTGAATGGGGCGAGGTGTTGGGAGATAGTTGCCAAGTGACTATCTCAAATTGACAATTTTAAGAAAAATGATGGTCGAGAATTGGTCTTTGATGCAAAGGACATCGAGCTGAGAAACTGCTTGAGGAATTTGTCAATAGCTGAGTTAGAGCTAGTTATAAGAGAAGCAGAACCTCAAGACGCGCAAATCTTTAATTGATTTTCTTAATCAAGTTGGAAAAGAATCAGATTACATGACATTAGATGACATGAGGGATTTTGATGACAGAAGAGCAGATGAGCTTTTTCATTCAACATCAAGCCGCGTCAGATAACCAGATTTATCTAATTGCACTATTAGATAATGAAATTGCTGGGCTTGTGAGCATTACAGCTGATTTTTCATGAGCGAATTCGTCATATCAGGCAGGTCTTTATCGTGGTTAAAGAGCATTTTGGAATCAAGGCTTGGAAATTTCTTCTAGAAGAAGCGATAGACTCGGGCAGAGAATTCTGAAGTGATTCGACGATTAGAAATTGACTGTACAAGTCAGAAATGGAGGCGGTTCATTTGTATCAAGCGTTTGGGTTTGAGATTGAGGGCATTCAAAAAGAGGAGCCTATCTTTCAGAAGGAAATTTCTTGATGTTTACCTAATGGGAAAAACTGATAGAATTAGAATAAATATGTTTAAAAATTATCTTAATGTTTTTGAGCTTGTGTCTTGTAACGAGTTTGCAGGACTAGGCGTTTATGGATTTATGATTTATAACCAATCAACAGATGCTTTGTCTAAGACTTATAAAAGCTTTGGGAAAGAAACAAATGTGATTGCCGCTACCAAACCTTTGACCTTGCTTTTGATGGGGGTAGATACAGGTAGTGGATCACGCTCAGATCGGTGGGCTGGAAATAGTGATTCCATGATTCTCGTAACAGTTAATCCTAAGACAAAAAACATGACAATGATGAGTTTGGAAAGGGATATTCTTACCAAAATTAAAACCGCTGATGGGACAACGCAAGCAAAGCTTAATGCGGCTTATGCAAATGGTGGAGCTGAGCTAGCTATTTCCACAGTGCAAAAGATGATGAATATTCACATTGACCGCTATGTGCTTATCAATATGAAAGGTCTGGTACAATTAGTTGATGCTGTTGGGGGCATTACGGTCAATAACACCCTTGGTTTTCCTATCTCGATTGAAGAAAACGAGCCAGAATACAAAGCAGTTGTTGAATCAGGGGAACAACATATCAATGGTGATCAAGCACTGGTCTATTCTCGCATGCGTTATCAAGATCCGGAAGGGGATTATGGACGTCAAAAGCGCCAACGTGAAGTGATTCAAAAAGTAGTCCAAAAAGTGCTGAGCTTAAACAGTGTCAGCCACTATCAAGCAATTTTAAAAGCTGTTAGCAACAATATGCGAGATCAATGTAGAGTTGTCTTCTAGCAGTATTCCTGCAATTATTAGGTTACCAAGATGCTTTTAAAAATATTGAAAGTAAGCAATTGAAAAGGTGAGGGTGTCACGTTACCAGACGGTGGATCTTACCAAATCGTAACTTCGGAGCATATGTTGGAAATGCAAAATGTTCTGAGAAAATCGCTTGGCTTGGACGAAGTGACTGAATTGGAAACCAATGCGGTTTTATATGAAGAATTGTATGGCAGTGCTGCTGATTCTTCTGCGTATTCAAGCAATCCTATGGAACAGATCAAAATGGACATATTACGGTCAATACGGACACGACATAATAGAATTTGGCGTGTGTCTAAATTCTTTTTAACTTCTAGTTGATGTGAGCCTTCCAGATATCTTGAATTTGCTGAAGTCGAGCAGTAGCGTCTTGCTCAAAAAGTTTGAATTAGTAAAGTCAAATCCTGTGAAATTGTTTGGAGATTGTCTTTTTGCTCTTGAACGACTTGGAGATTTCGTTGAAATATTTTGTAGATTGTCTTGAATCCTGTCCATTAGCTCATAACTTTCAACAGCCTCGTTCATGAGTTTTTCTCTATTTTTTAACAAGGAAAAGCTGGCTACAGCTGCACCGGTGAATAATAATAGATTACTAGTTTCATGGTTTCTCCTTATGCTTTTGAAATCGGCTAATTCTGCAAGAGCAGGGAAGTTTGGTTCGTGCGCCACGAAAGTCAGTTTTAAATCATCATTTTCTGTATAGCGTGGTGCTAAATGGACATGTGTATGGAAGACAGATTGACTAGCAATTTCTTCGTTGTTATTGATGATATTCATCCCCTTTGCACCAGTAGCCTTCATCACTTTTACGAGCAATATCTGGAATGCGTACAAAAAGTTGACTGGCAGCTTCACCGTCCATTTCAAGCATGTTGCGGAAATGTTTTTTAGGGACAACCAAGGTATGTCCGGGCGTTACTTGTGAGATGTCTAAAAATGCTAGAATTACATCGTCTTCATATACTTTAGAGCTGGAATTTCTCCTGCAATAATCTTACAAAAATGCAATCTGCCATCAAATTTACCTCTACTTTGCTAGATTTTGTTATAATATAAGAACATTATACCAGAATTTGGAGAAAATATGTTAGAAATAGAAAAGGAGCTTACAGGGGGCTATGTAAATATCCCTGTTTTAAAAGACATCAGTTTCACAGTAGGAAATGGGGAACTGGTGGGGTTGATTGGCTTGAATGGTGCGGGTAAATCCACTACAATCAATGAAATTATCGGACTTTTAACTCCTTATAAAGGTGAAATTTTTAATTGACGGTGCCAAACTAGCAAGATAGTCCTACGGCTTATCGTAAGAAAAATTGGTTTTATTCCGAAAACACCTGGTTTGTATGAGGAATTAACGCTGCGCGAGCATATTGAAACGGTTGCTATGGCTTATGATGTGGGAGCAAAAGGTGGCTTTTGCACGCGTGGAAAAATTATTGACGATGTTTCGCTTGAAAGAAAAATTAGATTGGTTTCGGTGCATTTTTCTAAGGGGATGAAGCAAAAAGTCATGATTATCTGTGCATTTTGTGGTTGACTCTCAGCCTTTTTATCGTTGATGAACCATTTTAGGACTTGATCCAGTTGCCATTGCTGACTTGATAGAGCTTTTGGAGGATGAAAAGGTAAAAGGCAAGTCAATTCTTATGAGTACGCATGTGCTGGATTCAGCAGAAAAAGATGTGCGATTCATTCGTGATATTGCATAAGGGAGAAATCGAGCTAAAGGCAATTTAGCAGAATTACGAGCAGAATTTGCCATGCCAGAAGCTAGTCTCAATGACATTTATCTAGCTTTGACAGAAGAGGCGAGCCTATGAGAAATCTGTTTCAAAAGCGCAGGCAAGTATTTCGCAATCAATGTTTGAAGTATTCACGCTATGTTTTTAATGACCATTTTGTCCCTCTTTTTATTGGTCTTTATTGGCTTTTTAGCTGTTCAATACAGTCAACTGTTACGAAATTTTCCTAAAAATCACCTGCCAATCATTCTTGCTTTATTGGTTCTTTTGTTCTTATTATTGCCTTTGGGACGAATCGCGACTTATATGGAAAAACCAGATAGTCTGTTTTTATTGGTCAAAGAAGAGGAATTAAAAAGCTACCTACAAGAACAAACGCGTTTATCTTATCGATTATGGACCTTGCTTCAAACCGTTGTGTTGTTACTATTAGTACCGCTTTTTCTTGCCTTAGGCATGCCGCTTTGGGGCTGGTTTATTCTTGTTTTTCTTATGTTGATAGCAAAATGGTTCGTATTTTTGCAGAAAAGTCAAAAATTTTACCAAGGTGCAGGGGTGAATTGGAGCTATCTCATTGCTTGATGAAGAAAGACGTAAGCAGACAATCCTACGTTTCTTTTGCTCTCTTTACCAATGTCAAAAGGAATTTCTAATAGTGTGAAACGCCGTGCGTATCTTGATGGTTTGACAAATATTCTACCCAAAAGACAGTCAATTACTTGGCAAAAATATATATTTGCGTTCTTATTTACGAAATGGTGATTTTTGGCCTTGACTATACGGTTGCTGTTTCTGTCTCTTTTGGGAATTGGTTTTATCAGTCAATCATGGATTGCGGCTATTTTCGTGGCTTTGTTGAATTATCTCTTGCTATTTCAGTTGACAGCCTTGGCACAATGCTTTTGATTATCAATATTTGACGTTCTTATTTCCTTTGGAAACTGGATTGAAATTAAAAGGAGTGAAACAAGTGATTATTCTTATTGGCTACAGCGTGCTTTTTGTGGAAACAATGATGGCTTTGTTGTTTTTTCCAAGATAGAGTAGCTTTGCTTTTTATGATTGGAATTACATTGCTACTTTATTTCATCTATTTACCATTTAAATTAAGAGTTTGGTTGACTAAAGGAAGTAAAATTAGTAAAATAGATGAGGAAACTTTTTACGGAGGGAATAATGGACTTGGTTGATAATGAGCTAACTCTGACGCCGATTGCAGGCAAGAGTGGAAAAAGCCTACATGGGCACCCTATCCAGATGGGGCGCGCGTTTGTCGTCAAGATGAATACAACCCCAATCTTAGTAGGTTTAGCTAGAGAACAAATTGCACCACAACTATTGTGGAGTCGTCGCATGGCAGATGGCAACGTTATGAGGTGCGCAAGAGTGGCTGTCAGGAAAGATCTTGACACCAGCTGAAATGGACAAAAAGCAAATTGTAAATATTTTGACGCGTTTGCATCGCTCACGTCCCTTGATGACACAACTGCGCCGGCTGGGTTATGCTTTGGAAATGCCAGCAGATTTAGTGGAATCCTGGTTGGAACATGCTCCAATCGCATAGCAATAATCAATATTTACGGTCTGTTTTAAGAGACATGCGTAGCAATCTGCCGCAATTTCGTGAGGATTATGCAACGATTGTACATGGAGATGTTCGGCATAGTAATTGGATTGAAACGGACAGCGGTTTGGTGTATTTGGTAGATTGGGATTCTGTGCGTTTGACAGATCGAGATGTTTGATGTGGCTCATATGTTAAGTCATTATATTCCAGAAGCGCGTTGGAAAGAATGGTTGACCTACTATGGCTATCGCTATAATGAAAACGGTATTGAAGAAATTATACTGGTATGGTCAGTATGCTTACCTATGTCAGATTGTGAAGTATTATGAAAATGCAGACTTGGAAAATGTGAATCGGGAGATTTATGCCTTGCGCAACTTCCGCTCAAAATACGGAAGAAAGGTGTCATGAGAGTTAGAAATCGCAAAGGCGCAACGGAATTACTAGAAGCAAACTCGCAATATGTGATTTTAAATCCTGCTGAAGCAAAGGGCAAGTGGCATGAGATTTTTGGGAATAAGCACCCTATTCATATTGAAGTGGGAAGTGGGAAAGGTGCGTTTGTTTCAGAAATAGCAAAAGCTCATCCAGAAATTAACTATATCGAATTGATATTCAAAAATCTGTTTTGAGTTACGCCTTGGATAAGGTTTTAGTAGCTGATGTTCCCAATATCAAGCTCCTTTGGGTAGATGGTTCTGATTTGACCAACTACTTTGAAAATGGAGAGATTGATCGTTTGTATCTAAATTTTTCTGATCCTTGGCCCAAGAAACGCCATGAAAAACGGCGCTTGACCTGCAAATCTTTTTCTCGATACCTTTAAGCAAATTTTTACCAGAACATGGTAGATTCATTTTCAAAACAGATAATCGTGGTCTCTTTGAATATAGCTTGGTGAGTTTTTCTCAATACGGCATGAAACTAAATGGCGTTTGGTTGGATTTGCACGCGAGCGACTTTGAGAATAATGTGATGACTGAATATGAGCAAAAATTTGCCAACAAAGGTCAAGTCATCTATCGGGTTGAGGCAGAGTTTTTAAGATGAAATAGATAATTGAAAGAGGCTGGGCAAAAAGTATCCCAGCTTCTATCAGAATTAGTAATAAACGAATAACGCAGTATGTGATTGGGCTCTTCATTCGCTGTTCAAGCTTGGAAGAGCACTTTTGGCAAAAGCTTCGTTTTCTTCATCTGCAACCTTAAACAGCTTGATAACTGTTTACACCCTTGCAGGGTGGGACAGAACTAAAAAGTGAAAAATTTTTTAGTTCTGTCCCACTCCTTTTCTAGTTTTCAGGAGAAAAGATTGCTAAAAAAACAAGAGGAGCAAAAAGAATGTCTCAAGCGACAAAATGAACTTTTAAAAAGCTTCATTTAAACATTTTTGTTATAAAAGCTAATAACAAAATTTTACGATTCAGGACATTGTAGAAGATTGTGGTATCAATCGGATGACTTTTTACCATATATATGTGTGTGATTTGGTGGAATGGTCTTGTTTTGAGCTTGCTAAAAAGTAAAAATGTTGCTGTCCAAGTAGATGTTTAAGAAATTTTATTAAATAGTAGAACTTTTCTCATTTTGTTCTTTTTCTCTTGTGTTGATTAAGTTTTTATTTATAATAATTCTAAATAAAGAAAAAAGAGAAGATTGACGATGATGAGAGAACAAGAAATTGATAAGAATTTTAGCGGTCGGCTTAATATTTTGCGAGCTGGAGTATTGAGGGGCCAATGATGGTATTATTTCTATCGCGGGTGTGGTAAATAGGGTATGAAGTGCGACAGAAAAGTATTGGATTATCTTTCTTTCTGGGTTAGCAGCAGTCTTTGCGGGAGCTTTTTCCATGGCAGGTGGTGAATATGTATCTGTCTCCACTCAAAAGGATACGGAGGAGGCCGCAGTTGTCAGAGAGCGAGATCTTTTTAATGAAAAATCCAGATATTGCTGAGGCAGTCGCTCTATGCAGCTTATATCCAGAATGGCGAGTGTGAGACTTCTGCCCAGCTTTTAACCAATCGAGCTTTTTTAAAGGATCCTCTCAAAGCTTTGGTAGCGGAAAAGTATGGTATTGAAGTGGAAGAATTTACTAATCCTTGGCATGCAGCAATCTCCAGCTTTATCGCTTTTGTAGCAGGAGCTATTTTTTCCCATGCTGAGCATTGTCTTCTTTTCTGCTAGTTATAGAATTCCGGCGACAGTAGTCATCGTTGCTTTATCGCTATTGGGAACGGGATCACACCAGTGCCAAGTTAGGAAAAAGCACCGATAAAAATGCCATGATTCGAAACTTAGTCATTGGACTTTTGACTATGACAGTAACTTATCTTGTAGGTCAATTATTTTGCTATTTAATTTGAAATACCTTTATGAGGATGATTTGATATGTACCCAGAATCCTGGACACATGTTATGAACTAAGTGGAACACATGGATGCTATCCTGTACATTACAGGTGGCATCCATTTTGTTTTTCCTTGTATTCTTTCATTGTTGTAATAACTTATGTATTCATCTAGTGCTTTTGAAAAGCTCTCAAATGATTCATATTCTTTCTCGTAGCTGTAGTACATTTCATTCTTTAGACGTCCAAAGAATGTTTCCATAATGCAATTATCTATGCAATTGCCACGTCTAGACATTGATTGGATAATTCCCCTGTTTTTTAGTTCCTGACGATAGTAGTTATGTTGATATTGCCATCCTTGATCTGAATGAAATATTAATCCTGTAAGTGATTTGAACTTTTTAAACGCCATCTCTAGCATTCTCTTGATTTGATTTAGGTTTGGACTCATCGACAAATCATATGAAATAACTTCATTTGTGTACATATCAATTATCGGAGAAAGGTAACACTTTCCCCATGAAAAGTTAAACTGAGATACATCAGTTGTCCACTTCTGAAGTGGTGCTGTTGCTGTAAAGTCTCTATCTATTATGTTTGGTGCTACTTTACCTACTTCACCCTTGAATGAGTGATACTTTTCTTTAGGTCTTTTGCCTTGCAATCCAAGTGAATGCATGATACGTTGTACTCTTTTATGATTGACAGAATTTCCACGTCTTAAGAGCTCTCTATACACTCTTCTCACACCATATCTACCTTTATGCTGGCTAAATATTTTCTTGATTTCTTCAGTGAGCTTAATATTTCTAAAGTCTACAGTATCAACTTTACTGATTTCGTAGTAGTAAGTTGATTTAGGCATATTTAAACCTTTTAGTAGGTGCTTTAATTGGTATCCTTCTTCTCTGAGCGCTTTGATGATTGCTGCTTTTTCGCCTTGAGTTGCGCAGCCCATCTTTCTTGCCTCAAGGCGATCCTTTTTTTTACTACTTCAATCTCCGCTTTCATTGCCGCAATTTCTTCTCTTAGTCTGATTAACTCTTCACGTTCTGATTCAGTTAAAGGCTTGGGCTTAATCGTTTTCTTTTTCATAACAGGGTTCTTACTCTTGCGACCTTTCTTTTTATTCACAAGACCATTGTAACCTAATTCTTTGTATTTGCGAACCCAGGTATATAGCATTCCATTATTTATACCTGCAGAAACAGCAACTGACTTGTTGGATTGTCCTGCTAATACTTTAGCAACTAATTCATATTTCGCTTCAGGGGTCCACACTTTGTTATTACCTAAGTGCTTTAATGCATCTGGTCCATTTTGTTCTTCGATACGAACCCAGTATCGAACCATTAGATGAAAGTTTGATGTTTTTATTCCTTCTGGTGTTTCAGGCCATATTCCTTTTCTATATAGCTCAATACACTCTAACTTATACTCATGACTGTAACGCATGAAAATACCCTCCTTACTGGGTGTCCAGTAAAGAGGTACATATCAGATTTTGATTGTAGGTTATTCTATTTGACTTTATAGTCAATCCTTTTTAGAATTATCTGTCAACCACAATGCTGAAATCAATCAATTTTCTTACGATTGATAAGTATAGCATCAAATAAAATACAGGAATATATTTTCTTGCATTTTATTTTTCTTATGCTATAATACAAGTAACGAATATGAAAGAGAGGCGAGGAAGTATCTTCGCCTCTTGTCTGTGAGGAGGTGTAGTCTTATCGCAACGATTGTAGAATTGGTAAAAGAGGTTGTCGAGCCAGTCATCCAAGAGCCGTATGAATTAGTGAATATTGACTATAGTAAGATGGGGAGCGACCATGTTCTCAGTATTTTTGTAGATAAGCCGGGAGGGATTACCGTAAATGATACGGCAGATTTGACGGACATCATCAGTCCGCTTTTGGACACGATTAAGCCGGATCCTTTTTCCTGAGCAGTATTTTCCTTGAGGTGACGAGCCCAGGGTTGGAACGTCCGCTGAAAAACGAAAGAACAATTAGCAGATGCAGTTGGGCAATATATCCATGTTAGTCTGTATCAGGCAGTTGATAAAAGTAAAACCTTTGAAGGAACATTGCTTTCTTTTGAGGAAGATAGTTTAACAATGGAATATATGGATAAGACGCGTAAGAAAGTTGTTCAAATTCCTTACAAACTAGTATCCAAAGCAAGATTAGCAGTAAAATTTTAGTAAGAAAAAAGAAAGGATTGCTTTTGTTTTTACAAAAGCGAAAAAGACATGAGTAAAGAAATGCTAGAGGCCTTCCGCATTTTGGAAGAAGATAAAAGGGATTAAAAAAAGAAGACATTATCGAAGCAGTGACAGAATCCTTGCGCTCCGCTTATCGTCGCCGTTATGGTCAAGCAGATAGCGCAGCCATTGAATTTAACGAAAAAACAGGAGATTTTCGTGTCTATACAGTTCGTGAAGTGGTGGACGAAGTTTTTGATAGCCGTTTGGAAATCAGCTTAAAAGATGCTCTTGCCATTAGCTCAGCTTATGAGCTTGGTGATAAAATCAAATTTGAAGAAGCGCCGGCTGAATTTGGTCGGTAGCAGCTCAATCTGCTAAAGCAAACAATTATGGAAAAAGATGCGCAAGCAAACGCGGGCGATTACTTACAATAAGTACAAAGAGCATGAAAATGAAATCATGTCAGGAACAGTCGAACGTTTTGACAATCGTTTCATCTATGTCAATCTTGGCAGCATTGAAGCGCAGTTGTCTAAACAAGACCAAATTCCTTGAGAAGTCTTTGCTTCACACGACCGCATTGAAGTTTTTGTTTATAAGGTTGAGGACAATCCTCGCGGTGTGAATGTTTTTGTTAGCCGTAGTCATCCAGAGATGATCAAACGCTTGATGGAGCAAGAAATTCCTGAAGTTTATGACGGAACGGTTGAAATCATGAGCGTTTCTCGTGAAGCAGGTGATCGAACCAAGGTTGCGGTACGCAGTCACAACGCAAATGTAGATGCAATTGGTACAATCGTTGGACGTGGTGGCGCAAATATTAAGAAAATTACCAGCAAATTTCATCCGGCTAAATATGACGCCAAATCTGGCCGTATGATTCCTGTAGAGGAAAATATTGATGTCATTGAGTGGGTGGCAGATCCTGCAGAATTTATCTACAATGCGATTGCTCCTGCAGAAGTCGATCAAGTTATCTTTGATAGTGAGGATAGCAAAGCATGCTCTTGTTGTTGTACCAGATAATAAGCTATCACTTGCTATTGGGCGTCGAGGGCAAAATGTGCGCTTAGCAGCTCATTTGACAGGTTACAGAATTGACATCAAATCTGCAAGTGAATTTGAAGCTATGGAAGAAGCTGGTGAACTCGGCGGATTTGCTGAAGAAGTAGAAGAATTTACAGCAGTTGAAAGTCCTGTGGAAACAGAATTTGTGGAAAGTGAAGTTGAAGCAGCAGACTAAAGGAGGGAAAGAATGGCAAAAACAAGAAAAATCCCTTTACGAAAATCAGTAGTTTCTAACGAAATCATTGACAAGCGTGATTTACTCCGCATTGTCAAAAACAAAGAAGGTCAAATTTTCATTGATCCGACAGGTAAGGCGAACGGACGTGGAGCTTATATCAAACTTGATAATGAAGAAGCGCTTCAAGCTAAGCAAAAACGAGTCTTTAATCGCAGTTTCAATATGGAAGTGGAAGACGATTTTTACGATGAACTGATTGCTTATGTGGATCACAAGGTCAAAAAGAAGAGAGTTAGGTCTTGAATAAGCAAAAACTAGCAAATTTACTTGGCTTTAGCACAACGAGCAGGTCGCATCATATCGGGTGAAGAATTGGTTGTTAAGGCTGCTACAAGATGGAAAGCAAAGTTGGTCTTTTTAGCCAATGATGCTGCTCAAATTTGACCAAGAAAATTACTGATAAAAAGTCATTATTATAAAGTAGAAGTATCAACCGTGTTTTCAACACTGGAATTAGGCACCGCAGTAGGGCAAAGGCAAGAAAAAGTCCTTGCTGTTACTGATGCTGGATTTACAAAGAAAAATGAGGGTCTCTTATGGAATAGAAGAGGAGGACAAGATTTGTCAAAGTAAGATTGTACGAAATCGCAAAAGAACTGGGAAAAGAAAGAAGGAAATTGTGGCGCGTGCAAAAGAGCTTGGTATTGAGGTAAAAAGTCATGCCAGCAGCGTGGAAAAGTGAAATAGCAACACGTATCACAGCTAGCTTTTCTCAAGCAGCAGCTCCTAAAAAAGAAACGACTCAAAAAGCCGACTCAATCGTTGCCTAAAAGAGCAAGCGTCAGCTCCAACGGCAGTGAAAGAAACGACCGAGGCTGAGAAGAAAGCAGAGCCGAAGGCAGTAGCTCCAGCACAAAAGTCGGAAGTGGAAGCGAAGTCGGCGTCTGCAAAACCAAAAAGTCGTAATTTTAAGGCTGAACGAGAGGCAAGAGCAAAAGAGCAAGCAGAACGACGGAATAAACAGCGAGACAATCGTCCGCAAAAACAACAAAATGGCGACAAACGAAATCGAGATGAGCGTAATCAGCGTAATGATCGAAGCAATCAAAATCGCAATGACCGAGGAAATCACAACGAACAAAGCGACAATCGCAATCATCGAAACCAAGACAATCGTCGCAAAGGGCAAAATCGTTCACATGTTGCAAAATCAAAATCGCCCTCAAACGGATCAAGGGTCACGCATTGATTTTTAAAGCACGTGCAGCAGCTCTGAAAAGCTGAACAAAAATGCTGAATACGCTCGTGGTAGTGAAGAACGTTTCAAACAAGCTCAGGCTGCGAAAGCAGCTCAACGCGAGCAGAATAAACGGAAAGAACCTGTAGAAGAATTATTTCAAGCAGCAGCTCTATCGTGGAAGCAACAAAGCCAGCTCCACAGCCCCGAGTTGCTCCTGAAGCGGAGTCAAACTCCCGTAGTTGACACTCGTCGTAAAAACAAAGCCCGACCAGACAAGAAGCGCGATGACTTTGATCGTGAAGAAGATGGTCCAAGAAAACAACAAAAAATCAAGCAGTCAAAAATCAAGTGAGAAATCAAAAGAATAGTAATTGGAATCATAACAAGAAAAAAATAAAAAGGCAAGAATAATCGGAACGATAACCAAACTCCAAAAACCGGTTACAGAACGCAAGTTCCATGAATTGCTAAAAAATTTGAATATACAGAAGGCATGACCGTTGCAGAGATTGCAAAGCGGATTAAGCGCGAACCAGCTGAAATTGTCAAGAAACTCTTTATGATGGGAGTCATGGCGACCCAAAACCAATCGTTGGATAGTGACACCATTGAACTCCTCATGGTGGATTATGGTATGAAGCTCATGCTAAAGTTGAAGTGGACAATGCAGATATTGATCGTTTCTTTGTGGATGATGATTATCTTGCTCCAGATGCCTTGGTAGAGCGTCCGCCAGTTGTGACCATCATGGGACACGTTGACCATGGGAAAACAACACTTTTTGGATACCTTGCGTAATTCTCGTGTTGCTACAGGTGAAGCAGGTGGGATTACACAACATATTGGTGCTTACCAGATTGAAGAAAATGGTAAGAAAATTACCTTCCTTGATACACCAGGGCATGCGGCCTTTACTTCTATGCGGGCACGTGGTGCTTCTGTCACAGATATTACGATTCTTGTTGTGGCAGCAGACGACGGGTAATGCCTCAAACGATTGAAGCCATTAACCACTCAAAAGCAGCAAATGTCCCCATTATTGTAGCAATTAACAAGATTGATAAGCCAGGTGCCAATCCTGAGCGGGTTATCGGTGAATTGGCTGAATATGGCGTTATGTCAACAGCTTGGGGTGGTGATTCTGAATTTGTTGAAATCTCAGCGAAAATTCAATCAAAATATTGAGGAGTTGCTCGAAACCGTTCTCCTGTAGCCGAAATTCAAGAATTAAAAAGCCGATCCAAATGTTCGCGCAATTGGTACGGTTATCGAAGCGCGCTTGGATAAAAGGAAAAGGTGCAGTAGCAACTCTGCTCGTTCAACAAAATTACTTTGAATGTGCAGGATCAATCGTTGTCGGAAATACCTTTGGACGTGTACGTGCCATGACCAATGACCGTGGACGCCGGTGAAAGTTGCTGGACCGTCTGCACCAGTATCTATCACGGGTCTAAATGAAACACCGATGGCTGGTGATCATTTTCGCGGTATATGAAGATGAGAAAAAGCAGCGCGTGCAGCTGGTGAAGAACGTGCAAAACGTGCTCTCATGAAACAACGTCAAGCAACGCATCGTGTTAGTTTGGAAAATCTCTTTGATACCCTTAAAGCTGGTGAAGTCAAGTCTGTCAATGTTATTATCAAAGCTGACGTACAAAGGTTCAGCGGAAGCATTAACAGCATCTCTTCAGAAGATTGAAGTGGAAGGTGTTAAAGTAACAATTGTTCACTCAGCAGTTGGTGCGATTAACGAATCAGATGTTACTCTTGCGGAAGCTTCCAATGCCTTTATCATTGGTTTCAATGTTCGCCCTACTCCACAAGCTCGTCAACAAGCTGAAGCGGATGATGTCGAAATGCGTCTTCACAGTATCATTTATAAAGTGATTGAAGAAGTAGAAGATGCCATGAAAGGGATGCTTGATCCAGAATTTGAAGAAAAAATTATTGGTGAAGCTGTCATCCGTGAAACCTTTAAGGTTTCTAAAGTCGGTACCATTGGTGGCTTTATGGTGGTTAGCGGTAAAGTAACTCGTGATTCTAAGGTTCGTGTGATTCGTGATGGCGTTGTTATCTTTGATGGTGCGCTTGCTAGTCTCAAACATTATAAGGATGATGTGAAAAGAAGTTGGCAATGGGCAAGAAGGTGGTCTTATGGTTGAAAGCTATAATGATATCAAGGTGAGACGACATGATTGAAGCCTACATCATGGAAGAAATCACAAAAATAAGATATGAATGGAAAAAGACAGGCTATGGTTCATTAAAGTCTGCCTCAACCTTTTTCTAAAATAAGTGAAAGGAGATATCATGGCAAATCAATTTCGTGTGGATCGTGTGGGCATGGAAATCAAACGTGAAGTCAATGAAATTTTGCAAAAGTTCGTGATCCGCGTGTTCAAGGAATTACCATTACAGATGTGCAAATGTTGGGCGACTTGTCAATGGCAAAAGTGTACTACACGCTGATGAGCAAGCTGCTTCTGAGCAGAAAAAGCTCAAATTGGTTTAGAAAAAGCCAAAGGAACCATCAAACGTGAATTGGGTCACAACTTGAAGATGTATAAAATTCCTGATTTGACCTTCATCAAGGATGAATCGATTGAATATGGGAATAAAATTGACCAAATGCTCCGCGATTTAGAACAAAAATAAAAACGTGATTTTAGCTATATCAATATATTTAAAAAGAAAGAAATTCTATTTTTCTTTCTGATAAAAATGCTAAAAAGGCGTTACTTTTTCCATTATCCATTAAAATAGAAAAGGAGATGATCCGCTACACATTTTTCGGAGAGAACAAGATGTCCATCAATTGGCAGCAAATTATATTTAGCTTCTTAGGCGGTTTAGGACTTTTTCTATATAGTATTCGAATGATGGGAGATGGCTTGCAGCAGGCTGCAGGTGATCAGCTTCGTTATTTTATTGATAAATATACAAAGCAATCCATTTTTGGCGTTCTGGTTAGGGATTGGTCTAACAGCTCTGATTCAATCAAGTTCAGGTGTGACAGTTATTACAGTTGGACTGGTGAGCGCTGGACTATTGACTTTGAAACAAGCGATTGGTATTGTCATAGGAGCCAATATCAGGACGACAGTGACCTCCTTTATTATTGGTTTTAAGCTAGGTGATTATGCCTTACCCATTCTCTTTTTAGGAGCAGTCTGTCTCTTCTTTACCAAAAAGCGCTCTATCAATAATATTGGTCGTGTCTTATTTGGGGTCGGTGGGATTTTCTTTGCTTTAAATCTGATGAGTGGCGCTATGGAGCCATTGAAAGATTTAGACGCTTTCCGTGAATACATGATAAAGTTAAGTGGAAATCCAGTCCTAGCAGTGTGTTTGTAGGAACAGGGATTACATTGCTCATTCAGGCTTCGTCAGCGACCATTGGGATTTTACAGAATCTGTATGCAAGTGGTTTGATTGAGCTAAAGGAGCTTTGCCAGTTCTTTTTGGGGATAATATCGAGGACAACGATTACAGCAATTATTGCATCATTAGGGAGCCAATATTGCTGCTAAACGTGTGGCAGGTGCCCATGTCACTTTCAATGTGGTCGGTACTGTTTTTATGCTTGATCGTTTTAGGCCCATTTACGAGCTTAATTCAGTGGTTTCAAGCAGCACTCCATTTAAGCCAGAAATGACCATCGCCTTTCGCTCACGGAACTTTTAATGTTACCAATACGATTATTCAGTTTCCATTTATTGGCTTGTTAGCTATCTTGGTAACGAAGTTGATCCCAGGTGAAAATGAGTTGTGAAATATGAACCGCTTTATTTAGATCCGATTTTAATCAAACAAGCTCCGTCTTTGGCGCTTGGAAATGCCAAAAAAGAATTGCTTCATTTAGGACGTTATGCAATGCGTTCATTTGAGTTGGCTTATGATTATATTGTGAACAATACTGAAAAGTCAGCAGATAAAGGGCATAAAACAGAAGAAGCTATCAATAAGATTGATGAAGATTTGACGCGCTATCTGATCGATTTATCCAGTGAGCCTCTGAGTCAAAAAGAAAGTGAAGTCTTGACCAATATTTTGGACTCTTCACGCGATTTGGAAAGAATTGGAGACCATGGCGAGGCATTGATTAACTTGACAGACTATATTCGCCGTAAAAAGTAGAAATTTTCTCCAGCAGCTTTGCAAGAGTTGGATTTGATTTACAATATGACACTCAGCTTCATAAAAGAATCATTGAAGTCTGTAGAAGATAATGATATTGAATTAGTCAATAGTTTGGTGGCTAAGCATGAAGCGATTGATAAAATGGAACGCAGATTGCGCAAAACACATATTCATCAGCTGAACAGAGGTGAATGCTCTACGCAAGCTAGGGGTGAACTTCATTGATATCATCTCTCACTATACGAGGTCGCAGACCATGCCATGAACTTGGCGGAGAAAGTGCAAGCGGAACAAATTTAAGATTGAGAAAACAGACTACTGATGTAGTTTGTTTTTGTAATCTACTTATCTTGCATGATCAAGTAGAAAGTTTATTAATAATGGCTCTATAGAGATCAAGTTGGGTACACAAGAAAAAAAGTGGAACATCTGTGCTGTAATACTAGCTTGACTCTGTTATTAATCCAATATGATAGAGCAAATAGAGGTTGAATAGAACTTGAAAAGATGTCACAGTTTATCTTTATCAAAACTTACAAACTCTAAACCAGTTCATCAAGGAGAAAAATACAAATTTCGAAATATACTTTTTATTTTTGATTAAATCTTTCTTGTAAAATTGCATTTTGTTAAACTATTCGAACCTCTTATTTTCTGGCTATCAGTAGATTGTGGGTATTGAATTAGTTTTAGTATGTTCTATAAGCCAGACTCATGTTTTTGATGAGAATATTATTGTGATGGGAGATTGTCATAACTAGTTTTATTAAGGATGTTCGGAAACTAGTCATATAAAAAGCCAATCCTCATAAAGCGAGGAATGGCTGGTTGTTTAATTTATTATTAGAACAATATGTATTGAAAGTTAATTTAGCTGCTATGTACTGTATACATACATGATGTGAGAGAAGCTAAACATTAGCTCCTACTGAATTATTCAAAAAGTAACCTTAATTGGTACTTTAGCTATGGTTTCTGTGATATCATAAATGACTTCTAAATTGCATTCTAAAAACTTTTTGGCTTAGTAATACTAACCGCTTCCAATGCATTTATTGGTAATTTAATCCACCTTCAGAAACAGCAGAAGCTTTTTAAGGTATCAGAACAAATGATAATTTTATGGTCATCACTATTAGAAATATTATTGACTTTACCATTACGAGTTTGCACTTCATATTCCTTATTGGAAGTATTTTTATAAGCTAGTTTAAGAGTATATTCATAATCATCTTTTTCCAACCCTTTATAGGTGACCGTAAGACCTTTGCTTTCATAAATAACTGTATCAGTAGCTGTGGTAGAAAATTCAACAACTTTTGATTTTTGTTCTGCTTTTTACTAGAACTAGTCTTGGGTACTTCAGAAGATGATGTGTTTGTTGATTTCTTATTATTACCACAAGCAGTTAAAAACAGAATAGCAAAGTAAAGACAACAACTGTAAAGACTTTCTTTTTCATGGTACACTCAAAGATAAGTGTGCTAGGTGAAGACTAAAGTCATTTAAAAAGCTGATTTGTCTCTTCTAAATTTGAATTTGGAATCAGCTCCTTGTGACAACAATCAACACAAAATACTTTTTCCCACTTTTTATTATAGCATTATACAAAATAATTATTCAATAAAAGATAGAACATAAAGACTTAAATAAGGTAGTAACCGGAAAGTCGAATATAAACTTGATGGTTTAGGTTGAGTGCCTTAATTGATTCATTTGACAGAAATTATCTATTTAGTACTAAAAATATGAAAACAACAAGAAAAAAACAAGACGACTATAAGGTTGGTCTGAATTTAATATCGAAAAATATCTAGCAAACAAGACTTGCAAATGGAATGAGTACTAGTATATGTCCTAAAATAAGCAGCATCAAAGTCAGATCTCGCCAATATGGAATTTAGATCACTCTTTTTAAACGAAGTGTACTACAAGTTTGTTAAATGGACAGTATAGAAAATAGTATAAACAGTAGTGTTTATACAATCACTTAAAATCTAGCAAGATAGGTCTATACCATTTACAAAAAGAAAAGAAAGCGATATAATGAAAGAGACATAATGAACAATGCGAGGTGATTTAAAATACCATTTACAGTTGTCTAAAGTGACAGCTTATATAAACTTTCACTGAAAGAAGGAGGTTTTATTATGCCTAAATATATTCAAGCGGATCGATTTTTCTATCCCCATGGTATCCGTCAAGGTGGCTACTTGGAAATCACAGATGGTAAATTTGGCAAATGGACGAAAGCTATTCCGGCAGGTGCGGATGTGATAGATTATACAGGTTATTCTATCGCACCGGGACTGGTGGATACCCATATTCATGGTTTTGGCGGTGTCGATGTCATGGATAACAATATTGAGGCACCCTTCATACGATGAGTGAAGGTCTCTTGACGACGGGGGTGACTAGTTTTCTGCCAACGACTTTGACTTCAAGCTATGAACAACTCTTGGCTGTGACAGAAAATATCGGTGCTCATTATCAGGAAGCGACAGGTGCTAAGATTCGTAGCTTTATATTTTGAAGGTCCGTATTTCACAGAAAAAAATATAAAAGGAGCCCAAAATCCAATTTACATGAAAAATCCTCGAATGGATGAATTTCGTGCTTGGAAAAAAGCATCGAATGGTTTGCTCAATAAAATCGCTTTAGCTCCAGAACGAGAAGGTGTTGAAGATTTTGTTCGAACCATTACTGATGAAGGCGTAACAGTTGCACTTGGGCACTCAAATGCAACTTTTGATGAAGCTAAAGTTGCGGTAGATGCTGGCGCTAGTGTCTGGGTTCATGCCTATAATGGCATGCGTGGTCTGACTCACCGTGAGCTGGGCATGGTCGGCGCTATGTACGAGCTGCCACACACTTATGCTGAGCTGATCTGTGATGGACACCATGTGGATCCAAAGGCTTGTGACATTTTGATGAAGCAAAAAGGTCATGAACATATTGCCCTCATTACCGACTGTATGACAGCTGGTGGACTAGAAGATGGCGATTATATGCTGGGTGAATTTCCGGTTGTAGTGGAAAATGGCACTGCTCGACTCAAATCAACAGGCAACCTAGCCGGTTCTATCTTGAAATTAAAAGATGGTCTAAAAAATGTTGTAAAATGGGGTATTGCTAATGCGCACCAAGCTGTTATGATGGCGACGCTCAATCAGCAAAAATCCGTTCATATTGAGGATGTTTGCGGTCAAATCAGGAAGGTCACGACGCTGACTTTATCGTTCTTGACAAGGATTTGGAACTGGTTTGCAACCTACTTGGATGGCGAAAAAAGATATGAAGCTAAATAGAATCTTTTTATCTTGAAAGAGTTGGGAAACCGACTCTTTTCATTTTACTTTTAAAAATACATGTAGTTAAGAAAGGGTTTTTAAGGATTTGAATTGCAATAAGGGGCGTGATATAATGAGGTTATCTGAGTCGTATGCTTCATGATTGTAGTTAGCATAACTTTTTATTACTTATAGTTTTTCTCGGCAGGGAATAGCACCAACCAAGGAGAATGTCTTTAAATCCAAATCCTTGAAAAAGAAAGTTAAGAAATAGATTTTTTGTTGGAAGGGGTAGTTGACTGGGCTGCCTGCTTGCTTAATAAAGGAGACGGAGATGGAACGTTATCAATTAAACAATGGTGTAGAGATTTCTGTTTTGGGCTTTGGAACTTGGAAGGCTCAGGATGGTGAAGAGGCCTATCAGGCGGTGCTAACAGCACTTGAAGCAGGCTACCGACACATTGATACTGCGGCTGTTTATAAGAATGAGGGAAGTGTGGGTCGTGCAATCAAAGACAGCGGTATCCCGCGAGAAGAGCTCTTTATTACGACCAAGCTCTGGAATGGTAATCATACTTATGAGGAGACTCAAGGAGCTTTTGCCCGCTCCTTAGAGCGTTTGGGGCTGGACTATCTGGACCTCTATCTTATCCACTGGCCCAATCCAAAACCTCTGCGAGAGCAGGAAGCTTGGAAGGAGCGCAATCGGGAGGTTTGGCGGGCTATGGAAGACCTCTATCGGGAGGGGAAAATCCGAGCTATCGGTGTCAGTAATTTCCTGCCTCACCACCTAGAGCCTCTGCTTGAGATAGCGCGTATTTTGCCTGCGGTCAATCAAATTCGTCTGGCGCCTGGTGTCTATCAGGCTGAAACAGTGGACTATTGTCGTAAGCATGATATTCTCCTAGAGGCTTGGGGTCCTTTCGGTCAAGGGGAACTTTTCCGCAATGAAGAAGTCAAGGCTGTGGCCGATAAATACTGCAAATCTGTCGCCCAAATCGCTCTGGCTTGGAGCCTGCAAGAGGGCTTCCTGCCCCTGCCCAAGTCGGTTACGCCTGAGCGAATCAAGAGCAATCTGGACTGCTTTGACAGTACCCTCAGTCCGGCAGATCTAGAAGTGCTGAAAAACATTCAAGGTCTTGAAGGCGGCGCTCCAGATCCAGATAAGATGGATTTTTAGATGATGATTGATTGAAACTGTAATCAAAACTCTCTCTTCTGTGCGATAAAGAAGTTAAAGGACTGATTGAGGAGGTTATTGAGCCACTGGGAGTGGGAAGATAAGGAAGAAAAAGAAGAGTCAAGGCTTCAGTCAATATCGTTATCAACATTCTCCTCCAATCTAGGAGTCGAATCGTCTTCCTTGCTAAAATTTGGAGGGAATCTAGCTTTCAGATAGTCCTATTTATGAAAATTTCCAAATAATCTATCCCTCGAATGACAGGATTTACTAAAATTGATTGGCATTCTATGTCTAGGATGACACTAATCACTAAAAGTTTCTAGGTATTCTAAGTCTTGAATGCTCGGATGATTCGTTTTTTTATAGACAAATAGTCCCCGTCGGAAGGTTTACTAGCAATCAGATGGGGATTTTTGCTGTCTTTTTTCTTTGAAAAAGAGGAAAAATGCTCTTTTGGAGCTTAAAACAACATTTCAGAGTAGCCTTGCCAAAGATTTATCACCACATGCTATACTTGTTTTATCATATTTTTGGAAAGGATTATTATGACAAAAACCTACACCATTCGCCCTCTGCCTTACAGCAACTTTACTAACCGTGAGTTTGAGAGCTTGATGACGGACTCTCATCAGGTTCTTACTAGCTTTGCCAAGTCTTACAAGGATGAGGCTATGTATGATGATCATCTTGAAGTCTTTGACAGTAAGCTGGAGCAATTCCAAGCCCAGTTGGCCAGCGTAGAAAATAAACAAACCTTGAGTCTAGCAGAAGTGGATAAGGAGCGGGACAGTGCCCTAGTCGGACTGTTTACCTTGCATAGGGGCTTTGCCAAAATCAAGGAGCCCAATCTCAAAGCTGCCCACGAAACCCTAACGCCAGTCCTTGCGAAGTATAAGGACATCACCAAGCATACCAACGATGTCGCAACTGCTGAAATCAAGAGTCTCCTCAAAACCCTCAAGGAGGAACCTTATGATGCAGCAGTGACTACCTTGGGTCTTCTGCCGATGCTTACCGCCGTGGCAACAGCTCAGGAAGGCTATGACCGGGCAGAAGCTCTGGCGCGTGCAGCCAAGTCCAGCAAAGAAGTCGGCAAAACCAAGCAGTTGCGTACCGAGCTCTCCCGTATCTATGACCTCTTTATGCGCTATACCGCAGCCTCCGCAGAAGCCTATCCCGAAAAACTCCACTTTGCTAAACTCCTCAAAGACCTCAACACCATCCGCGACAGCAAGCGCCGCCTATCCAGTCCAAGCAAGAAAACAAAAATGGAACCAGCAGTGGAAGTGGCTGGATAAAGTCAATCCCTTAGAAATGATTTTCTAGGGGATTTGTATTTTATGAGTATTTTAAAATGATTTTATTTTGCATTTGATAAAAATAAAGCAATAATATATAAAATGTGTAAAAAGATGATATAATAAGTGTGTTCAATTTTAGTAGGTTTATGATTAGGTGAGAATAAAAACGGAAGAGATAAAATTTTTAAAAACTAGAATCGTATCCCGAATCCCTGAAGTGCTACATTTGATGCGACTAGGATATTCTTAGAAATTATTAAGAATAATCCTACTCATAAAATTTTATAAAGAAATTGAAAAATGTTACGTTCAGTAATGGAAGAGTTAAGTATTACAAGATGAGAAAAATTGTGTTCAATTGGTTAATGCTATATCAGATGCTCTTGTAACAGCTTATATTTCTGAAGTTGAAACGGTTGAAGAAGGACGTATGTAATGCAGCGAGATCTTTTTCTAAAGTGGACATTGTTTATCACCCTCGTAGCTACCACTATATTTATGGCTTCTTTTTAGTAATATTAATTATTCCAAATTCTCATTTGAGAGATTAAGAGCTTTTTGATTTTTGACCATAAAATTGATTCGTACAGTTTTTGTTGTTCTAATTTTTTTATCTCAGTTATAAAATTATAAAATTATTTAAGTTTGACAGTAAGGGAAAAGTATCAAAATACCAAGAAATATGGCAATATCACCGGAAAGCGATTCATTGATGAACTACATTGTTGCGTATTTTACTCCGTTACTGTCTTTTTGATATGAATAATACAATAAGTATTTTCTTGAATTCATTATTACTTTCTTTTGATTGGATTGATGTATGTTGGTAGTAATGCAAGTTATCTAAACCCTGTTCTAGGAGTATTTGGTTTTAAGATATTTGGGTTACAGGTTTTCCTCACGCCCATCATATCATAACAAATCTTTCATTTGATGAAATGGAAACAGCAAGAAAACAGATGCAGAGCTTATTAGTTATAGATTAGGTGATGGAATCTATATCTTGAAAAGAAAAATAAATTCTAAAGATAGCAGACATGTGGCTGTTAATTACGACCAAAAACAGCCAACTTCCTGAACATGCTGAGTCAGCTCAGGAATACGACATAGAAAAGCTCAAGAAGAACTAGACAAGCTTTTGGAAGGGTTTAGGTAATGATTCACTATGGAGATAAGTAAAATAGTAGTTTTTAGTTAGATAACAAATGGAACAAATCAGATAACCATCTGATAGGTGTTTACTAGCTCAATTAGTGTGGTTGTGTGGAAGTTCTAATAAATAGACGTAAAATAAAATATTTTCCTTTTACAAAATTTTCTATTTTTGCTATAATGTTTTGTATGAAAGAAGTCTCATGCAATTACTTGCTAGCGAGTCTGGGATGGTGGAAGCCAGATAAGAGCTAAATGAAGATGGAGCTTTCAGTAAATTTTTAGTCATGATGTTATCTTAAGGCTATATTAACAATGAAGTAATAAACTAGGGTGGAACCGCGTTTTGACGCCCCTATGCAAAGCTGTATGGGGTGTCGTATCGATGCAGTTCTACTTTTTTTGATGATAAGGGATAAGGAGTTATAAATGTCTAAAAAATTAACCTTTCAGAAATCATTTTAACGTTGCAGCAGTTTTGGAATGAACAGGGCTGCATGCTCATGCAGGCCTATGATAATGAAAAAGGTGCTGGAACCATGAGACCCATATACTTTCTTCGTGCCATTGGACCTGAGCCATGGAATGCGGCTTATGTCGAACCTTCGCGACGTCCAGCAGATGGGCGTTATGGCGAAAAATCCGAATCGCCTCTACCAACATCATCAGTTTCAGGTTGTAATGAAACCAAGCCCAAGCAACATTCAAGAGTTGTATTTGCAGTCGTTAGAATTGCTGAGGATTAACCGTTGGAGCATGATATTCGTTTTGTCGAGGATAATTGGGAAAATCCTTCAACTGGTTCTGCAGGTTTGGGTTGGGAAGTATGGCGATGGGATGGAAATCACGCAGTTTACTTATTTCCAACAGGTCGGTGGTTTGTCTACTGATCAGTTACCTCAGAGTAACTTACGGTTTGGAGCGGCTAGCGTCCTATATCAAGAGGTGGATTCCGTTTATGATATTGAGTGGGCAGATGGAGTTAAGTACAGCGAAGTTTTCCGTCAGCCAGAATTTGAACATTCAAATACAGTTTTGAAGTGAGCGACCAAAGCCTTGCTTTTAGAAAATTTTGATCATTTTGAAGCAGAAGCAAAACGCTGCTTGGAATATAATCTTGTGCACCCTGCTTATGATTATGTATTGAAATGCTCTCATACTTTTAATTTATTGGATGCTCGAGGAGCCGTTTCCGTAACAGAGCGTGCCAGTTATATTGCTCGGATTCGAATTTAGCACGTATTGTTACTAAAACCTTTGTGGCAGAACGCAAACGGCTAGAGCTATCCATTGTTAGACAAAAGTAACACGTAGAAATTATTGGCTGAGGAGGAATAAAAATGACGAAGAATTTATTGGTTGAGTTAGGGCTTGAAGAAATGCCTGCTTATGTTGTAACACCAAGCATGAAACAATTACGTGATAAAATAGCAGCCTTTTAACAGACAATCGTTTGACATTCGATAAGATTGAAATATTTTTCCACTCCTCGTCGCTTGGCTGTACGTGTGTCAATCTAAGTGAAAAAGCAAACAGACCCTGACAGAAGACTTCAAAAGGACCAAATGAAAAAATTGCTTTGGATGCAGATGGTCATTTACAGAAAGCTGCGCAAGGCTTTGTTCGTGGAAAAAGGCTTGACGGTTGAAGATATCACATTTCGTGAAGTAAAAAGGTGAGAATATGTCTATGTCACCAAGCAAGAAATCGGAAAACCGTTGAAGAATTGATTGACGGTATTGTGGATGTATTGAAATCACTAACTTTTCCTGTAAATATGCACTGGGGTAGCCATACATTTGAATATATTCGCCCTGTTCATACCCTCACCGTGTTATTGGATGATGAATCTTTTTTGATGAATTTGTTTGATATTGAAAGTGGACGGACAAGTCGGGGTCATCGTTTTCTAGGTCATGAAGTGAAGATTCAGTCTGCAGATTCTTATGAAGAAGATCTGCGCGAAGTTTTTGTCATTGCTAGTCCAATGGAACGAGAAAACATGATTTTGGATCAAATCAAAGAAATCGAGAAAATGCACAATGTTCATGTGGAAATTGATGAAAATTTGCTAGATGAAGTGCTGAACTGATTGAGTACCCAACTGCTTTTTATTGGGCGTTTTGACGATCGTTACTTAGATGTTCCGGAAGAAGTTCTTGTTACGTCTATGAAGGTTAATCAACGTTATTTTGTTGTTCGCAATGAAAATGTGCAAAGCTTCTTCCATATTTCGTATCGGTACGCAACGGAAATGCAGAACACCTCGAAAATGTCGTCAAAGGAAATCAGAAAGTTTTAGTGGCTCGGTTAGAAGATGCAGAATTTTTCTGGCGCGAAGATCAACGATTGATTATTTCTGACTTGGTTGACAAGTTGAAAAATGTAACTTTCCATGAAAAAATTGGCTCATTAGCGGAGCACATGGAACGAACAGCAAAGATCGCAGCTCTTTTAGCAGAAAAAGCACACTTATCTACTCGGGAAGTGAAAGATGTAACCCGTGCCGCATCTATTTACAAATTTGATTTATTGACCGGTATGGTTGGAGAATTTGATGAATTGCAAGGTATCATGGGAGAAAAATATGCTCTACTTGCAGGAGAAAACACAGCAGTAGCTAGAGCTATTCGAGAGCATTATTTACCAACTGCCAGTGACGGTGAATTGCCAGATACGAAAGTTGGTGCTATTTTAGCCATTGCAGACAAGATAGACACGATTCTTTCGTTCTTCTCTGTTGGACTCATTCCAAGTGGTTCAAATGACCCTTATGCTCTTCGTAGGGCAACACAAGGTGTTGTGCGCATTTTGGATAAATTTGGTTGGCATATTGCCTTAGATGAATTGATAGAACAGCTCTATGCGCTGCAGTTTGATAGTCTCACATATAGTAACAAAGAGCAGGTACTTGAGTTTTCTTCCAGTACGCGTATTGATGATGGATAATGATATTCCGAAAGATATCGTAACAGCTGTGCTCAATAGCTCGATGTTTGTTGTACGTGATTTGGTCGAGGTGGCGGCTCTTCTAGCAGAAAAAGCACAAGATAATTCTTTCAAACCAGCAGTTGAAAGTTTGGCACGTGTCTTTAATTTGGCAGAAAAAGCAGAAGCAGTAGGTGTTGTGAATGAAAGTCTGTTTGAAAATGAAGAGGAAAAAGAACTTCATACAGCAATCGAGCACTTGACTTTATCTGATGATCTTGCAGGTAATATTGAACAATTATTTGCTTTAAAGTTCGGTCATTGATGCCTTCTTTGATAACACCATGGTTATGGCAGAAGATGAAGCAATCCGAGCAAATCGTTTGGCGCTTTTAGTCACTTTCAATGACAAAGGCTAAAAAGTAGCACAGTTTAACCAAATCAATACGAAATGATAAGAGGGTGAATTTTTATGGATTCAAAGAAATTGCACGAATCAATGAGCTTGCCAAGAAAAGAAAACAGTTGGCTAACACCCGAGAGAAAGTAGAGCAAGCTAAGTTGCGGGAAGAATATATCGAAGGCTATCGTCATGGCGTTCGCCACCACGATGGAAGGGATTAAAATTGTGGATGAAGAGGGCAATGACATCACGCCAGAAAAACTTCGCCAAGTCCAACGTGAAAAACTTGCACGGTCGAAGTTTAGATGATCCAAATTCGTAATAAAGGCAGCAAAAATCGCTGAGAAACATTCTCGGCGATTTTTTCTAAACTATCCCGCAATATCTTCAAAATGGTCAAATGTTTGACTGTCAATAACTGCCATCAACAATTCGTCCTTTTTAAAGGTATGAGTCAGGTGATGTATCAATGTTGAGAAATTTTCGTCGGGCATTTCTCGAAAACCAATGATATTGAGGTTGTAGTTTTGACGAAGTTTTAATTGGGCTAAATTCTTACCAATCCAAGACTAGAGGTGGATAAAAAATTCGATAATAGATACATTTTTATCTAGTTCAATGACGTCAGTCGTAGCTTGATGCAGGATATTTTTGCAAGTGAAATTCCTGTTTTCACGCTCAGGGAGATACAGCGATCTGCTCCGACTTTTTAGCAACACTTTTCGGGTTGTCTTGCTTTTACCTTAGCAATCACTTTTTCAACGCCTAATGATTTGCAGTGCATGACGGCAGGACACTCGATTCTAGATTGTCACCAGTAGCGACCACTACCCGTATCACAGGTATCAATTCCTGCAGCTTGCAGCAAATCGTGGTCTGTAATATCGCCGACCACGCCTCGTGCTAAAATGGGTTCAAAATGGTTGATGACATCTTCGCGATCGTCAGCGATAATATCGCAGTTGTATTTACAGAGCGTGTTAATGATACTGCGACCAAAAACTCCCTAGTCCCAGTATGCCAATTGTTCGTTTATCCATGAATTCTTCCTATCCGATATGATATTTTGCGTTGGAAGAATTTAATCGTATCTTTTTCTTTGATTTTTCGATTGGAGAGACTAACGATTAGGGTCAGTGGTCCAATTCGTCCGATAAACATCAAAAACATAATCACCGTTAAGGCGGCATGATTTAAAAGTAGGCGTTAGATTTGCCGTTACGCCTACCGTTCAAAAGCGGACATAGCTTCAGACATTAAGTAAATAAAAACGATGTCCGTTATCAGCGACCATAGTCAAAAAGTCAAGCCAATGATAAAGGTTGTTGTAAAGACAATCAAGACACTAAAGGCTTTTTGAATGGTAGAGGAGAAAACGTATGGTGTCCAAAATTAGTATGAGGCATACTAAGTTTCCGTTCGGGCAAAAGGCTAATACGACCAAAAGTAGTGATTTTCAGTCCCCTACCGTTCCTCCAGGGAGCACCCCTAGAAACATTTGAATGATGTAAAGGAGAAGTGTCACCGGACGAGCTTGTGTATAGTCAATTGTTGCAAAAGCCAGCCGTCCGCATGGTGACGGCTTGAAAAAGCTGACTAAAAGTTTCTTTTCAAAGGAAGTCGACCAATAGTAGCTGTATTTTGATATTCTGTCAGAAATGTCAAGCAGGTTCCACTGATTAAGATGAAAGCTGTTAAAGCAAGGACCAATTTTGTGTGAAAGCGTAATTTTCGCTTGTGTCCTTTTGTCTGGATATTTGTTTTTAAGTCAAACCAAACTGAAAAACCCAAGCCTCCCATGATAATCAAGGCAGCAATGGTCAAATTGACCAAGGCATCTGTTTGTGTATGCCAATAGCTAGTGCTTCCTAAGTTGTCAAATCCAGCATTACAAAAAGCAGAAATAGCAAGGAAAATGGAAGTTAGAGCGCCCTTTCCCCAGCCTAAAAAGAGGGATAAAAACGAAAACTGAGAATCAAGGCTCAAGGGTTTCTATACTAAAAGTGATTAGAAAAATCGAGCGGAGAAAATCACGTATAGAATTTGTTTTCGTTTTTGACTGAGACTTTCTTGCAAAAGTGGTCCGATTGGAAAAGGCTGAGTTTCTGATTGGAGCGGACGTAAATCAGCCCGATGAAGCTAATCAGCCCCAAACCACCGATTTGAATAAGAAGCATGCAGATAATCTGTCCCCAAATATTGTGAGTATCTGCAACAGACTGCGTAAAAAGTCCGGTCACACAGACCATTGAAACCGACGTGAAGAGATGGTCGAAATAGTTGGCTTTTAGAAGTTGCTACCTGCACGAAAGGCAGATCTATAAGAAGAGACCCACCACGATAACGAGGCAAAACTCAATAAAATACGCCTCGCAGGAGACAATCTTGATAAAAACGTGACATTCTTATCTTCCTTCATAGAATAATGACTTTATTTTTACCACAAAGCAGTTTAAAAGAAACGAGAAGGAAGGCGCAAGAAGTCTAATCCTTCTTCAAAAATTTTTCGACCGAGAAGATGCAGCAAGCAATCACTGCCATCTATCCAAAACAATATCGGATCTGTCAAGGTGAAGAAAAAGTAGAGGAAATGATAAGGAGAATAGCTAGAAGAGGTAAGATAATTTTTGTATTGTTGAAGATTCATTTTGAATTTAATCTTTCTATTTTTACTTGTTCCAAAAAGTGTGTTTAGGTCTGTCTTCAAAGCTAGCGCTAAACTAATGCAAAGTTCTAGTGTTAGGGTTATATTTGTTGTTTTCAATCATAGTTATTGTCTGCCGCGAAACGCCAATCTTTTAGCAAAGGTCCAATTGTGAGAGATCTAATCGAAATCTTTTACTCGATTCATGCTTTTATCCTTGGTTTGATGTCAAATATAACTGACTTTTTATAATTATATTATTATAGAAGAAAACTAAAGTAAATATGTCAAGTATAATTGATAAAAACTTTACATGATTCTGAAATTCATTTTTAAATCTTTATGGTATAATAGTAAAGATATGACAAATGAATTTCATCATGTCAACTAGTTCTTCTGCACGAAACCATTGATCAACTTGATATAAAAACCAAATGGAGTCTATGTTGAGTGCAACATTAGGTGGAGCAGGGCATAGCGAATATTTATTGAGTAAATTAGGAAAAACGGTCATCTATGCTATGCTGATCAAGATCGGACTGCTATTGAGCATGCTCAAAAACAGCTTAGCGTCGTATGTTGAACAAGGAATGGTGACTTTTTATCAATGACAATTTTCGTCATTTAAAAAGCTCACTTGAATGAACTAGTGTTAAAGAAATTGATGGTATTTCGTTATGATGGGAGTTTTCGAGTCCGCAACTTGATGAGCGTGAGCGTGGCTTTTTCCTATAAACAAGATGCTCCGCTTGATATGCGAATGAATCGTGAGGCAAAGCTAACAGCTTATGAAGTAGTTAATCAATATAGCTATCATGATTTAGTGCGGATTAAGTATGGGAAGATAAGTTTTTCAAAACAAATTGCTCGTAAAATTGAGCAAATGCGTGAAAAGAAACTGATTGAGACCACTACAGGGTTGGCAGAGATTATTAAATCTGCTAAGCCCTGCAAGGAATTAGAAAAAAGGTCACCCAGCTAAACAGATTTTTCAAGCCCATTCGTATTGAGGTCAATGATGAGTTGGGAGCGGCAGACGAGTCCATTCAACAGGCGATGGATTTATTAGCAGTTGATGGACGGATTTCTGTGATTACCTTTCATTCGTTAGAAGACCGCTTGACCAAGCAACTTTTTAAAGAGGCATCAACAGTGGATGTGCCGAAAGGTTTACCATTTATTCCAGAGAATCTACAACCCTAAAATGAAATTGGTTACTCGGAAACCTATTTTACCAAGTAAAGAAGAACTAGATAACAATAATCGCGCGCATTCAGCTAAGCTGCGTGTGGCACAAAAAGTACATAAGTGAGGATTGAGATGGCAAATAATAGACCAAGAACGACCAGTCAGATACTCAGGCGCGTATTCAAAGATTTTCTCGTGTTGAAAAGGTATTTTATGGCGCTATAGTCTTGACGGCAGTTATCTTAGCGACAAGTGTTGTCTTTATGCAGACAAAATTATTGCAAGTGCAGCGTGATTTAACAACTGTCAATTCAAAAATCGAAGCGAAGCGAACAGAGTTAGATGATGCCAAGCAAGAGGTTAATGAATTGATCCGTAGTGAACGTTTGTCAAAATTAGCGAGTTCGCAAGAAATGACTCAGAATAATGAAAATATCAGAACGGCGGAGTAGAGCATGAATGGACTCAGAAGACGAATTTTAAACCATGCTTTGAAAAATCGGAGGAATCCTAGTTACAATCGTAGACGAGTAGGGAAAAATCTAAGCGTTTTGACGGTTTTTGTCTTTTTTGTTTTCCTAATCAATTTTGCAATTATCATTGGAACGGGAAAGAAGTTTGGCGTGAATTTAGCTGAACAGGCAAGTCAAGTGCATCAAATCACAAAGATCGTCCCAGCTAAACGTGGAACTATTTATGACCGTAATGGTTTGCCAATAGCTGAAGACGCGACTTCCTATAATGTCTATGCTGTTATTGATAAAAGTTATAAGTCAGCAACAGGAGAAATTCTCATGTAGAAGAATCTCAATACGATAAGGTAGCTGATGTATTTAACGAAAGTATCTTGGTATGGACAAAGACCACGTCAAAAACAACTATCTCGATTACAACAAGTTTCGTTTGGTGCTCAAGGAATGGTATCAGTTATAGCAATATGAATACTATTCGTGAGGAATTGAAAAAGCGAAAAGTAAAGGAGTTGATTTCACAACTAGTCCAAATAGAAGCTATAACAATGGGAATTTTGCTTCTGTTTTTGTTGGATTGGCTCAGTTACAAGAAAAATAAAGATGGTAGTAAAAACACTTGTTGGAACAACAGGTTTAGAAGCTGCTTTAAAACAAGACGTTAGCTGGAACAAATGGTGTCATCACCTGAAAAAGATAAAAATGGAAATATAGTACGGGATCAGACAAGGTTTCAAGGCAAACACAAGATGGAAAAGATGTTTATACAACCTTATCTTCGGATTTACAGTCTTTCCTTGAAACGCGGATGAATGCTTTTGTGGAAAAAGCTAAGGGAACTTATGCCAGTGCCACATTAGTCAGTGCAAAACTGGAGAAATCCTTGCAACGACGCAGCGTCAAGTTTTGATGCTGATACAAAAGCAAGATTTGACAAAAGACTTTGCTTGGTCTAGTGCTCTCTATCAAAATCAGTATGAACCTGGCTCAACGATGAAGGTTATGACACTAGCTGCAGCTATAGACAATAACACTTTCCCAGAAAATGAAACGTATAATAATAGTAGTTTACAAATTGCGGATGTAACGATTCGAGACTGGAATGTCAACATGGGACTTTCTGAAGGACAGACATTAACCTATGCTCAAGGCTTTGCTCTTTCTAGTAATGTGGGAATGGCTTCTCTTGAGAAAAAAATGGGTGACGAAAAATGGCTAGACTATCTTAGCAAGTTTAAATTTGGTCTACCCACACGCTTTGGAATGAATTATGAAGATTACGTGGTCTTCCGACAGATAATATCGTTACTTATGCAATGAGTGCTTTTGGTCAAGGAATTTCAGTTACTCAGATACAAATGTTACGTGCTTTTTCTTCCATCGCTAATGACGGTGTAATGGTTGAACCAAAATTCATCAGTGCAATTTATGATTCCAAAAGTGGGAGTGCGCGTAAGGCTTCTACAGAAATTGTTGGGCACCCTGTTTCCAAAGATGCTGCTAAGTCAACGAGAGACCATATGGTGACTGTCGGTACAGATCCTATTTACGGAACCTTATAGTAAGGGCAGAAGGTCCGATTATCAAAGTGCCCTAATCAAAATGTGCGGTTAAATCCGGTACAGCACAAATTGCCGGAGAAAATGGCAGTGGTTATCTGACAGGGCAAATGATTACATCTATTCTGTTGTGGCAATGACACCAGCAGAAAAATCCTGATTTTATCATGTATGTAACTCTGAAACAGCCCTCAGAATCTTTTCCAACCAATCTTCTGGAAAGAAGTTGTCAATCCGGTGCTAGAAGAAGCTGCAGCGATGAAGGATACGTTGAACCTGACGACGCAAACCCCTGTTCTAAAAAGTCAGTTTCAAAAAGAAATGACTTATAAAATGCCCTCTACTAAAAATACCAGCCCTGGTGATTTAGCAGATGAGTTACGACGCAATCTTGTACAACCTATTATCCTAGGTACTAGTAAAAAAATATTAAGAGAGTGTCTGTAAAAACAGGTGAGGCACTGAAATCCAATCAGCAAATTCTTGTCTTAACAGATGACTTTACTGAAATGCCGGATATGTACAGTTGGACCAAGAAAAATGTTGAAACATTCGGTGAATGGTTGGGCATAAAAGTGCATGTTAAAGGCAAAGGCTCTAAAGTTGTTGCCCAAAGTGTTAAAACCAACGCATCACTCAAGAAAATAAAAAGAAATAACAATTACATTAGGAGATTAGCATGTTACAAGCTATCGTTGCAGGTGTTGTGACCTTTATTCTAACTCTGGTTGGAATACCTGCTTTTATTCGTTTTTATCATAAAGCCCATATTTCTGGGCAACAAATGCACGAGGATGTGAAGCAGCACCAAGCAAAAGCGGGAACTCCAACCATGGGTGGGACTGTTTTCTTGCTAGCTTCCGTTTTGTCAGTTTTGTGATTGCACTTATATCAAGAGAACTCTCAAGCGCTGCTTTGATGATATTGTTTATTCTTGTTTTGTACGGCATTGTTGGTTTCTTAGACGACTTTTTTAAAAGTTTTTCAAAATAAATGAAAGGCTTAAATCCCAAGCAAAAATTAGCTCTTCAAATTATCGGTGGTATTGTACTTCTTCTTTGACACCCACGGTGGAGGCGATTTGTAATGTTTTTGGTTTCCACTTCATTTAGGTTATCTTTATATCGCTTTTGCCCTCTTTTGGTTGGTTGGTTTTTCCAATGCAGTCAATTTGACAGATGGCATTGATGGATTAGCCAGCATTTCTGTTACAATCAGTTTGACAGCTTATGCAGTTATTGCGGTGGTTCAGCATCGTTTTGATATTTTAATTGTCATTTTGAGTATGATTGGCGGTCTGCTTGCCTTCTTCATTTTTCAATCATAAACCAGCTAAAAATTTTTATGGGTGATGTAGAGAGCTTAGCACTTGGTGGTATGTTAGCAGCCATTTCGATGGCGCTTCATCAAGAATGGACGCTGCTCATCATTGGAATTGTCTATGTCTTTGAAACAACTTCGGTTATGATGCAGGTTTCTTATTTCAAATTGACCGGCGGCAAACGTATTTTTCGGATGACACCAGTTCATCATCATTTTGAACTGGGAGGTCTATCAGGTCATGGAAAAAGCTTGGAGCGAATGGAAAGTTGATTTCTTTTTCTGGGGAATCGGTTTTTATAGCTAGACACTAACACTTGCAATTTTATATTTATAAGAGAAACGAGGTGCGGACAATATTATTTCTGCCTCGCTTTTTGTGACGAAAAACTTCGTCCCTACCTCACTAGTCTTCTAGATTGCTGAATAATCACCCTCTGAGAGATGAGGTTAGAAACTAAAAATGCAAATTTTATCTCTGGATGTCTCTTTTTGTTTTAAATAGCAGAAAATCCGAAAAATATATTAAAAATCATGATTTTTCTTGTACTTATACGAGTGTATAATAGGTTCAATATTTAGTTGAAGGAAGGGAGTAGTGCTATCTTCATAAAAGTAGAATGGCTTATTTTTAACTTTTAAAAAGAATGTTTATTCAATTTGAGCCAAAAAGATAAAAATTTACTATTTTTGTTTCTTTTATGTATTTTGTGACTTATTTTAATCATATTATGCAGAGAATAACTAGTATTTTGAATAAATAATATTTTTCTGTCAAAAACAGCTCTTTACTTTTTGAAAATATTTCGGTATAATATTCAATGTAACAAGATGTGACATTAGAGGAGGTTTATCTATGAAAATCATCGAAAATGGATTATTGCAACAGGAGTTGTACTAAAGGTGCTGGAATCTTATTGGCAGGTTGTGGCAAGTCAGCTTCTAGCACATCAACTTATTCATACGTATACACAAGATCCAGACACGCTAAATTATCTGATGGCGAACCGTGCAACAACTTCAGATGTTGTGACTAACTTAGTTGATGGATTATTGGAAAATGACCAGTACGGAAATTTAGTTCCGGCGCTTGCTAAGTCATGGACAGTCTCCAAAGATGGCTTGACATCTACGTATAAATTACGTAAAAGATGCTAAATGGTACACATCAGAAGGTGAAGAGTACGCAAGTGTAAAAAGCGCAAGACTTTGTAACTGGCTTGAAATACGCCGCAGATAATAAATCAGAAGCCCTTTACCTCGTTTAAGATTCTGTCAAAGGTTTGGATGCTTACATCAAGGGTGAAACGAAGGATTTTTCAATGGTTGGAGTAAAAGCTCTAGATGACTATACAGTACAGTATACACTCAGCCGTGCAGAGACTTATTGGAATTCAAAAACGACCAATAATATCCTCTTCCCAGTTAATGCAGATTTCTTGAAATCACAAGGAAAAATTTTGGTTCTGTAAAAACCAACCAGCATTCTATACAATGGTCCTTATCTATTGAAGTCTCTGACAGCTAAGTCTTCTATGGAATTTGCTAAAAATCCTCATTACTATGATAAAAAGAATGTTCATTTGGATAACATTAAATTGACATATTATGACGGCTCTGACCAAAAGCCCTTATCCATAACTTCACAGATGGTGCCTATAGTGCAGCTCGTCTTTATCAAATAGCTCTAGTTTTTGCTTCTGTTAAGAAACAATATGCTAACAATATCATCTATAGTTTGCAAGATGCGACCAGCTACTATTACAACTTTAATTTAAATCGTCAGTCTTACAACCATACATCGAAGAAAAACAGATGCTCAAAAGGCTGCGACACAAGAAAGCGGTGCTAAACAAAGCTTTCCGTCAAGCTATCAACTTTGCCTATAATCGTACTTCTTATGGTGCACAAAGTAATGGGAAAGACGGAGCAACAAAAAGTATTGCGGAACACACTCGTGCCACCAACATTTGTTTCTATCGGTGATAAAACGTTTGGTGATGTTGTGTCTTCTAAGCTAGTAAACTATGGCTCAGAATGGTCAAACATGAATTTAGCCGATGCACAAGATGCTTATTACAATCCAGAAAAAGCTAAAGCAAAGTTTGCTCAAGCTAAAGCAGAACTGCAAGCAAAGGGTGTTCAGTTCCTATCCACTTAGATGTACCAGCTGATCAGACAAGTAAAATTGGTGTTCAATGGGAAAGTTCCATGAAGCAATCTGTTGAGTCCGTCTTGGGCACAGAAAATGTTGTCATTGATATTCAACAAATGAGTTCAGATGAATTAAATAATATCAGTTATTTTGCTAATACAGCTGCTCAAAAGGACTATGATCTGTATAATGGTGGTTGGTCTGGTGACTATCAAGACCCATCTACCTATTTAGATACTTTGAATACAAAAATGGTGGTAGTTTACAAAACTTTGGTCTGGAACCAGGTCAAGAAAATGATAAGATTAAGGCAGTTGGACTGGACACATATACAGAGATGCTAGCTGAAGCAAATGCTGAAACCAACGAAGCTACACGCTATGAAAAATATGCCGAGGCACAAGCATGAGTTAATTGATAGTGGCTTGACAATGCCAAACCTCTCTCTTGGAGGAACACCGTCCGTGACGAAAACAGTTCATTTAGCCGTTCCTACTCATTAGTTGGAATCAAAAAGGTGCTCAAGCAGTTACTTTTAAATATGTCAAATTGCAAGACAAAAATTGTAACAACAAAAAGAATATGAAAAGTGCTAAAAAGAAATGGCTAAAAGAAAAAGAAATCTCTAATAAAAAGCACAAGATGACTACGAAAATCATGTAAAATAAATGTAAGAAACTTCTATGAACGATAAAGCTTCGTAGGAGTTTCTGTTATTCCTATCTAAAAGAACCTATATCTAAGAAGTCTCAAACAAGAGTTGGCTTTTAGGGACTGATTTTTAAGTGTTGATAGATACATTTTTCAAAAAAATTTTTCTTGACAAGGAGTTTTCTATCCTGTTATACTAATAAAGTACTCAATCGCGGGATGGCGGAATTAGCAGACGCGCAGGACTAAGGATCCTGTGACCGCTTTTAGGTCGTGAGGTTCAAGTCCCTCTCTCCGCATCAGACAAGCTGGCTTTGGTCAGTTTTTGTTTTCATTATTTTTTGAAATGTGAGGAAAGAAAAACAGTTTTATAAGAAAAACGCTAAAAGGTTAGGGAAATGCTGGTATCTAAAAGTGATAAAATAAACAATGTAAATGGGAAAACCCCATAAAAATAAATAGGAGGCCTCAATACTAATGGCAATCGTTTCAGCAGAAAAAAATTTGTCCAAGCAGCTCGTGACAATGGTTATGCAGTTGGTGGATTTAATACAAACAACCTTGAGTGGACTCAAGCTATCTTGCGTGCAGCTGAAGCTAAAAAAGCTCCAGTTCTTATCCAAACTTCTATGGGTGCTGCTAAATATATGGGTGGTTACAAAGTATGTAAACTTCTCATCGAAAACCTTGTAGAATCAATGGGAATTACTGTACCAGTTGCTATTCACCTTGACCATGGTCATTATGAAGATGCACTTGAATGTATCAAAGTTGGTTACACTTCAGTTATGTTTGATGGTTCTCATCTTCCAGTTGAAGAAAATCTTGAAAAAGCTCGCAAAGTTGTTGAATTTGCGCATGCAATGGCGTGTCAGTAGAAGCTGAAGTTGGTACAATCGGTGGTGAAGAAGATGGTATCATCGGTGATGGTGAATTGGCTCCAATCGAAGATGCAAAAGCAATGGTTGAAACTGGAATTGACTTCCTTGCAGCAGGTATTGGTAACATTCATGGACCATACCCAGCTAACTGGAAAGGTCTTCACCTTGACCACTTGCAAAAATTGACAGAAGCTGTTCCTGGATTCCCAATCGTACTTCACGGTGGTTCAGGTATTCCTGACGACCAAATCCAAGCAGCAATTAAACTTGGTGTTGCTAAGGTAAATGTAAACACTGAATGTCAAATTGCATTTGCAAAAAGCTACTCGTAAATTCGTTGCTGAATACGAAGCAAACGAAGCAGAATACGATAAGAAGAAACTCTTTGATCCACGTAAATTCTTGAAACCAGGTTTCGAAGCAATTACAGAAGCTGTTGAAGAACGTATCGACGTATTCGGTTCAGAAGGTAAAGCTAATTAAAGCTACTAATAAAAAGAAAAATCTCGCTTTTTGGCGGGATTTTCTTTTGACTCGAGTTGTTTGTGATGTAGTATAGGATTCATTATTTTTTCGTTTCCTCTTGACAAATCAAATTTGCATGCTAGAATAGATTTATACGTTTATTTCGCCGATTTAGCTCAGTTGGTAGAGCAACGCACTCGTAACGCGTAGGTCGTAGGTTCAAGCCCTATAATCGGCATCATTGAAGGTCTTCATTGAATTGAAGGCTTTTTTGTTGTTTATACAGTACGTAAAAAGGGCTATAATCTGGTCAGCTCATGAAAAACAAGTAAGTTATTCAGATTTCACGACCACTTACCTATCCGAATGAACCACTTACTGAAAATCGCTTTGAATTTCATGTGACAATTGTTATAATAAAATAAAGAAAAGCGAGGGGAGCGTTTATGAAAATTCGAGTAGAGTTAGATTCGAATCTGGAAGAAGCAGAAATTGTCATTAAGGCACCTCGCTTTGATGAACAGATAGAGCGCATTCAACGTTCTCTGGAAGAAGTTGCCAAAGCCATCTATACTTTTTACAAAGATACGAGTGAATATTATGTTGATTTAGTAGATATCCTCTTCTTTGAAACGGATGGAAATAAAATTTTTGCGCATGCTCGAAATAATGCTTATGAAGTCAAACTGAAATTGTATGAGCCTAGAAGAATGTTTGCCACGGTATTTCTGTCGTATTTCAAATCAACGATTACGAATATTAAAGCAATTTATTCATTAGAAAAAGTCTTTTTCAGGAACGAGCAGTATTCGCTTTTATGATACCCATAAGCAAGTGCATGTGTCTAGCATTATTTTCAATTCTTAAAAAGAAAAATTAAGTGAAATGAGGTAAATATTATGAGAAAAACATTGTTTGGAGTGGGAGCTTTTGGTATTAGCCGTTGGGTGCTGCTACAAGGAAATTTTGGTATTCAGCTTATTGATTTCAATTTTTGGCCAATGCTTGTTGTGCTTGGATTTGCTTACTTTGCAATTGAAAAAATTTTTGAGAGGAAATTTATCTGTGGGATTATTTTAGCATTATTTCTTAATCGTTGCAAATAGCAGCTATCACTTTTTGCCCATCTCATCTGGAACGATTTTTCCTAGCAGGGATTTTTGGCTTCTATAGGTATTGGCTTAATTTTTCAAACCAAAACGAATTTGGGGTGTTTATCGTAGTTCAAATGCTCATCGCATTATAAATGGGGATATTAATTTTGGAAGTGGTACGCGCTACATCAATTCGGAAGATTTTACCTATGAAACGCTAGATTGTGCTTTTTGGGAATGCTACGGTTTATTTTGACAATGCTATCATTAAAAGGAGACTCTGCAACTTTTTGATATTGATGTATCTTTTGGGAATGCTACATTATATGTACCAAGTAATTGGCGTGTAGAGTTAGATGTGGATAATGCTTTTGGTACAGTGACGAATCCCCGTAATATCAATGAGAAAGATAAGACTCTTTATGTAAAGGAGATGTATCTTTTGGTCGTTTGGGGAATTATCTATATTTAAGACTGGTGGATTAGGGGCTGCCTTGGCTAAATTTTTGAAAATATAGAGAAAATAGTCTTGCAAAAATCATAGAAATTGTGATAAAAATTTTACGGTATGTGGTATAAAACCCATGAAACTAATCAGGAGGACAAGTATCAATGGCAAAAGTATGTTACTTTACAGGTCGTAAAACTGTATCAGGAAACAACCGTCTCACGCAATGAACTCAAACAAAAACGTACTGTGAAACCAAATCTTCAAAAGGTGACAATCTTAGTTGATGGTAAACCCTAAGAAAAGTTTGGGCTTCAGCACATTGCCCCTAAATCAGGCAAAAGTTGAACGCGTTTAATTTATGAAGAATCGGACCTCTGAGGGTCCCTTTTTCTTTTTGTACAAGAAAATAGATTTTTAGGACAAGGAAAATCCCCAACATTGACTGAATACTTTCTAATTATGTACTCTCTTTTTACAGTCCGCGTAAAATATGGTAAAATAAACTATAAAATACTTTTGAGGTAGAAACTATGACTGTAAAAATCAATACAAAAGATGGTCAAATCGAACTGACAGATGATGTCATTGCGACAATTGTTGGTGGGGCAGCAACTGAAATTTTTGGTGTAGTCGGAATGGCACAAAAATGCCATTAAAGATAATTTTCAAGCTTTGTTGGGCAAAGAAAATTATGCGAAAAGGCGTTGTAGTAAAGACAACGGAAGAAGGTAGCATTGCTGTTGATGTTTATACAGTTTTGAGCTATGGTACCAAGATCAGTGAAGTGTCTAAAAATATTCAAGAACGTGTGAAATTCAGTCTTGAAAATCAGCTTGGAATTACTGCTGAAACAGTAAATGTCTATATCCAAAATATTAAAGTTGTAGGAGAATAATCGTGTCAAATATTACTACTAGTTTATTTCAAGAAATGGTGCAGTCTGCATCTACTCGTTTGAATAAACAGGCTGAATATGTCAATTCTTTAAATGTTTTTCCTGTGCCAGACGGTGATACAGGTACCAATATGGGAATGACCATTGAAAATGGTGCAAAGGAAGTTGCGGACAAATCTGCTTCTACTGTTGGTGAAGTGGCTGGAATTTTTGCAAAAGGTCTCTTAATGGGTGCGCGTGGGAATTCGGGTGTTATCACATCTCAGCTTTTCCGCGGCTTCTCTCAAAGTGTAAAAGAGAAGGAAGAATTAACAGGACAAGATTTAGCCCTTGCTTTTCAATCTGAGAGAAGTAGCCTACAAAGCTGTGATGAAACCGGTTGAAGGAACGATTTTGACTGTTTTCTCATGAGCTGCAATTGGTGCTAAGAAAAAGCAGAAGAGACTAATGATGCTGTTGAAGTCATGAAAGCAGCTCTTGATAGTGCTAAGGTGGCTCTTGCTAAAACACCTGACATGCTTCCGGTCTTAAAAGAAGTTGGTGTTGTGGACTCTGGTGGTCAAGGTCTTGTTTTCATTTATGAAGGCTTTTTGTCAGCATTGACAGGCGAATATATTGCGTCTGAAGAATTTCAAGCAACGCCTGCAACTATGACAGAAATGATCAATGCAGAACACCATAAGTCAGTAGCTAGTCATGTGGCAACAGAAGACATCAAATATGGTTATTGTACGGAAATCATGGTAGCCTTGAAAAAGGTCCAACGTATGTTAAAGAATTTGACTATGATGAATTTCGCAACTACTTGAATGAACTGGGCGACTCACTTCTTGTCGTAAATGATGATGAAATCGTAAAAGTTCATGTTCACACGGAAGACCCAGGTTTGGTCATGCAAGAAGGTTGAAATACGGAAGTCTTGTCAAGGTCAAAGTAGACAATATGCGCAATCAACACGAAGCGCAGGTTGAAAAAGAAGAGCGTGAAAATAGCCAGCCAACAGAAGAAAAAGAATATGCAATCATTGCTGTCGTTGCAGGAGAAGGATTGTCAGACATCTTTAAAGCGCAAGGTGTGGACTACATCATCTCTGGCGGGCAAACGATGAATCCTTCAACAGAAGATTTCATCAAGGCAGTTGAACATGTGAATGCTCGTCATATCATTATCCTGCCAAACAACAAGAATATCTTCATGGCGGCGCAATCAGCGGCTGAAGTGATTGAACAACCTGCTGCAGTGATTGAAACAAGAACAATTCCGCAAGGTTTGACTAGCTTGTTAGCTTTTGACCCAAGCAAATCCATTGAGGAAAATCATGATCGAATGACGGCTGCTCTTACGGATGTGATAAGTGGTAGTGTGACAACAGCTGTTCGTGATACAACGATTGACGGTCTTGAAATTCATGAAAATGATAATTTAGGTATGGTAGACGGAAAAATTGTTGTTTCCAATCCAGATATGCTGACGACATTGAATGAAACGTTCAGTAACATGTTAGATGCAGATAGTGAAATTGTGACGATTTACATTGGTGAAGATGGAAGTGAAGACTTGGCCAATGAATTAGCGCAAGACATTACTGAAAAATTTGAAGATGTAGAAGTAGAAATTCACAATGGCGGACAGCCAGTTTATCCATATCTCTTTAGCGTTGAATAAATAGAATAACTGATGAAAAGGACGACTTGAGAGAGTCGTCTTTTTTATGACATTTGTCATGTTGAGCGATGACAAAATCATCTAGTGGCGATAAAAAGAGTTGAGCTATAATGAAAGTAACAAGAGGAAATGTAGAGTTAGAAACCAAGTTCACAACCTGTTTTATTCTTCTTGCTGCAAGTAACTTTGTGGTAATCTAATCGTTGACCAGAAATTTCCTGAGCCAATTGTTAGGACTTCTGTATGTGTTGCATTTCCACCAAAGAAAATAATGAGGAGAAAAAGATGAAGCTGATTGAGGTGAACCATTTATCTAAAAAGATTCATGGAAAAGATATTTTTGAAGGATATTTCTTTTTACGATTAACGCTGGAGAATGTGTGCGTTGATTGGTCCGAATGGAGCTGGGAAAACGACTCTCATGGATTGTTTGTTAGGGATAAATTTCTTACGAGTGGACAGGCTAGTGTTCGAGGATTAAAAGCCAACAGATGAGCAATTACAGCAGATGGTTGCTATTTTGCACAAGAAAATACAGTAGTGGAAGATCTGAAAGTGAAAGAACTATTGAACTTTTTCAAAATATTTACCCAAACAGTCTAACTAATCAGGAAATTGATGCTCTTTTTAAAATTTACGGATAAGAAAAAGAACAGTTGACTTTCTAAATTATCAGGTGGTCAAAAACGCTTATTTTTCCTTTATTTTAGCTCTTATTGGTCGTCCGAAGATACTCTTTTTAGATGAACCAACTTCTGCTATGGATACGTCAACTCGCCAGCATTTTTGGGAAATTGTGGATGAATTGAAGAAAAAGGGTGTGACTATTATTTATTCTTCTCACTATATTGAGGAAGTGGAGCATACAGCAGATCGTATTTTGGTTTTGCATAAGGGCGAATTGATTCGTGATACTACGCCTTATGCCATGCGCAGCGAAGAACAAGAAAAACACTTTACTATTCCGCTTTCTTACCAAACTATTTTGGAAGGGTTACCTGAAGTGACCGAAATTGAAATCAAGCAAAATGCTCTGTCCTTTGCAACTAGAAAGGCTGGTCAAGTGTGGCAAGTCTTGGTAGATAATGGCTGTACGATTGAGGAAGTAGAAGTACGCAATCGGACACTATTAGATAGTATTTTTGAGACAACGCAAGAGTAAAAGGAGATGTATCATGAAAAATATGGCCAGTTTAATGAAGGTTGAATTGATTTTAATGAAGCGGCAGGCCGCTTATTACCTCTTGTCTATTGGTTTGCCTAGTGTCTTTTATCTGATTTTTTCAGGCGTGATGTCAAACGACACACCAACCAGTGTACTTCGACTATATCTCTTTTCAATGACGGTTTTCAGTATCATGTCTAGTGCTTTCTTTAGTATTCCCAGCTCCTTGCAATCTGATAAAACCAATAATTGGCAAAAAATGATTCAGCACTCACCTGTTTCTATGGTAGAATATTATATATCCAAACTTTTCAGTGCCTTACTGACTTTCATGCTTTCCATTATCGTGGTCTTTTCAGTCGGACATTTTGTACGCGGTGTTGATCTGCCAATGGTGGACTGGCTCGTTATTGCCTTGATACTTCTGGTGGGAAGTATGGTCTTTATTGCCATGGGTGTAGTTTGGCTACTCTTGCCAAGTGCTCAGCTCATGTCTGTAGTAGGCAATATCGTCTATATGGCACTGGCTGTTCTGGGCGGGCTATGGTTCCCTCTGACCATGTTCCCAAAATGGCTCCAATCCATCGGTAAGCTGACGCCAAGTTATCAACTGATGCAGGTCGTGTCTTCTTATCTAGAACACCATCAATTCAATGGTAAGGCCGCTTTGATTGTTCTGATTTATACGGTTTTGGTTAGCATTCTTGTGTTGCAACTCAAAAATCGAATTGAGGTAAAATAAAACCATGTGGGAAAAATTTAAACAAGTCCACTATATGTTTCATATTGCGCTGGTCTTTATCATCTTTCCAGTGGCGGGAGTGATTAGCGGGGAATACCCGCTTTTCCTCTTGCTCTGGACAGCTATTTTTGTTGCGGCTTACTATGCGGTCTTGTTAAGTAACCATCGCCTTATCCAGTTTTTTTCTTGGTGGTTCTTGGTTGCTTACATATATTATGGTTCTGTCTGGTTAAATGGAGGGTTTACTTGGTACATTTTTTATCTATCTAATCTGCTTATTTACGAACTAGATGATATTTCTTTTAAATCCTGGCGTTTTTTAACCTTTATCGCCTTGCAGCCCATTATTGTGATGACTAATTACTTGGTGGGTAATGTTGGTCCAGCAGAGCTACTCTTCTTTGTTGTAACCTTTCTCTTTTCGGATGGCTTGACCTTTGGTCTCCATCGGATTCAAATGACAGAGCGGATCAAGGAAGAAAAGGTCAAACAAAATGCCCAGCTGAATCTTTTTCTAGCAGAAAATGAGCGTAATCGGATTGGTCGAGACTTACATGATAGTCTAGGGCACACCTTTGCTATGCTCAGTATCAAGACAGAATTGGCGCAACAGTTTCTTCAAATGAAAGCTTATGAGAAAGCTGGCAAAGAATTGCAAGAAGTGCATGAAATTAGCAAGCAATCTATGGCGGATGTACGACGAATTATTGATAATCTCAAAACACGAACGTTAGATGATGAATTGGTGACGATTCAAGTGATGTTAGAATGAGTGGGATTCAAGCACAGTACTGAATCAACTCAATATAGCTAGTATTGCACCAACTATGCAATCAAGCTTAAGTATGGTTTTACTAGAATTGCGACGAATATCATCAAACATGCTCAAGCAAGTCATTGTGAAATTCGTTTATATTCTGAAGACAAACGCTTAATTGCTGATGTTGAGGATAATGGGAAAGGTTTCAAAACTGTCACAGGAAAAGAATTACATTCTGGTTCAGGAGCGTGTAGAAGCTTTGTCTGGACAAGTAGAGATTTTTAAATGACAAACAGCCAACTAAGATTCGAGTACACTTGCCAATGGAGGGATACAGATGAAATTATTAGTAGCCGAAGATCAAAGTATGTTACGGGATGCTTTGTGCCAATTACTAGAAATGCAGCCAGATGTCGAAATGGTTCATCAGGCTTCTAATGGTAAGGAAGCACTGGATCTCTCCAATCCCAAAATATTGATGTTGCTATTTTAGATGTGGAAATGCCAGAAAAAAACAGGTTTAGATGTTTTTAAAAATGGGTTAAGAGCAGCAATCAGTTGTTAAAGTTATCATTGTCACCACATTTAAACGTCCTGGTTACTTTGAGCGAGCGGTCAAAGCAGATGTAGATGCCTATGTGTTTTAAAGGAACGCAGTATTGCTGACCTCATGAAAACAATTCATACAGTATTAAAAGGGCAAAAAGAATATTCTCCTGAACTAATGGAAGCTATGATGACGAGTAAAAATCCCTTGTCCAATCAGGAAATTTTTGGTTTTGCAAGCAGCAGCAAGAGGCTTATCTAGTAAAGAAATTGCGCAAAAGCTTTATCTATCAAATGGCACTATCCGCAATTACATGTCAAGTATTTTAACGAAATTAACGGCGGAAAAATCGATTGGAAGCAGTTCGAATTGCGCAAGAAAATGGCTGGATTTAATAAAAAGATTCCAAAAAAATCTTAAGCAAACTTATAGAGTGTTTTTAATTATCGTTTTTGTTTGATAAACTCTTATAAGTGTGCTATAATCTTGGAAAAAAAGAAGATAGGAGTTTCATATCATGTTATTTTTTTAGTAGTGCCAATTGTTGTTGTCGTACTTATTCTCATTCTTTTTCTCATTCTTTTTAGCTCCTTATATGTTGTTCGTCAACAGTCCGTAGCGATTATAGAACGTTTTGGGAGATATCAAAAACTTAGTAATAGCGGAATTCATTTGCGTTTGCCGTTTGGTATTGACCATATCGCAGCGCGTGTGCAATTGCGCCTGTTGCAGAGCGAGATTGTGGTTGAAACCAAGACACAAGACAATGTATTTGTCATGATGAATGTCGCAACGCAATATCGTGTGAATGAAAATAATGTAACAGATGCTTACTATAAATTGATTCGTCCAGAAGCTCAAATTAAGTCTTATATTGAAGACGCATTGCGTTCATCTGTTCCTAAATTGACCTTGGATGAATTGTTTGAAAAAGAAAGATGAAATTGCGCTTGAAGTCCAAAAGCAAGTGGCAGAAGAAATGTCTACTTACGGTTATATCATCGTAAAAACCTTGATTACAAAAAGTTGAGCCAGATGCAGAGGTTAAGCAATCAATGAACGAAATCAACGCTGCTCAACGGAAACGTGTTGCTGCGCAAGAATTAGCTGAAGCTGACAAGATTAAAATTGTGACAGCCGCGAAGCAGAAGCTGAAAAAGATCGCCTTCATGGGGTTGGTATCGCCGAACAACGGAAAGCAATTGTAGATGGATTGGCAGACTCAATTAAGGAATTAAAAAGGTGCGAATGTTGAATTGAAGGAAGAACAAATCATGTCCATTCTTTTTAACCAACCAATACCTTGACACGTTGAATAATTTCGCAGACAATAAGGGAAATAATACAATTTTCTTACCAGCAAATCCTGACGGAGTGGAAAGTATTCGAACACAAATATTATCTGCACTCAAAGCTAAATAAAGAATATTCTGAATTGTTTTATTCATCAAAATAGACAGCCTTTTCCATTGACAAAACAAATAAAAACATTTAAAATATTTAATTAGAAATAATAAATAGGAGAAGAAATGGCTAAATCTAACTTTGAAAAAAAGTAGAATCAGTTGTTAGCTGGTTCGTGATAAGAAAATCACGGGTTATCGCATCAGTAAAAGAAACGAACGCTCGTGAAATGTCTATCATTGCCCTTGCTCAAGGTCGTGCTAAAGTGAAAAAAATATTTCATTTGAAACCGCTCTTGGATTGATTGATTTTACGATAAAAACCACGAAAAAGTTTGAAAACTAATCGTTATATTTTTGAGCAGGCTATCAGCCTGCTTTTTTTGTTTGCAATTGTAAAATAGCATTATTTTATATGGGAATGACAAATAATTATAAAGTGGAAAGTTTATTTATTCGTTACCTATCTAATTCTTTAGAATGAATATTTTTTTACAGAAAAATGATAAACCGCTTTCTACAATACAATCTATTTTTAAAAATATTCTTAAAAATTAGAGTTTTTATTTTTAACAAGAAAATGTTCTAATAAATATGTATTCAAACATTCTGTTTTGTTTGAATAAAAATTAGTTTTTAAATTGACTTCTTAAAGATTTTGGAGAGACAATAAAGACGAGACTGGGACAAAAGTCCTTAACCTCGTCAGATTTGTATGGAGTTTCTTGCAAAGTCGCAGTGGTTGAGTGGGTTCTATGCGGTTGATAAATCAACCTTACAGCCCTACTCAACTGTGTGGGGTGGGACGACAAAATCAAATTTCTCCGAAATACCGATTTTTGTCCCACTCCCGTCGGTTGTGGATTATCGTAGTAACGTTGTAAAAATTCTTTTCGTGCGTTCTTTCTTAGGGTGAGTGAAAATGTCTTCAGGTTTGCCTTCTTCAGCAATGATGCCTTTGTCCATGAAAAATGACACGATTGGAGACATCACGCGCAAACTCCATTTCGTGCGTGACAACAATCATGGTTAAGCCTTCTTGAGCAAGGTCTTTCATAATTTTTAAGTACTTCACCGACCATTTCAGGGTCAAGCGCTGAGGTTGGCTCGTCAAATAAAATAGCATCTGGGTTCATGGATAAGGCGCGTGCAATAGCAACCCGTTGCTTTTGTCCGCCAGAGAGTTGTTTTGGTTTGGCTTGCCAGTAAGGTTGCCCCATACCAACTTTTTCAAGATTTTCTTTGGCGATTTTTTCGGCCTCTGCTCGTTCTCGCTTGAGAACAGTTTTTGTGCGACAATGGTATTTTCAAGAACATTAAGGTTTTCAAAAAGGTTAAAGCTTTGGAACACCATACCGAGTTTTTCACGGTAATGAGTGAGGTTATAGTTTTCTTCTAGTACATTTTCACCACGGTAAAGGATTTCTCCGCCACTTGGCTCTTCAAGGAGATTGATAGAGCGTAAGAAAGTAGATTTTCCACTACCAGAGCTTCCGATGATAGAGATGACTTCTCCGGAGTGGACGGTAAGGGAAATATCTTTTAAGACTTCATTTTGTCCGTAGGATTTTTTAAGATGCTTGATTTCTAAAATGGTATCACTCATGCCTTTACTCCTTTCGTTTGCATTTGATTAGCGCCCGTTGTGTAATCATCTGTGTCAAAACGCCGTTCTACATAGCGGAGAATGCGTGTTACCGTAAATGTTAGGACGAAGTAGATAACGGCAATAATCGTAAAGGTTTGGAAATATTGGTAAGTTTGGGTGGCAATCGTATTTCCTGAGAAATAAAGTTCAACAACGGAGATAACATTCAGTACGGAAGTATCTTTGATATTGATGACAAATTCATTCCCTGTAGCAGGTAGAATATTGCGCACGACTTGAGGAAGGACAACTTTGCGCATGGTTTGGTTATGTGTCATTCCCAGAGCAGTTGCGGCTTCAAATTGCCCCTTATCAACAGCAAAGATTCCTCCGCGGACAATTTCACTCATATAAGCACCCGTGTTAATGGAAACGATAAAGATGGCTGCGATTGTACGATCAATGGAAACTCCAAATGCCTGTGCTGTTCCGTAGTAAATAACCATAGATTGAACAATCATAGGTGTTCCACGGAAAATTTCGATGTAGACATTCAGGAACCAACCGAATAAAGTTTGTAAAAGAGCGAGAGCTTTATTTTTGGCTGTAGGAGCGGTGCGGTAAACACCGATTAAGAGACCAATGATGAGCCCTGCAATTGTACCAGTAATGGAAATGAGAAGGGTTAAGCCAGCTCCGCGCAGAAATTGGGGCCAGTTGTCTTTCAGAATCTTTGTCACTTGTCCAAAGAAAGTAGTTTTATCTTTGCTGGTGTCAGTTTTCAACAGGTTGGTTTTGAATCATCTTGTCCATTAAAAGCGACTTGGTCTTTTGGCACTGATTTTAGCGATAGCAGCATTGACTTGTTTTAGGCGATTGTCGTTTTTGCGCATTCCGATTGCAATCGTAGCATCCTCTTCATTAACTTCAAAACCTTTTTTGAACTGAATCATTTTAAATTTTGAATTAGCGGATTCTGCTGTGAGGGCTTCGGGACGTTCAGAAATGTAGCCGTCTATCACTCCTGACTCAAGTGCTTGGCGCATTTGAGCGAAGTCGCCCATTGCAGTTTTCTTGCTTAGCACCTGTCAGTTGGGAAATCAAATTGTAGAGGTAGACACCTTGTTGAGAGGTGATTTTTGCTCCTTTGAAGTCCTTCAACGTTTTTGCATTAGCATAAGCTCCGTCTTTGTTGACCAATACCACAGGCTCACTGGTATAATAACTATTGGAAAATGCGATTTCCTTTTTCCGCTCAGCGGTTGGACTCATTCAGCGACAATCATATCTAATTTACCTGATGTCAATGCAGGAATCAATCCATTCCAAGAAGTTTTGACCACTAACGGTTTTTTGTCCAATGCTTTTGCGACTTGTTTGGCGATTTGGACATCGTAACCGTTAGCATATTGATTGGTGCCTTCGATTTTGACGGCACCATTTTTATCGTCATCTTGCGTCCAGTTGAACGGTGCATAAGCCGCTTCCATTCCGATTCGCAAGTATTCATCGGCTTGAGCTCTATTTGCAAATCCGAAACTAAGCAGCAGAAGTGCAAATAGAGATAAGAATAATTTCTTCATATTTTTCTCCTCATCTAAAAATAGCTTCCTTTCATTGTACCGAAAAATGACATGCTTTTTCAATATTGGGGAAACCCTTACTTAAAAAAATGGTATAATAAATACAATCAGTATAAGGAGATTGCTAGATGAAAAAGTTTTTTTGGAGTATCATAATTTTTTTCTCATGCTTGTTCTTCAGTCAACGAGTCTTGGCGGTGAGTTATGATATCGAATCCTACAAAGGGAATTTGCAGATTCATTCTGATAATACAGCGACATTTGTTGAAACAGTCACTTACCATTTCTCAAGTGGCTACAGGGGACAAATCATTACTTTGGGGACATCTGGTAAAAGTTCTCTGGGCTTTGATGTGGAAGGAAAGCCGACGATTCTAGCTTTTAAGAAATGGACAACCTAAGAATGATATTACTGCTGTTCAAGAGTATATTGCAGGTGGCTATAAATATAAAATTTATAATGCTGGCAATAAAGGGGATCGTGTGACCATTGCGGTTACGTGGAAACTGAAAAATATGCTGTTTGTCTACAATGATATTGTAGAATTACACTGGATTCCAATCAGTGATTGGGATAAAAATTAAATAATGTAGAATTTCGGATTACTCCTTCAGCTACTTCACAACAGACTGAATTGTATGCTCACACGGGTTATTTTTATGAAGCCAGCTCAAGTGACACGAGAGGGAGATAGCTATCTGATCCGTGTCGCTAGTATTGCTAAAAATAGAAATTTAGAATTTCATGCGCATATTGGGATCGATCGCTAGTAACTGTTCCTGAAAATAGTTTAGCTGTTACAAAAACGCAATCAGTTGCAAGAGTTTCGTCAAGTTGAAAAAGGAAGTTGCTACCAGTACAAAAATACCAGAGATTAGTAGACTGGGACTTACCACTTGCTTTGGTATTGATTGACCCTAATTAGTTTGGCTTTTTTACATTATTTTTTCATCTTAGAACAAAATCCTGTGTAACGTTTCCTAAGCATGCTCGTTTGTATGAAATACCGCAAGATTTACCACCAATGGTCATTGCTTCAAATGTTTATTCAGTAGATTTGACAGAATTGGATCCGACTGAGCGACAAGCTACATCTCTGAAATTTGAAAATCTTGTCCAAGCTACTTTTATTAGATTTGATTGATCGAGGCAATCTTGTTTTTACAGATGATACGAAACAGCCAAAATTACAAAGAGTGACAGATAAGGGTTTAGCTGATTTTGAAAAAGAATTTTTAAAAATGGCTATAGGGAAACAACAAGCAGTTGCTTGTAAAAATTTGTTTTCAGATTTTAAAATTGACGATAAGATATATAATAGTGGCGAGGAAGCTGTTCGTAGCGCAGGCAACAGAGTGAGAAAACTATTAAAATGCTATTTAAAACTTATTACAGAAAATATACATGAAATTATTGAGCATGAGCAATTGCCAAATAATTATCGCCCTGTTACTAAAAAGGAGCTCTTGTGTTTATATCTTTCAATGCTCTATATGAATCTTATTGTGTTTGCTTCTCTTGGCATCTTAGCTTGGATTTTCTTGGAGTATGGAATCGTATTTTATCAATTTGTAGTTAGCTTCTTCATTGCTGGCGGAATGCTGTATTACCTTTTTGAGAAAATGCAAAATGGTGAAGCGTGATGGCGTCTTAAATGAAGAAGGGGCAGAAAACTATTATTACTGGAAGAGTTTTGCTAATATGCTGCATGAGATTGCTCATTTAAAAGGATACAGAAGTGGAAGGAGTGATTTTTGTGGAACAGATTATTGGTTTATGCTGCTATGTTTAATTGTGCAGATAAGGTGACCAAGACGATGAAACTACGAAAAATCACAATTGATAATCCATCGATGAATGCTTTTTGTTTATCAGGATATGGTGTATGATTTTCATGCGAGCTCATATGCTTTTGTTGGCTATGGGGCAGCAGCTAATTCGGCTAGCAGTTTCTCTGTTTCATCAGGTGGAAGTAGCGGTGGCGGCTTCACTGGTGGAGGCGGTGGAGGTGGAGGCGGTGCTTTTTAAAAAGTGCCTCTATTCTCTCACTTGAAATTATGCTATAATGAAACAAATCAACCTTAGGAGAAAAACATGTTTTATCATTGAAATTTTTAAAATCCATCATCTTTGGGATTGTGGAAGGAATTACAGAGTGGTTGCTCTATTTCTAGCACAGGTCACTTGATTTTTGATACAGGAGTTTATCAAAGTATAAAAATCAGAATGCTGCCTTTATGGAAATGTTCAATGTCGTTATCCAATTAGGAGCGATTTTGGCGGTTGTAGTGATTTATTTTGATAAATTAAATCCCTTTAAAGTCCCGGGAAAGACAGCGCGTGAAGTGCAGAAAACATGGCAATTATGGGCGAAAAGTGGTGATTGCAGCTGCATAGCTGCCATTATTAGGGCTTTGCCTTTGGATGATTGGTTTGATGCACATTTTTATAACTTCATTTCTGTTGCTTGTATGTTGATTATCTACAGTGTTGCTTTTCATTTTACTGGAAAAACGTAATAAAAACGTAGAACCGACAATTACCAGCTTAGATCGATTGCCTTATAAAACTGCTCTCTACATTGGGTTATTTCAAGTATTGTCACTCTTTCCTGGTACCAGTCGCTCTGGAGCAACGATTGTAGGAGGGCTTTTAAATGAGTACTAGTCGTTCCGTGGTGACAGAGTTCACCTTCTTCTTAGGGATTCCTGTTATGTTTGGTGCAAGTGCTTGGAAAGATTTTGAAGTTTATCATCAAAGGAAATACACTTGGATTTGGTCAGTTCTTCTTGTTGCTTGTGGCAATGGGCGTTGCATTCAGGGGTCAGCCTCTTGTCATTCGTTTCTTGACAGACTATGTGAAAAAGCACGACTTCACAATATTTGGAAAATATCGTATTGGACTTGGTGTCTTGCTTATCGTTTACGGCATTTTTAAAGCCATTTTTCTAAGCATTTAAAAACTCAGCAGATTTTGTTGAGTTTTTATTGACAAAAAGAAGACAAAGGCTATCTATTTTTGTAAAAAAACTGAAATTTTAGTATAATGAAAAGACTAGAAGTATGAGGTAATGCTATGGAAATGAAGCAAATTAGTGATACAACGATTAAAATCACGATAAAATTAGAGGATTTAGAGGAACGTGGGATGGAAATGGCAGATTTTTCTCGTTCCACAAGAAAAGACAGAGGAATTTTTCTATGCGATTTTTAGATGAGTTGGAAATGCCAGAGAGCTTTTTAGATAGTGGCATGCTCAGTTTTTCGTGTGACACCAAAAGCCCGACCGTTTGGATGTCTTTGTCACCAAATCTAAGAATGATAAGAATCTGAACTTCGATGATTTGGCAGATTTACCAGATGTAGAAGAGCTGTCTCAAATGTCGCCTAGATGAATTTTTAAAGACATTAGAAAAATATTTTTGAGAAAAGTAAAGACGATATGGAGGCTGTTCGTTCTTTGGAAACGGCAGAAAGCAGAAAATAATACGAGCACTTCTGACATAGAAGATCAAGAAGAAAAATAGTGACGACCTTACTCAAAAAATATATCTATTATATCTTGAAATTTTTCCAGATTGAAAGAAGCGATTGTCTTTTTCTAAAACAGTAGACTATGCTGTTAACACTTCGAGTTGTACAAAATGGATGGTTACTATTATTTAACAATCTTGGTTGATATTGAAGGACATCCTAAGCGTTATCCAGCTTGGCTTTTAGCTTCTATGCGTGAACATGCGGAAGACACAGATGTGACAAGAGCTGTTTTGCAAGAGCATGGTTAGTTTATTGCTTGTCAACGAGGCGGTTGCCAGTCTTCAAAAAGGTTAAATGCTTATGATTCCTTCCTTTAAAATTCATTTTGGTGTTGCTTGGAACCTTTTTCATCGGTGTGATTCTCACACCTTTAGTGCGTCTATTGGCATTTAAGATAGGCGCGGTTGATTATCCAAATGCTCGAAGAATCAACAAAAAACCAATGCCAAGCAGCGGAGGTTTAGCGATTGTCATTTCTTTCTCGGTTGCTACACTTGTTTTTATGCCGATGATTGTGCAAGCGACCTTTCATGGAAAGGGTTATTTTGATTATATTTGGCCGGTTGTCTTAGGAAGCGGCATCATTGTCTAACAGGGGCTTGATTGATGATGTGAAAAGAGTTGAAGCCTTTAGCTAAAGATGTCAGGAATTGTGTTAGCTGCTAGTTTGATTTGGTTATTGACGGATTTCCGTTTGTATCATTTTAAAATTCCTTTTTGGTGGGCCGCTGCTGCACTTGCTCCTTGGTTGTCTTTCATTTTAACCGTTATCTGGATTATTTCGATTACTAATGCCGTTAATTTGATTGACGGGTTGGACGGATAGTGAGTGGTGTATCCATTATTTCGCTGGTGACAATGGGGATTGTTTCCTACTTTTTCTTGCCAGATCACAATGTCTTTCTAACCTTAACTATTTTGTCTTGGTCATGTCTATCGCAGGATTTTTCCCTACAATTACCACCCGCTATTATTTATCTGGGAGATACAGGACGCTGTTTATCGGTTTTATGATTGCGGTTTTGTCATTGCAAGACTTGAAAAATGCGACAGCTGTCGCTGTGATTACTCGATGATTATTCTGGAGTGCCGATTACAGATCATTTTTTAGCGATTGTGCGTAGAACTTTATCTGGACAAAAATTTTATACCCCGATAAACGTCATCTTCATCACCGCCTGCTCTCTTTAGGGCTTTGACCCACCGTGGGACAGTCTTGGTTATTTATGGCATTTCTATGATTTTTGCCATGATTTCTCTTTTACTAAATGTTTCGAGCCGTATTGGTGGGACACTGTTAATTATTGGACTACTTTTTGGAGTGGAACTTTTGGTAGAACTAATTGGTATTCTGGGTCCAAATCGAACACCGCTACTCAATATTCTTCGTTTTATCGGAAATTCTGCTTATCGGGAAGAAATCAGAACAAAGTTCAGAAATAGAAAAAAAGAAGTAGACTCGCACTTAAACAAAATCAAAGCCTTTTTTGGCTGCTATACTGGTAGAGGTAGATTATGGATATGAAGAAAGGAAAGTTTGCCATGTCTGTGTTAGAAATCAAAGACCTCCATGTAGAAATTGAAGGAAAGAAAATCTTAAAAGGAGTCAATCTGACTCTTAAAACAGGAGAAATTGCCGCCATTATGGGACCAAAACGGTGACAGGGAAAATCCACCTTATCAGCAGCTGATTATGGGAAATCCAAATTACGAGGTAACCGAAGGAAAGTTCTCTTTGACGGTGTCAATATTTTAGAATTGGATGTGGACGAACGAGCTCGCATGGGGATTTTTCTTGCTATACAGTATCCAAGTGAAATTCAGGCATTACCAATGCAGAATTTTTGCGTGCAGCTATGAATGCAGGTAAAGAAGACGACGAAAAATCTCTGTTCGTGATTTTATCATGAAATTGGACGAAAAAGATGGAATTGCTGAATATGAAAGAGGAAATGGCCGAGCGTTATCTGAATGAAGGCTTTTCTGGCGGTGAAAAAGAAACGCAATGAAATCTTGCAATTGTTGATGCTAGGAGCCAACTTTTGCGCTACTGGATGAAATTGACTCTGGATTGAGATATTGATGCACTGAAGTGGTATCTAAAGGTGTTAATGCCATGCGTGGTGAAGATTTTTGGAGCTATGATTGATTACGCACTATCAACGCTTGTTGAATTACATTACGCCTGATATGGTGCATGTTATGATGGATGGGCGAATAGTGGCCTCAGGTGGTCCAGACTTAGCTGTTCGTTTAGAGCAGGAAGGCTATGCCAAATTAGCTGAAGAACTTGGTTTTGATTACCAAGAAGAAGTCTAGTCAACCTTTCTTTTTACTTAGAAAAGATAGGAGAATGAAATGACAAAAGAAACCATTAAACATTTTTCACAAATGCATGCGGAGCCTGAGTGGTTGGCAAATCTCCGTCAAGCTGCCTTTGATAAAATAGAAGAGTTGAAATTACCAGTTATTGAGCGTGTGAAATTTCACCGCTGGAACTTGAGAGATGGCACACTGTCAGAAAGTGAGGTTCTTGCAAATGTGCCTGATTTTACAGCACTGGATAATCATTTTGAAATTAGTTCAGATTGGAAACGCAGACTGCTTTGAGAGCAATTGCCGGCTGACTTGGTGGAGCAGGGTGTCATCTTCACAGACTTTTATTCTGCTCTTGAGGAAATTCCAGAAATCATTGAGAAACATTTTATGTCTGCTGTTAAATATGACGAAGATAAGCTAGCAGCTTACCATACAGCTTATTTCAATAGTGGAGCGGTGCTATATATTCCGAATAATGTTGAAATCAATCAGCCCATTGAAGGCATTTTTTACCAAGATAGTGAAAGTGATGTGCCATTTAACAAGCATATCCTGATTATCGCAGGGAAGCATTCCAAGTTTACCTATTTGGAGCGTCTCGGAGACCTATGGCTCTGGGACTGTTCCCGTGACTGCTAATATCACGGTGGAAGTGATTGCACAGGCTGGTGCTCAGATTAAGTTTTCAGCTATTGACCGTCTGGGGGGAAATGTGACCGCCTATATCAGTCGTCGGGGTAAGTTGGACGATGATTCAATGATTGACTGGGCAATCTGGAGTCATGAATGAAGGCAATGTGATTGCTGATTTTGACAGTGATTTGTTTGGTCGTGGCAGTCATGCGGATATGAAAGTGGTGGCTCTCTCTCGTGGTAGACAGATACAAGGGATTGACAGTCGTGTCACCAACTACGGTTGCAATTCGATTGGTAATATCCTCCAACATGGAGTGATTTTGGAAAAGGGAACGTTGACTTTTAACGGAATCGGTCACATTATCAAGGGAGCCAAGGGAGCAGATGCTCAACAGGAAAGTCGAGTGCTCATGTTGTCTGATAAAGCACGTTCAGATGCTAATCCTATTCTTTTGATTGATGAAAATGATGTGACAGCAGGGCATGCGGCGTCTATCGGTCAGGTAGATCCAGAAGATATGTACTATCTCATGAGTCGAGGGCTAGATCAGGCGACTGCGGAATGTTTAGTTGTGCGTGGCTTCTTGGGCTCTGTTATCGTTGAAATTCCAGTCAAAGAAGTGCGTGCTGAGATGATTGAAAATATTGATGAAATTTTGGCTAAGAAATAAGAGATAGGAAAAGAAATGTCTAAACTTGATGTAGAAGCTGTTCGGAAGGACTTTCCAATTTTGAATCAAATTGTCAATGATGAGCCACTAGTCTATTTGGACAATGCAGCAACGACCCAAAAGCCAAGGCAGGTTTTAAGAGCGATTACGGATTATTACGAAAATGATAATGCCAATGTTCATCGTGGTGTTCATACACTAGCAGAACGGGCAACGGCAGCTTATGAAGCTGCGCGGGAACGAGTGCGCTCCTTTATCCATGTCGCTTCAACGAAAGAAGTTCTCTTTACGAGGAAGGACGACAACGGGACTCAATGGGTAGCGCGTTATGCCGAAAGTGTCTTGCAGCCAGGCGACGAAGTGCTGATTTCCGTTATGGAGCACCATTCAATATCATTCCTTGGCAGGAAGCCTGTAGAAAACAGGTGCTAGATTGATTTATGCTTATCTGAAAGACGGTATGTTAGACCTTGCTGACTTTCAGTCGAAATTGACTGAAAAGACGCGGTTTGTTGCTTTGGCGCATGTTTCTAATGTACTAGGTGTGGTGAATCCCATAAAAGAAATAGCAGAGTTAGTGCACCAGACAAATGCTCTTTTAGTGGTGGACGGAGCTCAATCAGTTCCTCACATGAAGATTGATGTACAAGACTTGGACGTTGATTTCTTTGCATTTTTCAAGTCACAAGATGCTAGGTCCGACTGGTATCAGGTGTTCTCTATAGCGAAAAGAAGAGCTACTTGAGCAAATGTCGCCTGTCGAATTTGGTGGGGAAATGATTGATTTTGTCTATGAACAAGAAGCGACATGGAAAGAGTTGCCTTGGAAGTTTGAAGCAGGCACACCCAATATAGCTGGTGCTATAGGGTCTATCTGCCGCCATTGACTATCTGGACAAGATTGGAATGGAAAGCAGATTTCATCAGTATGAGCAGGGAATTGATAGCTTATGTATTTCCAAAATTACAAGCTGTTGAGGGGCTTACCATTTATGGTTCGGAGGACTTGACTCAGCGGTCAGGTGTTATTTCCTTTAATCTAGCTGGACTTCACCCTCATGATGTAGCAACAGCTCTGGACTATGAAGGCGTGGCTGTACAGAGCTGGACATCACTGTACTCAACCTTTGTTGAGTTACCTAGGCGTGTCAGCGACTGTTCGAGCTAGATTTTTATCTATATAATACCAAAAGCAGATTGCGACAAAGCTTGTTGAAAGCTTTGCAGAAAAACAAAGGAGTTTTTCGATGGCACTTTCTAAACTAAATAGCCTTTATAAAGCAGTTGTGACGGACCATTCGGCTCATCCTCATCATCAAGGTCGTTTTGGATGGAGCAGAACAAGTTAGTCTCAATAACCCTACTTGGAGACGTTATCAGTCTGTCGGTTCAGTTTGATGAGCAGGGTGTGATTGAGGATATTGCTTTTGTAATTCTGGCTGCAGTATTTCTACAGCATCAGCCAGTATGATGACAGATGTAGTCCTAGGGAAAACGAAGGAAGAAGCGCTAGCTTTGGCAGAAATTTTCTCCCAAATGGTTCAAGGTGGGGAAGATGATCAACAAAAGGAACTAGGAGACGCAGCTTTTTTGGCTGGCGTTGCCAAATTTCCTCAACGTATCAAATGCTCAACCTTAGGGTTGGAACGCTCTTAAAAAGGCGATTGAGGAAGCTGGAAATTCTGAAAAGTTGAGTAAATGAAGATAAAATAAATAAGCTGAGACAAAAGTGCTCAGCTTTCTTTGTTATATCGTTAGCATTACAGACGCAGTAGCTAATTGCTCAAAGCTACGGATAGAGCTTGAAAAGCAAGTCTCAAGGCGATTCGCTTTTCAAGCTTGGAAGAGTACTTTTGACGAAAACTTTGTTTTCTTTATCTGCCACCTCGACAGTCTCTCAGGTTGTTGAGCAACCTTGTGGGAATGAGCTATAATATGTTCTATATCAACTTTTGCAGCCTATTTGTCATTAAGTTACATTTGCTTATTTCCAACCTCAAAAGGTTCCTCAAGTCTTTCGAGCTATAGCGGGGATGAACGATGAAATCAAGCTTCTACGAAATACTGATTTCTATTTCGCTCGTTTATAATTTTTCATTGACATATTGTACGAATTCATTCCACCATGATTTGAGGAAGAAAAGGACGACCAATTTTCTCCGATGAAAGCATGGAAATAGTCGGTGGTTTTCTTGTCAAGATAGCCTTTTTCCAATCAAATCATTGTCTGTATAAGTCAAATTCCGACAACGATACCCTTTTTAAAAGGAGCAGGATAACCCTGTTTTTATCAGTTGTAAAATGAACAGTCGGTTTTTTATGATTGTATCTCCACACTCAATGGTAGAGTTTTTCACTAGCAACAGCAGTGACTTCATCTTTTGGCCCGTTAATGACGCGGGCAGAGCTTTTATTGTAGGCTTCCCTTTTTTCACAAGAGTTTGGACTGTGAATTGTTGATAAATATAGGTCATAAATCTAGAGGTAGCCGTAAAGAGGGCATTCTCATCCTCATCTGCATGATCAACATTGAGGATAACTGTAATCAAACGCATCCCTCTTTGCTGGATTGTTCCGACAAAGGAAGAGCCTCCCTTTATCAGAAGTTTCAGTCTTGAGGCCATCTACTCCAGCTCGAAAAGGCGGGCATGTTTTCGAGCATGTGGTTGGACGATGTAAGCGTCATGCCTGCAAAGTTAGACGTAGCTTTTTGGGTGATTTCTAGAACTTCTGGATAATCAAGGATTAAACGCCGAGCAATAATTGCAACATCGTGGGCGCTCATTTTATTTTCGTCTTCTTTTCCCGAACCAGGATAAATATGTTCTTCTCCTAAAACAGAATTATTCAGCCCAGAAGCATTGACGATAGTAGCATCTTTGATTCCCCATTGTTGCAATTTAGCTTTCATCAAGTCAACAAATTTTTTCTCACTACCGGCAACTTTTTCAGCTAAGGCAATCGCTGGGCTATTGGCACTTGCTATTAAAGAAGTTTCTAACAGTTCTTCGACAGTATATTTTCTAGCTTCAAAGGAACGTTACTGGCATTCGGATTAACAGTTAGTTGATAAGGGTAGTCGAAAATATCTACGGAAGTTTGTAAAGTGAATTTTTCCCTGATGAATCGCTTCATAGACTAAATAGGCTGTTAGTAATTTAGTAATAGAAGCAATTTCAACTGGCTGATTAGCATCTTTTTCATACAAGATTTTTCCGGTTGCAGTGTCAACGCGATAGCATGCTTAGCACCTACTTCAAAGTTGTCCGCTAGAACCGTAGGGAGCTAGGGAAGATCAAGAGAGTCGTTACAAGAGTAATAATAAATTTTTCATGGTCATCCCTTTTTGTAAACTTATTATTATGTATCATAAAATAAGGCTAGCTTCATAGAAAAAGGGAGGAAATAAGAAAGAGAAAAAAACATGATTCATTTTTATTTTTTAAAAAGCAAGTTCTGGTATAATAGATAAGATAAAGACAAATAGAGGAAAACATGAAATTTACAGAATTTAAGTTTAAAAGATTATATCCAAGAGGCACTCAAGGATTTGAACTTTGTTGAGGCGACAGAAGTACAGGAAAACTCATTCCGGTTGTCCTTGCTGGTCGTGATTTGGTGGGAGAGTCCAAAACAGGTTCAGGGAAAACCCATGCTTTCTGCTGCCGATTTTTCAAAAAGCTGAATGAAGATGCAGATAGTGTTCAGGTTGTCATTACTGCTCCTAGTCGTGAGTTGGCTAGGCAGATTTATCAGGCTATGCCATAAATTGCTGCTTTTTCTGATAAGAAAATTCGAGTTGCTAACTATGTCGGTGGAACTGATAAAAATCGTCAGATTGGGAAATTGAGTTCCAGTCAACCACACATTGTCATTGGCACACCAGGACGCATTTATGATTTGGTCGAATCAGGTGACTTAGCCATTCATAAGGCGCATACTTTTGTCGTTGATGAAGCAGATATGACGCTTGATATGGGATTTTTAGTGACGGTGGATAAGATTGCGTCCAGTTTGCCGAAGGATTTGCAATTTCTGGTCTTCTCTGCGACCATTCCGCAAAAATTGCAGCCATTTTTAAAAAAATATCTATCTAACCCGGTCATTGAGCAAATCAAAACCAAAACAGTTATTTCAGATACCATTGAAAATTGGCTGATTTCAACAAAAGGACGTGATAAGAATGCAGATTTTAGTGAAAATCACACAGCTCCTACAGCCTTATCTAGCTATGATTTTTGTCAATACTAAGACACGGGCGGATGAATTGCATAGCTATTTGACAGCGCAAGGTCTCAAGGTGGCAAAGATTCATGGGGATATTGCACCGCGAGAGCGCAAACGGATTATGAATCAGGTAAAGAACCTAGATTTTGAATACATTGTTGCGACAGATTTAGCTGCGCGGGGAATTGATATTGAAGGCGTTAGTCATGTCATCAATGATGCGATTCCGCAAGATTTGTCCTCTTCGTTCACCGAGTGGGACGAACTGGCAGAAATGGTCTACCGGGAACAGCCATTACACTTTATCAACCGAGCGATGATTCAGATATTCGTGAGTTAGAAAAATTGGGCATTCACTTCATTCCCAAGATGATTAAAAACGGAGAATTTCAAGATACCTATGACCGCGATCGTCAGTGCCAATCGTGAAAAAAACGCAGGAAAAATTGGACACGGAAATGATTGGTCTGGTTAAAAAAAGAAAAGAAGAAAAATCAAACCGGGCTATAAGAAAAATCCAGTGGGCTGTCAATGAAAAACGCCGTAAGACAAAAAGAGCTGAAAAATCGAGCACGCGGTCGTGCAGAAAAGAAAAGCAGAAACGTCAAAGTTTTTGAGTCTTAAAAATTTCTTTATCACTCTCATAAATAAAAACAATTATTCTTTAGAGACGAATGTGATAGACTAGTCTTGCTAGTCTATTTTTATCGTAGTAAATAATTGGTGAAATAAAAATTGTGATAGAATTAGACATTATCGAGAAAGGGACGTTGCTATGATTGTTACAACAGCGATTTTTTAACCTCTAATTGGTATCAAGGATTGGTTCAAAAGATTCAGACGGACAGCTTTTTAGCTGGCGCTCTGTGTTTGACGGACTACCAGAATTATCGAAAAGATTACCAACAACACTACTACTGACCTTGGAGGAGCTTTTTGGCTTGATTTTGGCTCTCATTTTTGCTGTTGTCAAAATCAACCGATGTGAAAATCTTTGTATCCTCTGCAGGCCTTTTTGTTAGTTTTTGCGAGGGACACCAGTGCTTGTTCAGCTCATGCTGACTTATTATAGGATTCCTTTGCTTCTGAAGGCCATCAACTTGCGATTCGGTACGGGTCTGAATATCAATGCTATTCCAGCCTATCTATTTGCGATTGTAGCTTTTGCATTTAATGAAGCAGCTTACGCCAGTGAAACTATTCGAGCAGCGATTTTATCAGTGGATTCTGGAGAGATTGAAGCGGCTCGTAGTTTGGGAATGACAAATGGGCAAGTTTATCGTCGTATCATTATCCCAAATGCAGCAGTCGTTGCTACACCGACACTAATTAATTCTCTGATTGGTCTGACCAAAGGTACTTCTCTGGCTTTTAGTGCAGGAGTTGTTGAGATTTTTGCTCAAGCGCAGATTTTGGGTGGTGCAGATTACCGTTACTTCGAGCGCTTTATCTCGGTTGCTCTTGTCTATTGGGCTGTGAATATTGTAATTGAAGCATTTGGGCGGTTTTATCGAAAAGAAAATGGCGATTGAAGCGCCTGATAATCTCAACCCACAAATACAGGCGAAAGGAGATGTTCGATAATGATTCGTATTTCAAATCTCAGCAAATCCTTTTTCTGGACAAATGGTTTTAAACAATCTTAGTTTAGAGATTCAAAAAGGAGAAGTGGTTGCTTTGATTGGCTCATCTGGTGCGGGGAAATCCACTTTCTTACGCAGTCTGAATTATCTGGAGCAGCCAGACAGCGGCACGATTAGCATTGATGATTTTACTGTTGATTTTTCTAAAATTAGAAGGAAGAAATTCTAACCTTGCGACGAAAGTTAGCTATGGTGTTTCAGCAGTTTAACCTCTTTGAGCGCCGAACGGCTTTGGATAACGTCAAAGAAGGCTTATTGGTTGTAAAAAAATTCTCAGGCCAAGAAGCAACGAGTCTTGCCAAAGAAGAATTGGCAAAAGTTGGTCTGTCAGACCGTGAAAATCACTATCCGCGTCATCTGTCAGGTGGACAAAAAAACAACGTGTCGCTTTTGGCGCGTGCTTGCGATGAAGCCAGATGTTCTGCTTTTGGACGAACCAACATCAGCTCTTGATCCTGAATTGGTAGGGGAAGTTAAAAAGTCCATTGCAGATGCAGCCAAGGCTGGGCAGACCATGATTTTTAGTCAGCCATGATATGTCCTTTTGTGTCTCAAGTGGCAGACAAGGTACTCTTTTTAGATAAAGGCATCATTGAAATAGGGAACTCCAGATGAAATAATGAACCACCCTAAAGAAAGAACGCACTAAAAGAATTTTTTTGCCAGTTACAAACGGACATATATTTGATATAATAGAAAAAGAAGCCCAGTTGGCCTTGCTAGCTGGGTTTATTTTCAAGTTTGCGGCATCCGTTTTGAATGCCTTCAATCATAAAGTTATGAAATAGGGAGTGGCTATGCTGTCTCGAGTTTTTACTCTATCTAGAGAGTTTACTGATTACGGCGCTATTGGTGGGGAGTTTTCTCGGATTATGGATTGGGCTTCGTGCTGTTCGACGTGTTGATAAAACAATCAAAGAGCGACAAGCTCATCTGTATGATATGCTATTGATTGCGGTGATGACGATTCCGATTTTATCCTTTGCAATGATGGGGATTTTGCTTATCCTCAAAGCATAATGTTTTGAAAAAAAGAGCTTAATAGCATTAGAATAATAGTGATTACAATAAAGGAAGTAAATTTATGTACGACACAATTATTATTGGAGCAGGGCCTGCGGGAATGACGGCATCACTTTATGCTGCTAGAAGTAATCTCAAAGTTGCTCTTTTAGAACGTGGCATTCCAGGCGGACAAATGAATAATACCTCAGATATTGAAAATTATCCTGGATATGCTAATATCAGTGGTCCGGAACTAGCAGAAAAAAATGTTTTGAACCGCTCGAAAATTTGGGAGTGGAGCATTTGATTTGGCTCTGTTGAAAAAATCGAACACCAAGGAGCAATAAAAAAAGTCTTTACAGAAGATGAGGATTTTGAAACTAAGACGCTTATTATTGCGACTGGAGCTGTTCATCGCCATCTAGGAGTTTCGGGTGAAGAAGAATTAAACAGCCGCGGGGTGTCTTACTGTGCAGTCTGTGACGGAGCCTTTTTCGAGATGAAGATTTGCTTGTGGTCGGTGGAGGCGACTCTGCAGTGGAAGAGGCTGTATTTTTGACTCGTTTTGCAAAATACGGTGACCATTATTCATCGGCGCGACGAATATGCAGCCCAAAAGTTACTGCAAGAACGTGCATTTGCCAATGGAAAAATTCATTTTATCTGGGATTCAGTTGTGAAGGAAATCAAAGGTGACAAAGCGTGTTAGCAGCGTTATGGTAGAGAATGTCAAAAACAGGTGAAGTGTCAGAGCGTAAATTTGGCGGTGTCTTTATTTATGTTGGTTTAGACCCAGTTAGTGAGTTTGTTAAAAGATTTGGGCATTACCAATGAAGCTGGCTGGATTGTAACTGACAATCATATGAAAACGGCTATTTCTGGCATCTATGCTGTTGGTGATGTTCGCGAAAAAGACCTTCGTCAAGTAACGACAGCTGTTGGTGACGGAGCGAGTCGCAGGGCAAGAAGTCTACAAGTATATCACAGAGAATTTTTAGAGAAAGGCCAAAATCATCTTGAAAAATTTTAGTTCGTAGTCTCATCCCCGCAAGGCTGCTCGGCAGTTTAGGTGGTGGATAACAAACGAAGTGTTGGACAAAGGTACTCATTTGAACTGGCAAAGCGAATCGCCTTTAGACTTTCGTTCCAGCATTAAGTGTACTCTAAACGCACGATATAAACAAAGGAAACTGAGCACTTATTCCAGCTTCTTTTTGATTAATAAAAAGACAGTGATGCATTGGAGGATTAGAAATGAAAGGGCTTCTTTTGATTTCTTCAATTCTCGTGCCCTCATAAATGACTAGTGAAATTGTCAGAATTGTGGTACAATGGAAAAGTTCATGTGAAAAGGAGGCTTCGTATGAGTGAAAAAGAATTCTGAAAATAATAAGAATAAAATGGAACGTGGCTTAAAAAAATCGTCATGTCCAAATCATTGCTATTGCTGGGACAATTGGAACGGGTCTCTTTTAGGAGCAGGACGTTCGATTAGTCTGACAGGGCCGTCAATTATTCTCATTTACATGCTCACAGGCATCTTTATGTATTTGATGATGCGGGCGATTGGAGAAATGCTGTACTATGATCCAGATCAGCACACATTTATCAACTTTATCACAAAATATCTTGGCAATGGTTGGGGCTATTTTTCCGGTTGGTCCTATTGGATTTCTCTCATTTTTATTGGTATGGCAGAAATTACGGCAGTTGCACAATATGTCCAATTTTGGTTTCCGACCTGGCCGGCATGGTTGATTCAAATCGTCTTCCTTGCCGTTTTGAGTATGGTCAATCTGATTGCAGTCCGAGTCTTTTGGTGAAGTTGAATTTTTGGTTTGCCATGGTTAAGATTGTAGCGATTATTGCTTTGATTGTGACAGCGATTTTTATGGTGTTGACAGGCTTTAAAACACCCAATGGTGTAACCAGCATTAGCAATATCAGTCAAAATTTCCAATTATTTCCTAATGGTTTTATGAGTTTTGTCATGGGCTTTCAAATGGTCTTTTTGCTTATCAAGCTATTGAATTTATTGGAATCACAACGTCTGAAACAGCAAATCCTCGGCAGGTATTGCCAAAGGCTATTAAAGAAAATCCCTTTGCGAATCGTTCTTTTTCTACGGTGGCTCTTTGCTTTGCAATTATGGCGATTATCCCTTGGCGGGATTTGGCAACCACAGATTCCCCCTTTGTGATTGTTTTCAAGTTGGCAGGTCTCAAATGGGCTGCAGCTTTGATTAACTTTGTCGTATTGACTTCAGCTGCTTCAGCTTTAAACTCTACCTTGTATTCGACTGGGCGTCATTTGTATCAAATTGCACATGATTCACCTAATCGCTTTTTGAATGGGATCGGTGCTGGGAAATTATCCAGACAAAATGTTCCGCAAAACGCTATTTTGACCTCAGCGGTAGTGATTGCATTAGCTGCTTTTTATTCAGGTGTTACCAGGAGTATCAGACTCCTTTTGCTTTGATTACTGCTTCTTCATCAGGAGTTTATATTGCTATCTATGTACCTCACTATGATTGCTCACCTGAAATACAGAAAATCAAAAAGAATTTATGGCAGATGGCTATCTAATGCCAGCCTATAAGTTTCTCAATCCTCTTACTTTGCTCTTCTTTGCCTTTTGTATTTATAACCCTCTTTTTACAAAAAAATCAACCGTTGTAGGAGCAATCGGTTCAGCTATTTGGATACTTATATTTGGTATCTATAGCCAATTGAAAATTTAAAGATAAATAATAATATAATAAAACCAAGGATAAATTTGCGACTTTTTAAAGTTGTACCCAATGCGCCTTGGTTTTTTAAGATGTTTTAAAACTGAACATTTAAACACCGCAATACAACAGAAAACTTGAGAATAGCTGTTTAACCACCTAAAGTTGGACAAGAATTCCTCTTGCTCTTTTTGATTTGTGGTATAATAAGTAAAAATACATCTTACAAGGAGTCGTTATGTATCCAGATGATAGTTTAACCTTGCATACGGATTTGTATCAAATCAACATGATGCAAGTTTATTTTAGAAGAAATATTCATAATAAACGAGCTGTTTTTGAAGTTTATTTTCGGAAAGAGCCCTTTCATAGTGGCTATGCGGTTTTTGCTGGCTTGGAGCGGATGGTTCATTATTTAAATCATTTGACATTTTCAGATAGTGATATTGCCTATCTTCGTTCTCTTGGCTATGATGAAGAATTTTTAGACTATTTAGCAAATTTGAAAATTGGAATTAACAGTACGTTCTGCACAAGAGGGAGACTTGGTCTTTGCGAATGAACCCATTGTTCAAGTAGAAGGTCCTCTTGCTCAATGTCAATTAGTGGAAACTGCCTTATTAAACATTGTCAACTATCAAACCCTGGTAGCGACAAAAGCAGCTCGGATTCGCTCTGTCATCGAAGATGAGCCTTTAATGGAATTTGGTACACGCCGAGCACAGGAAATGGATGCGGCTATCTGGGGAACTCGTGCGGCAGTGATTGGTGGAGCAAATGGAACCAGTAATGTTCGTGCTGGAAAGCTCTTTGATATTCCAGTCTTAGGAACGCATGCTCATGCTCTCGTCCAAGTCTATGGAAATGACTATGAAGCTTTTTAAGGCGTATGCTGAAACGCACCATGACTGTGTTTTTTCTTGGTGGATACCTATGATACATTCCGCCTCGGTGTTCCTGCAGCGATTCAAGTAGCGCGTGAAATGGGGGTAAAAATCAATTTCCTTGGAGTGCGGATTGATTCAGGGATTTGGCTTATATTTCTAAAAAAAGTTCGCCAGCAGTTGGATGAAGCTGGTTTTTCCAAATGCTAAAATCTACGCCTCTAACGACTTGGATGAAAATACAATCCTCAACTTAAAAAAATGCAAAAAGGCAAAGATTGATGTGTGGGGCGTTGGAACTAAGCTCATCACGGCTTATGACCAACCAGCACTGGGAGCCGTTTATAAGATTGTGGCTATTGAAGATGAACATGGCAATTTGCGTAATACGATTAAGCTCTCTAATAATGTGGAAAAAGTATCAACACCAGGTAAAAAAACAAGTTTGGCGGATTACTAGCCGTGCAAAAGGTAAAGTCAGAAGGAGACTATATCACTTATGATGGCGTAGATGTGAATGCTATTGCCGAATTAGAAAATGTTCCACCCAACTTACACTCTACATCAATAAAAACAGTGACAAATTTTTGACGCAGTGCCTCTTTTGATTGATATCTTTAAACAAGGACAACTCTGTCTATGAATTGCCAACCTTAACAGAAATCCAACAATATGCTCGCAAGGAGTTTGATAAGTTATGGGACGAGTACAAACGTGTCCTCAATCCGCAAGATTACCCTGTGGATTTGGCGCGTGATGTATGGCAAGACAAGGTTGATTTGATTGATCAAATGCGTAAAAAAGCGAACCAAATGGGAGAAACAAAATGACCTTACAAGAAACGATTATCCAGCAATTAGGCGTGAAACCTGTCATTGACCCAGAGGAAGAAATTCGTAAATCCATTGATTTTTAAAGGATTATCTTAAAAACATTCCTTTTGAAAACCTATGTTTTGGGAATCTCGGGCGGACAAGATTCTACTTTAGCAGGACGTTTGGCGCAATTGGCAATAGAGGAAATGCGTGCGGAGACTGGCGATGCTAGCTATCAATTTATCGCAGTGCGTTTGCCATATGGGGTGCAGGCTGATGAAGAGGATGCACAGCGAGCTCTTGCTTTATCCAGCCGGATGTCAGTCTTGTGGTCAACATAAAAAAAAGTGCAGATGCTATGACAAAGGCGGTTGAGGCTACAGGAGCAACGGTCTCGGACTTCAATAAAGGCAATATTAAAGCTCGCAGTCGCATGATTGCGCAATATGCTTTAGCAGGCTCTTATAAAGGAGCAGTGGTTGGAACGGATCATGCTGCAGAAAACGTCACAGGATTCTTTACGAAATTTGGTGATGGTGGTGCAGACATTCTGCCACTTTATCGTCTCAATAAACGGCAAGGTAAGCAACTGTTGGCTGCCTTGGGCGCTGATTCTGCCCTCTATGAAAAAGTACCAACAGCAGACCTGGAAGAAGAAAAGCCAGGCATTGCAGATGAAGTCGCTCTCGGTGTCACTTACAACGAAATTGATGACTATTTGGAAGGTAAAACCATTTCTGACCAAGCGAAAGCAAGGATTGAATCTTGGTGGCACAAAGGGGAGCATAAAGCGTCATTTGCCGATTACAATCTTCGATGATTTTTGGAAATAAGCAGGAGAATTGTTCTGACTTATGTTTTTTTAAAATACGTCGGTTACTAAAATCAGCTGTATAACAAAAAGTTAGGTGCGCCTAACTTTTTGTTTGAAGAATTTTGAAAATAAGCTATAATAGTGTTTAGAATTAGAAGGAGGTATCTATGAATTCTATAGATCAACAATTTACAGATAAATTATATGCAAATTATGAAGCAACTGCTAAGTATGCTGCAATTGAAAAATGCAGTTAGCCACAATGGTTTATTAACATCGCTTGAAAAGCGTAGCAGTGCAATTGAAAACAATCCTGTGTTTTCAATTGATTTAACTAAAGATAAAGTCAGCAATCAAAAAGCGTCTGGACGTTGCTGGATGTTTGCAGCCTCAATACATTTCCGTCATAAAAATGATTGCAGGCTTTCAATTGGAAGAATTTGAATTGTCTCAAGCGCACACATTCTTTTGGGATAAATATGAAAAATCCAACTGGTTTTTAGAGCAAGTCTTAGCAACAGCTGACCAAGACTTAACCAGTCGCAAAGTGAAATTCCTCTTAGATACGCCTCAACAAGACGGCGGACAATGGGATATGGTTGTGGCACTTTTTGAAAAATATGGAGTTGTTCCAAAATCAGTTTACCCAGAATCCATTTCATCTAGCAATAGCCGTGAGCTCAACCAATATCTCAATAAATTACTCCGTCAAGATGCACAAATCTTGCGTGACTTGGTTACTAGTGGAGCAAATACAGCAGCTGTCCAAGCTAAGAAAGAAGAGCTTTTACAAGAAATCTTTAATTTCTTAGCAATGTCACTTGGACTCCCACCTCGTACTTTTGATTTTTGCTTATCGTGATAAAGATAACAATTTCCACAGTGAAAACTGGACTGACACCACAAGCATTTTTACAAAAAAATACGTGGATTTTCAATTAGATGACTACGTTTCAATCATCAATGCTCCTACAGCTGACAAAACCATACGGTAAATCTTATCACTGTTGAGATGTTAGGAAATGTCGTAGGAGCACGTGATGTCCGTTATTTGAATGTTAATATGGAGCGTTTGAAAGAGCTGGCTATTGCTCAAATGCAGGCTGGAGAAACTGTTTGGTTTTGGTTCTGATGTCGGTCAATCTAGCAACCGTAAAGCGGGCGTTATGGTTAACGACATGTACGATTTCACATCCAGCATGGATATTGAATTGACACAAGATAAAGGCAGGGACGTTTTGGATTACAGCGAAAGTCTCATGACCCATGCTATGGTCTTGACAGGTGTTGATTTGGATGAAAATGGAAAATCAACAAAATGGAAAAGTGGAAAATTCTTGGGGCGATAAGGTTGGAGACAAAGGTTATTTTGTTGCCAGTGACGACTGGATGGACGAGTACACTTATCAAATCGTTGTCCGTAAAGAATTTTTAACAGCAGAAGAACTAGCTGCTTATGAAGCAGAACCAAAAAGTACTTGCTCCCATGGGATCCAATGGGAGCTTTGGCTAGCAAATAAGAATAAAAAAGAAGCATGATAAAGCTTTTAAGACTTAATGAAAATCAAATTGCAAACTAAGAGATGAGTCAGTAGATCAAAAAGAGCTTTTGAGATCGCAGACGAAACTGACAAGTTTGAAGAGATTTTCATAAGGTATCAGACTGCTTCATGGTGATTTCATCAGGAATTGAAATAAAAAAACACGAACAATCTTATAGTCAGTTATTTACTAGTCTTGATTGTTCGTGTTTTTAATTTTTACAAAACTCTGATTTAAAGATGTTATCTTCTAAACTGCTTGAGCTTTTCAGAAACTTCTTCGTTATTGATTTCGTGAAGGAGGAGTTTCTGAATTTCTACTGTTATTAGGAGAATTTGTAGACGTGGAAGCACTGGGTTCCGTACTTGCTGAAGAACTACTTGATGACTCTTGAGTAGAGCTTTCTTGACTATTTGAAGATGTAGACGATTCTTCTAAGCTCAGAACTGGAAGTAGAATTATAATAATTTTCCTTTGGTATCTATTAGTGGAATTGGCTAAAAAGACATAATTTCCGCTACGATAAAGGCCGCTAGGCATTTCCCAGTCTTCTGTCCCGCTTTCAGACAAGTAAGACATCATCGCACGGTAAACATCTGTTGCGACTTTCAGACCATCATCCAGAACAGGGAGTAAGACGATTAGTGTAACCTGTCCATACCGCCATTGAATATTTCTGCGTATAACCAACAAAGAGTTCATCAGGAGTCACAACACTAGAGCCACCATAAGGCTTCGTTAGTTTCGCTAGTTCATCATCGGAATAGTTGGAAGTTCCTGTTTTACCAGCTTGATAGACACCAGATATAGCTGCATTGATCCCAGTACCAGATGTAAGAACTGTTTTCAGCATATTTGTCATCATGTAAGCTGTTGTTTCTTTCATTGCGGTTGTACCTTGATTAGAGAAATCTTTTGAGGTTCCATCGCTAAAGACAACACGGCTAACATATTGTGGTTTGTAATAAGTTCCACCATTTGCAAAAGCAGCATAGGCAGCAGCCATTTTTTCACTGCTGGCACCATATTTTCGATCGGGCTTTGTCGTGTTACTTGAAATGGCATTTGCATATACCATATCTGGATAATTAATGCCCAGTCCGCTTAGGAATTTCTTAGACTTGCTGAGTCCAACGGCTTCTAACGTCTTGACAGCTGGAACGTTCCGAGACTCTTGAAGTGCATACTGAATGGTGATGTTTCCAAAATAGCGCATATCCCAGTTGTATACTGGAGATAGTTGTTCTAGGATAATGATAAGGAGCATCACTAATATAAGCAGCCGTAGAAGTGTAAATGCCATTTTCAATAGCTGGAGCGTAATCCGTGATCGGTTTCATGGTTGATCCCCAGTCGCGATTGGTTTCAACCGCTTGGTTAGTACCAAAAGAGACATTTGAAGCTTGATTTCGAGCTCCTAGTTGAGCAATTACCTTACCAGTTGTAGCATCTATAATGGTAGAAGCTACTTGTAATTCATCATCTGGATAAGCAACATATTCATTGCTATTATAAATGTTCCAAAGGCGTTCTTGAGCTGCTCTGTTTACGTTTGTATACACTTCCATTCCCGTCGTCAGCAAGTTATAGCCTGTTTCTTCTTGGACTTGCTCAATAACTTGCTTTAAGTAGTTATCCATGTAAGCAGGATAAGCAGCCGAATTTTTCAAGCTTTTGCAGACCATCTGTGACGGGCGTATTGACTGCTTTTTCATATTGCTCAGCAGAGATGTATTTGAGTTTATACATTTCTGACAATACAAGATTGCGACGATTTTTAGCAGCTTCTGGTTTTGTATAAGGATCGTATTGATTCGGTGCCTGGGGCATCCCTGCCAATAAAGCAGTTTGAGCTAAGCTCAAATCTTTCAAACCTTTGCCGTAATAACTTTGAGCAGCTGTTTGCATACCGTAGTTACCATTTGACATATAGACCTTGTTTACATAATACGTAATAATTTCTTGCTTAGTGGCTTTGCGCTCTAATTGAACAGCTAACCAGGCTTCTTGAATTTTCCGTGATAGTGTTTGGTCGGCACTTGAAGTGGAGAAGTAGGTCAGTTTAATCAACTGTTGCGTCAACGTTGACCCTCCTTGTCGATTTCCTCTGCGCAGATTATTCAAGAAAGCACCCAAAATACGAACAGAGTCCACGCCGCGATGATTGAAGAAACGGTGGTCTTCAATTGCAACGATAGCTCGTACTAAGTCAGTTGGAATATCACTTGTTGCCGCATTGACCCTTTTTCAGAACCTAAGTCAGCAATAAGATTGTTTTCACTATCATAGATTTTACTGGAAGTTGTGGCGACTAGTTTCTTTTTCTGACAAGGCAGGTGCCTTGTGAACTTGATAGAGAAAAATTCCTCCACCAGCTACAACTCCAAGCATAAATAATGTAATGAGACCGATAGCTACATATTTTGCAGCTGTCAGTAAAGATTGCTTATTCATTTATTTTACCACCTAGTAAATTTTGTTGAATGATTTCAAGATACGGAATGCTAGGAAGACCATTCTGTGAGATAGAATATCCATGCTTTTGAATGTAGTCAAGTGGCATGGACTTTTTCCCCTTGTCAATCTTGAAGAAGTTAATTAAATAAGGAGCAGGAAGCAGATATGTCAATTTTAAGGCTGAAAAGTGCAATAAAACGAAACAAATTCCTCCTTGTTTGACGACTTGTTCCATGTGCTTGATTTGATGAGCATGAAAATTTTTCATCGGCATGGAAGCCTTTTGATGTGTTTCTTTTGCTTCAAAATCTATATAATGTCCTTGATAGACACCAGAATAGTCTGTTGTAGAGGCTTGTCGAAAGTAGGCTTCAACAATTTTTGCCCGACTACGTCTGGGATAATCCACTTTTACAATCTGAATAGGGGTTGGTTTCTTTGTGAATGACCGCTAAATCGTGACTAAGATAATAATCATTCGTTTCATTGATCATTTTTTCAAACGACATTCCCCGATTCGCAAAGTCAACGGACTTCTTTTTGGGAAGTCTTAATGAATTTCGAGAGGAAACTTTATGTGGATAGTTGACCATATATCTCCTTATTGGTACAATAACATCACTCTATTATAACATAAAAAAAGGGAAATAAAAGGGATAATTTAAGTGGTTAGCGTATTAATAGTAGGTTATCGGAATTTTGATTTGGGAATTTTTAATGACAAAGACCCTCGAATCAAGATTATTAAAAAAGCCATTCAGCGAGATTTGACGCGTTTATTGGAAGAAAGTGCGAGTGGCTGATTTTTACTGGGAACTTAGGGTTTTGAAGTTTGGGCACTAGAGGTTGCAAAAGAATTGCAGAAAGATTACGATTTTTCAAATTGCGACGATTTTTACTTTTGAGAATCAAGGTGAAAAGCTGGAATGAAGCCAATCAAGAAAAAAATTAAGTCGTTTTTAAACAGGTGGATTTTGTTAAATACGCCTATTCTCATTATGAAAATCCCAGCTAATTTCGTGATTACAATCACTTTCTACTCAGTAATACAGACGGGGCTTATATTTTTACGATGAAGAAAATGAAACAAATTTAAAATATCTTTACCAAAATGATGAAGAAACAAGAACGATATTTTATCAAACAATTAACATTTGATGACTTGAATGAGGTCGCAGAAAAATTTTTTCCGAAAAATTAGATGTTTAACCTTGATTTTTTGCGGTTCATTTTTATATAATTAAAGTAATGAACGAGAATGAGAGAGAAATGGCTAGTATTATTTACACACCGAAAGATATTTTTTTGATCAAGATTTTAAAGTTGGCGTCCGTGGATATAGCAAGGTTGAAGTGGACGAATTTTTAGATGATGTCATTAAAGATTACGAGACGTATGCTGCTTTTGGTAAAGGAACTGCGTGAAGAAAATGCTCGTTTGAAAGCAGAACTCGCTAAAAAGTCAAATGAGGCGGCAACTTCACCTTTGACGCAATCTATCATGGAAACCCTCATCAAGTGGCATCTGCTACGCTGACAAATTTTGATATTTTAAAACGCTTAAATCGTTTGGAAAAAGAAGTATTCGGTAAGCAAATCTTAAATAACAAAATTTAATAAGTAATGTGCAATTTTTGGATAATCGCGTGAAGAATATTTTATTTTTCATGAGGAAAGTCCATGCTAGCACGGGCTGTGATGCCCGTAGTGTTTGTGCTAGGTGAAACAATAAGCCTAGGGACGGAAGTATCCGTTACGGCGACTGAAATGGCTAAGTCTTTGATAAGTCAAAATAGGTCTGAAAGTGCCACAGTGACGTAGTTTTTGTGGAAACACAAGAAGTGGAACGCGGTAAACCCCTCAAGCTAGCAACCCAAACTTTGGTCGGGGCACGGAATGCGTGGAAACGAACGCAGCATTCTGACTGGAAACAGTAGACAGATGATTATCGAAGGAAATGATACCTAGTTATTTCTGGAACAAAACATGGCTTATAGAAAGTTGCATATAGGTTTAGCTAGCGTATTATGCTAGCTTTTATTTTGAGAGGACGAATGAAAACGAAAATTTAAGTTGATTGCGACTGCTGCGGCTGGTTTAGAGGCTGTGGTTGGTCGTGAAATCAGAAATCTTGGCTTAGAATGTCAAGTGGAAAATGGGCGTGTGCGTTTTGACGGAACTGTTGAAACCATTATTGAAACTAATCTCTGGTTGCGTGCAGCAGACCGCATTAAGATTGTTGTTGGCAGTTTTTCGGCTAAAACCTTTGAGGAATTATTTCAGGGGATTTTTGCTTTGGATTGGGAAAACTATTTGCCACTTGAGCAAAATTTCCAATTGCTAAGGCAAAATGTGTCAAATCAAAAACTCCACAATGAACCAAGTGTGCAAGCTATTTCTAAAAAAAGCAGTAGTCAAAAAGTTGCAAAAGCACTATGCTCGACCAGAGGGTGTTCCCCTAATGGAAAATGGAGCTGAGTTTAGAATAGAGGTTTCTATTTCTGAAAGATATAGTGACGGTGATGATTGATACGACAGGGATCCAGCCTCTTCAAAACGTGGTTATCGGGCCGATAAAAGGGTGGCGCTCAATTAAAGAAAATATGGCGGCTGCGATTTCTGCTCTTATCCAATTGGTATCCAGATAAACCCTTGGTTGATCCGACCTGTGGTTCAGGAACTTTCTGTATTGGAAGCAGCTATGATTGGCATGAATATAGCGCCGGGGCTTCATCGCCATTTTGCGTTTGAAGAGTGGAATTGGGTTGACTCAGACTTGGTTGGGCATGTTCGTGCTAGAGCTTTAGGACAGATTAAGCAAGACATTCAGCTTGATATTTTAGGGACTGATATTGATGCACGTATGGTGGAGATTGCCAAGCGAAATGCCGAAGAAGCAGGTGTTTCTGAGCAGATTGTTTTCAAGCAAAATGCGTTTGCAGATTTGCACACCGACAAGATAAATGGTGTCATCGTTTCCAATCCGCCTTATGGCGAGCGATTGTTGGATGATGATGCTGTGACCAAGCTTTATCAAGAAATGGGACAGACTTTTTGCGCCACTAAAGACGTGGAGCAAGTTTATCTTGACGAGTGATGAAGCATTTGAAACAAAAATTTGGCAGTCAAGCCGATAAAAAAACGCAAACTCTATAATGGAACTTTAAAAGTTGATTTGTATCAATATTTTGGTCAGAGAGTCAAACGTCAAATAGATTAGAAAGGATTTGCCGTGAGTAAAGACGAAAAATATTTGCCAGAACAAGAAGAAAAAGGATCAATTCTTGATTTTGAAACAGCTAAAGAAATGACAGTTGGTCAAGCTGCTAGAAAAAGCGAAGAACTTGAAGCAGGAGTGACGGAAGAGACAATGTACTGGATAAATACATCAAACAGCATCGTCAAGAAATTGAAGCTGGAAAATTTTCGGCTCAATCTGCAGAAGAAAATGTCTGAAGCAGAAGATCAAGAACAACTGAGCCAGTTAGACTTGGCAGAATTTATCCAAGAGATGCACGAGGAGGTTCAAGAGGAAAGCCCCCTAGAATCTGCAGAGGTAGCGTCTGAGGAGTCTGCCTTTGATGAAACAGTAGCTGCACTTGCAGCCAGCGAAGCAGAACCGCAAGAAAAATTCGGAAGAAAATAGTACACAAACTCCAGAGGAGTTAGAGGCTGAGACAAAATAATGGAAACCAATTCAGCCTGAAATGGATGATATTCCTGTGAGTTCAACTGAGTCAACGGAAAGCTATCCGACTTTTTACAGCGTTAGATGAAGAAATGGAAACGGAGAAAGTTCCATTTTATAAAAATAAGAAAAGTCGTCTATTCTGCAGCGAGTGTTATTTTACTGGCTTTTAATCGGCGGAACAGCTTATCTGTCTTTGAACAAAAAGCAAGCGAAAACAACCACAACTTCAACGAGCCAAACAAGTAAATCTTCTACCACTTCTAGCTCTGAAAAATAAGGATTTGAAAGCTTTCAATAGCCTTTATGATTCATTCTTTACAGATGTCAATAAATTGGCTTTGAAAAACAGCAGTTTCGGAAACTTAAACAAACTAAAAGCAGCACTAGAAAAATTAAAAAACACCAACGAGTACAATGTTGCCAAAGCAAAATACGATAGCTTGGTCAAACAAGTTGAGGTTGTTCAAAATGTGAATGCACAGTTCACCTCATCAGCTATTACAGACGGTGTTTTAGATACAAAGGCGAAGATTAAAAGTGATGCCAAATTTACAGATGTCACAACTGGAAATACGGACTTGGATAAGGTGTTGAAATCTGCGATTAGCTTAGGAAAGAGTCAACAAACCTCTGCTCCTCAATCTGAGGCTGCCACTGCACCGTCACAAAGCTCCGCTCAAGCACCTGTAGCAGAACAACCAGCTTCTGTACCAGCGCAAACAACTGCTCCAGCAGCACCAGCGTCAGGCACGAATTTACAGCGTCATTTAAGTCGAGTACCATACGACCAAACTAAAATTAACGACAGTAATAATCCAGCTTGGAATTTCAATCCTGGTGTGTTAGAAAAAATTTTAGCAACCTCACGGGAACGTGGCTATTTCACAGGAGATAATTATATTCTTGAACGTGTGAATATTATCAACGGAAATGGTTATTACAATTTATTTAGAACAGATGGAACCTACCTCTTTAGTATTAACTGTAAAACGGGTTATTTTGTAGGAAATGGCGCGGGTTATGCAGATGCTTTGGATTATTAGGAAACGTTTTCAAGCAAGATATTAGACACTAAAAATCTTATAGGCTATAATGGGCTTTATAAGATTTTTATTTTATTATAAAACTAAATTTTTGGAGGTAATCTTATGTCACTTATTGGTAAGAAATTGTCGAGTTTTACAGCAGATGCTTATCACGCTGGAAACGGGAAATTTATCACAGTTTCTAGTGAAGATTTAAAAAGGTCATTGGAGCGTCGTTTGCTTCTATCCTGCTGATTTTTCATTTGTTTGTCCGACTGAGTTGGAGGATTTGCAAGAGCAGTATGCAGCTCTTAAAGAACTAGGTGTGGAAGTTTATTCTGTTTCAACAGATACGCATTTTACACATAAAGCTTGGCATGATCATTCAGATGCCATTGGAAAACTTGAATATATCATGATTGGCGATCCATCTCATACCATTTCACTTGGTTTTGATGTGTTAGATGAAAGTGGATTGTCTCAACGTGGTACTTTTATCATTGACCCAGATGGAGTTGTACAAGCACTTGAAATCAATGCAGACGGTGTTGGGCGTGATGCGTCTGTCTTGATTGACAAAAATCCATGCTGCACAATATGTACGGAGCCATCCAGGTGAAGTTTGTCCCAGCTAAATGGAAAGAAGGAATTGAAACGCTGACTCCAAGTCTTGATTTAGTTGGTAAAATTTAAGGAGGCTTATATGGCTTTTAGATGAAACAATTAAAGCACAACTGAAGCAATACTTGGAACTTTTAGAATCTGATGTTGTATTTCAAGCTTCTTTAGGTCAAGATGAGCGTTCTGAGCAGGTGCGGGCTTTTTCTAGATGAAATTGTAGCGATGTCTCCTCGCTTATCACTGAAAATACAGAAACTAACCGTAAACCAAGTTTTACTGTGACACAGTTGGTCAAGCAGGTCGTGTTCAATTTGCAGGTCTTCCCTTTAGGGGCATGAATTTACATCTTTTGTGCTTGCTTTGCTACTAAGTCTCTGGTCGCGCACCAAAAGTAGAAGATGCTGTTATAAAACCGAATTCAAGCTATTAAGCAATCACTTCATTTTTGAAACCCTATGTCAGCTTAACTCTGTCATAATTGTCCAGACGTTGTGCAAGCTCTCAATGTGATGGCTATTCTGAATCCTAACATCAGCCACACAATGGTCGAAGGAGGCATGTTTAGACAAGAAGTTGAAGACAAAAAGATTATGGTTGTTCCCAACGGTTTTTTCTAAATGGTGAAGAATTTTGCGAAATGGTCGCATGACCATTGAGCAACTGCTTGACAAGATTTCTGGACCTGCTTCAAGTGAAGAATTTGACAAAAAAGAACCATTTGATGTGTTGGTCGTTGGGGGCGGACCTGCAGGAAATAGCGCAGCTATTTATGCTGCTCGTAAGGGAATTCGTACAGGTATGGTCGTTGAAACTTTCGGTGGACAGGTGATGGAGACCGTTGGTATTGAAAATATGATTGGAAACTCCCCTACACTGAAGGACCTAAGCTGATGGCGCAAGTAGAAGAACATGCCAAGAAAATATCCAATTGATATCATGAAGAATCAACGTGTTAAAGAAACATCGAGAAAAAGGATTTGATTGAAGTGGAACTTGAAAATGGAGCTGTTCTGAAAGCGAAAACGGCAGTTCTTTCTGTTGGTGCTCGCTGGCGAAATGTTAATGTTCCTGGTGAAGAAGAATTCCGAACAAAAGGTGTAACCAATTGTCCACATTGTGACGGTCCTATTTTTCACAGGTAAAAAGTAGCTGTTATCGGTGGAGGCAAATTCTGGAATTGAAGCAGCAATTGACTTAGCTGGTCTGGCAGAGCATGTTTATGTATTAGAATTTCTACCAACTTTGAAAAGCTGATCAAGTGTTGCAAGACCGCGTGCATCAACTTGAAAAACGTGACGGTTCTCAACCAATGTAGCAACAAAAAGAAATTCATGGTTTCGATCAAGTTGAAGCTATTACTTATCTCGATCGTGCGAATAATGAAGAACATAAAATCGAACTCAGTGGTGTCTTTGTTCAAATTGGTCTTTTTACCAAATACAGACTGGCTGAGAATAGCTCAGTGGCTTTTAAATGACGTGGTAGAAATCATTGTTGACAAAACATGGTGCAACAAATGTGCCAGGAATTTTTGCAGCAGGTGATTGCACAGATAGCGCTTATAAACAAAATCATTATTTCAATGGGTTCAGGAGCGACGGCAGCTTTGGAGCATTTGATTACTTTGATTCGTCAATAAAAAGAAAACGAGATGGGACAAAAAGATTTCAATTTTAAAGAATCGTGATTCTAAGCCCTTCAAATCTATAATTAGATACGATGAAAAGCGAACAAAGCAGAATTCTGATTACCAGAAAACTAGTCTTTGTTGCTTTATATATCTGAGGCTTTGACTTTTGTCCCAGCCTCATTTTTAATTTTACACAAGATGACGCTCAAAAGCATCATCTGAAATGCCTTTTCTCAAAGATCAGTTTGCACCATTCTTGGCAGAAAAGAGGCTGTGATCTTTGTAATTGCCACAAGATTCAATAGTTGTACCAGGGACATCATCCCAAGTGATTATTTCAGCAATTTCTCTAAAAGCTGCCTTGATGACTTTGGCACTTCAGTTGAGCTATGTTGACCCCTACATAATCATGTGAAAGCCGGTACGGCAGCCAAAAAGGTGAACAATCAATCATACCCATCAATGCGAGTACGAATGAGCTTAGCTAGCAGATGTTCAATCGTATGAAGTCCAGCGGTCGGAATGGCATCTTCATTAGGCTGCACCAGACGAACATCAAAGTTGGAAATGATGTCCCTTTAGGTCCCACCTCTTCGCCAATCAAGCGTACAGTAGGGGCTTTGACAATCGTGTGATCCAACTCAAAACTTTCAACAATGACTCTTTGACCATAAATAGAACCCTTTTACTTTTAATAAATTATACCATATTTTTGCTCTAGCAAAGAAAAATTTTGCTTACCAAAGCCTGATCAGGAAAAAGGATTCACAAAAAGAAATGTGAAAACTAGTCACGTATTTATAAGAATTTAGTTTTGTGAAAAATGGATTTTATGATAAAATAATTAAGAATTTTTACAATTCAATATCAATAATTTGAGGTAAAAACATGGAAATGATTTTTGCAGGTGTTTTTGCCAGTCATCATTGGTTTAGTCATTGGATATGTAAGTATCTCAGCTACGCATGAAATCAAACGAAAGAAGCTGCGAACTTACTCTTTAAATGCTGAACAAGAAGCAACTAATTTACGTGACAAGTTGAGCGTGAAGCGGATTTGTTATTAAAAGAAGTCAAGCGAAAGTAAATCCTAAAAAGAAGCACTGTTAGAGGCAAAAAGAAGAAGCCAGAAAAATATCGAGAAGAAGTTGAGGCAGAATTTAAATCTGATCGTCAAGAATTGAAGCAATTGGAAAGTCGTTTGACAGAACGTGCGACAAGTCTTGATCGTAAAGATGACAATTTGACCAGCAAAGAAAAACACTCGAACAGAAAGAACAAAAGTATTTCTGATAGAAACAAAAACCTTGAGGCGCGTGAAAACAAACTGACAGAGTTGAGCAACATAAAGAAGCAGAATTAGAACGTGTTGCTGCACTCTCACAAACTGAAGCCAGAGATATTATTCTCACTCAGACTGAAGATAAGTTATCAAAGGAAATTTGCGACGCGTATTCGTGAAGCAGAGCAAGAAGTCAAAAGAACGTTCTGATAAGGTGGCAAAGGATATTTTAGTTCAAGCCATGCAACGGATTGCAGGTGACTATGTTGCGGAGCAAACCAATTCAACAGTTCATCTGCCGGATGATACGATGAAGGGTCGCATTATTGGACGTGAAGGTCGGAATATTCGAACCTTTGAAAGTTTAACGGGTATTGATGTCATTATTGACGATACACCAGAAGTGGTGACTTTATCTGGTTTTGACCCTATTCGACGTGAAATTGCACGCATGACAATGGAAGCTCTGTTAAAAGACGGTCGTATCCACCCGGCTCGCATTGAAGAATTAGTAGAGAAAAATCGTCTGAAATTGACTCATAAGATTCGTGAATATGGTGAAGCAGCGGCTTATGAAATCGGTGCACCAAACTTACATCCGGATTTGATGAAGATTATGGGACGCTTGCAGTTCCGGTACATCATATGGACAAAATGTATTGCGTCATTCTGTTGAAGTTGCTGTTATCTGGTGTCATTGCAAGTGAACTCGGTGAAAATGCTAACTTTAGCTCGTCTGCAGGCTTCTCTTCACGATATTGGCAAAAGCTCATTGACCGTGAAGTGGAAGGCAGCCACGTAGAAATTGGAACAGAATTGGCTCGTAAGTACAAGGAACATCCAATTGTGGTCAATACAATTGCCAGTCATCATGGTGATGTAGAACCGGAAAGTGTGATTGCAGTTATTGTTGCAGCAGCTGATGCACTTAGTGCAGCTCGTCCAGGTGCTCAGTAGCGAATCCCTTGAAAGCTATATCAAGCGCCTGCAAGACTTTGGAAGAAATTGCCAATAGTTTTGAAGGTGTGAAAAATAGTTTTTGCCTTTACAAGCGGGGTCGTGAGATTCGGATTATGGTCAATCCCTGGTCAAATCAAAGACGATAAGATTACTATTTTGGCTCATGATGTGCGTGAAAAGATTGAGAATAACCTCGAATATCCAGGTAATATCAAAGTGACGGTCATTCGGGAAATGCGTGCTGTGGATTATGCCAAATAGACATTACTAAGAATGAATGTTTATCTAGCTAATGTATAACTTTTAGGCAAGTAAGAGTGACTTGCATTGTTTTCTCAAAAACAAGTATCTATCTATGCTAAAAAGCAGTTGAAAAATACTGCTTTTTGTTACACCAGATAGAAAGACAATGAAGGAGATATGATGGCGGATCGTGGCTTGTTAATCGTTTTTTCTGGTCCCTCAGGTGTGGGGAAGGGAACGGTTCGACGTGAGATTTTTGAAAGCTCAGATAATCAGTTTCAATACTCTGTGTCCATGACAACTCGTGCTCAACGTCCTGGTGAAGTGGACGGGTTGACTATTTTTCCGTACGCGAGAAGAGTTTGAGGAGTTGATTCGGCAAGGTCAGATGTTAGAGTATGCAGAGTATGTTGGCAACTACTATGGAACTCCTTTTGACCTATGTGAATGAAACTTAGATAAAGGGATTGATGTTTTTCCTTGAGATTGAAGTTCAAGGGGCGCTTCAGGGTGAAGAAAAAAGTGCCGGATGCTGTCTTTATCTTTTTGACGCCACCTGATCTGGCAGAATTGCAAGATCGCTTAGTGGGACGTGGAACAGATAGTGCGAGTAATCGCCAAAACGCATTGCCAAAGCAAGAGAAGAAATTGCTCATGCGCGAATATGACTATGCGATTGTCAATGATGAAGTTCCGTTAGCGGCTGAGCGTGTCAAGCGCGTCATTGAAGCAGAGCATTTTCGCGTGGAACGTGTCATAGGTCACTATCAAGATATGCTGTCAGAACAACTTTCAGTAAGATAAGAATTTAGAAATTAGGTACAAGATTATGATGTTAAAACCTTCAATTGACACCTTGCTTGATAAGGTGCCTTCAAAATACTCCTTGGTGATTCTTGAAGCAAAACGTGCTCATGAATTGGAAGAAGGAGCAGCTCCGACTCAAGAGTTTAAGTCCGTCAAATCGACACTTCGTGCTTTAGAAGAAATCGAATCTGGCAATGTCGGGATTCACCCAGATCCTGAAGGCAAGCGAGAAGCAGTTCGTCGACGTGCTGAGGAAGAACGATTGCAGCAGAGAAGAAGAAGAACGTAAAAATCAAAGAACAAATTGCGAAGGAAAAAGAAGAGGGTGAAAAGATTTAAGGTTGGGTCAGCTCAATCTTATTTTTTCTTTTAATGAGAAATGAGAGGTGGTGAGAATGTGCAACTTGCAAAAAGTCATTGTGGATGTCCCTTTAATGCAGACTGATAAAACCTTACAGTTATGCGGTTCCGAAAGAATTTTTCAACTATGCTAGAAGTTGGTATGCGTGTGCATGTGCCTTTTTGGGAAAGCCAATCGCTTGATTCAAGGGATTGTCGTAGAGCTGACAGAAGAAACGACACCAGAATTGAAAGAGATTGTAGAGGTTTTGGACTTTACGCCAGTTTTAAATGAGGAGCAGCTGTGGCTGGCAGAAGAATTGAGAAAAATCTGTCTTTTTCTTACAAAAATTTCAATTTTAAAAGCTATGTTGCTGGATTTTCTGAATTCTAGCTATGATAAGATTCTCCATGCGCAACCTTCTTTGAATGAAGAAGATCGACTGCTCATTTTTTTGGCAATGCAGAGCAGCAACATTTCTCATCGCTTGATAAAGAGCTGCAAGCTAAGGTGATGCGTTTGACACGGCAAGGAGCTGATTCAGGTAGAATACCAAGCGATAGATCAAAAACATATCAAAACAGAAAAATGGTATCAGGTTAATCACGAGATTTTTGAGTCACTTGGTCATTTCTAATCGGGCGAAAAAGCAAGCCTTGCGAGACATTTTGCAAGCTCAGACTGAATGCACCGTTTGAGCAGATTTGAAAGAGACATTTTTCACGGGAGGTATTCACTATTTTTATAGAGCAAGCAGCTCTGCAAATCGTTGAAAAAGAGGTGAGTCGTTCTGAGGCTTATTTTTGAAAATATTTCAGCGACTTCTGCCTTGGTGCTAAAATGAAGAGCAGGAAGCTGCGGTTCAAGCTATCACGCAGCAGATCGGGCATGATGGCAAGCCATTTCTACTAGAAGGAGTGACAGGTAGCGGTAAGACGGAGGTTTATTTGCAGGTCATTCAAGAGGCGCTCAGCCGTGGCAAGACAGCCATTATGTTAGTGCCTGAAATTTCCTTGACACCACAAGTTACAAAACCGCTTTTCATTTTCGCGTTTTTGGAAAGAGAAGTAGCCATTCTTCACTCAGGTCTTTCAAATGGGGAAAGGTAGGATGAATGGCGCAAAGTTGAGCGAGGAGAAGCGCAAGTTGTTGTTGGTGCTCGTTCTGCTATTTTTTGCTCCGTTAAAAAAATATTGGTGCAATTATCATTGATGAAGAGCATGAAGCGAGTTACAAGCAAGACTCCAATCCACGCTATCATGCACGAGATGTCGCTTTACTACGTGCAAAGTACAATCAAGCCGTTCTGGTGTTGAGTCGGCGACGCCGAGTTTAGAAAAGCAGAGCGCGGGCTGGCAAAAGGTGTATCACTTTTTGCAACTGACCAAGCGAGCAATCGCAAGCTCAGATTCCTGAAGTGGAAATTGTGGATTTTCGTGATTATATTGGGCAAAATGAAGCTAGTAATTTCACGCCTGTTTTGTTAGAAGCCATTCCAAGATCAAGCTAGATAGAAAAGAGCAGGTTGTCTTTGATGTTGAATCGACGGGGCTATTCTAGTTTTGTCATGTGTCGTGAATGCGGAACGGTTGATACCCTGTCCAAACTGTGATATTTCCTTGACCTTGCACATGGATACCAAAAAGCATGAATTGTCACTATTGTGGTTTTCTCAAAAAGGGATTCCTCATACTTGTCCGAATTGCTCCAGTCGGAGCATTCGTTACTATGGGACTGGGACACAAAAAGCCTACGGTGAATTAGCAGAAGCCTTTCCGCAAGCTCGAATTTTGAGAATGGATGTTGATACCACTCGTAAAAAGGGCAGTCACGAACAAATCTTAAAAGAATTTGGTGAAGGGCGTGCAGATATTTTTACTGGGAACCCAGATGATTGCAAAAGGGTCTGGATTTTCCCGAATGTCACTCTCGTTGGGAGTGCTCAATGCGGACACGGCTTTGAATTTGCCAGATTTTTCGTTCATCTGAGCGCACTTTTCAACTCTTAACTCAGGTTGCTGGGCGTGCAGGACGAGCTGAAAAGGAAGGTCATGTGATTATTCAAAGTTACAATCCGAAGCATTATGCGATTACTTTTGCGAAAAATCAGGATTATGAGGGCTTTTATGCTTATGAAATGAGTATTAGAAAGCAGTTGGCCTATCCACCTTATTATTTTACGGTGGGACTTACCTTTGTCTCATAAAATAGAAGCAGAGGTCGTCAAAAAGTCATACGAAGTCTTGAATATGATACGTTCTGGCTTGTCAGACAAAGGTTCAGATATTAGGGACCAACTCCTAAGCCGATTGCCCGCACTCACAACCTCTATCATTATCAATTGATTATTAAATACTGTTTTGAGGAGCACTTTGCAAGAGGTGTTGAAATCAGATTTTGGATTGGACGCAAGAAAAGGTCAATAAAGACTTACGCTTGAGTATTGATCATGAGCCACAAAGTTTTATGTAGCCTTATTTTTTTAGCCTTTTTAAAGAAATACACGACTTCTTCTGATATAATAGTAAAAAAGAATATGAGGAAACCATGACAAACATTATTTTTATGGGAACGCCAGATTTTTCTGCAACGGTACTCAAAGGATTGTTGGAAAGCAAACAGTACGAGATTTTGGCAGTTGTAACCCAGCCAGATCGCGCAGTAGGACGCAAAAAAGAAATCCGCATGACGCCTGTTAAAGAACTGGCTTTAGACTATGGTTTACCAATCTATCAGCCAGAGAAATTGTCTAAAAGTGCTGAATTAGATAGTTTGATGAATTTAAACGCTGATGGGATCGTCACAGCAGCTTTCGGTCAATTTTTACCAAGCAAATTGCTAGATTCGGTCAATTTTGCCGTCAATGTGCATGCGTCGTTGTTACCCAAATATCGCGGAGGAGCTCCCATTCACTACGCCATTATCAACGGTGACAAAGAAGCCGGTGTGACTATTATGGAAATGGTCAAAGAGATGGATGCGGGGGATATGATTGCGCATCGAGCGATTTCTATTGAGGAAACAGACAATGTTGGGACGATGTTTGAAAAGTTAGCACTTGTAGGACGCGATTTGTTGCTAGACACTTTGCCTGAGCTATTTGTCTGGGAGATATAAAACCAGTTCCGCAAGACAAAAATCAAGTTACTTTTTCACCAAATATTTCACCAGAAGAGGAGAGAATTGACTGGACCAAGACCAATCGACAAACTTTTAATCAGATTCGAGGCATGTATCCGTGCCAGTAGCGCATACGCTTTTTAAATGGAGAACGTTTTTAAAATTTACGAAGCTACTCCAGTAGAGGTGGTCAGGACAGGCTGGAGAAATTCTTGCTATCGGAAAAAGGAATTGATTGTAGCAGCTGGTGAGGGCGCACTTTCTCTGAAAAACAGTACAGCCAGCTGGAAAGCCCAAAATGACTATCGTTGATTTTTCTGAATGGTCTGGGACGGCAATTATCAGTAGGTGATTTCTTTGGTCAATAAAATAAAAACAGCGCGGCAAACGGCTCTTGCAGTTTTAGAAGCAGTTTTTCAGAAGGAGCTTATTCCAATATCGCTCTCAATCAGGCTTTGCTAGAAGTGCCTTTAAGTTCTGCAGACAAAGGACTTGTAACAGAAATCGTATATGGTACCGTTGCACGTAAAATCACTTTAGAATGGTATTTGTCTCATGTTATTGAAAGATAGAGATAGTTAGATTCTTGGCTTTTATATTTCTCTTGTTGATGAGCTTGTATCAGATACTGTATCTTGATAAAATTCCGGCGCATGCGGTCGTCAATGAAGCGGTAGAGTTGGCAAAGGTGCGAAAAAAGGGAAGCGAAAAGTTCGCCAATGCAGTACTGCGAGGATTATTGCGGGACGGTGTGGCAGATATAGGCAGTATTAAACGTAAAAACAAACGCTATTCTATTCAGTATTCTCTGCCAGTTTGGTTGGTTAAAGTGCTGATTGAAGAGTACGGTGAAAAACGAGCTCTAGCTATTTTTGAGAGTTTATTTCTTCGGAATAAAGCCAGTGTTCGAGTGGTGGATTTAAGCCGTAAAGAAGAGTTGAAACAAGTGTTGCAGGCAGAAGATTCGCTATTAGCTCCGAGTGCGCTGGTGAAAAACCACGGTCATTTTGCAGGGCATGCCTTGTTTGAAGAAGGAGCTATTACTATTCAAGACGAGTCTAGCCAATTGGTTGCGCCAAGTCTTGAATTGCGCGGCGATGAAAAAGTGTTAGACGCATGCAGTGCCCCGGGTGGTAAAACCATGCACATTGCTTCTTACTTAACGACAGGACAGGTCACGGCATTAGATCTCTATGAGCATAAGTTGGCTCTGATAAAAGAAAATGCACAGCGCTTAGGTGTGGCAGATAAAGTGATTACGAAAAAGCTAGATGCGAGAAAGGTTTTTGAAACTTTTGGGGCAGATGCCTTTGATAAAATTTTAGTAGATGCGCCGTGTTCAGGAATTGGTCTAATCCGACGGAAACCAGATATTAAATACAATAAAGAAAATGCAGATTTTGCCTCGTTGCAAAAAATTCAGCTTGAGATACTGGATAGTGTTTGTCAAAGCTTGCGAAAAAGGTGGTATAATAACTACAGTACCTGTACGATTGTTTCGCAAGAAAATTTTCAAGTTGTTGAGCAGTTTTTGCAGCTCATCCAGATTTTTAAACAGGTAAAACTAGAACATAATAGACAGGATATTCTAAAAGATGGCTGTATTTTAATTACGCCAGAATTGTATGGAAGTGACGGATTTTTCATCAGTCAATTCAAACGAATATCCTAAAGGAGGAAACTGACAGTATGGAAATTTCATTATTAACAGATGTTGGTCAGAAGCGTACAAATAATCAAGATTATGCCAATCAATTTGTTAATCGTGCCGGTATGACAATGGTTCTTTTAGCAGATGGTATGGGAGGTCACCGTGCCGGTAATATTGCTAGTGAAATGGCAGTAACAGACCTCGGTGCTGCTTGGGTGGACACTCAAATTGATTCCATTAACGGTGTCCGTGAGTGGTTCGCAGAACATCTCGAAACAGAAAATCAAAAAGTTCACCAATTTGGTCAAGATGAAGAATATAAAGGCATGGGAACGACGCTTGAAGTCCTTAGCAATTATTGGTAATCAAGCAATTTATGCTCATGTAGGGATTCTCGTATTGGTTTGGTGCGTGGTGACAGTTATCAAAGCAGTTGACAAGCGACCATTCTTTGGTGAATGAATTGCTCAAAGCAGGACAAATTACGCCTGAGGAAGCAGAACGTCACCACAACGCAACATCATCACGCAATCAATCGGTCAAAGAGGCGAAGTGCAGCCTGATGTTGGCATGATTAGCTTAGAAGATGATGATTACATTATTTTGAATAGCGATGGTTTGTCCAATATGATTTCAGAAAGTGAAATTTATGATATTATGACAAGTGATATTGCTCTTTCAGAAAAAGCGGAAACCTTGATTCGCTTTGCAAATAATGCAGGCGGTCTGGACAATATTACAGTTGCCCTGGTTCATTATCATAAGGAGGATGCAGAATGATTCAAGTCGGCAAGATATTTGCCGGACGATATAGAATCATCAAACAAATTGGCCGAGGAGGTATGGCAGATGTCTACTTGGCGAAAGACTTGATTTTAGACGGGGAAGAAGTCGCAGTTAAGGTTCTAAGAACCAATTACCAGACGGATCCAATTGCTGTAGCACGTTTTCAAAGAGAGGCGCGAGCCATGGCAGATTTGGATCATCCTCATATTGTCCGGATTACCGACATTGGAGAAGAAGAAGGCCAGCAATATCTAGCAATGGAATATGTGGCTGGACTTGACTTGAAAACGCTATATCAAAGAGCATGCTCCTTTGTCCAATGAAGAAGCGGTTCGAATCATGGGACAAATCCTTTTGGCGATGCGTTTGGCGCATACGCATGGGATTGTTCACCGTGATTTAAAACCTCAAAATGTCCTTTTAACTCCAGATGGCGATGCAAAAGTAACGGACTTTGGAATTGCAGTAGCTTTGCAGAAACGAGCTTTAACGCAAACCAACTCTATGTTGGGATCTGTACATTATCTATCACCAGAACAAGCGCGTGGTTCAAAAAGCGACCGTTCAGAGCGATATTTATGCCATGGGGATTATTTTCTATGAAATGCTGACAGGACATATCCCTTATGATGGAGATAGTGCTGTTACGATTGCCCTACAACATTTCCAAAAAGCCCCTACCGTCTATTATTGCTGAAAATCCAAATGTTCCACAAGCATTGGAAAATGTAGTCATCAAGGCAACGGCAAAAAAATTGACGGATCGTTATCAGTCAGTTGCAGAAATGTATGTGGATTTATCAAGCTGCTTTATCTGCTGACCGTCGAAATGAGAAAAACTAGTTTTTTTGATGACACTGCTAAAGCAGACACAAAGACACTGCCGAAAGTATCACAAAATACCTTGACTTCTGCGACGAAGTCAACACCTGCTCCTACAAAAGAAGCAGTCAGTAGTAAGCCCTACGCCTAAGCCAAAGCAAAAAAAGAAGCGCCGTTTAAGAACGCGCTATAAAGTTTTGTTATCAGCGGTGGTTTTAGTCATCGTAGCTCTGGTGGCTTTAGTCTATTTGAGTCCGTCAAATGTAAAAATCCCAGATGTTACTGGAAAAACTATTGCCCTAAGCATCGTTCCGCAATCGAAACTGCAGGTTTGAAAGTTGGCAAGGAAAAAGACGAATACAGTGATTCTGTTAAAAAAAGATTCAGTTATTCGCACCAATCCAGAAGCGGGAACGCAACGTCGTGAGGGCAGTACGGTGGATCTGATTGTCTCAAAAGGACTCAAAAACTTTTATTATGGAAGATTATAAAGGTCAGAAAAAGAGCAGATGCTATCAACAATCTGGGTACAAAAATACAAGGTTTCAAAAGGCTTAATTAAAACAGAAGAAGTTGAGAGTAGTGAGTATGCGGCAGGGAACAGTTGTTGATCAAACACCAGCAGCAGGCAGCACTTATGATTTGACTTCAAAGACCCGTATTACGTTAAAAGTAGCGAAGTCCGTTTCAAGTGTCACGATGCCAAGCTATATCGGCTCAACCTATGAATTTGCTTATAATAATTTGACGGAAGTGATTGGTATTCAAGGTGCGAATATTGAAAAAAACGTACGGTTACAACAGCTCCAGCGGTACACAGGCAAATACGATTATCAGACAAACCCCAGAAGCTGGTCAGTCTTTGAATTTGAAGAGTGATCGCATTGTCTTATATGTATATGAGCCAAAAACCGAAGATTCTTCAACATCTGAAAGTAGTTCACAATCTGATAGCAGCTCAGATAAAACTAGCCCATCCTCTAGCAGTTCGTCAGCTAGTGGTAATGATGGAAGCAGTTCAAAAACACCAGACACAAGTGCTAGTGCAAGTAATGTAAGAGAGAGGATAAAATCGTAGTTTTGTTAAACCGATTTTTCCTCACTTTTTTGCACCTCGTTTTACATCATTGATAAAGCATTGCTTTCTGCTCAATCAAGTTTATCCAGTATATTGTAAATAAACATGTTAATTTCTAGGACTACATACTAGAACCTGAAAAATATTTTAGTTCCATTTCATTGCTTTTATTTTCATACCTTAGCCGGAGGAATTTTTGAAAAGTTTTTGATACAATAGAAGTAAGAAAAGGTATCGAGGCTATGAGAAAGATCCAATTTTTATCTTTTGTTGAATCTATTCTATTAACATTTGCATTAGTGACCATTTTGTCTGGTCATTTTTCACGTGTTATTCTTTTGGTGCTCTTCTTGCTATTACTCTATTATTATTTTGGAAAACAAAGAGGAAATTTTTCTGCTAGTAACCTCTACCATACTGCTTTTTTTCATTATTATGCTCAATCCTTATGTCATTGCTGCCTTGCTCTTTTGCGGTCATTTATGGCATGATTGTAGCTTATCCTTATATTTATAAAGAAAATGGAGTGACAACTCTCATCTTTGATGATGTAGGAACAAAAACGTGAAAAATCAATGGTTGGGAAATCTTCATCATTTTTGGTTCATCGGATACCTGTCGATTTGATGACATCAATCTTTTTCCGTCTCATGGGGAAAGATACGATTCATTTGGAACAAGTCATTATCACAAACCATGACAATGTGATTATTTTGCGAAAATTTTTCGGAAATACAAAAATCATCGTGCCAGTTGATGTGGCAGTCAGCCTGAAAGTGAATAATCTATATGGTGAATTGCAGTTTTAGATCAACCTGTCTATGAATTGCGAAATGAAAGTATCAGCCTGACGACACCGGACTTTCAAGCGAGCACATAAAAAGCGTCAAAATTGTTCTGTCAACGTTTGTAGGGAATGTTGAGGTGGTTCGCAAATGAAAAAGTCTACTACCTTTTGATTAGCTTTTTATTCCTACTCATTTTTAGGAATCATTATTCATTATATTTTTAGTCTATTTAATTTTGACTGGCAACTGATTTTTAGTAATGTAGAGCGGTAGAAAAAGTTCAGTTTCTTTGTAATTGTGCTGACTTTATCTCTGACGATGCTGATGATTTTAGGTGTTAAAGTGATTCAAATGGTCACTTTGTCGACCATTCAGACAAACTTGAAAAATGTTTTTAGAAGGTCGAGAATTGCAAGAAATTCATCAGCCTGAAATTGATGCCTCTTTTCGGCAGGTTTCAGAGAAATTGACTCATTTGACAGAAAATCTGCAAAAGTCAGAGAACCGTGCCCTGCAAAATGAGGAGACGATTATTGAGAAAGAACGCAAGCGAATTGCGCGTGACTTACATGATACGGTCAGTCAAGAGCTTTTTGCTGCTAATATGATTTTTGTCAGGTGTGACAGGTCAAGTGGAGAACTTAGATACGGATAGCTTATCAAAACAATTGACAGGCGTATCAGGAATTTTAAATACTGCCCAAAGGGATTTGCGTATCTTGCTTCTACATTTGAGACCGACAGAGTTGGAAGGGAAGAGCTTAGTTGAAGGGCTGAACCTCATCTTGAAAAGAGCTATCAGATAAAAAGCGATATTGAGGTGAGTTTTCACCATGATGTTCAAAAATTACCGAAACAGATTGAGGAGCATATTTTTTTAGAATTGCTCAGGAAATTATCAGTAATACGCTCCGTCACGCTAATGCGAATCATTTAGATGTTTATTTGTATCAAACTCGGAATGAATTGCAGTTGAAAATGACAGATGATGGGATTGGCTTTGAGCATACCTCATCTGATGAATTGAGCTATGGTTTGAAAAATATGGAAGAAAGAGTAAATGACATGGCAGGAACAATGCAGATTTTGAACTGCTTCGAAGCAGGGAGTGGCAAATTGACATTCGTAGTGCCATTATTGAAAGGAGCTTAGGATGCAGATTTTTATTAGTAGATGACCATGAAATGGTAAGACTTGGCTTGAAAGGTTATTTGGATTTACAAGACGATGTGGATGTAGTGGCAGAAGCTTCAAATGGTCGCGAAGGAGTTGAAAAAGCTTTTGGAGTTGCACCCAGATGTGATTATGATGGACATTGTCATGCCTGAAATGAGTGGGATTGAAGCGACACTTGCTATTTTTAAAAGAATGGCCTGAAGCTAAAAATTCTCATTTTGACTTCTTATTTGGATAATGAAAAAAATTTATCCAGTTTTGGATGCGGGTGCTAAAGGATATATGCTCAAAACTTCTAGTGCTGATGATATTTTACGAGCGGTCCGAAAAGTAGCTAAGGGTGAACTTGCTATTGAAACAGAAGTCAGCCAAAAAGTAGAATATCATCGAAATCATATTGAATTGCACGAAGATTTGACCGCGCGTGAGCGAGATATTTTAGGACTACTGGCAAAGGTTATGAAAATCAACGCATAGCAGATGAGTTGTTTATTTCTTTAAAGACAGTGAAAACACATGTGTCCAATATCTTATCAAAGCTAGAGGTGAGTGACCGTACACAAGCTGTTGTTTATGCTTTTCCAACATCACCTTGTTCCACAAGATGACATTTAGTGGTATAATAGAAAACAGAATAATTGCTAGAGGGAGATTATGGACGCAAAATTAAAAGTATAAAGCCAAGAAAAATCAAAATCGTCTTTTTCGATATTGATGATACGTTGCGAGTGAAAGATACTGGCTATATTCCGGACTCTATCAAAACGGTGTTTAAACAGCTAAAAGAAAAAAGAATTTTGACAGGAATTGCTTCAGGAGAGGGATTTTTGGTGTAATGCCAGAGCTGAAAGCATTGCAGCCTGATTTCTTTGTCACTTGAATGGTTCCTATGTGAGGATAAAAGAGGAAATGTAGTTGTCCAGCATGCCCGATTCCTCAGGGAAATGGTGGAGGACTACATTGCGTGGACGAAGGAAGTTGGGATTGACTTTGGTCTCGTTGGTAGTCATGAGGCAGCGCTTTCGACGCGAACACCGCTTATTGATGAAGCCATTGATATTGTTTTATCCTAATTTACCTATTCAGCTGGATTTTTTATCAAGACCACAATGTTTTATCAGATGTGGACATTTGAAGATATCGGAGATAGCTTTGCAATTGCCCAAAAGAGTTGGGAAGAACATCTACGATTGGTTCGCTGGCATCCACATTCATCAGATGTTGTTTTGATCAATGGTCTCAAAAGCAACAGGAGTTGCAGCAGTTGTAGAATATCTAGGATTGAAACCTGAAAATGTGATGGTTTTCGGAGACGAGCTTAATGATTTAGGAATTGTTTGATTATGCAGGTATCAGCGTTGCTATGGGCATTTCCCATGAAAAGATCAAAGCAAAGGCTGACTTTTGTGACAAAAAACAGTAGAAGAAGACGGCATTTTTATGCTTTGGAGGAATTAGGAATGATAGAAAAAGAATTACATTTTCCACAAGCAACGATGGAAACAGCAGAAGGACCGAAAGCGACTATTAAAACCAACCACGGTGATTTGAAATTTCAATTATTTCCAGAACAGGCACCGAAGACGGTAGCGAATTTTATCGCTTTGTCAAAGAATGGCTACTATGATGGCGTGATTTTCCACCGCATTATCAAGGATTTCATGATTCAAGGTGGTGATCCAACTGGTACGGGTATGGGTATGAATCTATTTATGGAGAAAAGTTTGAAGATGAATTTTCTCCGGAACTGTACAATATCCGTGGTGCACTTTTCGATGGCTCAATGCTGGTCCGAACACAAATGGCAGTCAATTTTTATTGTGCAAAACAGCAAGATTCCTTATGCACAAAAAGGAATTAGAACGAGGTGGTTGACCGACACCAATTGCTGAAATCTATGCAAAGCAAAGGTGGAACGCCGCATTTGGATCGCCGGCATACTGTATTTGGGCAATTGCTAGATCGAAGCTTCTTATCAAGTGTTAGATAAGATTGCGGCAGTTGAAACTGGTGCAATGGATAAACCGCTTGAGGATGTCGTGATTGAAACCATTGAGATTGAGGATTGAGATGAAAATTGGTGAAAAACTAAAAGGCCGAATTACTGGTATTCAGCCTTATGGTGCTTTTTGTGGAACTAGAAACGGTGCCATGGGATTGATTCATATCTCAGAAATTCGGACAGGCTATATCGAAAAATATCCATGAAATTCTGCATGTTGACGATCAGGTCTTTGGTGCAAGTGATGGACTATGATGAATTTTCAGGCAAGGCTAGTTTGTCAATGAGAACTCTGGAAGAAGAGAAGCATCATTTTACCTAAACGCCATCGCTTTTCAAATGACCGTTACAAGATTGGTTTTGCACTGCTCACTAAAAATTTGCTGACTTGGACCAAGGAAGCAATGGATTTTTCTGAATCAATCAAAAGAAGAAACCAAATGACAAGAATTGTGATATTTTTCATAGAAGACCCCTCAATAAGAGAGCATTGTATCTTATTGAGGGGGTTATTTATTCTCATACATTTTCAGGTGGATATCAATTCTGTATTCTTTTGTTCAAAACCACTATCACATTAAAGCATATTCATCTGGCAGCATGATGGTTTCTTTGCCATTATTGTCAGTCACAAAGATTTCTCGTGGAAAAATGGATCGAAAAGCGTCATTAAAATCAAAAAGAGGCAGAAGTTGACAGACTTGCTTTCGGAAAATCGAAATGTTAATTTTTCCTTGATGGTTGATGAGTTCGAATCGAAGAAGTTCATCTAATTCAAAACACACCTTTTAGAAAAATTATCAATGATGTACCAGAAAGAGTCAATAATGTCATCTGGCAAACTTGTTACAACGCCAAAGCTGGCATAACGTCCACGTGTATTTGTAAAAGCCTATTGTTTCTTCCTTTCTGTGCTCATTCATCAAAGTATTTTCTATATGATACATAAAATAAGCTTTGAATTGCAAGAAATTGTTCTTTGAAAATCAAAAAAAGGACCAGAGGTCCCTTGACAACTTTAGCGATTCTTTAGCTCTACATAACGTTTGTACCAAATATTGACATAGGCCTGTGAAAAAGGTCCACGCTCATTATTAATCCAGTCTACTAAGATTTTTACATTTTCTTGAGAATGTAATCCAAATCATTGGAGTAGCTCATCTGCCGCTTTGTGGCGCTCGTATTCATCTACATCCAGCAATCGCTTTTTCACCATTGGTGAAGACTTTGACGTCTAAATCATAATCTATGTATTTTCAATGCTTCTGCATCAAGATAATAGGGGCTGGCTAGATTGCAATAGTAGGAAATCCCATTTTCGCGGATCATAGCGATAATGTTAAACCAATATTTTTATGAAAATAGACAATAGCTGGCTCACGTGTCACCCAACGCCGCCTGTCACTTTCTGTGACCAAGGTATGGTCGTTGACACCAATAATGGCGTTTTTCAGTTGTTTTAGTACCATGGTGTCGCGCCAAGTGCGGTGCAGACTTCATTATGCTTATAACTTTGAATTGTAATAAAAGTCGCCTTCTTTTGGAAGCTTCATAATCTACCAACTTTCTACAATTTATCAGGTTATCGCTTTTATTGTAACATATTTTCATGAAAAACATAAATAAACCCTTACATTTTTTTATAGATATTCTTTTGAGAGCGCTCGCAATATCAGAAAAATCAAAAGCCTTTGCGTGCGAGTGCTTGAGTAAGGCGTTGCTTTAAATCATAGCCGTCGTATTTTTGGAATACTTGCGGTATTGTTTGTCTAATTCTTTGTAAAGCAATTCTTGTTGTTTTTCGTCATCGTTTTCATGGTAAGGCTTTGATAAGCTATTTTTGCTTCTTCATAGGAAAAAGCCTTTATTGATAAGCTGTTGTAAGATTTTATCGTGAAGTGCTTTTGTCTGGGAGCTTCCTTGATATTTTTGAGTAATTTTTGAGCAACTGTTTCTGCTAGGTTTGTAAAATCATGTTGACGCAACTCATCATCAATGATAGAAGCAGCACTCTTTTTTGCATTAACTTTTGCTTGAGCGCATATGCACCTTTGTCTCCTGAGAGAAGATTAGAATGGATAAATGAATGAGATATTTGGCATCATCTAGCCAGTTGTCTTTTTTAGTTGTCAATAACGTGAACAATCGTTTCCTCTTCCATGTCGTGCTTGCGCAAATAATCATTGACTTCCTTTACAGTACGCTGCTTGAAAGAAAGATGATACAGTGCCAGATTTTTTTCCATAAGAAAAATTGAGCATATTCTTGGATTTCTTTCAGCTCTTGCTCAGTAATGTTCATGCCTTTTGACAACATAAAATGAACAATGGTATCTTCGGTGACATACAGTTTTTCGTTTCGTCCAGCTCTAAGAGATAAAGCCGCTTTTTCTTTTCAATTTTTGTAATTTTCATGATTCTATTATACTTCAAAATATGGTAAGATAGGCTTATGAATCTGAAAGTAAAACAAAAAATCCCCTTGAAAATCAAAAAAATGGGAATCAACGGGGAAGGGATTGGATTTTATAAAAAGACATTGGTCTTTGTGCCAGGTGCTTTAAAAGGTGAGGATATTTTTGTCAAATCACGACGGTTAAGCGTAATTTTGTCGAAGCAAAACTGTTGACGATTAACAAACGCTCCAAGTATCGAGTAGAGCCTCCTTGTGAGATTTATGAAAAATGCGGGGGCTGCCAGATTATGCACTTGCATTATGACAAACAGTTAGAATTTAAGGCTGATTTGCTGCGACAGGCTTTGAAAAAATTTGCACCTCAAGGTTATAAAAACTACGAGATTCGTCCAACGATTGGTATGCAAGAACCTCAATATTATCGAGCGAAGTTGCAGTTTCAAACACGGAAATTTAAGGAGATGTAAAAGCAGGGTCTTTATGCGCAGAATTCTCATTATCTGATTTCTTTGAAAAACTGTTTGGTTCAGGATAAGGTAACGCAGAAAATCATCAATAAAGTGGCCTCCTTTGGGGAAGTACAATCTTTCCCTATTTATGATGAGCGAAAAAGATGCCGGCGTTCGGACAGTTATGATTCGCAGGGCTCGGAAAACCGGGACAGGTGCAGATGATCTTTGTCACTGGAAAGAAGTTGGACTTTCTCCAGTCATTCGAGATTTGACAGCAGAATTTCCAGAATTAGAAACAGTGGCGGTCAATTACCATACGACAAAATCAAGTGAAATCTATGGAGACAGGACGGAGATTATCTGGGGGAAAGAGACCATTCAGGAAAGGTGTTTTGGATTACGAGTTTTCCTTATCGCCTAGGGCTTTTTACCAGCTCAATCCAGAGCAAACAGAGGTGCTTACAGTGAAGCAGTCAAGGCGCTGGATGTGACGATCTGCAGAGCATTGTCTGATTGATGCTTATTGTGGCGTGGGAACGATTGGCTTTGCCTTTGCTAAAAGAGTCAAAGTCTCTGCGAGGTATGGACATTATTCCGAAGCCATTGAAGATGCTAAGCGAAATGCTGAGAAGATTGGGGTTTGACAATGCTTATTATGAGGCTGGGACTGCTGAAAGTATTATTCCTCGCTGGTACAAGGAAGGCTATCGAGCAGATGCTCTTGATTGTGGATCCACCACGGACTGGTTTGGATGAAAAACTGCTTTGAAACGATTGTTCGCTATGCACCGAAGAAAATGGTTTATGTCTCCTGTAATGTCTCTACTCTAGCTAGAGATTTGGCGCAATTGAGCAAGGTTTACGATGTTCATTATATTCAATCTGTGGATATGTTTCCCACACACAGCCAGGACCGAGGCTGTAGTGAAGTTGATAAGGAAAGAGGATTAGAATGAATATTTGGGAAAAATGCATGAAAAAGCCAAGGAGTTCTATAATCCGCATGAGGTATCGCCCTTTGTGTACGCTAATCATGTTGTAGCAGCTATTGAAGCAGAGGACGGAAAGATTTATATCGGCTTTTGCTTTGCTCCAACAACTTGAGGACTGTTGGAGGTTGCAGATAAAATCAACGAAGTTGGTATAATAAATGTAGTGTCTTTCATCTCTGTGCTGAAAGGGCAGCAGCTTTTTAATATGTATCAGTATTCTGGGCAGACAAAAATGAAAACGAGTATTGGCTTTTCAGATAAACCGCCTTATGGCGGAGGTTCTGGTATGCCTTGTGGGGCGTGTAGAGAATTTTTAATGGAGTTGAATCCTGAGAGTCGTCATTAGAGTTTATGTTGAATTTTTGAAAAACGAGAAACGATTACTTTGGGAGAACTCATGCCTTACTGGTGGGAGACAAGAACGTACTGAAAATGACGGAAAATGATATGAAACACTTTTTACTGTATGTTAGAATAATGTACAAGGCACCTCCTAACAACGAAAGTTCAAAGGATCAGGATGTAAAAATTGCAAAGAAAGGTATCCTTTAGCAATACTATTGATATTTTTATAGCGTTTGGTGAATGGGATAGAATGACTTGTTCATGAGTGAGTCTAGTTTGAGGCAGATGATCAAATAGGCGACAGAAGTTGAGCAGTAAAATGAAACGCAAAATATTTTTCAACTACTTTAGTAATAGAAAACTTGTAGAAAACAATCTCTACAAGTTTTTTATTTTACAAGGAAATCTCTGTATTTTTCCAATACTTTTTGTGCATCTGAGACAATTGTTTCAATGATTTCTTTGCATGGTCGGATTTCTTTTTATCATACCAGCAATTTGACCGCACATCATGGAGCCGCTTTTTGGTATCTCCGTCATATACAGCTTTTTGAGAGAGCTCCAATAGTAATCTCTTCCAGTTCCTCACGGCTGGTACCTTTATTTTCAAGTTCTATATAATGATCTGTCATTTCGTTTCGGATACAACGAACGGGTGCACCCTGCCCTCCTACCCTGTGACAGCTGTATCTGTATCATTTGCCTTGAGAACGGCTTTTATAACTTTCAGCGATTGGGCATTCTTCTGACGCGAGAAAATACCGTACCGAGTTGAACTCCTTGTGCGCCTAAAAACGAAAGCAGCAGCAAGTCCACGACCGTCTGCACATACCCCTCGCACCAATCACGGGAATATCAACCGCATCAGCAATCTGTGGCAGCAAAGCCATAGTATTGGTGCTACCGATATGACCACCCGCTTCAGCTCCTTCAGCGATAACAGCGTCAACACCTCAATTTCTTGCATTTTTTTAGCATGTTTCACGCTGGCAATGACCGGAATAACCTTGATACCTGCTTCTTTGAGAGCAGGCAGAATGAATTTAGGGGTGCCAGCACCAGTTGTCACAACAGGAACTTTTTCTTCGATGATAACATTCACAAGCTCTTCGACGTTTTTCAGCATCAGCATCACGTTAACAGCGAATGGTTTGTCTGTGAGCTTGCGCAATTCACGAATTTCTTCGCGCAATTGGTCGCCAGTCATACCACCCGAAGCAATAATCCCCAAGCCACCCGCTTCTGAAACAGCAGCAGCCAACTGATAGTGAGAAATTTGCGCCATAGCACCCTTGAAAAATTGGATATTTGATGTTTAGTAAAAGTTGTAATAGACATACTATCTCCTTCAGTACTGTTTTTGAAAATTATTATATCACGATTATAAAAACGTTTTTCAAATCTGTGATTTAATAAATTTTCTTTTGTTTGTGAAATATTTTGCTTTTGAAAAAGAGGGGTTATCAATTATTTTTACTTGTGAAAAATACAGAATCATTTTATTATAATAATTACTTATACTATATTAAAAATAGTTATAGATGCTTGATTCAGAAAAATGGAATGAAGCAAAGATAAAGAATGCTTTGATTTTGCTTAGAAAGCAACTGCTTTTTGTGTTATAATAATAGAAAAAAATGTTCATGAGGTGAAGTATGGACAATATCATTGATGTATCCATTCCTGTAGCAGAAGTAGTGGATAAGCACCCAGAAGTATTAGAAATTTTGGTAGAGCTTGGTTTTAAAACCGCTTACCAATCCAATCATGCGCAATACGGTTGGTCGCAAGGTGTCATTTGAAAGCAAGGTTCTAAGTTAGAGGGAACCCCTATGGATAAAATTGTCATGACATTGGAAGCAAATGGCTATGAAGTGGTGGGGCTAGACTAATGGCAGATGAACGAATTGAAATTTTGAAATCTATTTTGCTGGATTTGCATCATGGTGCAAATCCAGAAGAGGTTCAAGAGCAGTTTAACAAGTATTTTACAGGCGTTTCGGCTATTGAGATCAGTCTTATGGAGCACGAACTGATGAACTCGGATACGGGTGTAACTTTGAGGATGTTATGTCGCTTTGCAATGTTCATGCGAATCTTTTTAAGGGAGCAGTGAAAAATGTAGAAGTTGCAGATACAGATCATCCAGGGCATCCAGTTCAAATTTTTAAGCAGGAAAATCTAGCTTTTAGAGCTGCTCTGTTGCGGATTCGGCGCTCCTTGATACCTATGCTCAAACAGATGATGCAGAAATGAAGACAGAGTTGGAAAAGGGACTGATGCGCCAGCTGGGCTTGGTCGGTCAATTTGACATTCATTATCAGCGCAAGGAAGAGCTGATGTTTCCGATTATGGAGAAATACGGTCATGACTCACCGCCCAAAGTCATGTGGGGTGTGGACGACCAGATTCGAGAGCTTTTTCAGGAAGCAAAGACTGCTGCTGAAGATTTGTCTAACCTAGGTATCGAGCCAGTTCGAGCAACATTTGAAAATTTTGTGGCTGAATTTGAGGCGATGATTTTCAAGGAAGAATCCATCTTGCTTTATGATTTTGCTGGAATCTTTCACATAGGACGATTGGTTGAAAATTGCAGAAGAAAGTGATGCTTACGGCTATGCGATTATCAAGCCGGCTGAGAAAGTGGGATGCCAGCTCGTCAATCATTCACGGAGGCAGAAAAAGAGACTGCTGAGAAGACTGGAAGCGAAGCGGCAGCCCGTGATGAGCTTTGGTGTCAGACGGTACTATTCAGCAGGTCATTGAGACACCTGATGGGCAGGTCACCATTTCCTTTTAAAGCCAAAAAAAGAAAAAGGCAGAAAACAATTTTGATCGACAGACCCAACAGTCGTTTGGACATGGGCTATTTGTCAGTGGAAGAGGCAAATCTAATCTTGAATCATCTGCCGATGGAGATTACCTTTGTCAATAAGGAGGATATTTTCCAGTACTACAATGACAGGTGCCAGCTGATGAGATGATTTTTTAAACGGACGCCGAGTCGAGTGGGGCGCAATGTCGAGCTGTGCCACCCGCCTAAGTTTTTTTGGAGAAAGTTCGCTTTATTTTTAAGGAGTTGCGTGAAGGCAAGCGAGATAAGTTTGTTATGTGGTTTAAGTCGGAGTCGCGGGGAAAATTTGTTCATGTGACGTATGCAGCAGTGAGAGATAAAGCAGGAGAATTTCAAGGGGTGCTAGAATATGTCCAAGATATTCAACCTTTTCGTGATATTGAAGAAGATTTCTACCGAGGAGTAGATTAGAAGTATATGATGACGTACGAACAGGAATTTTTTAAAGGATTTTGAAGCTTGGGTCAAAAACTCAGGTGACTATCAACGAAATGGCTTTTGAAGAAAGTCAGAAAGTTTATGAGGAAGATAAAGATGAACGCGCTAAAGAAGCTGCGATTCGTTATGAGAGCCGCCTAGATGCCTATCAGTTTCTATTAGGGAAATTTGCCAACTATCAAGAGGGCAAGGGATTTCATGACCTACCAGACGGACTTTTTTGGGACAGAGAAATTATTGATTTTTCTCTAGAAAAACATGTTAAACTAAATGCATTAGAGGTGTTTTTGAATCCCATTTGTCACAGAAAGCGGTGTTGCTGAGAAATCCGCACAAATGTCAAAAACTGGTTGCTAAGGCTAAAAATTGAAATAATGGTGTCTTTTTTGTTTACTTTTAGGACTAGGGCAGCGAGTTGCGGGATTGTACTGGCGTATGCCCTAAGCGAGCTAACGATGTAATAAAAAGATAAACAAGAAGGTTAGAGTTGCGGGCGTCTGCCCGAAATTGGGTGGTACTGCGGATAACATATCTGTCCCTGTCATGTAGATGGCAGGGACGAATTTTTATAATCGGAATCGGGGAGAGGATTATGATAAATATCTTTAGGTCAAATTGAAGACAGTAAACTTCCTGATATCGAGACAGAACAGTTGTATTTGCGCCAACGTCTGGTCTCAGATGCTAAAGAGATTTTTTGCTATGCGAGTTTACCAGAGGTGACTTTACCAGCTGGTTTTTCCACCTGCAGAAAGCGTGGAAGAAGAGGAAAAATTATCTCGAAAACATTATGCCAAAGCGCTGGATTGAGCAAAAAAATACCGTCTGGTTATGGTATCTGCTTAAAAGGGAACAGATGAAGTCATTGGCTCGATTGATTTTTAATCATCGCCATGCTGATGATGTTCTTGAAATGGGCTATTTGCTTCACCCAGATTATTGGGGGCAAAGGGATCGTGACAGAAGCTGCGCGTGTGCTGTTGAAGTTGGATTTACCCTCTACTCAATCTTTACAAAAATCGAAATTGAATGCTATGGATACAACAAAGCGCCAGCGTATTGCTGAAAAACTTGCTTCACCTCGAATCTCGCATTCGGACCGCAAAAGACGCACAAGGCAAACGCTGTGATTTATTGCGTTATGGATTGCTGAAAAGTGAGTGGGAGACACAGAAAAATAAAATGAAACTGTGTAAACTTGCATAGTTGAAAATTTGATAACTTGTAAAAAAATGTTATTACAAATTGAACTACTGAAAAATGACTCGAACAGTTAGAAGATTGAAAAAATGGGGAGGATTTTTAGTGAGTTTAACAGAAATTATCAAGTTAATTTCTGCTTTAGGCATTGGAGCGATTTTGAGTGCTATATTTACTTTTATGCAATCTAATAAAAGGAATCGCTAGACTATATTACAAAGGAGCGTTCTGAGTGGCGTAGACAATTAAAGCAGATTTTTAGTTGATTTAATAGATGATTCAAAAAGAAACTGCAATTGCTCAGTTGAAAAGTCAAATAAATCCTTATGGGCGAAATGGGGATTTTAAAGGAACTAAAGCATATTTTTATGAGAGAGGGACACATATGGGACTTGCTAGAAGATGATACCTCTGAAATAGATAATGAAAAAGCTATCTTTCTATGTAGAACTACTACTAAAATATGATTGGGAGCGTTCAAAAATGAAATAAGTATCAAGTATCTAATTTTTATACAGTTTATTTAGATGGTCATTGATTATCCTATCGATCTACTTAGTGTATAAAAGACACTCAAATAAAGATTTATTAAAAACTGAGCAAGTCTCTTATTATATGAAGTAAATGTCTAGGGTTCAGTAGGGATGTTGATGCTTTTGTTATTACAAAATTTAATTTTAGAAAAAGTCAACAGCTAACTATAGAGTGATGATAGTAAATTATTCCGAACTTTTATTATTGCTTTGCTGTCTCCATGTTTATACATATCAGTAAAAATAATACTTTATTTAAAGTTATTTCTGTATTATTCTCCTCATTAGTATAATATTTTTATAATAATAATATTTATTTTTAGAATATTATGTAATAAATAAAATCTTACTTTTGAAAGTGATTATATTAGACGTGTTGAGGAAATTTACTATCCTATTTCAAAAATTTCTAACAATGAAATTCAACTCATAATAAAATGTTAAAACTTGAACATAAATTATACAGAAATAAACATTCATATGGAAAGTATTTGAAGAATAAAATCAAAGAAATAAATAAAAAGGTTGAAAAAAATTAAGACCAAATTGTTTTTATACATCCATTAAAGTATTACAAATGGAAAAAATAGATTAAAATCGGCTACAAAGAATTTATAAAACAAGGAGAAAAACACATGTCTAAAGAACTTTCACCAAAATACAATCCAGCTGAGGTTGAGGCTGGGCGTTATCAAAAATGGTTGGATGAGGATGTTTTCAAGCCATCTGGCGATAAGAAAGCTCATCCGTATTCTATCGTTATTCCACCACCAAACGTAACTGGTAAACTTCACCTTGGTCACGCTTGGGATACGACTTTGCAAGATATTATTATCCGTCAAAAACGGATGCAAGGTTTTGATACGTTTATGGCTTCCTGGTATGGACCATGCGGGATTGCAACACAAGCTAAAAGTTGAGGCACGTCTTGCTGAAGATGGTATCTCACGCTACGACCTTGGTCGTGAAAAATTCCTTGATAAAGTCTGGGAATGGAAAGATGAATACGCATCAACAATCAAACAACAATGGGGTAAAATGGGTATCTCTGTTGACTACTCACGTGAACGTTTCACTCTTGATGAAGGATTTGTCAAAAGCGGTTCGTAAAGTCTTTGTTGAACTTTACAAAAAGGTTGGATTTACCGTGGTGAATTTATCATCAACTGGGATCCAAAAAGCTCGTACAGCCCTTTCTGATATCGAAGTTATCCACAAAGATGTCGAAGGTGCTTTCACCACATGAACTACATGTTGGAAGATGGTTCACGTAGCCTTTGAAGTTGCCACAACTCGTCCTGAAACAATGTTCGGTGACGTTGCCGTTGCGGTTAACCCAAATGATGACCGTTACAAAGATTTGATTGGTCAAAAATGTTATCCTTGCCAATCGTTAACAAAGCTATTCCAATCGTTGGTGACGAACACGCTGACCCAGAATTTGGTACTGGTGTGGTTAAAATCACTCCAGCCCACGACCCCTAACGACTTCTTGTTGGTCAACGTCATAATCTTCCTCAAAGTCAACGTCATGAATGATGACGGTACGATGAACGAACTTGCTGGTGAATTTGCTGGCATGGACCGCTTTGAAGCTCGCAAAGCCGTTGTTAAAAATTGGAAGAAATTGGTGCGCTTGTTAATATTGAAAAAAATGATCACACCTGTTGGTCATTCAGAACGTACTGGTGTTATGGTTGAACCACGTTTGTCAACACAATGGTTCGTTAAAATGGATCAATTAGCTAAAATGCGATTGCCAACCAAGACACTGATGATGAAGTGAAAATTCTACCCACCACGTTTCAACGATACTTTCCTTCAATGGATGGAAAAACGTTCACGACTGGGTTATCTCTCGTCAGCTCATGGTGGGGGCACCAAATTCCTGCATGGTACAATGCTGAAGGTGAAATGTACGTCGGTGAAGAAGCTCCAGAAGGTGACGGATGGACTCAAGACGAAGATGTGCTTGACACTTGGTTTAGTTCAGCACTATGGCCATTCTCAACAATGGGTTGACTTGACACAGAATCAGAAGATTTCAAAACGTTACTTCCCAACATCTACACTCTGGTTACTGGATATGATATCATCTTCTTCTGGGTATCACGTATGATTTTTCCAATCATTGGAATTTACAGGACGCAGTCCATTTGAAAACGTGCTTATCCACGGTCTTATCCGTGACGAACAAGGACGTAAAATGTCTAAATCACTTGGTAACGGTATTGACCCAATGGACGTTATCGAAAAATACGGTGCTGACGCGCTTCGTTGGTTCTTATCAAACGGTTCTGCACCTGGTCAAGACGTTCGTTTCTCTTATGAAAAATGGATGCTAGCTGGAACTTCATTAACAAAAATCTGGAACATCTCTCGTTACATCCTCATGAATAATGAAGACCTTACGCTTGACCAAGCGAGCGCAAATGTTGACAAAGTTGTGGCTGGTACAGTCGGGAATGTTACTGACCGTTGGATTCTTCACAATTTGAATGAAACAATTGCCAAAGTTACTGAAAACTTTGATAAATTTGAATTCAGTGTGGCTGGTCACATTCTTTACAATTTCATCTGGGATGAATTTGCTGACTGGTATGTGGAATTGACGAAAGAAGTGCTTTACAGCGATAACGAGGATGAAAAAGTTATCACCCGTTCAGTTCTTCTTTACACGCTTGATAAGGTTCTTCGTTTGCTTCACCCAATCATGCCATTTGTGACGGAAGAAATCTTTGAACAAATTTCTGAAGATTCAATTGTAACAGCAGCCTACCCAACTGTTAATTCAGCCTTTGAAAATGAAGCTGCGCATAAAGGTGTTGAAAGCCTGAAAGACCTGATTCGTGCTGTCCGTAACGCACGTAGCGAGGTGAATGTTGCTCCAAGCAAACCAATCACCATCCTGGTGAAAACCAGCGATAAAGAATTGGAAAGTTTCTTCAATGCCAATGTGAACTATATCAAGCGCTTCACAAATCCAGAGCATTTGGAAATTACTTCTGACATTGAGGCGCCAGAATTAGCTATGTCCAGCATCATAACAGGTGCTGAAATCTTCTTGCCACTTGCTGACCTTTCTTAACGTTGAAGAAGAATTGGCACGTCTTGACAAAGAACTTGCTAAATGGCAAAAAAAGAATTGAGATATAGTTGCTAAGAAACTCAGCAACGAAAAATTCGTCGCTAACGCCAAACCAGAAGTCGTCCAAAAAGAACGCGACAAACAAGCCGACTACCAAGCTAAGTATGATGCGACTGTAGCGCGTAAGGCTGATATGGAGAAATTGGCTAAATAACCACAGAACACGGTGTAGAAGCCGTGTTTTTTATGGTATAATATCAAATATACTTGAACAGATACGAAAAGGAATACCTATGTTTGATACCGTAGTTTTAAATCCTTTGGAGGTTGATTTGGATTATAATAATCCTAGATTTTTCAATGTTTGATTTTAATAGTGAAGAAGAAATAATTAAATATTTGATTGATTTTTGAACAAATCAAAAGAACTTGCATTTCAAATTTTAGAAAACGGATATAATACAATAGGTGAGCGTATTATTGTTTTTAAAAACGTGAAAAATGCCGGAAAAATTAGTTATACTGTTTTAGAGGGGAACAGGAGAATTGCTTCACTGAAGCTTTTATTCCAATACATATCTCTCTTGACAAGTTCAGAAAGAAAAAAAGCTTGAACAATTAAAGCCGAGCTTAAAAAGGATTTTTGAAGTTAGTTGCGATGTGGTAAAAGAAGATACTAGAGACGAAGCGCTTTTTAAAATTAGTGCAAAAACATGTTGATGGAATTAAAACCTGGAGTGCTACTGATAAAAGGGTATTTTACCACAATCTTTATACCCAATATAGGAAAAAGGGCTTATCAAGTGATAAAGCTTTAGATAAAATTAAAAATATCACTCCAGAAGGAAAAGTTGTGATACGAAATGCTATACAACAACTAAATTATTTAACTTCCGTTTATAATGTAACAAAAAAACTATAAACCTGATTTAAAAAGAATTAGCACATTTGGATACAGATGTTCTTGTTTCAAAGGGTTTTAAGACCATTGATTAAAGAGTTAGATCTTGAGTTTAATGATGATTTTTCAACCTGTAGCGAAAAATAGAAAAAGTTTATTATGAAATATTAGGGTTGTTAGGTAAAGCAGTCTGGGTTGATAAAAAAATTAGATACACGGGTATTTAGCGTACAAGGACAATGGAATGAAATTGTCAAAAATGATAAAGTGATCCCAGGTTTAGCTGGAAAAATCACAGAATATAAAGAATTTGAAAAACAAAGTCTTTAAGGAAGAATCGTCAAAAAAATAATCCAATAAGTAATGATACAAAACTACTGAAGATAGTGTGATAGATAATAAAGGGACATCTAACTTACCAGTCAATGATACGCGTGAGAATAACACGAAAAATAATGACACAAAAAAACAAGAAACAAAAATATAAATTTTTGTTCCTCAGAAATCAGTTGCCATAAAACAGCGAAATTATGATTTAGTTAATGATATTGATTTAGTGGACAATGAGGGAAATAAGGTATCGAAACAAAGTTCAGAATACTCTAGAATTTCGATTAGCTGTACACATCGAAATATTGTGATAAAAAAATAATGTGATAGACTCTATTTCTGAAAATGGAAAATATGATATTGCTGTCAATTACGCTGGGGAGACTAAACATTTTCAAATATTTTTAAATATAGAGATTGATGCTCATCAAGAAGATTATCAATTTTTGTTTAACCAACAATGGTATGATGAATCTTTATCAAAGTTATCTCACTAATCCCAAGTATTTTTAAGATTTGTGGAGTAATAAGAAATCTACAAAAATATAACTCTTTATCACATAATGACGACGAGTATATCATACTTGCATTTTTGCTTCGTGCATTAATGGAATATACTGCTAAGGCTTATATAGACTTATTCTCAATCAAGAAGCCTGCTGATAATTTATCCTCCTTCATTACCACAGTTAAAGGACATTTATCTGATAAAGGATTATTAAATAAAAGAGGAAGTAAAGGCATTAAAAACACAAATGATATAGAGACATTAAATGGTTTAATTCATGATTACGGAGCCACTATAAGTTCTATTGATATTAAAACAACATGCAGTAAGTATCAAAAATATTTCTCTGTCGTTTTTGATAGACTATCAGAAGGAGTAAAATAATGGATAACTTTAGCCCGTTACGCTATCCTGGAGGGAAAAATAAAACTTATCAATATGTTAAATATCTGGTAAAGAGCAATGATATAGATACCTATATAGAACCATTTTTGTGGAGGTGCTGCAGTAGCGCTAAAGTTATTATTTAATAATGACGTAAAAATAATGTTAAATGATTTTGATAGATCCATATATGCAATGTGGTACTCCATTTTACATAATACTGAAGCATTTATCAAAAAAGTAAAAAGAAGCAGAATTTACAATTGAGGAATGGGATAAGCAGCAAGCTATTCAAAAAGAAAGAAAATGCTGACTTACTGACACTAGGTTTTTCCACATTTTTATCTAAATAGGACAAATCGTTCAGGGATTATTCAGGCAGGTCCTATAGGTGGTAGAAATCAAACGGGAAATTATAAAATGAATTGCCGGTATAATATAGAAGTGCTGGTAAATAAGATTGAGTTGATTGCTAACAATAGAAATAAAATTCGTTTGTATAATTTAGATGCTATTGAGTTTATTAAAAACAATATTAGACGTACAAAGCGTTCGCTCACTTTTTGATCCTCCATATTTTTGTTAAGGGAAAGCAATTGTATACAAATTTTTTTATGAATATATAGATCATTTAGAATTACGAGATACAATTGATAAATACATGAGTAATCACAAATGGATCCTTACTTATGATTTTCATGATAAGATTAAGAATATGTATTCAAATTTCGAATATTTTTCCATATGTATTAAACTACAGTGCAGGAATTCAAAAAGGAGTCGAGTATCTTTTTTTGAGTCAAACAATATCTTCTACAAAAATTGACAAGTATTTAGATATTTTATGAACTTAAAAGTTCATACTTATAATTTTAATGTAGATGCTTCTTTACTGTATAATGGATAAACTAATATCTGATAACAGAAAGGATTCATGCTGCTGAGTAGTATGACGAAGTGGTATGTTTCATTATGTGTAATATATTTCTTTAAGCTCCTTCTCAGTTTCCTTTAGTATTTCCTAGCTATACTGTAACTATCCTAGCAATAGAATTCTAAACTTTTCTTATTAGTCTAATAATATAGATAAATGAATCATTCATTCAATGTATATTACAAAAACAAGCATAAATTGGCTATAGAAAGTTACATTTAAACTATAGAAAGCATTATTTTATCTGCTATTTTTCTAATAATAAGATTTAAACACCCCATCAAAAAAGAGGCTGGGACAAAAGTCCGACCTCAAATATAAAAAGCGAACAAAACTAGTTTTCTGGTAATCAGAATTCTGCTTTGTTCGCTTTTTCGCATTTAATTATAGATTAGAAGGGCTTGATAATTAAGATTTTTAAAAATTGAAATCTTCTTGTCCCAAACTCTTTTAAACTGTTGGCAAATCCAAATTTAAAGTTTATACGTGTATATGCCTTGATTTCTAAACCTCAAAATTATAGAGAGCGGTTGAGAGGTAGCGCTCGCCGTTATCTGGAGCAAGAGCTAGGACTTTTTACCTGTTCCTAGTTTTTGGCTACTTCAAGTGCAGCATAGATAGCTGCGGCAGAAGAAATCCCTACAAGAAAGCCTTCTTGTCCACCGACACGGCGTCCAAGGTCAAGTGCTTGATCAGAGGTAACACGGACAATACCGTCATAAGCTTGAGTGTCCAGTGTTTCTGGGATGAAAACCAGCTGAAATTCCTTGAATCTTGTGTGGTCCAGGATTTTCACCGGACAGGATAGCGGACTCATCGGCTTCAACTGCGTAAACTTGTATATCTGGATTGACTTTTTTTGAGAGCGTGAGAAACGCCAGAAATTGTACCACCCTGTGCCAACTCCACCGACAAAGGCATCCAACCCTTTTTTCACCGAAAGCAGAGATAATTTCTGCTCCTGTTGTTCTTTCGTGTACTTCAGGATTAGCTGGATTGTTGAACTGTAGTGGTAGCCATCCGTTACGTTCTTTGGCGATTTCTTCAGCTTTGGCAATCGCACCTTTCATTCCCTCACTTCCGGGAGTGAGCACCAATTCGGCACCATAAGCTTGGATAATTTTGCGGCGCTCCACACTCATGGTTTCTGGCATAACAATAACGACCTTATAACCTTTAGCAGCACCGACCCAAGACAAACCGATTCCAGTATTTCCGCTGGTTGCTTCGACAATGGTTGCACCGGCTGAATCAAGCCCTCTTGCTCAGCGGTCTCAATCATGCTGAGAGCAATGCGGTCTTTGACAGACGACCCCGGATTGAAAGCTTCAGCTTGACATAGACATCAGCAGCGCCTTCTGGAACCAGCTTATTCAATTTCACAATAGGAGTATTTCCAATGAGTTCTGTAATGTTATGATAAATTTGTTTGCCATAAATGATACCTCAATTCTGTTGATACAATCAGTATAAAAACGAAAAAGAGTCTTTTGTAAAATATAAAAAAAACTATCAAGTCGATAGCTTTTTCAATATTTAGGATGAAAGAAATAGGGAACCTCAACTTTCCGCAATCCCTGCTCAACAATGTCAATTTTTTCCATTAAAACAGTTCAATCAAACTTTCTATAACGCTGTCCTTATCGTCTTTGTCAACGAAAAATGGTCGTTTGTACTTGATCTGTAAAAGCTGTATCTTGTTCTTGTAAACTGTTTAGCTTTAAGAAAATTTGGCAATTCTTGATATTGACTGTAGGAAAGAGTAAGTCTTAGTCCAAGTTGTTCTTTTATATGGACGACTCTGATGTCTTTTGATAGCTAGGGCAACGCTGCCAGCATAAGCCCGAATAGAGTCCACCCTGCTCCTAACTTGATGCCCCCAAAAATAGCGCGTCACGACAGCACAGACATTGGTTAGTTGGTGATTTTCTAAAACGCCTAACATAGGTACACCAGCAGTCCCACTTGGTTCTCCATCATCGCTACTTCGCTTCATTTCGCTCCGCTCTCCTAAAATAAAGGCAGAGCAGTTATGAGTAGCTTTTGTAATGTTCTTTTTAATAGTATTGATAAAACTCTCGTGCTTCGTCCTCTGTTGTCACACGCCTGATATGACAGATAAAGCGCGATTTTTGATTTCTTCTTGGACTTGACCGTCCTCTTTGATTGTTCTAAATTCCATATCTTCATTTTACAAAAAAACTTTTATTTTTGCCAAAGTTTTTCCGAATAAATAGATATGACGGAATTACAAGATTGTTTTAGGTCGTATTTTTACAAAAAGTCAACTGTCACCAGAATTGCAATTGCAAGCACAAACCGTAGCTGGAATGGTAGAAGAGAAAAGGAAAAGTTAAGTTGCAATCGCTGTGGACAAGTCATTGACAAAGAAAAACAGCAATTGCCAATAGGTGCTTATTATTGTAGGTCTTTGCTTGATCTTAGGAAGGGTCAGAAGTGATGAAGATCTTTACTATTTTCCACAGGAAGAATTTCCTAAAGCGAATGTCTTGAAATGGCAAGGGAAGTTGACAGTATTCCAAGCCAAGGTTTCTCAAGGACTTGTAGAGGCGGTTGCTAAACGAAAAAATAGCTTGGTTCACGCAGTCACGGGAGCCGGAAAGACGGAAATGATCTATCAAGTGGTAGCACAAGTCATCAATCAAGGTGGAGCCGTCTGTTTGGCTAGCCCTCAGAATTGATGTCTGCTTAGAACTTTATCGCAGACTGAAAGTAGATTTTAGCTGTGATATTTCACTCCTGCACGGTGAATCAGAAGCATACTCCCGCAGTCCTCTCGTGATTGCTACAACGCATCAGCTTCTTAAATTTTATCAAACCTTTGATCTTCTTATCGTTGATGAAGTAGATGCCTTTCCTTATGTGGACAATCCGATGCTTTTATCATGCGGTTCATCAGGCAGTTAAAGTAGAGGAACGAAGATTTTTCTAACAGCAACTCCACAGATGAGTTGGACAAAAAGTGGCTAAAGGAGAATTAACTCGTTTGAGTCTTCCTAGACGTTTTTCATAGGGAATCCTTTGATTGTTCCTCAAAAATTTGGTTGGCAGATTTTTCAAAAAATATCTTGGTCAAAAAGAAGCTAGTTCCTAAGTTAAGACAGTTTATTCAAAAAGCAGAGAAAAAAACAAGCTTTCCACTCTTATTTTTGCTTCTGAGATTAAAAAGGGGCAGGAATTTGCAGAGATTCTTCAAAGCACTTTTCCTAATGAAAAAGTTGGCTTTGTAGCCTCGACGACTGAAAATCGACTGGAAATTGTGAGAAATTTCGTCAAAAAGAAATCACGATTTTGGTAACGACGACGATTTTTGGAGCGTGGGGTGACTTTTTCCTTGCGTGGATGTTTTCGTGGTAGAAGCCAACCACCGTCTGTTTAGTCGCAGCGCTCTGGTACAAATCGCTGGACGCGTCGGTCGCAGCATGGATCGACCGACAGGCGAGTTAATCTTTTTCATGACGGTACAACTATGGCGATAGAAAAAAAGCGATTAAAGAAATTCAGGAGATGAATCAGGAGGCTGGTTTATGAATAACTGTCTGTTATGTGAAAGTCTACTTGATGAAAAAGCTAACATTTTGTGATTTGCTGACTTTGACGAAGCCAAAAGCAAGAGCCTGTGATACCTGTTTTGAAAAATTTCAACGCATTTCAGGGCAGCATTGCCCAAAGTGTTATCGTGACAGGGGCAAGTGAAGTCTGCATGGATTGCCAAGTGTGGATAGAAAAAGGAAAAGAAGTTTGCCATAAAAAGTTGTTTTTGTATAATGAAGCCATGAAAGACTTCTTCAGTCAATATAAATTTCAAGGAGATTATACTCTTTATTCTGTATTTGCAGAAGTTTTGCAAAAGGAATTAAAAAGTTTACAGCGATTATACGCTTGTTCCCTATTCCTGTAAGTGTCAAAAAGTATCAGACAAGAGGTTTAATCAAGTAACAGCTCTTCTTGAGGGCGCAAAGCTGCCATTTAAGGAAGTTTTAGAAAAAGCATGATACAATTGCTCAATCCAGTAAAGACAAGAGAGGAGCGTTGCAAAGCCAGCAGTGTTTTAAAGTGAAAGACAATGTTCAAGTTCCACCCAAAAGTTCTTTTGATAGATGACATTTATACAACAGGCTCAACCCACAATTAGCCAAGGAAATTTTAGTGGAAGCAGGGAGTGAAAGAAATTGTGACATTTTCATTGGCAAGATGATAAAAAATTTGCAAAAAATAATGAAAGCGTTATAATATAGATATAAAAAAAAACAAAACGTTTAGAAAGAAGGTACTTATATGATTAAATATAGTATCCGTGGTGAAAACCTAGAAGTAACAGAAGCTCATTCACGACTACGTCGTTTCTAAACTCGAAAAAAATTGAAAAAAATATTTTCAAGCAGAGCAAGAATTGGATGCCCGTGTAAACTTAAAAGTTTATCGTGAAAAAAACTGCAAAAGTTGAAGTAACGATTCCACTTGGTTCTATCACACTTCGTGCAGAAGATGTTTCTCAAGATATGTATGGTTCAATTGATCTTGGTAGTAGATAAAATTGAACGTCAAATTCGTAAAAGAATAAAACAAAAAAATTGAAAAGAAAAAAATCGTAATAAAATCTGCAACCAGTCAAAATTGTTTACAGATGCTGTCGTTGAAGAAGCAAAGCTGCACCTGAAAAAGTTGTTCGCTCAAAACACAATTGACTTGAAAACCAATGGACTTAGATGAAGCCATTCTTCAAATGGATCTATTGGGACATGACTTTCTTCATCTATACTGATGTAGAAGACAACACAACCAATGTTTCTGTATCGTCGTGAAGATGGTGACGTTGGCTTGCTTGAAGTGAGATAATCAATCAATCCTCTGATTTATATCAGGGGTTTTTTATTTGCTCTGCAATCAGCTCAAGATAATTGCAAAAAACTGTATTGAAAAATCATCATGTTTGAACTGCATCCCAAAAGTTGGACAGCAAAAACAATTGACTTACAGCTATCACAGAAGAAAAACTGATACATTCTTTCGAGATTTTGTTATAATATTCTTTATGAGAGTTGTTGCAGGGAAATATGGGGGGCGTCCTCTTAAAACATTAGAAGGCAAAACAACCAGACCGACGACAGACAAGGTTAAGGGAGCTATCTTTAATATGATTGGTCCTTATTTTGATGGAGGACGAGTGTTGGATTTGTATGCCGGAAGTGGCAGTTTAGCGATTGAAGCTATTTCGCGAGGCATGGCTTCGGCTGTTTTTGGTTGAAAAAGACCGCAGGGCGCAAACGATTATCAGCCAAAATATCATCATGACTAAGGAAAAAGAACGATTTGAACTTCTGAAAATGGAGTCCAATCGAGCGCTTGAATTGGTCACAGGACAGTTTGACTTGGTGTTATTGGATCCACCTTATGCAAAAAGAACAGATTGCTGCAGATATTGAAAAATTGGTTGAACGAGAGCTTTGAGGCGATGATGTACTGGTTGTTTGTGAGACAGACAAAGTCGGTGGATTTACCAGAAGAAATCGCAGGACTAGGCATCTGGAAGCAAAAATATATGGAATTTCAAAGGTGACGGTTTATGTCAGATAAAATTGGATTATTTGCAGGCTCTTTTGACCCGATTACAAAGGGGCATATTGACTTGATTGAACGAGCTAGTAAGCTCTTTGATTGCCTTTATGTTGGTATCTTTTACAATCTTGAGAAAAAGAGTTTTTTCAATATTGAAGCAAAAGAAAAAATGGTGACAGCTGCTCTAGCTCATTTGGAGAATGTAAAAATTGTTACTTCTCATGATGAATTGGCAGTGGAAGTAGCTAGAAAGCTAGGAGTGACAACTTTTGTACGGGGACTACGTGAATAGTCAAGATTTGGATTATGAGGGGAATCTCAACTTTTTTTAATCATGAATTGGCACCTGAGATGGATACCATCTTTTTGATTAGCAAACCAGCTTATCAGCATCTCAGCTCATCAAGAATTCGTGAATTGATTTCCTTTGAGCAGGATATTTTCAAAGTATGTGCCTGAAAGTGTCGTAAAAAGGAGTTAAAGAAACAATATGGAAAAAAACCAAGAAATAAATTTAAAAATGGCTGATAATTGCAATAGCAGGGCTGATTTTGCTTTTTCTTATCTTTTGTGGTTCCCTTGCCTTATTATATTGAGGTGCCGGGTGGTGCAGCAGATGTCCGTCAGGTATTGCGCGTGGACAACAAAGAAGATAAGGAAAAAGGTTCTTACAACTTTGTAACGGTTGGGATTCAGCATGCGACCTTTGCTCATTTGGTTTATGCTTGGTTGACACCTTTTACAGATATTTATTCGGCGAAGGAGTTTGACTGGCGGAACTTCTGATAAAGAATACATGCGGATCAATCAGTTTTATATGGAAACATCGCAAAACCTAGCTAAATACCAAGGGTTGAAAAAAGCTGGCAAAGATATTACTCTGAAATATCTAGGGGTTTACGTCTTGCAAGTCACAAAGAATTCTACTTTTAAAAGGCATTTTTAAATATTGCAGATACTGTGACAGGTGTGAATGACAAGACTTTCAATAGTTCAAAAAGAATTGATAGACTATGTTGGAGCGCAAAAGATTGGCAGCAAAAGTCAAGGTGAACTATGTAGAAGACGGTCAGAAGAAATCTGCTACAGGTAAAATCATCAAACTTGAAAATGGGAAAAAAACGGGATTGGTATTAGCTTGATCGACCGAACAGAAGTCACAAGCAACACACAATTGAATTTTTCAACAGCCGGTATCGTGGACCAAGTGCGGGCTTGATGTTTAGTTTGGCAATTTATACGCAAATTGCAGATCCAACATTGAGAGACGGCAGAAATATTGCTGGGACAGGGCTCAATTGACCGCGAAGGAAAAGTTAGCGACATTGGTGGGATTGACAAAAAGTTGTTTCAGCAGCAAAAAAATGGTGCAGAAATTTTTCTTTTGCACCAAATAATCCAGTTACTAAGAAGCTAAAAAAAGCTAATTCTAAAGCGAAAAACTAACTATGAGACCGCTTTGAAAACTGCTAAAAATTAAGACCAATATGAAAATTGTACCCGTGAAAACTTTTACAAGATGCCATTGATTACCTCAAGAACACAAAGAAGTCATAAAAATAGTTCAATAAAAGAGCAAGTTAATGATAGAAAGTTTGACTTTGCTCTTTTTTTCTTTCTCTATTTCAACTATCAAAAACACTTCTTTTTATGGTAAAATAAGTTTAATACAAGAAATAAGATGATAAAGGATGACTATGCGAAAAGAAATTGCACCTGAATTATACAATTATAATAAATTTCCTGGACCGGAGTTTCGGCAAATAGGAACCAAAATTTTGACTGAGACAATTGAATTTGACTTGGTAGATAATTTCAGGAAGGTTTTGCTATAACGGCTTTTAATCAGCGTTTTCAGATATTTTTAACAAAATTTGATTATATTGTTGGCGACTGGGGCAAATGAGCAGTTGCGTTTGCGTGGATTTTATAAAGATGACAAGGCAAATGAAAGTGAAGAAAAAAATCAGCCGTTTAGAAGAATATTTACTAGAATACTGCAATTATGGTTGTGCTTATTTTGTCTTGGAAAATTTACAGCCGCGTCGCGCATCGTTTGATAAAAAAATCATCATCACAAGAAAGAAAAGTGATAACCAAGCCACGTCGTTCTAAACAAGCTCGCTCCTATAAAGAAGAGCAAACCCAAGCGAGAAAATCACCAGCGCAGTAAGCGACAAAAATCAAAAGCAAAGAGCAAGAAAGCAAAAATTCAACGAAGCAACAACAAACAAGTAGCCAGCGCCATTTTGTTATTCGTCAAAAAAATAGTGTATGGAATGGGTTTTGTAACGAAATGAAGGAGAAAAAAATGAAAACCATCGATTTATAGCTTGACCCGTCAGGATTTGATAGATTGGACAGAAAGTAAAGGAGAAAAAGAAATTTCGAGCTACTCAGATTTGGGAGTGGCTTTATCGCAAACGGGTTCAGTCTTTTTACAGAAATGACAAACATTTCAAAGGGTTTATTAGCAAAGTTAGAAGATGAATTTGTTGTCAATCCGCTAAAGCAAAAGAGTGGTGCAGGAATCGGCTGACGGCACAGTAAAGTATCTTTTGAACTGCCAGACGGTATGTTGATTGAAACAGTTCTCATGCGTCAGCACTATGGTCTGTCGGTCTGTGTAACCACTCAGGTGGGTTGCAATATTGGCTGTACATTTTGTGCTAGCGGGCTGATTAAAAAGCAGCGTGACTTGAATAATGGGGAAATTATGTCTCAGATTATGCTGGTGCAAAAATATTTTGATGAGCGTGGACAAGGTGAGCGCGTCAACCATATTGTGGTTATGGGGATTGGCGAGCCTTTTGATAACTATGACAATGTTCTCAAGTTTGTGCGAACTGTCAATGATGACAAAGGGCTGGCTATCGGAGCTCGTCACATTACGGTTTCCACTTCCGGTCTAGCACATAAAATTCGTGATTTTGCAAACGAAGGAGTGCAGGTTAATTTAGCTGTTTCTCTTCATGCACCCAATAATGAATTGCGTTCTAGCATTATGAAAATAAATCGTGCCTTTCCAATTGAAAAGCTATTTGCGGCGATTGAATATTATATTGAAACAACCAACCGCAGGGTTACTTTTGAGTATATCATGCTAAATGAAGTCAATGACGGAGTAGAGCAGGCATTGGAATTAGCTGAATTGCTCAAAAACATCAAAAAGCTATCGTATGTCAATTTGATTCCTTACAATCCGGTTAGTGAGCATGATCAATATAGTCGCAGTCCCAAGGAACGTGTAATGGCTTTCTACGATACTCTAAAAAAGAATGGCATTAACTGTGTTGTTCGTCAGGAGCATGGTACAGATATTGATGCAGCCTGTGGTCAATTGCGCTCAATACGATGAAAGAAAGATAAGGAGAAAAGCTCTTACCAAACATGCTTAGGTTTAGTAGTATGGCTGCAAAATCGAAATGGAGAATTAACAGTTAGGGGACGTAAAATTTCTGACTTGGGAAGCATGCTCTACATCTTCTTATTGTGTTGATGTGTTTCCTTCCTCAAGTGCCAGAAAAGGGAATGGAGACGCCAGGGATTCAGCAGTTTGGTCGTGTCGTAGTCCTTCTCATTCCTTTCAATTCTTTTGGTCAATCTTGGGACAAATTACTTCTCTACTTCAATTGATTAAGGTTTTCGTACAAAATGGGATGAATGTTTTTCTGCTTAGCCCACTGATTTTTCAACTTCTCGGCTTTTTTCCTAAGTTGAGGAGCACTAAGCGTGTGCTATTTGCCAGTTTTGCAATAAGTCTTTTTATCGAATGTACACAGATTTTTGTTGAGATATTTTAATTGATGCCAATCGTGTTTTTGAAATAGATGATTTATGGACAAATACATTAGGGTGGATATCTGGCTTTTTCTATTGTATAAAAACTTGTGTCAGCCATTGGAAAGATAAGTTTCTGACTTCTAAAGTAAAAATAAGAGTCATTGTTCGGATTTAGGATGCTTTTTCCATGGTTTTTCACTATTTTATTGACAGAATGGTAGAAAAGACTCTATAATAATGCTCAAACATCAGAAAAGTAATAAATTGATGCTTCCAGAGAGCTTGTGTTAGGTATAAACAAGCAGTAGATATTTATGAAATGGGCTGATGTAAATGATATGAATTTGAAACAATAAAAATTCGGTGTGCACACCTTTGCAGTGTAACTTGTTGATAGACAAGATAGAGATATGCGGATAAGGTCTACTTTTCCCATAACTGAGGTGGCACTGTGCTCATACGCCCTCACACAGTTTTTTGTGTGGGGGTATTTTATTGTTTAAATTCAAGAATACTAAAGATTGTGAGGAAACATCATGGTAGAAAATAAAGGATATTTTGGTCAATTTGGTGGTAGCTTTGTACCAGAACTGATTCAAGTTTTATTAGACGAGCTAGAGGGAACATTTGAAAAGTATAAGAAAGATCCAGAATTCCTAGCAGAATATCATCATTATTTAGCAGATTATGCAGGTCGAGAGACACCGCTTTATTTTTGCAGAAAGTTTGACGGACTATTTAGAGGTGCAAAAATCTATCTCAAATGAGAAGACTTGAATCACCCTAGGTTCTCATAAATTAAACAATGTTTTAGGGCAAATTCTCCTAGCAAAAACGAATGGGTAAGACCAGAGTTATCGCAGAGACTGGAGCCGGTCAACATAGAGTAGCAAACAGCTGCATCGGCTGCTAAGTTTGGCATGAAAACGTATGCTGTATTTTCAGAAAATGATCAGGTAGCTCCTGTTTATTCTATTTCCGCTGGATTGACCTATCCGGGAGTTGGTCCTGAACATGCCTTTTTTAAAGATTCAGGTCGAGTTGAATATGTGGCTGCGACAGATGATGAAGCAGTAGATGCACTATTATTGTTGACGCGAAAAGAAGGATCCTTTCTGCCATTGAAAGTTCCCGCGCTATTGCAGAAGCAGTTAAACGCGCGTCACAGCTAAGTAAGGACAAGATTATCATCGTCAATGTATCTGGGCGTGGTGATAAAGATGTAGCCGCTATTGCTGATTACTTGGAAAAAGAAACACGAAAAATCAAGAGTGAAATAGACGACCCATGAGTACATACATATCCCTACAGAAATATGAAATCTGGGAAGATGACGTAAAAAACTAAAATTTGAAAATTGTAATCATCGCTTTCTTGTTTCGAGGTCTGAATCTGGAGACATTCATCCCAGACTCATGATAGGACGTTATTCTAATTTTATTGAAGCAAACAGTTCGCATAAAAAGCAGAACAATCACTCCAATCAAAAAGACAGGGAACGAAAGCTATCCTGTCTTTTCTCTTTTAAAGCAAAAGAGACATAAGCCCACTAAGCTGGCAATTTGAATCAGCCAAAGAATCTCTGTCAACTTGAAAACAGTTGAACAAGAAGATAGAAAAAGAAAGTCTCCTGCGCCAATTCGTAAGTCAAAGAAAAAAAGCTACTATTCCAAGGGCTAAAAACTAATCATTAGAAGATTAAAACCTACCAAAAATAGGAGAAGAAGATGAAAGAACAACCAAATGAGGATAGGATATTCCTGTTCTCTTTGATCATAAAGAGCTAGTGTAATTCCCATTATGAGCAAGACAAGCTGGCTGATATTTAAGTAGCTAAGGAAGTTGCGAGAAAGAGTAAGCCACCCTACCAACTCTAATATCAAGTAGCGAATGGGAATTTTTTTGACAGACAAAACCGACAACGCAGTCGATTGATAAGCTGAGAAAGGACAGGGACTAAATCACGAGGTGCTAATTTCTGTCCACAAGTATTACAATGACTGGAAGGACTGATAATAGATTGTTCAGGAAAGCGATCAATAACCAGCCCTAAAAAGAAGCTACAATGCTTCCAACCAAGAAAAAAATAAAAAAATGAATCATACTTTTTTTATTCGTAAATAATTCTAAAAATTGCAACTTTTCTAATAAAAAGAGATTTCAGAGTTCAATCATTTGACTTTCTTATTTAGAAACATTATAATTAAATCATAATCAAAAAGATTAGAATCATTCTAAATAAAAAGCGAGGTAGGATAATGGTTAATCTAAAAATGAAGCAGCAAAAGATGTTGCAACTTTCTCAAGTGTTGAGTCTTTCAGTAAGTCTCTTCCCAAAACAAAAGCAGTTTTAAACCAAGTGGTAGCGGATTTATATACTGCTCACATTGCTCTTTCACCAAGTACATTGGTACATGCGTGGAGCTGGTTTTATGGTTTGGCATCCTAAGATGGATGAGTATATGGAAAGCCTTGGATACGACTTTAGATGAAGTAAGTGAACGTTTGATTACTTTAGGGTGGAACGCCGTATTCAACTTTGAGTGAATTTATCCAACACAGCAATATTGAAGAAAAAGAAGGAAAATTCAGTAAGAATGTTGCAGAAAGTTTGGAACGTGTCATCGAAATCTTCCGTTACTTGGTAGGTCTCTACCAAGAAGCTCTGGATGTAACAGATGAAGAAGGAGATGATGTGACCAACGATATTTTTTGTCGGTGCAAAAGCAGAACTTGAAAAGAATATCTGGATGTTAACAGCAGAAATCGGTCAAACTCCGGGCTTAGGTAAATTTTTGAGAGTAGAAAATAAATTTTTTTAAAATCTTTTTAGAATTTAAGATAAGTTTAAGGAGGTGGCGTTATACTAACATCATCAGATGAAGACCTCCTAACTTTATTTGATAAAAATCCTAAACTTTTCTTTTCATAATAATCTCCCTATAAGAGTCGCCCAATCAGCGGCTGTTATTTTTGAGCACTTGAAGAATGTTTTACTTGCAAAATGAGTTCTTTTTCAACCTTGAAATACTCCTGAAAATTCTGGTAAAAATAAGCCTCATGAAAACACTTTATGATGTGCAGCAATACCTCAAAAGTTTTGGCATTATTATCTATATGGGTAAGCGCTTGTATGATATTGAAAATGATGAAAATTGAGTTAGAGAGGATTTATGATGCAGGGCTTGATAGAAAGAATGGACTATCTAGAAGCTGAGCGGGTCTTGCGAAGGGAACATCAGTTGGAATTACAATATTTGAAGAAGAACGAGGAGAAAACATGTTAAACTGGATTTTATTGGCAATTATTGTTGGGATGTTAGGCTGGATGGGCTTTAACTATATCCGTGTTCGTCGTGCGGCTAAGGTAGTAGACAATGCAGAATTTGGTGATATGATTCGGCAAGGTCAGTTGATTGATTTGCGCGACCCAGCTGATTTTCGTCGGAAACATATTTTAGGAGCGCGAAATATCCCGTCACAGCAGTTAAAAACGAGTTTGGGAGCTATTCGTAAGGACAAGGCTGTTTTACTGTACGAAAATAGCCGCGGACAACGTGTTATGAATGCAGCTATTCTATTGAAAAAAACAAGGTTATCAAAATATTTACATCCTCTCTACAGGACTAGATGGATGGAAAGGAAAAATCAAAAGTGAGTAATCCAAGCGGGTTGCTCACTTTTAATAGCTTTTTCTAGATAGTGCCTCACTATTTCGAGTTCTGCTTGGTTCAATGCTCGGTATTCTCCTGTAGCTAAGTTTGGTTCTAATTCAAAAATCTCCGAAATGAGTTCGTTTCAGAGAAGTAACTTTGACACCGACAGTTAAAAACATCTTTTTGATTTGGTGAAATTTTCCTTCAGAAATAGTGACAGTAGCACAGCTTTTGTTTGGATTAGAAGAACGAATTGTAAGAATGGCTGGTTTTACAACTTGTTCCGTCAAGAAAAAAACGATGCCCTTTTTGAAAGGATTGCACTGCTTGGGTCATCTAGTAGACCATTAACTTCAACCTCGTATGTTTTTGTGACATGATATTGAGGATGAAGCAATTGAAAACCAAGTGGACCGTTGTCAGTGATTAACAGCAGTCCAGAAGTATCTCGATCGAGCCGTCCAACAGAATATAGATCTTCACTGAAATCTTCAGGTCTGATGAGTTCTAGAACTGTTTGGAATTTGGCATCGGAGTTAGCTGTCACAACGCCAAGGGGTTTATTCATCATAAAAATACTGATGAGACTTACCCAGAACAGGTTGTTCCTCTATCGTAATCGTCTGCAAACCTGTATCAACATTTTGACTGAGTTTTCGAGCGGGACAGTCATCTACTAAGATTTTCTTTTTTAGTGAGAGCTTGCTTCATTTTTTTACGGCTAATGTGAGCTTGAGCTAGTAGAATATCTAAACGCATACAGTTTCCTTTGTTTTTTTCTTATCATATCATAATTTTTGCAATAAAGAATGTAAATAAATTTGTAGGACATTGATTTTCTAATGAAAACATTTACACCCAGTTTAACCGTGTTTTTGCCTTAATCTGTGGTATAATTGTTCAGTTAGAAATAAAACTTAAGATTTAGAGGATAAAATGACAAAATTAAGAGAAGATATTCGCAATATCGCTATTATCGCTCACGTTGACCACGGGAAAACAACGCTAGTAGACGAATTATTGAAGCAATCACATACATTGGACGAGCGCAAAGAGTTACAAGAACGCGCAATGGACTCCAACGATCTTGAAAAAGAACGCGGAATTACCATTCTTGCTAAAAATACAGCTGTTGCTTATAATCGCGTTCGTATCAATATCATGGACACACCAGGGACACGCGGACTTCGGTGGAGAAGTTGAGCGGATTATGAAAAATGGTAGGACAGGGGTTGTTTTGGTTGTTGATGCTTATGAAGGAACCATGCCACAAACTCGTTTTTGTATTAAAAAGCTCTTGAGCAAGATTTAGTGCCGATTGTTGTGGTCAATAAAATTGACAAACCATCTGCACGCCCTGCAGAAGTGGTGGATGAAGTCTTGGAACTTTTCATCGAGCTGGGTGCAGATGATGACCAATTAGATTTCCCAGTTGTGTATGCTTCTGCTATCAATGGAACGTCTTCTATGTCAGATGATCCTGCTGACCAAGAGCACACTATGGCACCGCTTTTTGATACTATTATTGATCATATTCCAGCACCAGTGGATAACTCAGATGAGCCACTTCAATTCCAAGTTTCTCTTTTGGATTACAATGACTTTGTAGGTCGTATCGGTATTGGTCGTGTTTTCCGCGGGACTGTGAAAGTTGGAGACCAAGTGACGCTTTCTAAATTAGACGGCACAACGAAAAACTTTCGTGTCACCAAGTTATTTGGTTTCTTTGGACTAGAACGTCGTGAAATCGATGAAGCCAAAGCAGGCGATTTGATTGCAGTATCTGGTATGGAAGATATCTTCGTTGGTGAAACGATTACTCCGACAGATGCGGTAGAACCATTGCCGATTCTCCACATTGATGAACCAACGCTGCAAATGACTTTCTTAGTGAACAATTCACCATTTGCTGGTCGTGAAGGAAAATGGGTAACGTCTCGTAAGGTTGAAGAACGCTTGCAGGCTGAATTGCAAACGGATGTTTCGCTTCGTGTGGATCCGACTGACTCGCCAGATAAATGGATTGTATCAGGTCGTGGAGAATTACACTTATCAATCTTAATTGAAACCATGCGTCGTGAAGGTTATGAGTTGCAAGTATCGCGCCCAGAGGTTATCGTCAAAGAAATTGACGGTGTACAATGTGAGCCATTTGAGCGTGTGCAAAATCGACACTCCAGAAGAATACCAAGGTTCGGTTATCCAAAGTCTTTCTGAGCGCAAGGGTGAAATGTTAGACATGGTGGCTACCGAAACGGACAAACACGTCTGATTTTTCCTTGTGCCTGCGCGTGGATTGATTGGGTACTCAACTGAATTCCTTTCTATGACGCGTGGTTACGGGATTATGAACCATACTTTTGATCAATACCTACCATTGATTCCAGGTGAGATTGGAGGACGCCGTCGTGGAGCTCTTGTGTCAATTGATACAGGAAAGGCAACGACATACTCTATCATGTCTATTGAGGAACGTGGAACGATTTTTGTCAATCCAGGTACAGAAGTATACGAAGGAATGATTATTGGTGAAAATTCACGTGAAAATGACTTGACGGTCAACATTACAAAAGCCAAACAAATGACCAATGTTCGTTCTGCAACGAAAGACCAAACAGCGGTTATTAAAACGCCTCGTATTTTTGACATTGGAAGAATCACTTGAATTCTTGAACGATGACGAATACATGGAAGTGACGCCTGAATCAATCCGTTTGCGGAAACAAATTCTTGATAAAAACCAACGTGCCAAAGCTGCTAAAAAGAAAAAATCAGCTGAATAATGAAAGAACGATTTGCTTCGTTGCTAATATATTAAAGAAGCAGATAGGCTAGAAAGGAGCAGAAATGTTTTATTTAATCTTTGAATTCTCATTCTATTATTTTTACATTTTTGCTGCTCCACAGAGCATTAAAGGAACTTTAAATGTAGTAGTTTTAGTGATTGCTCTAGTCGCTTTTATCATTTTACTAGGATTGGCAGTATTTCAGATTTTTTTCAATTACCGTCTGAGTTTTTCGTAGGAATTTTGCATGATTGGCGTAGCTTATTTTTTTCTCTACGTGATATTTCAAAATTGTCACAAAAAGATAGAAAAGTATCGTTTCGCTCAAAAACTTCGTAACAGACAAGAATAAAAAGCCGTAAAGGCTTTTTATTTTCTGAAAAAGGTAAAATAGATACAGAAGAATTAAAAAGAGGCATGTTATGAAGCACATTACAAATTTTGCAAAATAAAGAAAGTGTTTAGTTTTAGGCTTTGGCCAAAGTCTGGTGAATCCGCTGCTCGTTTACTAGATAAGTTGGGAGCGATTGTTACAGTGAATGACGGAAAGCCATTTGAGGAAAAATCCTGCTGCTCAGTCTCTTCTTGAAGAAGGCATCAAAGTAGTAACAGGTGGTCATCCCTTTGGAACTCTTGGATGAAGAGTTTGAACTGATGGTCAAAAATCCTGGTATTCGTTACGACAATCCCTATGGTCAGAGAGAGCATTGGAAAAAGAAAATCCCCAGTCATCACTGAAGTTGAGTTGGCCTATTTGATTTCAGATGCTCCCAATTATTGGGATTACGGGCTCTAATGGAAAAACAACAACGACAACGATGATTGCGGAAGTCTTGACTGCAGGTGGTCAAAATGGTCTGCTTTCTGGGAATATTGGCTTTCCAGCCAGTCAAGTTGCAACAACCGCAACCCAAAATGATACATTGGTCATGGAGTTGTCTTCTTTCCAACTCATGGGCATTGAAAGCCTTTTCACCCAGAGATTGCAGTGATTACTAATCTGATGCCAACTCACATTGATTATCATGGCTCTTTTGAAGAATATGTCGCTGCTAAATGGAACATTCAAAAAAATATGAGCAAATCTGACTTCCTCATATTGAATTTCAATCAAACATTAGCGAAAGAGCTGGCTGCAAAGACGCAAGCGACCGTTGTACCATTTTCAACGACGGAAAAGGTAGACGGCGCTTACTTTAGAGGGAAACATGCTGACTTTCCGTGAGAGCCTGTTATGGCAGCAGATGAGCTTGGCGTTCCGGGTAGCCATAATGTTGAAAATGCCCTTGCAACTATTGCAGTTGCGAAACTGCGTGGCATTGAAAATCAAGTCATCAAAGAAACATTGGCAGGTTTCGGTGGCGTTAAGCACCGCCTTCAATATGTCGGTGAAATCAACCATGTTAAATTTTATAACGATAGCAAATCAACAAATATTCTTGCAACGCAAAAGGCCTTGTCTGGTTTTTGACAATAGCAAGGTTATCTTGATTGCTGGTGGACTGGATCGTGGCAATGAATTTGACGAATTGGTGCCAGATATTCAAGGATTGAAGAAAATGGTTATTCTTGGAGAATCTGCAGCACGTGTCAAGAGAGCAGCGGATAAAGCAGGTGTTAGCTATATGGATGCTGCAGATGTGAAGGATGCGACGCAAAAAGCTTTTGCTGAAGCTCAAGCAGGTGACATTGTTCTTCTCAGTCCAGCAAATGCAAGCTGGGATATGTATCCAAATTTTGAAGTTCGTGGCGATGAATTTATTGCAACATTTGAAGAATTAAAGGGTTAAGATGAAAAAGATTGTATTTACAGGTGGAGGAACAGTTGGTCATGTGACTCTAAACCTTATACTCATTCCAAAATTCCTAGAAGCAGGTTGGCAAGTCCACTATATTGGTGACAAGCATGGGATTGAATACCAAGAAATCCAGAAGTCAGGTTTGGATATCACTTTTCATTCTATAGCAACGGGGAAATTACGCCGTTACTTTTCTTGGCAAAATATGTTAGATGTATTCAAAGTGGCTTGGGGCATTTTGCAATCTTTAGGAATTATGTTAAAGGTTCGTCCGCAAGCTCTCTTTTTCTAAAAAGGTGGTTTTGTATCAGTTCCTCCTGTCATTGCAGCTCGCTTAGCTGGGATTCCAGTTTATGTACATGAATCAGACCTCTCTATTGGTCTAGCAAATAAAATTGCTTACAAATGTGCGACAAAAATGTATTCTACTTTTGAACAAGCCCATGCGTTGACAAAAATTGAGCATGTGGGAGCTGTAACAAAAGGTAGGAGAAAAAAATAACTGCTCCAAATGAGCAGATTCAAGCCATTCAGCAGTATTTTGATGAAAACCTTCCGACACTCCTGTTTGTTGGTGGATCAGCGGGAGCAAAGGTTTTTAATGATTTTGTAACGGCAAATAAAACAGAGCTAACTCAGCATTACAATATTATCAATTTATCAGGCGATGCTCAGCTTTAGACGAATTATCAAATCATCTGTACCGAATTGCCTATGTGACTGATCTCTATCAACCGTTGATGGATTTGGCGGATGTCGTTGTTACACGTGGCGGATCTAATACTATTTTTTTGAATTGTTGGCTATGGCAAAAGCTCCATGTAATTGTCCCTTTGGGACGCGAAGCAAGTCGCGGTGACCAGATTGAAAAATGCAGATTATTTTGTGAAAAAAAGGCTATGCCAAAAAAATTAGACGAGCCTCAATTGAATTTGGAAAATCTTCAAAAAAATGATAACAGAGTTGCTTGAACAGAAAGAATTTTTATGAAGAAAAACATGAAACAGTCCCACGAAAATAAAAATCGTTAGATGAATTTTTATAACCTTTTAAAAATGACATGGACAAAGGAAGAAAATGACAAAAAGAAGCAAGAGGATCAGAAAGAGCAAGAAACAGAAAAAAACTTTCTGAGTGGCAAAAAGAAACAAGGAATACCTTGAAAAAGGCTCAAGAAGAAGCTGAAAAAGAGAAAGAATTAGCAGAGCAAAAAAAGCAGCATTTGCCAAATCTGAAAAAAATCAGATGTAGAGCGAGGAAGATGAAAAGACAGAAGTGACATCTGATACTCAAGAAGAACGAATCAGAGGACTTAGAAGAATCCACTGTAACAGAAACTTTTTTCGAGGAAGAACAAGATGAACCTCTTGATAAAGCAGCCTTGCGAAAAAGAAGAAAGCAGAACGCAAACAAGCTAAGCAGGAAGCAAAAAGAGACAAGAGAAAAATCGTCCTCGCCATGTTTACCGTGCTTTTGCCAGTATTGATTCTAAGTTCTATTTTGTTAATTTTAGCTGTTTATTTTATAAGTCCCTATTCAAAATTAAAGAATATAGAGGTGACGGGCAATAAACAGCTTTCAAAAAAACAGAGGTGCTGGATGCTTCTAGTATTCAAAAAGAGGATTACACCTTGACGACGTATTTTGAGTCAAAAGGCACATGCTAGAAATATTAAATTGTCAAGTCTATGGGTGAAAAAGCAGAGATAAGTTACCAATTTCGATTACATTTAAAAATAAAAGTAACAGAATACACAGTTGTTGCTTATGATTATTCTGGGGAGCAGTATTTCCCAGTATTATCTAGTGGAGAAGAAATTGCTACTCCGGTTAAAAATTCCAGTTGCCAAAAAGTTATATAACACTTGATTTTTTTCAGATAAAGCAATGCTTAAGAAATTTGTGCAACAATTATCAAGTATTTCTGATACAATCAAATCAGAAATTCAAACGGTTCAGCATACACCGAGTAAAGCGACTGAAGATTTGCTGACAATCACTATGACAGATGGAAATAAAATTCTAGTTCCTTTGTCAGAAGTAGCTAAAAATTGCCTTATTATGAAAAATTAAACCACAATTGACGGAAACAAGCGTTGTGGATATGGAAGCAGGAATATTTAGTTATAGAAATAGCTAAAATAATGCAGAAAAATCTACCCAATTTTTTTATTTTTTATGTTATAATATGCTTTGAATAACTATACTTTTTGATAGTTAAATTGATAAGTGAGAAACTTGGCAGATAGAGAGGAATGGTCTAATGGCTAGAGATGGCTTTTTACAGGATTAGATATCGGAACAAGCTCCATTAAGGTCTTGGTAGCAGAACACGTAAACAATGAATTAAATGTAATTGGGGTTAGTAATGCCAAAAGTGCTGGCGTAAAAGATGGTATCATTGTAGATATCGAAGCAGCAGCAAGTGCTATAAAATCTGCAATTTCACAAGCAGAGGAAAAAGCAGGGATTTCCATTAAGTTGGTGAATGTTGGTTTGCCTGCTAACTTGTTGCAGATTGAGCCAACGCAAGGTATGATTCCTGTAACAAGCGAAACGAAAGAAATCACAGATGCAGATGTTGAAAATGTGGTGAGATCTGCTTTGACAAAAAGTATGACTCCAGACCGTGAAGTTATTACCTTTATTCCTGAAGAGTTCATTGTAGATGGCTTCCAAGGTATCCGTGATCCTCGTGGAATGATGGGCATTCGTTTAGAAATGCGTGGGCTTCTACACAGGACCACGCACTATTCTTCATAATTTACGAAAAACAGTTGAGCGAGCAGGAGTTCAAGTAGAAAATATTATCATTTTCTCCGCTTGCTATGACCAAAATCTGTTCTAAATGAAGGAGAACGTGAATTTGGTGCAACTGTCATTGATATGGGTGGTGGTCAAACAACAGTAGCTTCTGTTCGCAACCAAGAACTGCAATTTACCAATATCTATCAAGAAGGTGGCGAATACGTCACAAAAGATATCTCAAAAGTTTTAAAAACTTCTAAAAAACTTGCAGAAAGCTTGAAGTTTAACTATGGCGAAGCATACGTACCTGCTGCTAGCAATGAGTCCTTCCAAGTGGAAGTGATTGGAGAAGTGGAACCAGTTGAAGTAACAGAGCACTATTTAGCAGAAATTATTTCAGCACGTGTTAAAACATATCTTTGAACAAATCAAGCAAGATTTAGAAAGAAGACACTTATTAGAACTTCCAGGTGGAATTGTTATTATTGGTGGTGGTGCAATTTTACCAGGTGTGGTGGAATTGGCGCAAGAAGTTTTCGGTGTTCCTGTTAAACTATACGTACCAAATCAAATCGGTATTCGTAATCCAGCTTTTTGCTCATGTCATTAGCTTATCAGAATATGCTGGAAATCTATCTGAAGTGGATGTTTTAGCACAAGCTGCTGTTCACGGTGATGAACTTTTGCGTCATCAACCGGTTGAATTTTTTCTCGTCCGACTCAACAAAGTCAGTCGTTCAATCCGTTGCAGCGCTTTACTCAGCCGCAACAAACAACTGTGACTCCGATTGCTGAACCAGCAGAAGAAGTTGAACGTCCCGAACCACTTCCGACACAATCTCAACAACCAAAAGAAAAATTGACAGATCGTGTTCGAAATCTACTTGGCAATATGTTTGATTAAAGGAGAAGGTAATACATTATGACATTTTCATTTGATACAGCTGCGGCACAAGGAGCAGTAATTAAAGTTATTGGTATCGGTGGTGGTGGTGGTAATGCCATTAACCGCATGATTGATGAAGGAGTATCAGGCGTTGAATTTATCGCTGCCAATACAGATGTACAAGCTCTGAGTGGCTCAAAAGCAGAAACCGTTATTCAGCTTGGACCAAAGTTGACTCGTGGCCTTGGTGCTGGAGGACAGCCTGAAATCGGTCGTAAAGCGGCTGAAGAAAGCGAAGAGGTGTTGACGGAAGCTCTTACAGGAGCTGATATGGTGTTCATTACTGCTGGTATGGGCGGTGGCTCTGGTACAGGTGCTGCACCAGTTATTGCTCGTATTGCAAAAGGTCTTGGCGCCTTAACTGTTGCAGTTGTTACTCGCCCGTTTGGCTTTGAAGGAAGTAAGCGTGGTAACTTTGCGATTGAAGGAATCAATGAACTTCGTGAGCATGTAGATACACTTCTATCATTTCAAACAATAATTTACTTGAAATTGTTGATAAGAAAAACTCCTCTTCTTGAAGCTTTGAGCGAAGCAGACAATGTCCTTCGTCAAGGTGTACAAGGAATTACGGACTTGATTACAAGTCCAGGACTTATTAACCTTGACTTTGCCGATGTAAAAACCGTTATGGCGAATAAAGGTGATGCTCTTATGGGGATCGGTATTGGTAGTGGTGAAGAACGTGTTATTGAAGCTGCACGTAAGGCTATCTATTCGCCGCTTCTTGAAACAACGATTGATGGAGCTGAAGATGTCATCATCAACGTTACAGGTGGTCTTGATATGACCTTGATTGAAGCAGAAGAAGCATCAGAAATTGTCAATCAAGCAGCTGGTCATGGTGTTAATATCTGGTTAGGTACTTCTATTGATGATAGCATGAAAGATGAAATTCGTGTAACAGTTGTTGCAACGGGTGTTCGTCAAGAAAAAAATTGATCGAGTAGTGGTGTTCGTCCAGTTGCTCAACAAAATTCTTATGCAGCTGGAACTCGTGAAAATCGTAATTCTAGAGGAAGCCAAGGTTATGACCGTAACTTTGATTTGACTGAAAATCTTGAAGTTCCAAAGCCAAGTCGTCAACGGACAGAAGCACCACAGGCTTCAGCATTTGGTGATTGGGATTTGCGTCGTGAGAATATTGTTCGCTCAACAGATGCGAGTGCCGCACCAGCTGTGGAACGTTGTGAAGACACTAGTTCTGATGACGATGAATTAGAAACACCACCATTCTTTAAAAACCGATAAAATGGATTTTAGCAAAAGAATACATATCAAGTTTTTAGAAAATGTAGCACAAGCTACTCAAAAAGCTAATCGCTCAAAAAAATTCAGTAGAAGTAATAGCTGTCACCAAATATGTTGACAGCTCTACTGCTAAAGAGCTGGTTAAAGCAGGAATTCATCATATCGGTGAAAATCGAGTTGATAAATTTCTAGAGAAATATCAGGCTCTGAAAGATGAACGTGTAATTTGGCACTTAATTGGTACACTTCAAAGGCGGAAAGTGAAAGACGTCATCAATTATGTTGATTATTTCCATGCCTTAGATTCAGTAAAATTAGCTCAAGAAATCAACAAAAGAGCTGAACATATCATTAAATGCTTTTTACAAGTAAATATTTCCAAAGAAGCTAGTAAACATGGTTTTTACTGTAGAGGAAATAGATACGATTTTACCTGAGCTAGAAAAACTTGAAAACATTCAGATTGTAGGGTTTGATGACAATGGCACCAATTGAAGCAGATGAAGTGGAATTAAATGTCATTTTCCAACAAGCCTATCAATTACAGCAAAGATTACAACGTAAACAGTTATCTAATATGCCTTTTTACTGATTTTAAGTATGGGAATGAGCGTGATTATACAATAGCTATTGCAAAATGGTTCGACTTTTTGTCAGAATTGGTACCGCATTTTTAAATAGGAAAGTATTATGTCTCTTAAAGATAGATTTGATAAATTCATTGATTACTTTACGGAAGATGGTGAAGATGCTGGCGTTCAAACGCCTGAGCTACCACCACGTGCGAGTAGTCAATCTGTAACACCTACTAAAAGAAAGAACAGTACATACAGCAAGTAGTTCTGCACAATCTTCTACAAGGTCAGGAGCAAATGAGAATATCACTCGTCTTCATGCGCGCCAGCAAGAATTGGCACAACATCGGACGATTTCAGATGACAAAGTGACCATCAATGTTCGTTATCCAAGAAAAATATGAAGAAACAACTGAAATTGTTGATTTGTTAATTGTTAATGAAAGCATTTTGATTGATTTTTCAATATATGACAGAAGTGCAAGCTCGTCGTTGTTTGGATTATTTGGATGGTGCGTTATGTGCTTGCAGGAACATTAAAAAGTTGCGAGTACAATGTACCTTTTTAACACCAATCAATGTTATTGTAAATGTTGAGGATTTAAAATTACCTGATGATTTGCAAAGTGGCGAATTTGATTTTGATATGAAACGTAGATAAAAAGCATGGTTTGGATTGTAAAAACATACTTTATAATTTGGTAAGAGTGTATTCATTTATTTTTAGTGGTGTATGCTCTATTATCATGGTTTCAGGTGCCTATCAAACATCACTTGGTCAGTTGATTTTACGGATAGTAGAGCCTGTTTTTGAAAACCATTTCAACGTTTCAACTTTACAATTTGCTGGGTCTTGATTGGACGATTCTTATCGTTATCTTTCTTTTTGAATTTTGGTTTCTGGCATCATTTTGAATGCACTTTTGCTTTTAGCTTAAATTCATGAAGAATATTAAACATTTATACCAACATTTTTACAGAAGAAGATCGTGAATTTGTTGATAAAAGCTTAGAAAAGATGCAGCGAGTTGAGGATTCTTATTCTTTTGAAGTAACTTCGTTTGTGAAATCCATATCAAGTTGAAAGTTTTACGCAATCTTGGAAATCATTTGCAATTGCAAAATATTTTTCAAGTTCGGATTATTATACGAGTGAATTTGCTAAAGTCATTATTGCTCCTCTCTACTATGAGTTACAGGTAAGTGATTTTGAAATAGAGTCTGTTAGAAATCAGCTATGCGAATAAATTTCACCATTTAACTCATTCGCAAATAATGGGAACGTTATTGAATCAATTAGGGATTGAACGTAAAGTTTTTGGTGATATTCTTGTAGCTTCAGGTAGAGCACAAATTATGGTAGATAAGAAATTTCACTCAATTTTTCATCAATCATATCTCAAGGATAGCAAAGACACCTGTAAAATTAAAAGCAAGTAGATTTTTCACAACAAATTATCGCTCAAACTGATTCAAAAGCTAAGAGATGTGCTTGTCTCTAGTATGCGTTTGGATAAAGTGATAGCTGCCTCATTTCATTTGTCACGAAGCATTGCCGCTCAGCTGATAGCAACAAAGCAAGTTAAGGTAAACTATTCCATGCTGGATAATCCCAGTCATCAATTTGTTATTGAATGACTTGATCTAGTGTACGAGGATATGGGAGAGTAAAAAGTTTTAAGAGAAAATGGCTTTTTCAAAAAAATGGGAAGTATAAGTTAACTGTTGAATTATTGTCTAGTAAGTAAGGAGAAAATATGGCTATTACATCGTTAGAAATTAAAGATAAAGCTTTTGCTCACAAATTTAGAGGATATGATGTTGATGAAGTAGATGAATTTCTTGATATCATTGTCCAAGATTATGAAGATTTAGTTCGTGTCAATCATGAACAAGAGTCAAAAATTAAAAATCTGGAAGAACGTTTGACCTATTTTTGATGAGATGAAGGATTCCTTTAGCCAGTCTGTATTGATTGCACAAGATACGGCAGAACGTGTAAAACAAGCGGCAAATGACCGTTCTGAAAACATTGTTCATAAGGCTGAGCAAGAGGCCCAACATTTGTTGGATGAGGCAAAAATACAAGGCTAATGAAATTCTTCGTCAAGCGACTGATAATGCTAAGAAAGTGGCTGTTGAAACAGAAGAGTTGAAAAAATAAAACGCGTGTTTTTCCACCAACGTTTAAAATCAACCATTGAAAGTCAATTAAGCATTGTGAATTCTTCAGAATGGGAAGATATTCTTCGTCCCAACAGCTACTTACTTGCAGACTAGTGATGAAGCCTTTTAAAGAAGTTGTTCAGTCTGCTTTGGGTGAAGTTGTAACGACTCCAGAAGAAGATGAAGTGGATGTGACGCGTCAGTTCTCTCCAGAGGAAATGGAAGAATTACAAAGACGCATTGAAGAAGCAAATCGTGAATTAGCCGAAACACAAGCGTTTGAAACATTAGATGAGTCTGTCTTAGGATTAAATCTGACAAATGCTGAGATTTCAACAGATGACTCAGAAGCTACTTCAACAGAATCTGTAGATATTTTATAAGAGAATGTAAAAACAAGATGCTAACAAAATATTCGCAGCGAGCAGGTGACGGTGAGAGACCTGTAATCCCTTTTGTTAGGATTATCATTTTGCAAACTTAAATCTGAAAACAGTAAGATTTAACGCTTAACTCACGTTACGAGTAAGAGGATAGGAATCTTATTCTTATCTAAATGAAGGTGGTACCACGAATTTTTCGTCCTTTTGGATGAATTTGTGGTTTTTATTTTAATATGTTACTAATATGAAAAAGGAGAACTTATGAAATTAAAAGAAACTCTTAATCTTGGGAAAACAGCTTTTTCCAATGCGTGCTGGTTTGCCGAATAAAGAACCTCTTTGGCAAAAAGAATGGGAAGATGCAAAATTGTATCAACGCCGTCAAGAATTGAACGAAGGTAAACCACACTTTACACTTCACGATGGGCCCTCATATGCTAATGGAAATATTCACGTTGGGCATGCCATGAACAAGATTTCTAAAGATATTATCGTTCGTTCAAAATCGATGTCTGGCTATTATGCGCCTTACATTCCAGGCTGGGATACTCATGGTCTTCCGATTGAGCAAGTTCTGGCAAAAGCAAGGTGTGAAGCGAAAAGAAATGGATTTGGCAGAGTATTTAAAACTTTTGTCGAGATTACGCACTCAGCCAAGTAGACAAACAACGAGAAGATTTCAAACGCTTTAGGTGTTTCTGGTGATTGGGAGCATCCATATGTGACGTTGACTCGGATTATGAAGCTGCTCAGATTCGCGTATTTGGAGAAATGGCGAAAAAAGGCTATATCTACCGCGGTGCGAAGCCAGTTTATTGGTCATGGTCATCTGAATCAGCTCTTGCAGAGGCAGAAATTGAGTATCATGATTTGATTTCAACTCTCTTTACTATGCAAAATAAGGTAAAAAGACGGCAAAAATGTGCTGAGACACAGATACTTATATTGTGGTTTGGACGACAACACCATTTACTATTACGGCTTCTCGCGGTTTGACAGTAGGTGCTGACTTTGATTATGTTGTGGTAAAACCAGCTGGGGAAAGCCGTAAAATTTGTCGTTGCTGCTGATCTGCTCAATAGCTTGTCTGAAAAATTCGGCTGGGAAGATGTAGAGGTCTTGGCAACTCATCGCGGTGCTGAACTGAATCATATCGTGACAGAGCACCCGTGGGATGAGGAAGTAGATGAATTGGTGATTCTTGGTGACCACGTTACACTAGATTCAGGTACAGGGATTGTCCATACTGCTCCTGGTTTTGGTGAGGACGACTACAATGTTGGGATTGCAAATGGCTTAGAAGTAGCCGTTACAGTTAATGAACGTGGTATCATGATGGAAAATGCTGGTCCAGATTTTGCAGGGCAATTTTATGACAAGGTAGTTCCCTACAGTAATTGAAAAGTTAGGTCAACTTCTCCTTGCGCAAGAAGAAATTTCTCACTCCTACCCATTTGACTGGCGGACGAAAAAGCCAATATTTGGCGTGCAGTACCGCAATGGTTTGCTTCAGTTTCAAAAATTCCGTCAGGAAATTCTTGATGAGATTGAAAAAGTGAAGTTCCACTCTGAATGGGGTAAAGTTCGTCTTTACAATATGATTCGTGACCGTGGAGATTGGGTCATTTCGCGTCAGCGGGCTTGGGGAGTGCCACTTCCAATCTTCTATGCGGAGGACGGCACACCGATTATGACAGAGAAAACAATTGAGCATGTGGCTGAGCTCTTTGCGGAACATGGCTCTATCATTTGGTGGCAACGAGAAGCGAAAGATTTGCTTCCAGAAGGATTTACTCATCCAGGGTCACCAAATGGTACATTCTACTAAAGAAACGGACATCATGGACGTGTGGTTTGATTCTGGTTCTTCTTGGAATGGTGTGGTGGTCAATCGTCCTGAATTGACTTATCCTGCTGACCTTTATCTTGAAGGGTCAGACCAGTATCGTGGTTGGTTCAACTCATCGCTTATCACATCGGTTGCCAACCATGGTGTAGCTCCTTATAAACAAATTCTTTCACAAGGGTTTGCTTTGGACGGTAAAAGGCGAGAAAATGTCGAAGTCTCTCGGCAACACGATTGCTCCAAGTGATGTTGAAAAACAATTTGGTGCGGAAATCTTGCGGCTTTGGGTGACGAGTGTGGATTCTAGCAACGACGTGCGTATCTCTATGGATATTCTTGGTCAAGTGTCTGAAACCTACCGAAAAATCCGTAACACCTTGCGCTTTCTTGATTGCCAATACTCTGATTTTAATCCAAAAGAAGACGCTGTTGCTTATGATGACCTTTCGCCTGTTGATAAGTATATGACCGTTCGATTTAATCAACTTGTCAAGACGATTCGTGAGGCTTATGCCGACTTTTGAATTTTTAGATATTTACAAAGCGATTGTAAACTTTCGTGACAGTTGATTTATCAGCTTTTCTATCTTGATTTTGCAAAAGATGTTGTCTATATTGAAGCAGCTAAATCATTGGAACGTCGTCAAATGCAGACCGTCTTTTTATGATATTTTAGTAAAAATTACAAAATTGTTGACTCTAATTCTTCCACATACAGCAGAAGAAATCTGGTCTTACTTAGAACATGAGCCGAAGAATTTGTTCAGTTAGCAGAATTGCCAGATGCGCTGACTTTTCCCTAATGAGGAAGAACTATTTGGATACTTGGACAAACTTTATGAACTTCCGCAGTCAAGCTCAGAAAAGCTTTTGGAAGAAGCACGTAATGAAAAAGTAATTGGAAAATCTTTGGAAGCTCACTTAACTGTTTATCCAAATGAAGTCGTGAGAACGCTGTTTGAAGCGGTTAATAGCGATGTTGCACAACTTCTCATTGTCTCTAAATTAACAATCGCAGACGGGGAAGCTCCTGAAAATGCTATTGCTTGAGGATGTAGCCTTTTACAGTTGAGCATGCAGAGGGACAAGTTTGTGAACGTTGCCGTCGGGTAGATGAAACAGTCAAAGAACGTAGCTATCATGCAATTGTTTGTGACCACTGTGCAGAAATCGTTGAAGAACATTTTGCGCAAGCAGTTGCAGAAGGATTTGAAACAAAATAATCAAAGGGGAGTGGGACAGACCCCCATTCGAAGAATTTGATTTTTCAGCAAAGTCCCTAGTTTCTAGTTGCTGACCTAAAACAGTCCCCTGGACTGTTTCGTCCCACTCGCACAAGTTAGTTAGAGAGCTACTATCACCGGTATGAAGGGATAAGGATATCCAACCAACCACTGCGACTCTGCAGAAACTCAGAAAAAATCTGACGAGGTTAAGGACTTTTGTCCCAGCTCTTCATTTTTAATTTCAAAGTTGCAAATGCAACTAATGTGTCTATACTGATTTCATTGAGCATTTTTCTATTTTTATTGAGGATGGCTTCTAATTGAAAGAGTTCAGAGGAAGTCAGAGCTTTCATGACAGACTGGATGTAGGTCGTTTCAAATCCAATCAATCGGTCGTAGATTTGCAAAAGCCTTCGTCGTAGGGAAAAAGCTCTTTTAAATTTCTTATTTTGAGAGTTGACTTTCTTTGTGATAAATCCTTTTTCCTCTAGTTTTCTAAGAGAGCGACTAAGTGTTGTTTTATCAATTTTTACCATATGAGAAAGTTGAGATTGATTCAGTCCTTCATGCTCAACAATGCGGATAAGGATAAGAAAAGATTATTATCTAGGTTGTATTGGCTGGCTTCATGATTCATATTCATCATGGCTTGGCGAGAAATTATGCCCATTTGACGAAAGAGATGACGATAATCCATAAAAGGCTCCTTTTATAGTTGCATTTACAATTATTATATAATAAAGAAGAAGGAAAAACAAGTATGTGGTATAAAAAGGACATTTGAGGAATTAACCACCTTAGAATTTTATACATGTCTTGAAAATTACGTTTGGAAACATTTGTCGTGAAAGCAAAATAGTGTTTACAATGATTTGGACGAGATGATTTAGTAGCTGTTCATATTTTTCATGAAAATGAATCCGGCGAAGTGATGCTTATGCGAGAGTATTTGAAACGGGGCTACTACTATTCATTTTTGGACATGTCGAACAGCGGCTTCTACTCAGTGGTCAAGAGGCTTGGTCGTAAGTTGGTCCAAGCTATTATGGAGACTTGTGCTGAAAAATGGCCTGAAAAAGAGATTCACATAGAGGCGCAAGAGCAGTGTGGTGAGCTTGTATGAGAAATTTGGATTTGAAGCTGTTAGTGAACCCTTCATCTTAGAATCACGTACATGTGAAAATGGTTTTACAAACGAAAATAAATGGAAAAATAAGTTTTGATAGTGGGAAACGAAAGAGTCTCGTTCCTAAAATAATTTAAGCCATTTTAAGAAAAAGCACTCTATTTTAGTGGAAAATATGATAGAATAGCTGATAGGGAGGAACAGTATGTTTCATAAAAGTAAGTTATTTTTTTGGACAACAGAAGTCTTACTACTAACCATTATCTTTTTTATCTGGCGGCAAATGGACGGCTTGATTTCCCCTTTTGTGAGCGTTTTAAATACGGTTTTAATTCCTTTTCTAATTGCGGGATTTTTGTACTATGTGACGAATCCTTTAGTGAAAATTCCTGGAGAAAGAGCTGAAAATTAAGAGGATTTTTGGAATTTTGATTACCTTGGTTCTCTTGTTTGGGATTATTGCTCTGGGCATTATTTATCTGCTACCTATTTTGATTACGCAGTTGACAAGTTTGATTTCTTCTAGTCAAAATGTTTATGGAGAATTGCAAAATTGGATTAACCAGCTATCGCAGCACTCTCTCTTTAAAAATCTGAATATCCAGTCTATTATTAAGCAGTTAAATTTGTCTTATGTGGATATTTTGCAAAATATTTTTAAATAGTGTCACCAATAGTCTGGGGAGTGTCGTTTCAGCAGTAGTGAATACATTTTTGATTCTCATCATGACGCCGATCTTTTTGGTCTATTTCTTAATTGACGGGGATAAATTACTGCCCATGTTGGAAAGAACTGTTTTGAAGCGGGATAAGCTCAACATCACGAAATTATTGACCAATCTTAATGCAACGATTGCTCGGTATATTAGTGGGATTTCGATTGATGCGTTTATTATTGGAACGTTGGCTTTTCATTGGCTATAGTGTTGATTGGTCTGAAATATGCTTTGATATTTGCTATTTTTTTCTATGATTGCTAATCTTATTCCTTATGTGGGTCCAAGCATTGGGTTGATTCGATGGTTATCACTTATCTGATTGCCGATCCGAAAAATGGTGATTGCAGTTATATATATGTTAATTGTGCAGCAAATTGACGGAAATATTCTCTATCCACGGATTGTAGGTGGCGTGATGAAGGTGCATCCAATTACCATTATGGTTCTCTTGCTTTTGTCAGTAATATTTATGGGATTGTTGGGATGATTGTAGCGATTCCGATTTATTCTATTTTGAAAGAAATTGCAAAAATTCCTAGCAAATTTATATGATAATCATCGAGCTGCACAGGAGCAAAAAGAAAAATGAGGTACGATTATTAATAAAGTAAGAAAACAGGACGCTGAATGATTTCAAAGTCTGACCACACTCGATAAAAACAATTCAGTAAAGGGTATGTCCTAAATGTTTTGTCCAGAATGATGAATATAGGAAGTGAGCTGAATGAAAACTCAATGCAACAAAATCTGGTTTGAATTCCTCCTCTAATACGTTTTATTAAAACCATAAGTGTAGTATGCTAAAATAGAACTAATAAGATAGAGGAGGTACACTTATGGTAACACGTCGTAAATATTCTCCGCATGACAAGAAAAAGATTCTTCTTATTTTCACGCTTGAAGAGCAATCATTGAAACAGCTTTTTATGAAAATCAGGTTGTTGCAATAAAAACCGTAGAAGAAGCTTATCAATTGGCTTCCAGCTGCTGGGACAGTTGTTTTAGATATGCCTGTCATTCATCACAAAGTTGAGGCTTGCCTTCTTATGCTCGCGTTTTGTTAGCAATTCTGGAGCAGTCGTTGGTCGAACAGCTAGAAAGCTCGACAGTTTTTAGTAGAGACAGTGAGGAAGATGAGAAGTTGCTTTCGATAGTACGCAGTGCAATCTATCAGGCTCATCATCGAAAAATTTTATAAGGCGAGATACAGTTGTGAGCCGATGAAGCCTTCATGGCTTTAGCTCATCTCATGGTTCCTGAGGATGAAATCAACAACTCTGATTCGTGGCTTTTTAAAACTTTCAAATTTTGGATGAAGGTTTAAAAATCGTTTTAGAAGTTTCTAAAAAGTACGATGAAAATGACATATTTGTCTGATCCCAAATGGAAGCATCCAGATTATCCTGAAGGGTTGGTATATTTTGATACTCAGCACAATTGTGTCATTATTTTGAGGTTTAAATTACTTTGGTGAGTTGAAAAAGCGACTTTAACCTTAGCTTAGGGCAAACTCGCTGCTAGAAATGGTATATGTGGCGTGTCACGGTGGCTTGAAAATCTTTAAACAAAAGAGGCTGAAAAGAAAGACTATGTAGCCTCCTTCTTTGGTTTATCTGGCTCAGGAAAATCCACGCATGACGCATGCCAAACACAATGGAAAATATGATATTAGGTTTTGCATGATGCCTTCGTATTTCTGTCAAAGATGGCTCTTCGATCTGCTCAGGGAACGTACTATTTTGATAAAACGAATGAGCTATTCCATTGGGCATGAGCAGGACTTTTTGTAACAGTTCCAGAATTGTGGTGTGACACTGGATGACAATGGTTTTAAAATTGGTGACAGGACATTCGAGTGAAATGGTCGGACAGTTAAGTCTCGCTTTTGCAACTGCCAAATCGGGTCGATCGAATTGATGAGCCGTTCAAAGCCATTTCTGGATTATGAAGATGATTCTCTTCACCTTTGCAGTCCAAATTAACGATTCACTGATGGGCTTCTACGATGGGCTGTACCTTGATGACTAAGCGTTCCAATGCTGAAAAATGTGCTAAAGCATGATGATTTAGTGATTGAACTTAGCCAATCCATTTAGGTTTATCCCATGGTGGAAGATTATCAATTGTCTCTTTTTGAATCTGGTGTCGATGCTATATCATCAATACTGGTTTATATGGAAAAGGAATTTCAAAAGGGTCAACTTGATATTATTGATTGTTGATGAAGACGAAATTTTAAACTATTGGGCCATTGGAAGGTTTCTGAATACATGGGATATGAAGGTATCATTCCAATTTTGATGTCTTCTGTACAGATGCCCAGAGAAAGGATGCAAGTGCGGCTGAACTTCTTGCCTTTAATCAAAAATACCTAAAACAGCACTTCTGTTGATGCAGTCACGACAGTTCTGCAAAATTTGAGTCCCTGACAATCGATTTTACTTTTTGCAATCTTGCTTAACTTTCTTTTTAACAGCTCTTTTGTGCAAGAAGTCCAAAAGTATGCTATAATTACTAGATTACTATATATGAGGAGAGACATTCATGGAAGACCCTAGCAGTCAGACCTTGTTACTGCAAGCTTTACTATTACTAGTTTAACACTTTTTAAATGCCTGCAGCATGAGATGGCGATGGTATCTTTTAAATCGCGCTCGTGTAGAGCAAAAAGCTGAAGAAGGCGATACAAAAATACATTCGTTTGTTAAAAGTCTTGGAAAATCTAATCATTTTCTGTCCACTATTCAAGTTGGGATTACTTTGATTACGAGTTTTGTCAGGGGCTGTTTGGCCCAATACACTCGGTCAGGAAAGTTGCTTCTTGGACGAAATTCCGAGACTGCAGAGCCATTGCAAGCTTTCTTTATCTGTTGCTATTTTGACTTATCTTTCGATTGTTTTTGGTGAATTAGTGTCCAAAGAGAATCGCTCTGAACCTCAAAGATTCCTAGCGGTTCGTGCAGCCAGTTATCATCTTCTTGGGAAAAATTGTCGGTCCTTTGTATCGGCCTCTACCAATCTGCTCAGTCGAGATCGCTACCTTGTGATGACTGCAGATGAGAAAAATGACACGTGATGAGATTGGTATATGCTGACCAATAGTGAAGAAACATTGGATGCAGGTGAGATTGAAATGCTGCAGGGATTTTTCACTAGATGAGATGATGGCGCGTGAGGTAATGGTGCCGCGTACCGATGCGTTTTATGGTGGACATCAATGATGATACCAAGGAAAGTTATCGAAAGTATTTTGAGGCAGAATTTCTCACGAATCCCAGTCTATGATGGTAAGAGGATAATGTTATTGGGCTATTCACTGACCAAACGTCTGTTAAATGAGGCGTTTACTAATGGTTTTTGATAATATGTGTACTACGAAAAGTTTTGCGGAACCGCTCTTTGTGCCGAAAACGATTTTCGTGGATGATTTGCTGACAGAGTTGCGGAATACCCTGAAATCAAATGGCGATACTGCTGGATGAATATGGTGCATGTCTGGTCTGGTAGACGTTGGAGAGACCTACTGGAAGAAATTGTCGGTGAGATAGATGATGAAACAGACAAAAGGCGAAAGTAGAGGTGTATCAGGCTTCTGACCATACTACTTTGTCCTTGGAACCATGAGTTTGAAATGACTTTAACAGTATTTTTCAAGTTGAACTGGAAAGTGATGACGTTGATACCATTGCAGGCTATTGTTGACAGAGCGTAGGCTCGATACCCGACGTGAAGAGCGTTTGAGTTATGAAGTGGAAAAGTCAGGGGCAAAAAGCTCATCTAACCAATGATAAGGTAAAAATGGACGAGTGACAAAGCTCAAAGTAGAAGTTTCTGAAATAGTGAAGAAGAGGAAAAGTTGAGAAATAATCTCAGCTTCTTTTCGTTTTTCAAAAATTGATAAGTTTGCTTTACTTTTATAAATATGTGAATGACATTAAAAAGATAAAGGAAGCAGATTGATGACATCCTTCCTTTTGGCTATTTTTAAATATTGAAGAGTGAATTTTTGTGCAAGGTCATGATCATTTTTGCCGCATGGCAAAGTCAACGAAACAGATTTTTCGAGTTTATGACGACTATCTGTAAACTGAAATTGCTGTCCGTCTGCGAGATAGACTTTTTGATTTGACAGAGACGACATGGTGGTCATTTCAATGCTCATCAATATTTTTATCGCGATTGGTAGCTGGATCAATTGTGATTTCTTTTTGCAGGCGTAAGCAATGTAGCCCCAGTTCACCTTCTAAATAAGCATAAATTGAATGCTCTGCAATTTCACGGCTAATAGAAGGGACAAAAACTCTTATCAAGGTAATCAATATCTAAGACGGAGCAATCCGTCGACGACCGCTGGCGAATAATCCGCCACACCAGACGATATTCAAGGAAAACCAGTGAGACTGGATAATTTTTATCAACGTAATTTTTCTAACTGGATGACATTGGTTTTAGAATTCATTCATGTTGCCGGACAAGTTCTTGGTAACTAGTTAGGGTTGGAAACGGGAAAATCAATCTGTTCTTGTTGGATGACTTTGGAGCCTTGACCTCTCATTTTTGAGATGAGACCAGCTTTTGAAGCAAATCAAGCGATTTACGAATCGTGTCACGGCTGACCTTGTGGGGTCTGGACAAGTTCGTGTTCGCTGGGAAGATAATCATTCATCTGATATTTCTCGTTTAGAATATCTTGTTCTAAGAGTTTAAAAAGAATTTGTTTCATATTTTTCATGATATCCTCCTTGTTTTCTTTTAGCATACAACTAAATAAATTTTACCAAAAAGAGCCTTTTTACCACAAACAACTTGCGGACATCTTTGGTATCGTTTACAATCGATGTGATCAATCAATTGTACAATGATGAGAAGGAGAGTGTTAGGTTAAGCCTAGCAAGCAGAAAATGGGAAAAATTTGAGAAAGACATGAACGCTATTAGATGCTATCGGCGGCAAGGAGAATGTCTCAGCTGTCAGCCATTGTGCAACTCGGATGCGCTTTGTGTTGCAGATGAAAAAGAGGCAGAACGTAAAAAGCAATTGAAGCCATTCCAGCTGTAAAGGGAACTTTTACAAATGCCAGGGCAGTTCAGAGTCATTATCCCGGAAATGATGTGCCGATTTTTCTACAATGATTTTACTGCTGTTTCGAGGGATTGAAGGTGTATCAGCGGCAAAGCCGCTGCCAAAAAGCAATCAGAATCAGTACAGCGTGCCATGACAATGCTGGCGGAAATTTTCACTCAATTATTCCAGCCATTATCGTTGAGGGCTGATTCTCGGTTCCTAATATTCTGGAAGGTGTGCAGATTCAGGCGCTCGGTCAAAAATGGTTGACGGTGTTGCTCAGTTTGCTAAAGACGGTACTCCGATTTACAATACAATTGTGGATGTATCCTGACAGTTCTGGAGCGGGGTAAACTCATTCTTGTGGCTACCAGGTGAAGCGATTTTCCACTTCTTACCGGTTGGTATTGTATGGTCGGTTTCTCGTAAATGAGAGACCAGTCAGATTTTGGGAATTGTTCTTGGAATCTGTTTGGTATCACCGCAATTGCTCAATGCTTATTCAGTAGCTAGCACGCAGCTTCAGAAATTGCTAAAAACTGGGTGTAGGATTTTTGGCTTTCTTTACAGTTAGAAAAATTGGATACCAAGCACAAGTTATTCCAGCTCTGCTTGCAGGATTGTCGCTATCTTATCTTGAAATCTTCTGGCTCAAACGCATTCCAGAAGTTGTGTCCATGATTTTTATTGCCATTCTTATCCTTGATTCCGGCCTTGATCCTGGCGCTTGACAGTCCTTGGTCCCAATTGGTTGGACACTTGGACAATAGCTGTCAACAGCGGTGCTTTCTGGCCTGACTGGTCCTGTTAAATGGCTCTTTGGTGCGATATTTGGTGCTCTCTATGCTCCGTTTATTATCACTGGTCTGCACCGCTGACCAATGCCATTGATACACAGCTGGTTGCAGATACAGGTGGCACGGCACTATGGCCAATGATTGCCTTGTCAATATCGCTCAGGTTCAGCTGTGTTTGCTTACTATTGATGAACCGTCATAATGAACGTGAAGCACAGATTTCTCTGCCAGCAGCGATTTCTGCTTATCTAGGTGTTACAGAACCAGCACTTTTCGGGTGTCAATGTGAGTATGTCTACCCATTTGTGGCAGGGATGATTGGTTCTTCTATCACTGAGTCTGTTATCGGTAACCTTTACGTAACAGCCAATGCTATCGAGAATCAGTGGGATTCAGGTATTTTATCTATCCAAGCTAAATACATGCTGCCATTCTTCTTTGTCATGCTGGTGGCCGTGCAGTACCAATGCTTTGACGTTCTTCTTCCGCAAGACGGGTGTGCTTACAAAAACGGAAGATGAAAGTGTGAAATCACCGCAAATTGAAGCGATTGACGAAGCTAAAGCAGCAGCAAAAGTGGATTTTACGAGGTGTCAACCGACTTGCTGGAGAAGTCAAAAGATTAAGCCAAACAACTGACCCCGTCTTTGCTCAAGGCGTGATGGGACAAGAGTTGTCATTCTTCCAAGTGAGGAGAACTGGTGGCCCTGTGAGACGGGACGGTATCAGTGCTTTTCCCAACCAACCATGCTGTTGGAATCGTGTCAGATGAAGGTGTCGAATTGCTCATGCATATCGGTATGGACACTGTTAATCTCGACGGAAAGGTTTTTCGAGCTCATGTGGCTCAAGGGAGACAGAGTGAGCGTAGGTCAGAAAACTGGTTGGTTTTGATATAGCAGCTATTCAGGAAGCTGGCTTAGTGACTGAAACACCTGTGATTATCACAAATCAAGACAATTTCAGGCTGATGAACAGGGAACATTACCGCGAACTGTTAGACGTGGAGATAAGCTGATGACAGCTACTCAGAATCGGATAAAATGTTTGATACGAGCTATGATGAGCAGGATTTTATCTAACGAATAGACAAATTTATCTCAGTAATCCATTTGCCTCACTGCTGGAAATCAGCAGCAATTTCTTAACGAGAGGCACAAAGGGCTCGTAACAAAGAATAAAAGTAACGATAAAGGGGAGGCGCAAGCCCCGCCTCTTTCTTTTAGAAATAGAAAAGGAAGACAAATGGCATTAGATAAGACAAAAGTCGTCTATCAAATTTATCCAAAAATCATTTAAAAGATACGACCGGTAATGGGATAGGAGATTTTCAAGGTATTATTGAGAAAATTCCTTACCTCAAAAGAATTAGGAGTGGATATGGTCTGGCTCAATCCTTTCTATCCCAGCCCGCAGCGTGATAATGGTTATGATATTTCAGATTACACAGCTGTCAACCCTCTTTTTGGGAACGATGTCTGACTTTGAAGAGATGGTCCAAGTTGGGAAGAAGACGGCATTGACTTTCATGCTGGACATGGTCTTAAATCACTGCTCAACTGAGCATGAATGGTTTTCAAAAAGCTGGCTGGTGATCTGTACTACCAAGATTTTTCTTTCTGCGCGATGATCCAACAGACTGGCTGTCTAAAGTTTGGCAGCGGCGCTGGGCCTTTGGAACAACAGGCAGGTATTACCTGCATCTCTTTGATGTGACGCAAGCTGATCTCAACTGGCGCAACCCTCATGTCCGTGAAGAACTTTTTCAAAGTTGTCAATTTTTGGCGAGACAAGAGGGTGTCAAAGGTTTTTCGCTTTGATGTCATCAATCTGATTGGAAAAAGATGAGGTGTTGGAAAACTGTCCAGGAAAATGATGGTAAGCCTGCCTATACGGACAAGCCCATTGTACGACTACCTGCATGCTGAATGAAGCGACTTTCGGACAGGCTGACTCATTTTATAACTGTCAGGGAGATGAGTGCGACTACTATTGAAAACTGCATTCTCTATACAGATCCGGCACGTCACGGGTGTCTATGGCCTTTCAATTTCCATCATTTGAAGGTGGATTATGAAAATGGTCAAAAATGGAGCTTGAAAAAAATTCGATTTCGAGGAACTCAAGCGTCTTTTTCCATACGTGGAGCAAGGAAATGAGTGACCATGATGGCTGGAGTGCTCTATTTTGGAACAACCATGACCAGCCACGTGCCTTAAATCGTTTTTGTTGATGTTCAGCATTTTCGTAATGAAGAGCAACCATGCTTGCAGCCAGTATTCATCTGTCTCGCGGCACGCCGTATATCTATATGGGAGAAAGAAATTGGCATGGTGGATCCAGACTATGACTCTATGGCAGATTATGTGGATGTAGAGTCTATCAATGCCTATCAGATGTTGCTGGAGCAAGGCAAAACACCAGAAGAAGCTTTTGCAATTATTCAGGCTAAAATCTCGCGATAATTCTCGACTCCTATGCAGTGGGATGATTCAGCGAATGCTAGCTTTTACGACAGAGCGTCCTTGGCTCAAAGCTGGGAAATCTTATCCTGAAATCAATGTTGAAAAATGAGATGCAGGACCCGATTTTCACTTTCTATCAAAAACTGATTGCTCTTCGCAAGGACTTCCTATCATTGCCGAAGGCAGCTATCGACCAGTTTATGAAGACAGTCAGCAAGTTTATGCTTTCGAGCGTCAATTGGGGGCCGAAAAACTTCTGGTACTCAATAACTTCTATCCAGATCCGATTACGATAGATATTTTACCAGAGTATCAAAATGGCGAAGTGCTCCTTTCTAATTATGAAGAAGCTCAAACAGCAGCAGTTGTAACCTTAAGACCTTATGAAAGTTTGGCGGTGTGTAAATAAACACTAAATGTAGCAATAAATCCTAAAATCGACTGAATCATTCAGTCGATAAAATCAAGAAAGCGCTTGCATCATCCTTCTGTTTATTTATAATAATTACGGTGAAATACATCTCAAGAAATTTGATTTCCAAATTATGATGTAAAGGAGAATATATGAAAAAAACTTCAAAGCAATTGCCTGTATTGTTTGCGACAGCTATTTTGTTAGCTAGTTGCGTTCTAAGTCCTGTTGTTCAGGCAAATGAGGCGAGCTCTTCAAGTTCAGAAACTTCTGTAACAACGACTTCAGAGTCTAGTTCTGTTGCTTCGACAACTCAGTCGCAATCATCAGAAACAACTCTGAAAGTTCAGCAAGCAGTACGAGTAGTACGAATGAGCCAAATAGCACAAAGCGAAGCAAACACCTAAGACAGAAGCTTCAAAGCAGTGAAGCAAGAGCCGCTGCTTCGGAATTTACCGAGGTAGCCAATATTGGTCAAATTCAAGGCGAAGCACATGAATCGCCTTATAATGGGGAAAAAGGTGCACGTGTCAAATGTAGTCGTCACTAAAACGGATCGATATGGCTTTTATGTACAAGACATCAAAGCTGGCAGGGAACACAAAGACTTCAGATGCTATCTATGTAGTTTCAAAGGAAAAAGTAGCTGTTGGAGACCGATTGACGATTGAAGGTGAGATTAAAAGAAGGTTACATGGAGTCGCTCAGCGTCCGTCCGGGACAACAATTTCAAAAAGCCGGCTGGTAGCTTGACTGTCACGCAATTGATAGCTTCAAAGGTAACAAAAAGACGGAACAGCGGCATTGCCAGCTCCTGTCAATATTTCAGAGCGTATGCCAAAAGATGTCGTAGACAATACTCCGACTGTCTATGATCCAGAGCATGATGCTTTGGACTATTGGGAAAGTCTTGAAGGCATGTTGACAGCAGTTAAAAAACCTCATGTGCTTGGACCACAATATCGCGGGGATATCTACCTGTTGCCTGCTGGCTATCAAGAATTACCGTTAAATAATATCGGTGGCGTCAATTTACGTCCGAATGTACAAAAATACGGCAACCATTCCAGTTTATGTAGGAAATAAGTTTGTTGCCAAAGCCAAAGATTACTTTAATGAAGATGTTGTTGGAGTCGTGAGTTATCGCAGTAAAGTCTTTAAGTTGGAGCCAACCCAATTGCCAGCTTTGCAAGACGGTGGTTTGCAAAGAGAGGTTTCTAAACTTTACCCAAGTGAAGATAAATTGACGATTGCTTCTTACAATATCGAAAACTTCTCGGCGAACAATGCAGTGGGCGAAACACCTGATGCAAAAAGTGGAGAAAATTGCCAAATCCTTTATCAATGAAATCCATAGTCCAGATATTATCACACTCATAGAAGTTCAAGATAATAACGGAAGTGTCAATGACGGCACAGTAAGTGGTGTTAAAGCGGGAAAAGTTAGCTGCTAAGATTAAACAATTAGGCGGCAAAAGAGTATAAGTATGTCGAAGTAGCTCCTGTTGACGGTGCCAGACGGAGGAAAACCTGGCTCCAATATTCGTGTAGCTTTCTTGTACAATCCTCAACGAGTGAAGCTAGTAGAACGTGAAGCAGGAAGTAGCACAGAAGCGGCTGCTTTCAAGGACGGTCATTTGGTGAAAAATCCTGCCAGAATGAGACCCAGCTAATCCAGTCTTTGAAAAAGTTAGAAAATCTTTAGCAGCAGAGTTTGAATTTAAAGGCGAACGGATTGTCGTGATTGCCAATCATTTAAAATCCAAGCTCAGGGGACGATGCGGTCTATGGTTCAAAAACAGCCTGCAGTGCAAAATACATTAGCACAGCGGATTGAGCAAGCTAAGTTGCTGAATGCCTTTGTAAAGAAGGTTGAAAGCAAAAATCTAATTTGAAAGTTTGTCTTGACTGGTGACTTTAATGACTTTTGAATTTTTCTGATACAGCAAAAAGCAGTTGCTGGTAATGAATTGGTAAATATGATGCTCAATCATGATGCAGCTGATCGGTATTCTTACTTCTACCGTGGCAGCAATCAAAGTTTAGACAATATCTTTGTTTCAAAAATATTGCGGATAAAACAGTATTCTCACCAGTTCATATCAATGCTTCCTTTATGGAAGAACACGGTCGGGCGTCAGATCACGATCCCGTTATTGCACAGCTTGATTTTAGTCAGAAGAAAGGTAATACGACACCGACACAACCAACTGAGCCAAAAACCTTCTGGTGACACCACAATGCCACCAAATAAAGATGATAAACTAACTAAAAGAGATTTTTACCATCTACAGGAACAACAGGCGCTGAAGTCGCTGTTGTAGGGGATTGTCATCTTAAACGCAACCCTCCTTTGGCGAAAAAAGTGGCGGATTAAAAGGAATAGATGATAAACGAGAGGTTTTAGACTTCTCTCGTTTTTTGAAAAATATTGAAAATGAAACTGAAAAACAGATTATTTTTCTAAAAATAGACAAATTGTGCCTCTATCTAGAAAAAGAGTGTTATAATAATAGTATAAAACGTTTTTCAAGAGGATAAGACGATGGAAAAAGAAGTCATTGATTATGGAAAAAGTAACAGGTATGGTCCATTCAACTGAAAGCTTTTGGAGCTGTTGACGGGCCTAGTATCCGTTTCATTGTCTTTTTACAAGGTTGTAAGATGCGTTGTCAATATTGTCACAATCCAGATACATGGGCAATAGAAACAAATAATTCAAGAGAGCGAACGGTGGAAGACGTCTTGCAAGAAAGCGCTTCGTTATCGTGGTTTTGGGGTAAAAAGGTGGGATTACAGTAAGTGGTGGTGAAGCCCTCTTGCAGATTAATTTTGTGACGGCTCTTTTACCAAAGGCTAAAGAGCTGGGATTCATTGTACTTTGAGATACTTGTGCGATGCCTTTCCGCAATACACCAGAGTATCTCAAAGTTTTTGATCACCTAGCTTGAAGTGACTGATTTAGTGTTGCTGGATATTAAAGAAATCAATGATGCCCAGCATAAATTTGTGACAGGGCACACCAATAAAAATATTTTGGAATGTGCAAAATATCTGTCTGATAAAGGTGTTCCAATGTGGATTCGCTCATGTTTTGGTTCCGACTTTGACAGACCGTGATGACGACTTAAAAGAGTTAAGAGTGAGTTTGTCAAAAACCTTAAAAACAGTTGATAAATTTGAAGTGCTGCCGTATCATACAATGGGGAGAATTCAAATGGCGTGAGTGGGTATTCCTTATCCATTAGAAGGCATAAAACCACCAACTGCTGACCGAGTAAAAAATGCCAAAGAGCTTATGAAAACAGAATCCTATACCGAGTACATGAACCGCGTACACAATAGTTGATACAAAAAAGTGAAATGTTAATAAGCACTCAAGGAGTTAGCCAGAAAAAGCTGACAATTGGGTGCTTTTCTATTACTCTCTTTGTGAAAATCTTAAAATTGTGCTAAAATAGGGTGTATAAAAAAGTTTATGAGGGTACTATCATGTCTAAAATTTTAGTTTTCGGTCACCAAAATCCAGATTCAGATGCGATTGGTTCAGCTGTAGCCTTTGCTTACCTTACACGTGAGGCTTATGGATTGGATACAGAAGCGGTTGCTTTGGGAGAACCAAATGAAGAAACAGCGTTTGTCTTGGATACTTTTGGTGTAAAAGCACCGCGTGTGGTGATATCTGCAAAGGCAGAAGGAGTTGAGCAAGTCATTTTAACAGACCACAATGAATTTCAACAATCTATTTCTGACATTGCAGAAGTAGAAGTGTACGGTGTTGTGGATCATCACCGTGTAGCGAATTTTGAAACGGCAAGTCCATTGTATATGCGTTTGGAACCTGTCGGTTCAGCTTCTTCTATCGTTTACCGCATGTTTAAAGAAGCTGGCGTAGCTGTACCAAAAGAACTGGCTGGTCTGATGCTCTCGGTTTTGATTTCAGATACCCTTCTTTTGAAATCACCAACTACATCAAGTGACAAAAGTCATTGCTCCAGAATTAGCTGAATTGGCTGGTGTGAATTTGGAAGAATACGGTTTGGCTATGCTTAAAGCTGGAACAGACTTAGCCAGCAAAACAGCAGAAGAACTGATTGATATTGATGCTAAAACATTTGAATTAAACGGAAATCAAGTTCGTGTGGCACAGGTCAACACAGTTGATATTGCAGAAGTTTTGGAACGTCAAGGTGAACTGGAAGCAGCTATTGAAAAAAAGCAAACGCAGCTAATGGTTATTCTGACTTCGTTTTTGATGATTACCGACATTGTCAACTCAAACTCAGAAATCACTGGCAATCGGTCGCAATATGGATAAGGTAGAAGCAGCTTTCAATTTTGTTCTTGAAAACAACCACGCTTTCCTTGCTGGTGCTGTTTCTCGTAAGAAACAAGTCGTTCCGCAAATTAACAGAAAGTTTTAATGCTAAGAATAGAATAGGAGTTTCGGCTCCTTTTTGATCAATAATTCTATGAGAAAATTCAAGATTTACAAAATGGGGATTGCTTTTTGTGTCCAGTCAATCTGATATGGCGAAGCTGTTCAGCGATCAACTGGGCGGTATAATCATGTGGCAATCTTTTTGACGGCTGGATTTACCATGCGACAAGCGAGCAGGAGTCATAAAACAGCCGATAGAGGAATTTTTCGGTCGATGAATGTTATAGTGTCTATGTTTTTCCCTGATATAGATGCGAAAAGCTGTCTGGAGAAAAGAGCAGAACAACACCTTTACAAAGCCTTATAACAATAGCTTTTGTCCAAATACGACAGGTTTTTACTGTTCTGAGATATATTGCGGAAATTCTCCCCATTTTTGAAACTATTGCTATGCAGTTCGGTGATGAAGATGAGAAAGTTGCTCCTTTTTGGCAGCAGTATTACAAAGGAATTGAGGGCTAGCTGTTTCCTCTTCATCAGCCAGGGAACCAATCCTGATCAATTGGCTCAATCCGAAAAATTGAGTTTTATAAAGGAAGATTAGATGATTAAAGTAATCAATCCCAGTCGTTTGACAGTCAGCCCCTTTTTCATGAATTGATAAATTACTTAGACCGACATGACGATGTTACTTTGCGAGAGATAAAAGCGTGAGTTTGCAAATTTTTCCCAATATTGATCGCTCCATGGAGATTATATCAAAGCAGGATATGTGCTTCGGGAAAATAAACGCTATCGTCAAAGCGTTCCTCTGTTGGAAAATAGTGACGGATTTGTCTTTGGATCAGGAAGTCTTTTGTGCGAGATGACAGTCCTCTTTATCAAGAATTGCTGAATATGCGTTTTTGAGACGCATTTAACCAATCAAACAAACCAAAGCTATTTTTAGTAGAAAAACGGATTTTCTCAGAAAGCAGTTGACGCTTTCCAATTATTTTTACAGGTTGAAACAACAATATCCATTGACCAATCAGCAACAAAAACTCTATGATTTGGTAGGAGATGTAAATCCTGGTATGCCCTAAAAATATATAACAGCTCCTCTTAAAAATATGGTCGCAAAACTGAGCTGATGCAGAAACGGCGTGATATTTTTGTAGATACTCTAGTGATGTTAGGTTATATTAGCCCTAACGAGGCTGGGAAATATGAATTAAAATTGGATTTTGATAAGGAAACATTGACCTTTCGTGTAAAGAAAGCATTAGATAAACCTTAGAATAATAAAAATTTTAAAGGTTTGTTTGATAGATTTATAAGTATAAGGTTTAAGTTTAGCAAGATTTGGTAGTCACTAAATCATTTCGTTTCATGAAAGGAATGTATCGTGAATCTTTTAGCAAAAATTCAGTCCGTCTCAGCCGTTGAAAGTATTTGAAATGGTTTGATATTGTCATCGTGACAGCTCTGTTGTTTGGGACACTTTATCTATCAGTTCAACAGAACTTTATCTTGCAGAGCTTGTCACCGTCCACTACGGCAGCAGTAACAGATACAGCTAGTAAAACAGCAAGTGACAGAGCAGCTTATTCAGTAATTTAGAATTGCAGCTTCTCATGTTAGCTTTGACGATAGCCTATTTAATACTTCGCCGTTTTGACTTTAAGCAGTTGCCAATTCGTTTATCGTGGTCTGTACTCTTTTGGGTTCCATTTATCTTTGCGGTTATGGGGATTCTCGCGGATACAGTGACGACCCTTAGCGGAGAATACAATTATTTTGATCCGCAATTGTGGAAATATATTGATCTGACGGAAATTTTCCGCAAATTTATTGATTTGACACCTATGGCTATTCTCTATGCTTTGCTCAATGGCTTCTATGAAGAATTTTTCTTCTTAGGTTTATTGACCTCAGTAAAGATAAATATAAGTGGTGGGTTCTTCTTTATTCGACGATTATTCGCGTTTCTTTCCATACCTATCAAGGAATGCTCTGAGCACTGACAATTGGTGTTGGCTTTGGAATTCTCTATTATTTTCCTTTACAAATATAAGGTTAAAAACCTCTTACCTTTCTTCCTCGTACATGCTCTTGCAGATATGTTTGGGTCAAGTCTGATGTATGTTTTTGATTAGTTGGAGAAAGTAAAGTCATAAAGCAAGATTTTTGATTTCTGAAAGAATTGTGCATCTCTCTCGTTAGTATAGTTGTAAATTTTTCTTAAATAATTAAAGGTCGAAAACGTTTGTCTCGACCTTTATTATTTTCTATAAATATTTTTTCAGCGATGGCATAATCACCTAGATAGTCTGCTTTTTCTCCGTTGATAATTTGGTAACAATCTGCGCCTTTACCAGCTAAAATGACAGCATCGCCTTCTCTGCTAGTTAAGCTAAGGGCTGTTTTAATAGCTTCTTTCGCGGTCAGCAATCATATCAACATCAAAGGATATGTAAGAAGCAATTTCTTTTTGCGATGGTAATTGGATCTTCGTAATTTGGATCATCTGCGGTTAAAATCACCGTTAGTTCAGGATGTTGATTCAGCAAGAGACCAAAAGTCCTTGCGGCGACTCTCACCCTTATTTCCAGTTGCACCGAGCACCAAAATAATCTTACCTTTTTGATGTTCTTGAACGACCGATAGGAGATTAGCGAGACTGACACCATTGTGTGCGTAATCCACAAATACTTTGGCACCATTTTGTTGGGTCAGCACCTCCATACGTCCAGGTACACGTGTGCTTGCGATTCCTTCTTGATGTCCGCAACGGAAGCACCCAAAGCGGAGACAAGCAAGTACAGCGGCAAGCGCATTTTCTTGGTTAAAACGACCAATCAGCTGAATGTCAAATTTCTCTGCTAACTTTCCGCTGGTTTCAAAAGAGAAAGGCTTGCGAGTGACGAATTTGATTGTCTGAATGCTGTCCGTAGAAATCATGCTCCATGGAAGCAACTTGCTCAGCCAAAACTTCAAAATGGTCCATTTCGCTATTGACCACCACAGACTCAGCTATTTTTCCATGAGAAGCCGTTTATGATAAAAATAGTCTTCAAATGTTGGATGTTCAATTGGTCCGATGTGATCAGGACTAATATTGAGGAAAACGCCAACATCAAAGGTCAAACCATAAACCCGCTTTTTCAGATAGGCTTGACTAGAAACCTCCATGATAAGATGAGTTCGTCCATTCTCAACAGCTGTCGCCATCATTTTGAACAAATCCAAGCTTTCCGGTGTTGTCAAAGCAGATTTGAAGAAATGTTCTCCGTCCAACGTCGTGTTCATGGTGAACAAGAGAGCTGGCTTGTAACTTTGTTGGAGGATATGATAGGCGAAATAAGCAGAAGTGGTCTTTCCTTTGGTTCCTGTAAAAGCGAGCAACTTTGAGTTTGTCTTGTGGATTGCCATAAAAATTCCATGGCAAGAAGGCTCATGGCTTGTTTTACGTCATTGACTATGAGAGCAGGAATTCCCACTTCAAAATCCATTTCACTGATATAAAGCTGTAGACCCGCTGTCACTGCTTTTTCCAAGAATCTTTTTAAAAATTGTCACCCTTGACAAAGAAAAAAGTGGAAGCATCCACTTCACGGCTGTCGTAGCTGATTTTTTTCAAAAACAAGATTACGATAATGATAAAAATATTGTCCCTTGTCGATAATCTCGCGGAAATTGTGATCGTTTTTAAAATGTTTAATGCGTTTTTCAATTGTTATCATACTTCTATTGTAAACTTAATGGCGAGGTTTTTACAAGCGGAAAGGAAAAAGTTTATAATAAGATGAGACTATTTTTAGAGGTTATGTATGGACCAACAAACAACAAATCAACAAAAACAAATGCTGCTAGGAACAGCTTGGCTGACAGCTAGTAACTTTATCAGCCGCTTTTTAGGGGCAATTTATATCATTCCTTGGTATATCTGGATGGGGAAACACGGTGCAGAGGCCAATGGATTGTTTACTATGGGCTACAATATTTTATGCTTGGTTTCTTCTGATTTCTACGGCAGGAGTTCCAGTTGCAGTCGCCAAGCAAGTCGCCAAGTACAATACGATGGATCAAAAAGATCATAGTTTTACTCTCATTCGTGAATTTTTGAAATTCATGCTCTTGTTGGGGGTCATTTTTGCAGTTGTGATGTATCTTTTATCACCGTTCTTTGCGCGTGTATCAGGAGTTGGGAAAGAGCTGATTCCGGTCATGCAAAGTTTGTCGTAGGGCTGTGCTAGTATTTCCAGCCATGAGTGTTATTCGTGGATTTTTCCAAGGTTTTAACAATTTAAAACCGTATGCCATGAGCCAGATTGCTGAACAAGTCATTCGTGTGATTTGGATGTTACTTGCAACATTCTTCATTATGAAATTGGGCACTAAAGATTATGTTGCTGCAGTGACCCAATCTACTTTTGCAGCCTTTGTCGGTATGTTTGCCAGTATGGCGGTTTTGGTTTATTTTCTTTGGAAAGACCAATCTCTTGACATCTATCTTACACAAACCGGCTAATAGTGCTGAAATCAACAGCCGTGCTTTTGCTGGTGGATACGATTCGTGAAGCCATTCCTTTTTATCATCACGGGTTCTGCTATTCAGCTTTTTCCAAATCATTGACCAGATGACATTTATCAATACGATGAAATGGTTCACCAATTATAGCAATTCTCAGCTGGTGGTTATGTTCAGTTATTTCTCTGCCAATCCAAATAAGATTACCATGATTTTTGATTGCAGTAGCAACTTCGATCGGCGGTGTGGGGATTCCCTTTGCTGACAGAAAACTATGTCAAAGGTGATTTAAAGGCGGCTGCGCGCTTAGTTCAAGATAATTTGAGTATGTTACTGCTGTTTCTTTTACCAGCAACGATTGGTTCTGTCTTAGTAGCGCGGCCATTATCACGATTTTCTACGGACGACCAGATAGTTTGGCCTTGGGGCTCTTCATTTTTGCTATGTTACAGACGATTATTCTTGGCGTCTATACTGTCTTATCGCCAATGATTCAGGGCACTTTTCCAAAATCGTAAAGCAATTATCTATTTTGGTTATGGAGTTCTTGTTAAGCTCATTTTGCAAATTCCATTTATTTATCTGTTCAGAGCTTACGCCCTTGCTTGCGACTACTATTGGACTTATTGTTCCAATCATTCTGATGTACCAACACATTCGTCAAGTAACTGGGCTCAATCAAACCATTCTCTTCAAACGGAGTTTGTTGATTGAATTTTAACGGCAGTTATGGCTCTTTTGATTGCCATTGTGGAAGTCGTACTTGGATTTGTCTTTCATCCAAGTGGACGCATTTTCTAGTATGCTTTATTTGGTTATCATCGGTGGCTTGGGCATCGCTATTTATGGAGCAATGGCTTTGCGAGTCCGTTTGTTGAGACCGTTTTATTGGTGAGAAAGCTCAAACCTTACGTCAAAAATTTCATATTCATTAAAAAGCCGAAAGGCTTTTTAATATTATGAAAAATTTATAAGAATTAAGATATAATGAAATTGGTTATTGCGAGAATAAACATCTATGATTTGATAATCTTTTAATAGCTATTATAGTTATTAACTATATCTAGGTCTTGAAAAAGAACAAAACACAGTGCTTTCGTAAGATGATACAATAGAATCACTTAGAAAATATAAAATTGCTGATTCCGCTCTTATCTTGTGGAGGTTATTTATTATGGATAAAAGTTACAATTAGACACGATTTTAGCTCATGCTGGTATTAAAACGGATGAAGCAACAGGTGCCTTGACAACACCTTTGCATTTTTCAACGACCTATCAACATCCAGAATTTGGAAAATCCACTGGATATGACTATACGCGTACGAAAAACCCAACGCGAAGTAGCTTGGAGAAAGACGTTAGCAGCCATTGAGCATGCGGATTATGCGTTAGCGACCAGTTCAGGAATGAGTGCTATTGTGCTGGCCCTTTAGCGTTTTTCCGGTTGGGAGTAAAGTTATAGCGGTTCGTGACCTTTATGGCGGTTCTTTTCGTTGGTTTCATCAAGTGGAGCAAGAAAGGCGCTTTCACTTTACATATGCAAATACGGAAGAAGAATTGCTTGCGGCTTTAACGGAGGATATAGATGTAGTGTATCTGGAAACCCCGACCAATCCGTTAATGCTTGAGTTTGATGTTGCATCTATTGCAGAAAAAGCTCAAGCAAAAGGTGCAAAAGGTTATTGTAGATAATACGTTTTATACTCAATCTATCAACGTCCTTTGAAAATGGAGCGGATCTTGTGCCATTCGGCGACCAAGTATTTAGGAGGACATAATGACGTTCTGGCTGGTGCTCTTATGACGAGTGACAAAGAGCTTTATGAGAATCTATTCTACAATCTCAATACGACAGGAGCTGTTTTGTCTCCATTTGATAGTTATCTCTTGCTTCGAGGTTTGAAAAACCTTGTCTCTGCGTATGGAGCGTTCAACAAAAAACGCACAAGCTGTAGCAGCTTTCTTGAAAGATTCGCCAGCAGTAAAAGAGGTTCTCTATCCGGGAAAAGGCGGCATGATTTCCTTTAAAGTCAAGGATGAAGCAGTTATTCACATTTGTTAAATACACTAAAAGTCTTTACCTTTGCAGAAAGCTTAGGTGGTGTAGAAAGCTTGATTACCTATCCTGCGACACAAACGCACTGCAGATATTCCAGCAGAAGTGCGGGAAATCCTACGGTTTTAACAGATGACTTAGTTTGCGTTTATCCATTGGAATTGAAGACAGTCAAGACTTAATCACAGATTTAAAATTTGCTTTGGAGGTATAATATGAGCAAATACAATTTTTCAAACAACACCGAATCGCTTATCTCATCACACTTATAAGTGGGAAAGAGACAGAGACTAGATCCTCAATTACTGCCGGCATGGATTGCAGATATGGATTTTGAGGTCATGCCGGAAGTAAAACAAGCGATTCATGACTATGCAGAGCAGTTGGTTTATGGCTATACTTATGCAGTGATGAGTTGCTCAAGCGGTGCTGGATTGGGAAAAGAGCGAACATCAATATTCGTTTGATAAAGAAGATATCGTTTTTGTAGAAGGTGTTGTGCCAGCTATTTTCCATTGCGATTCAAGCCTTTACCAAGAAGGAGACGCTGTTTTAATCAATTCTCCTGTTTATCCACCTTTTTGCTCGTAGCGTTCGGCTTAAAACAATCGAAAAATTGGTATCTAATTCTCTCAAAGAAGAAAATGGTTTGTTTCAAATTGATTTGCGAACAATTGGAAAAGGATATTGTCGAAAATAATGTGAAATTATACCTTCTTTGCAGTCCACACAATCCCGGAGGACGTGTTTGGGAAAGAAAGGTTTTGGAAAGAATCGGTCATCTTTGTCAAAAACACCAGGTTATCTTGGTATCAGATGAGATTCATCAAGATTTGACCTTGTTTGGTCATGAGCATGTTTCCTTTAATACGGTTTCACCTGATTTTAAAAGAATTTGCCATTATACTATCTAGTGCTACCAAGACCTTTTAATATTGCAGGGCACTAAAAATTCCTATGCTGTTATTGAAAATCCTTCATTACGTGCGCAGTTTAAACACCAGCAACTGTTAATAATCACCACGAAGTGTCAAGTTTAGGTTATATTGCGACAGAAACGGCCTATCGTTATGGCAAACCTTGGTTGAGTGGCACTAAAAAGCTGTTTTAGAAGAAAATATTCAATTTGCAGTCGAGTATTTTTGCCAAAGAGACTCCGCGTTTAAAAGTAATGAAACCACAAGGACCTATCTGATGTGGCTTGATTTTCAGTGCCTATGGTTTGACAGATGATGAACTTTTTACTTTGTTGCATGACCAAGCCAAAGTCATTCTCAATCGAGGAAGTGACTATGGAAAGAGGGAGTTGCATGCAAGATTAAATATTGCAGCACCTAAAACCCTTTAGTAAGAAGAGATTTGCAAGAGAATCAGTGCATTGTTTTGCCACAATAAGAATGAAAAGAAATTTTCAGAAACAACCATTTGGGGTTGACAATCATTCTCAAGTGGAGTATAGTTAGTATGAAAAATCGGTAGGTGAGGCTACCATAGGGATACGGATGACTACCGCAAAGTAGTGGAGACACTACGCGTTGGTTAGCAGTTGAGATCGCTAAGGTTTCGACTAATGTCATTTCACTGCCCTACGGAGTTAAAGCGAACGGTAACACAAGACACACAGTCCTGCCATGTTTTTCATGGTAGGATTTTTATTATTTTGAACTGATTTTTTAAAAGGAAAACCGCAAGGGAAAGGAGTGAGGAATATGCCAAATGATGATCACTCGAGTCAACAGAAAACCAGTCGATTGCCATATCTGAGCATTCCTCATGCTCCCTTTGGAATCGACTCTAGCAAATGAACGACATCTGAGCAAGCTGTGTGCAGTTATTTTTTGTTGCTTGGATGCGTCTTAGATAGAGGAGAAAATCAGTGAAAACAGCAAAAAGAAAGATTAACAGATGCTCTTCATATGTCTGTAGGGGATACGATGACTTTTTCAACACTTCCAGAGCAGGGCTGACAGAAGAGCAAGTTGAAGAAAACCGTGATCTATACGGTGAAAATGAATTGACTAAAGGGCAAGAAGATTCAATTTGTTAAAAGATTTATGAATCCATTATCAATCCCTTTACCGTCATTCTCTTACTCATTGCATTGGTATCCTTTGGTGACCAATGTTTGGCTACAAAAAGCCAGAGCAAGAAGACCCGACGACATTTATCATCATCGTTGTCCTTGTCTTGTTGTCTGGTAGTATTCGCTTTGTGCAAGAGTGCGGAGCGACAAAGCAGCCAGCAATCTTTCACGTATGATTGTCAATACAGTGACAGTCGTCCGTGAGGGAAAAGAGCAAGAAATTCCGATTACAGAATTAGTAGTAGGAGACATTATCCGCTTGAGTGCAGGAGATATGTTTGCCAGCAGATGTGCTAATCTTTGGATTCGCGACTTCTTCAGTGCAACAGTCAGGTTTGACAGGTGAAAGTGATGCTGTTGAAAAATGGCGCTGGATAAATGTGAGACAAAAGAAAGCAGATAGCTTGCTTGAGTCTGAAGCACTTGCCTTTTATGGGAACCAATGTGATTTCTGGTCGTGCCATTGCATCTTGTTCTGGTTGTTGGAGACGATACCAAGATGGGTGCTATTGAGCAAACGCTCAATACGTATGACGAACCAACCTCATTTGAGCGGGAAATGAACAGCATTTCATGGTTGCTCATTCGTCTCATGTTGGTACTTGTGCCCATTGTCTTTCTTATCAATGGTCTGACAGACGGAGATTGGCTGGAGGCTGGTGTATTTGCACTTAGTGTCGGTGTTGGTTTGACACCAGAAATGCTGCCTATGGTCATCACTGCGAAGCTTGGCTAAGGGTTCCATTCTTATGGCAAAAGAAAAAGTTGTTATCAAGAAACTTTAATGCTATTCAAGATTTGGGAGCGATTGATATTCTTTGTACGGATAAAACAGGAACGCTGACACAAGATGAGATCGTTTTGGAATATCCGCTGGATATTCATGGAAGCTTGATTTAGCCGTTCTTCGCAGAGCATATCTTAATTCGTATTATCAAACAGGGGCTACCTAATGGATCGTGCTATTATCAATCGGACAGAAAAAGCTGAACAGCACGAAATTGTTCGCAACTTGGACCAAACTTTTAAGAAGATTGATGAATTGCCTTTTGACTTTGAGCGTCGTCGCATGAGTGTTCTTGTTAAAGACGATGAAAATATCGTTAGCATGGTGACAAAAGTGCTTTGGAGAAATGTTATCCATTTCAAATTATGTTGAAGATAAAGGAAAATCCTTTCGTCTGACAGAAGAAATTCGTCAAGAAATTTTAGCAGAAGTTGCACAGTTAAATGAACAAGGATTGCGTGTGCTGGGCGTCAGCTATCGCTCAGACTTAGATGCTGACTATGAATACACAGTAGAAGATGAGTCAGACATGATTTTGACGGGGTATCTTGCCTTTCTTGACCCACTAAAAGCCTTCTGCAGCGCCTGCTATCAAGGCTTTAGCAGAATATGGTGTTGCCACCAAAATTTTGACAGGTGACAATGAAAAAGTCACAGAAGCGGTCTGTGAGAAAGTTGGCTTAGATAGCAGAACATATCCTACTTGGTCTCTGTGATTGAAAACGATGTCGGATGACGAATTGAGCAAAGTTGTTGAAACCACAACTGTTTTTGCGAAATTATCTCCCTGACAAAAACGCGTATCATTTTGCAGCTGAAAGCAAATGGGCATAAGGTTGGTTATATGGGAGACGGCATCAATGATGCACCTTCTATGAAAGTAGCTGATGTAGGGGATTTCAGTTGATACAGCTGTCGATATTGCCAAAGAAACAGCTGATGTTATCCCTATTAGATAAGGACTTGTTGGTGCTTGAAAAAGGCTTGGTAGAAGGTCAGAAAAGTCTATGCTAATATGACCAAATATATCAAGATGACAGTCAGTTCCAACTCAGGGAATATCTTTTTCCTTGTTGATTTCAAGTATTTTTCCTACCATTTTTGCCCTATGGCACCGATTCATCTGATTGTGTTGAATTTGGTTTATGACATTTCTTGTATCGCTTTGCCATTTGACAATGTCGACCGTGAATTTTTGCAAGCCCGCGCATTTTGGGTGCCAAAATCCATCACTCGCTTCATGGCTTGGATTGGTCCAATCAGTTCTATTTTTGACTGTATGACCTTCTTGATTTTGTTCTTTATCATTGCACCGATGATGACAGGTTCTGTTTATCATCATGGGATGTCTAGCAGTTCATCACCATTTTTCCAAACAGGTTGGTTTTATTGAGTCCATGTGGACGCAAACCATGAGTTATCTACATGCTGCGCTCACCTAAAGCTACAGTTTATTCAAAGCAGACCAGCTTTTGTCCGTGAGTCATGACAACCCTAGCAGCCGTGTTCTTTGTAACCTTATTACCCTACGGTCCTTTTGCTACGCTTTTAAAAGTGGCTCCATTAAACGGTACTTATTTCTTATTATTAATCCTTGTCATGATTTTGTATATGGCAAGTGTTACGTTTGTGAAGCATCTTTATATTAAAGAAATACCATGAATGGTTGTAAGCAATTGACAATCTTTGAAAAGGCTTGTTTGTCACGAGCCTTTTTTATGTTTTTTTGATATAATAAGAAGAATAAATTGAAAGAAGGAAAACCAATCATGGAAAAATTTCAAGTGATCGCACATCCGCTCATTCAGCATAAATTGTCTATCCTACGTCGTACAGATACCTCTACTAAGGCTTTTCGTGAGTTAGTAAATGAAATTGCTATGCTGATGGGCTATGAAAGTTTTACGTGACTTACCATTAGAAGATGTGGAAATTGAAACGCCCATTACAAAGACGGTTCAAAAACAATTGGCTGGTAAAAAATTAGCTATTGTCCCAATTTTACGTGCAGGTATCGGTATGGTGGACGGTCTTTTGAGCCTTGTGCCAGCTGCTAAAGTCGGACATATTGGCATGTATCGCGACGAAGAAACCCTAAAACCAGTTGAGTACCTTGTGAAGTTACCAGAAGACATTAGCCAACGTCAAATCTTTGTGGTAGATCCCATGCTGGCGACAGGTGGTTCAGCTATTTTAGCCATTGATTCATTGAAAAAAGCGCGGAGCACACAATATTAAATTTGTCTGCCTTGTTTCAGCGCCAGAAGGTGTGAAAGCCTTACAAGAAGCTCACCCAGACGTGGAAATCTTTACAGCAGCCCTTGATGATCATTTGAATGAAAACGGCTATATCGTTCCAGGATTGGGAGATGCAGGAGATCGTCTTTTCGGTACAAAATAATGAGTTTTATGTTTGACCTTTTTTGACCAAAAGGCTATAATAGTCTCATATTTGAAAAATCTCACTAAAAATTGTTAGTCAGATTAAAATATCAGATGAAAAGGAGAATACAATGATTCCTGTGGTTATTGAACAAACAAGCCGTGGAGAACGTTCCTACGATATTTACTCACGCTTATTAAAAGATCGCATTATTATGTTGACGGGTCCTGTTGAGGACAATATGGCTAATTCCATTATTGCGCAATTACTTTTTCTTGATGCGCAGGATAATACCAAAGATATTTATCTTTACATCAATACGCCAGGCGGTTCTGCTATCAGCTGGTCTAGCGATTGTTGATACCATGAACTTCATCAAATCAGATGTCCAAACAATTGTCATGGGGATGGCTGCTTCCATGGGAACCATTATTGCTTCAAGTGGTGCTAAAGGCAAGCGCTTCATGTTGCCAGAATGCAGAATACCTGATTCACCAACCAATGGGCGGAACTGGTAGCGGTACGCAACAAACCGATATGGCGATTGCGGCTGAGCATTTGCTGAAAACTCGGAATAACTTGGAGAAAATCCTTGCGGATAATTCAGGGAAAACCATCAAGCAAGTACATAAAGACGCAGAACGCGATTATTGGATGAGTGCTCAAGAAACCTTGGATTATGGCTTTCATTGATGAAATCATGGCAAATAATAATTTAAACTAATCATTTGTTTATTACTGTACGAAAAATGTCCTCTGATGGGCATTTTTGATATACTATAAATGATAAAAATTAAATTAGAAAGAAAATTCATGTTTAAAAAGAAGAACGAACAGGTTTGATTGTGTATTTGTATTACAATCGAGATGTGAAAAATAGAAACTATTGGCGATATTGTCTACCATTCTAAAAAGCATCGTTACCTCCAGTTGTATATTCCGACAGAGCAAGTAGAAGAGACGATGCAAAAAGTTATCTAAGGAAAAAAATATGTCAAACAAGTACGGGTTTGTCACATTCAAGAATTGGACACAGACTTTGTTGGAAACTTGTTTAGAGATAAAGAAAACGTAAACATATAAAAATCTCATTTACCACTTGACAATTGTCAGATAATTCGATATATTCTAAACATATCATTTCGGAACGAGGAGATAAGAATATGAAGAAAAAATTTGCTCTATCATTTGTTGCCCTTGCAAGTGTTGCCCTTCTTGCCGCTTGTGGGAAGTAAAGTCAAGTGGCTCCAATGCAACTGGTACAAAAGTTGCTGATAAAACTATTAAAATCAGATTCAACTTTGAAGAAACTGGTGCAACAGCAGCTTATGGAACAGCGGAACAAAAAGGTGCTCAACTGGCTGTTGATGAAATCAACAAAGCCGGTGGTATTGATGGCAAAGAAACTTGAAGTTGTCGACAAGGATAATAAATCTGAAACAGCTGAAGCTGCTTCTGTCACGACTAACTTAGTAGCAATCAAAAGTAAATGCGGTTCTAGGCCCTGCAACTTCTGGTGCACAACAGCAGCAGTTCTAATGCGACAAAAAGCAGGTGTGCCTTTTGATTTCACCTAGTGCGACACAAGACGGTTTGACGAAAAATCAAGAATACTTATTCATCGGAACTTTCCAGGACAGTTTCCAAGGAAAATCATTTCTAAGTACGTGACAGAAAAGTTAAAAGCGAAAAAGTTGTACTTTACACAGATAACTCAAGTGATTATGCCAAAGGTATCGCAAAAGCTTTCCGTAATGCCTACAAAGGTGAGATTGTTGCAGATGAAAAGTTTGTCGCTGGTGATACGGACTTCCAAGCAGCTTTGACCAAGATGAAAGGGAAAGATTTTGATGCGATTGTCATCCTGGTTACTATACTGAAGCTGGTAAAATTGTCAACCAAGCGGTGGTATGGGAATTGATAAACCAATCGTTGGTGGTGATGGCTTTAATGGTGCAGAATTTGTCCAACAAGCGACTCCAGCCAAAGCCTCAAATATCTACTACATCTCAGGTCTTTCTTCGACAGTTGATGTCTCAGCGAAAGCTAAGAAATTCCTAGAAGCTTACAAGGCTAAATACAACAATGAAGAACCTTCAACATTTGCAGCGTTAGCATACGACTCTGTTTATCTTGTTGCCAATGCTGCCAAAGGGTGCTCAAAAACATCTGTTGACATCAAAGACAATCTTGCTAAGACAAAAGAATTTTTGAAGGGTGTAACAGGTGATACCAGCTTTGACAAGAATCATAATACTGTCAAAACAGCCTTTATGATGACCATGAACAATGGGAAGGTCACAGCAGCTGAAACGGTTAAGTCGTAATCCTTCGCAAGAAATTGCTTAAAAATATATTTTTATAGTGTATAAAAGAGTAACTATTTATAGGTAAGCATCGTAGATAGTTACTTCTCTTTATACAGGCTAAAAGAAAAGAGGCGGGATAAAAAGTCTTAGTCTTGAAAAATATGTTTCATTAAGGTTTTGTAAGACATAGTGATTGATTGTTAGATATGTGTTTTAAGCTGTTAAAAATCAGTCAACCGTGAAATGAGACTTAAAAAGGTTTAAAGGTCTCATTTGCTCAAACTTAGAATAGATGAGTGAGAAAAAAATCAATTTTTGAAATGATGACTTGACTCGCTCTTTTTTTCACAATAGATAAGAAAATGAACGATCACATAGTTCTTTCTTCTATACTATAATTAGAAAGTGTGGTGGCCATGCTCCAACAACTTGTTAATGGTCTAATTTTTAGGGAGTGTCTATGCTTTGCTCGCTCTCAGCTATACCATGGTTTATGGGATTATCAAGCTCATCAACTTCGCTCATGGAGACATTTATATGATGGGCGCTTTTATGAGCTATTTTCCTGATTAACTCTCTTCATCTTAATTTTTCCTTGCCTTGATTTTGGCAATGATTGGGACAGCAGTTTTAGGTGTGCTATGGGTTGAGTTTCTGGCGTATCGTCCACTTGAGAAATTCGACTCGGATTGCAGCTTTTGATTACTGCGATTGGTGTTTCATTTTTCTTGGAATATGTGATGGTCTATTTTTGTGGGGCCAATACTCGTTCGTTTCCCACAAGTGATTGAAAACAGTTCGTTATAATTTTTGGTCGATTAGTCTCCAAATATCCAATTGATGATTTTTGGTCATTTCCTTGATTTTAATGGTATTGCTGCAGGTTATCGTTCAAAAACCAAAATGGGAAAAAGCCATGCGGGCAGTTTCTGTTGATAGTGATGCAGCGCAGCTAATGGGAATCAATGTCAATCGTACAATTAGTTTTCACTTTTGCTTTAGGTTCTGCTTTGGCAGGAGCAGCAGGTGTACTCATCGCGCTTTATTATAATTCCCTTGAGCCTTTGATGGGAATGACACCCAGGGCTGAAATCGTTTTGTCGCTGCGGTACTTGGTGGGATTGGTATTATCCCCGGAGCAGCACTGGGGGCTTTGTCATTGGTCTATTAGAAACCTTTGCGACAGCTTTTGGTATGTCAGATTTCGCGATGACGATTGTGTACGGTATCTTTAATCTTGATTTTTACTTGTCCGTCCTGCAGGGATTCTTGGTAAGAATGTGAAAAGAGAAGGTGTAAGCGATGAAAGAAAGAATGTAAAAGTAAATATTCTATGGTTTGTGATCCTTCTTGCTGGTTACGGTTTGCTGACTCTCCTTGTCAGCGCTGGAGTTTTGAATGATTTTTACTTGCAAATCTTACAGCAAATCGGTATTAACATTATTTTTAGCAGTAGGGTTGAATTTGATTGTCGAGCTTTTTCTGGTCAATTTTTCTCTGGGGCATGCTGGCTTCATGGCAATTGGTGCTTATGCAGCTGCAATTATTGGTTCGAAATCTGCTACCTATCCTGCCTTTTTGCGGCTATGGTGTTAGGGGCATTGATTGCAGGAGCAGTCGCTTTGATTGTCAGGATTCCTACTCTTCGTTTGAAGGGCGATTATCTAGCAATTGCCACGCTTGGGGTCTCTGAAATCATTCGGATTTTAATCATCAACGGAGGCGATTTGACCAACGGAGCTGCAGGTATCTTGGGTATTCCTGCCTTTTACCAATTGGCAAATGGTGTATTTCTTTGTAGTTATCACAACTATTTTAACCATCAATTTCTTGCGCAGCCCAATTGGACGAGCAACCTTGTCAGTTCGTGAAGATGAAATTGCAGCAGAATCTGTGGGGGTCAATACCACTAAAATCAAAAGTCATTGCCTTTGTTTTTGGAGCGATGACAGCTAGTATCGCAGGCTCACTCCAAGCAGGATTTATTGGCTCTGTTGTGCCGAAAGATTATACTTTTATCAATAGTATCAATGTCTTGATTATTGTGGTATTTGGTGGTCTTGGTTCGATGACTGGTACCATTGTTGCAGCGATTGTTTTGGGAATTTTAAACATGGTGCTTCAAAAATGTAGCAAGCATTCGGATGATTATCTACTCTCTTGCTTTAATTTTGGTGATGATTTTCCGTCCGGGGAGGACTTCTTGTACATGGAATTGAGCCTATCACGCTTCTTTAAAAAGATAAGGAGGTCAACTAATGGCGCTTCTTGATGTAAAAACTTAACAAAAATTTCGGCGGGCTGACTGCTGTTGGCGATGTGACCTTGGAGCTGAATGAGGAGAATTAGTCGGTCTCATTGGTCCAAATGGTGCTGGAAAAACAACTTTGTTTAACTTTACTGACCGGTGTTTATGAACCAAGTGAAGGAAGCGTGACCTTGGATGGGCATTTGCTCAATGGCAAAGGCACCTTATAAGATTGCTTCTTTAGGGACTCAGTCGGACATTCCAAAATATTCGCTTGTTTAAAAGATTTGACAGTCCCTAGAGAATGTCTTGATTGCTTTTTGGAAATCACCACAAAGCACATGTTTTTGCTAGCTTCTTTTCGTTTGCCAGCTTTCTATAAAAATGAAGCAGAATTGCGTGAGAAAGCATTGAGTGCTAAAAAATCTTTGACCTAGACGGTGAAGCAGAAACACTTGCTAAGAATTTAGCTTACGGTCAACAACGCCGTTTGGAAATCGTGCGTGCTCTAGCAACAGAGCCTAAAATTCTCTTTCTTGATGAGCCTGCTGCGGGAATGAATCCGCAGGAAACAGCAGAATTGACAGAGTTAATTCGTCGCATAAAAATGAATTCAAATCACAATCATGCTGATTGAGCATGACATGAGCCCTAGTTATGGAAGTGACGGAACGAATTTATGTATTGGAGTATGGTCGTTTTGATTGCACACGGAACTCCTGACGAGATTAAAAATGATAAGCGTGTTATTGAAGCCTATCTGGGAGGTGAAGCCTAATGTCTATGCTAAAAGTTGAAAATCTTTCCGTCCATTATGGCATGATTCAGGCTGTCCGAGATGTCAGCTTTGAAGTCAACGAGGGCGAAGTTGTTTCTCTCATCGGTGCCAATGGTGCCGGAAAAACAACGATTCTTCGAACCATTTCAGGACTGGTTCGTCCAAGTGCAGGAAAAAAATTGAGTTTCTAGGAAATGAAATTCAAAAAGTTCCTGCTCAGAAAATTGTAGCAGCAGGGCTTTCTCAGGTACCCGAAGGACGCCATGTTTTCTCAGGCCTGACTGTTTTGGAAAACCTAGAAATGGGTGCTTTCTTAAAAACAAATCGTGATGAAAATCAAGCAAATCTAAAGAAAGTCTTCTCACGTTTTCCGCGTTTGGAAGAGCGTAAGAATCAAGATGCTGCAACTCTTTCTGGAGGTGAGCAGCAGATGCTTTGCTATGGGGACGAGCTCTCATGTCTACGCCCAAACTCCTGCTTTTAGATGAGCCTTCAATGGGACTGGCTCTCTCTTCATTCAAGAAATTTTTGATATTATTCAAGATATTCAAAAACAAGGCACAACTGTTCTATTGATTGAGCAAAAATGCTAACAAAGCCCTCTCAATTGCCGACCGTGGCTATGTTTTAGAAACAGGAAATATTGTCTTGTCTGGCACAGGAAAAAGAATTGCTCGCTTCCGATGAAGTCCGCAAAGGCTTATCTCGGTGGGTGAAAAAGGAGAAAGAAGTGGTTTTCTACTTCTTTTTATTCACTAATAATATTCTTGAAAACATAAGCAAAAGTACCTTGAAAGCGTTTGAAATAAAACTAGAAAATACAGTATAATAGAACTGAAAAATCAGAGATAAAGGAGATTTCCATGGCAGTTAAAGATTTTTATGACACGAAAAGTGGTGTACATTAGTCAGACACGACAGTAGCGCATGCGGCGGATATTATGCGGGAGCAAGGATTGCACCGGCTTCCTGTTATTGAAAATGACCAATTGGTCGGTTTGGTGACTGAAGGAACGATTGCCGAAGCAAGTCCTTCAAAAAGCGACCAGCTTTGTCTCATCTATGAGATGAATTATTTGCTAAACAAGACAAAATTAAAGATGTCATGATTCGTGATGTGGTGACGGTGTCACAATTTGCTAGTTTGGAAGATGCTACTTACTTGATGCTGAAAAATAAAATTGGCATTTTTGCCAGTGGTGGACAATCAGCAAGTATACGGCGTCATTACAGATCGTGATGTTTTTCAGAGCCTTTCTTGAAATTGCTGGCTATGGTGAAGAAGGTATTCGCGTGCGTTTCATTACAGAAGATGAAGTCGGTGTGTTGGAGAAGATTGTGCATTTGATTGTCGAAGAAAATCTCAATATCTCTAATGCTGTTAATATTCCCACGCAAAAGATGGCAAGGTTATCATTGAAGTTCAAATTGATGGCAATGTGGATTTGCCGGCTTTAAAAGCGAAATTTGAAGACAAAGGCATTCAGGTAGAAGACATTACCCGTACTTCAGCAAAAAGCATTATAAAATAACAAAAACGCATGAGAGCAGTCTTTTAACTGTGATCATGCGTTTTTTATAATGGGAGCAAGATTATTTCTGAATCGGTTGCTTATTGACATCTAAGGTAAAGCCTTCACCAAGGATTTCATGGGCATCTGTAATGGTAATAAAGGCATGTGGATCGACGCTATGAATAACTTTTTCATGGATTGCATTTCGTTTCGTCCAACAACGCAGTAAATGAGTTTCAGATCATTCTCGCTGTAGTAGCCTTGCCCATTGATGAAAGTAATTCCACGACCGAGATCTTCGTCAATTTTCTTTGCTAATTCTTCTGGACGGCTAGTGATAACCATGAAGCCCTTGCCGGCATAACCGCCTTCACCAATCAAGTCAATTACTCGCGAAGCGATAAAGACAAAAAAATCAAGGTATAAGTCACTAAGCGAACATCTTTAAAAACAAGTATAACGAAAATAAGGACGCAGAAGTCTACAGTAAACATCAATTTTCCCATGGAGATATTCGTATACTTGTTAGCGATTCGAGCAATAATATCGGTACCGCCAGTCGTACCACCGGCATTGAAAACAATTCCTAGTCCAACGCCAGCAATAATCCCTGTCAGAAGCGTCACAATCACGAGGTCGCCTTCAAGGTTAATCACGAAAGGGATTTTTCAAAGACCGCCAGCCAAGCAGAAACGGCAAAAGTCCCTAAGATACTAGAGTACAAAAGCCGCGATCCAAAAATTTTCCAAGCAATAATGAAAAGAGGAATGTTGATGATGAGATTCATCAGTGAAACAGGAATCTTAAAAAGATAGTATGTAATGAGGGTCACACCAGTTGCGCCTCCCTCATACAAATGATTCGGAATAATCAGATAATTGATTGCAAAAGCAAAAATTCCAGCTCCTAGAATAATCGTTAGATAGTTTTTAAACTTAGACATGCTAACCTCCTAATAATTTCTGTACATTCTATTGTATCAAATCTTGAAAACTTATGTATCATTTTGAAAAAATTTTTAAACTTTTTCTGGCAATGATTTTTCTGGAGTTTTTGTTAAAATAGAAAGGAGAAAAAGGAAGAAAATGAGTTAGTATGGCAAAAGGAATATTCATCTCTTTAGAGGACCAGATGGTGCAGGAAAATCAAGTGTTTTAGAAGCCTTGATTCCGATTTTAGAAGCAAAAAGGGCAGGCGTTTGTCACTACGCGTGAGCCTGGTGGAGTGGCAGTTGCGGAGAAGATTCGCGATGTTGTTTTTAGATCCGAAGCATACGGAAATCGATGAAAAAAACGGAATTGCTCCTCTATATTGCCAGTCGTAGGCAACATTTGGTGGAACGTATTTTACCTGCTTTAGATCGTGGTGAAATGGTGCTGGTGGATCGCTTTATTGATAGTTCGGTGGCGTATCAAAGGTTTTGGTCGAGGCTGAAGGTGGCTGATATTGATTGGCTGAATGATTTTGCGACCGACGGTTTGAAGCCAGATTTGACCCTTTATTTTTGATATTGAAGCAGAAGAAAGCAGCTCGCATTGCTAAGAGCAGGAGCGTGGAGCGGATCGCTTGGATCGTGAAAGTGGAATGGCATCGGCACGTGCGTGAGGGGTATTTGTCTATTCTTGAAAAAGAACCAAATCGTGTGAGAAAGATTGATGCTAGTCAGCCATTAGAAAAAGGTCGTTGCAGATACTTTAGCAGTATTGGCAGAACGAGTTGAGAGTTTAAGATGAAAATAGAAGAAATAGCTCAGTTGCAGCCAGTTTTGTTTGAGCGTTTTGAGCACATTTTACAGCAACATCGGCTGAATCATGCTTATCTGTTTACAGGGGCTTTCGGCAGTTTTGAAATGGCTCAATGTTTGGCACAGAGCTTGTTTTGCACCAATAAAAATGGCGTTCTTCCTTGTGGAGAATGTCGAAATTGTCAGTTGATAGAGAAGAGGATTTTTCAGATGTGACAGTCGTCCGTCCTGTCAATCAGATTATCAAGACAGAGCGTAGTCCGAGAACTAGTACGTAATTTTTCTGCAGTCTGGATTTGAAAGCAGCAAGCAAGTGTTTATCATTTGTGATGCGGACAAGATGCATGTCAATGCAGCTAATTCGCTGTTGAAAGGTCATTGAAGAGCCGCAAAGTGAAGTGTATATTTTTCTTGTTGACAGCGGATGAAAATCTTATTTTGCCCACGATTAAAAGCCGAGCGCAGCTGTTTCATTTTCAAAAAAATCAAGCCTATTTGCTTGAAAAAAATTGGAGCAGGCTGGGCTGATAAAGACACAAGCAGAATTGTTAACTGCTTATAGTCAAACAGAAGAAGAAGCCTTTACGTTTGGCAGCTAGTCCCAACTTTTTTTGACTTGGCAGCAGAATGTGATCGTTTTGCATCGCTTTGCTTAAACCGGAAAGAAACTGCTTATTTGCAGGTTGCGAAGTTGGCTAGTCTGGCAGTTGATAAGGAAAAGCAAGAACAGGCTTTGAAGCTCTTGGAGCTTCTCTTTGCAAAAGAAATGCAAACAACGTGGGGATGCTTCTATTTAGAAGGTATATTTACAGCAAGAAAAATGTGGCAAGCCAATGTTAGTTTTCAAAATGCACTAGAATATATGGTGTTACAAGAAAGAGAATGATGGGCTACGTTGGCACAGGAAAATGGTAGTGAGGATGAATAAAAAAGAATTATTTGATGCTCTTGATGAATTTTTCTCAAAATCTGCTTGTTACTTTGGCAGAGGTAGAAGCGATTAAGAAAAATCTGAAAAGCGTGGTGGAAGAAAAAGTAGCGCTGCGCTTGGAAAATGATAAATTAAGAGAGCGATTAGGTCAGGTAGAGCACGCAGCAGCACCAAAAACGAAAAGAAATCGAGATAATCTGCTCAAACTCTATGAGGATGGATTTTCACGTGTGCACGGATTTTTATGAGTCAACGTCGTGAAAATGATGCAGAATGTATGTTTTTGTGATGAATTGCTTTTTAGGGAGTAAGCATGCAGATTCAAAAAGAGTTTTAAAGGTCAGTCTCCTTATGGGAAGCTCTATCTGGTGGCTACTCCGATTGGGAATATGGACGATATGAGTATCCGTATGGTGAATACTCTGAAAGAAGTTGACTTCATTGCAGCAGAAGATACCAGAAATACTGGTCTGTTGCTCAAGCATTTTGACATTGCTACGAAGCAGATTAGCTTTCATGAGCATAATGCCAAAGAAAAAATCCCTGATTTGATTCGTTTGCTGAAAAGTGGTCAGGATATTGCGCAGGTTTCGGATGCCGGCTTGCCTAGCATTTCGGATCCAGGGCATGATTTGGTCAAAGGCTGCTATTGCTGAGGAAATCGCAGTAGTGACTGTACCTGGTCCCAGCGCAGGTATTTCAGCTTTGATAGCTAGTGGTCTTGCTCCGCAACCTCATATTTTTTATGGATTTTTGCCACGCAAGGCCGGTCAGCAAAAAGAGTTTTTTTCTAATAAAAAAGCCTACCCAGAGACACAGATTTTTTACGAATCTCCTCATCGGGTTAAGGCTACTTTAGAAAATATGCTTAGTATCTATGGAAATCGCTCCGTTGTTCTGGTACGGGAATTGACTAAGATTTATGAGGAATACCAACGTGGCTTGATTTTCCGAGTGATAGACCATATTTCAGAAAAATCCGCTTAAGGGCGAATGCTTGCTGATTGTGGAAGGAGCGAGCGAAGAAGCGCTTGATTTGTCAGAAGCGGATTTGTTGGCAGAGATTGATTTTCTAGTAGCAGCAGGAGCAAAGAAAAATCAAGCTATCAAAGAAGTGGCTAAAAAAATATGGTTGGAATAAGAGTGAATTATATGCTCGTTATCATGAGCAAAGTCAGTGAGTAAAAATGACTTTTATAAACAAATTTATACTTTCCCCTTTAGGAGAAATGTCTTTAGTTGCTGATGAGACAGGGCTGGTTGGAGTCTGGTTTCTCAAGCAGAAATATTTTTGAGCGTGGTTTAGAGAAGCCACGATGCCAGTAAAAATGATATTCTGAAAAAGAACTCGTCTTTTGCTAGATGATTATTTTAGCGGAAAGTATCCAGACTTTTCGAGTCTTCCTTTAGCTATTGTTGGGACGGGATTTTCAACAACGGGTCTGGGCTTATCTGCAAACTATTCCTTATGGGAGAACGGTCACGTATGGTCAGATAGCAAAGGAGTTAGATATTCACTCGGCGCAGGCTGTTGGTAGCGCTGTGGGTAGAAATCCCTTTTTCTATCATCGTTCCCTGTCATCGGGTACTGGGAAGTCAAGGGCAATTAACCGGCTATGCTGGGGGATTGAGACAAGAAAATATGGCTTTTGGAGCATGAAGGCGTAGAACTTAGCGAGAAAACTTTGGATAAAATGATACAAATGGAGGAAATGATATGTTACGATTTATTGAATATCCAAAATGTTCGACCTGTCGCAAAGCCAAGGCTGAATTAAACCGCTTGGGTCTGGACTTTGAAGCAGTAGACATTGTCAAGGAAACACCTAGTAAAGAGGAAATTCTAACTTGGATGAAAAATTCTAATTTAAACATCAAACCTTTCTTCAACACTAGCGGACTCAAATATCGTGAGCTAGGTTTGAAAGATAAACTATCAGGATTGTCCGCAGGAGAAGCCGCAGAGCTTTCTAGCAACCGATGGTATGCTCATCAAAGCGTCCAATCTTAGAAAAAGACGGAAAAATCCTGCAAATAGGCTACCGCACAGAATATGCAACATTAGATTTGTAAATAAAAAAGAAGTGAGACGACAAAATAGATTTCTTTAAAATCGCAATTGTTGTCCCACTTCTTTTTAAGCTCTCCATTTTGGTATCATTGGTGTTCGTGTTATAATGTTTTTATACACTGAGAAAAATCTCTTCAAACCTTGTTAGCTTGATAGTGAGATAGATCTAAAATTTTGAAAATGTTAATCGTCAGTCTCTTAATTTAATCATCCAATACAATATATCCCGCTAGATATTTTTGTATAGTCTCACTTTGCAGGTTACTGAAACAGTCTGTAGAGACTGTTTTGATTTTCAGTGAATATTAGTAAAAACGAAAAGAGAAAAAAATGGTTTTATCAAAAACGTGCGCGAAGGGTAATTGAGGAAATCATCGCCCTATTTCCAGATGCGAAACCCTAGCTTGAATTTTTACCAATCATTTTGAATTGTTGGTAGCAGTTATGCTGTCGGCTCAAACGACCGATGCAGCAGTCAACACAGTCACACCAGCCCTTTTTAAAGCCTATCCAACTCCACAGGAAATGGCGACGGCATCAGAAAGCGAGATTGCTAGCTATATTGCTCGTCTTGGACTTTATCGCAATAAGGCTAAGTTTTTGAAAAAATGTGCTCAGCAATTGCTGGATAACTTTGACGGTCAGGTCCCACATACACGAAAGGAATTGGAAAGTCTTGCGGGTGTAGGGACGCAAAACAGCCAATGTGGTTATGAGTGTTGGCTTTTGGTATTCCGGCTTTTGCGGTGGATACTCATGTGGAGCGGATTTGCAAACATCATGACATTGTCAAAAAGTCGGCTACCCTCTAGAAGTTGAACAACGCGTGATGGAAGTTCTGCCCAAAAATGAATGGCTTCCAGCTCATCAAGCTATGATTTGCTTTTGGTCGTGAAATCTGCCACCCAAGAAATCCTGAATGTGACCAATATCCACAACTGTATCATTTTTGATTGAAAAAGAGGAGAAACCTCTTTTTATAACTCAATTTCCAATACAATTGGTGTGTGGTCTTGCCTTTGTACCTGAGTCAATCATTTCTGACTTGGTTACTTTATCTGCAATTCGATTGCTGGTCAGCCAGTAATCAATTCTCCAGCCACTGTTATTGATTTTGCTGGTCTTGCTGCGTTGTGCCCACCAGCTATAAACATTTGGAATATCGCCGTGAATGTAACGGAAAGTATCAGTAAAACCACGATTTAACAGATTGGTAAATCCGGATCGTTCTTCATCTGTAAATCCAGGTGAGCGACGGTTGCTAGAAGGATGAGCGAGGTCAATCTCATTGTGGGCTACATTGTAGTCCCCTGTAGCAAGGACAGGTTTTTCTATGTCTAAAGCTGTTAGATAGTCAGCATATTTTTTGTCCCAGATTTGTCGTTCTTCTAAACGTTTTAAACCATCACCTGCATTGGGAGTGTAGACTTGTGTGACAAAGAATTTTTCAAACTCAAGGGTAATAATACGCCCTTCGGCATCCATAGTAGAAGGTGCACCGATTTCTGGGAAAGGTTATTTTTGAGATAGATTCTCTTTGTATAAAAACATAGTTCCGGCATAACCTTTACGTGCAGGTTCTATAGAAGAGCGCCAGGTAAGTTGATAATTGGGGAAAAAGCTCCTCTAAGATTGTTAAGTGCTTTTTGGTCGGTCCGTTAGCAGATAATTTAGTTTCCTGAATGGCGATAATATCAGCGTCTAATCTTACTAAAGTTTGTAAAACAGCTTGTGACAATTGCGCGCGTGCAGAGTCGCTGGTCAAAGCTGCGTTAGAGAGTCAATATTCCAAGAAATGAGTTTCATACGGATACCTTTTTCTAGATTTATTTTTCTATTGTATCAAAAATGACTGGCTAAGTGAGGTATGTGTCCCAAATTGGGAGAATTGAATAATATATTGAGAGAACGCAAAAAGCGTTCTCTATTTTGTTTTTCTCAAAACCAATTTTAGGAGCTATTCTGTTATGAATATGAATCAGAAAAATTACGTGCTAAAACAAAAGACAATCAAAGAATATGGTGATTGTAGAACCCATGGAATTGATAGGGTGGTCACGTGATCGTGTTATTGCTTCACTTGGCTATCTTGAAGCTACTAGAATGATAAAATTTCCTGAACAAGGTGGAATCATGCTGAGAGCAGGTGAGGTGAAATAATGGCATACGGAAGAATTTCTTTAGAATAGCTCTAAACAGTGATAATTTTTATCAACTGCCTAAAGTAATTATTGGTACTAAGTTTTACAGCAAACTAAAAAGCAGAAGCCAAATTATTATTCATGCTTTGTAGAGATCGTTTGAGTGTCTCACTTGACAGCACCTGAAAAGGAGATTTGAGGGTTTGTGGATGAAGCAGGAGATATCTTTATCTATTACTCCATTGAAGAACTTGCTGAAGATCTTGGTTGTGGTAGAGCGAAAAGTTATTAAACTAAAAAGAGTTGATCAAATATAGCTTAATTGATGAAGTTAGACAAGGATTAAAAACAAGGCTAATCGTATCTATGTGAAGAATGTTATTACTGATATTCAAATTCTAAACATGACTTTTGAAGAAGCACAAACCTCTCTTAAACCCAGTAAAATCAACGGAAGTCTCAAAATCGAACTTCCAGAAGTTCGAAAATGGAACTTCAAGAAGTACCAAAACGAACTTCAAGAAGTCTCAAAATCGGACTCAACTTATATTAAAGAGAGTAAGACTAAAAAGAATAAGAATAAAATAATTTCTTTTCTGAGGATGAGGAGGAATCTCCTTCGAAATTTGGAAGAAAAGAACCAAGAATTACTTTCTCGAAAAAGTGGATAAAGCGACTCGTTATGATAAGGAGTACATTTGGAATCTGGTTCATGAACAGTTATTAAAAGATAACTTTACAGAGACCACAGTAAGCTATATATTGTTAAATTTCTGAAGAGCGTTATCAATATGCTTTTAGACAATATGAAATATGCTAGCTCCTCGAGAGGATTGCTGAATATGTCTATAATGGCTTATTAGCTAGCTATAACAGCATAATTAGAAAAACAAAACAAAGGAGTAAACTAATGGCACTTTTTGGAAATAATAAAGAGTCACAAAGAATGGCTGCAAGTGAGAAACTCAAAAACCAGAAGAAGAGCTAGAGATGTTGATTGAGTATTATGATAAAACAACAGAAACGATTTCAATTACATCCAACCTAGAAGAATTACAACAATTGGTTGGTAATTCCTATCAACTGGAGCCAGTATGAATTTTCTCAAGTGCACAACCACCTTTTGTAATCAATCCAAGGTGGGTTAAGAAAGTGACTCTTACAAAAAGGCAGTAGATTCAAAAGGGAGTCTATGACACTGATTGCATACATTTTTAGATTTTTGACCTGAGCATGTCAGAAAAACTACTTGTGGCCTTTTGAAAACTGAATAGAACGACTGTCCCGATTAGCGTGGCTTGGTATAAAAAGAAGCAGGGGCGGTGTAACGGGAGCTAGAAATGCATATCTAGTGCCTGCCACAGGAACGTAAAAAGCATAGCAATCAATGCTATAAGCCAAAGGAGTTTGAGGTGAGCTAGACTATAAACCTTGCGTAAAAAACCACGGCGGAGGTGAAATACCCTCCCAAGATGGCTGCGTAGTTCAGCCTTCCATATCACAAAAGGAGAAATCAAAATGAATGGAATCAAAACACAAAAAAAGACACGGAAGTGACCGTGCCAGATTTAAAAATTTAGGACGTCAGGGCGACGTGACAGCTCGACTAGATTCAGGCGAGATTATTGAATTGAAAGCAAAGTATGCGATAAGAAAAACGCCTGGCAAATTGTTGCAGGTCAAGAAACTGAAGCTGAAATAATTGTTTTCTACCCAGAAATTTACAAACAGATAAGAACAGTGAAACGAAGAAATATTCTTATCGCTAGGAAAGTTAAGCACAGAGAGAGACAATCTTACAGCTCACTGGTAAAGGATATCACAGACCTAATAACGACTAAAAAGGGGTGTTGATAATACACGAATCATTATTATACCAAAAAGTTGTAAAAACATGGTATAATAAAATCAAGAAAAGGGAATGGGGTGAGAAGATGACTGAACAAAAAGAATCACTAACAACGACTCAAGAGAAGCTCAAAGATAGACTGGATCAGCTAGTTGATCAGTACAATGCTGCAGTTCGTAAGCATGAACAAGAAACTAGTCCTGCAACAAAAAGCGAAAAGATTTGAAAGAGTTCCGCAAGCAGCGGAGAAAAGCAAAAACGTCAGAACCGAGTTTATCCATGGACGGTGCATCTTTTTGGGATTTCTTGGTTGGGTTATTCAAGGTTCTTTTTACAGCCCTATCTTTCTTGTTCTCTTTGCAATTAACTTGTTGAAAATGATTATCGGGGGTTTTTATCACTTGATAGTCGGTAAATTTGCTATTTTTATTTCTAGTTTTATTAGTGGGAGGAGCGATTACTTCTTTTTACCTGATACTGAAAAATCTTATTTTTATTGTTGAAGGTCTCCTAAACTATTTTTAATATTGGTGGGATAGGAGGTTTCCAACCTCTTTCCCTGGAGGTATGATTGAAGTTTCTATCATGCTTCTGCTGGCGGTTATTGGCGCTGTTGGCGCTACAATTAACCTGATTAACAATTATACTTACACTAGACGTCCCAGCTATTAAGAGGCGTCTTTTTCATACTCAAAAAGGAGAAAAATTATGGACACTATCGTACGTATTATTACTCGTTGTTGGAGCAATTATCACTGTTTTAGGTCTCACATGGGGCTTGACTGGAGCTTATGATTACTTTGGCGGTCGTCGCAGCCGTGACACTACCCGTCAAGATCAAGGGCTGGAATCTATCATCTCAGGAGGTGCTATGGCAATCATTTCAGGTAGTCTGACAACAGCTATAGTGGCAGCTCTCAACGCCATTGCATTTTAAGGAGTCGCTTATGATTGATACGAATATTATCAATCAATTGACCTCAAGTCTCAGTAAATATAACCCAACACTAAATACTCAGATAATGGCTATCAATCAGTCTTTGTTAGCTGTAGGTTATATTTTATTATCCTTCTTTTTATGCTAGAAATGCTCTTTTACCAACATTTACGTCTTTCAGGTGGAGGAATTACTGTAAGAACCTGGTTAGAGGTTGGGATTAAATACCTTTTTGCTTTTTGTTTTAATCACCTATTCTAGCCAAATATTTGATGCAATTCTATGGTTGACAAATGCAACTATTCATCTGGTCGCAACGAACAAGAATATTACCTATGAATTTGTTGAACCAACTAAAGGAAACTGGTTTTTAAACGTATTATTTTCATTTATCGGAGGTAGTACTGAATTTATTACAAAAGTTACTGTCAATATCCTTGTTATGTTACGCTTTATTGAAATGTACCTACTCAAAGCTATTGCACCTGTTATCGTGGCTTTCTTTTATGTCAGATGCTTTTGAGGCATTGCGAAAAATGTCATTATGACCTTTGCGTCGGTGGCGCTACAAGGGTTGGTATTGATTGTGCTTTTGTGCCATCTATCCCCTAGTGATTCAGGATGATTTGTTTAAAGTCACTATGACTGGATTTTGGGGAAATTTTTGTGGCTTCCTTCGCTTCTATTGCCAAAGGAATTGTCTTTATTTTTCTTCTGATTGGAAGCAGTCCAAAGCCAGGAGCTTATTAAACGTAATGGGTTGTTATTAGTCAGGACAGGAGTTCTGACTTTTTATTTCCCTGCATTTTTGGATAAAGGAGACCGTATGAATAAATTAGGGCAGTGAATTTTTTGAAAAGAAGTCAAAAATTATGAACGGAGTATCATTGGCGGATTTACTTTTTCGCCATATAGTCATGCTGACAGGTGTTGTTTTTAGCGACTATTCTAGCAGCAGGAACTCATTTTATTAGGCTTACCTGATATTTTTGCATTATATTATCCTCCCTATTATTTTGATTCCCTTTTATGATTTTTGGACTAAAAACAAGAGGAACGATTGAAAGATATGTTGACTTTTAGGCTAACCATTCAAGAAAGAGCCTATCAAACTGAATTTGAAAGTGAGGAACCTTATGGTAAATTTACCATTTCTCAAGAAAAAAAGGGGTCAACGAGTTTGACCCCATCCCAACAGGAGAGGGGGAAGCGTCTCAAACGAACAATGAAGCCCTCAACACAAAAATACAATTGATTATGAGCTACTCTTTGAGGATGGGCTTATGTATATTGATGGGAGTGAATATTCCCAGACTTTTTCGGCTCGGTGATGTGAATTACATCACTGCAGGTGAGGAAGAAAAGGTTGATATTGTTGATTTTTACGCTGGAGCTTTGAACAGTCCTCAACTCAGATAATGGCTATCAACTTCTTATCATCAACCGTCAGGTCGATAGTAACCTATTAACCAATATCACCTATGACGCCGAAGGAGATGGTTATGACGACTACAGATAAGAATATAATGATTTGATTGAGCACCGCTTTGCTTATGACCAAAAATAATTTTACAGTAGAAAAATTTATTACCGTCACAACGTCAGCCTTTGACCGTAAAATGGCTAAGCGTCAACTGAAAGATGTGGAGACGAATTTGCGTAACCAATTTCAAGGGGTTGAGGTTACACTAACTGCACAGACGGGCAGCGAACGCCTCAATATCTTTTTCTGATCTGCTTCGTAGGAATCCTTATCTCAACTTGGATTATCAAGATTTGGTCATTTCAGGATTGAAGACAAAGTCCTTTGTAGCCCCCTAATCGGATTCTGATTTTTGAAAACTATATGATGATTGATGATAAGTTTGCCAAAATTATAGTTTATCCGTCAATATCCCTCATTCCTTAATGATGGAATTGTTAAATCTTTAACAGATACAGGAATTGAACTGGGCCATCTCTCATCAATGCTAAGCCTTATGATATTGGTGAAGCAGTGAAAGATATTAACAGCAGAAAGCATGTCAAGCTGGATATGATTAAATCAATGCGCCGAGGTTTCTCGGAAGGGATTCCTGAAGATTTTGCTATCGGTGGAGTTGCCAGTGAAACCAATGAAGCAGCTAAGCGTTGGCGTAAAGAAGTACAAGATAATGATCAGAAAAATCTTTTTCAGGAGTGATTTGTGTCTTTTTAAAGCGGACAGCTTAGAACAACTAAATGAATATAGTAACTGTGTCAAAACAGCTGGTCGTAAACATGTGGTAGATTTTGAAGATATTTATTATCATCAAGAAGAGGCTTTAAACACGGTCTTTACCTATCGGACGTTGTTTTTAGACGTGAAAAGTCCCTTTATGCGTGATATGACCACTTCAAATATCGCAACCCTAAGTATCTTTTACCAATGTAGATTTACAATCTACATCAAAAGGGCGATATATTATGGTCAAAACCAACTATCCAATAATATTATTACAGTTGACCGTAAGCGAGACCTTAATACAGGCTCTGGCGTTGTGTTGGGATCTTCTGGTTCTGTAAGTCTGTTACGGTTAAAGCAGGTGAGATTATTCCAACTATTTTAAAAATATCCTGAAGACCGTGTAATTATTGTTGACCCAGAAGATGAATACTCTGATATTGGTCGTGAATTTGGTGCCCAACTCATTGATATTTATGTAGGGTCAAACACTCACTTGAACCTCATGGACTTACCAGATGAAGATAGTTTATCTTCAGATGATACAGACCCAATCGGTCAAAAATCTAACTTGATTATGGGATTGTTTGAAAACATCTTGACAGAAGTTACAGACGAGGAGTTCTCTATTATTGACCGTGTTACTCATCTTTGTTGATGAGAAAATTACAGACAGAACGCCAACGCTTAAAGATTGGCATGTTATCTTGAAGCAACAGCCTGAGCAAGAAGCACAAAAATCTTGCGCTTAAATCAGAATCCCTATGCAACGGGATCTCAGGATGTCTTCTGTATGAGACAACGTTGATATGGAGAGTCGCTTCGTTATTTTTTTAACCTGAAGAAACTCTCTGAAAACTCAAACCATTTGCCCTCATGGTTATCCAAGACTATATCTGGAACCAGGTAGTCAATAACCAGGGAAAACTTACGACACATATTTATTTTGATGAAAATGCAGCTGCAGTTTTACTACAGATAATCAGGCGCAGTTCTTTACAGAATTATACTCACGTGTCCGCAAGTATGGAGCAATCCCAACAGGGATCACTCAAAATGTAGAGACTCTTATGTCACGTGAAGAAGGTCGTAAGCTGCTTTCAAATAGTGAATTTATTATTCTGTTGAAGCAAAAGCCAATAGATTTGAAAGTTCTGGCTGACACCATTCACTTAACACCTGCTCTTTTACGCTATGTAGCTAAACCAAAAGGCTAAGGGACAGGTTTAATTGTGGCTGGATCAACAGTTGTACCATTTGAAAATCCTATTCCAAGAGGAACAAAACTTTTCAATTTAATTGCTACAGACGCTTAGAAAAGTGAGGTGGCAGATTGACGGAACATAAAAAAACACGTGGCTTTCGAGAACGTCGTCAGGCTGTCAAGGAAGCCACCCAAGAGGCATTAAATACTTATAATGCTAAAGAATCTAAGTTTCTATGAAGGATGCCTATAAAGAGGCTAAAGAGACTCAAAAAGCGGAAAAAGAAACTCTATAAGTTGGTCAAAAAGCGCAAGCAACATTACGGTTTGAAAGTCTCTCCCAAAGATAAGGAAGCTTGGAAGCGAGCTAAGCAGGATAAACGGATTGCTAAAAAGGTTTATGTCAAAACAGCGGAAAAATCAGGTGGCACAGTAGGACAAAAGTTTCGACGTGGGACTTATCGGGCGTCTAAACAACTTGTTCGCTCAAACCTTGAGAACGCCGCTTCTCAAGATGAAACCCTCGGCGCAGTGGCAGAGGGCAGACGAAAAATTCGTAACTTTCATTATCAAAAAGATAGTGCCAAAAGTGCGGTTAAAGCAGGTGGAAATTTAGGAAAATGGACGATACAGAAAAGCTATGGCCTTACTAATCGAGGCTATAATTTTGTCCGAGGTCGAGGTTTTACAAGGACACCATTTCAGGAAAGCTGGCAAGGTAAATTATCTAAACGTTATCGTAACTTTACAGTCAGATTTAAAGCCTCTAAGACTGGTAAAGTGACACGTGGAGCGGGTCGAGGGATTGACTTACTAACTAAGCCTCTTCGTACGGTTTTACATAATCCCTTATCTGCTAAGAGTTATATTATCATGTTCTTAGCAGCAGTCATCGTTGCCCTTGTCGGTGTTTTTTAGGTGGAAGCTCTACGGTTTCTCAAGATGAGTTCAAACTCAACCAAGCTTGGCTTTTATTTCTCTCAGCTGGATAGAGAAAAACTCAAATTCTAGAGTTGATTATTGGTCAGACATTGATTCAGTCATGACTTATATGAATTATCGTTATGGTGATTATGATTTGAAAGGAAAATGGGATGATGGTATTAACTCTAATCAAGCTGGAGCAGACCATAACAAAACTTATGAGAATGCCTTAACCAGTCTTTTTGGAATGGTATGAATCAGAGACAGACCATCTTTAAAACAATGAAAAGACTTGTATAGTAAGAAGTCAAAAATTGCTTGGGCTATCTTACCAAAAGATGACCGTGAAGATTATGAAGAACTATTAGAAAGTGCTCAAACAGATGGCTATTATACTTACCTGCAGGAATTAGACAATCCATTCTATACGGATAAAGATGAGGCACATTATAATAGCCCTTGCGTATTATCAAACGTTTTGGCTATACCAGTAAAAGCAAGATCTACCAAGGTTCTGTTCTTCAGGCAAATACAGGGCAGCAGCTTTTTGGCGGTCATGTCTGGGACGGTTAAAGTTTCAGGTGCTGATGTCATGATTGAAACCAAGGAATCTAAATTCACTTACAAAAGACGTATCAGGTATCCGTTTCAAGACAGGAGATACCGTTGAACAAGGTACGTTTATTGGAACTGTTAAAGAGTAGCACTGGTCAGGAAGTTTATTACCAGAAACAAGAAGAAAAGGCGACGAAAAAGCAAAAAGCTAAATGGACGTATGTAAACGTCGGTTTTTACTTCCAACTAGTGAACTATACACAAACGACTTCTGTTTTAACAGATTTGAATTTGTCTGGAGATTTAGCCCAACGTTCTAGAGCTGTACGGGATTTCATTAAAAAGAAAATTCCGAATGCGACGGATAATGGGATTGCGGCAATGTTAGGAAATTTTGCGACTGAGAGCGGCATTAAGGCTAAACGAGCAGAAAGCGATTATTTAAGTCCGCCAGTCAGGGCAAACTGAACAGTCTTGGGATGATGAAAATTGGCTCAATATGGGTTTTGCTCAAGGAGCCAGTGTTGGCCCTCTAGTTATTCACCGTGGCTTAGGACTTGGCATGTGGACAGATACTTCGGATGGAGCAATTAGAAATACACTTCTTAGAAACTATGCAAAGACAAAAAGGAAAGAAGTGGTATGACCTAGAAACACAAATAGACTTCCATGCTAGAAGGAGATAATCCTTATTATATCCGCATTTTGAAATCTATTTTGACAAGCAGCGAAAAATGTCAATACTTTAACCACACGTTTTTAAGCCAATGGGAGGAATGTTGGAGATAAGCTTGCCCAACGTCAAAATAATGCGAAACAAATGCTGACGTATTTCAAGCAAAACCATCAAAGGAAGTGGAACAGAGGCTCTTCTTGGAATTTCCCAAGGTTGGGAAAGTAAATTGGCTTTGGGAAGCCTTCAACGACTTCAATGACAACACAGCCAGGCAATAACTACCCAGTTGGTCAATGTACTTGGTATGTGCGAACCGACTCGTGGAAACAGGAACGGTTGGCAATGCCCTTTCAAGTAATCAAACGGCAATGGTCAAGATTGGGTGAGGAATTTAGTTGCTAAAGGCTGGAGATTCAGTACAACTCCTACCCCTGGAGCTGTTTTGTTCGACAGCTGGTGGATTTGACTTCACTACAGTGGCTTATGGGCACGTAGCTTTTGTTGAGGCTGTCAATCATGACGGAACCTTCTTAATTTCAGAATGTAATTATTTGGGAGTCCAAGACAAAGTCTCATTATCGTGTTCTATCAAATCAGGCGTACTATACTTTTGCAACACCAAAATAAATAGAAAGGAGCAGCGGTAGTCGAAAATCTACCGCTTTTCAATCATGTTAGATATTCAAAAAGTAAAATTTTTCAAAATTTTTAGCTACTGTTCTGGAATTGTGTTGATTTTTCTTGATTGGTTTTGGTTTTGGAGCAAGGGGACAATCTCAAAGTTCTCCAAAGACTATAACCAAGAAATCAACTACAACTAAGAATAGTAAAACACAAGACGGTTCATTAACACAAAATTATGTAGAGGATTTTCTGATGGTTTACTATACTAAGAAAGACCTGGGAGAAAATCGCAATCGTTACAAAAGAATACATGATAGACGCAATGTATAATCAGGCAGTTTCTCTAGAGAACGAACCAACTACACAAACCTATAAGGGTTATGTGGTGGACTTTGAGTATCGAAGCTCTAAGATTTACTTGGATACAAAAGAGAATGTAGCGCTGGTTAGCGTGACTTATACCAATACGCTTTTGGCCAAGAAAAACGACTACTCACAGTCTCAAAAACACTACCAATACAGCTACTTTTACGATTGAGTTTTTCTAAAAATGAAGAACAAATTTTTAGTAAACCGTATGGAAAGTATTATTTTGGTGGATGCTAATAACAGTAATGACTATGCAAGCGTCAATACTCAAAAGACTTCTGATGATGCAACACCTCCATCAGAAAGTAATTCAGAAACAAAAATAAAGGAGATTATAAAATGGCACAAAAACCTTAAAGACCGTTTGGCTGAAAAAGAAGAAGCACCGCAGAAAGCGGAAGAAAAGAAAACTCTATGCCAAGCGAGTAGCTAAACTCAAAGACGAAGTGAAAAACCTCAAGACGGAACGTACTCTGGCACTTCTTTCGGAACGTGATCTGGATTTGGATGACTTGGAACTGTTTTGCAGATGAAATTAAATCACTTTAAAAAGGCGTCTGAAAACGTCTTCAGAACCTTCTTCCTCATACTAGGAGGTGAAGATAGATGACTTTTAAAAATCATAGATGTCAACACCTTTACATAGCCAACTGGTAACCAATCGTGACGAGTTGCTCAATCAATTGGAAATCAGAGAGAAACGCTGTAAAGCATTAGGTGAAACGGAAAAGCTATTTGATTGAACATCTAGACCGTGATGATTCAGTGATGGAAAAATCTTGAGTTTAACTCTACCATACGATGGAATAATTGATGACTTGTTGAAGGACTTTGGTTTCAAGCGTCCTAGCAAAACAAATCCTCTGAGTACATTAACTAAGACTTCAGGAAAATCGCTTAAAAATGCCTCAGAATCGCCCTCTCAGCACCAACTATCTTCCTCACCTAGTTCAACAAGACAAAAACGGTCACTGCTTGCTCCTGTTGAGTTTGCTTGTTGCGATTGTTAGCTTTAATCTTTGCCAGTCTGTCCTTTAGTCAGATAACTAGCTCAAAGACGATGAATCAATCTCTAACTAAGCAGGTGATAATGCTTCAAACTTTTGAGAAAGAAAAACTGCTATTGATGTATTTGGACTCGTTATTTCACACCTAGTTACTATGCGAATACTAGAAAAGCTGTTAGCGATTTTGTTACAGAAGATTTGAAAGAAACTATTAACGTTTCAGAGGGTACCTCCAATCGGTGATTCTGGAAGGCATCACTCAAAAAGGTAATAGCTATACTGTTACCTATGTATTAGTTGTTAAAGATAACAAGGAGAATCGAGCAAATGTCCGCTTTGACCTATTCCCTTAAAAATCTGTTAAAGCTCCTTATGGTTATCTTATAACTACACAACCGAAAACTCAAAAATATCCGAATAACTAATAGAAAAGGAAAAATTATCATGAAAAACATCATTTATTGCACTTATTACACTCTCTAGCTTGGTTCTTAGTCAAGTGGCTGCCTTTTGCGGACGAAGGGACACTCCCCGTTGATTCAACAGCCAGTGTTGTTGCACACCTACGCAACCTTCATCAACTCCTTCAGAGACTAATCCTACACCTACCATCCCACCCGTTGACAATACAGCAACACTAAATGTAACACCCTCTATACCTGATGCTAGTACAGACCCAACAACTCCAAGTACTACAGAACCAAGTAAAGATGATGCGGTATTACCAAAAGATTCTTCTTCAACTGTAGAACCTAGTACAGATAAGCAAGACTCAACAACATCGCCATCTGAAGATACCACACAAAAACCATCTGACCAGCCAAACCAAACTGATACGACAGATAAGCAGGATACAACAACTATAGATAATAAGACAGTGACTGTTCCAACGGTTGATGGCGGAAAAACAACCTTAACCCCAAGTGTAGATGTACTGACTAATAATCCTAACGTATCTGCCCAAACAGCTGTCAATGCAGGGGGAAGTCAAGTTGGTACAACTTCACAAGTGACAGGGCAAATTGTTCAGAACGTAACTCCAGCTGCTCCAGTTTACACTAATACTGGTTATCAAATTGTCTCAACCCCTGAATAGTCAGGTAGTTGTAGCTTATGCGGACGGTTCCAGAGCTACAGTCAGTCCAGAAGAAGTTGGAGGGACAGTGAATGCAGATAAAAACAATCTCTGTTCAGACTGCTTCAGGGGAAATGAAGACCCTACCATCAACAGGGGATGAGTTAGGATTATTGGCCAGTTTCAGCGGATTTGTTCTTCTGATTGGCGCTTGCTGCTTGCAAAAAGAACGGTGCAGATAAGGCTAAAAAGAAGGTAAGGAAGTGACAGACTTAAAGGGCTTACTGAAAAGGAATTTAATCAGCTGAAGCCAAAAAGCAGTTTATCCAACAGTAACAGAAGATTTACAAGAAGAGCTGACGTTTTTCTCAAAAGACTTCTAAGGAACTGGAAACAGGCTATGAAGGCTTAAGGAAAGTTATTTTTAAAGGTCTTCTTAGACATCAAGTCACACTACGAGACATTCTCAAACATTGCGAATGAACCCTATTGAGAATAATGGTTATTTCTGTGTAGTGGCTCATCGTTATGCAAGTGGTAGTGGTGACATCGATTATTTAACGGAAGTGTTATCAACGATGTATGAGGATGCTGTTTATGGTGTTTCAAGTGGTGTCATTAACCATACTGAGTTTTACGAGTTGATTTTTTAGTTGGTTAAACTATCTTGACTATGATAAAAATAGAGTTCAAAGGAGATGACGATTTTGAGCGCTATTTTCAAGAACAAAAAGCAAGACACAAAGAGTATTTTTGAAGCTTTCTGGATATGAAAGACAGACACATTTACTCAATCAGCAGTTCTTAATGAAGAGCTGCTTTTTAAATGAATGAGACTAATTTATGGAAAGGAGACTAAATGGAACAGGACAGAGTAGTTTTTCAACTGTCTAATGCTTCTAAAGTGACAGGAGAAACTATTTTAAAAGCCCTTTTGGGCTATATTCAATATGCTCATGAAAAACATGAGTACAACAAAAATAATCAGAATTTTTATTGGTGAGACGAACTATAATCAATTCATGGCAACTAACACTAATAAAGATATGCTGATACTGGAAAAATAAAGATATTCATATAGGAAAACTGAAAGAATATCTTAATGAAAAAGGCATTGGATTTACTACCAAAGCAGGGGCAGAAAAAGGGACGACAACCTTATTATTTGACGTTAAAAATAAGATTTTGTTGAAGGAACAGTAGATAAAGTAATCAAAGAATTGACTTCAAATCCACAAAAGGCTGCTGAAAAGTTAGGGGAAAAATTTCCTACTCGGACAGTTGCAGAAAAATAGCGTACTTTAAAGAACACGTCAAATATGGAGGTATTGGAACACCGCTTAAAGGAAAAGGTAAAAAGAAAGGAAGTGTGAAATGATATGCCACGGAAAAGAAAGCATTTATTACCTTATATCATTTTAGGCTTGCTCTTCTTTTATGGTTTTTCATATTGGTCAAAACTTTATCAGTCAGCTCCAGGAGTAACCGACCCCCTCAATCCGTTTTCTAAATATGCATGGGTTATCAATCATCTAGAGACCAAAAATTGGTTAGACCTTCAGTTTAATCAATTCTCACTTATTGATGGGGCGCTTGGTTTTGTACTTCTTTTTCATCTACCTACGAGTGGGTGATAATGGGGTGTATCGTCACGGAGAAGAAAGAGGATCAGCTCGGTTTGCGACGGTAAAAGAGATTGCTACATTCAGAGATAAAGTATTTGAGAACAATATGATTCTTACAAAGAATGGATTTGTTAGCCTATTTAATAAACTTTTACCATATGATAAACAACTGAATAAAAATACGCTGGTTGTGGGGCTTCCTGGAGACGGGAAAAACACAAAAATTATGTGAAACCTAATCTTATGCAGATGAACGGCAGTTATATTGTTACAGATCCCAAGGGCTTGCTTTGTTCATGAAGTCGGAAGTCTGTTAGCTAAAAATGGTTATAAAATTAAAGTTTTTTTGACTTAGTTCACCTGGCTAATTCCAATACCTTTAACATCTTTAACTACATGAAATCGGAGTTAGATATTGATCGTGTGACTGAAGCCATTGTTGACGGGACAAAGAAAAACAGATAATCAGGGAGAAAACTTTTGGTTGACTGCTGAACTCTTATTGACTCGTGCTTTGATTGGTTATCTGTATTTTGATAGTCAACTAGATGATTACACCCTAATCTGTCTATGGTAGCGAGATATGATGAGAAATATTAGACGAACAAACGAAGAGCAGCCTAGCCCTGTTGAACAAATGTTTGAAGAATTAGAGGAGCGTTTACCAGGCAACTATGCTTACAAGCAATGGGCCTTATTTAACTCTAATTTTGAAGCAGAGACACGTATGGGGGTCACTACTCAGGTGGCGACTCGTTATTCTATTTTTGACCATACGGACGTGGCCAAAATGATTGCAGAAGACACAATGGATATTGACCGCTGGAATATTGAAAAGACGGCGGTCTTTATTGCCATTCCTGAAACTAATAAGTCCTTTAACTTGGCTTCCCTTTTTATTTGCGACAATCTTTGAAGAATTGACCCACGGTGCGGACTGCTATTCTTCAAGGGGAACGTCCAGGTTTATCTGCAACTGACCTTTTGCACGTGCAAGTCATTATTGATGAGTTTGCGAATATCGGGAAAATTCCTAACTTTAACGAAGTTTTGGCGTCAGTTCGTAGCCGTGAAATTTCAATCAAAATTATTATTCAAGCAATCAATCAGCTTAAATCGCTTTATAATAAGGATTGGGAAACTATTTTTAATAACTGTGCTTGTCACCTGTTCTTGGGAACAAATGATAAGGATACCATGAATTACTATTCAACGCGTGCAGGAAAAACAGACGATCAATCAAAAACAATATTCTGAGTCACGAGGAAGAAATCGCTCCAGTTCCTTCAGCGAACAAACTCAACAACGTGAACTCATGACCCCCTGATGAGGTAGCTCGTATTGGTGTAGATGAAGCCTTACTGTTTCTATCCAAAACAAAAACGTTTTGAAAGATAAGAAGTTCTACGTTAAAGATCATAAAAACGCTCAATTCTTATCGAATAGTCCTCAAGATGACAACTGGTACACCTATGAGCGCCGTATGGATGGGACAGATGATTGGTATGAAAATGTGGATCGGGACAGAATTTGTTGACCTTCAGATTGAGGAGAATGTGGCTTAATGTGGTATAATAGACTTATCTAAAAAGAAAGTGAGGACTTGCTTCATGGCAAATGAACTGAATCAATTTTTGAAATGGTAAGAAGCCTTGAAAACGGCTGACTTGTATCGAGTTGTTTATCCAGGAGACAGACCCAGAAAAACAAGCCTTCTATAAAGCTATGTATGACTACAGTATGCAAGCTCATCAACGTGAAGTAATTGCCCGCCCTGATTTTTGTGAGATAGGTATGAGACCACGCTATATTATTGTAGCTGGCGTCAACGGCGCTGGCAAAAGTACACTTACAGCTCGCAACCCTGGCTTTTTGAAGGGACAAGGCGAATCAATGCGGACGAATGGCTCAAAGCAAACGGTGGTGACTGGCGTAGCCCTGCAGATAATGTGAAAGCAATGAGGGCAGTTCTGAAAGATTTGAAACAGGCTCTGGAAAAAGGTGAATCTATTCATCAAGAAACCACTCTAGCAGGAACGGGCAAGCCATTCTAAACTTGATAGATAAGGCACATGCCAAAGGATACGAAGTTACTGTTTTATATGTTACTTTAGATAGTCCAGAAACAGCTATTGATCGGGTGGCAGATAGAGTTAAAAAGGGAGGTCACGGCGTTGATGAAGACCTTATTCGTAAGCGTTATGACCGCTCAAAAGAGAATCTCAAGGTGATTGCTGAGGTTGCGGACAATGTCTTGATGTTTGATAACTCTAAAGCCTTTCACCCAAACCTATGAACGTCGAGGAATCACATTCTCTATGATATTCGTAAAACACAAACGCAACCAACTAAAAATCAAAACCAACATAAAGATAATACATAATCAAAGCACTTTGTAGATTTTCATGCGCTTTTTCTTATTGAGGAGAAAAAGTATGATGACAGAAACAACCTTATTAACTCCAGAACTCTATGGTATCGGCTGTTTTTGAGGGGATAGAAGCCCTCTATCCAATTCATGTCTTAGCAGATGCTATTAAGAAATTGGTACTTACTAAAAACCATTACAGAAGAAACCTCATCTGCAGAGATTAGAACTCAGTTAGCAGATGGAAGTGATGAAAAGAGCTGACTTATCCTGATTTTTAAATCTCTAAGAGGGTATCTATTTGCTTATCGACGCCATAAGCCATCTATTAGAGCAGAATCTTTAGCGCTGACTCCTGAACTTTTTCCATCTCTTGCAGGAAAAAAACCAGAGGCTTACTTTTAACTAGAGGATAACCTCATGGCAGTAAATATTGATGAATTGAAACAACTTTCCATGATTGATGTAGCTGAATCTTTTGGAAATGGAACTTAAGCGCCAGTCTGGTCACACCTATTATTGGACTGAACACGATTCTTTGAAAATCCTTACTAATACAAACCGTTTCCATTGGTTCAGTCGTGATGTTGGTGGAGATGTTATTCAACTGGTTCAATCTGTTAAGGATGTATCTTTTAAAGAAGCTGTTCGTTTCCTTCAGGAAGGAACATTTTCTCAAGTAGAAAAATGAAATGATAGAACCAGTCAAACAAGAACTGTTTAGTTATGTTCTTCAAACCGTATGAACACCCTGATTTTTTGAACTCGGTAGAAACTATCTCAAAGAAGAAAGAGGATTAGCAGATGACACAATTAACACTTTCTTAGCAAGTGGAAACTTAGCAGAAGCCACTCGGAAGAAAGGGGATTACTTTGAGCCTGTTATTGTCTTTAAATACAAAGATTTAGACGGGAAGCTGGTTGGTGCTAGTTTACAAGGAATCGTAGAAAATCGAGTTCAATATCCTGAGCGTGGTCGTTTGAAACAAATTATGAACCATTCAGACGGGTTAGCTGGTTTTTCTTTTTGATATAGGAACCCAAAAACGACTGGTATTTTTTTGAGGCACCTATCGATTTGATGAGTTATTATGAATTGAAAAAAGACACCTTACAAGATGTCCGATTAGTTTCTATGGATGGCTTGAAAAAGGGGGTAATCAGTCGCTATACAGCAGATTTATTGACGGATGGTAAGTTTTCCCAGGTAAACTCTTATACGTCTATTTTTGAAGGCATTAGATAGCTTAAATAAGACAACAAAACTTATTACAGATGACTTAATCACAATAGCGGTTGATAATGATAAAGAAGCGCTGAAGTTTATTGAAAAACTGGAAAGAAGATAACATTCCTTTTTCAAATCGATCTTGCTCCAAAAAGTGATGGAGTTAAGAAAATGGACTGGAAACGAGTATTTACAGAAAGAAAAAGCAGGAGAAAAAGATGCCAGAAGAAAATAGTCATAAGGAATTTCAGGCTCCTTCAGTTAGCTTAGAAGAACTGTATCAATCAGAGTTTCTAGCTGATAAACTAGATAGTACAGAACAAGAGAATCTTCAGGAAGAAAAGGAATCTTGAACGTACTAGAGATTCTGACGGAGATGGTCTAACTGATGAACTTGAAAAGTCAATTGGTACAAATCCCTATAACTCAGATACGGATGGAGATGGTTTGACAGACTCTCAAGAAGTTGCGATGGGGACGAACCCACTTGAACCTAACCCTCTTTCTAAGGAATTGACTACTGACCAGCCAACACAGTCGCCAACTCTTTCTGAGTTGATTCAGGCAAAAAGATACTAAAGGACTTTCTAAAATTATGAAAGAGGAATTAAAGATTACTTTTAATTCCGATCAATAAAAATTATCTGGAAGCAATTAGTAAACTTCCCTCATATTCAGCTAATAATGTGATGTTGTTATTAAGCCAAAATTCAGAAGTTTCTATGGTTGCTTCTTTTAAAAAGTGGCAATCCGACTTTGAGCGTAGTGTAAAAAAGGTCAAAAAGCTCTTTGATTTTTGCTCCTTGTGAATTTAAACTAAGGGATAATAACGGTCAATACAAGGTTAATGAAAATGGGGAGATTGAGAAAGGAATTGGTTTTTAAATTAGTACCTGTCTTTGATGTCAGTCAAACCCAAGGAAAGGAGATTCCACAAGCTGTTTACGAACTCACGGACGAAGGTAAAAGCTTTTGATTATGAAAACACTTTATCGTGCACTCAAAAAGTGTTTCTGATGATAACAAAAGTGGCTATGCACTTCCAAGAGATTGATTCAGGAGCCAGAGGCTTTTATAACCGTGAAACCAATGAAATTGCTATCAAGCGAGGTATGACAAAAGCACAGACGATTAAAACCATAATTCATGAAATGGCACATTCTGAATTGCATAATAATAAGATAGTGGCAGAAGCAGGGTGAGAAACTCACACGAAGCACTAAAGAGCTTCAAGCTGAATCTGTCGCTTTTGTCGTTTTCAAATCATTACGGTATTGATACCAGTGAATACTCTTTTGCTTACTAGCTAATTGGTCTAAAGACAAAGAGGCTTTAACCGACCTTTGAGGCACAGCTTTCAATCGTCCAAAAAGAAGCTCAGTCAACTAATTAAAAAGGTGGATTTTAAAACTTGAAAAATCAAAACATTAAATTTGACAAAAGATAAAACGAAAGAGAGCGCTTATGAAAAACTCAATCGTTTCAAAGAAAAACAATCCATTCAAGACAAAAGAGCCAAAAAGCAAAGGGAATCTCGATGTAGTGTCCAGTCGGGGTTCTCGTAAACTAGCATTAGGACAGATAGAATACGGAGGAAATGATGATGACGGAAACAACACAGGAATTTTTAGCTGACTTACCTTTTTGATAATTTTGAGGTGGCAACCAAAGAAAAAAATAACTAGCTTAAAAATGCCAGCTGTATGATGGCAGTCATTAACCGAGATATGGTAGATATAGAAGAACTCAAATTGGATATTTTTGCAGATTATCAAAGAGCCTATGATGAACTTTTCTCACCTGACAGATGAAGCTTACGAACAGGAAAGAGAAGAGATTCTTGGTTGGGAACCAACAGAGGAAATCATCTTCTAACCAAAGAGCGAAGCGGCAAAAGGGGCTTAGGGATTTCAAAAATCCTGGACTACTAAAACAACAGCTGTTTCTTGCAGAAGCGGCTGTTGAGTTTTTGTCAACTATCGCAAGTGGGTACCCACTGCTACGCTTGCCAGATGAAAAGTAAAATGAAATCTGGAGGTACACAACTCAAATTTTAATCAAGAAGGAATACGTTAATGGTTGAACATGTAAATAGACACAGACCGATTCAGAAAAAAGTCTGGTTAAATGCAGATGAAGAAAAATATATCAAACGGAAAATGACAAACGCAGGTGTTAAAAATTTCGACCTATGCTCGAAAAATGATGTTGCTTGGTGCAGTTGTCAAAGTTGATTTGTCAGAATTAGTTGGAATCAAACAAGAAATCAATCGAATTGGGGTGAATATCAACCAGATTACTAAGTATGTTAATACTACTGAAACAACTTCTTTAGAAGAGCTAGAAGCTATTAAACTTGAACTGAAAGGAATCACTCAATTATTATCCTCAAAACTAAAAAGAAATTAAAGGGCTGGAAAGAAAAATAGAGATAAAGATAAAGGAGAAAATAGAAACATGGTTGTGATTAAAGTCGCACAAATTAAAAAGCTTGACCGACTGAAAAAGAGCCCTTGATTATATCACCTAAGAGACCAAAACACTTAGGATGATTGATAAGTCTACTTTAGTTGGAGAGTTTGATATTCGCTTAGAAGAAGAAAAATGTTAGTTTTGCAATTGGTATCAGGTCACAACATCACTAACACCGACAAATGCTTTTTGATGAGTTTGTAGACTGACTCAAATACTTGGCAGAGTTACAATCTGAAAATAAGGAATTGTCCGACTTACACAATGAAAAAGAGTGTTGGCTCATTATCTCATTCAGTCGTTTTTCGCCAGAGGACAATTTAACACCAGAGCAAGTTCATGAAATCGGACGTAAGACAGCTTTAGAATTTACAGGCGGTGATTATCAATTTATGGTGGCTACTCACATAGATAGAGGACACCTACACAACCACATTATTTTTAACACGACTAATGAGGTGACTCTAAAGAAATTTCGCTGGCAAAAAGGACACGAAACAACTTGAAAGAAATTTCAGATAAAAATATCGGACTTGTACGGTGCTAAGATTATTCAGTCTAACATGAAAAATTCACATAAGAAATATACAGCTTGGGCAACAAAGCCAACACTTTCAAAGTGGAGATTAAGAATCGTTTGGAATTTTTGCTGAAGCATTCTACCAGTCTGGAGTGATTTTGAAAGCTAAAGCAAAAGCACTTGATCTTAATGTTGATTATTCGAAAGTTTGTTAAATATCGTTCAACTCGTTCCGCTTGATGGAAAAACTCCAAGAGCGGAACACACGTGATGATATTTTTGTCTAAACGTCGCAAATATAGTTTAGAGAATATTCTTAAACGTTTAGATCAGAATCAAGTAACCTTTGATTTATTAGAAATTAAAAATCGTTATCAGAAAGAAGAACAGGAGCGGTCATCTGACTTTGAAATAAAATTGGAAGTGGAAGATTGGCAGGGTAAAACAAGAAACGTCACGTGGAATTTACCTCGAAATGGAATTTGGAGTGAATCAAACGGGTACTATCTTAATACCCGCTCGTCAGGTGAGATAAGTTGGAAAAATGGTTCCTATGAAATTTACTTGAAGCAAAAGATTTTTCTATTTTATCAATCCTGGACCAATCACAAGATAAACTCGCTTTTATGAGAGGTTCAACGAAATTATTAAACAGCTATCTAAGGATAGCGGCGAGATGATTATGTGCAAAAATCAAAATATTTCTCGCATGGAAATGCTTGTTAAAGAGTTTAACTTTTTAGCAGCCAACAATGTGACAAATGGCGATCAGTTTCCAGGCACTTCAAGCCAGATTTGACCAACAGCTCAAAGAGACGCAAGAAGAATTGGAATAATTTAGATCAACGAATTGGTAATGTGAACAGAATTATTTCAGCTCTAATAGTTTATCGGAAAGAAAGTTGCAGAAGGTGTTACCGATGAGAAAATTCTGGAACAATTCAAGATTGATAAGACCACTAATCCGAAGATCTTGAATAAAGAGTTACAAGAAATTCGAGGTGGAGAGAAGCACCACGTGAACATCTTGACCTAGTGATTAAGAACTATACAGACTATAAGGAAATCAAGGAGAGAGTGGAACAGCGTGAAAGAAATGAAGAAAAACCAACACAAGACAATAGTAAAAATAGGTCAGTAGGGTATACTCTATTGACCTGCTTGTGTTTTATTGATTTTAGTGGATTTGTAAGCGGACAATAGAGTTCGGCAAAATAAGGAGGTAAAAATAGCTAAAATTGGCTATGCTAGAATTAGCGCTCAGACCAAAAACATGGCTAGGCAGCTGGAGCAACTGAAAAGCACGTGATGAAAACTGTTTTCAGGAGGCTATCAGTGGAGCAAGCAAAGACCGTCCACAATTACAAATTATGCTGGAGTATATCCGAGAAGGGATATAGTGGTCGTAACTGAGCTGGAAACGGCTAGGAAGGAATAATAAGGAGCTGACTGAGGTGCATGAATGAAATTCAGATCAAAAGGGCAACTTGGAGGTTCTCAACCTCCCAACCCTTCGAGGGATTGAAGATGATAACTTGAGATCGGCCTATTGAATAACTTGATTTTTAGAACTCTACAAATACCAGGCACTAGCCGAAAGAGAACGGATAAAGGAGCGTCAGCTACGGAATTGTCATCTGACAAAAATCAAGGTAAATATCGAGGGCGTAAACTCTCTCTTTGCTAAAGATGATAGCTGTCATACAACACGCCTTTGAACTGTACTTATCAGGAATGTCTGATAAAAGATGGCAGTCCTTACAGGGATTAACGAGCGTACTTCAGACGTTACCGTGATAAATATCAGATTAAGCGATAAATATAAAAATAATATTTTTATATTTACTTATAATTATTTTTGTAGTATAATTATATTATAAAAATAATATAATTATAAAAAGGAGAATTGAAAATGAAAAATTATAACTTTTGCTACATTAAAAGGCGGTGTAGAGCAAAAACAACGTTTGCTTTTAACTTTGGGGAATGGTTAGCATGTAAAGGGATACCAAGTCTTATTTCTTGATTTGGATCATCAATGTAACTTGACTCAAACTTACGGTATTTTACGATGATACAGATACTGTAGCCAATATTTTCAAAGGTGAGGGGATGTTAAAGTTATCCTATTAAAAGAAACATTAGCCTGATACCAGGTTATATGCAACTAGATACAATCGAAAAATCTTTAGAAAATAAAAGGTAAAATAAAGATATGTTGCTGTATATGTGGTTAGAAGATCACTATGAGGACAAAAGGTTAGATCTATTTGATTATGTCATTATTGATTGTCATCCTGATCTTTCGATAGCTACTCGCAATGCAATTACAGTTAGTCACCAATTATTAGTCTGATCATTCCAAGCAACACGGCTATAATGCAAAGTTTAACTTAGAAGATCGCCTAGAATCTTTTTCGACAAGAAGTTATCAATTATCGTACAAGGAGAGCTACATCACTGCTCAGCTGTACTTTATTCCAAACATGATTAAACACAATACCAGTTCCTCTAAGAGTCTTTTAGAAACACTGAATAAGACGGAAGAGGAAGGTAGGATCTCTTTCTCCTGATACACAGGAAGTGGTCTATATTCCACAAAAGGAACTATTTAACAAATCTACAATGGATAAGCAATCTATTTTTGAAATGGCAGAAGAACCAGCCGTCCCTTCATCATAAATTCTTTTGAAGAAATGGCTAAGACATTTCAAATCTATTTGTGATATAATATAAAATAATAGTTCTAGTATTATTTTTAAAATATAGAACTATTAAATAAATATTATAAAAATTAGTCAGAAGGAGCGAAGAGATGGCATTTGAACCCAAAAGAACAAATTAAAAAGGCATTAGGGAAAAAGATAGAGAGAGATCGTGTTCCAACTGCCAGTCTTCCCAAAACGAGAAGAGCCTGAAAAGGTGATTACCTCGTTTTACGCTGGATAAGAAAAATAAAGAGAAGTTAGCTCGCTTGGCTAAAAGCTAATGGCTATGGAAAAATCAATGCTGCCTTTTAAATGATTGGATTGCTAGCGTTGAAGAATAATAAAATATTATAAAAATAATATTAAACTAATACAGTTATTTCCTTCCCCAAAAAGGGAAGGCTTTTTCTTTTGCCTTGATTTGCGGTATAATATATTTTTATTCTAGTAGAAGAGGTGAGTAGATGGATTTAGCAGTCTTAGACGAAAGAGATTTCTTTTACTGCTTTACAAGAGAACAATCGCCAAACGTTCCTCAAAATGATTGAAAAATATGAGAGCTTATATCGCCCTCGATCATGAGGAACCCAGGGTTTCAGAGAGAATCAATCAGAAAAAGAGCGGACTGTTATCTTTCCTTTTGGGGAGATGACTTTTTCACAGAAGCAGATGGAAGAAAGGGGATCATCAGACACCTGTTGATGGTAGAAAGTTAGGACTTTCAAACCACGTGCCAGGTTCTCACAGAACTCTTTATCAGCTAACCACACTCTAACCTTTATGCCATATCGTAAAGTGGTATCGGTGATGGAATTGCTGAAGAATATTTATATCACAAAAAAATAGCGTTCAACGGCAGGCTAGAGACAGCAGGGACTCCTGAAAGAGCTGGACGAGCACTGAGTATTAGCAGTTCTGAAGAGAAAAAGAGGAATCAAAACCCAGAGATTCTAGACATGAGAAGGAGATGGTGTTTTGGGTGAAACAATCTCATCCTGAAACGGAGACCAAGTCCGTTGAATTAAGTCATTTTGTCGTTCATACTGGTAGCAAGAGAGGAAAAAGGGAATGTTTTTAAAATAAGATGGAAGTGGTTTCGACACAATACTATAAGGCGAAAAGACAAACTCATTGACTTAATCTATAATCGCTTTCGAGATTACACCTAAAACACTCATTATCACCAATTCGATGGTGGTCATGGTTATTCACCACATATTTTTCAAGACCTAGCAAGTGCTTTTAAACCCCAAAAGCTCATTTTCTCATTTTGGGATGCTTTTCATGTGCATCAGGCTTTGAAAAATCAACTTAACTCCTTTATCAGCAGAATTGACAGAAGAGGCTTTTAAGGCTATTAAGAAACGAGATAAAAGTAGGCTAAAGACTGTTTTAGATACTGCAGAATCTTTTGATTGATTCGGATAACAAATTTGAGACCTTTGGTCGTTTCAAGAGGCAGCTGCTTAGAAATTTTCAGTACACGGTTACACCTGAACAGATGGGATTGAGTCTCAGGGTATTGGGATTATGGAAAAAGTCAACACCGTAAAATTGCCTATCGAATGAAGAATAGAGGGATGTATTGGAGCAAAAGGAGCAGATACAATGAGTCGTACGATTCTTTTGAACCATACTGGCGAGCTAAGAGATCTCTTCTTTGGCAATTGGCGGACGGAGTACGAGAAAATACAAGAGATAGATGACACACAAAGAGAGCGTCTTACCACTTTTTAGAAAAAGCCCATCATGCTTTTGCCGGATGTTCGTCCTTCTCGAAGAATTAAGAGTTATTTGTATAAGAAGTAGATTATAAAAACACTAAATCCCTTGAGATTTGGCGCTTTTGTGTACAATTTTTAACATGAAATGCTTTGCATTATTTGTAGGATATGGTATAATACAGCTGTAGAAAAACACGAAAGAAAAGAGCTGGTGCGACAACACTCAAACGCTCACCGATTAAACAAGTAGAAGACTTGTTAATCGGTTTAGAAATATTGTAACATCAAAAGAGCAATAAATCAAGACTGAAACAGGAAAAAGTCCAAACGTTTCGGTCTTGATTGTCGTTCTCTTGATGATTTTTCATTTTCTCCCAAAAACGAGACACATTCCTAAGCGAGTTTGAGGTTGTAAAAAGGGATAGTAAGGTGTATAATATTAGTCAAAGGGATAAAAATGGGTGAATTATTATTACTATTATTATTATTGAAAGTCGTCTTATTCATATTCTTTCTTTGGTACCTTATTAAGTTACTTCGTTTGAGGGAAAACAAACATCTTCTGAGCCATTTTGGGTACCTGAAGAAAATTGGTGTTGGAGTTGGGATCAAATCCAAGGAATACAGCTGGTTTTTGGGTAAGTCTGGCTGTGACACTTTTCGGTCCTGATTGTTCTTTCTGCCTTGATAGTCTCTTTCTTTTTGTAGAAATCATTTGAAGGTGTAGAACCTTCTTTTTATTTAGAAAGTTAAGTAAATATCTATTGTATTTTTTTAAAAATAAAGCGTATAATCTATTTAGAAGAATATCTAAATAGAAGATGGAAGTGATGAAGATGTCAAAAAGAGTAGTATCTTCGCCTTTTATTGTTTCTTGCGCTAGCTATTTTACAAAAAGGAAAGGAAGAGTAAACATGAGTTTTACTACATACCTTCAAGGCCCTATCTCATCCTGTGAGACGAGAGATTTAGATTTGTTAAAAATGGGACAAGATGTCTGCTGGGGAAATAGCAGACCAGTTTGAATTGACAGGAGCCACCATTTCGCACCACCTCAATGTCTTGAAGCAGGCGGATTTGGTTGTGGAAACACGGGAGAAAAACTTTATTTACTATGAACTCAATACGTCTGTGTTGGAGGATATGATGGTGTGGTTAGCAGACTTGAAAGGAAGTAAAAAGAATGAAAATGAATAAAAATATTAGGACTAACAAGTGTTATGATTCTGTTGCCTGTGCTTGTGGGTTGTTTCTTTTAGGGATCGGCTACCAGAAACGATGGCAACGCATTTTGATTTTTCGAATCAAGTAAATGGATTCAGTAGTCGAGGGTTTACTGTTTTTGGTATTCCTAGTTTTCTGCTGCTTCTACATTGGTTTTGTTTATTTGTGACTAGCAAGGATCCCTAAATCTAAGAATATTAGCTTGAAAATGTGGCATCTGGTTTATTGGATTATTCCTTTGACATCTTGTTTAGTCATGACAGCTATTTACGCGCAAGCCTTGGGGTTATGCAGTTAATTATGCTCTGATGAATGGTATGTTTTGGAGTTCTATTTATTGCTATTGGGAATTACATGCCAAAAACTCGTCGCAATTATACGGTTGGTATACGTCTCCCATGGACTTTGGATAATGATGATAATTGGATAAAGACACATCGTCTGGCTGGTAAAATTTGGGTAATTGTGGTAGTATCATTTTTCTTTAATGGTTTCGTTCAGATTGAAGTTACGTTCGTGCTTGTTTTTTACTCTAATCATTATGATTATAGTGCCAATGATTTATTCTTACTGGTTATCTAAAAAGAATACACTGATTCATTTTGCTGTTTAGCTTGAAACTTTTAGTCTAATTATCGTTGTGGGAGCAGGACGACAAAATTGAACTCTTTGAGTTGCTGATTTTTTGTCTCTGCTCTATTATCTCTAGTTAAAATACGATTTCTAGAAATATTGAAAAATTTTCTATAATAGTCGAGAAAATAGAGGAGAAAAATGAAATTTTATTCTGTAGATTATGTTTTTGAGTCAAATCAGCCAGCAAAACTGGGTGACAGTTGGACTTTCTATTTTTTGTTGTTACTTGTGACAGGTTTTTGCTTTTTAAGGCTTATCGAAATAAGCGGATTCGAAATTTCGTGAATTAGCGATTATCTCCATTTTGTCTTTGATTGCTATCGTTCTGATTGGGATTAGTACTTTTCAGACCAATCTGCTTCTAATAACCAGTTCAAACTTCTCTTCATTTTATTGAAGTTATTTCAAAAAGATTTGGGAGTAGATAGGTCAGAGGTTTATGTCAACACTTCAGCTGCGACGGATGGAGCGATTTTAAAAAGTTGGAAAAAGATTTTTATCGAGCTATGAGTGGCAGTGAGCCAGATAAGTATTTACTGGAAAAATTAAGTGCATAAGACAATAGATATCAAATTAGTGGAGGTTAAAAATGACATTGAATTTTCTTTGAAATCTTGATTAAATTAGCTCTGGGACTATTTTCACTCGTGTTTTGTTATCAATGTGACAGGAAAAGGAAATCTGGCACCTGATTCCGCGATTGACCAGATTCAAAAATTATGTTCTAGGTGAGTATTATTGGTGGGGTGATTTATAATAGCTCTATTAACATTCTCCAGTATGCGATCATCCCTCATTATGTGGACGATTTTTGGTCTTGACTCTGAAAAATGGCTCAATAACAATGTTCGGGCAGTCAAGCGTGATTGATGGTAAACCGACTACCCTGATTCAGCACGGGAATTTGAGCCCTGAAGCTTGCTGCTCCGTTGGTCTTTCTGCAGCGGACGTGGCTCTGAAGTTGCGTAGTCAAGAATTTTTCAACTAAAGCAAGTTAAACGAGCAGTCATGGAACAAAACGGTCAGCTTATTGTCGTACAGGCAGGTGAGGAAAAATCCGAAAATACCCCATTATCACAGACGGTGTTGCCCAGATTGATATTTTAGAGTCTATTGACAAAACAGAAGAATGGTTAATCGAGAGGCTCGCTAGGAAGGCTATACTGATATTTCTAATATCTTCATCGCAGAATATGAAAGTGGCAACTTGAGCGTTGTAGACGTATTAAGACTCTTTTTCCTTTTTGAATAGATAAAAGCAAAAAGAGAGAAGAAGAGCTTACTAGGAGTTCTGCAGAAAAAAATGAAATCAGGATAAAGATATGCATGAAAGCTTATGTGAGATAAAAAGGTGAAAAATGAGCTGCTGTTGAAATTATAGTTTAAAAATAGATAGCATTAAAAGATAGTAAAGGAATATTAAAAATCTTTTTCTAAAAACGGCACAAATATAAAAATAAAGCCCTATCCGACTAGTCCATCCAGATAGAGCTTTTGTTTTTGAGGAAATCAGAGTTTTGTTTGTAATTTATTCTTGTAAGAACTGTCAACAAAAAGGACAGTAAGAGAATTCAATTAGGGTTAGAACATTGCTGTTAGTACAGTAATAAGTCCAAATACAATACCTGGAGCATTTGCGGCAGCAAGTGGTAAATCGCGTTCTTTTTAAACAAACCATAATAAACCCAAAAGGCTACAGTTGATTGCAGCTACCAAGGGTTGAATAAAGTTTCTTTATGTCCAGCTAAATTATCCATAATTTGTGGGATATAAGATACATACATCATAACAGACATGAATGTCGCCACCCAACCTATGATTTTTCATTCGTTTTTCGTTCATTTCTATAATCCTCATAAAACGTGGTGTAGAGAACGAAAAACTTATTTATAACATACTAAGTTCATATAAAACAAGCCTCATTCAATATTATTATTTTATACTAATCATAAGATTTAAGCAAGAATAATATATTAATGATTATGAGTACAATGTGAGTCAACTCTATTTTTCATTTAAAAAGCTGTGTAATATGTTATAATAAAGTGTTATCAAAAAGGTTTCATTCGCCTTGAAAGGAAAAACTATGACTGAAAAGAATTTTTATATTACAACATAATTTACTATCCAAGCGGTAAGCTCCATATTGGGAGTGCTTACGACCATTGCTTGTGACGTCCTTGCTCGTTACAAACGTCTCATGGGTTATGATGTTTTTATTTGACAGGGCTTGATGAGCACGGTCAAAAGAGATTCAGCAGCAGAAAGCGGAAGAAGCAGGTATTACACCGCAAGCCTATGTTGACAGCATGGCAGTGGTGTTAAGGAACTTTTGAAAACTTCTTGATATTTCTTACGATAAATTTATCCGTACGACTGATGATTACCATGAAAAAGTAGTAGCAGATGTTTTGAACGTCTTCTGGCGCAAGATGATATTTATCTAGGTGAGTATTCTGGTTGGTATTCTGTTTCGGATGAGAATTCTTTACAGAAAGTCAGTTAGAAGAGGTCTTCCGTGATGAAAAACGGCAAGGTGACAGGGGGAATTGCTCCGTCAGGTCACGAAGTGGAATGGGTTTCAGAAGAATCTTACTTCTTGCGTTTGGGTAAATATGCCGACCGTTTCGAGTACGAATTTTTCCATGCCCATCCAGATTTTTATTCAGCCTGATAGCGTATGAATGAAATTATCAAGAACTTTATTGAGCCGAGGCTTGGAAGATTTGGCGTATCGCGTACCTCATTTACTTGGGGGTAGAAAAGGTACCTTCCAATCCCAAGCACGTGGTTTACGTATGGATTGATGCCCTCTCAACTATGCAACAGCTTTGGTTATGGTCAAGATGACCATGCCAACTTTGATAAAGTTCTGGAATGGTACAGTCTTCCACATGGTTGGCAAAAGACATTCTGCGCTTCCACTCATTTATTGGTGATTATGCTCATGATGTTGGATATGAAATTGCCAGAGCGTCTGATTGCCCACGGTTGGTTTGTCATGAAAGATGGTAAGATGTCCAAGTCTAAAGGAAATGTCGTTTACCCAGAAATGTTGGTTGAACGCTACGGACTTGATCCGCTTCGCTATTATCTCATGCGCAGTTTGCCGGTCGGTTCTGACGGAACCTTCACGCCAGAAGATTATGTTGGGCGCATTAATTATGAGTTGGCCAATGACCTCGGTAACCTCCTCAACCGCACGGTTGCTATGATTAACAAGTATTTTTGACGGTCAAGTGCCGATTTATAAGAGAATGTGACAGAATTTGATGCGGACTTTGGCAGCAGTAGTGAGATAAATATCGCAATCTACCACAAACAAATGAATGCTGTGGATTATCCACGCGCCCTTGAAGCGGTTTGGAATATTATTTCTCGTACCAATAAATACATTGATGAGACAGCTCCGTGGGTATTGGTTAAGGATGAAGCTAAACGTGATGACTTAGCAGCGGTTATAGCGCATTTGGCAGCCAGCCTCGCGCGTGGTGGCTCACCTCATTCAGCCATTTATGATGACCACATCAAATGCCATCATGGAACAGCTTGGTTTAGGGCAGATTTTGACCTAGAAAATCTAAATTTAGCAGGACTTCCGACAGGTGTCAAAGTAGTTGCCAAAGGCACGCTAATCTTCCCGCGTCTTGATATGGGACGAAATTGCTTATATCAAAGAGCAGATGGAAAAAGTGGCAAAGCCAGCTATTAAGAAGGAATGGAAGCCAGAAGAAGTAGAACTCAAACTCAACCGCAAGGAAAATCAAGTTTGACGATTTTGACAAAGTAGAACTCCGTGTCGCGAGAGGTTAAAGAAGTTTCTAAAGTTGAAGGTTCTGATAAATTGCTTCAATTCCGCTTGGATGCGGGAGACGGCGAAAGATCGTCAAATTCTGTCTGGGATTAGCTAAATACTATCCAAACGAGCAAGAATTGGTTGGCAAGAAAGTCCAAATCGTAGCGAACCTCAAAACCACGTAAGATGATGGGACGTATCAGCCAAGGCATGATCCTCTCAGCAGAATATGGTAATCAACTAACTCTGCTCACAGTAGATCAAAATGTACCAAATGGTAGCTTGATTGGGTGAGCCCACAGGAAGATTAGAATTAAAAATGAGCCTGGGACAATCATGTCTCAGCCTCGCTTTGTTTATCGTTCCGGTCAATGGAATAAAAAGAAATTGGTAGTCTATTACCTACATCAACAGCTTATCTAAGAATTGTTTCCCCGTCTGAGGGTCGGATAATTTTCCTAAAAAGTAGTTCACTTCGTCCGAGGGTCGGATAGTCTTCCTAAAAAGTAGTTCGCTCCGTCCGAGGTCAGATAGCCTGCCTAAAAAGTAGTTCACGTCGTCCGAGAGTCGGACAGTCTGCCTGAAAAGTGGTTCACTTCGTCTGAGGCTCGGATAGCCTGCCTGAAAAGAAGTTTGCTCCGTCTGAGGGTCGGACGACCTTCACGAAAAATAGATTTACTTCATCCGAGGGTCGGACGACCCTATTTGAGTAGTAGTTAAAAAGGGGTGAGACAGGACCCTTTGTAGTATAAAAAGCATGATGATGCACTATTCATCTTTATTTAAAAATGAAAATCTCTCCGTCAGGCTCGCTCCAATTTCCCCGCATATCGGTCATAAAAGTGGCTGGATTGGGTGTTTTAAAATCATCAATCCAAGCTTGGTAACGGATTGAAATGAGGAGCCGAGTTAAGCGGTTCAGCATTTCTTTTTCTTGCTCGGTAGGGGCGTGGGCATTTTTGGACGATAGTTAGCACTTTTCTTGATACTGTTGGGTTGGAAAAATTCATCAATGGACGTAATCTGAGCGTCTAAAATGAGACCGAAAAAGATATCAAAGAAATCTTTGAGCTCGTCATCAGGAACAGTTTCCACCCATTCTTTTAGAGTTTTGTCTGTCTGAATGCTGTCTGGGTTGAGCGTGTCAAGTAAGATAAAGTGCTCATTTTCAATTTGCCAAGAGAAAGTGTCATGCTGGGCAATTCCACCAATGGCTACGCTTTTAACGATGTGAGCTTGTTTAGGCGTTTCCAGCATCATCCCGACGATAGAGCCTTGAGGAATGTAGCGTTTGATTTTTGAAGCAATGCTTTGATAACCCTCTGTTTCAATAATCGTATGGTTTAATCCTGGAGCATCAAAACTGTAGATTTGCTTGATTCTATCTTGCAAAGAAGGCTCTACTTGGCTGCTAGCATAAGTCGCCAGATTACCACCTTTGGAATGTCCGGTCAAGATAAAGGTTGCTGTTGGAAATGCCTGCATGACCTTTTGAACGTAGCGTACAGCAGTTTGCTGCGCAGGGACATGCTCCATATAAGTCATGTGAAAATCTTCTTTCCAACCGATAATGGAATCATCCGTTCCGCGAAAAGCAATGACGAAGGTATCCAAATCAATCTTATAAGTCATAGCAGCAAATTGTTTTTGCACATCTAAGTCAATATCATTCACATAGCCCTATAAGTTTGATGTTCTTATAGCGTTTGACACTTGCTGCCTGCTGCAAGAGTGCCAAGCGGTGTTTGGTATTCATCATGGAGTTTTTCTTGGGGCATATATTGTGGCACATCAGTTAAACGGCTGGCTTTTTGCAGGTCAAGACCGTCCGTGACGATTGTGTTGCATAGTTTAGATACGTAATCTCGGTCAAAAGCAGAATATCCAGCTCTGTAAAGGGCTGATCGTAGATACTGTCGTATTGTATATCTTCTAAATAGTTAAAAATATTTCCCCATAAAGGCTCTCTTTTCTGAAAATCTATTGTTAGTATAGCATATTTTTCCCAAGTCTTTGTTATAATAGAGAAAGAAAGCGGAAATGAGGGATAGAATGCACAAGATATTATTAGTAGAAGACGATGCCGTCATTCGCCAACAAGTCAAAAATGCTGGAGCAATGGGGATTTGAAGTGGTTGCAGAGGATTTCATACAGAGTCTTGACGAGGTTTTTGTCAAGGAAGAGCCGCATCTAGTGCTAATGGACATCGGGTCTGCCTCTCTTTAATGGTTATCATTGGTGCCAAGAAATTCGCAAGATTTCTAAAGTGCCTATTATGTTTTTGTCATCAAGAGACCAAGCAATGGATATCGTCATGGCAATCAATATGGGTGGAGATGATTTTGTCACCAACCATTTTGACAATAATGTCCTTCTTGCTAAAGTGCAAGGATTGTTGCGGCGGTCTTATGAGTTTGGAACGGATCAAAAGCTTACTGGAATATCATGGGTTATTCTCAATCTCAAGTCCATGGATATGGTTTATGAAGGTGAAGTCATTACCTTGACCAAAAATGAATTTCAGATTTTGCGCGTGCTGTTTGAGCATTCAGGCAGTATTGTCGCGCGTGATGACCTGATGAAAGAGCTCTGGAATAGTGATTTTTTTCATTGATGACAATACCTTGTCGGTCAATGTGGCGACTGCAGGAAAAATTAGAAGAAGTCGGTCTCAAGAATTTCATTGAAACAAAGAAAAGGTATAGGCTATGGATTAACCAATGGATCATCAGAATAAGCGTCTATTTTTCAAATATTACTTTCGCTCGCGCCAGTTTTTATTTTACTGTTACTTATTTTTGTACTATTATTTGCTTTTTGTTACCTTTTTGAAGATGAACGAGCAGTCTTACAGTATGTCCTATTGATTTTATTGCTGATTAGTCTGGCGGGTTTTCTATTGGACATTGTCAAGCAGTACCAAAAATTTCGTCATCTTGTCTTTTTATGGGGAAGGTCAGGCACAGACACCGATAGAAGCTCTGCTATTTTCCAAAAATTGAAACGTTAAAAATGATAAAAGAGTTGAAATTGCAGGAGCAAATAAAGCGAAAGATGATTTGCTGGATTACTACACGCTCTGGGTGCACCAGATCAAGACGCCGATTGCTGCGAGCAAGCTCTTGGTGAGGATTTACAAGAGCAGACACTGAAAAATCAGTTAGAAAGAAACTGTTTAAGATTGATTCTTATGCAAACTTAGTCTTGCAATACCTGCGGTTGGAAAGTTTTCATGATGATTTAGTCGTGAAAAAGAGAAAATATAGAAGACTTGGTCAAAGATATTGTCAAAAGTATGCGCTTTTTCTTTATTCAGCAGGCGCTTCGTCTAGATTTGCATGATTTGAATCACACCATTATCACGGATAAAAATGTTTGTCGTCATTTTAGAGCAGGTGCTCTCAAACAGTCTCAAAATACACCAGCCAAGGTGGTATTGAAATTTTCTTAAGGAAGATACTTTATAGAAAAGATACTGGCTTAGGGATTCAGGATGCGGATCTTCTGCGTGTATTCGAGCGTGGCTTTTCCGGCTACAATGGGCGTCTAACGCACCAGTCATCCGGTTTAGGGGCTCTATTTATCTAAGAAAATTGCGGATGAATCTAGGGGCATGAGTTGCATTTGCAGTCGGTGGTCGGTGAGGGCACAACCGTTATGATTACTTTTAAAGAAAAGAAATTATTGTTTGAATAAATGCAATCTTACAAAAGTGTAAGGTTGATATCTAAAATGAAAGGTTATGTTATGGTAGCAGCCTTTCTGTATCATAAGTTTAGAAAATGAATGATGTTTAACAGAGGAGACAGTCATGAAAACAAAAAGGATTGAACGCTTTTCAGCTCAAGCTCTTAATGGCTTTTTAATGGTCTTTGACCACCTTGATACCAGGCTTACTGTCAGGTGAATGGGCGAGCATTTTTCATGCTTTAACACGCTGTGTGGCGGTTTGGTTTGCATGTGCAGCGGTAGAAGAGCTTCTTATACACTCGAAGTCGTCTGCTTTACAATATGCGCCTCTTTTTCTGGTCAGCTATCATGTTTGTCGGAAATACGATTCTCAATTTGCTGTTTCAGTCTAAAGGAGTTCAGATATATAATAATATTTTTCTTAACCTTGGCTTGCGGTGTACTTGTCCTCAATATCTTTTTGGCATAAACCAAACGAGCAAGCCAGTTGACATTAAACGCCAGCCCATTCGCTTTATCTTAGGGCATTGTTGTTTGCTTGTTGCTGGTTTTGTGACAGAAGGTGGTATGGTCATTATTCCATTTATGTTGATTACCTATACTTGCAGGGAAAAGAAAAACCTACCGCAATCTTCTGTATGGTATTTAACGGTTGTCCTATTTTTGTATGAGCATTCAGATTTATCCGATCATGGAGTGACACGCTGTTAATGATGTTTTATAATTCAGATTGGCTCTTTATTACAGTACTGCCTTTCATTTCACTTTATAATGGTGAGCGCGGTCCTGCGACCAAGTGGAGCAAGTATTTCTTTATATCTTTTATCCAGCTCATTTATGGTTAATTACATGTATTGCTTATCTGCATACAAGTAGATGAAAATTGGACGATGATGAATTGGCTACAATAGGGAAGACTGGAGAAAGCTGAGGATAAATATGGTAAAATTTTATTGAAACAAGACAGTCAATTGTTTCAGCCAAATGTAAAGATATTGAAAAAGCTAATTTGGCTATGAAGTGAGTCAATCAACGTAACAGTTATATTTTTAGATTTTTAAAAAGGAGAAAATGATGACACTATTAGATGTACAACATGTAAGAAAAATTTACAAAAACTCGCTTTCAAAGGCAACCAAGTAGAAGCACTGAAAGACATTCATTTTACGGTGGACAAAGGTGATTATGTCGCTATCATGGGTGAGTCGGGGTCTGGGAAATCCACTCTGCTCAACATTCTTGCCATGCTAGACAAGCCAACCGAAGGACGCGTCTTTCTCAATAGTAATGGATACAGCGATGATCAAAAACAGTCAAGCTTCGAGCTTCCGTCAGGAAAAATTAGGTTTCGTTTTTCAAGATTTCAACCTGTTAGACACGCTCTCGGTCAAGGACAATATCCTCTTTGCCGCTCGTTTTGTCGCGCCGTCCGATTACAGAAATGATGCAAAAGTTGGTTACTACTTGTAATGAACTGAGGGATTAACCAATTGCAGGAAAAAGTTTCCCTGAAATTTCCGGTGGTCAAAAAGCAGCGGGTGGCAGTAGCGCTGCTATTATCACCAATCCAGAAATTCTGCTGGCAGACGAGCCAACAGGGCGCTGATTCTAAGTCTTCTGCGGCGCTTTTTAGATGTATTTGATGACATCAATGACCGCGGACAGACGATTCTTATGGTAACGCACTCGACTTCGGCGGCAAAGCCGAGCTAAGCTAGTACTGTTCATCAAGGACGGAATTTTGTACAATCAAATTTTCTGAGGCGATAAAAGACAGAGCGGCAGATGTTCCAAGAAATTTCAGATACCTAACGGTTATGGCAAGTGAGGTGAGTGGTTATGTTCAAACTAACGAATAAAATTATGAGTCTCAAACCTGATAAAAATCGCAGTCTGTATTATCCATTTGCTCTAGCAACGATTGTGGCAACAGCGATTTTGTATAGTTTCATATCGCTCGCTTACAGTCCAAATCTAGAAGCTGAGTTACGGCGGTTCGGCGGCTCGTATGACCCTGCAATTTGGGATTTGGGTCGTTCAGATTGCAGTTCTTATCCTTATCACCTATGCCAATAGTTTTGTCATGAAGAATCGCTCACGGGAGCTTGGTTTGTACGAGTATCTTAGGAATGGAGAAGCGGCACATGCTGCTGATGACTTTCTTTGAAATGCTTTACTTTTTCTTAGTGACTGTCGGACTTGGAATTGGTTTAGGTCTTCTTTTAGACAAATTGCTTTTTGCAGTTTTGCTGAAATTCATGGGGAATGAAAGTAGTAATTGCCTCAACTTTCCAATGGTCGAATATTTTCACCGTTTTAGCTAGTCTGGGTGTGGCTTTTGCGCTGATTCTCTTTTTAAATTCTACGCGCCTGCTTCGTTACAGCTCACTCGATTTGATGAGAGAAAAAGAAGGCTGAGAGAAAAAGGACGATTTCTTGGCTTGCAGACAGCTTGTGAGGTTTAGGGCTTCTGGCTGCGGCTTATTATATCGCACTCACAGTTGACAAGCCGGTGTCTGCCATTGCGACTTTCTTTATTGCAGTTCTTATGGTTATTTTTGCGACCTATCTTCTTTTTAATGCAGGGACAATCACATTATTGCAATTTTTAAAGAAGAAGAAAAATATTACTACAAAACGCAGAATTTCATTTCTGTATCCAATTTGATTTTCCGTATGCGTAAGAATGCTGCAGGTTTAGCAACGATTTCAATCCTTTTCAACCATGCTGCTAGTAACTCTAGTCGGATCTATCAATATTTATGTAGGTGGAAAAGATTATCTGACAACTTTGTATCCAAAAGATTATAATATCATGGTTACAAGCGCAAAAGACGGATAAAAATGCAGCGCTTTTGCAAACAGTCAAAGAAGTAGCACGGGAAAAAGGCTTGACAGATGCCAGGTATGAAGATTATAGATATCAATTTTCTGTGATTTCGAAAATCAATGGCAATCAGCTGACTATTGCTGAAAACGACGGAAGGACTAAGTGTAGAAGAAACTCAAAAGATGATTGCTCCTTTTCCTTGTCATCAGCCGTCAAGAGTACGAAAAATGACAGGGAAAAAGTTGATTTGGCTGATAATGAAGCACTCTATGCAAAAATCTTGAATCAATCAAAAGCAAGCTCTCACCATCAATGGAAAATCGTGGAACATCAAAGAGCATCTGACGACAGATTTTGCACATGGAAAGATTGTCAATCCTCTGGTATGGTGTCACAAAAACATGTATATGGTTGTCAATAATCCCAGTCAAGTCGGTCTGAAATCTTTCTATACTTACTACATCGGTATCAATCTTCCAATAAACAGGTTGATCTCCAAGAAAGTATCTTTCAATGCTCTTCAGCAACAAGGTCAGGAAAGTGGCAATATCAGTCTTTCTGAGCGTTACCGCATTGAAAAAGATTATCAAGGAGTTATTGGAACTCTCTCTCTTTATCGGAATTTTTCTTTCTACGATTTTTCCTACTTGGGACAGTTCTTGTGATTTATTACAAACAAATTTCAGAAGGTTATGAAGATCGTGAAGGCTTTATCGTTCTGCAAAAAGTTGGACTGGATGAAAAGCAAACGAAGGCAACAATTCGAAAGCAAATCATAACAGTTTTCTTCTTACCACTTATCTTTGCCTTTCTTCATATTGCTGTTGCTTTTCATATGTTGCAGCTGATTGTAGCTCTCTAGGTGCAAATAAATATACCATTACTCATTCAAACAACGATAACCACTTGCGGTGTTTTTCCTCTTAGTTTACATCTTAGTGTTTGTATGACCTCCAGAAGCTACCAAAGATTGTACGCAATAAGTATTTTTGAACCATTCTGTTTTTTGGCGAGTGGTTTTTATCTAAATCTGACTTCTTATCTAGCTAGTAGAACCTCTTATCCAAAAAGGTGCGAGATTTTTTAAAAGTGAGGAGTATGATAAGTTCATGAAAATAAATTATTGGAGGAACGTTATGCTACTAGAAACACGCCATCTTAGCAAAGTCTATGATAATAAGCAAGCTGTGAATGATTTGAATCTTCAGATTGAAACAGAAGTTTTTACCGCTATTTTTAGGACCAAACTGGTGCTGGAAAGTCTACAACGATTCAAAATGTTGACAGGACTTTTTGCAGCCTACGGCAGAGAGATACTGTATGATAACCCCATTAAATTGGGTGTTGTTTTCCAAAAACAGTGTTTTTAGATGATATGCTAACGGTGCAAGAAAATTTAGAAATTAGAGCAGGTCAATATAAGGATATTGATAAAGGAAAAGTTGATAGCTTAGTGAATCAATTGGGATTGCAAAATTTCTCAACGCAATTATATGGGACTTTTATCAGGTGGACAAAAACGACGAGTGGATATTGCTCGTGCTCTGCTGAATAGCCCAAATATTCTCTTTCTTGATGAACCAACTACTGGTTTAGATATTCAAACTAGGAAAGCCATTTGGGAGCTGATTCACCAGTTGCAAATAAAAAGAGAAGATGACGGTTATCTTAACCACTCATTATTTAGATGAAGCTAGATGATGCAGATATGATTTATATTGTGGATCACGGTCAGTGACTGCCGAAAGGTTCTGCTAATCAGATTAAAGAGCAATATGCTCAGAATTTTCTCAAGGTATTCGTGACTCGATACTGCTGATTTTAAAGAAATTTTTGAAGGAAGAGATTCCTTTGAGGAAGTAAGAGTGAATGAACTGTTGATTCACCCAGGAAACGACAGAAGAGGCTTTAGAATTCTAACGTGTGGTCGCTCTTTTATTCGACAATTTGAATTTCGACCAGGAACAATGGACGATGCTTTTTATGGCGTTGACAGGAAGAGAGTACGTTAAAATGATAATGACTCATTAAAAGAAATTTTTACTATATTTTCGTAATCGTGGTGGAGTGGTTTTATCCTTCTTGGAGCCATGATTTCCTTTTATATTATACTTAGTTTTTGAAAGCAAATATCAAGACCTCTTGGAGTCAAGTCCCTCATACCAATCAGTTATTGGATTCGTGGTTGATTGGTGAACGCTTGCACATTACAGGGTTAAATCACAACCTTTTTCGAGTTTTTCCCTAACTAGCGAAAGATAGAGAAAGTAACGTAACACAAGACCTAGTTCTGACAGATTTGGGACTCTGGGGCTTGTCTATCAGTTACCTTCTGAGTACTGCCATCATTGGATTTTTTGATGCAGATCATCATGTTTACTATCATGGAAGGCTACTTTTATCTGGGACGATCAGATTGTCGTTGATTGGACTTTGCTTCCTCAAATCCTCCTTATTATGGTGCTCAATGCACTCTTATGTTCGATTTTCAATGGTATCCTTGTGAATCACTTCAAATCAGTAGATACGCTTGGAAAGCTAGCAACGATTATCGGAGCTGCCTCTGGTTTCTTAGTTGGAACCTATATTCCAATAGGGGTTCTTCCGTCATTTGCTCAAACGATAATGAAATGTACTCCCTCCACGTATATGCTTCTCTCTTTAGACAAGTAATGATGAAAGATAGTTTAGCTACTGCTTTTCATCATAATACAGCAGCGCAAGATTATTTTGAAAAGATGATGGGCATTCAATTAAAGTGGGAATCTCTATTGACAATGAAAGAAACATACTATGTGTTGTAGTAGTTTTAGTTGCCTTGCTTGTCATTTTGGACAATCCAACAGTTTGCTACCAATCGGTGGACTAAAACTGCTTAAATTGATAGAAAGTTAGAGAATTTTTGCAGACTAAATTCAAAAATGAATCAACCATTCCTTCAAATGATCCACTTGTTGTGATTCAAGCGGACGAGTTAGAAGCTGAAGCCAAAGAAATTTTTGAATATTTACATCAGTACAAGTCGTTTTATGTGAATGCTATTCCCATTAAAACAGATGATAAAATTGTCATGGTAAAGACGGATCAGATTATTTTGGCAGACATCAATCAGACAACATTGATGGTGTATTGTGTGGATGGTATCTATGCGACGACCGAAACACTCCACATTTTTCAAAGTCAGGTTAATCGTAAAAAACTTTATTCAAATTTCAAAACACGCTGTCATCAATATTGACTATTTGTTATCATTATCGGATAGCTTTTCAGGAAATATGACGGCTAGATTGACAAACAAAATTAAGTCAAGTGTCAGTCGAAAATACGTCAGATTGTTGATGATTATCTCGGTTTGTAGAAAGGACAAACATGATTGTAGTGTCTATGCTAGATGTCTCAGCAAATTGGTTCCTTTGCTTTTATTTTACTTTGATCTTAGCTTTTTCGGATCCAAGAATCCCAAGCGACAACTGCCAATATCATCAGTATCTTGATAATGAGTGCTTTGATAGGCTTATTTACTTTGCTATTTGAGGTTGAAAATTTTTCTTATTTGCTACAGTTAACGATTCATCCTAACTTTAATTGTAGTTTTGTGTGATGATGATTTATAATGGCTGGGCTTTTTCAATCTTGTGCGAGCTGAGTTTTGGCTAGATTTCATTGTTATTTATATTTTAATTTGGCTATTTGTTCGCTAGATATTTATCTAAAAACAAAGAAAATCAATGAATCACTTGTAAAAATTAAGAAGAAACCGTACAAAAGAATAGCTTAGGTCTTGTAGTTATATCCAAGGGCTGGGGACACATTTGTCCAAGCCTTTTTCTTACAAAAATGTAAGTTTTAAGGCTCAAATGAAAGGTTATGTTATGGCAGCTGTTTGAATGATTTTGTATCATATAAGTGTAAAGAAAAATAAAGGAGAAAAGAGCATGAAAGCAATTTTATTACAAAAATCAATGCCAAAAACTGAAAAATTTCCAAAGAAGAAATCGAAAAAGACAAAAATCGGCTGTGCTTCTAGTCAATATTATTTCTGGTTGCAGTATAGTCATTGAGATACATTTTTAATATCAGTACAGCTTCAGGCAATCTTACAAAAATGTAAGATAAAAAGTGAAAAATGAAAGGTTAAAAGTATGGAAAGTTACTTTTTCTTTTTCAGTATGATAGATATATAAAAATTGTTAGGAGAAAATGATGACACTATTAGATGTACAACATGTGAAGAAAATTTACAAAACTCGCTTTCAAGGCAACCAAGTAGAAGCGCTGAAAGATATTCATTTCACAGTGGATGAAGGCGATTATGTCGCTATCATGGGTGAGTCGGGGTCTGGGAAATCCACTCTGCTCAACATTCTTGCCATGCTAGACAAGCCAACCGAAGGACGCGTCTTTCTCAATGGCACGGATACAGCGATGATTAAAAACAGTCAAGCTTCGAGCTTCCGTCGGGAAAAAAATTAGGTTTCGTTTTTCAAGATTTCAACCTGTTAGACACGCTCTCGGTCGAGGACAATATCCTCTTGCCGCTCGTCTTGTCGCGCCGTCCGATTACAGAAATGATGCAAAAGTTGGTTACTACTTGTAATGAACTGGGGATTAACCAATTGCAGGAAAAATTCCCCTATGAAATTTCCGGTGGTCAAAAACAACGGGTGGCGGTGGCGCGTGCTATTATCACCAATCCGGAAATTCTGCTGGCGGACGAGCCAACAGGGCGCTCGACTCTAAGTCTTCTGCGGCGCTTTTAGATGTGTTTGACGACATCAATGACCGTGGACAGACGATTCTTATGGTAACGCACTCGACTTCTGCGGCAAGCCGTGCTAAGCGCGTACTGTTCATCAAGGACGGAATTTTGTACAATCAAATCTTCCGAGGAGATAAGACCGAGCGCCAGATGTTCCAAGAAATTTCAGATACCTTAACGGTTATGGCAAGTGAGGGTGAGTCAAGGTGCTTAGATTAGCGGGAAAAATTAGCGGTTTCTAACCTAGTGAAAAATCGTAGATTATACTATCCATTTGCGTTGGCAACTTGTTTTAGTCGTCGCTATTTCATATATTTTTAATTCTTTAACGTTTAATCCTCATTTACAAAAATGCAGGGCAAGCTCCATATTATTTGTCTTAGTCCTTGGAGTGGTTATTGTGACAATTGCTGCTACGATTATCGTTTTTATGCTAATAGCTTCGTCATGAAAAACCGTTCGAAAGAGCTAGGCCTTTTATGGAATGTTAGGACTTAATAAACGTCATCTTTTACGATGGTTTTCATTGAACTCTTGATTCTAGGTTTGACGACTGTAGCCATTGGTTTAGGATTCAGTATCATATTTGACAAATTGATTTATGCCTTTTTATTGAAATTGATGGGGTTTAAAGTTGTCTTGGTTTCTACTTTCCAATTGCCTGTTTTGATTTTTTGTTGTAGCCACTATGCCTTTTATTTTTTATGGGCTTGCTTATTGTTAATGGCTGCGCATCATGCGCTTGAATGCATTACAAATGGCAAAAGAGACAAATAGTGGTGAGAAAAAGGACGTTTTCCTCCTCCAAACAGTTATTGGTATGACCTCTTTAGTCTATGGATATTATTTAGCACTCAGTGTTCAAAACCCAATAACAGCGATTTTTGTATTTTTCGTAGCGGTTCTCTTTGTTATTTTAGGGACTTATCTGCTGTTCAATGCAGGGATTACGGTATTTTTGCAGTTGCTCCAGAAAAATAAACGATATTACTATCAACCAAACAATATGATTTCTGTCTCTAATCTTCATTTTTTCGGATGAAGAAAAATGCGATTGGCTTTAGCAACGATTTTCGATTTTGTCAACCATGGTCGTAGTCACCTTAGCTGGTGGTATCAACATTTATGCAGGTGCTGATTATTTGAAAAAGCGATGTATCCTCAAGACTATACTATAAAGGGAAGAGAAGTATCAGCTGCCCAATTGGAACAAGCATTGACAGAGTTTGCAAAATGAAAATCATCTAAAAGTTACTAAGAAAAAATGCCTATCAATATTATTCTATGGGAATTAAAAACAAGACAGTAATCAGCTTGATCATTTATCCAAAAAGGAGAAACACGAGTTTCTCCACAGATTTACATTCTTCTGTTTTCAGCTGCTGATTATCAAAAAGATGACTGGCAAAAACGTTGGACTTAAAAAGACAATGAGACAGCCATCTTTGCAAAAAGGAATATCTGTAAGGCAAGATCAACCTCTTAAGCTGATTGAGCAAGAATTGACAGTGAAAGAACTTTTAACAGAGGACTTTGTTCTTGGAAATGTCGCGGATCAGTATAATATCGTTGTACCGCGAGTCACTTTTTATGGTTGTCAATGATCCACAAAAGATAGTAGATGCACAAAGGAGCACTACACGATTAACACGGAATTATATAGTGGATTGAATATCGACAGCTTCTGATAAGCAAAGGTGATTTGGATACAGCTTATCAAAAAGAAGTTGAAACAGTTCAATACGACTCTCCCCGATAATGCCGGTGTGTATGGTTATACAAGAATCCAAGGTATGCAGGAAATCATGAGCATGCTCGGTGGGGTTTTTCTTTATCGGAATTTTCCTATCTATTGTCTTTATGCTAGGAACGGTTTTAGTAATTTACTACAAACAGATTTCAGAAGGATATGAAGACCGTGATCGCTTTGTGATTTTTACAAAAGGTGGGACTCGGATGAAAAAGCAGACCAAGCTGAACCATTCACGAAGCAAATTCTGACGGTGTTCTTCTTGCCACTCATCTTTTGCCTTTTGTTCATCTGGCTTTTTGCTTATCATATGCTGAGCCTTATACTGAAAGTTCTGGGTGTCTTAAATGCTACATTGATGTTGGAAGTTACACTTGGCGTTTGTGCTGTTTCTCTTATCGTCTATGTACTCGTTCTTTCTCATCACATCACGCAGTTATCGTAGAATTGTGTCGATGTAAGTTAGTGATAAGAGAGATAATCGCGAAAAGGAGTAGGGCTATTCTTGCTCTTTTTCAGTTGTTAACAAAAAGAGAGACGTTTGATTCCTTTTTGATTGCTTTTATGGTAGAATAATCCAATCTAATAAATTGAGTTGAGGATGAATATTTTTCGGAAAAAAGATGTTAGTCGAGATCGGACCGACATGCGGCGTCATTTACGATTGTTGGATTTGATTTTTGTTAGGAATTGGCGCTATGGTGGGGACGGGATTTTTACGATTACCCGGAACGGCAGCTGCCACATTAGCTGGTCCTGCTTTTAGTTGTTTCTGATTATTATTTCTGTTCTTTTGCGTGGAGTATGTCTGCTTTCTTTTATGCAGAATTTGCGTCGAGGATTCCTGCAAATGGAGGTGCTTATAGCTATCTCTATGCTGTCCTGGTGAGTTTCCAGCTTGGATAGTGCTGCTGGCTGACTATTATGGAATTTATGACGGCGGTATCTAGCGTTGCTCTGGTTGGGCATCCCATTTGAAAGCGCTTGCTAAGTGGATTGGTTTGGCGTATGCCCTAAAGCTCTCAATGGAACCTTCAATCCGCAGCAGGAACTTATGAGACTTACTGCTGATTCTTGTTTTTGGTATTTGTGACAGGCGTGGTTTTATTAAATTCCAAAGCAGCTCTGCGATTTAATTCCACTTTTGGTTATCTTGAAGTTTTTCGGCACTGGCCCTTTTTATACCTTGTAGGATTTTTCTATTAAACCTGAAAAATTGGTCTCATCTGCCCCATTTGACTTTGGTAAACTCTATGGTGGCAATGTTAGAATTATGGCTGGCGCCTCTGATGTTCTTTTGCCTTTTTGGGTTTTGAGTCTATTTCTATGGCAGTGGATGAGATTGAGGAGCCACAAAAATGTTCCACGAGGAATTGTGCTATCTTTGTCCATTGTAACGGTACTTTATATATTGGTGACACTGGTTCTGACAGGGATTGTTCACTACAGCAAGCTAGATGTGGCAGATGCTGTCGCATTTGCGCTTCGCAGTGTGGGGGCTTAGCTGGGCGGCTAATTATGTGTCAGTGGTGGCTATTTTTGACTTTGATTACTGTCTGCATTTCCATGACTTATGCTCTGTCGCGCATGATTTACAGCATTGCGCGTGACGGTTTGTTGCCAAAAGTCTTTAGAAAATTAACCGCTACTAGTCGTGACTGAGCAAAATGCTACGTATTTTTGGTAGGAATAGCTGCAGCAGTTTGTGCAGTGGGATTTTTCCGCTAGCCAGTATCGCATCCTTTCTAAATATCTGCACCTTGGCTTATCTGATTTTGTTAGCATGTGGCTATTTTGAAGTTGCGCAAGGATAAAGGACTTCCTCAAGCAGAATTTAAAACCCTTTGTACCTCTGACGCCTGTCTTATCCCGATTATTATCTGCGTTTCTTTCATGAGCCAATATGGCTTGATATGGCCAGCATCTCGGGCTTATCCTTTACTAGTTGGAACACTATCTATTCTTTATCTATGGATATCAACATCTGGAAATCAATTGATAAGCTTTAATCCAGACAACCACTTAGGCTGTTTTTGCTGCTACATAGAAAGAAAAAAGAGGTGCGAATATGATACGATCTGCAGAACTTTCTGCAGATGCAGCGGCTATTCAGGAAATCAATGCAACTGCTCTCGGCTGCGATTTTGGCTTGATAGAAACTCGCTCAGAAACTATCAGAGCTGCTGGATAGGGTCTGATCATTTTATCTTGGTAGCTGAAAATGCAGCAGGTCAAATTGTCGACAGCTCACGCAGCCAGCTTATGATTGCTTATATTTTCCGTCTTTGCTCAATCTGTTGGCTGGCTGTAGCTCCAGATTTTTCGAAGATCAGGGGTATGGCGAGCGCTTGTGCAGCTGTGCGTGAAGAGGGTTCAGCTGCAGGTTATGCAGGTATTCGAACAACTCTGGTATTTCACGAATGAAGGCCTCATGAGTTTTATCGAAAATTGAAATGGAGGAAAAAGCTGATCAGAAACGTTTTTATTGGGAATTTTTGAGAAATGATATCTATGAAGATTGAACCATTAAGGCAAAAGTAATGCAGAAGAAATTACTATCACTGGCATTATGAAGTGAATTTAGCTTTTATGATATGCAAGCAGATCCTGAGGATTATGAAGAAATTTTATCTCCTGAAGCGCGTGGCAATCACTATTATCAAATTCTCAAAATGATGAATTGTATGGTTTTTCTGTCTTTTCCCAGTTGGCAAAAGACAAGCAAGAGCTAGGTTTAGGGATGAAGCCAGAGTATTATGGTAAAGGTCAAGGGAAGAGTTTTTACAAACCATCTGCAGTTTATTGAAGAAAATATCTCAGTAAAAAGCCTAACTCTCTCAGTTGCAGATTTTAATCAAAGAGCTCAAAAGCTCTACTCTTCGCTGTGGTTTCAACGTGATTGGGCGACAGCCTCAGAAAGCAATGGCGATAGTTACCTTTTTGTCAAAAATGGAAAAAGGAGTTGAAATGAGGTTGCGGGTTATCCAAGAACCACTCGAAGAAATATGAATCGCTGCTATTTGAATCTGGTAAAAAGCAGTCCAAGCGTCTGACGAGTGCTGAATTTTGGTATTTTTGAGGAGGAGAACGAGCAGTATTCTTATGTTGAGATAGCGATGACGATTAGTCTCTTAATAGAAAGTGGAGCAGTAGATTTTGTTGTAACAGGTTGTTCTTCAGGTCAAGGTATGATGCTTGCCTGTAATAGTTTACCAGGTCTTTTGTGTGGCTATAGACCCTACAAGATGCTTTCTCTTGGACGAATCAATGGAGGAGAATGTTGCTTCCTGCCATTAGGGTTGATCTTTTGGTTGGCAAGGAGAATTGAACCTACAATATACATTGGATAAATTATTTGATGGTGAGTCGGTATGGGCTATCCTGAACATGAAGCAGAAAAAGAAAAAGAGCAGAAACAAGTGCTTTAAAGGATTTGAACCGTTTGATGAAACGCAGTTGGAAGAATTATTAGACCAAATTCCAAAAGATAACCTCAACAAGTTGTTGCAAAGAAAGATAGTGATGAATGCTATTATAACGAATGGAACCAATGAAGAGTTCATCCGTTTGCTGAAAGCAAAAATAGGTAAAAAGTGAAATGAAAAACGGAGGCACTAGCAGATGCCCCTACACATTTTCATTATCTTTGCAATTTTGACTGTTTATGGTAAAAATTGAGCGGACATTATATCGTCATTTTTGAAACAAGACAAGACTCAAAATGCCAGTCTTGTCTTGTTTTCATGCTAATGTTGTAATATTGACTGCTTGAAGACCGCGCTGACCTTCTTCAATGTTAAACATTACTTTGTCACCTTCTATTCAGTGATTTGAACTGCTCGGATTGAATCGCTGAAAAGTGAGACAAAACGTCTGGTCCATTGGTCTTGTGAACAAAACCATAGCCTTTTTCAGCATTGAACCGTTTATTGTACCTTGTGTCAGTACATCTTACTTCCTTTCTCTAAGATTGTGTAAAAATAGAAAAGTAAAGATGAAAACAAAATACTCACTCAAAATCCATTTACTCTTGCAAGTCTAACAAAAGTAGCAGCAAAAAGCAAAGGAAAAACATATGTAGGACATCATATTTTAGCTATACTAGTAATATATGAAAAGCAGAAAGAGGTATATCATGACATTTGAAGAAATCTACCGGGTTTGAAAGCTAGAAGAGACGTCCGCGTAGGCTGAGGCGTGTGCTGAGAATTATGTCCAGCTTTTTGACAGCATTGAGCAGAACAGGAGACGCTTTAAAGTGACGCCTATTTTCTCATCAATGTATCAGGCGAGGGAGTAAGGCTTTTTCCATGTGGAGTCCGACTCTTGTGATGTCTTAGCAGATGACTGTGAAGTTCATGACTAAAGACAGTACATGTGACGGGAGTCAGTTCAGGGATTGGACGAGTCACAGGCACAGCTCTTTTTGGAAAAATGGCTGGCGCGTCTATGGTGTAGATCAGTCTACCAAACCTGACAGGAGATTTTTCATTTTTCTTCAGCAAGATTTAACGCTGGCGCTTCAGCCAATTTTTAACTGGTGCCCGCAGGTAGATGTCCTCTGCAATACAGTTGAGTACTAGATGATTATAAACCTTTACTGGAGCAGACTGCTCAAGAAATCCAAGAAATTTTCGAGATTAACTATGTAACACCAGTAGAGCTAACTCTGTTATCTGACGCAGATGCTGGAAGAAACAATCAGGCATCATCATCAGTACAGTGGTCATTGCATCGAGTTTAGCTGGTAGTGGTGGTCATGCTTACACTTCTTCCAAGCATGCTGGCAGGATTTACCAAGCAGTTGGACACTAGACATATGGGAGCAGGGAGTGCAGGTTTTTGGGATTGTCTCTGGTGCGGTCAAAAACGGGCATGACTGCTGCGGATTTTTCGAGCAGATACGAACAGTGGGTAGCAGACGGACTCTATCAAGCGTTGGATAGAACCGAAGAAGTCGCTGATGTCACCCCTTTTTCAGCTAGTGGTGAGGCAGCTGCTATGCAGGGCGAGATTATCAAAATCGACGGTGGTTGGAGTTTGAAGTGAGGTAGCAAGTAGAATGAAAGCAACGACCATTGAGCCAAGACTGTCAGGAAATTCTTTCCAATATTGGAAAAAGAATAGTGAGATATGGTTTGAAGGCGAGCTAGGCAGTTTCTGGGTATACAAAATGAAGACATGAGACCGCCATTTTGGTACGAACAGGGAATTTTCTCTTTTGGCTGGACAGGCGAGATATGGGCGTTGCTGGCTGATTATAGAGACATCTGTGAGCCAGACTACGAATTCTCTGTATCAGAAGAGTTTCTTTACAGGCCCGCTTATCCTCTCTTGTCCATTATCTACCTTTTACCCGCTATGCTTTTTAAAGATGAGGCAGATTTTGATGATAAGGTATTGAAAAACATCGTGAGCAGCTATCGAAGCAGCTCGTTATTGAGGCAATCAATTCAAAAACCTATCAAGAAACTAGCCCAGGAAGAATGGTCTCAGGATTTGCAGGGGAATTTTGCAACTTTAAAGACTTTCAAGAAGCCGGAGCTTTTGGTTTTGTGGATCCGAAAGTGAGGAAATCGTCGCTGGGTCTTGACAGCACTTGTTTACCAAAAAGCCATTGAAATCGAGATTGACAAATGAAACCGGCTATCAACAGCAGGGCTTGAGCTGCTGCTGTACTTGAAAGCGAGATGATTTTGGAATCCCTGCAGCGTAGCGTGTCCGCTTCTGGGACGCCCATAATGAAGCTCGAAGAAAAATAGCTGAAAAGCTAGGTTATCAATGCTAGGAGCTTACCCAGCTTATGAGTTAAAATTACAGATAGGAGAAACCATGACCCCAGAACAATTATGGAATGAATACAAAACAATCAACGCAATCGGCGACAAAATAGACGCCTGGGCCTTCGGTACCTTAGCAGACTCAGGCTTGCCGACTTAGTGCTTCGTGGTAGAAAAGACAGCGATGGTCTGGCCTATGAGCTCCATAAGATTGAAAATGAACCCTCGCCGCAAGTAGGAACCTTTTGATGTCGTCCTAGACAGCCAGGATCAAGCCGTCTGCATCGAAATCCTCAAAGGTAACTGGTTGTTCCTTTCAAAGCAAGTCTCTGCAGAGCACGCTTTTAAAGAAGGAGAGGGTGATAAATCTTTGAATTACTGGCGACAGGGTGCATGAGAATTCTTCACGGAATGGATGGTTGAAGCCGGCCTCCTTCTCAGAGGAGATAGGGTGTAGTCTTTAGAGGAGTTTTCGTATAGTTTATCGCTATGAACAAACATATATATGTGCATGGAGAGAATGCTATACAAATGACACACAAAAGTGATATAATAGTATTTACTCTGATAAAAGGAACTATTATGACAAACTATGCAATTATTTTGTAGCGGGGCAGTGCACTCGCATGAAATCAGATTTACCAAAAAGTGCCACAAAGTTGCTGGAATTTTCAAATGTAGAACATGTATTTAGAAGTGTTGGAGCTATCGCACCTGAAAGACTGTGACGGTGGTCGGACATAAAGGCAGGAGCTGGTGGAGCAGGTGACTCAGCAGCAAACAGAATTTGTTCGTCAAACGGAGCAATTAGGAACTGCAATGCTGCATGATGATGGCAGAGCTAGCTGGAAAGGTTTGGCAGGGCAAACATTGGCCATCAGGAGACACTAATCACAGGAGAAAGCCTGAAAATCTGATTGATTTTCGCGTCAACTACAAAAATGTTGCAACGATTTTGACAGCAGAACGGAAAATCCATTTGGTTATGGCGGCGGATTGTCCGTAATCAGCAGGAAGAAAGTGATCAAAATTGTGGAGCAAAAGGATGCTTCGGATTTTGAAAAGCAAATCAAAGAAATCAATACAGGAACGTATGTTTTTGATAACGCTGTCCTTTTGAAGCCTTGAAAAATATCAATACCAACAATGCGCAAGGAGAATACTACATCACAGATGTGATCGGCATTTTCCGTGAGAATGGCGAAAAGTCGGCGCTTATACTCGAAGACTTTGATGAAAGTCTTGTGTCAATGACTGCGTGGCATTGGCAACGGCAGAAAAGTATTATGCGTCGCCGAATCAACTCGCCTCACATGGTGAATGGCGTTAGTTTGTAAATCCAGAAATCGACTTTATATTGATGTGGACGTGCTAGATTGAACCTGAAGTCCAAATTGAAGCCACGTTACCTTGAAAGGAACAACGAAAAATTGGTGCAGGCAGCATTTTGACGAAACGGTACGTATATTGTTGACTTTGTTGATGGTGAACAAACGGTTATTACCAATTTCGATGATTGAAGAATCTACAGTTGCAGACGGTGTAACGGTGGGACCTTACGCCTCTGTTCGCCCATTCAAGCCTTTGCTAAAATGTACATATTGGTACTTGTTGAAGTGAAGGGCTCTTCTATCGGTGAAAAATACCAAAAGCTGGGCATCTGACCTATATTGGTAATTCTGAAGTAGTTTCGAATGAATTTGGTGCTGAACGATTACAGTTAATTATGACGGACAGCACAAATTTAGACCGTCATTGGGAACAATGTCTTTGTAGGTTCTCATTCCAACCATTATTGCGCCGGTAGAACTTTGGGGACAATTCTCGTGTAGGTGCAGGCTCAACCATTAGCCAAGGATAAAGCTGATGCGATTGATCTTGGACGTGGTCGGCAGATCAATAAAGAAGAATACGCTAGCGCTTCGCTACATCATCCAAATAATAAGTAGGGATTACAGTGGATTTTGAAGAGTACCAAAACGAACAGAAATTTACCAAGGACCTATTTTTAAACTTGTAAAAGATGTGAAGTTCACGTTGGCAGGAAAAGGAACAGCTTATCGTGATTTGATTTTCCATAATGGAGCGGTGGCAGTTATCGCGCAACGCCAGAAGACAAAATGATTTTAGTGAAGCGACCGCAAAGCTATTGAAGCAACCTCTTATGAAATTCCAGCTGGAAAAGTTAGAAGTTGGTGAAAATGCAGATCCAAAGGCTGCAGCTTTGCGCGAATTAGAAGAAGAAACGGGTTATACAGGAGTTAGAACTGCTCTATGATTTTATTCGGCGATTGGCTTTTGCAATGAGCGACCAAACTTATAGCGCCAACCATTTGACAAAAGTTAGCAAATCTCGTCCACAAGATGAGGACGAGACCTTGAAATCTCTATGAAGGACCTTGGAAGAAGGAAAAGCTCTTGCTAGTGGTGATATTTAGATGTAAAAACCATTATTGCACTCGAATATTGGGAAAATGAAAATGAATCGAAGATAGGAAACGATCATGGAAGACCTATTAACAGATGAAATGATTGAATCGCGAAATCGCGTGAAGATATTTCAGGTCCACCTTGTACATGATGAGGAAGAAACCAAAAATTTTAAAAACGACTAGAAGTCAGTTTGATATTCTCTTCTAAAATAGTAGTTTTCAATCAAGATACGCTGCAAAATTGATGTAGAACCAACGGTGACCAAAAGCCGACGCATTGAAAATGCAAAACGTGGAGTATTCCAAGCGAAATTAAACAAAATTCTATTTTGGATTGTTCTGCTTTGATTGCTTTTGATTGCTGCTATTATTTTGGCTATAAAAACGTAAGCTCGACTTTCGCTTTTGTGATAGAAATGAGAGGAAAAATGAAAATCGAATTATTGTGGCAATGCCTGAGGAACTAAAAATCTTAGTGAAAAACTTGGAAAATTCTGAAAAGCACTTACGTTTTGGGGCATGTTTTATCATACGGGAAGTATCGGTTGTCATGAAGTTGTGCTGATCGAAAGGGATCGAAAGGTCATGCTTCAGGCGAGCGTGGTTGTCTGTTAATGAGCTAAAGTGATGGTCTGTCATCAATACGGGTTCTAGCTGATGCGGTAGCCGAAGGCCTGCAAAATCGGCGATGTTGTAGTGGCTTGATCGGCTAGTGTACCACGATGTAGATGTAACAGCTTTTGAGCTATGAATACGGGACAAAATGGGCGCCAGCTTACTGTATTTTGAAGGAGCCGCTGGTTTGTTTCTGAGATGAGAAAGATTAGAAAAGACATATCAGACAAGTCGCGTTGGCTTGATTGCAACAGGAGACAGTTTTATTGCGGGACAAGACAAGATCATGCGCATTAAGCAGCATTTTCCAGATGTCTTAGGTAGAAATGGAAGGAGCAGTCATTGCGCAAGCAAACCTCCATTCTATCGGTCCCGCCTTGCATGATTCTGTGCCATGAGTATGAGCAGCTTTCGCCAGATGCAAATATCAGCTTTGACGAATTTATCCATGAAGCTGGCAGGCAACTGCCGAGACCCTGATAGCGTTTTTGAAAGAATTAATTTAAAGAATGATGAGCCGGTAGATGGAGAGCTTGGTTTTATCATTGACTGTTTAATATTGTGAATAAGAATGGAACAAAAATCAGCGTTTCAGTACTGATTTTGTTGTCCCAGCCCCTGCAAGGTTGAGTAAGTCTGAAAAGCTGATAGTATGAGCACACTAGAAGGTATTCAATCAAAGTGCATTGAGTTTTATCGAGTCTGAAATACTGTTATTCCAGACTATCGTCCTGCCAATTTGACCAAAGAAGATGATATAATTTTGAAGGGCAGATTCTGTCTCACGCCCAATAAATCGGAAAGTTTTATAAGAATGAGTATTTTTAGAAGTGATTGGTTTCACGCTTTTGGTGACCGCTATTTTGAGGATGCATCTTCCGCTTGCTTACGGGCGTGAGCATATCGGTTTAGCTGGAGCAAACGGTGCAGGAAATCCACCTTTATGAGCATTGTAACTGGTCAATTGTTGCCAGATGAAGGCAAGGTTGAGTGACCAAGTATGTGACAGCTGGTTACTTAGATCAGCACGCGTGTTGAAAGAAAGCTAATCCGTGCGTGATGTGTTGCGGACGGCTTTTTGATGAACTCTTTTCAAGACTGAGTCTCGAATCAATGAGATACTAGTCTAGCTATGGCAGAAGACGAGCTGATGTTGATGTCCTTATGGAAGAAGTGGTGAATTGCAGGAGCGATTGGAAAGTCGAGACTTTTTATACTTTAGATGCTAAGATTGGATGAGGTAGTCAGTCAGCTTTAGGGGTTATGGATTACGGTATGGAAACGGATGTCACCGCTCTTTTCTGGAGGTCAACGAAACCAAGTGTCTTTAGCAAAACTTCTCCTCAAAAACCAGACATCTTGCTCTTAGATGAGCTCTACCAACTATTTGGACGCAGTAGTATTGATTGGCTCAAGCGCCATCTGCAAAATTATGAAAATGCTTTTCGTACTCATTTCCCATGATATTCTTTCTTAAACGATGTAATCAATATCGTCTACCATGTAGAAAATCAAAAACTTGACCCGCTATTCTGGTGATTATTATCAATCAAGAAGTTTATGAGATGAAGAAACTCAGCTGGAAGCAGTACGAGCGCCAGCAAAAGGAAATTGCTGATTTAAAAAGACTTTGTAAGCGCAACAAAGCTCGGGTGGCTACCCGCAATATGGCTATGTCCCACAGATTAGATAAAATGGAGCTGATTGAATTGCAGGGTGAGAAGCCCTAGCTCTTCCTTTGACTTCAAAATGGCTCGTACACCAGGGCGCTTTATTTTTCAAGCAGAGAGTTGCAAATTGGTTACGATTGTCCTTGACAAAGCCCTTAATCTAACCCTTGAGCGCAATCAGAAAGTTGCCATTATCGGAGCCAACGGAATCGGGAAAACAAACTCTTAAAAGTTTGTTTGAATCATCCTCCTCTGCTGGTCAAGTAGAGCGGAGACTATTTGGAATTGGGCTATTTTGAGCAGGAGACAGCTGGTGTAATCGCCAGACCCTTTGAAGCTGTTAGATGCTTTCCGTCACCAATCAAGCGTAGTTCGCGCTGCTCTGGCTTTCGCTGCGGTCTGACCCCAGCCATATTGGAGCCGATTCAGGTTCTCTCAGGAGGTGAGCAGGCTAGGTTCGACTTGTCTCTCATGAAACTGAGAAAATAATGTCTAGTAGCTGATGAGCCTACGAATCACCTCGATGTGGGATGCCAAAGATGAGCTCAAGCGCGCTCTCGCATGTAAAGGCAGTATTCTGCATGGTCGCATGAGCTCTGACTTCTACAAAGGATGGGTAGATCAGATTTGGGATTTTAATCAATTAACGTAGCATAAAGAAAATGGGGTGTGGATAAAAATCAGTATTTCGTAAGAAATCGACTTTTGTCGTCCCACCACCTGTGAGGCTGAGTAGGGCTGTAAAAGCTGAGTAGCATCAGCACTAGAGACCACCCATGAGTTTTATTCTAGAAGTAAACGAGTCTCGAAACATTTTTTGCCCAGACCTGTTTTGTGATTATTTTCAAAATGTATAGTCCTTGATGACTTCAATTTTTCTCAATTTTGATTTCTTTTGGGTTTGTCGTTTTCGCCAGTCTCGGTAGCAGCGATTTTATCCAGCAAACATCCATGCCAGAAATCGACTTGCCCAAAGACAGTGTAATTTCCATCTAAACTTGATTTTCACCTTTATAGGCTTCAATGATTTTTCAGGATAAGTTGTACCAGAGAGCTGATTAGAACTGTCCTTGGTATTTTGGTTGATGAAAGAAATTGACTACCGCTGAATTTTGGATTGAAGATCGATCTATGGCTAATGCGCCACGGATATTGTAGAGATAAGACGAAACTCTGTTTTTGAAAGCCACTTCCAGAGTCGATCTTAGAATCTTTTGCCTTCCAAATGGATTCACCACCAGTACGTCTCCCTTAGGGTCTCCTGCTTGAACATAAGCAGTTCTGAAATGACACGGTGGAAAGTCACGCCGTTATAATAACCTCTTTCAGCATGCGTTAAGAAATTTCAACGCAAGTGGAGCATGTTTTGGAAAAGCCTACATGAAATAGCACCTCTCAGTTGTGGTTATTTCTACTCCGCTTCATATCGTCAGCGACCCTGTCAGGACAGCTGTGAAAGTCGTATAATCGCTCAAAGCAGCTGCTTCTTTTTGTTTTCTTCCGCTGCTCTCGAGCTGATTCAAAGCAAGGCTGGAGTCTCAGTAGTCGCCTCTAATCGCCTCTTTGTAAAGTTTGGTACAGCTCTGTCAAAAATAAACCAGCAGCCAGTCCTAAGATAAGTAATCATAGATTTCTTTCTGAATGCTGAACTGCCCACATTTTACTATAAATAAAAAGTTTTTCAAACCTTTTGAGAGTTTGTCCACGCTAACTGAAAGGCAGCACTATCGGGCTACTGATGTAAAGATAGTTCAATCGTCCCAAATTGTAAAATTGCTTAGACAGAAAAAGCCATCTGTTAGGCCCAGCGCTAAACCACATTTGTCTGAAAGGAACTAACATAAATGACCTATACTCACTTGTACCAAACGAGCCTGTAATACAGAGGCTTACTATCAAGAAACATAAAAGTTTCAGATATTGTGACTTTGACGGTAGATCAAAACAGACAATCTACAATGTCATCAACTATCTGAAAGAGGCTAATTTTGCGCGCGATTATTATAACTGTTATGTGTCAATAAGAAACGTTGTGGCAGGAATAAACAAGTCTTTACGCAATCAGAAAGATTTATCCAAACTCATTTAGAACAAAATTGGCCTGATGTCATTAAAGGAATTATCCAGATAGGGTTTTCTTGTCCTATGAGAACTCTATCGACTAGCAGACCGGTATTTTAAAGAGGACTTCCTTGAAAGGCAAGAAAATCAAATGGTCATAGCGAAAACGAGGAAAACAAGTGTTTGCAGAGATTTACGTGAGAGAGCAGACACATCCAATTTTAAGACGGAATTGGTCATCTAGAAGGGACACAATTGTGAGAAAACACAAAAAGTGCAGAAGCCACATTTTAGTAGAACGCTGCTCAAAAGCCATCATCACACTGAAACCAATGGATTTGAAAGCAAGCGATATTGAGGCTCCATCAATCACGGTTGTCCCAACTTTGCGCCATCTCTTTTAAGTCGACTACTTTGATTGTGGGGAAAGAATTTTCTAATTGAAATCTATTTCGAATGTACACACATTGATATTTTCGCGGATCCAGGATGTCCTGGGCAACGAGGTCTCTATTGAACATTCTAATGGCTTATTAAGACGAAATGGACTACTGAAACAAATGGATTTTACTGAATATTTTCAAAATTATTTACCAGCTATAGCTGGATAAAAGAAATAGAATTCAGAAAGTCTTTGAATTATCAAACACCATACCAAGTTTTCTTCTTGAGTTACTTGAAAAGTCTAACTTAATTTGACACCGAAAAGTTTAAAGTGATGAAGTATTTTCTTATGAAAAGTTTTGTAAATCTATTATTGAGAAAAAAAATTTTGTGCTAAAATAGCGTTTATCAAAGAAATGGAGCTTTTATGCCGAAGAATTTATGAATCATTATTTTACAGCCCTTATGTGCAGCATGATGGTATTTGAATGAGCATTTGAACCTGTCCATTGTAGGATATTTTCATGGCTCATCTAGCAATGGAGGCGTCTTCGATTGATTACTGCTTTCTTGTAATCTTCTTGTGGCAGGGATGTTGTGAAGGAGTTGTTTAATTTTAACAGAACGCCACAACCTTGGCAGAAGATCCTCGTTGTTTCAGGTATGGTTCTACTATATTTCATTGATGTCTCTTTGCGGTATGTTTTTAACGGCGTGCCGCTTGCATCCAATTACTTTGGAGCTTGCTGACTAATTTTACGGTTTTTCACTGAATTTACTGTTGGACCAATTTCGCTTTATTCTAGGTCAACTGCAATAGGCAACTTTTTAATCTTGCCGCCGATAATATCTGTCAACCAGATTATGGAACTTCTTTTTATGATATTTATTTAGTGGTAAAATTTTATGTTATAATAGATTTATAAAGGAGGGATAGAGAATGGTTAAACGATTGACAAGAGATGCGAATAAGAAATGGTGTTCAGGCAGTGTAGCAAAATTATTTTGACATAGATCCTACCATTGTGCGACTGATCTGGGAGTAGTATTTTTGTACATGGAATCGGTCTAATCCCTTATTTGATTTTGGTGGTTTGTTTTACTCAGTAGATGATGGTGATGCATTTGAAGTAAAGATTATTATTTAAAGCAGGAACATTGATTTTCTGCTTTTTCTTTCATTGATTAGTGTCCGACTGCAGATAATAAAAGTTATGGCAAGCAAGAAAAATAGTAAAAAGGTCGACAACTAGACGACCTAAAAGCAGAGTTAGAACGCAGCAAAAGGCCATTCGGAGGACAAAGATAACTGAGTAGCTTTTTTGCTTCTTTTTTTGCAGCCTTAAAATGGGGTGCCGTTAACCACTTTACAACTTATCTGCTTATTGGTGGAAGTTTAGCTTATGTAGTTATTATAGCCAGTTTCATTTATCTTTCTTTTTAAGGGTCAATAATACATGAAGGGTATAACCGGCTTTTCAGTATTTTTTATTTGGCTTGTCATTTATGTTTCGCTTTCTGTTTGTAAATGTTTTAATTAAAGACCGGTTCTAAGCACAACCTTGTCACGGATTTAACGGACGGATAGTTGTTAAAGTTGGGCAGTTTTGCTGGTGGTGGTTTATTAGAGCGACACTCTACTCCTATAGCCTTTTATTTCAAATATTGGCACCCACTATCGCCTCTTAATATTGCTAGGGGCGCTTACCATCAGTCCATATTCGGATTTATGATATTTTTGAAAAATTCATGAAACCCATCATGCTTGGAGTGAGAAGAGGCTAAAGCGTCACAAGGTTTTATCGAAAAGAAGAAAATATGCAAGCAGCGATGGATATTCAGGTAGAGCAAGACGAGCCACAAATTGATCCTGCAACGGGAGAAATTTCTAGATGATGAGGTACCCTAGCTCATACGCTGATCTAGTTTGAAGAAGCAGAACCAGAAATTATGATTATGATGAGTTTGTCTGAGAAACAATACAAAGAAGAAAGGCAAGATAACACAGATGAAGATGTTGAAGCATCACCCCAAAAGAAAGTTTAGATTACAAACTTCCAACAATCAATTGTTTGTGCCAGACGTTTCTAAAAAATCAATCCAAAGAAAAGAAAATTGTTCATGAAAATATTTAATTTTCAGTTGTTATTTGCTAGCCGGTATTCGTGCTAGCGTTGAACAAAAGAAATCGACCGTCTGTGACTGGCATTGAGGTCAAGCCAGCTGTCGTGGAGGCGGTCAATCGTACTCAATCTGGCTGACGATTTAGCTTCCTGGCCTTGGCAGGCCAAAGAAAGTGACTGAAGCACTATTCGGGAAAACTTCTGGTCGGAATTGAAGTACCAAATCTCGAGATTGCAATGGTCACTTTCCGTGAACTCTGGGAGCAATTCAAGACAGATGATAAGAAATTTCGGAAATTCCTTTAGGAAAGGCTGCTGTCAATGGCTCTGTTCGACATTTGACGGCAAAATGCCCCACGGTTAGTGCAGTTATAATTGACTGCTCAGGAAATCCGTTGGCAGTCAACGGCTATTGGTTAGTATTCTCAGCGAAAGCACGACCAGATAGTCAAGTTCGCGATGGTCGATCCCAAAACGGTCGAATTAATTGGCCTTGCACGATATCCCCCACTTACCGATCCCTTGTTGTACTCAATCCGCAAAGCGAGTCGGCTTGCGTGCGGGTCGATGAAATGGAAAATCGCCATGAGCTCTTTTTCAAGGTTGGTGCTCGCAATATTGCAGGTTCAATACAAATAGCTGAGTACAATGCCAGTCAACCAGAATATAAACAAATTCTCCATTGATTGTGTCATTGTGATGAGTTAAGACCTTATGATGGCACAGCAAGAAGTGGAAGACGCTATTATTCGCTTGGGACAAAAAAAGCTCGAGCGGCTGGTATTCATGATTTTAAAATACCCAGCGACCAGTTCGTTGATGTCATTCTGGGGCTCATCAAGGCAAATGTCCCTTCGCGGATTGCTTTTGTTGCCCTCTAGCGGAACTGATAGCTGAACGATTCTAGATGAAAATGGTGCTGAGAAACCTTGGACGTGGGATATGTTTTGGTTGATTGATGAAAATCATCCTGTCCGAATTCGCAAGGATCATTTATTTGACGAAGATGTAGAGCGTACTGTCACTTTTTGTTAAAATCAAGCTGAAGCAGATTATGAGGATAATTTTGACCCAGGCGGCATCTGAGAATGACATGGATTGTGAGAGTGAACAAGGTATCCACTTTTAGTTGAAGGCTGGCTTGGTCATAGAACCAAAAGCGGAGTGCTTCAATGCTCCAACGTCGATTGTCCGTCGATTTAATCAAAGGACCTGACTGATGGAAGAGCTGAAGCCGTAGGTGCCAATGGTCCACAGAAGGCACCAAGCCAAGAAAAGCTCATTGTGTACCCAAATAGGTGCTGTTTAAAAATAATATCCCTGGGGAGTGGGACAAAAATCGGTAATTGGAAGAAATTTGATTTTGTCGTTCCATTTCGCACAGTTGAGTAGGGGCTGTAAAGGTTGATTTATCAACCGCAGAACCACTCAACTACTACATGATTTTGAAGAAACTCATAAAATCTGACGAGGTTAAGACTTTGTCCCAGCCTCTTTCTGTAGCCATTTTATTTTGAAAGTTGGTAAGGTATGGAAAATTTTACATTTTTTCAATTCTGTAAAGTTTTCAAGACTTAAACCGACTCTTTTTGATAGAATATTAATATGATTGTGAATGGAGGCTATATGTCAGAACAGATATTGCAGGGTTTAGCCAACAAGAGGCTGAAGAACGAATTCAAAAGGCTTCGTCAATAAAGTGAATGGTTAGTACGTGGAGAAGACAATTGGCAAATCATTCAACTAATGTTTTGCATTTACTTAATTTCATCTTTTGTTCTTATTTCGGCTAAGGATAATTAAATAATCAGGAACACATTTTTGTTTATTATTATCAATTCTTTTGATTGGAATTGTTCAAGAGCTTAGAGCGCAAAATATTGAGCAATATGCAGTTGCTTCATCACTGCTACGATTGTCGTGCGAGACGGCAAAGAACTAACTAGAGACAAAGATTTAGTACAAGATATCGTTCTTTTCTCGACAGGAGACCAAATCTATGCAGATGCTAAGATTGTATCAGGTGAATTGAAAGTCAATGAATCACAGTTGACAGGAGAGACAGATGAAATCGCAAAGCAAATAGATGATACTGTCATGTCAGGCAGTTTTCGTCATCTGCAACCTAGCCCGCTTGGAAAAAGTGGATGAAAGTGGATCCTACATCAATCAACTGACATTGAAAGCAAAGAAGTCTCTGAAAGAGAAAGAATCTGTACCATGGTCGTTCGGTCAATAATCTGGATTAAAGTGATTGGATTTTGATTATTCCTTTAGGGCTTCTATCCAAGAGCATGTAAGCCAATCACGAAAGTTTTCAAGTTAGTATTGTCTCCACGGTAGGAGCTATTATCGGGCGGATTCAGAGGGGCTTTATCTGATGACTCTGGCGCCGGCTTTGGGAGCAGCTAGTCTAGCAAGACAGCAGGTTTTATTAAACAGCATGAAAGGGATTGAGTCTCTCTCTCGTGTTAGATGTTTTAGTGTGACTAGATAGGAGCAGAACTATTACGGAAAATACGATGAAAGTTGGCAGACAAGTACTCTCTGTTCGCAAGATAAGAATGCCTCATGGAAGCTCTTTAAAACAATAGTTTCCGGCAGCAAGTCCAGATGAAAATGAAACGATTGCAGCTGATTCGAGAACTCAGCTTCAGAAGTGTTAGTAGAAAGGCTTGGACCGTAGTGAAGGTCTTTTCCGTTTGGTTCAAAAGGAAAGCCAAGTTTGGTGCTATTTCCTTTCAAGAGTGAGCAATTCTCTATTTTAGGTGCTCCAGGGCTTGTATTAAAAGAAAGGTTGGAAGAATATCGCAGCTATTTTCAACAATATGCAGTAGCGGCTCACGCGTTCTTGTTTTGCATGGACTGCAAAAATCAGCCATAGGTACAGGTGATTTGACCTCAAACTAGTAGGAACTCTACTCTTCTTCATCTTATTAGGAAAATCCGATTCAAGTATGCATGAAACCTTTTCCTATTTTTGCTCTTCGGAGGTGAAGCCAAAGTTATCTCGGGAGATATCCTCGTCACAGTTGCTGCAGTGGCTGCACAGCAGATTCCTCGCGCTGAAAATTATGTAGACGCGCGAAAACTCTGGATACTGATGAAAAATCACTCAAGCTGTGCTGATATACGGTCTTTGAATCGAGTGACCCTCAACAGAAACACATTAATGTCCGCACCTCTAAGCCAATCCAACATAAAAGTTGCACTGACAGAGTGACGGTGGTAAGTGATATTTTAGCAATGAAGACTGCAGTTACGGCATTGCTATGGAGTCCAGGCAACGATGCTACCAAGCAGATTGACACAAGCTGTTTTGTCGAGTTCTGACTTTTCGCATGTCCATATGCTGTACACAGACAGAAGGACGTAGGGTTGTCAATCACTATCCAGCGTTCGCACAGTTTATTTCTTAGTGAAAAATATTTTTCTGGCTTTCCTGCTATCTCATCTGTTTGTTTGCTTTTGCCTATCCTTTGACCGAGCATCACGAGTTTCGCCGATTAGCATTTGCGTTCACTAGTTGAGCATACGCGGATTTATAGCGCTTTGGGCCTAATACACTGGCGCATTCCGAGGGTGCGTTTTATCAGAACGGTTTCACCAGAACGCCATACCAGCAGCTTTTGCTGAGGTTTACTATGCCGTTTTGATTGTCATGCGGCTTGTGGTCGGATCGATTATCTACGCAAGAAGTGGCGACATCATCTGTTATCTTAGTTGGCGGTAGTTGGTTTCGTATCATCATCTAGCTTATTCAGCCACTCAACCGGAATGAAAACCATTTCGCTGTAATCTTCTTTATCATCACGGCTTGGTGATTTCAGGCTTGTTATTTCACTCTACTCTTTTGTTATCTAAAATCTCACCGGATTACCATTATCTTCACAGTGATTCTCTCCTTGATGTTATTAGAATCACTTGTGAGATTGTTCCAATTCATAACAAATAAAGTTATTTGCTCTATTTGGATAAGTTCTCAGCCAGAAATTAAATATAAAATATCGCAAGTTGCAGATGAATCTGTCCGATGTATTTTGCATATACAGCTAATCACCATGGCCGAGGTAGAGGAAGAAGGTCAAAATAAAACCAGCTCAGTTGCAAGTAAAATTTGAAAGAACTTAGGATAGTAAAAACTGCGTTTAACTCGAAGAAAGTAGAGCTAGTAATGGTAATTGCTAGCAGAGCAGAAGGCTAACCAATTCTGTGAGAGCATACAGTAGAAAGCTCTATCAGAGATGATATAGAATTCCAACAACAGTGGAGCACAGATCCGCATAAATTCAAGCTTTCAAACTGTTTCAGGCAGAAATAATTTAGTGATAATAATGGTTAAAACAATAGTTAGATAACAAAATAGGATGCGATGGAATACCGTCATACATATTTTACTACAAAAATAGAGTAGCAAAATAGAGAATAGTATTTTTCTTGCACTTTAGTCGTTTTAGTATTGTAACAGAAAGGTATGCAAGAAGCATACTTGTGGGAGAGTAAAATCTTATATTACCGCCAAAACCACAAAGGAGGATTTAAAGATGGCCAGAGCTCGACTTTGTAAAATTGCAAATCTGCTGGTAAAAGCGTCACTCCAGCTCCACCAGTTGGCCCTGCTGACAGCTTGGTCAAGCCGGTATCAACACTGCATGGGATCTCACGAAAGAGTCTCAACGCTCGTGCCAGCTGATCAAGCTGGTACGAGTTATCCCAGTTGTTATCTCGAGCATATGAAAGACAAACCATTTGCTCGTAACAAAGACACTGCAGCTGCTATTGTTCTTTTGAAAAAGGCTGACGGGTAGTGAAAAGGATCAGTACACTGCAAACACAAACAAAAGCTGCATGCAGCTACTCGTGCACAAGCACAAGTGCTAAGAAACTAAGATGCTGAGATTTGAACGCTGCAAACCTTGAGTCTGCAATGCACGTATGATCAGAAGAGGTACTGCTTCGTTCTAGGACACTGTTAAGCTGACTAATCTATACTCGCAAACCGGCGAAAGACTTCATCATTTCGAGAAGGACGGGAGATGAAAATCGATTGAACCCGCTTACAGGAGGAGAATAGAAATGACAGCAAGCAACTTCGTGCCGTCTCTTGAAAATCGACAGGCCAAAAGCGTGCGGGTGTGAAGAAGCTGTAGCACTTGCACAAACTTTGCAAATTTGACGCAACTGTAGAAGTTGTATAACTTGAACATTGATGTGAGCGGATCAACAAATCCGTGGTGCAATGGTTCTTCCAAAACGGAACTGGTAAAACTCAACGTGTGCTTGTTTTCGCACGTGGTGCAAGCAGAAGAAGCAAAGCTGCTGGTGCAGACTTCGTTGGTGAAGATGACCTCGTTGCAAAAATCAACGGTGGCTGAGCGACTTTGATGTCGTAATTGCTACACCTGATATGATGGCACTTGATGGACGTCTTGGACGTATCCCTTGGACCACGTAACCGATGCAAACCCTAAAACTGGTACTTAACAATGGATGTTGCAAAAAGCAGTTGAAGAGTCTAAAAGGTGGTAAACATTACTTTACCGTGCAGACCAGTGCAGGTAATGTACGAGGCTATCATTGGTAAAGTTCATTGACGCTGATGAGTTGGTTTGAAAACTTCAAAGCATTCCACGATGTGATTGCAAAAGCCAAACCGGCTACAGTAGACTTTGCAATGGATACCCACTATCACCACTACTCAAGGTGTGGGTATGGAGTTGATGTTAACACACTTAATTTAAGAATAAAACTCTATCGATGGTGTACTGACCCCAAAAGGATTGAGACAAATAATTTAAGTGAAAGGTTTAGTTCTGATTGCACAGGGACTGAGTCCCGCTTTTAGTTTGACCTATAATTCGTTTGTTAGTTGTAGTAATCAATGTAGTCAACAATAGCTTGTTCCAATTGGTTAAGTGACTTAAATGTTTTCTCATAACCATAAAACATTTCCGGATTTCAAAATGCCAAAGAAGGAGTTCCATCATGCCGTTGTCTGGGCTGGCAACTTTACGTGACATAGTGGCTGGAATCCCCTTACTCTTTAAAAACCTGTGATAAAAATCGTGTTGGTACTGCCTATCCTTGGTCGCTATGGAGAATCGTATTCTCATAGTGTTTCTCTGTGAATGCCTGTTCCAACATGGTTTCACTTGTTCTAAGTTCGACGATGTGAAAGATTATAAGCTATGATTTCGCTATTAAAACCATCTAAAACTGGTGATAAAGTAAAGCTTTTTGAGTGCTTGCTGGAATGGCAACTCTGTCACATCCGTATAGCACTTTTTCCATCGGCCTCGATGCTTCAAACTGGCGTTGAATAAGGTTTTTCTTTTCTTCCAACTTCTCCTTGGTAGGAAGAATACTTGCGTTTTTCCGACGAATACGAGCTGTTAAACCAGAACTTTCATTAGACGCTGACCTTCTTATGATTTCACTACAAAACCACGGTTTTCTCAATGCGAGGTGATGCGACGTGTAGCCATAATTTCCTTGTGTTCAGTAAAAATAGCTTGAGTTCAGCTTTGATAGTTTGATTCTTATCCGTTTTGATCCAGCTGTTTAAGTGGTAATAATAGGTCGAACGAGCAAGCTTTAATAATCTTTAGAAGAATCTCTAAAGCAAAGCTCTGTTACCAATCCTCGAACAATTTCTGTTTTTCTTTTTCCTCCTTCAATCGGAGTTCTCTCAACTTTTTAGAATGGCATTCTCCGCTCTCAGGTATTCATTTTCTACTTGAAGACGTTCTAATTCTGTCATTTCTTCCCAAGTTTTCTTCCGTTTTACGTCCCATTTTAGCTGGTCTCCCTCTTGTTTTCTCAACAATAGTATACCCGTTTTCTTGTATTGCGCAGCCAATTTGAAAAGCATTCCTTGATTTGGGAGAGCATAATCAAAGCAACACTTCTACGTAGGAACGACCTTCAAAACAAGACTTTTACCAATCATTTCTTGCTTTTAATTCAGGAATAGTAACGATTCTTCCCTTTTAACGATTTTCTATTCCATAACGGTCAATTAATTTCACCATGTACTTCAGACCAGAAACATCCACCAAATCTGAAAGCTGTTTGAAGCTTTGACTTGTTTTCTAAGTTCATAGATTTGAACTTTATCTTCATTACTTAATTTCATAATAAAACACCCCAAAAGTTGATTTTTCTGTCTAACTTTTGGGGGTGACATTGTCATGGATAGGGTATGAATAACTCATATTTAAATGGAGTTTATCAGACTGATAAAAATAACAGATAAAAAGCAACAACGTTTTTGAAATAAATCAATTAATCTATTAGAGAGAGGATATGCTACATACATTATTGAAGTGAGTCAGTCAAAAACTAAATTTCTTTTTGTTAATTTTGATATTTTGAAAATAGAGACTATATAAAATTATAAATTATGGTAAAAATAGTACAGATAAAATAAGGAGAATAAAAATGGTAGTCCCGAAATATAAACGTATTTTAATCAGGTTATCAGGTGAGCTCTTGCCGGTGAAAGGGATAGGGAAAGTAACTATTTCAACCGTTCAAAAATGGCAGAGAAATCAAGGAAGTACATGATTTAGGTATTGAAATCGCCCTTGTTATCGGTGGTGGGAATCTTTGGCGTGGAGAGCCTGCGGCAGAAGCAGGAATGGATCGTGTGCAGGCTGACTATACTGGAATGCTTGGGACCGTTATGAATGCTTTGGTGATGGCTGATTCATTGCAACAAGTAGGTGTGGATACTCGTGTACAAACTGCGATTGCAATGCAGCAAAGTGGCAGAACTCTATATTCGTGGACGCGCTCTGCGACACTTTGAGAAAAAGGACGTATCGTCATTTTGGTGCCAGTGTTAGGCTCACCTATTTTCTCAACGGATACAACAGCTGCCCTTCGTGCGCCGAGATTGAAGCTGATGCGATTCTTATGGCGAAAAACGGTGTTGATGGGGTCTATAATGCAGATCCAAAGTAAGATAAGACAGCTGTGAAGTTTGATGAATTGACTCACCGTGATGTGATTAACAAAGGATTGCGGATTATGGATTCAACAGCTTCTACTCTTTCTAATGGACAATGATATTGATCTTGTTGTGTTCAATATGAACGAATCTGGTAATATTAAACGGGTTGTTTTTCGGAGAACAAATCGGAACAACTGTTTCAAATAATGTAGAAAAGAAGAGGAATAATTTATGGCAAATGCAATTGTAGAAAAAGCGAAGAAAGAATGACCCAATCACATCAAAGTTTAGTGCGTAATTTGGCGGTATTCGTGCTGGGCGTGCGAATACTAGTCTTTTACGATCACAGTACAGTAGAATACTATGAGTGAAACTCCACTCAATCAAATTGCTTCCATCACAATTCCAGAAGCGCGCGTGTTATTGGTAACACCTTTCTGATAAATCATCTATCAAAGATATTGAACGTGCTTTGAATGCTTCTGATCTGGGTATTACACCTGCTAGTGATGGTTCTATGATCCGCCTCGTCATTCCTGCTTTGACGGAAGAGACTCGTCGTGATTTGCTAAAGAAGTAGTTGGAGAGAATGCTAAGATTGCTATCCGGAATATCCGCCGTGATGCTATGGATGAAGCGAAAAAGCAAGAAAAGCAAAAGAAATTACTGAAGATGAACTGAAAGGTCTTGAAAAAGACATTCAAAAAGTGACAGATGACGCTGTTAAACACATCGATGAAATGACTTCTACTAAGGAAAAAGAATTGCTTGAAGTGTGATGTTTCTTTCCATGATTGAAAATGAAAACTAAAAACTCAGTTAGTTTGGCTAGCTGAGTTTCTTTTGAAAAGGGCTGAAGCAATGCTCCTTTAAATGATAGAAAGAGAAAAATGAATACAAATCTTGCAACATTTATAACAGGTCTGAGTAACTGATGAAAAACGATCGTTTTACTTTGTTCAAAAGGATGGTCAGACTTATGCTTTAGCTAAAGAAGAAGAGTGAGTATCAGCTAGGAGAAACGGTCAAGGTTTTTGTCTATAGTGATATGAAACAGAGACTTCGCCTGACGACTCTCGAAGTCACATGCAACTCAGACGACTTTTGGTTGGGGATGGTAACGAAGTTCAGCAAAGATCTGGGGTCTTTGTCGACACAGGACTTCGGATAAACAGAATCGTAGTGTCGCTGGACATTTTGCCAGAAATAAAAGAACTTTGGCCCAAAAGGAGATCAGCTTTATATTCGCTCAGATGTCGATAAAAAGATCGAATCTGGGGGACTTTTTGGCTATCAGAAGGATTTTCCAACGCTTAGCTCGTCCTGCTACAATAATATGCAAAATCAAATTAGCGCCATTGTTTATCGACTCAAACTCTCTGGCACCTTTGTTTATCTGCTCGGAGAACAATATGCTGGGCTTTATCCACCCCAGCGAACGTTATACCGAGACCACGTCTCGGTCAGTACTAGATGTGCGGGTGATTGGCTTTCAGGGAAGTTGATCGCGTACCCTTGATCTTTCACTCAAACCTCCGCTCTTTTGAAATGTTGAGAAATGATGCTCAAAATGAGTTCTGACATACTAGAAAGTCAAGGAGGCTTTATGACTTTGAATGATAAGTCGTCCCCAGAGGATATAAAGACTACTTTGGCATTTCCAAAGGACAGTTTAAAAAGTTTTTAGGCGGTCTGATGAAGCTGGCAAAATCAAGCAGAATGGGACAGGGACGAGTTGATTTAGAAAATGCTTTGTTGTCAGTGGAAACAAGCATTTGTTTTTAATACAATAGAGAGTAGTAAGAAGATGAAGGAATAGAATATGTCAATACATAATACAGAAAGCTAGTCAGAGAGCAGAATTACACCGTAAAATTTGGGCGATTGCGGACGATGTTCGTGGAGCTGTAGATGGTTGGGATTTTAAGCAATATATCCTAGGTATCCTTTTCTATCGATTTATTTCAGAGCATATGGCGACTATCTTTGAGTCATGCTGAGCATGAAGCAGGTGATTTAGAATTTCGCTATGCTGAATTGAGTGACCAGAAGCTGAGCAAGATTTTAAAACCAGATACAGTTGAGGCTAAGAGTTCTTTATCCTTCCTAGTCAACTATTTGAAAATGTGGTCAAGAACGCCTCACAAAATGAAAATTTAAACGAAGAATTGGCCAATATTTTCCAATCTATTGAGAAGTCAGCGATTGGATTCAAATCGGAAGATGATATCAAGGGCTTGTTTGATAACTTGGATACAGAAGCAACATCATGGTGGAACTGTTCCAGAAAAATAAGCGCCTCTCTGACATCTCGAATGGTATCAATAGATTAACTTTTGGCAACTTTGAGGGACAATGACATTGATGCCTTTGGCGATGCCTGGAGTATTTGATTCCTAACTATGCCAGTAATGCAGGAAAAAGTGTGAATTTTTCACTCCTCAGACAGTTTCTAAATTACTGGCACAGCTAGTCATGGTTGGTAAGGACAAGATTAATCAAGGTCTATGACCCAACATGTGGTTCAGGGTCGCTCCTCCTTCCAAATGAAAAACAATACGAAGATCATATCCTGAGAGGACAGTTTCTTTGGTCAAGAAATCAATATGACCAACTACAACTTAGCTCGCATGAATCATGTTCTTGCATAATATTAACTATAATAGTTTCGATATCAAGCGAGGAGACACTTGAACCCTCAGCATCTGGAAGAAAAGCCCTTTGATGCTATCGTGTCAGACCCACCCTATTCTGTCAAATGGGTGGGGATGGAGATCCAACTCTGATAAACGATGACTCGTTTTGCCCTGCAGTAAAACTAGCACCTAAGTCAAAAGCTGACTTTGCCTTTTATCATGCATAGTCTTAACCACTTGTCTAATAAAGGTCGAGCAGCTATTGTTTGTTTTCCAGGCATTTTTCTATCGTGGAGGTGCTAGAAAAGACCATTCGTCAGTATCTGGTAGATAACAACTTTGTTGAAGCAGTCATTGCTCTTCCAGATAATCTCTTCTTTGGAACCTCTATCGCAACCACTATTTTTAGTTCTGGCGAAAAATAAAACTGAAAACAAAACGCTCTTTATTGATGCGAGTAAGGAATTCAAAAAGAGACCAACAACAATGTCTTTGACGGATAGCAATATCGAGACATATAGTTGAATTATTCTCTAATTATCAAAATGTGGACTATAAATCTGCTCTTATTGATAATGAGGTGATTGGCTCAGAGCAAAGATTACAACTATCTGTCTCAACCTATGTCGAACAGAGAAGATACACGTGAGGAAGATTGATATTGATGTGCTCAATAAAAATCGCGAAGACTGTCGCCAAGATTGACCACTGCGTGCAGAGATGAGATAAGATTGTAGAGGAATTGAGCCATGGCAAATGATGTGATTCTCTATAGAACTGATGACAGCGAGTCCATGTGAAAGCTTCTCTGGATAATGGAACGGTCTGGCTGACCCAACAAGAATTAGCTGAGCTCTTTCAAACTTCCAAGCAAAAACATTGAGTAAACATATCAAGGCTATGTTGAGGATGGTGAATTAGATGAAACAGTGGTTGTCAGCCTATCGGTTGACAACCACTCGTCTGATGCAATAGCAGGTGAAAACACAGTCAGTCGCTATTATAATCTCGACATGATTTTTGGCGATTGGCTATCGTGTGCGCTCCCTCGTGGAATCCAGTTCAGGCACTATGCTTCGACGGTCTTGAAAGAGTATCTGATCAAGGGCTTTGCTATGGATGATGAGCGCTTGAAAAACTTGGGTTGGAGCTCTTGCTAAAGAACTCCTTGAAAGAGATCGAGACATTCGCTCCAGTGAAAAAGAGTCTTTTTACCGTCAGGTTTTTGGATCTTTTCGCGACATCAAGTGACTACAATGCAAATTCACCAGAGGCAAAAGAAATTTTTGCGACGGTGCAAAACAAGATGCGTTATGCTATTCACCACAATACTGCGAGTGAAGTCATCTATCATCGTGTCGATAGTGAAAAAGGGTTTATGGGCTTGACCACTTTTAGGGAGACCTCCCTACTCTATCTGAAGCAAAAGTTGCCAAGAACTATCTTACAGAAAAAGAACTCAGTGGGCTTAATCAGCTTGTATCAGGATATCTGAGACTTTGCTGAAAGGCAGGCAGAGAGAAGAAGTCATGACCATGGCTGACTGGGTGACTCACGTGAGATCGTATCCTTCAGGCTACTGGCGAGGATTTGCTATGATAACAGTGGTTCTATTTCTCTCGTGAACAGATGAAGCATAAGGTGGATGAGGAATATAAGAGCTACCAAGCCAAACCATAGTCAGAGTTGAAAAGATTACCTCAAGGAAATTAAAAAGTGCATCGAGAAATCCAGCCAGGGAAGGAGGAAATCATAGAACATTCTAGAAGAAATTCAAAAGCTGTCTCTGTTGAGTGGAAAGGGTTGGGAAGTTTGTTCTGTTAAAGAAAGGTAAACAACTAAATAAAGAAATTTATTATTGATAGAAAGAATGGATTATAATCCTGCGTATATTAAGGTGGACAAAACTTATTCGGGAAAGAACTGATGATTTGATATGTGAAGCTAGTAGCAAATCATTGTAAGTCAAGTCTGGAGCTTCTGCAGGATGTTAATTTTGTCGATACTAGAATTTTGGGCTAATGCGGCTGTTATTATATACTTCCTGATGAGACTCCAGTAGACGTAATGATTTGTATATCATTTTGTAAAAATGAATCAGAAATATCTTATGGATCAACATGGAGCAGGGACTACTGCGTTAAAAGACTGACAAATTAACTAAAGCCTGTCACTTCCCATTCACTCCTCAAGAAATTCAAAGATCGATTGCAAATAGCTTGACAAATTCACCGGTGTATTGCAGGAGTGACCTGCAGAAATTGACCTCAAATTGACCTCGTGCATGAAGCAATATTCTTTTTATAGAGATAAAGCTTTTGTCATTTGAGGATGAAGTTTATCAGGTTGAAGTGGAAGGAGGTGAACAGAATGTGCTCAGGAAGGACTAAAATTACAGCTGAGATCAGATGAAATTACTTCACAAAGATGGTGCATAATCCGTATCTTTGCGGAGGAAAGGGCACTCACGCTGATGTGAACTTCTGGAATCAAACTACGATAAAGATATTCCACACAGAAGAGGCAATTGTTGTAAAATCTCGAAATGGAGTATTGATTTTGAATACTGCACCAGTACCATAGTTTTAAAAATGAATTTTGGTCATACAGATTCAGACAATGAAATATCAACTTAAAGATAGATGTTATCGTGCGCAGATCATAATAAAGAGCATTTTCAGAGCATCGCTAATATTATGCAGATGCCACAAATTTCTAACGTAATGATACTGAAAATTTGAAATTCAGTCCCTTCCTCGAAATTCAATCTCGGACGTTGTTCAAGTTTTTAGACAACTTTGGTGCGGTTTGTGATGGCCTCAACGTCGGACGCCCAAGGAGAGTTGAACTACGTCAAAACAGTACGAATTTTTGAGAAAACTCTACTGACATTCATCGCCGAAGGCAGCACACTAGAGTAGAGTAGGTAGAGGTGGGACAACTCCACAGTATCAAACTTTTACAGTGGGTATTTGGCCCCAATTCAAGGTGGGTTGGGTGCCATGGCACGTTATAGCAGGACTAGGATGGGGCTGAAATTGACTTCTGAGAATTATGTTTGGAATGGATAATTTGTTGCAAGATAGGAAATGGGAGGAAACGAGTCGCTTCTTATTTACCTGAGCAAGGAAGTTTTGCAAGGTTATGACCAAGGGTGATATTTTGATTGAGATAATGACCTATACCTAACAAGAAATATATGGTATGCCTAATCAATCTGAGTGCGGAACTAAATGGAGATGTGCCTGAGCTATTCAAAATTTAGCTTTCCTTCTTGTTTGGAAAGGTCAATTATCTTTATTATGTACATCGAGACGAGTCGTTTCTTTTCTACATGATGCAATTATACAGTATGCAAAAGGTTCAAAAGATGCCTCGTGGAGATAGAAAGCAGCGATTATGCGGTATAAATTTATTCTTCACTTGCTTTCGAACAAAGAGGAGGGTGTCTCCATTCTTCGACAGATTTCAACACCTTACAACTAACTCTCTTTCTGAAGACTTCTTCCAAAAGAAATCGAACTAAGACAGAAGCAATATGAATACCGGAGGAACAATTATTAAACTTTAATAGATAAATTCTTTAATCATTTGAGATAGAATCTCAATTAAAACAAAAAAGGAAGCATACTATGGTTTGATTATTCAAAAGTACATAAAGTAATTGCGGAAACAAATGAAGGGATTCTCTTGGCTGAGTATCAACCAGAGTATCACTTTACAATAGAGAATATCAGTCAGAGAGCTGATCTGAAAATCAGTTGATTTCTGATTTGGTGCATCATCTAACTAGGTGCGTAGATATTCATACACCGAAGAACTCTTAGCAAATGCCAAGGTGCAAATAGAAAAACTCAATAAGGTGACCTTTTTACGGAGGCTGATGTGAGGGATCGCTTTGTGGTTGAGCATTTCGGACTGTCCCAATGAAGGCTAGTTGACACGATCCAAGAAAAATCATATCTCGAAAGCTTTTGTCTTTGATGATGGACGGATTAAAAATGAGCTGCATCCTGATAAGAAAACATTCTTGACAACAGCATGCGGGTCATCAGCAAACGTGACCCAAGTGGGTATACATACCAACCAGTTTATGAGTGTGTACCTATCTTTAGTGAATGGTCTTCTTAGTTCAGATTGAGATTGAAGAGACGAGGAGTTAGTCTGCAAGAAGCCTTTAATCAGGTTCACCGTTATAGCAAAGGAAAGCTTTAATAGCGAGAAAATTCTTTTATACAAATACATTTCAGATCTTTTGTCATTTCTAATGGACACTATACACGCTACTTTGCAAATACAACAGCTCAAAATAAAAATCACTATGAGTTTACCTGTGAATGGGCAGACCGCAAGAATAAAACCATTCATGACCTCGAGGACTTTACTGTTACCTTCCTAAGTAAACGAGTTCTCTTGGAAGTATTGACCAAGTATTGTGTTTTTGACGCTGATAATACCTTGCTCATCATGCGTCCTTATCAAATAACGCTATCTGAGGAGTATCATACATAAGATTCATTCTTCCAATGAAGATGAAGAACTTTTGGGACAATTAATGCATGTGGCTATATCTGGCATACGACAGGGTCAGGAAAACCTGGCTCAGCTTTTAAGACTGCTCGTTTGGCGAGAGTTGGACTATATTGACAAAGTGTATTTGTCGTTGATAGAAAAGACTATGACTATCAAACCATGAAGGAATATCACCCAACCAAATTCAGTCAATGGTAGCAATAACACAAAAAGAACTCCAACGCAGTATCGAGAAAACCTATGTAATAGTCGTGATACGACTATTCAAAAAGTTAAATAAATTCACTGCTGCAAATCAAATCGCATCAAAAGTCTATATGAAATGTCTTAATCTTTGACGATGTCACCGTTCTCAGTTTGGAAGGCAGAGAAAGCGCATCAAAAGACCTTTAGGCAGTATGCTCTATTTGGTTTTTACAGAGGACACCGATTTTCCCAGAAAAACAGTTTGAACGGGAGAAACAACGCAAGAGGTTTTTGGCGAACAACTTCATAATTACGTTATCACGGATGCTATTCGAGATAAAAAGTATTGAAGTTGAGGTTGATTACAACCCACATCAAGCCTAGAAATCAACAAGTATAGAGAAGCAGAAAAAGGCGGTTGGTCAAGAGATTGATGAGGAAAGAAACTCAAAAAGATGGAGAAAGAGGGCTCTCTTTTGCATCCAGAGACGGATAGTCAACCATCACTGAGTATCTGTTGAGGTTTATAATGACAAAGACGCATCGAAATCAACACTATACCTCATAGCAAAAACAGCTGTATTTGATTTAATGCCATGCTAGCTGTACAAAGTATTGAAGCAGCAAAATTATACTATGAAGAACTCCAGCGACAACAAGCAGAAATACCAGAGCCTAAGCGTTTGAAGGTCGCTGAACTATCTTTTAGCTTTGCGCCAAACGAAGAACAGTCCTGCTTGTGGGGAAATTCAAGACGAAGAGCTAGAACCCTCAAGATACAGCTATGCCTTTATCTTCTAAAGAGTTCCTTTCTAGAGCAATTGACAACTATAATCACATGTTCAAGACCAACTCCTCAACCGATGGAAAGAGTTTCAAAATTACTATCGTGACCTTTCTAAACGAGTTAAGTCCAAGGAAGTGGATTTACTGATTGTAGTAGGGTATGTTCTTGACGGGATTTGATGCTCCGACTATGAATACTCTCTTTGTCGATAAAAACCTACGTTATCATGGTTTGATTCAGGCATTCTCTAGGAACCAATCGAATAATAAGGTTAAACCTTTTTGGAAATATTGTTTGTTTCCGTGATTTAGAAAAGGCTACATGAAAGCCATAAAAACATTTGGTGATACTAATAAAGCTTGACATCATCTTAGAAAAAGCTTTTAGTGAATACATGGATGGTTTCGTGGATCAAGTAACTGGTATTGAGGTCAAAGGATATACTGCGGTTTGTCAGGAAATTCTGGAAAGATTCCCGAATCCACAAGAAATTGAAACAGAGCATGAGAGAGAGTTTGTTAACTCATTTGGTGAGTTGCTGAAGCTTGATAATGTTCTCAGAAGTATGATGAATTCCAAAGTTGAAAAGACCAATTTCAGAAGGTTATCTTCAAAGATTTGAAGAGTGCTTATGTGGAAATTCGAGATGAATTCTTAAACCTAGCAAAAACTATGAAAAAGACCAAAAGATCTAGATGTTGACCTTTCAGATGTTGAATTTGAAATTGAACTCTTAAAACAGATGAGATTAATCTAGATTATATTCTGGCATTGATTGTTGAAAAATCTAAGAATTCTGAGTCCAAAGAGGCAATGAAAGCAGAAGTTAGTCGTGTGATTCGTTCTAGTATTGATATTCGTGCCAAAGAAGAGTTGGTTATTGGGTTTATCAATGATACTGATTTAGCGAATCTGAAAGATCATGATGAGGATTATCAATGCTTTTTATGCTTATGGTAAGGAGTGTAGAGGCAAGAGCTATCCATGAGTTGGCTGAGTCCTGAAAAGGCTAGTAGATGGCTATCAATTATTCATTGATCGAGCGATTCAACGTGGATATGCGGAAAATAGTGGAACAGATTTGGATGAAATCATTCCTGACCACCTCTCGTCGTAAGGGAGCTCGAGAGTTGAAAAACACCAAATTCTTGTTAAAGTTCAGCACTTAGTTGAGATTTATAAAAGGTATTTAATAGAATAAACAACATGTGAAAAGAAAAAGTAAATTTATAAAAGGAGGTCATTGTGTTAGCGATTGAAGAGTGCAAAAGCTGTAAATCTGACAAATCTATCTAGTTTGACGATTTTGACTGGTGATGATACAGGTCAATTTGAAGCAATGAAATCACAATTTTTACATCAAATTCAGATATAATGCAGCAGATTTAAACATAGCTTATTTTGATATGAAAGAAGCTGTTTATCCAGATGTGGAGATCGATTTAGTGAGGTTTGCCCTTCTTTTCTGAAGAAGATCGTCATTTTGGATCATTTTTGGATGTGACAACAGCTAAAAAAGCACTATTTGACAGATGAGGAATTAAAATCTTTTTGAGCAATATTTGGAAAAATCCTGCAGATACGACAAAATTAGTCATTTTTGCAGAAGGAAGTTGGACAGCAAACGACGAATTGTAAAAGCTGACTCAAACAGGATGGCAAAGTGTTTTGAAGCAACTGAGCCTAAAGAACAAGAATTACGAACCTACTTTTAGTAAGCTGGCTCAGGAACAAGGATTAAATTTAGTTCACAAGTTTTCGAGGAGTTATTTGTCAAATCCGGCTTTTGATTTTAGTGAAATCAGCAAAAACCTAGCTTTTTAAAGAACTATAAAAAGATGGCATCATTACAAAGCGATGACATTGCTGAAGCAATTCCAAAAACTTTACAGGATAATATTTTTGATCTTACCCAGATGATTTTTGCATCAAAAGGTGGACGCAGCGAGAAGCTTGGTACGAGATTTGACTTTGCAAGGTGAAGATGAAATCAAGCTGATTGCGATTATGCTGGGACAGTTTTCGCATATTCACACAAGTGAAAATTCTCTTTGAAAATGGACGTAACGAAAGTCAGATTATAGCGGATTTGTCCAGTTATTTAGGGACGAAAAGGTGAATCCTTTTCAAATCAAATATGCTTTGCGTGATGCGCATTCTTTACAGCTTGATTTTTCTGAAAAAGCACTTGCTTGATTGAAACAGATTACCAAATCAAGTCTGGAGTTTATGAGAAAAGGTTACCTCTTTGACTTGGCTTTATTAAAGATTGCTACCCACAACTTATAAGCAAATAAGTTGAAAAATTTTGTTGGTCTACGTTATCATTTTCATATAAAATGAAAAAGGAGAACAAACCAATAGCAATTATTTTACCTGATCTACCTTATGCTTACGATGCTTTGGAACCATATATTGATGAAGAAACGATGCACTTGCATCATGACAAACACCACAATACTTATGTCAATAATGTAAATGCGGCTCTGGCAAAAACACCCTGAAAATTGGTGAGGATTTGGAGCAACTTTTTTTGTCAGATGTAGAAACGATTCAGCGGATATTCGTCAAGCTGTTATCAATAACGGTGGTGGTCATCTCAACCACGCGCTTTTCTGGGAATTGATGACGCAGAAAAGACAGAGCCATCAGCAACTTGGCAACAGACCTTGAAGCAACATTTGGTTCATTTGAGGATTTCAAAGCAGCATTTACAACAGCTGCGACAAGTCGCTTTGGTTCAGGTTGGGCTTGGCTCGTGGTCAGCAGACGGCAAATTAGAAGTGACTTCAACTGCTAACCAAGATACACCAATCTCTGAAGGAAAAACACCAATTTTGGGAATTGATGTTTGGGAACATGCCTACTATGTGAAATACCGCAATGTTCGTCCAGATTACATCAAAGCCTTCTTTTCAGTCATCAACTGGAACAAGGTCAATGAATTGTACGTAGCAAAAATAAGATGTGCAATGAGATAGAAAAAACGAATCTGATAAGGGTTCGTTTTTCTATGTATAATAAAATTACCTATAAATTTCTTCCAAATAAAACCAGATTTGTTGTTTGAGAAATTCAGAGAATGATCGTTTGTTCTATCAATCACGCCAAAAACGAGATAATGATTTTAAATAATAGCTCATAATCAATATTTTTCTCCGACAATAATAATTTTTCCTCCTTGTAAATACCTTATCATATGAGACAATCTTCTGATGAGCAAATCCTAAACAATCATTCAACGTTGTTTAACAGTTTATCTTTGTAGTAATGAAAGAATGATTTTTTCACAATGACACTCGTTACTTGTCCTTGCAAACCGTACTTCAAGATTTGCTATCTTTTTTGAGGTACGGAAGCTTTTTGCAGTGATTTTAAACAGGTTTCCCTGTTTTGTTTCAGTAACAGAAGTGTCAATGCTATTAATTTTACCGATAATAGTGATTGTCTGATTTCAATTTTTTTCTAAGATAAGTCAGGGAAGTTTGTCCCTTTTTAAATTGGTCATATAGGCTGAAGGCACGTAATGGGTGATAAGAACTTCTTTGTTTTCGTGATATCTGGATAGATCTGAGCAATTTCCGTTCCTTTGGGGGAGTAAAGACTTCCTTTGAGCGCACTGCTGATATGAAGAATCCCTGTTTCAGGGAGCAGTCAGTTGATTATTTTGATTGAGCATTGCTTGGTTCAGTGATTTTGCAAATCGGTAATTTTGGTCGAAAGGCTTGTTAACTGTTGGTCTGCTATTTGGATAAATTAGTATGCGAAAGTACCTCAATTTTAGTCGAAGACTATTATCATAGGTTGTTGCAGTTCCAGTACCAGCTTTTTGAATGTTTAGATTGGCTAGGAAGATTTGAGGTTGGATATATTCGTATTAATCTGAGATAGGTATTGATTTGTAGTTGACGGATCAGGTTTGACTTGATATTCATTTTTATATAGGTTAAAAGGTTGCTTGATGAGGATTATTTTGGGGCAAATTTTGAAGCGTTGCTAGAAATGGCATGATACAGTTCATGATAATCATTCATTTGTTTTGTTAATTCGTTCATTTGATCATCAATAGCAGCAATCGTATGGTTGGTTAAAGAAGCTGTTTACTAACTGAATTATTTTTGAAATGCCGATAGTTAAATCTTCTGATTGTTTGATAAAATTGTTAAATGTGTTGGCATAGCCAAACTCATCTTTGTCTGTAAAAAGATTTGTTCCCTACTGTAAACTGTTCTTTAATGTTTCTAATTCTGCTTTTTGGCGCTGGTAAGTGGCAAGTTGCGTTTCAATGGCTGTTTGTTGAGAAGCTTCCATATTTTTGTATATTGAACCAACAACTCTCCTTTGGTGACGGTCTTATTTTCAGCTAAATGATTGGTCAGAACCGTATTGTCACTGGTTGACTGAATCATGGCAATGACTTTCGTTGGTGTGATTTCGCCAATGGATTTGACAGTCTCTTTCTATGCCCGACAAAGGAAAAGAGGACAAGAAATAGAACGAAGATTGCCAAAGGCAGAATGAGAACAGTCGCAAAAGTTGTGAGTATCTTCGATGATAAAATTCTGCACTTTTTAAACAGATTGGGATTCATAATTTACTCCTTATTTATTAAATAGATGATAATAAAAACCTTTTTCTTCCCTATCAATTCAGTATGAGAACCAGTTTCAATCACTTTTTCCTTGGTCGAGGACAATAATCTGATTTGTACAGCTTTGAGATGCTGAGACGATGAGCAACAAAAATAATGGTTTTGTCGGGTAATTTCATGAGATTATCAATGACTTTTTCTCTGTTAAAACATCTAATCCACTCGTTGCTTCATCTAAAATGAGAATGGGAGATTTCGTCAGCAGAGCGCGTGCAAGTGCAATTCGTTGCTTTTTGTCCACCAGATAATCCAGCTCCGTCAGACAATTCTGTCTGGTATCCCAGAGCATTTGTTCAATGTCTGAGCGAGTTTCTGCAATTTCACAAGCTACGAAGAATGTCTGATTGAAAACTGCTTGATTGGCTCCTAATGTGAGGTTTTCTAGAATGGATCCGCTAAAGATGTAAGCTTGCTAGGGTAGATAATTGATGTATTGACGAAGAACTTTCCCTGTCAATTGTCTTGAGGTCATTTCCATTGAGGCGGATTTGCCCTTGATAAAGGCTCATAAAAATGAACAATCATCTTAGCAAGTGTTGTTTTGCCCGAACCACTGATGCCAAACAAGACTAATTTATCTCCCTTCTTGATAGTCAAACTAATATCTGATAAAAGTATCTCGTCCATAGCCGTATTTATAGGAAACGTTATGGAAAAGTAATGTCTCCAGCTAAGAATCTTTTCCGTAAGGACTTGCTTGGTTTTGAATTCAGATTCTACCAGATAAACTTCATTCAGTCGATGATTGGCAACTTTGGCTGATTGCAGTTTGGTTTGAAGTTGATGATACTTTCAAGTGGACTTGCAGAAATACGAAAGGAGTGCATTGAAAGTAATCAATTGCCCAATCGAAATTTTTGAGACATGACTAAAGAAGCTCAAACCAGAGAATGATCACATTCAAAAATAAATTGTGCTCCTTGTTTGAGTGCTGTCTGCATAATAGAATATTTACTTAACTTGAAAGTCTTATCAGATAATCAACAAACTCGCTATCAATCTTCTGGTAACGACTTTCTTCGCTGGTTAAGGATTTAATGGTTTCAATTCCATTGATATCTTCGATAATGGCAGAATTTATCATAGCATTGCTTTTGCATAACATCGTTGTTCATTTTTCAAAAAGGCTTCATAAAAGCAAAAATAATGAGAGCGTGAGATAGGAATTGCGCAAGGTGAGTAAAAAGAGATTGGCGTTTGCGGTAAAGAACACTGCCGACAATCATCACAATGGACAAATCAAGAAAGAGACAGGATAGTTGAAGCTAGAGCATCAATAATGGAGTTGGCATCTGTAAGAGCGAAATAATCTCCCAGTGCGTCTCGTCGCAAAAAAAGGACATTGGTAATTCAAAAAAATATGCCGAATATAAGACAAAATCACATCAATTGTTAATCGTTGACTGAGCACTGTTAGCAGGTAGCTCTTGAAAAACTCATCATTTGCTGTAAGATGTAGGCAATGATATCGAGTGAAATAATCCCAAGAGTTGATTTCATCCGATTTGGGATGTATTCGTCAAAAACACCTTTGCAGATAATAGGAGCCCACAATGTTGATGAGGGTCACGATCAAACTAGCTAAGACAATATAAAAATCAAAGAACGCTGTTTAAAGATGAGTGGTAAAAAGGCTAACAAGCCCGTCCTTCTTATCATATAAGGTTTATAGCTAGGTTTCGGTGCGAGAAAGATAGCAACACCAGTCCAATCTTTTGCAAATTGTTCTTTGCTAATTTTGAGTTATTTTGACAGTTGGATCAGGATCACCGATAAGCAAATGCTTTTTCTCGTTTTTATAAACGACATATAATAGTGCTGAAGGTTGCCGTTTTTGTTGATATGTACGATGAAAGGATAGGGAAGCTCTTCTGTATCAAACAATGTCATATCTGCTTGGATTGGTCGGTTTCAAAGCCCATTTTCTTTGCTGCTTTGACAATTCCAAGTGCAGTTGTCCCTTCTTTGTCTGTCTTTGCGAGCTCTCTCAGAGTGTGCTAAAGAATAATTTGAACCATAGTATCTAGCAATGGAAGCCAGAGCAGCAATACCACAATCTCTAGCATCTATTTGCGGCACAAACGATTTTTAAAATTCACTATAATATTTTCCTTTCGTCTTATACTGTTATTTTCTCTCAATTGTCAAGTCAAGTGCAACAAAGTTGTTCCTCTGATTAAGTGAGTATCTTTCAAGCTGTTTGAGTTAGCTCAAACAGCTTTTTTGCGGACTGATAGCCATGGATTCGTCTAGGTCTTTCATTGATAGCCTTTGTATAGTCCTCTAAAAGTGTCGGATTTAGTTTTTTTAGTGAGGATCCTTTGGGAATGAACTCTCTTAATAATCCATTGAAATTCTCATTTGTGCCTCGTTCATAAGATGAATAGGCATGTGCAAAATAAACATCTAATCCCTCTATCTTACTCAATGATGAAAATTCGTTTCCATTATCTGCAGTTATGGACTTAATGGGATAAAGTTTCATACACTCTAAGACTGCTTGATTGACATACTCTGCTTTCTTTTCCACGAGTTTCTTTGTGACAGCATAGCGTGTTTGTCGTTCTACCAATGTTAAAATAGAAGGTTCTCCTATTGTCTTTCCACCCAGAACAGAATCGATTTCCCAATCTCCAAAACGAGAACGATTATTAATCTCTTCTGGTCTTTCTTCAATTGACTTTCCTAGATGTTTCTTGGTAGAGGGACGCTTGTTAAATTTCTTACGGATCCGCACTGCTCTTGGTAAATCAATAACCTTAATCTCTAACAAACCTTGATGGATATAGTTATAGAGCGTCTTGGTTGAAGGAACAACTGCATCTACATGTTGGAGTCTATAGGTATGAACAAAGGTATCCACGCTATGCACCCTTGGTTTCTCTCTCATCGCTTCTATAAATTTTGTCAGAAAATCGTTCGATACACGATCCAGTTTTAGATAATAGCTGGTTTCTCTAGCATCCCGATAACGGTTATGGGCAGCATCTGCATAATAGTGTTGGTAGTAGACCTTCTGCCCATTGACTTTTTTCAATTGTGTTATGGAACCACGATTAATTTCACGAGTAATAGTAGAGCGATTTCTCCCCAGTCTACGAGCAATTTCAGCAGGTTTGAGTCCTACGCTTAAATAAGCTTCAATTTCTCCTCGCTCAGCTTCAGATAAGTGCTTGTAGGATTGATTTGTGGTAGAATAATTTGTGGACATGTTCATCTTCCTTTATACTGTTTTTCGCAACTCTAGTATATCAGATGAACATGTCTTTCTGTGTTGCACTTCATTTTACAACAGGGCTACTGTTATTTTCTCAAAAATAAAAAGAAAAACAACACTCCGAATCTTAAATGGCCGTTCTGATGTCTTAAATGATTAAAAATACCATTCAAGATGTCAAAGCTACCATTCAGGCTTATTTTTAAATTAACTAAATTGTTACTTTTATACTGTATATATACAATAAAGGAAGTTGAAAATAGTTAATGATTCTGTTTATCATATCTTGTCATTTTTCATTCTTCCTATATAATGAGGTATATAAGTTAGGAGAGTGCATGAGTAAAAGACAATAATTCCTTGTTTGATTGGTTGCTTTATGATGTGTTGCGTGTTGGTGTTAAGTGCTGTGCACTTTGGGCAAGCTAGAAAGCCACATCATACGAAGGTAGCTAAAAGTTACACAGTTAGTCAAGAAAAGAAAAAAAGTCCGTCAAAAGAGTCGAAAACCAGCAACTACTCGTGTTCCAACAAAAAGTATGGAAGAAAAAGCAGAAGGTCATGGAAGCTGATTTGCCGGTAATGGGAGCTTATGGTTTGTATTATGATTATGCCAATCTAAATTTGGTTCAAGTTGTACAGGCGTATCTAGATGAGATGGGAATAGATCATTCGCAGGTTGCATTTTCTTATAAGGATTTAACGAGTGGGCAAACCTATGCTATGAATGAGACGCAGCCGATGACAGCAGGCTCAACCTACAAATTGCCATTAAATATGTTGGTCGTTGATGAGGTAGAAAAGGGAAATTTATCACTAACCGAGCGGTTTGATATTACACATACTCGCTATGAATATATCAGTGAACACAATAATTACGTAGCGGCATTTAATGGGGAAATGAACATTCCTGAGATGCAGGAATACTCTCTCTATTCTGAAAATACACCTGCTTATGCTTTTAGCGGAACGCTTTAGGTGGCTGATAAAAGCCTATACGATGTATCAGCGCTATGGAAAAGGGAAAGGGGCGAGATTAAGACAATCAACCAACAGAATCAAACAACGACGGTTATTATATTTCAGGTATTGGATTATCTTTGGAAACATCAGGAAAAATATAAAGATATTTTTGTATTATATCGGTGAGTCTTTTCCAAATGAATACTATAAACGATATGTGAGAGACATTCCAATCTACCAAAAAGCCAGGTTATGTTGCAGAGGCATTAAATGTAGACGTAGTTGTGTGTGAGGAAAAGCCTTATTTGATTGCCCTTTATACAGCAGGACTGGGAGGAACGACTTCAGAGAGTGATGAAATCAGCGGTGTTGGTATTACGCAAGTTGGGCAATTGGCCTATGTCATCAATGAATGGCATCGAGTGAATATGAATTAAGATACATATATTTATGTGTCAAGGACACGTTGTAAAAAGAACAAATTTCAGAAAAATGTAAGGGCTCTCTTTAAGATTGAAGCCCTTTTGTGTTATAATAAAGAGCAGAATGTAAAAAGGATCACAAGGATATCATGATTAACAAAGAGCATTATCGTTACATTAGGGAACATCCTGCTTTTTGAAAAATTTACCAGTTGAATATTTTTGATAAAATAGCGGTTGAGATTCAATTTCGTAAAGTACCAAAAGGACAAATTATTTTCTTTTCTGGAGACAAACGAGAGCGACTTTTTTTGATTTATAAAGGCTATGTTCGGATTGAACAGTACGACCAGACAGATTCATTTAATTACATTGATTATGTGAAAAGAAAATACCATGTTTCCTTATGGTGGTATGTTTGAAGATAAAGATTATCATTATTCTGGGATTTCTGTGACGGATTTAGAATACTTTTTCGATTCCTGTTGACTTGTATGAATATTATTCTAAAGCAAACTATAAAGCAAACGTTATTCATTACACATAAGTTATCAGAATATTTTGCGTTTCCATGAATTACGCTTTGCGAAATTCTGTTTTTAGCGAGTGCGACAGAGCGAGTTATCCAAGCGATTTCTATCTTGTGTATTGATTTTTGCCAAGATAGAGATGATATTCCTTTTGCACTTAGTATGAAAGAACTAGCTAAACTAGGTGCAACTACTCGTGAAACAGTTAATCAAGTGTTGAAAAATTAACAGAAGAAAACATTATTCAATATAAACGAAAGAAACTAGTCTTTTTGGATAAAGAATACTTTTTAAAATATTTTTGAAGATATGTAATGCAAAAGAGGGCGAAAATTGTAGTGAAAAACGCAATTTCTTGTCCTCTTTTTCATTTAGAAAAATATGAGCTTTAAGAATTTGATTTATTTCTAAAAATAATTATTCATAAAACCAATAAAATGAATAGAATATTTATAGTAAGCGTTTTTATTTTGGGAAAAATATCTAGAATTTATTTTAAAAAGCAAAAGGATTTGGCGTTTTGAATGTACAATTGATTGTGAAAGCGCAAACAAAAGATATTACAATATAACATGTAAATAGAGCTTAAGGAAACTTAAGTCACAAAGAAAAAGAGGAGGACATAAGATGTCTACACATCCTATTCATGTTTTTCTCAGAAATAGGAAAAACTGGAAAAAGTTATGCTGCATCGTCCTGGTAAAGAGTTGGAAAAACTTGATGCCAGACCATTTGGAACGTCTGCTTTTTGACGATATTCCATTTTTGGAAGACGCTCAAAAAGAACATGATGCTTTTGCAGATGCTCTTCGTAAAGAAGGTATTGAAGTTCTTTATCTTGAAAAAGTTGAGCGCTGAATCATTGACTTCTCCAGAAATTCGTAATGAATTTATTAAAGAATATCTTGACGAAGCAAATATTCATGGGGCACAAACAAAAGTTGCTATTCGCGACATTCTTCATGGTATAGAAGACAACCTTGAACTGGTTGAAAAGACAATGGCAGGTTTCCAAAAAGCAGAATTGCCAGAAATTCCTGAAGAAGCTAAAGGCTTGACAGACTTGGTAGAATCCGACTATCCATTTGCGATTGACCCAATGCCAAACCTTTACTTCACACGTGACCCATTTGCTACAATTGGTAATGCGGTGTCATTGAACCACATGTACTCAGATACACGTAATCGTGAAACACTTTATGGTAAATACATTTTTAAATACCACCCAGTATATGGTGGCAATGTTGACTTGGTTTATAACCGTGAAGAAACAACTCTGTATCGAAGGTGGAGATGAACTCGTTCTTTCTAAAAGATGTCCTTGCAGTAGGTATTTCACAACGGACAGACGCAGCATCTATTGAAAAACTTTTGGTTAATATCTTCAAGAAGAATGTTGGCTTCAAGAAAGTGATTGCATTTGAATTTGCTAATAATCGTAAATTCATGCACTTAGATACAGTCTTCACAATGGTTGACTATGACAAGTTCACGATTCACCCAGAAATTGAAGGCGACCTTCGCGTTTACTCTATTACTTATGAAAATGAAAAACTTCATATTGCAGAAGAAAAAGGTGATTTAGCAGAATTGCTTGCTAAGAATCTTGGTATTGATAAAGTTCATTTGATTCGTTGCGGTGGTGGAAATACTGTTGCTGCTGCTCGTGAACAATGGAACGACGGTTCAAATACCTCTACAATTGCACCAGGCGTGGTAGTGGTATATGACCGTAACGTTGTTACAAATAAGATTCTTGAAGAATATGGACTTCGTTTGATTAAGATTCGCGGAAGTGAATTGGTTCGCGGTCGTGGTGGACCTCGTTGTATGTCAATGCCATTTTGAACGTGAAGAACTTTAAGATTAGAAAGAGGAAATAATAGAATGACAAACTCAGTGTTCCAGGACGTAGCTTCTTGGCAGAAAAAAAGATTTTACACGTGCAGAATTAGAATATCTTATCGGTTTAGCAGCTCATTTGAAAGATTTGAAAAAGCGCAATATTGAACATCACTATCTAGCAGGTAAAAATATTGCTCTCTTGTTTGAAAAACTTCAACTCGTACTCGTGCAGCTTTCACAACGGCAGCAATTGATCTTGGTGCTCATCCAGAATACTTAGGAGCTAACGACATCCAACTTGCAAGAAAGAATCTACTGAAGATACTGCTAAAGTATTGGGACGTATGTTTGATGGAATTGAATTCCGCGGATTCAGCCAACGCATGGTAGAAGAATTAGCAGAATTCTCAGGTGTTCCCTGTATGGAATGGTTTGACAGACGAATGGCATCCAACTCAAAATGTTAGCTGACTATTTGACAGTTCAAGAAAACTTTGGTCGTTTGGAAGGCTTGACTCTTGTCTACTGTGGTGACGGACGCAATAACGTTGCAAACAGCCTCTTGTAACAGGTGCTATCCTAGGTGTGAATGTGCACATCTTCTCTCCAAAAGAACTCTTCCCAGCTGAAGATGTCGTGAAATTGGCAGAAGGATATGCGAAAAGAAAGTGGCGCACATGTCTTAATTACTGACAATGCAGATGAAGCTGTTAAAGGTGCAGATGTCCTTTACACAGACGTTTGGGTATCTATGGGTGAAGAAGACAAATTCGCAGAACGTGTAGCCCTTTTGAAACCTTACCAAGTAAATATGGACTTGATTAAGAAAGCTGACAATGAAGATTTGATCTTCTTGCACTGCTTACCAGCTTTCCATGATACAAATACTGTCTATGGTAAAGACGTTGCTGAAAAATTCGGCGTGAAAGAAATGGAAGTAACTGACGAAGTATTCCGCAGCAAATACGCTCGCCAATTTGACCAAGCTGAAAACCGTATGCATACTATTAAAGCAGTTATGGCAGCAACTCTTGGTAACCTTTATATTCCAAAAGTATAATTTAAAACCAAAACCGTTTACCAACAGCTATGAGGGCTGCGACTAATAGCTTTAGTCCAGTCCCTCATTTTTGATAGTGCTCGTTTCTATTGTTATTACTAAATACTAAAAATAGAAACTATAATACAAGAATAACTCTAAGGAGGCTCATTATTTATGGCAAATCGTAAAATCGTTGTGGCTTTGGGAGGGAATGCCATCCTTTCATCTGATCCGTCAGCAAAAGCACAACAAGAAGCATTAGCAGAAACAGCAAGTCATCTTGTAAAATTGATTAAAAAAATGGTGATGACTTGATTATCACTCACGGAAATGGACCGCAAGTTGGAAATCTTTTGTTTGCAACATTTAGCAGCAGATTCTGAAAAATCCAGCATTTCCGTTAGATTCGCTTGTTGCAATGACAGAAGGAAGTATCGGCTACTGGTTGCAAAAATGCTCTTCAAAATGCTTTACGTGAAGAAGGTATTGAAAAAGAAGTGGCTTCTGTTGTGACACAAGTCGTGGTTGACAAAAATGACCCAGCTTTCACAAATTTGAGCAAACCAATCGGACCATTCTACACAGAAGAAGAAGCAAAGCAGAAGCTGAAAAAGAGCGGAGCTACTTTCAAAGAGGATGCTGGACGTGGCTGGAGAAAAGTAGTTGCGTCACCAAAACCAGTTGGAATCAAAGAAAATTGAAACCATTCGTACACTCATCAATGCAGGACACGTTGTTGTGGCTGCTGGTGGTGGCGGTATTCCCGTCATCAAGGAAGACAATGGTCATCTTGCAGGCGTAGAAGCAGTAATTGACAAAGACTTTGCTTCACAATGTTTGGCTGGAATTGGTCGAAGCAGATCTCTTCATCGTTTTGACCGGTGTAGATTATGTCTATGTCAACTCACAATAAACCAGATCAAGCCAAGTTAGAGCGTGTCAATGTAGCTCAATTAGAAGAATACATCAAGCAAGAACAGTTTGCACCAGGAAGTATGTTGCCTCAAAGTGCAAGCAGCTATTGCCTTTGTAAATGATCGACCAGAAGGCGAAGCTGTCATTACTTCTCTTGAAAAACTTAGGTGCTTTAATTGAGTCTGAAAGCGGAACGATTATTGAAAAAGGGATAACAGAGTGTTATCATTTATAGGGTTTAAGACTGTAATAAAACTTTTTAAAAACAATGTTGGTGTTTCCTATTTTTAGATTTGCTTTCTTTTTGATCTATTTTTACTGTTGTGAAAATGATAATTGTTTTTGAAAAATGACTAGTTTTTCCAGATGAATATGTTAAAATATAGTCAAAGGAAGCGCTTTCTGAAAAATGGGATTCGGTTAAATTTTACAATTTGTTACATTTAGGAGGAAAACAAATGAGTGAAAAACAAAAAGGGTTTAAGATGCCGTCATCTTATACCGTTTTGATGATTATCATTGCTATTATGGCAGTATTGACCTGGATTATTCCAGCTGGTCAATATGATGCTGATAAGTCTGGTAATCTAATTACAGGAACTTACAAGACTGTTGCTCAAAAATCCACAAGGGATTTGGGATGTCTTAATGGCTCCGATTCGTGCTATGCTTGGTAAAAGAACCTACTAAAAGCAGCGATTGATGTTGCCTTCTTTATCTTGATGGTTGGTGGTTTCCCTTGGGTTGTCAATGAAACAGGTGCTTTGGATGTAGGGATTGCTTCTATTGTCAAAAAGTACAAAAGGCCGCGAAAAGATGTTGATTGTCGTTTTAATGCCTTTGTTTGCTCTTGGTGGCTCAACTTATGGTATGGGCGAAGAAACTATGGCTTTCTATCCACTTCTTGTGCCAGTTATGATGGCAGTAGGATTTGATAGTTTGACTGCGGTAGCTATTATCCTTCTTGGTTCTCAAATTGGATGTTTGGCTTCTACTCAAACCCATTTGCTACAGGTATAGCTTCTGCGACAGCAGGTGTGGGTACTGAGTGACGGTATCGTTCTTCGGTTAATCTTCTTTGTTGTGATGACAGCACTTGGTACGTATTTCGTTTATCGTTATGCGGATAAGATTCAAAAAGATCCGACAAAATCTTTGGTTTATAGCCATCGAGAAGAAGATTTTGAAACACTTTAATGTAGATGCAGTTGCTAATGTAGAATCTACTCTTTAGCAAGAAAACAAAAACAAGTGTTGGTACTCTTTGTCTTGACCTTTGTTCTATGATTATGAGTTTCATTCCGTGGACGGATTTGAACGTAAATGTCTTTGAAAACTTCAACAAATGGTTGGTTGGCATTCCTGTAATTGGTAAAATTGTAGGGTACATCAACTTCTGCATTAGGGTACTTGGTACTTCCCAGAAGGAGCAATGCTTTTTGCAGTTATGGGTATTATCATTGGTTTTGTTTACCGCATGAAAGAAGATCGCTTCATCACTGTATTTATCAATGGTGCAGCTGATTTGCTTGGTGTTGCACTTATCGTAGCTGTTGCTCGTGGTATTCAAGTCATCATGAACGATGGTATGATTACGGCTACAATCCTTCACTGGGGTGAAGTAGGACTCAAGGGTCTATCATCTCAAGTATTTATCGTATTGACTTATATTTTCTATCTGCCAATGTCATTCCTTATCCCATCAACATCTGGTCTTGCCAGTGCAACAATGGGTATCATGGCACCTCTTGGAAAATTCGTCAACGTTCCAGCAAGCTTGATTATCACTGCTTACCAATCTGCTTCTGGTCTTTTGAACCTTGTTACTCCAACATCTGGTATCGTTATGGGAGCACTTGCTCTTGGACGTATTGATTTGGGTACTTGGTGGAAATTCGTTGCAAAAATTGGTTGCAGGAATCTTTTGTAGTAAGTATTCTACTCTTATTTTAGGAACGTTCTTATAATAGGAAAAATAACGAGGTGTTCTTTATGAAACAATTTTTAACCGAAGAAATTAAGTCTGATTATTTAGAATCGCTGAAAAACAATCGTTTCCTACCCATCAGTTCTTAATGAAGGAGAAAAGCGGAACACCTTTTCGGACAATCTATTCAAAACGTCTTAGAAAAATGCTAGAGATCACTAGGAGTTTAGGTTTTAAACTACATTGATCCTCAAGGCTATTATGGATATGCAGAAATCGGTCAGGAGAAGAACTCCTGGCCGTTCTCTGCCATTTAGACGTTGTTCCTGCGGGAGATTTGTCTGATTGGGAAACTCCTCCATTTGAAGCAACTATAAAAGATGGTTGGATACATGGACGTGGGGTGCAAGATGATAAAGGTCCGTCCCTAGCTGCACTTTATGCTGTTAAAGCACTGATGGATGCGGGTGTGACATTTAACAAGCGGATTCGTTTTATCTATGGTACAGACGAAGAAACACTGTGGCGCTGTATGGCTCGTTACAATGAGCTAGAAGAAACAGCAACACTTGGTTTTGCGCCTGACTCATCTTTTTCCATTAACCTATGCTGAAAAAGGATTTGCTGCAAATTAAATTGCATGGTCCTGGTTCGCAAGAACTTGCTATCGAGGCAGGAGAAGCCTTTAATGTTGTACCTGCAAAAGCAAGCTATACGGGAAATTTAGCAGATTCGTTAGAAGCAGAGTTAAAAAAAGCTACATTTGAATATGAACGGTCAGGCGATACAGTCACTGTCATCGGTGTTCCTAAGCATTCAAAAGATGCGGCTGAAAGGAGTGAACGCCATTGTACGTTTGACTACAGGACTAAATCCGCTTGTTCAACACTCTGCCATTCAATTTATCGCTGAAGTAGTTGGGGAAGATGCCACAGGCAGCCGCTTGTTTGGTGAAATTTCAGATGAGCCTTCAGGAACCTTGTCCTTCAATATCTCTGGATTAACCATAAATCCAGACAAGTCTGAAATTCGGATTGACATGCGGATTCCAGTTCTTGCAGACAAAAATAAATTAGTACAAGAATTAAGCCAAATTGCTGAAAAATATCAATTGCATTATGAAGAGTTTGACTATCTTGCACCATTATATGTGCCGCTTGATAGTGAATTGGTCAGTACGTTAATGGCTGTCTATAAAGAAAAACCAATGATGACAATCCTGCTGTGTCCTCTGGTGAGTGCTACATTTGCTCGCACCATGCCAAATTGCGTGGCCTTTGGCGCACTTTTCCCTGGTGCTTGCAAACAGAACATCAAGCTAATGAACGAACTGTGATTGAGGATTTGTATAAAAGCAATGGATATCTATGCTGAAAACGATTTATCGCTTAGCTGTAGAATAGTTAGAAGAAAGTAGAAGTGAGAATGAACTTGTAAATTGTACAAGAATTTATTTTTTTCGCCCTGCTAGCAGTCAATCATTAAGACAATACGGTATTACTAACTAAAATAAAGCTACGACTGGATAAAAATCCAGCCATAGCTTTTTAATTTTTACTAAAAAGAATGGAGGTGCAAACTGTTTTAATTTGTTAAAACAATCTTGCGCTTTTTGATTGTCCTCGCAGATAATCAAGCAGACATCATCACCGCAGACTGTCGCAATAATTTTCGGAAAAATTCTAAAGCATCTAAGATAGAGCCGAATGATTGTGCCAAACCAGGGAGTGTTTTCATGACGACTTGGTTTTGAACAGGACGCAGCATAATCAAGGCATCTTCCATATAGAGGCGCAGCCGTTTTTCCCAGCGTGAAGGTGCCATGCTATTGATAATGTAATAAGAAATATCTGCCTCGTGTACTTTTACTAAGTTCAAAGCTTTAATGTCTCGAGAAAGTGTGGATTGCGTCACTGTAACGCCATTTGCTGAAAGCAAATCTTGTAATTCTTTGTTGTGTGTGAATTTTTTTCTCTAGGACAAGCGAGCGAATGAGTCGATGACGACTTTCAATTTTATTCATATTTCACCTATTATTTTTATAAACATGGCATCGCCAAAACTGAAAAAGCGATATTTTTCATCAATGGCATGCTGATAAGCAGAGCACTAATTTTCTGCCCGCAAATGCTGAGACGAGCATGACAAGAGTGGACTTAGGTAAGTGGAAATTGGTAGAAAAGGCATCTACTATTTTCCAATCATAACCCAGGTTTGATAAAGATATTGGTCCAGCCGGAGTCAGCTTTGATTTTCCCATTAAATTTTGAACCGATTGTCTCCAGTGTACGGATAGAAGTTGTTCCAACTGCAATGACACGATGTCCACTAGCTTTGACTTGTCGAAGCGTGTTAGCTGCCTCTTCAGACAATGTATAGAATTCTGAGTGCATTTCGTGTTCGTCTATATTATCTACAGAGACAGGACGAAAGGTTCCTAGCCCGACATGAAGCGTCAGATAGACTAATTGCACACCTTTGGCTTCAATCTGAGCCAGCAGCTCTTTGGTAAAATGAAGCCCGGCAGTAGGAGCAGCAGCTGAGCCATTTTCTTTAGCATAAACAGTCTGATAGCGCTCACGGTCTTTTAGCTTTTCATGAATATAAAGGCGGTAATGGCATTTCGCCCAGACTTTCAAGCACTTCTAAGAAAATGCCTTGGTAATGGAAACGTACAATTCGTCCGCCGTGTTCTAATTCTTCTAAGACAGTTGCAGTCAATCGTCCATCGCCAAAAAGAAATAGCAGCTCCGACTTTTTAAACGTTTGGCTGGCTTTCACTAGCACTTCCCAATCATCCCTGCGATGTTTTTCAACAGTAGTAATTCAACATGTCCGCCTGTTTCAGGTTTTTTCACCATGAAGGCGTGCTGGTAAAGACGCGCGTATCATTCATAACCAAAGCGTCTCCGGGATTTAATTGGTCGATAATGGCATCAAAGTGAGTATCTTCCATTTGACCAGTTTCGTGATTGACTACTAAAAGGCGGGAAGCATCTCGCTTTTTTAAAAGGTGTTTGTGCGATTAACTCTTCTGGTAAATGAAAAGTCAAAATCAGCAGTATTCATATATTCTCCTTAGGCTGTAAATAAAAATCCATAACGAATAACAAGAAGCAACAAGTGGCAGGCACATGAGTAAAATACCTAAAATCAGTAAGGTATAATGCCACAGTCGCTTGGTTTTGAGAAGGAGTGCAGTTATGACAAAAAGCAACTCCTAACAAAAATAAACAGAATAAATAGACTAACATTCTTCTATTATAACACGATTTTTCTTGCAAACAAAGCTCGTATTCTTTAAAAAGGAATAAATTCTCTTGACAAAAAAATTGGTCTATACTATATAATGTAATTAAATAAGGAAAAAGGAGCTTAGCGATGAGAATTATTCAAGTGGAAAATCAAGTAGACGGTGGTAGAGTAGCTTTTTGAATTATTAAAAGAAAAATTAGCGAAAGGAGCTAAAACGTTAGACTTTAGCGACAGGTAGCAGTCCTTTGAGTTTTTACGAGCAAATTGTTGAAAGTGATCTTGACTTGACAGATTTAACAAGTGTGAATTTGGACGAGTACATCAGGGCTAAGTGGAGAAAAATCCTCAGTCATATCGCTATTTCATGCAGGAGCATTTGTTTGATAAAAAGCCATTTTAAGGGAAAGCTTCTTGCCAAATGGTGTTGCAGAAAATGCGGAAGCGGAAATCAAACGCTACAATCACGTTCTGGCAGAGCATCCTGTTGATTTGCAAATTTTAGGGAATTGGCACAAATGGTCATATTGGTTTTAATGAGCCAGGGAACTAGTTTTGACAGTACGGTTCATGTAGTGGATTTGGAGCAATCAACCATTGAAGCCAATGCTCGTTTCTTTGACAGGATAGAAGATGTGCCAACTCAAGCTTACTCAATGGGCATTCAAAATATTCTCAATGCAAAAGTCCATTATTTTTATTTGCTTATGGTGCCTCAAAAAGCAAAAGCGATTGCAGGAACAGTAGAAGGATCGATTACAGAGGAATTGCCAGGCAGCGCCCTTCAAAAACATGAAGATGTTGTGATTATTGCAGATAAGGAAGCCTTAAGTCTATTGAAAAATAAGAATCTATTTCCTATCTAATTTTTAGGTAGGTTTTTTTGGTATTTTGAAAAAGTTTGTTATCTTAATAAAAAGTATGTTATACTAGAAACCGAGTGAAAACTTAGGAGGATTCTAGTGAAAAAGCTATTAGCTATTGTTTGTTTTTTGGCATTGTGTTGGGAGTAACTTCTATTCATGCGGACGAGTTAGTTGATATGGCACAAAAATGTATCCAAACGAGAAGATCAATCCAATCAATCGACTCCCAAATCGTCCTTGATTGTAGATGCTAATACGGGAAATATCTCTTTGGCAAGACAATATTGATGAAGTTCGTGATCCTGCTAGTATGAGCAAATTGATGACATTGTATTTGGTATTTGAAGCGATTCAGCAAGGAAAATTAAATGAAAATACAATTATCAAAAGCAAACACCACGTGATGAAGCAATTGCAAAAATTTACGAAATTTCCAACAATAAAATTGTGGCGGGAGTAGATTATACTGTTTCTGAATTGATTACGATGACAGCTGTTCCATCTTCAAATGCGACAACTGTCATGTTAGCCAATTATTTATCTAATAATGATCCAGATACATTTTTGGATATGATGAATGCCAAAGGCAAAAGAATTGGGTATGACCAATACAAAATGGTTCAATGCTAGCGGAGCTGCAGCTGTTTCTTTCAAAAGGCTTGTATACTCCACAACGGTATGATAACAATGCAGCCAATCAGACAACAGCGCGGATTTAGCCATTTTTAGGATACCATTTCGTCAAGCACTATCCAAATATTTTTAAATTACACCAATAAACCAGTCGTAACGGTGAAAAAGGGAACGCTGTATGAAGAAACCTTTGAAACCTATAATTACTCACTTCCCGGTGCCAAATATGGCATTGAAAGGCGTCGAAGGTTTAAAGACAGGGTCAAGTCCACGAGGAGCCTTTAATTACATCGCAACGATTAAACGAGGTAATCAGCGTTTTGATTAGTGTTGTCATGGGAGTTGGAAATTGGGCGATCAAGATGGAGAATATTATCGTCACCCATTTGGGAATGCTTTTGATCGAAAAAGCCTATGCTGATTATGAATATAAAAAGTTTTTAATGCTGGTAGCGAAAAATCAATGGAAAAGACCTATAAATTATCAAAAGATTTATATGCCACAGTGAAAAAAGGAACTGCAGCAAAAACGGTTGTGGAAAATGGAGATTGAAAAACGAGAATGGTTTGGAACAACTTTCTTCGCTCATTTCGAACGGAGAACATGTTACAGAAAAAGGAAGAACAACTAAAAACAGTACAGCTAAATCAACTGTAAAAACTACAACAGCAAAATCTAGCGGAAAAAGTTTGAAGCAACTCTTCTTAGATTATCACATTCTGGTCAGCAGTTCCGTTGCTCATTCTTTTTGCTCATTGTCGTTTTTGAAGCAACGAAAACGTAAGCAAAAGAAAAACAGCGTACAACTAACGATACACAGCTATCTCGTCGTCAGAAACGTTAATCACTCATTGCAGAATAAAGCCTCGATTGATTTATCCAATCAGGGCTTTGTCACCCTTTTTAGGAGAAGGAAAATCATGTTTAAGAAATTTCATAATAGCTATTTCGCTTATTTTTTTAATGTATAATTTTATTTTTATCGTACTCATTGTTTTTCAACTTTAATTTCTGTTTATATGTTGGATAAAGGGTACTCAGCTAGTCAAGTTTCATTTGTTGTTTCTGCTTCGTTCTTTTCTTCTATGATTGTGCAGCCTATTATGGGTGTTTTTAAATGATATGATTGGCATTAAAAAGTAACCATTTATAGTTTCCTTCTGATTATTGTGGGGGCAATCTTTTTTATGCAAGCCAATAATCTTTTACTGCTGACGATTTGGTATAGTGCTGTTTTAATGTTGGTAAATGGTGTCAACCCTGTTATGGATGTGCTGGCGGCTCAAAGTCCTTATACTTATGGGAAAAATCCGTATCTGGGGCACTTTTGTTATGCAATGGGTTCACAATTGGCAAGCTTGATTTATAAATTCATCTTCCTCAAGCAATTTTTCATTGTGTTTATCGGCATGATGTGTGTAGTATTCTTGGAGTGCTAGGATTGATCCGAAACACGATCAACCTCGCAAAAAGACTAAACAAACGAAAATGATTCCTATATTGGACAGATTTTTAAAAATAAAACATATTTGTTTTACCTCGTTATTGTAGCGCTCTATTCTGGAGTGGGAAAATACAGGGCATACTTATATTCCTTCTATGTTAGGAGCATCAGCGGTTTAAGTGTCAATATGGCAACAACTGTGGTAGCTATTTCTGTGATTTGTGAGTCGCCCTTAATTTTCTTTTCTTATCTTTTTATGGATAAGATTCCAATTAAAAATTGCTCTACATTCCTTTGGGAATTTTTGCTTTTACAGTATGTAATTTATGGGTTGGATTTGGGGCTTACTCCAAGATTCTCTTGACTTTGATGTCCAAAGCTACTGCCACAGGCATGTTGCGATTATGGTGACCCTGAAGATTGTTGCTAACTTAGTAGATGAGAAATATCTGGTGACAGCCATTGCACTTGTTCAAACAGCGCGAAATTTGGGAACCATTCTGATTCAGAATATTGCAGGCGATTTGATAGACCAGTCTGGCTATGAAATGATGAGCTTTTTTCTTAGCTGGTGTAATGATGCTGTTATTATTCTTGTGGCGTTTTTAAAAAAATTCCAGAGCGAAAAGAATCAAAACTTATTTGGCTAAAAGCAGGAGACGTGTAAAAAGCTGGGACGAAAGCCTCCAGCTTCATGGCATATTGTATAATAAAGCAATGATACAGTAGTAGTTGTCAGATAGGACTTGTGAAGCAAGTCTTAACGTTGTTTTGCTTCTAGCTTGAAAAGCACTTTTGACAAAAAACGTCGTTTGCGTCATTCCCACTTTGACAGTCTGAGAGATTATTAGTACTTTTACGGGTGAAACAGAATTAAAAAATTTTTCAAATTTTAGTTCTGTTTCACTCTTTATTTTTACTCGTTTGTTTTTCCTAAATAGAAAGAGGACACACAGGCAATCAGGCTGATACATCCATAAATGACTAAAAACGAAAGTGCAATATTAAAAAGGTTTGATACCAAGTAGAAAAGTCCTGTTTTAAAACACACGTCTATAAAACCAGCAAAGATAAAAAGTAGAAACTTTCTTTCTGAAAGAAAAGAGGCAAGCTAAAAAGGAAAAGAAGAGGAAGAGAGAAAGGGCGTGAATCAATGGGCAAAAAGTATACTAAAAGGCTATTATCGAACAAGTTAGTGCAATAATAGGTGTATATAACTCAAAGATTTTTGTAAACATTGAAGAAATTTGTAATCATAGCTGAATGAGACGCCCTTTTCTTGGATAGAGAAACATGATGTAGTATATTCTTTTTCTTCATTATAGAAATAAATGAGTAGAAAAGCAGGCGCTTTCACAAACTTTGAATTTATTTCTATCATTTTTCCACATTGCTGTGCAAAAAATATGAATTTTAAAAAGCGTAGAGTATAATAAAAATATCAAAATTAGGGAGGATTTTTAGACATGTCAACATTTAAAGACGGATTTCTCTGAGGGCGGAGCAGTTGCAGCTCATCAACTGGAAGGTGGTTGTAGAAGGTGCAGGGCATTAGTGTGGCTGATGTGATGACAGCAGCTCGCCACGGGGTTCCGCGTGAAAATTACGGCAGAGTGTTGCCGGGCAAATATTACCCAAAATCATGAAGCAATTGATTTTTATCATCGTTATATAGGGGACATTGCTCTGTTTGCAGAAATGGGCTCAAGTGCTTCCTGAACTTCTATCGCTTGGACGCGGATTTTTCCTAAGGGAGACGAAGGAGAGCCCAAGCCGGTCTGCAGTTCTACGATGATCTTTTGATGAATGCCTCAAATATGGGATTGAACCGGTCATTACTCTATCTCACTTTGAAATGCCTTATCATTTGGTAAACTGAGTATGGTGGTTGGAAGAACCGCAAGGTTATTGATTTCTTCGTCCGCTTTGCAGAAGTCGTCTTCAAGCGCTATAAGGACAAGGTCAAATACTGGATGACCTTCAATGAAATCAACAATCAAGCCAACTACCAAGAAGATTTTGCTCCTTTCACCAATTCCGGGATTTTCTACATAGCGAGATGACCGAGGCCATCATGTATCAGGCAGCTCACTACTGAATTGTGGCTTCTGCATCGAGCAGTTAAAATCGGTCGCGAAATCAATCCCCGACTTCCAAAATTGGCTGCTATGATTGCCAGTGTCCGATTTATCCAGCTACTGCAATCCTAAGGATGTCCTCATGGCTATGGAAAGCCATGCAAAAAGCGTTATTATTTCTGCAGATGTCACATGTTTTTCGGTCTCTATCCGGAACATATTCTTAAATATTAGGGAAAGAAAAAGGTATAAAGGTTGATTTTACCGAGCAGGATCGGAAGATTTGCTGGCTTGAACAGTTGATTACATCGGCTTTTAGCTACTATATGTCCTTTGCCATTGATTCTCACCGAAAACAATCCTACTTTGACTATGTGAAACCGAGGACCTGGTTAAGAATACTTATGTTCAGGCTTCAGAATGGGACTGGCAGATTGACCAGAAGGTCTGCGCTATGCTCTCAACTGGTTCACCGATCATTATCACCTACCGCTCTTTATCGTAGAAAATGGTTTGGTGCCATTGACAAAGTGGGAAGCGGACGGCATGGTGCATGATGATTACCGGATTGACTATTTGGGCGCCCATACGCGAAATGAAAAAGGCTGTGTAGAAGACGGGGTTGACCTCATGGGTTATACACCTTTAGGGGCTGTATCGACTTTGGTGTCTGCAGGTACCGGTGAAATGCGTAAAACGTTACGGTTTCATCTATGTAGACAAGGACGATGAGGGAAATGGAACCTATGAGCGTTCGCCTAAGAAATCTTTTTGCTTGGTATAGAAGTGATAGCTTCAAATGGAGCAGCAGTAGACTAAATCGGAGATTATCATGAGTAAAAGAATAACCTATGTCATCAAATTTTTCTAAAGGAGTCGCTGTGCCAGATTTGGCTAGCAATCCAGCTATTACCTAGCATTTAACCATTAAGTTGAAAAATGCAGACGGTTTTGTCGTAGACAGTGACATCAATGATGTGAAGATTCAAGAGTTGATAATGTCTCGCTTTGCGGTTTGGAAAAAGAAAGATGTTCTGGCTTTTATCCAAATTTCCGGGGCTGACAAATCTTTTTAGACTGCGTAGATAATAAAAGAGCGAGGTTAGATTTTCCTATCCTCGTTTTTATGAAAGGGAAACATATATGATTGGAAGATAGCAGCGATATTAACTACTTTTTGCCTTTTTACCGCAGGTCATTGAAAGTCATCAAAACCAAAGGCACAGAGTCTATTACGCTTTGCATCTGATGCAAGTTGTTGGTATTGCTTGTGGCTGTTCCATGTTCGGTGATTGACGATCTGCCCTTTTGATTATGGCAAATGGTGTTTCCTTGATCTTATCAGGACTATTCTCTACTATAAACTGAAATACAAGTAAAAAAAGCACTAAGGGAAATTTTTCCGTTTCACTACGGAAAAAAATGAGATGGATATTGTAATCGTTTTCATCTATAATGAGTTTATAAAATAAATTTTATTTATAAGGAGAAAAATCTTATGGCTAAAGCATTGATTATTTGTGCAGCAGGTATGTCATCTTCTTTGATGGCAAAGAAAACAACGGAATTTTTAAAGGTAGTAAGGGTCATGATATTGAAGTAGATGCTGTTAGTGTGACAGAAGGCGGCAAAAGCGATTGCTGCGCTGAATATGACCTCTATCTCATCAGCCCGCAAACAAAGATGTATTTTTAAAACAATTTGAAGAAGCAGGTGCAAAAGGTTGGAAAGCCTATTGTACAAATTCCGCTGCAGCTTTATATTCCAATTCCAATGGGAATTGAAAAATGGCAAATCTTATCTTGGAAAAAGATTTAAAAGTTTCAGCGCAAAAAGGATAAAAATAGTTCTTACAGACAGATGTGGAAGGAGACTGTCATGCTACATCAGAAAGAAAATTGATTCTGCAATCTTATTGGAGAACAAAAATCACTATATGACGAGTAAGGAGTTAGCCAGTCAGCTGTCTTGTCTCTGATCGTACGATAAGAACTATCTGAAATCCTTGATGGACTGGAATCCTCAGTGAAACAGGCTGGAAAACTATTGCCAAGCAGTTATGGCTATAAATTAGAACTGCAAGATAAAGCCCTTTGTCAAGATTTTTCCATACAGGCTGAACTCATTGACCGAGGTAAATGCTGCTAAGACTGAAAATATAGAAGATCGTTACAATTACATTTTAAACAAATTGCTTTTTGAGCAAGAGAAGCTTTTATTTTGACAACCTGAGCAGAAGAATTATTTGTCAGTCGGTCAACCTTGTCAGCGGATTTTAAGAAAATCAGAGAAAGACTTGGCAAAGTCATGACTTACAAATCGAAAGTAAAGCCAATCGAGTGTTTGATGTAAGGGAAGTGACGCAACAAGCGTCGATTTATCATGGATTATTTTTCCGTGATAATTTCTTTCAAAGTTTGTATAATTACATCACTGATTGAAGTTCCTGGTCGGCAAATCAGTTTAGAAGAATTGACGATTATTGTGCTAGATGAATGTCGCGAAGGATACTTAAAGTTATCGGGATTTTTGTCATTCAAAACTTGTGATCTCACATCGCTCTTTCTCTTTTAAAACGAATTGCGAAGGTTTTCAAATCAATCAAATTGAAAAATTGGAATCAAGAAAATTATCTGGCAGAGCGAAAAATTGCGGAGAAAAATTTCACATAGAGTGTATCTAGCAACAGGCTGGAATTTCCAAAGGAGTGAAGTGAGACTATATCACCTTTGCACTTGATTTCTAAAGCTTTCATGCAAGATAATCAATATGCAAAGAAGGATATAAACCAAGAACCGCAGGCAGTTACTAAAAGCATTAGAGCAGGTCGAGTATGTCAAGGATTATCAATTTTCAACATGACTTCCAGTTAGTTGAGGAGTTGTCACGCATTTAGTTACCTTTGCTTTGTACGTTTGTCAAAATCATGTGGTGCTGGAAAACTCTTTAAAGCGACATTCAGCAGCAGTATTCATCTGTTTTAGCGATGACAAGAGAGCTCTTTGCAGGCCATGCTGATTTTTCTAAGGAAAACTTGTCTGATGATGAAGTTTCCTACATCGCCCCTGCATTTCATAGCTGCCTGGAGCGGTTAAAGGAAAAGCAAAAATTTAATATCTTGGTGATTTGTAACGAGGCTGGATCACGCAAATGCTGAAAAATCGCATTGAGAATGAGCTGTGCAAACTTAGTCCACATTGTGATGTGGATTGGCTATTATGAGTTGAGTAATGAACGTCTGAAAAATATTGATTTTATCATTTCATCTATTGATTTATCCAATCTGGTCTTCAGTGTTCCTGTTTTTACCGTCAGCATCTTTTTAAATCAGAAGAGCTAAAAGAGATAAACATAAAAATGGCTCAGCTGAAACCTGTAGAAAGTTCTTTGATACCAGAAACAGCAGTAATGGTGGATCAAAATGAAGAAAAATCTTATGACTGATTTCTCCTCGCTTGTTTTGATTCTTACTCAAGATGCGACAAAAAGAGGTCATCTTACAAGAGTTACTGATCCAAATGGGAACAAGGTGAAGAGCGGATGTTTTGTTTCTTGTATGCAGGATTTAATGGAGCAGCGTGAAAAATGAGTTCGGTTATTTTTCAGAGCAAATCGCGGTGCCGCATCCGATTAAAACCGATTTTGCTAAAACATCATAAAATTGGTGTCGCTATTGTAAAAAACGGTCTTCAGTGGAACGAAGAAAAATCCTCATATTCGGCTTATCTTTCTTCCATCGCCAGCTATCTATGGGAATGAGGAATGGCGACGCTGACATCTAAGATTGTGGATTTGTTAGAGCAGCCTGACTCTGTAAAAACAGATCTTGGATTGTCAGTCATTTGCAGAGTTTAAACAGTTATTTTTAAAAATAAGTAAAGGAGATTGTCTATGAATCAGTGAAGAATTACAAGTGACGCTTTTGAAATTATCTTTGCACAGTGGTTCAGCAAGGACAACGGTTCGTGAAGCTTGCCGATATGCGAGAAGAACACTATGATGAAGCGGCTGAAAGTTAGAAGCTGCCAACTGCAGAGCTATTGGAAGCTCACCATGCACAAACAAATTTGCTACAAGAATACGCAAGTGGAACAGAAATCAAAATTGAAATCATTATGGTGCATGCTCAGGATCACTTGATGACAACCATGACCTTTGCGTGAAGTGGCACTTGAAATGCTCAGCCTTTTATCGAAGGTTGAAAAGTAAAAAGAAGAGGTGGGAGGAGTAGATATGACTGAAAAAAGAAAACAAGAATTGGAAGCTAGACGAAAAGAAGCAGCAATTAATATGTACTATACGCGTTACTTTTCAGTCTGCTATGCGACAGCATTTTTCTTCTTTGCCAATCTGTATTGGATGCTCATGTTGTATCTTTCTAATGCTGGCTTACTGTTATTGCTTTTATTGCTAACGATTCTTGCAGCGTTAGCAATGTGGGAAACAAACACGAATGTACACCGTTCATCAAAAAGAAGTGATATTAACGCGATTCTTTTTACAATGTTTCTATTTTAGCAAAATGCTGTGCTACTGCTGTCTTGTTTTTGGGAGGACAGTATCATTTTTCTTTCCATTTTTCGATTAGTACAACCACTGTAAACTGCTTTTAACGGTTGTACTTTCATTGGGGGCTATTTTTAGCCATTCTCATGTTAAGAAAATTAAGTCGGATTCATCACCATACAGATAAAGCAATATAAACGCATTCAAGAATATATTGCCACTGTTCAACGTTAGTTTTATAAATTATATTTCAAAACATCATAGGAGGATATATTATGAATAAATTGTTTGAATTTCTAGAAAAGCACCTCATGGGACCAATGGGGAAAGTCTCTACTTGGCGTCCCTGTTCGTGCTATTGTTGCTGCCGGGATAGTATCCTTTCTACAATCGTAGGGTCTGCCTCTTGGTTCTTAGTGTTAGGTACCGCAGGCCTTTAATCTTCAATTTATTGTTGATTTGTAGGGCAAATTCATTTGATAAGATTCAAGCTCTCTACTTGCTAGCTTATAAGTGTACAATGGGATTTTGTCTTCTACTTTGCCATTGTTTAGTTGGGGTATGAATACACAAAAATTTATGTCGAAGAAGAAGGGCTCAATCTCAATCCACTCAATGGTGGTCTGTTAGCTGGTATTTGCTTTACTTTTTTGACCATTCCTGAATTGACTTATTCAAAAGGAATGATTTCAGCCGTGACAGGAAAAACAACGATTGGTGGCTGGACTGTTGGCGGAGATAGTTTGACACGTCTGTCTACATCAGGTATGTTTACTGCGATTTCGATGTCCATTCTCGCTGTACAACCATATCGCCTTTGTGTGAAGAAGAATTGGGTCATCAAGATGCCCGAAGCTGTTCCAGAAGGAGTTGCTCGTTCATTTACAGCTCTCATTCCAGGATTTGTCATTGCATTTGCAGTACTTGTTATTAACGGTATCTTTATCCTATTTGGTACGGATATTTATAAAGTTATTGCAATCCTGTTTGCCTTTGTTAGTCATATCACCAACACATGGCTAGGTATCGTTGTGATTTACTTATTGGTTCATTGCTCTTTTGGATTGTCGGTATTCATGGTGCGAATATCGTTAGTGGGACTGGTTAATCCAATCTTGCTTGCTAATATGGCACAAAACGTTGACGGCAAATTCATTGCCTATGCAGGTGAATTTACGAACTCTATGTTACAATCGGTGGTTCGGTGCGACTTTACTGCTTTTGCTTCTACATCGCTTTCCGTGCAAAAATCAGATCAGCTGCGCATGTTGGGCAAAAGCTTCAATGAGCCAGCTATTTTCAACATCAACGAACCCTTTATCTTTGGTCTACCAATTGTGTATAATCCAATGTTAACCATTCCGTTTATTTTTGGCTCCAATCGTCTCTGCTTCCATTGGTTACTGGTCTGTCTAACTTGGACTAGTTGGTAAAGCTGATTGCCCAAACACCATGCCAACACCTATTGGTGATTGGAGCTTACGTTGGTTCAGGTACTATTGGTGCTTTGTAGTTACACTTTATCTGCGCCTGGCTGCCTTTTGTCATTTGCATCCATTTATTAAGATGTATGATACTAAGTTGGACAAAGAAGAAATGAATAGTGCTGAAGCGATTCAATAATTTTTGTTTCCTTATAAAATTTGAGCTGGAACGAAAGTCTCCAGCTCAATTTATATAGTGCACTAAACCAAGCGACACAGTAGTTGCTTACCTGAAAGTAGTTAGCTAGGGCTTGCTAAGGCAAGTCTTAACGTTTTTGCTTTTTAAGCCTCGAAAGAGCACTCCTTTGACGAAAAACTCTTTATCCACCACCTCAACAGTCTCCCTAGACTGTTGAGCAACCGTGAGATAGAACTTAAAATTTTTAAGATGAGTTCTGTCTCCACTCTTTTTGCTGAAACATTAGTGACAGGGAAAATAATCTATGTTAATGGCTTGTCAGGAAAAACGGAAAAATGCTAAATGCTGTGGAAGATACGGGTAAAATCCATTGATAGGTTTCTCTGCCCGGCTTTGTAAGGAAGCGGTGCGATTTAAGAATGGCAAGGTGATGCGACCTCATTTTGCCTCATATTTCTTTAAAAGAATGTCATTTTTATACGGAAAATGAAAGCGCAGAACACTTAAATTTGAAAGCTGCTTTGTTTACTTGGGCTAGAAAATCCAATCATGCGATTCAAGTAGAAGCTTATTTACCAGAATTGCAGCAAATCGCAGATCTGTTAGTTGAGAAACAAATTGCACTTGAAGTTCAGTGTAGCTCGCTGAGTCAAAAAGCGTTTAAAAAGAGCGCACGGACAATTATCGTCAGCATGGTTATCTAGTTCTTTTGGCCTTTGGGAAAGAAACTTTGGCTGAAAGATTCCTTGACCAATTCTACAAAAAGGATTTTCTCTATTTCGTCAAAAAATATGGGCTTTCATCTGTGGGAATTGGACGAACAAAAACAGCTTTTGAGGCTCAAATACTTGATTCATGAAGATTTGCATGGCAAGGCTAGTATAAGGAAAAATTTTTACTTTTGGCAAGGAAATCTTTTAGACATCTTTTCGTCAGCCATTCTACAAGCAGGAGATGACGAGTTTTCTGGCAAAAAGAAGATAAAACATTTGCTGTTATGTGCGTCAGCAGCTCTACTATCAGCAGCCCAAATGGATGAAATGGCAAGCAAAAATTGTATCAAGGGTGATAATTTATTAACCAAAACAGCTAATGACTTTTATCCGCAGGTTCAACCTGTTCGTTCCAGCTCTTTCTGCCAGATTTTTCAAGATCTCACACCTTATTACCAGCAATTTTCAGCTTATCAGAAAAGAAAAATAAAAATCTCCAAATTCCTCTATCCTCCAGCTTTTTATGCAAAAGATTTTTGCAATATTTATGATAGAATAGAAGGACGGAGGAAATTTTATGGCAAAAACAAAGAAATGAAATTGAAGAAAAATACACTTGGGATCTAACAACGATTTTCCCAACAGATGAAGCTTTTGAGGCAGAGTTAAGTCAAGTTTCAAAAGAATTAAAAGAAGCCAGCAGCTTTAGCAGGTCATCTTTTGATTCGGCTGATAGCCTTTTAAAAACAACAGAAATCCAAATTGACTTATGCGTCGCATTGAAAAGCTCTATTCCTATGCTCACATGAAAAATGCACCAAGATACGCGCGTGGTAAAATATCAAGAATACCAAGCCAAAGGAATGGCTATTTATAGCGAGTTCGGACAAACCTTTGCTTTCTATGAACCAGAATTTATGGCAATCACAGACGAGCAATATCAGACTTTTCTAGCTGAAAAAGCCCGAATTGAAAATCTATCAGCACTTCTTTGATAAGTTGCTGCAAAAGAAAACTCACATCCTTTTCTCAACGTGAGGAAGAATTGTTAGTAGGAGCTGAGGAAATCTTTTAGTGCTGCGGGTGATACTTTTGGAATCTTTTGGACAATGCTGATATTGTCTTTCCAACCTGTACTGACGAAGAAGGAAATGAAGTGCAATTGACGCACTGGAAATTACATTAGTTTAGTGGAGTCGAAAAACTCGTACAGTCCGCAAGGAAGCTTTATGAAGCGCTTTTAGCAGCGTCTATGAGCAATACCAACACACTTATGCTAAGACACTCCAAACGAAATGTTAAAGTTCATAATTACAATGCCAAAAGTTCGTGATTTTTCTTCTGCGCGTGAAGCTGCCTTGTCTGCTAACTTTTATTCCAGAAAAGTGTTTATGATAGCTTAGTGTCTGCGGTCAACAAACATTTGCCACTCTTTACATCGCTATATTGCGCTACGTGCAAAGATTTTAGTCTTTCTGATCTGAAAATGTACGACCTCTACACACCACTATCAGAAGCAGATTATAAATTTACTTATGAGGAAGCCTTTGACGAAAGCAGAAGAAGTCTTAGCTATCCTTGGAGAAGATTATCTAAGTCGAGTAAAGAAGCCTTTTCAGATCGTTGGATTGATGTTTATGAGAATCAAGGCAAGCGCTCTGAGCTTATTCTGGTGGTTCTTACGATACCAATGCTTTTATGTTACTCAACTGGCAAGATACGTTGACAATCTTTTTCACGCTGGTTCATGAAACAGGTCACAGTATGCATTCTAGCTATACTCGTGAAAATCAGCCGTATGTTTACGGAGATTATTCTATTTTTCTTAGCTGAGATTGCTTCTACGACCAATGAAAATATCCTTACGGAGAAATTATTGGAAGAAGTAGATGACGATCACACCTGTTTTGCGATTCTGAATCATTTTCTTGGACGGCTTCGTGGAACTGTTTTTCCGCCAAACTCAATTTGCTGAGTTTGAACATGCCATTCACAAAGCTGACCAAGAAGGTCAAGTCTTGACGAGTGAATTTTTGAATGATTTGTACGCAGATTTGAATGAAAAATATTATGGTTTGACGAAAGAGGACAACCCACAAATTCAATATGAATGGGCACGGATTCCGCATTTTCTACTATGATTACTATGTTTTTCAATACTCAACTGGTTTCTCAGCTGATCTGCCTTTAGCTGATAAAGATTGTTAACGGAACGCAAGAAGATAAAGAGAAGTATCTCCAACTACTTGAAAGCAGGGAAAATTCTGATTATCCACTAAATGTCATTAAAAAGCTGGTGTAGATATGGAAAAAGAAGACTATCTCAATGCTGCCTTTGCAGTCTTTTGAGCGTCGTCTTGATGAATTTGAAGCACCTGTAGAAAAAGTTAGATTGGCATAAATGGTCGAATCCTATAGTAAAAATGCTAATCACATATGCGTCGTCCCGTTGTCAAAAAAGAAATCGTCGATTTTATGCGGACACGGCAAAAACAGTTTCGGGCTCTTTAGAAAGAGCTCGAAACTTTTGCTCATGCAGAAAATATTCCCATTATTCCTCATGAAACAGTTGCATATTTTTCGTTTTTTCTATTAGAAACTTTACAGCCAGAAAAAGATTTTTGGAAATTGGAACAGCCATTGGCTTTTTCAGCTCTTTTAATGGCAGAACATGCACCGCAGCTCAAATTACAACGATTGATCGTAATCCAGAAATGATTGCTCTTGCCAAAAGCGAACTTTGCTAAGTTTGATAAGCGCAAAGCAAATTACATTGCTGGAAGGTGACGCAATGGATATTCTTCCTGGTTTGAAAGATTGCTATGACTTTGTCTTTATGGACTCTGCTAAGTCCAAATACGTTGTCTTTCTGCCGGAAGTTCTGAGCGCCTTGCTTCAGGAGGGATTATCATCATAGATGATGTTTTTCAGGGTGGTGATATAGTGAAAGGACATAAGGGAAGTGCGTCGAGGTCAACGAACGATTTATCGAGGGTTGCACCAATTGTTTGATAAAACATCAGATCAACCTGACTGGACACAACCTTATTGCCTCTTGTGACGGTATTCTGATGATTAGAAAAAGAATGAGATTCTTAATATTTTCTAAACTTTCACAGTTTTTAGGAAAATTTTAAGATATTAAATCTATTTTATGGTACAATAAGAAAGTGAATTAAAAAAAGGAGTTTTCATAATGAAGAAAAATTCTAGCAGGAGCTATTACGCTTTTTGTCAGTTGTAACATTAGCGGCATGCTCTGCAAGCTAGGTGGTAAAGATATTATCACAATGAAAGGAAATACAATCACTGTCAATGATTTTCTACAACAAAGTGAAAAATAATGCAGCCGCTCAATGAAGTACTTCTCAATATGACCATTCAAGAAGTTTTTGAAAAAGAGCTATGGTAAACATGTTACAGAAAAAGAAGTCAATGAAACGTTCAATAAGAGTAAGAGCACTTATGGAACTGCTTTTCCAACAAGTATTGGCAAGAGCAGGATTGACTGAAGATACTTATCGTGAACAAATCAGAACCAATAAATTGGTCGAATATGCTGTCAAAAAGCAGCTGAAAAAGAATTGACAGATGCAAACTATAAAAAGCATACGAATCTTATACACCGAAGTGACTGCTCAAAATCATCAAGGTAGACAGTCGAAGATAAGGCAAAGGAAGTATTTGAGAAAGCAAAAGCTGAAGGTGCTGATTTCGGACAAATTGCTAAGGAAAAATTCTGACATGATACAAAGACAAAAGATAAAGGTGGGGAAGTGAAGTTTGACTCAGCTTCAACAGATGTTCCCAGACTGCTGTTAAAAAGCGGCTTTTGCCTTGAAGCAAACGGTATTTCTGATGTTATCACCGTTAAATCATCAACTTATTCTTCAAGTTATTATATTGTGAAACTAAATAGTAAGTCTGAAAAATCAGCAAACTGGAAAGACTACAAGAAACAACTGAAAAATGTTATCTTGACACAAAAGCAAAATGATCAAACCTTTATCCAAAAAATTGTTGCCAAAAGAATTACAAGCAGCCAATATTAAAGTGAAAGATCAAGCTTTTCCAAAGTCTATTCTCACAATATGTCAAGTCAGATAGCAAATCAACATCTAGTTCGTCATCTTCATCAAAAATAAGTTGACGAAAAGCTCATAAGTGAGTATAATAGGACTATTGAGAATTGATTTTTGACCTCTTAGCTCAGAGAATTGGCGGTGCTGCAAAAGCCAGTAAGAACGAAAAATCATGCTACTCAAAGAAAAATTGCATACATAATGAGAAATGACAAGTTCATTGAATGAAGGTGGTACCGCGGTTTTTTCGCCCTTTCGTCTAGTGGACTTGTCTTTTTGCGAGGAATCGTCATGAAGACCTATCTTGTAAAAACAAAAATTTCGCTTTTGGTGGTGAGAAATTTGACATCAAAAGATGATCGTGGAAACATTGATTATCAAGTGGAGGGAGCTTTAAAAATTCCCAAAAACCTTTTACGATTTATGATGACAAGGGTGAAGTGGTCAGTCAAATTCAAAAGACTGTGCTAACAGCTCTACCTCAATTTGAAATTCAATTGCGCAATGGTTCGAGTTTTTATATCGTCAAAAGCTTTACTTTTTACGAGATAAATATGAATTTGATAACTTAGGTCTGCGCATTGAGGGGAATATCTGGGATTTGGAATTTCGTCTGCTGGATGCGCAGGGGACAAGTGATTGCAGAGATTTGAAAAGAGCTCTTGCACCTAATGTCCACTTATCAAGTTGTGATTTATGAAGATGCCTATGCTGATTTAGTCATCTCTTTGTGTGTGGCTATCTGATTATGTAGAAGCTTTTGAAAGTAGTTCTAAAACTCACATGGGCAATAGAAAAAAATCAGTTAGAGAAAATGTTTTTGAGGAGAAAAATGAAACAATTATCAAGTGCTCAAGTACGCCAAATGTGGCTAGATTTTTGGGCTTCAAAAGGTCATGCTGTCGAACCGTCTGTTAGTCTAGTACCGGTCAATGACCCGACGCTACTCTGGATTAACTCTGGCGTTGCAACATTAAAGAAATATTTTCGACTGGTACTATTATTCCAGAAAATCCACGGATTACCAATGCGCAGAAAGCGATTCGGACGAACGATATTGAAAATGTCGGAAAAACAGCGCGGCACCATACCATGTTTGAAATGTTAGGAAATTTTTCTATTGGTGATTATTTCCGTGATGAAGCAATTGAGTGGGCCTTTGAGCTCTGACTAGTCCCTGACGTGGTTTGATTTTCCCGAAAAGATAAGCTCTACATGACTTATTATCCGGATGATCATGATTCTTATAATCGTTGGATTTCAGTTGGTGTCGATCCAAGTCATTTGATTTCCAATTGAAGACAATTTCTGGGAGATTGGTGCAGGACCTTCTGCTACCGATACAGAAATTCTTTCTTTGACCGTGGAGAGCTTTTTGATCCTGAACATCAAGGACTTCGTTTACTTGCAGAAGATATTGAAAATGATCGTTATATTGAAATTTGGAATATTGTTTTGTCCCAATTCAATGCTGATCCAGCTGTTCCAAGAAGTGAGATACAAGGAGCCTGCCTCACAAAAATATTGATACAGGGTGCAGGTCTAGAGCGTCTTAGTAGCTTATTCAAGGGCAAAAACTAAATTTTGAAACAGACCTCTTTATGCCGATTATTCGTGAGTAGAGAAGTTATCCGGTAAGACTTACAATCCAGACGGTGACAATATGAGCTTTCAAAGGTCATTGCAGACCATATCCGCTCTCTGTCATTTGCTATTGGCGATGGTGCGCTTCCAGGAAATGAAGGACGTGACTATGTTTTGCGTCGCTTGCTCCGTCGTGCTTCTATGCATGGTCAAAAATTAGGAATCATGAGCCTTTCCTTGATAAACTTGTTCCAACTGTCGGAAAAATTATGGAAAGCTATTATCCAGAAGTGCTGAAAAAGCAAGATTTTTATCGAAAAATCATCAAAAGTGAAGAAGAGTCCTTTGCTCGCACGCTTCATTCAGTCAACACTTTGCAGCAAAGCATTGTAGAAGAGTTAAGCAAAAAGGACAGTCTGTTATTTCAGGAACGGATGTCTTTAAACTGTACGACACCTATGGTTTCTCAGCAGAATTGACCGAAGAAATTGCTGAGAAGCTGGTATGACAGTGAGACCGCGAAGGCTTTGAAGCTGCTATGAAAAGAAGCAAGAACGCGCACTGGCTAGTGTTGTTAAAGGTGGATCTATGGGGCATGCAAAATGAAACCTTGCAAAATATTACAGCTGAAAGCCACTTTAACTATGAAAAAGAGGCTTTGTCTGCCGAAGTTGGTTGCGATTGTGGCAGATGATAAAGTAGAAGAAGTGACTGTGCAAAGCTTACCTTGTTTTTGCAGAAACGCCATTTTATGCTGAAATGGGCGGACAAGTAGCAGACCACGGACAAATCTTTGACCTTGCGAGGCAATCTCAGTTTATCAAGTCGTAGATGTTCAAAAAGCGCCGAAATGGACAACTGCTCCATACGGTAGAAGTGGTAGCACCACTGCATGATAAACCAAGAGTATAAGCTTTGAAATTGACCACAATCGTCGTCACCGTGTTATGAAGAATCACACAGCAACACACTTGCTTCATGCGGCTCTTCACAATGTTTTAGGTAAACACGCAACGCAAGCAGGCTCTCTCAATGAAGTAGAATTTCTTCGTTTTGACTTCACTCATTTCCAAGCAGTTACAGCAGAGAACTACGTCGTATTGAGCAAGAAGTCAATGAAAAATCTGGGAAGCGATTGACATCAAAAACGATTGAAACAGACATTGATACGGCTAAAAGAAATGGGAGCAATGGCTCTCTTTGGTGAAAAATACGGCAAAGAAGTTCGTGTGGTGACAATTGGAGATTATTCTATTGAGCTGTGTGGTGGTACTCACATGAAGAATACTTCTGAAATTGGTCTTTTTAAGATTGTCAAAGAAGAAGGAATTGGCTCAGGAACTCGTCGTATCCTCGCTGTGACAAGCAAAGAAGCCTTTTGAAGCGTACCGTGAGGAAGAAGATGCTTTGAAAGCTATTGCAACGACACTGAAAGTCCCACAAATGAAAGAAGTTTCAGCGTAAGGTTTGAAGCCTTGCAAGAACAACTCGCCAATGTGCAAAAAGAAAAATGCTGAACTGAAGAAAAAGCAGCAGCAGCTGCTTCAGGTGAAGTCTTCAAGAATGTTCAGGAAGCTAATGGACACAGCTTTATTGCCAGCCAAGTTTCTGTATCTGATGCAGGTGCTCACGCACTTTTGCAGACACTTGAAACAAAAAGACTATTCAGACGTTCTTGTCCTTGTAGCAGCTATTGGTGAGAAGAGTGAATGTTCTTGTGAGCTAGCAAAAACAAAAAGATATTCATGCTGGCAATTTAATCAAAGGAACTTGCTCCAATCGTAAAATGGTCGTGGTGGTGGTAAAACCAGACATGGCTATGGCTGGAGGAAGCAACAAAGCAGCTATTCAAGAATTACTTACAGCTGTTCCTGAAAAATTGCTAATGTCATATTACTTTAAGCGAGATAGATCTGTGCTTGTCTCTACAAGGATTTCAAAAATGAAATCTAAAGAGTTGCATAAAAATCATACAAAAACGAAGAGTTTTCGAGTATTCTGTTAGTCAGAACATCGGAATTATTCGTTTTTATTTATACGATTAAGTTCTGGTGTTTTATAAAGATTTTTCTTACGATTCGCTCACATTTTTATAACTCAATGATTTTGTCATATCGTTTTAGAGTTTCATCTGAGTAATGATGAATGACTTTCGATAACCGTTTGTGGAAGTGAAAATAAGACATCTTCGATTTCTTGAGCCGTTTGTTTATCCAAATTGAATTTGACCTCGTCAGCTAAAAATGAAATCTTTTTCGTAATAGGAGACTTTCTAGCAATCTCTAAGCGTTGTTTTTCACCGCCAGACAAGGATTGATTGGTGATTCTATTTTTCTCTTTTAGATAGGGCAGACGAACCTTTGTCAGAACATCTTCTATTTTTTCATGGTTGATAGGCTTTCCTAAGCTAATATTTTTTCATAGAGGCCCAAATTATCAAAAGTAGTAACTTTCTTGCAGAATGTAGGAACCGATTTGCTGCCTCGCTTCTTGATTTAGCTCTTGGTCATTAAAGGTAATATGACCAGAATCCTGCTGTAAAACTCCAAACAACAAATTTAACAAGGTTGTTTTTCCACTGCCACTCTCTCCAATAATAGCAACTTTTCACCATGCATTTATGGTAATAGAAAAATCGGATAAAAATAATGTTTTCTTTTGATGACTGAAAAAGACATGCTCACATTTTGTTGGGAAGCAGTTTTAGGAGAGATTGTTCATCAGTTTTTGTTCTTTTCAGCCAAAAATTGATATTTATCACATAGATTTTTGCTGGATTTTCGAGTATTGATAAAAGTAAGAAAGCTCTTGAGATTGATAGCCGATATTGTAAGAGACAAGATAAATCGCTACAAAAGCTAGCAGGCGTTAGTCTCACCATAATAAGTCATAAAGCCACCAACAATAATGGGACAAATAGAGCAAAATACGTCAATAGTGTTGATAAGGATATTGTTAATGGTTCGCTGTTTTTCAAAATGAACATTCTGCTCAATATTTGAGAGAGTTTTTGCTGAAAAAGTGTGAAAAAGAATGTTTGACTGTGGTAATTTTAATGACTCGAACACCTACATAAAACTGGAAAGCAAGTTTATGTAGCTCTGATTGACTTCTGATTTTTGCTAGAAAGCTGGTCTAGCTGTTTGGAGCCAATACCACTACACAGAGCTGGAATGGCATAGAAAATGATGAAAAATTGCTCCTAGCCAAAAATTTGTCAGTAAAGCATAAAAATGATAGAAACACAGGTGAAAACCCAAAGAACCAATGATAATCAGAGTGGATTCTACATAATTTTCCTCAATTTGCTTTACATCATTTTCCAAGTCAGAAAGAATATCTTCATTTGACAGTTGATTGTCATAGAGAAAAGCAGCAAACATCTTTCCTTTTATATTTGTATTGAAGTCCGCAATGATTTTTGTATAGAAATAGCGTTTGCCTCGCCAAACCCTAAGACAATCAGCATATTTCAAGAATTCCCAACATCAAGATTTGCCAGAGAATTTTTAAAATTTTTCGATTGAAAACTATCAATAATCATCCGAACGAGCGTTGGGTTTAAAACTGACTCAATCCATGTGAGCACGATAAACAGAAAGTAAATGTCAGTAATTTTTTGAAATAAATCGTTTCAGCATATCTGATAAATCTTACTAGAACATAGTAATACTTTTAAAAACTCTCAAAAAGCTGTTTGAGGTTTTTTAATGCGCTGTAAAAGCAATTTTTTAATCAAACTGAGAATTTTTGAATTTTAATGGCTGTGGATAATAGTGGAAGGTAGCCCATTTTGCGAACAATGTAGCCATTGAAATTTTGCTTTGAATGCAGACACGCCGTCTGAGCCCGTCGAAAATTCCAGTAATACCAAGAAAATTATAAAAAGGAATACCTCGGCTGATAGCTTCTTTCATGACATATTCTTGGGAAGTGCTGGGGGCATAGAATTTGTTAAATTCAGGATAGGAAAACCACTAAAGAGGTAAGTCAGCTTCCTGTGGTGTATAGATAAAGAGGCTGCCTGCAAGAACTTGGTCTTCTGTTCCATATTTATCTATCAATTCTTGCGCTTCGGCTTTGCGTGTTTCAAAACTTTCAAATTGGCTAGAGAATTCACGCAGTTGATTGTGTTTTTCTCTGACTGAGGATTTTTCTAAATCCGCTTCTTAATTTTTGAATTTTTTGTTTTAGTTTTTTCTTGATCATGTTTGCAGATGTTGCAGATAATCTTGAAAATTAAGCGTTGCAATCATAAAGTCCGCTTGATTGCCCAAAAGCATCATAGAAATCTTGATAATAATCTAATGATTTATCGCTATATTCACGCCGTTCGAAGTGGCAGGAAGTGATTTCTTGAAAATATTTAATTCGTCTCGCTTTCAGTTTTTAATTGAATGCCGAAAGTATTCGCCTTTTTGACAGTTGATTTGCCATTTTTGCTGAAGGATTTGATGAGGTCTTTTTCAGTAAGACCCTGCCAGATCTTTGGACATAGTGCCAATCAGGTTCGCCACCTGGATAACCTGTCTGCAAGCCATCAAATTCATAACCCTAAGTCTGTCAACTCTTTTATCAATTCTGTTTTTCGAGCGAAGTAGGCTGTCCATTACTGTCAAATGTTTGATAAGTTTCATAAGGTTTGACAACCAGCTCTAAAGCACCATTTTCTTTAGTAGGTCTTGAGTTCACGGTAAAAGTGTTGCAGGTCGTGAGGATTTGTTGAAACAGGACCGCAATTGATTTCCATGTGAAGTCCGCCTCGTCATGCGGGCATACTGCGAGAGCACGGCTGAAATGGTTAATTCACCGTGTTCATTTGCATGTGACCGACATGATTGGCAAGTAAAACCGCGTTTCGCTAAGAGCATTTTCCAGTTCTACTGTTTGCATAAAAGAACGTTGATCGCAAGACGCGCTATGGTTTACAAATTCTTCCTGACTAAGTTGTCTGAATGTCATACGATTCCTTTCTTAGTGTTTGCTGCGGAATTTCTTTCTCAAAGTATAGGCAGGTTAGAGAGATGATAGAGTGGATTGGTTGGCAAGTTAAACTCTCCGACAAACTCTTCAATAGTTGGATTGAACTTGGACTTAAAGTGATAAAGTCCAGCCGTCTAAATCATTTTCAACACCGCCCATGTTTTGCCAGTCCGCTCCACGGTCGAAAGGCGTGTTTTGCTGTTTCATACCAAGTGAGAGCTGGCTGGTAGCGGCAGGTACTCTTCATTCATTCCAGCATAGAATATTTTTCAGAGGTAGCTCCATATTCTAGAACCAATGTTCCAGAGAGAGAACATTGAGTTGTTCTAGTGCTATCTGACAAGAAATCCATTTCTTCTTGCAGTCGTTTTTGTTCTTGCTATTGTTTTCAATTTTTACTAGGTTTAGTTTCAGTGAATTTGCTGGCTTCTTTTCAGCTTTGGCTTTTTGAGCTTGAAGACTTTCTAGACGCTCATTTAGGGTCAATGCTTGCAAGTGTGATATAGGAATGCTCTAGGGTAAGTATCCAGCAGTTTTTGATAGTAATCCTGCCTGCGTAGATGAATGCTTTTCCGATTCTCGGTTTTCATCAAAGCAGAGAAATCATCCAAAAGTTCTTTTGCCAGCAAACTGGACTTGAATGCCTTTGTTTCGTGCAGTGCGAATGGCTTTAGCGTGTACTTTTGATAAAAGTTCTTCGTTGAAATTGTCATATAAATATTTGCTACGAAAAGCAGGGTTGAATCGTTTCGTCTAATAATTCTGTATCGCCCCACCAGATAGCACCCGCTTTCTGGAGATTTTGAATCAAAGTCAAGCGTTTCCTGCTGTTCTTTTCTGTCTTCTCGATTTGAGCCTGCACGAGGAAAAGACTCGGATCAAACTTGATAAAAAGGGCTTTTAGTTTTAGTAAATTGTTTCAGAAGTCAGGACAAATTGCGGTAATTCCTGATCATGATAATCCATAATAGGGACCGCGAGGAATATAAAGCATAGTCATACTGAGCGGTAGAGGCTTGATGAGAATACTAGTGAAGCCACTAATTGGTCAGTTTTTGCAAAGCCAATTCGTTCAGTTGTCCCAATTATCTTTGACCTCGCCCGAAAAGCGCTTTGAAGCAAGTTGGTTTTGAGAACTTGCCTTAACAAAAATCATCGTGTTCTTGAGCAGATATCCGATTTTTATAAGTGTACATTAGGTTTTAAAACCCACTCTAATAGTGCGTGTGCAACGCCGGATTCATCGTTTGATTTGGTGATACACTTGGCAATTTTCTTCAACTCGTCAGTCCCATTTTCCATTACAACAGGATTTCCAACGACTTCTAGCATCGTACGGTCGTTTTCTTCGTCCCCAACTGCCATGGTCTCTCTTTTTGTCAATCCTAATTTTTCCGCTAGATGCACGACTGCAGCCCTTTGTTGACATTTTTTGACAATTTCTAAGTAAAAAGGTGCAGATTTCACGAGTGTGTACTTGTCGCTACAATTCTTTTGGAAGTTTTGAGCGATTGCTTGTCCAAAATTTCTGGTTCGTCAATATCATGATTTTTGACAATTTCTTATCTACCATTTCTTCTGGAGTGCGATAAGTAGACTGGCAGCTATTGACCAGCCCAGCTTTCGCAACGGTGTATTTTCAATGTTACGGTTAGCAGTATAAATACAGTCCTCAGTGATAGCGTGCATGTGAACCCCTTAGCTTGCGACTGAGGCATTCTGATATCCAGATAATCTTCATAGACAAAGGTTCTTTGATGTATTCTTCCTGAGTGACTGTCTTGAACCAGCCCGCCATTGAAGGTAGCTGACGATACTTTTCTGGCTCATTTAGATGTAATTCTTCAAGCAAATTTCTCACTCCTGGAATGGGGCGTCCGGTTGCAATGACAATCTTTATTCCAGCAGCTTTTGGCATCTTGTACAGCAGAAAAACTCTGTGTGACTTTCTTTTGTGGTGTTTAATGAGCGTTCCGTCAATATCAACGGCAAATCTAGTTTAATACTCATGTTCGTGTGCTTCTCCATATATAAATTGATCGTTTTTGATATACGACAAGAAAGTCTTACTATTTTTCACTAAAAGAGTCCAGCTTCTTTTAGCATTTCTCTGGAAGTAGAAGCGGTTGTCGCCATACCTTGTACCCAGTAATGCTTCGACGATAGGGGATAAAGTGGATAACTCAGCGAGACTGCCATCCTTTTGGATAATTTCAAACTGAGTGCGTGGTTTTTCGACATCTGGACGATAAAAATCTATAAGGCAGATCAAAATTGCGGTGAATAGCGGTATAGTAGTCAGGATCAAAACCGACTTCGCAACCAAATCCGCATAACATTCAGATATTTTCATTTTCTTTTGAAAAATAATGATTTCGAAGACTTTGCTGGTTGATGAAACGCCGTGCCAAGTCAGATAAAAACTCGTATCAGGGCTTGTCATCCAGACCTGGAAAGTAAGTATTCACTACGACCGTCATCCAGTGCCAGATAATCTTTCAAGGTCACTCGCTTTTTCAAAGAAAGGAATGAGGTTGGGAGAAGAGAGTGCAAAATAGTCTTTCTTTTCATAGAGAAATTTTGCTCTGCTTGAGCAAGTTTTGGCAAGAGCACTCCATTGCCCGACTAGCAGGTGAAAATAAACCTGCCATATACATCTGGTAGCGAGTGACGACATAGTCTTCCACCGGCATGGCTACCATTGCGTTTGAAAGCGATGCCATTTTCAACATGGACGAAATAACGCGCAAAAATCCGTAGTGGTCAAAATCAAATTGCCCATAGGCGCTGTGTGTAGGAGTCTCGCAGAGATAGTCCATGCGATCGACATCAATCTGACTGGAAATCGAGCTGCACCACCCTGTTTGTTTGGATAGGGTGATTGATAACGCTGGCTACTTTTTCCGGAAAATCAGGCGAAACTTAGATGAGAACTTTGGTTAATCTCTGTTTCAGGGTTTGTGATAATCTGGCGTATATTTCTCGTGGTCAGTATCAAAGAGACGCTGAAAGTATGTGAATAAGCACCGTGACTCATCGTGCAAGAGTGCTGTTGCCATGACAAGTAGCTCATGACGATCCCAAACCTCTGGATATTTTTCAGCTCAAATATCTTTGTGATTCGTCTTGAAATTTCATATGTTCCGAGGACAATGCGAAAAACGGCTGTGCTGCGCCTCCGTGAAAAAGTATAGCCGGAAGTTCTAACTGTTTAATGCGGCGCAGTCGTTGAAATTCTTTTGGTGTTTTATTAAATCATAGATGACCTGGTGATCCACATGAATGTAATTGTGGACGGGATCACGAAATACTTTTCAATCATGGCTCTGTTATACCACATTTCATCTAGCAGTCCAAATAACACAGTAGTATAAACTTAAAATAGGATCAGACTGATTGAAATCTCCCCATTCGAGCTTTTGAGGAAAAAGTATGAAGAAGAAAATCTAGTAAATATGTGAATTTAAGCAAAAATGAAAAAATGAGGAAGATTGAGGTGAAGTTGAAAAGTTAGAGATCAGATTCAATTCATTCGATGAGCAAGTAGAGCAAATTGATCAGATGCATGATGGAAAAATGGATGCAAAGAAAGGCGTCTTACTCATTATTTTAGTCTTTAAAAATGAAGAAAATGAACAGAGATAGTGACTGAAAGTTTCATGATAGAAAGAACTGAGTATGACACGATTTTCTACTCCTAAAATCTTTGATGCGGTTTATCTAAAGAGGAGAGCTTTGGTTGATATTCCCACGCCAGTTGGCATGCAGCACTCATCACGAAACCATGCTCATTACCAAGTTGATTTTGAGCAAGACATTTGAGCTTTATATGATCTAATTGAGAACACTGATAGTGAGCTAGATTTTCGCAGATTATCAAATGGAAATTTCTGGAAATAGAGATAGAGAGAGAATCGATTCCCTAGTTTAGTGATACGTTGCTATTTTGATTCGTCAGTAGATGTTATTTGGTTTTCGTAATCGAGAGGCAATAGGCTCTTGTTCGACTTTGCACAAAGACTTCAATCATCATAGCCATTATTTTATTTCATTTTCAGCTTGTTATCTGTTGAGTAAAAATAGCAGATACTGAACTTCTTTTGCTGAAAAATTGAAGAATTTGATATAATAAAAACACTCATGGGAGCTAGCTAGGATATCCGCGAAGGTCGTCAACATGAAAGCAATTTCTGGCCCTAGCATGAAACAGCGAGACTTGTTGCAGTAAACAGGTCTCTTTTGTTTGTCAAAAAGGATCAAAGGAGGAACTATTTTTGTCGAAAAGAACAAAAGCGCCAAGTACGTTGCATACGAAGGTTCGGAAGAAGTTTTAAAGAATTTAGAAACTTCTGAGCAGGGTTTATCAAGCAATGAAGCTGCTAAGCGTTTAGGAGTGAATACGGTCGCAATGAACTAGATGAGGGAGGAAAACCCTCTTCTGATGAAATTTCAGTCGACAATTTAAGGATTTTGATGATTCTCCATGTTTGCTGATTGCTGCTATTCCTTTCGGTTGTGACTTCAGGTGGTGAAGATATTGCAGATGCGATTATTATCCTAGCTGTTGGCTCATTAACGCCATTTTTGGGAGTTTATCAAGAAGGCAAGGCAGAAGAAGCAATTGAAGCACTCAAAATCTATGTTCAGTCCCAGCTGCGCGCGTGCTGCGTGACGGACATGTGACAGAAGTGGACTCTAAGGAATTAGTTCCAGGAGACATCGTTATGCTGGAAGCTGGGATGTGGTTTCTGCTGACATGCGTCTTTTGGAAGCGAACACGTTGAAAAATCGAAGAAGCAGCTCTGACTGGTGAATCTGTTCCTGTTGAAAAACATCTGACTGTTGATGTAGCTGCAGATGCAGGTATTGGCGACCGCATCAAATATGGCTTTTCCAAAATTCAATGTCAGTATGGACGTGGAATGGGTGTCGTTGTCATACAGGTATGTACTACGGAAGTTTGTCGAGTATTGGTGATGCTCAGAACGCTCGATGAAACAGATACTCCACTCAAGCAAAATCTAAATGGTCTCTTCAAAAGTGCTGCACCCATGCGATTTTAATCACTGCAGCAATCACTTTTGTGGTCTGGTGTATCTGTTCACGAAAAGATCCACTGGGACGAATTGATGACATCAGTTGCACTTGCCGTTGCAGCTAATTCCAGAGGACTTCCCGTGCTATTGTAACTATTATCTTGGCACTTGGCACCCGAAGTTTTGCGAGAAGAGAAATTCATTGTCAGGAAAAGCTCTGCAGTTGAGACGCTTTGGCTCTACTGAAAGTGTACTTCTGATAAGACGGGGTGACCTTGACTCTGAACAAAGATGACAGTTGAGAAAAGTCTTTTTATGATGGTAGCTTGCATGAAGCAAAACAAGCTATCTGACCTCGGACTCGACTGCTAATACATGCTGCATGGTTGTCCTACATGATACTAAAATTGATCAAGATGGAAAACTCATTGGAGATCCCAACGGAAACAGCCTTTTGTTCAGTATGCTTTTAGATAGGGTATGATGTCAGACGCTTTTTGCAACAATATCCTCGTGTCAGAGTTGCCATGTTTGATTCTGAACGTAGCTTCATGTCAACCATTCATCCTTTGCCGGACGGTAGATTTCTTGGTTGCTGTAAAGGTGCGCCAGATCAACTCTTAAAACGTTGTGTGGCTCGTGACAAGCAGGCAGTGATATTGCGCCGATTGATGAGGCAACTGACTCAGTTAATTAAGGAAAATAACTCAGGTATGGCCCATCAGGCTTTGCGTGTTTTAGCTGGTGCCTATAAAATTATTGATGACATTCCAGAAACTTAACGTCTGAAAAATCTTGAAAATGATTTAATATTCACAGGTATGATTGGAAATGATTGACCCTGAACGCCCTAGGGCTGCTGGAAGCTGATCGGAGTGGCTAAGAGCAGGTATTCGTCCAATTATGATTACAGGTGACCACCAAGACACAGCGGAGGCTTGCTGCTAAGCGTCTGGGTATTATCAATGAGTGATAGTACAAAGATCATGTCATGACTGGTACTGAGCTTAACGAATTGTCAGACGAAGAGTTTGAAAAAGTTGTTGGTCAATATTCTGTCTATGCGCGTGTATCTCCTGAGCATAAGGTGCGGGAATTGCTAAAAGCATGGCAACGTCAAGGTAAGCAGTGGTTGCTAGGACAGGGTGACGGTGTAAATGATGCACCAGCCCTTGAAGACAGCCGATATCGGTATCGGAATGGGGATTACAGGTACAGAAGTGTCGAAAGGTGCTTCTGACATGATTTCTGGCTGACGATAATTTTGCAACGATTATCGTGGCTGTTGAGGAAGGACAGTAAAGTCTCTCTAACATTCAAAAGACCATTCAATGCTTTGCTTTCAGCCAATACAGCAGAAGTGTTGACGATTTTCCTTGCAACTCTTTTGGCTGGGATGATGCTGCAGCCGGTTCATCTTCTCTGGATTAACCCTTGTGACAGATACTTTCCCAGCTATTGCTCTGGGGGCTGAACCTGCTGAGCCAGGTGTGATGACATCATAAACCACCGTGGTCGTAAAGTCTAGCTTCTTCTCAGGTGGTGTCATGAGTTCGATTATTTATCAAGGCCCTTTTGCAAGGTGCTTTGGTACTCGGTGTTTATGCTTATGCTTTGATGAATCCTGTTCATGTTGGTGACATGAGAGCCATTCATGCGGATGCAGTTGACCATGTCCTTTGCAACACTGGACTAATCCAGCTTTTTCCATGCTCTAATGTAAAATCTGTTTATCAATCCTTCTAACAGTTGGGACATTCAAATCTAAAACTTCAACTGGTCTATTCTTGTTTCATTCATTTTATTGGCTTCTCACCATTTTGGTTGAGCCACTCTAGAAGGAAATTTTTCCATGTACATTAGACTTTTCTACAATGGGCAGACCGTTCTCATGTGGAAGTTTCTCCATGATTATCATTATGGAAATTGTCAAATTTGTTCAACGTAAATTAGGCATGGATAAAAATGCCATTTAAGACAGAAAAGTCATCTTCGGGTGGCTTTTAATTGTCAAATAAATAATAAAAATTGCCGTGAATGCGACAATTTTGAGTACTTATTATAAGCTATAAATACGGACATCTGGATCTTTGTTTCAGTGGTTGAAGTCCAACAAAAACATCATTTTTGGACAGTATCGCTTTGTAGATAATTTTTGAGCAGTGCTCAGACAGAGTCGAAAAACCATGTAAAAACTTGCACATCTTCTCAGCGAATAAGTAAGTTCTTGCTCACAGCCCGCTTCTGATAGTATCTAGAAATGGCTATCGATAGTCATTATAAACTTTTCATGCGGCAGGACGATTTTTCATCCGAAATATCTAGAGTGATTTGTAAATATAGCTTTTAACCTGAGACATAGTATTAAGTCTCCTTGTCTCCCTTTCCTTTTATTTGAATTTATTATAAAATAGTGCTATTTTAAAATGCACATACGTTACCAAATTAGTGAGTAACTAACTATTTTTGGTAGAGGAGGCGAGATGTCTATCAACGAAAAATCGAAAGAAAACTCCGCTGTCCATTAGAGTATGGGTTAGATATCTTTTGAGGAAAATGAATTCGCGCATTATTTGTATTCTTTTATCAAAGGTTCATTGCGCTATAATGAACTAAAAGCAGAAATGCTAGATATTACAGATACTGTCTCTCTAGAACTTTGAAAGAATTAATGCAAAATAATATGGTGGAAAGACGACAATATAATCAAAAATCCTCATGCGCGTTACTTATTAGTTAACAGAAAAGCGGAGCCTGTGATACCAATTTTGAAATGATATGTCAATGGTCAAAAAGTATTTAGCGCCTGATGATATTAATAATAGTATTTGTGGACAGTTTCTAAACAGGATGGTGAGTTCTTCATCTTAGCTGAGGAATAAAATGGTAAGAATAAAAGATAGTTTATAGCAGAAGTTACTTGATAATCAAGTGCAATATGAAAAGGGAAGAAATTCTTTTGGATGTTAGATTATATCGGTCATCCTGATTATAAAATACGAGATGAGTTGATTTTGCTACTCTAGCTAGAGCCATACAAGAGCAACTATTTACAAAGGAACGGTTTGAGTTTTTGTAGCGATGAGGCTCTAAAAACGACAAAGGAACTCTTGTATAAAAAGAAGAAGTTGGTCAAGCGACTCTGACTCGATCTTTACGGCTTTTTATTATTAGCTAATTTGCTAAAATGCGGATGCTAAGAAAATTCACTTTATTTTAAAAAGACTTTCTAGTCAGCGTAGAATGGCTCTATTTGAACAAGGAATGCCTAGCTGTATGAAAATATGATAGGACTCGCTATTCTGAAGAATATGGTTGCGCATGCCTTTGCTCATGGTGCAGATCTTTTAGTTGAGATTATTTGTCACCCAGATTTTCCTATAACACGAGTAAATGAAGTTCTACAAGTATTAGAAAAGATTTTTAAAAGAGTGAATTGACGCTTTATCAGTGATGAGGACTGGCGTTTGGCACGAGTCATCTATCAGGCTGTTTTAAATGATAGACTCTCTACAAACCAGAGTTGCAGCTTGGTTAACTCACTTGACTTTCCACTAGAAAACTCAACAGACTTCACAATTTTCTAATGTCTCGTTCGTGCTTGTTAGAAGTTTATCTTCAGTTAGGATAAAGAAAAAGCTCTTCAGACGAGCTAAGAGAAGTTATTCAGTTGTTTTCGTACTAAATATCAAAAATGATAAGTGCATCTTCTAGTTCTTTTCGGAGCTGCTTATATGATTGGAAAAGAGATAAGTCTTTACTGCATTATAGCGTTTGTGGAGACGGTACATTTGAGGGATTTTGTACTGAGGATAATCTTCGGATTGCTGGAGTCAACTGCCATGCGTGGATGTAACCAAGAGGTCTTGTATGGACAGACACACCGTCAATCATTCGAGCGGAGGCGGTGAGGCCGACCGAACGGCACGCTGCATGTTTGACAGGAGGCTGTGGAAGGCGCAATTGCCGGATTGGCAGGCTGGAGGGTGGACTGCTGAATAACAGAGAACAAATGGCTTGGTTTGGGTTCATTAGGAGAATAAATTGGGTTAACAAACAAAATGGTAACGTTCATTTGTATTCAAGGAACTGGCTGTTCATGCAACACCACTAGTCCTTCCAATTAATATGTTGATCATTCTGCGCTATTCGCTTGATTACTAATTATAAACGGAAAGTTTTGACTTTTAAAAATAAATATTAAAATGGTAGGGCAGGGTTTACAAAGTAGATAACTGATCGCTTTCTTTTGGTAAATCAAGGCTGTGTCTATTCGGTAGTGGTTTGGATCAAAATAGAGATCACTTTCCTTAGTACCCAAATTTAAACATACAATTTATGGTTAAAGATACAGAATAAAGAGAAAGTTTCTAATTTCGGGATACAGTTTTATTCTGATCCAGCCTTATTGAACATGGAAAAACAGACCCAGCTGAAAGTTGATCCAATTCAATAGTTCCAGGGTGTTTAATCAATATGGGTGAGGCTGACCTGGCTTGTGGTCACTGGGTGCAGGTATCGGCAAGGGTCCGAGAAACGCTTATTGTGTCAATATGATTGGAATCCAGGTTTGAAATTCTGAATAGAGGTTTGACTGTCAACCTCTTATTATTTTCATGGACCCTATCTAACATTCTTAAAGACTTAATTTCTTGATTCAAATTAAATTTTACTTATTTATTGGACTCTGTCAATTGAAAAAATACTGATACAATAAAACTTGATAGCGAAAGGTAAGTAGCAGATGTTTCAAAATTGATCGAAAAGAACGAGCTGCAAATCAAATGAAAAATTGGCTTTAAAAGTTATAACGAAAGTGCGGAAGAAGTACGATAGAAATAAGATGACAGGGCTTCAGTTTTTGGGATGATATGTACATGTCTCAGAAACTTCTTAAACTATAACTTCAGCAAACTGTTGACAGAATCTCAAAATTTGCTTGATTTTCAGAGATCCTTTACAGGAAGAGTTGGAAAGAAAAATTATGAAGACAAACTATTCAACTGCAAACTGTTACTCCCTCTTGTCGGAACCCTAACAATACCTTCTTCCAATTAATCAGGCTCTGATGAATAAGACTAGAGGAATATAACATGCCTTTGGCAATACTTTCATGAAGATTTGATAACAGAGACTACTCAAAGCAGAGGCCAGAAACTGGGGGTGAAGTCTTTGGTTTTGTTGAAATTCTGAGAGGCTGGGAGTTTACTTCATGGTGCTCATGTTGGATGAGACGAGACAGACATCAGGTGGTTTCAATCCTGTGTAGGCATGGGCAGTAGGTGGCCCAGCAGGCTCACACACAGGATAGACGAAGGTGGACTTTAGGAATGAAATTCAGTCATCTTGTTTTATATTAATTCAGGGTCATCAGACAAACTTTAAGTCTTTTGAATTAGGCTTAAGGTCATGGACGGAATATGATGAAGCTGTCGATGCCTCATATTGACTTTAAATATTTTAAATTTGAGAGTGGTAGACTTGCAACTATAATTTTTATTCATTCATGGTCCTTCTCCTCATCTTGCGAAAGACTCTGTCGTGTCAATTCAATGAGATGGCCTGCAGGACGCGGCGCACTTTGGTGGCCAGCGGGCTGGAAATCGCTTTTATTCGGTTGACGAGAGGATTTGTGATGCGGGGTGCTGGGTGGCGTGACTAAGCGGGGGTTTGCACCGCTGCTGGAGTTGTTGGAGGTTCGCGGAATGTCAGCGCGTTGGGTGTTGGTTTGGACCAGGGTCAGATTGCAAACATGGTTGCTGTGCATGGCCAATCCGTGCAGGCGAAATGGAAGGCGGGGAATTTGGATCGAGAACGCTTGGTTCCATTGCTGCTGGGCGGGTGCTTGCACTGCCTGCGCGGGGACGGACGACGCTGACGTGGGGTGGCGTCTGCGCGTTCGGTATTGCAAACGTTGCAGCGTTGTTGTTGTTGTTGTGTTGTTGAAACTACCTGGCTGGGCGGATGCAGGTGTGTGTGCTACTTGCAGCGTGTGTGTTGGTGT